>Ga0058701_10000043_pt1 | contig 95974 bp, 72 predicted proteins | sample AgamicOrMae_FD_97039 | JGI IMG/M metagenome (GOLD analysis project Ga0058701, IMG submission 97039) | Agave microbial communities from Guanajuato, Mexico - Or.Ma.e | ecosystem: Host-associated > Plants > Phyllosphere > Phylloplane/Leaf | place: Guanajuato, Mexico | collected 2012-06-04
AGAAAGACTGTTCATTAAGATGAGCAGGTACTTGGGTGTCATTGTAGAGTTAATACTTTCTGATTGGCACCTGCCCAAGACACAGTTTGAGATCAACTCCAGATTGTCGCACAGACGGGTGATCACGCATCCAATCCATCTTGTTAGGGACCGACCAGATATTGGGATCGTAGTTTCTATCATCGATAGCCAATTTATGTGCAGATCGGATCTTTGGATATTCTGTAACGCTGCCTTGACCGCAGCCAGGAATAATCGCTGAGATGAGATCAGGATATTATAGAAGTACTTGAGTGAGTTTGATGATATATCTGGTATATCCCGAGTGCGAGCTGAACGGGTATGATTCTCTGTCTCGCTTAGGACGTTTGGTGGGGCCACTCGGTATTCTAGTATCATCAGTTCTTCAAGGAGCCTGAGTATAGTTCTCTGAAAATCGTCTGAATTATCATGGCTCGTTTCATTGAAGTGTATCAATTGTTCGCTCGAAGATGGAGGAAAAGTTTGGCTCCCATGTTGGGCGCACTGGACCGATGTAGCTATGTGCAACAGGACGATCTCTTGTGCTTTACAACGGTTGAGCATATCATGGATGGGTTGAGTTGGACATCCCTTGATAGCATCGAATAGATTGCTGAAAATGGTTCGCAAGATCTCTGATGACAGCATGCGAACCTTGTGATTCCCATGTATGTCCTCTCTTGTTAACTTGCTGTTCTGTAGTATCATATAATAACTTGATAGAAAATTCAGACAAGTTATTATAGTCAACTCAAGAAAGGACGGAACCTGCGAACGATTGTCTATAGTCACCTCCTCATGGAAACTATTGCCTGATAATGTGTTACAGTGTCTTAAGTAGAGAAGATTCAATTCATAACACCCTTTGATGCTAGAGTTAGCCATCCTTATGAGTCCCTGATGGGGATCTGTGGCGATGACATTCCAAAGGGTGTTGAGCGCGTAGAGGATGCGCTGAGAATCGTAGACCTGAGAATATAGGTGCATGTGCGTATGATGTATGCTTGATATGTTGATCTTTGTAAAAATTATCGGTGTTCTTACAGTATCTGGGTTGAGAAGTATTCTGAGTATAGGCTCAAGGACTCGTGCAGTGGTTTTGAATTTATAGACACGGCTCAACCAGTCCCTTGCGATACAAGTGAATGGGTCCATCTTGTTTGCCAGGCTATCTAACATGAAGAACAAGGGCCGTTCGAACTCCCTCTGCCTCAAGTCAAGGTCTGATCTTTCACTCTTGGATAGAGAGAAGAGGAGCATGAATCTTCCTCTTGCTTCATAAGCGACCCTTTCATCTGAACTGTTCAAACTTGCACAAATGATATCTTCACAAACGAGTGTTTGATATGTCAGGTTGTGCATATTCTGGATCAGATTTATCGTGTTCAGCCGCATGACTGGCTCAACCGTCAAGTTCTCCCACAATATTTCCATGACAAGCGAGAACCAACATGTGTCCTCGAAGATGAAGTAGAATTCCTCGGTTCGCAGCAGTTCACGCTTCGAGTTTTTCTGCTTGTTATCCATCCCATTGTCCGATGACCGGCGCTCAAACATCAGCGAGACATCACCAACAACAGATGCGTTCAACTCCTCTGAGAATGATGGTGCAACCGAGCCGACTAATTGATTTGACTGAGCGAATTCACGATCCAGCAACAACTTTGAAGAGCTGAGCATCGCAAGCAACAGGTCCATAGAGGCATAATTGATCTTGGTATTCTCTACTTGATAAGATAGAAGCATCAAGTCCCTGATGTATGGATTACATTGGTCGAAGGTGATGCGGTTGCTACAAGAGTCGTTTGATCGATTTTGCGGGATCTTGCCCAGCTCGTCACCCTCGCTCTGTGGCTCTTCTATATCGGCGGTCGATGCTGGAGGGATCTTAAGCGACGATGCTTCCTTGGGTGTGTTCGTCGCAACAGATCCTAATCTTGACGACTTCTCGGATTGGGTAGAAATGGGTGATCTGCACTCATCTACCCGACCGGAGTCTAAATCGTTACTAGTGGTGTGAGGATTGGGTATCCTTGATATTAGTGGAAAAACTCTGCATAGCGATTCATAGATACAGACGAAGTTCCCATTCACAGGGACGCGTTCCTGCCTGCTTAGACCGTATCCGCGATGGAGATGTTGCTGTGCCATGACTTTCGTAAAATTATCGTAGACTTCCGCTGTATCAGAGCCTCTCAGAAGACGTCGAGTTACGAAATTATGGAACAGCGATTGAAATCTTTCTATAAGCATCTCCGCTGTGATGCTGGAACCCTCCAAGTCAGTAGACGCTTCCGGTTGCGAATCGTGGGGCGTTTTTTCGGCAGCCGTGAGCGCCGGCGCCAGACTCTCATCTGTTACGTTATTCGAACTGTCAGGGTTCGAGGCTGGATCCATTCCTTCCTCAACGAGATATTCCTCATCTTCGTTTACGAGCGGTATCAAATTGGTTCCAACTGGGGATGGCACTTGGTTCAACTGATTAATTTTTGCTAGTTCAACTCCATTCAAGATCGATGGTGATGCACTTTGCAATACGATATAACTCTTGAAGATATTGGCTACAACATCGGTTAGAGCACGGTACTCATCAATCCGCAGTATATCACAACTATCTATCATCGAATTCAACAAGTTGATTAGAATTTTTGGCAAGAAATCCTTGGCTGTCTCCAAGTAATTTTCGATAGGAAAACACTCCATTATGAATTCGAAAGCTGAGCACAATTCCATCACATTAGTAGGACCAGCACCTACACTGATCACATAGAGCATAGGCTTGTTCTTCGATTCATACTCTCCATTTTCCAATTGATCTAAGCTATCAATGTCTACTTGATTGTCTTTCACCTCCTGACGACGTTTTGCACAAACTTCTACGAGTAATCCATAAACTCGGCCCCATAAGTAAGAGATGTTCATACTTGTTAATAACAATTTGATAGTTCTGGTGAATTCTGGACGCTGATTCTCTTCCCGACGGAAATCTATACAGAGAGCTCTCAGTATCTCGATGCATAGGTCATCGATTAAAAGCTCACATAGTTCGGCATGATCGATCAAACAGATCAACAATCGATAACACCAATAGTCGCCTAGATTTGACCAACAATTGGGTATATCTATCACCCTTGACGGATTTGATAAACAATTATTGAATGCCTCAAGAAGTAATGGCTTCGCGTACTCATGGAAATACGTCACTTTTCTTTCTTTTTCACGTTGTTCTCTAGTTTTTCTTGAGTCGTTAGCTCCCATTTGTGAATTATTATGCTGATGGTATATTGCCAAATTGGAAGCCTTCTTCCCGACACTAGAGTCAAGATTGAAAATCCAAGCCAACAAACGCCTACTCAGTGAAGTATCCCTCCTCAGGAGCACAGTGACAGCCGCTGTTACTAATTTTATCATATCATCTCTAACAATGTGCTTATTATGCAATGGCAGGCAGCACAGCAACAAATCTAGTGCCGCTCTTTGGACCAGGACATTTCTGATATCTAATAGTGAGACGCAAATCGCCTCAATCAGAGCGTCCATGGAATTGCCTAATATATGTAGTTGGTCATCCAAGGGACGTTTCTTGTTGAAGTGTGTGATGAGAAAATTCATACCATGAAGCCTAACGGATGGATCAATCAGTATACAACGCCATAAGGATCCGTAGAAATACTCGGGACCAACACCAGCGCATACTTGAAGAAGGAGATCATCAGTTCTTTGATAGAAATCTGTATTTTCCTCGAGGCCATGTAACGTAGCTATGAGGAACCCATCCAGAGCTGGCCTCAAGCGCTCATTCAGAGGTAGGAAATGCTGCTCGTATAAGCCTAATAAAGCTGGTTTAACATTAAGATCGGCGTGACTAAGTAGGGGGAATAATCCATTGGAAAATTTGCTCAACTCTTGCATCAAATTATCACTACCTATTGCATTGAATAACAGATCGTATGTTTCCAAAGCTTTAAGTTGAACACCATTCGGCAGCCCTGGATGAAGGCATTGAGCTAGGCGGCGCCCTAATATGGCATCACATGGTATTTTGGAAAATTGCGAATAATTTAGAAGAACCTTGTTGACCTTGCCGAGTGCATTAACTAAATCAGCCCACTCGGTTGTGTATTCGAATGCTCTCAAGGCTTTCTCCATCTGTTGTTGATAAGCCTTAAACTTATCCATTGTGATGGATACCTGTGGGCGTTCGGTAATTGGCCCTGATGATGCGGATTGGCTAATATAAACAAATGATTGATGATTGAGCGTCTGCAAATCTAATACAACTTTGAAGATCCTGACTATTAAAATTTATATTCTCGATGTAGAATAGGATTCTACCGGAGCCAACACTAGAAAAACAAGTAACTGACGGGCTTGGCCTATGGCTTTGTAGTCCAACTCATTTTGACTTTATTGGATTTAGACCAGCAAAAATAATAATAATCGATATCTGCTCCAACTCTCGACTAGTGAGTAACAATGCGCGTTCGCTGCATGAGCTTCGTCAGCAGTGTGCCTTAATTTGTGAAAAAAGGTCCTCGCACATCTGCTCGCCCATTGGCTCTGGGTGATAAAGAAGATGCTGGCATAACAATTTTTAGAGGGCGTGATTGAGTCAAACTGGTATTACATATTCCATGATCCCATTCTCGATTGGGTTAGGGCCTCGAAAAGAGATTTCACACTTCCTCACTCCTTGAAACGCTGACAAGTAGACGATGGAATAGATATCTCAGAAGGACTGACCGAAATCATTTATCAGGAATACCTGAGAAATATGTTCAACACCATCGAGTGAGGGGGAGGGGGTAATTTATTTATTAAGATCTAACACCTAAGAACTGTTCATGAGTTTAATGATTAGCAGTTACTATTGAAATCTAGGGAACGTTTTGTAATGGATCACTCCCAGAGCCATGAGGATGACCAATGTAAACAAAACTAGGACTAAAAATACCAACACACCAGATACGGTCCAACAACGTCTTCTGGCATTTTTGAAAGATTCACGATCGTATCGCTGTTGTGGTATACATGTGTATCGGCTTTGTTGCCTTTGGCGCTTGTCTGGATAGTTTATGATAATGCCTATTGATTCACTAGGTTTCTCTGAGAAATTTGGCGATTGAGAGGGCCTCAGAGAATCGAGAGAGTCAACGATTTTTGAGCTGATGGGTTGATTATTGTTACTTAAAGTTTGGTAGTTGTTTTTTGACTTTTGGTTGCTATCGAATTTAGAATGAAATCCCTCAGGTTTGATATCAGCACTTAGAAGTGGGGCCTTCTCGTATGCTCTATCCTGATAATCGTGATCTTCGTAATCAGGAACAATGTAATCGCTTTGGCCGAAACTGCTACCGCTACCACCTCCTTTGGCTATAACATCGTGACCTAACATCAATGGGCCAAGCTTATCTGCTATTTTTTGCCAAGCTTGCTCTTTTCGAAGAGCCTGCTGTGCCATTCTCTCCCTGAGGGTCCAATCTGGGAATGTCCAGCTCAAGTGTGGCATCCACCTGCTATCGCGTTCATAGCTCAATAAGTCCATACTGGCCATGATTGAGTGTTCTGTCTGACTAAAATATTGTTGACTTAAATCTTAATATTACTTGGTGGGTTATCCTCACGATTTGAAGTTTCAGCACTGAGACGAGATAGATCTGAGTGTCCTTGCTTTGTTGTTCTCCGATGCTCTCATTCAGTAGATGTTCTCTCTCCTCTCGAGTCCACCTGCTGTTACGACTGCCGCAGCTAGCGCTGTCACAACTGTCGTTGTGTGTACCTTATGTTATAAGAGAGTGCTACTAGTTTGTTGGAACAGTGAGCAATAGCGCCGTCGGTTTCAGAAGTTTTAACTTGCTCTCCTTCGCCTTGTTCCCAACAACCGCTGACTACTATTGTGCAGTGCGGGATAAAAGTTACAATGATGACTACTTCGCGCACATTCGAGGCGACTACGTGTTTTGTTTGCAATCTCCTTCTTCTGGTTGAAACCGGATAGACATGCGTCCGGTGGTTAATCGCGCGCCAAAATGGAGCCTAGACAAAATTGTTTCAACTGCATCTCAATGCGATTCAGCATTGTCAACTGAGCGGAAAAGCTAAATTGTTAATCTCTCTTTCCAATTGGCACACTCTCAGTCGCGACTGCTTGGTGATTGATGTGTTTTGATATACTGAGCAGCTCTTGTTCTAGGTATATAATTTGCGTCATTTGATGTTGTTATTTTCTGTCTGTTACTTTTCAAAGACTCACTTAGACTCGCCTCCAATCAAGAGTGGAAACAATCATTACGCATTTCTTGTGGTAAACACCAATTTGACAGGCAGGAACTTCTTTAAGCCCTACTCGTTGATACAGTTAGTCACATGCGCCCGTACAAATCGATCAGTTGATCCTCATCCATGTACGGCTCTCGCTTGTTATCTCTTTCTTGATCGCCCTCGAAAAGGGACACATACTGAAGACAATAAACAATCGCACTTGGCTAGCCAAAGTGGCTAGACATCTCAAGGAAGTAACAGCCTCGCTGTTTCCAATCGAAGTGGAAGGCGTGATTATTGTTATGCCTGCAACTGGCCGGCTATCCATTTGTCAATATCTGTCCGGTTAAAGAGCTCGCCAAATGATTCAGAGATCTCCCTTGAATTTTGTAGTAGTGGCTGCAGGATTGACATGCGAATTTTCCTGTGATAAATTCCACTTCCAGCCTCAAATGTCGAGTGATGCTCTCGCTGAATCATATGTAACATAAATAAAAGAGCCAAGATCGATAGTTCATCTGGGATTAGAGCATCATTATGTCGATCATACGAGAAGCAGAGTCGCCTCTCTCCTAAGACCCGATTGCGCGCATTTTTTGCTTGAATGAGAACGTAACCAGGGTCTGCAGTCTGCCTTCTGATTGCTCAAGTTTTCCACTCCAATTCAATCATGCGAGATCTGAGTGCCTGCAACACTCGCCTAGTAATGATCTTGGTTTGGTCAATGTATTCGTGATCTCACAATCTACCGACAATCATTGGCCTCAAGGCGAAACTGCACTTCATTGCGCCAAAAGCACTTGCCGACTACTTACTTACAGTCGTGTTCTGGTCACTGTTCATTACTATTCACACTTAACAGCTACCAAATTGATACAGCAGATGATACAATATTTGTTCAAGGAGAGTATCTTTCTCGTCAATCTCGTACACATGCATGGTAGAGCTGAGACTTTCTTGTGAAGAAGATGGCACACGAAACCAGTTCCCGTTTGGCTGCAGGCAGATCGATCGCAAAAATTCTGGAATATCTATTTGTGAGAGGGAATTGGACACATCCAAGCTCAAGATGGAGTGTGAATGATTTTGCACATCGCCTGTAAGTGTCTAATGAGAGATGATTATAGATCAAATCACTGCATATATCGAGTGAGCGTATCTCTCAGTAGATCTCATCAGTGATCAAAGACGTCCAAGACTCAGTCCATCTGAAATAGTTCAATATTCGCCTATCAGTGCTACTAGTTGAACTGATAAAGACTCCTCATTCATATGCAGCAACTCTTGGGATCTTACGGGAACCCTTCACATACTCCGGCACGTGGCTGAGGCAAAGTTCAACAAACTACGCCTTAATGCACTCAAGATAGGAGCTCTTTCGTCGCCTGTGGAAATGCGAAGGGGCAAGGCTAGATAAATGAAGGCTTCTGACGGTCATATTGAATTTAGCCAAGCACTTCATCGCCTCTATGTGATTACTATGATTGATCTTTTGAGAAACCTTTCAAGACACTCTGACTAAGTCGAAAAAATTCCTTTCCTTTGAGGATTGTCCCTCGTCAGTCGTGATGATATTGAAAATCGATTTCACCACTCTCAAATTCTACAGCGCCTAGATTAGTTAGAGTCTCAACAGGCTGCTTATCAATTCGTCGTCGTCGTCTTGAGAATCGAGAGGCAAAGTTACGTAATAAGGACCTAAATACTGGTCCGTCTCGCGAATTCGTCTAATACTGTTGGCTATTTTCAAGAAGCACCAAGAGAAGCAGTAGGAGAGTGAATAAAAATATCTGTTTCACTCCTAGCTCGTGTTCATTTCAACCAATTGGAGATTCTCCCCATAAGTGAGATTGCCACCTTCTTCTTCGCTTTCCTAGCACTGGGAATCAAATACCCATCAATAGCTTGCTCATAACCAGTTTGAGTTAAATCCAGTCTGTGTGTTAGTTGTAAGCTTGCGAGCGCCAATTTTACAACAGCTCAGTCACACGCACTTGCAGATAGACTTAAGTTGACCCTGATCCAGACGTCCATTGCTCGGCACCGTTAGGCTAATAGTTGATTTTTTTTTTTTGAGTAACACTCCTTGCTGAGCTTCTCCCTCCCCTTTCAGGACATCCATCCAGTTTTGAATCATCATCCGTTGTTGAAATAACACAACTTTGGTCCATCCAAATCACCTATCCTTTCTACTCTCTGCCTTTCCCTTTTTCCTTTCCTCTTCCATACACAGGCACGTGCATTTTCCACCCTCGATTGTGCCAGACCTTAAGCCTTTAAGAATGAACACGAACAACTGACCAACGTCCATTTACTATGATCCGAAATCGACAAGAAGCGTGAAATAGGCACGCGCAATCCCTGCCCACCTGCAGGTCATATGTCTTAGTGACCATCTCACTAGGCTTGAAGTTGTCTCGCCATTTCTCCTGGCTGCTTTTGTGTTTTACGCACGGCTCAAAAGGATTTTCCTCTAGCCCATTCTTCCCTTCAAAGCTCTTCCTCTGGCTCTTGGCCACGTTGCCGTCGGGCATCGTGTAGAGCCTAGGCATCACCAGGAGTTGGGGAAGATGGTAGTTAGGCTGGGTCGGTCAGCAGCTTGAGGCGGCCGCAAAAAGTCAGTGAAAATAGGAAAGATTCGAAGCAGGCACTTGCCTGCTGTGTTCCCAGTGCCCATGGCTCGCGCTCTCTGCCTCTTTCTCTCTCTCTCTTACTCTCTCCTTCTCTCGTGTTTTCATGATTGCTACCACCATTTGTCTTCTAACACTAGTGAAAGTGAAGGCGTTCGGCCGATAGAAAGAATCGGCTAGCAGTAAACTTGATCGCAAACCTTAGCTGCCGCCTTAGTTCGCTGGCCAATCCTGCCTCTCGGGACTGCCAATTTTGCTTCACGGTTGGGCCTGGCATTCGCACGAAATCACTACCACTTGCCTGGTAATTGTGGCCAAGTGTGGAGCCGACGCCAAACATCGAACCAACTGGTGGAGTGTGCACACGACAGTTCGCTGCCTGCATTGCGAAATATTCGATGCCTGCAAACCAATGTCCAAATGCACTTCTTCTGGTAGAATTGGTTTCTCTGTTGTTTATTCGTTTGCGTGCTAGATGTAGGGGATGAAGGAAAGAGACAGACATGGGAAGGGAGAACAAGAAAAGAGGAGGAAGATTGGAAAAATATATATAACTGTCGAATGTTAAAACAAGGCAGCCAAATCCAGACTCTCTACTAATCTTGTCAAAATACAGCCAATGCTGAGCGAGCCAGTTATGTATATGCTGGTATTTTAAGATTGAGTGGGAGGTAAGGTTTAACTTTAGTGACGAACTTGAATTGGCTTCAACTCTTCAACGATGCCAGAGAATGTTCGTCGTGCGACAACAATTTCATTCGGACTCAAACCAGTAAAGACACTTGGGCTCAGCTGAGAATCAAAAGTCACATATGAGAGCTCTAGCACGTAACAGTAGTAGTTATCTCTTTGATCATGCTCAACATAGTACAAATTTATTAGTAGGAAGGAGCACGACCGATAGTGCGTGCACGATAAGCTAAGAAGAATAGGTATCTAGCCTAGATATATTTATTCTAAGGAACTGGTTTCATTCCTGTCAAATATTATGGTTTCGCTAAAGTCGTTCAAGCCGATCAATGAAATCGAAACTGACGACCTAGGTGATACACTGCAGTTGTCTCCACAAAAAACAACCCACCAACTCTATCAGCTTCAAGGAGCTAGTTCAAATATTGATTCTGCGAGCATCAAGCGGAGGGATGAATTTGACAAGTCTGAGGCTGGGAGTTCTGCACCCCATCATCTAGCATGCAAAAATCATCGACTCAATGAACAAATATCTAGTCAAATCAATGAGAAAAATAATAATCTCTACTTGAATAGCAAAAGCATCGACAGATCTTCCCCGAGAGCCGAGAGAAACTCCGAAAGTGAGGAGTCGGAAGCGATAATCATGGATCAGAGGGAATCCAAGAGCAAAGATGAGAGATTGACCGATAGCAATCAAACAGAATCAAACGTTCACGCACAAGCAATGGAAGAAGCACCAGAAGGCAAGCTTAACAAAGGCAGGGCCATAGTAAATGTCACCTACCCTCCCGCAAGAAACGATGCAACAAGTAAAATCAATAGCAACACAAACTCCAACGATACAGATGCGACTAGCGACAAATTAACGAATTCCCCAACATCTTCGTCTATATCAATCGTCGTTGTTCGCCATGACAATGAACGCACAATTATGCAACACGAAGAAGATTTCAAAGAAGAGAACCAAGACGCCGACCATTACTCCATTCATGAGGGCGACAGTGCTTGTGAGACTTGTCATGCATGCTATCCAACCTGCGTGAAACCTGGAGGTTTAGAGAACAGTCCCTGTTCAAACGAGACGAATTGCAACTTTTCAACCGTAGGTGCGGCGTATCCAAACAATCTGCAAGATGTCGACCCGAGTGTGGTCCTTGCCGGCAGTCTGATGGCATTTTCCAACAAAAAGATGCAACAGCCTCTTGAGCCTATGCAGAACGACATGTCACAGCTTTCTGTGAACACTGAGAGCGATCACTTTGAAATTGTTTGGACTAATTTGAAATATCGTATCGAGCCCAAATGGCATAAGAAATACAACTACCTTGATCAGTTGTTCACATTCTTTCTACCCGGGCAGACGGTAGATAACCATTCTTCAGCAAACTCCACTGCATCATCGGCTGCGGCAATGAATGAGAATCGACATCATGCTTCGAACACTTCAGATAGCAATTTAGCAACACACGCAATCAAGCCCCGATCCCCATGCGACCCTATAGAAATTTTTACGAACCTAAACGGCACAATCAAGTCAGGTCAAATGACGGCAGTTCTAGGTCCTAGCGGTGAGTACATTTCATGATTATTCGGATATATAGAGTATGAAACGAGGCTCCCGAAATTTTTTCATCAGTCTCTTCTCGCCGCAAGGGAATACTAGAGATTCAAACAGATCGAACGGAATCAAAGACCTGAAGCTTGAGACCCAGAATCATACTAATCGTCCGCGCTCCCTCGATAATCGAACCGGAATTCATAATGAAGGTGCGGGAAAGACCACTCTACTCAACTGTCTCACTGGAAAACTGAGAAAAGGGGTTTCAGGTCACATAAATCTGAAGGGTGCCAACGGCAAGCATCTGAAAATGTGCACGATTCCGCAGAAAGATCACTTATTGGAACAATTGACGGTGGAGGAGAATCTCTGGTTCGCTTCCAAGATAAAAAATCCCGAGTACGGATTCGATCATGTTAAGAACATCGAGAGGGTAAGTGATCTGAACTCATGAATCGAGAGCCATAAGCATCTAGGATAAGTCGTTAACATCGTTCTTGAACTATACACCAACAGGTTATCGATCTCTTAGGACTGAAACGTTGTAGATCCGCCAAGATAAAGAAAATCTCGGGAGGCCAGCACAAACGAGTATCAATCGCGCAAGAGTTGTTATCCAACCCCGATATATTGGTATTAGATGAGCCAACATCCGGTTTAGACTCGCTCACGTGCTATAAAACCATATCCATGCTCAGAGATCTTGTTGAGCTGTCCGCCAACAACGATTTCATGAAGCCAATGGCAATCATAGTTACTATTCATCAACCGCAGCCTAAGGTATTTAACTTATTCCATCATGTTTATATCCTAGCCAATGGGGGTAGAGTTATTTATGAAGGATCACCTGAGAAATCGCTGGAGACCATTACGGAAGTCACGGGACTACAGCCAATGGACATGGCGAAGTCATCGAGCTCATCTGCTAACGCCGTTGATCCGGCGTCATTCTTGATTGAGATAGCATCAGAAGAATATGGAGTTGATATCATCAACACCCTCAGCGATTATCAACGGAGTGTATTTCAAGAAAATTCAAAAACGAGACACTACTCTGCAGATGGAGGAAGAGTCAACTTCGCGTTCTCCCCTGAATTTGCGAAAACTAATGATGATCTGACAGCTACGGTATTGGTTGTGGGCGACGAGACCAGTCACATTAATGATGGCATCAGCACAGCAACCAAAGAATCACCATCCATAATCAGGCATAGATCTGGTCCAGAATCGAAAAAGGCTACACCAAGATCTGAGAGAAAAGCGAAAACACAAGCATACGACTCAAACAATATTGCAACAGAGAAAGCTAGTCAGAAAGAGGATAAATCGCATGAGCATCTATATCTAAGTGAACAATTGTTATATACGAGAGTGCCAAATCACAAGGGTCGCTTTTGGTCCCACACAACAACTTTGACGCATCGTACATTGCTCACAATCAGAAGAGATCCACTACTTATGACATCCAGAGTCCTGTTTCATCTCATGATCCCAATATTGATGGGCCATGTTTATGGAAAAGCAACAGGTGCTGCCAATGCATGTCCTCACTACGAGCCAGAGATAGATATTACACAAATTCCCTCTCTGGTCGAGAGTAAACGCATCGAGTTCATGTTGGAAGAGCTTCATATGTCAATTGAGAACGTATCCATGTTTTTCATAATAATGTATGCGTTTGCTGCGGCTGTGCTGGCATTGAATGCCCTTTCATTTCCGCTTAACATGCAAGTCTTGCTCAAAGAAACTCGAAATGGATGGTATTCAATCTCAAGTTATGTTCTCGCCAAAACGATTGCCGATCTACCGCTAGAACTCACAATGCCTTGTATGACGATGCTGCTCGTTTACCCATTGACTGGGCAACCTAGCTCGTACCTCCAATGGAGGATGTTCACAATATGCCTGATTATGACACTTTGCTCGCTGATCGCCCAGACGCAGGCACTAATTTTGGGAGCGTTGGTAATGAATAGTGTCCAGACAGCTGTGTTTGTCTCTCAAGCGTCCCAACTGCCGTGGGTAATCCTAGCCGGATTCACTATTCGTATTAAACGACTCTCGGAACCACTGAAATTGATCAGTCTGACCTCGTTCTACAGGCTAGGATGTGAGGCGATAACTCTCACAAGGTATGGATTTGGCATTTGTCCATGTGACCCGAAGGAAATCACTGGAGAGCCTGTTCGTTTGGTGGGAATACCGGATCAATTAAGAACTGTCGCACAATATTGGATCGATTCTGTGGAGGCGAGTAAAGCATCTGTTATAGGAACAAACGAAACTTCCGAAGAAGAATCCACTATGAGCTCTTTGATCACCACAACGATGAGTCCAGCGACAACTACTGCCTCATCTGGAACCCCCAAGACGGACATCTTCCAACACTTAGCCAATCAGCTTTCGTACGCCAATAGCTACGGTGTTAATATCACATCCTGCGACGATGTTGCTCCAGACCGTATTCGAGCTATAAATTTGGGTGATAGTTGGCTAGTAGCTCGGATCTGGCACTTGGTAATCATGTTGATTATCATGAAAATCCTACTATACTATGCTGTTAGATTCTCCATCGGAATCCGATTGTAGATACTGTATAAGATTTACTGAGTTAGAGGACTCGATGTGCCAGTATGTTCAGTTGAGAAAAGAAGCGGATATGGATGTATGAGTCGAAAGTGGAAAAGACTCGAGATGGTAGTCGGTCAGACTTATCATTCAGGAGTGGGAGCTCGACAAACGAGCACGGACCATATCACTTTGAAGGCCTGCAAGTAACTTCCTTGCTCACGGAAACAAGAACGAAATTGATTGTGATCAATGCTCAAATGACTGAAAACTAAAATGCACAGTGGAATCACGTAGATATATATATATAAATACAAGATAGATAGAAAGATTTCCTTAAACCTATTTATAATGTTCATAAATTGTTGATGATCTTTATATACAACTATAAAAATGACAGACACGGAACTGTGTGAAAAAGATTGTCACTAACAAGATAGCGAGAATGAGATTGCTATCGACTAGTGGAGGTATGGACTTCGTCATTATCTATTTGAACTTCCTTCGATCACGCTAAATAAGGCACTTTCGTTATAATTGCAGACCGTTATGAGCACCTCAAGGTTACCGTTCAATAAAGGCATCAATCTTCTTGGCGAAAGCCCACCATCCGTTTCAAGGCATCAATTCTCGAAACAAGAAACCTGCTCGCCAGCTGAATGAGATTTGATGCAATTTATGAACTCGCCTCCACCCTACTTGAAACTCGGATGGAGAGTAATCAGTCAGCGGAATATCCTTCATCCGACTTGATGTGAAATTCGTTGGAGGATTCAGCAATTTCTATCAGTCGTCGTATATTTTCCAGCTATTTTTTGATAATAGCTCTCGGCTGGGACTATGACGAGACGATAAACCACTTAAAGACCAGTCCAGCTCGAGCAGCAGGAGGAAAGGGCTCGTGCATTGGGAAGAAAAATTGTTCCAGCACATGATTCATTGTATCTTGGCTAGACGAAGATTGATACTGTTTTTTATTTCAATCAGGAGTGCCCTTTGAGTGAGGTAAGATTAGAGAACAGAAGTCAGATTGAGTCATAGACGTGCATTTGGTGGCACTGACCAGCTCCAAGCGAGTGGCAAGGTGGCCTTTACACAGTACAACGATCTTACAACAAAGGGTGGGTCGGCTCATTGTGGGGATGAAATTGGACTGTTGTTCGCATATGTGCGAATAGCAAACTCTTTGTTCACACTAGAGCTCGAACATTTAGCAACAATGATTGCGTGCCAGTCGCTTCGATCTCGTCAGTGGTCAGCCTGATCAGACTAGCTCCAACCGACCAGATAACCACAACTACAGCCGCCCTCCAACTAATGACAGGGCGTAAAGGGGGGAAATTTTTGCGCGTGCTTTAATTTTGACTTCTCTATCGTCTTATTTGAGCTCTTGAATACAATATAATCAAGTTAAAAAGACGACCAAAGGAACCCAGTTCCTTGCCATGACTTTGGATTAGCTCGCGCCTGTCCGTTAGAACGCTTTGGACGAGAAAGTTTGCAGTTGGAGAGTGAGAGAGAGAGCCTTGCCCCTTATGCACAGCTGCCACCAAGCAACAAGTGGTCCACTCTCTCAATTGCCTCTCCCTCTTGAACTGTCGCTGTGCCCTTTCCATTTCCCTGTCGGCCGCTCTGTCGATCTTCCCTCGTGTCTCTGGTTCACTCGATTCGTTTTGTTACTGTAAAGTGCACGAAGTCTTGCGGCCGTCCCAACTCAAAGACGAACAACAACGAAACCAGGACGACAGTCACAGACTGTTTAACAAGCACGCGCCCTCTCTCCTAGCCTCTGCTTTGCCCCTTTCCAACTGCATGACTACCTAGCTGTACTATAGTGAAACTCTTTCGAGAGCCTTTGTCAAGATAATTAACATTGATTTTTCTCATTGTCGAGTTCGCGGAAAGAAAAGTGCATTCGAACATTCGATCTAGGTCTCGAGTATAAATATAACTGGAGAAGAGTTAGATTGAATCAAACCACTTCTGTCGCTCTCGGTAACTGACTGAAAAATAAGGCAGTTTTGATTTTTCTCTTTTCAGTATCAGCATAAGATTCACTAATCCTACGACAAAATGTTCAAGCAAAGCGTAAGTTGTCCAATCTAAGTTGAAGTGATGCAGTTTGGCTGCACAATTCGTAAGTTCCTAGAGTGATCGCTAATCTAAACAAATCCAACGTCTATAGATCATTACCGTTGCAATAATTGCAGTTGCTGGTGTGGCTTTCGTGGCCTCAAACCCATACGGCCAGCCATCATACAACGACGCCAGCTACGAGCCACAACAGTACCACCAGCCGGCCCCTTACCATCAGCCAGCACCAGCTTATCAACCACCGGCATACCACCAACCAGCCTACCAACCACCAGCGTACCCTAAGTATCACGCTCCATCCTCGGCACACCACACTCAGTACGACAATTACTACCCGAAGCAAACCTACAACAAGCCAGCCTACTATGCGCCGCCCGCTCCAAAATACGCACCAGCGCCAGCATACCAGCCACCTGCATATCATGCACCAAAACCGGCATACCCAGCCCCAAGCTATGGCGAGCACGATGAGTACAAGTCCAAGGCTTGAACGCAATCGTTAACTTTATTAACATATGAAAAACTCCGAGACAGAAGATTGTGCTACAACAAGATTGCTGATGGAGAGATTGATTCTGCCAGAAGGAAGAATCAAATTGTCCCATCAAATATGAGATAGTGCTGCGTGGAGGAAGAAAGCGAACTATGTTGTCCCTAAAAAAAGACGCCGTCTTCATAATCTTAATAAAACAGATCAGTACTCTGGGCCCAATCGCCTTATGCGATTAAAATCATCGCCAGTTACTCACACGGATTAGTAATCAGTAAGAGCTTTTCAACAGTTTTTAGTAACAAAGCGATGGGTTCTAGATAATGTAAAGCCTCGAATTGCCTCCCAAGTGCAACGCCCACAATCTACGTGGCGCTTCTTTTACACAGTCCAGGGGCTAGATAAGTATCTTGCCGCTTGATAACTGATTCTCCTATGAGTAGTCCTCGTCATTGACCGTCAGTATCGCTCAACGTCGATTTGATGGTGGTTGATCAACGAAACTATCCCAGCGACGAGGGCTGGCTACGAAATCTGCCAATCAATTCTGGCAAATCCCCGTCAAATTGATTTTGGCTGCGGAGTTATTCTCATTTTTATTTCTCTTCAAAGTGCCTGTTGGTTTCCTTGAAAATTTTCAATTCCGAATTATTTTCACGCCTGAGAGCTGAATTTGCGCAGACCACTTTCAAAAATAATCATCTCATTGAATAATTTCTTGAGATTTCTCTCTATTCTCAAGCGTCAAATCGCCATCTCTAGATGAACTTGCCCTCAATCGAGTGAATCAAGATTCAAACTCAACCCAATTGACCATCTTAGTCGCAGCCTAACGTTAGTACTAAAAACGCTTCTTAAGAAACATCAAATTTTTGAAGACACACCCAAATATTTCAATCCTCTCTTTTAGAGCAATTCTGTCTGAAAATATCGTCAAGTTTAGAACTCGAACCAGACAAGAATGGGATCAAACACGCTGAACTCTACAGAGGGCCGATCTGATGACTGGTACGCCAACCTGGTTTCCAGCGAGACGAGTGTCTCGGCTGGCAATTTGACGGCCAAGTCTCTTGGAAACAAGAGAGTAGGTATCGCTATTGTGGGTCTGGGTCGGATCGGGCGGCTTCATTTGCGTAATATCATGCGCGAGCCTCGAGCAAGACTTCTGTACGCCTGCGATATCAACTCAACATCTCTCCAAAGCCTGTCCCGCTCCTTCATGTTTGATGATCATGGAATCAAGGCAATCCATTTTAGCCAGCTCGACCTGATATTGCGAGACGAGAATGTCAAGGGAGTGTTGATTGCCTCGCCAACCAGTACACATTTCGAGCTTACCAAAAGAGCCTTGGAGGCTGGCAAGAATGTGATGTGCGAGAAACCTCTATCGCCAAACGATATTGAGGGTATCCGAAAATTGCACCAACTGGCAGCCACAAAAAATCTCTTCCTGTTGACTGCATTCAACAGGCGATATGATCCAGACTTTCGAGATATATACGCCAAGATCAAGGAGGGTTCTTTGGGAAATATCTATATGGTCCGTATAACTGCCCGAGATAATGAGCTGCCACCATTGACCTACATCAAAGATAGTTCCGGTATGTTTCATGATACATGTGTGCATGATTTCGATGCAGCCTTGTGGCTCATACGCCAATTGCCGACCTCTGTCCAAGTGATGGGAAGAACGTGGAAAGAGTATTACGCTGATTTCCCGGATGAATTGAAAAATCTATCTGGTAGAGATCGAAAATTGTTGCCAGAAATAGACGACTTCATCATGGTGATAATTACTCTCAAGTTTCCTAACAACGCCTTGTGTCTGATTGATAACTCTCGTTTGTCTCATTATGGATATGACCAACGATGTGAGGTCCATGGTTCGAAAGGGATGATGAAACTCGATGGTAAACGTACATTGGAGACAGTTTATTTGAATCAGAGCAGCTCCAGACAGTCTGCACTTACTACTTCCTTTATTTCTCGTTATAGTGCTGCCTACGAAAATGAGCTGAGAGACTTCGTAAAGATGATTCGCATACAGGCTCGTTCGAAGGACGACCAGGAAGTACTCAGTGAAAATTTGATGGAACCAGTACGTGGGACCTTGATCTATGCAAGTGCTGTTATTGCTGAAAAGTGTCGACTCGCGGCGATAGAGCGAAAGACAATCGAGTTTGATTGGTCAGAAGACATACAAAATCAGTTCAAACTAGATATCTGCTAATCAGTGTCCTTTGTGATACGTATCATGACAATTATCTCTCATCACAATTGCTTCTATGGTGGTGTCATAAACCACAAAATGAGCTCGAAGGATTTCAAGATTTCTTTCTCCGGTCCAATCAACGTTCCAGAGTTTTATTTTTTCTTTTCAGATCAATATCAAGATTGGCACTATAGGTATTGATGCCACTAGGGCTGATGATATGTTGAATGTTGAAATAAAAGAAAGTGATAAGGCTGAAACAAGCAATAGGACACCTCTGTACCCAATGAATAACTTTCCCAATTTGGATTGCTTTTGATGAATGCGGTAGGCTTTCAATAGTAGCGGCGAAACAATCAGAGCAAATCCGATCATGTAGTAGCCAATTGAGGTAAACCGTCTCAACGATATGAGTATGTAAAAATAGTAGGACCTGTTGAATCTTTCTGTTAGATTATTCAAACTTCTGAAGACCCCTTCAACCAAGCGTCCTAGATTCAATAGAGATGCAAGGAACACGTTTCCATCAGATTTCTCATACTTAGGTGCCTCAATAGTTAGTGACTGTATCGAGTATCTTAAGAAGTGGCCATGTAAACCATCGGCCATCATTGATGCCTGGTTCTTAATGAACGAAAGACTTGTCTCAAAATTATGCTTATATAACTCTAAATCGGAATCGATCCCGTATGGTAGTGATTTATCATGGAAGTAAGGCGTAATAGATTCTCTAGCCGACATCTCGACGACTAGATTGAAAAGATCTAAGTTTGGGAGTTGTCCGTACGCTCCTTGTAACTTGATGTTGATTCTTGAAAACTGACTGCTCATAGATTCGACGACAATCGCCGCCTGCATTGGTCCACTTCTTTCAGGTAAAGAGTCATAATAAATAGTCTCCTTATTGGCGCTAACTCGTTTCATATCAGTCCTCAATCTGATATCGTAGTATGAGTCGAGCCAAGCTGACACTCCAAACTCAGCTCTGTCTACGAATAATATGATGACGTCTTTAGCCCAATAGGACTTTCCTGAAAAGTATTTTGCCAGGGACAACGCCAACGCGATGCTAGGTAGTGTATTTCCTTTGAGGTCTTTCTTGAGGGGGGCACACAGAGCAATGGACTCCGAGCTGGTCGATCTCTCTCCTCTAATGATTGAGTATATATTTGTTCCATTGAGTTGTTGATTTTCTACTGTGTTGTAGCTGAATGCTTGCTGATGAACCTCTAATCCAAAGTTATCCAATTCATTTGCAATGAAGGATATCAGCTGGGGTCGTGTTGCAAACGCTAGATCATCGGAGGATGATTGTTGTTTGACAATCTTTTCCAACGATTTGAGGTAATACTCTGCCTCTGTCACCAATGAGAATTCTCTATTTGCAAGTCCGGGTAATAGCGAATTATCCGAGAAATAAGTGGTCATTGCGAATGGCTCGGCGATTATCACAAGGAGAGTAAAAACTCCGGTCAAATATAAGGCATAATACATGATGATGTACCTGACCCTGGTCCACAGGGAATCTGACTCGAGAGCCTCATTGTCAACAGCCATCATGCACCGTACGACGATGAGGAAGATTCATAAGATGGTGATCTAGATGTGATTTCGAATGAATATATTCACATCATTTGACAGTAAGTCCATCCTGGAAACGTAAACAAAAAACGAGCGGAGGCTGAACCATGTGCTCGATGACAGTGAGCAGTCTATTGCGCGAGTGCCATCTATGGAAAGAAACTGGAAAGGATATCCTAAAGAGTCGTTCCAAAGGTTGCCTCTGATGATAGATTGGAACAAAGAGAACTCGTAGATGGTTAGGATGTTTCATACTCAGCATAAATCAAGTCGTAGACATTTATTTAACAACCGATCAAAGTTAAAATCGAGCTGAGGCGTGCGCCGGAAATATGATTTAGCCCCGATGCATGCGGAAGTCGCGGAATTCACCATTAAGCCTCACGAGCAGAAATGATCGAGATGTAACCTCAACTCGCTTCAGAGTCGCGTTTCTATTGAATTGGCCGGGGGCCAGCTGGGGCGGTGGCCTTAACCCGATTGTCTTGAAATTACTTCGTCCTTCAACTGCCGCATGTGAGACCAAGCAGTGCTCTCATGGTGGATTCTAAAATCAGGGCGCCCACAATAAACAATCACCTCTCCGGTAATAACCAATAGTTCAGCAGGATCTCATAGCATTCGATGGACAAAATCATACGCTCGATTAGTGTAGCTTAATCTAATATACCGTGAACAGGTACGCTGTGCACATGGCACTATCGAACTGTGGTGAGTTGCGAGACGTGTTAGTTTGGTGAATGGATCTAAGCATAATTGGATCTAAGCAGGGATAATTATTCAAGATGGTTACTTACGTTCAGAATGGCAGCCCATGTTATTTTATAGCCGTAGATTTTATAGCACATCACGTCGCGATCCTGGCCAAACGACCTGATATGGCGTGTCCAGAACTCGAACAAATCAGCGTCCTCGGTTCTGGACCGAAGTGCAGCGGAGTTGAGCGAGTGCACCTGGACTAAAAGTTTATTGATCTATTTGATTATGTTGATTGATTATTAAAATTGTGTCCATCATCTCAGTGCTTGAGAGATTGAATCAATCAAGCACATGGATAAGGCAAAACTTGAGATCACTTTTACTTACTCGTGAATTAATTAAGGCCGCGCAGGCTAGATAAAGATTGAGTATGGCCAAACAAGCGCCAAGTAGAAATGTCAAATGCCAATAGTTTGCTTTGAACTGCGAGCGAGTTACTGAAGCTAGTATCGCAAATCCAAAGGCTATTTGAGTCGTTCGTCTCAATATGGTGTTCAACATGAAACGAGTGGCATTCAATTCATCAAGGAAAAGATTCATGTTTATATAGGCAGCCCTCAATAATGTTTGCTTCTTTTTCAACAAATTGATTGCCATCAGCTCTAAAGCCTTCAGCCTTCTCGATTGGCTACTCGATTGGAGTAGTTTATAGTGGAACCAATAGGATTCGATACCGCCAAAGTCGTTATAACATTTGTCCACCATGTGCTCTAGGTCCTTTTTCTTGCCTCTGCTGGATGAAATTTTTCCATTGTCATCCTCTCGACAATTGCGCCTAAAGGACAAGTATAGTTGTTCGGCAGTTTTTGCTTTGAGGGTGTTGATTCTTGCCTGTTGCTTTGAGGAACTTGGTTGCAATGCGGCGAAAACACCAATCCGTCTCTGTGAATACTCACTAATTTCTATGGTGATCCTACACAGGTCCAACTGCTGCTCGAGCTCCGTGATCCAAATGAATAATTCCATGATCGTGCCAAAGTAATAAGAACAGTAGAACGATGAGGCACAGCTTAGAGCAAATACCGTGTACTGAGTTTCAAAATAAAGCAAGCTATCTAGGAAACTCCAATTGCCCCAGAGATCTATGGATGGGTCAGCCTGTAGAGCACACACTCGGCTGATTTCGGTCAGCGACGAGCCGAAGTAGATTGATATGGTCCCGATGACCAAGATCAGTTCGGCAAAATAAAAAAATATGAACATCGGATAGACAATCATCGATAGCTTGAACCAGGCCTCGCTTCTAACAAACGGTTTGAATTTCTTCAGATTCCTTATGGCAATTCGAACTTGATAGGTGGGTGTGTCCATGTGATTTACGGCCAAACAGGAGCGCAAGGGTTTTATTGGGCAGAGAAAGTTAGGATCGGCGACCACTGATAGTTGGCCTGACTCGCTTGACCATTGTGAGAGTAGGTTTGTGGATTCTGGTAGATTTGTTATTCTGAAATCGTCCAGAGATTTATGTCTGAATCTGAACAACAACTGTCCTCCAATTCGACGAGTGTGCTTTAGAGTTCGGCGCTGGCGGCGAGCGAACTCCAGCGAACTTTCCGGGTTGTTTCTCGTTGGACTAACGCTATTCTGGTGCGGATCTTTGGAGGCCATTATTTGCGCGGCGACCCGATTGAATTCTCCAAAATGATGACTTCTTAAATTTCTCTGATTGAATGTTTGTTTAGTTCCAAGAGTTAGATCTGAGTCTGTCTGATTCCTTGACCAACATGTCAGACGCTCCAGGTGACGATGTCGACGCTTATATAGATCACGCATGCAACTAATATCGCTCAAAACGAATCGAATGAAATTGAAGCCAACGGTCCTGTACATGAGTTCGATGGGGAAAATAGCAAGCATTATATAAATGGCCACAGAATAGAAACCATACATCAAGGTTCCCATGTTACCCAAATGCTTGAACGGGCCACCAAAAATGTCCAATAACTCAGAATACAATAAGGGGTAATCCATATTCCTCAAGATCTCAGGCAGAGTACTGATCAAATGAACAAGATTGTCCAGGTAGTCCTTATGCGGGATAGTTATTTGAGGAGTCGTGGGATTATAATATAACCGTGTACTGTTTGCTTGATGAGGCTCACTACTGTTTGAATTCATGATTCTTGATTGTGATTTCTTGATGGCCGAGTTCGCGAACACACTCTTGTGATTGCCGAGCGAGCAGTTATAGTCGGCCAAGGAGATGTCTGTCATTGACTCCAAACTCTTGTTGAACATGTACATGATCGCTGCAATGAACGCAAACTTGGCCGTCAGATACCAGCTGTGAGCTACAATAATGATTGAGATCCACTTGACTAATTTGGTTGCATGGATGAACCTGACATTAAATTGGATCATACCATAAAGAGTGTAGACACAAACAATTAGGTGAAGCAGCTCATTCAAGAGTGCCCACACCAAACCGTGTTCGTTAGCATCATGGTAATGACTGTCTTTGTACTTGTCACTGACATGAGTTTCCACGTTTGAAGCTAGAGCACGAAATTCGTCGAACATGATGATTTGGAGCCTCGATATTTGATGAGAGAAGATGAAGAGAGAAAGATTATAACTGTTGACAAACTGTTTTGTTTCAGTCTCTCGGAGCGAGAGATTGAAAAGATTTCTTCATGAGACAAGGACAAAGAAGACGGGAATCTGCGGCAAAACAAGGAAAGGCAGTGAACTTGAGGCCGACCATTGAGGAAGAAAATCCATTTCCGGGGCCCTAGCAACAATATGAGGCGCCCTTGTAGAGCCCGCTATTGTGTTAGCCCAGAGGTCTATACGAATCGGAGTATTAGAATGGCCCCCAAGTCAAATGTGACCCTGAAAAGTGCAAGCATACTACTGAGATGGAGCTCTGAGTTTGTTGTTGTCTGTGGCAGATAGATACAACGTAATGATGGATACATAGGTTGTTATTAGGAGGTTCGTGGGAAACTTATGAGGCTTGGTGAGAACTTGTGGAAAGTTGGCTTATAGCCAAACAATATTGAGTGCCTAAGTGGAAGAACTTGTGATTGGTCTGTGGGAGCAAGATGACGGTTGGCATGGACTGAGCACAGTTTGGATAGACTCTTGATCGGCGAGCGAGAGAGAAGGACATTCCGCTCTTGGTGTTCAAGCAGCGAACGTTCCAGGCCACTTGGGAGTTGGCCAATTTGGCCGACGGCTTGCCTCTAGCCGTTCCGCTGGCGGCCTCTCTCGTTTGACGTGCTGCTAACGACGGGACACTTATTGTTTTCCGTTCAATCTGACCTCAGAAGTTGGCGTCTAGCGGACAGCCATCACAGAGCCTCGATGTTGGTGGTTATGTTGTTTTATCTGTGCCATATAAGTGCGTCAGTTAATCAGCAAGCAGCAGCAAGGCAAATGTGAGACTTTCTTCCAGTCGTGCACTTGAATTCTCGCAACAACATAGCTTGTGTCAACTAGGCCGTGGCGCGCCTTCTATGAGGTGTTCAGCACGATCAAGTGGCTCTGGGTCAGATGCGAGAAGGGAAAATGTTGCCTCTCGCCCAATGATCGGGCGCAGGTTGGCAGCTCATCCGACTGGCCAGATGAAGAGGAAGCGACCAGAGAAGCGCTATCCAAGTTATAACTATCTCACGCCCCGCGGCTTACAGTGTGAAAGAGCGCCAGCATCCAATTGGGAACACTGAAAATCGAGCTCCAGTTTTCTGCTAATCACCCCTGAGAGCACCTGTTTCTGATCACGCACCTACGCTTGATTCTTCCAGTGAGATTGGCCAAAAGAATCCAGAGCAAGCTAGACGCCGGCCGCCGAGCAGGCTCATTTTTCCTCACTTCTTGGCAACAGTTTGACGCTGCTGTGAGAGTGGGATGAAATTTGCATTGCCATTGAATTGATAATCTGAACAGTTATTCGAGCCCTGCTAGAAGTTTGTTTGGCAAGAACAAAACAGTGAGCGAGAAACAGGGCTAGTGGGAGCTAGTCTCAGGCAAAGGTTGCTCAATGTGCAAATTCAGCTTATGTGTCGGTGGCAGGCCGAGTGAAATATGACCGAATCGGTATGCTCGCGAATCGATCTGGAAGTTTTGGCTCGTTTCTCGGCTCGGTCAGAGGCAGCTCTTGGATCGTCTTGTTCCTGGGCCAGTTCGTGGGTAGCAACTATGTTAAAGAGAGTTCAACAGACAGAGTATACCGAATCCGCAGCAAGCTTCGAGGCTGGCGAGCTAGCCATTTAGGGATGGAAGAAGAGTTTACGGAGAGTGGTCAGGCAGGGTTGTGTGGCAAGATGGGAGCACTAGCTTGAAGGGAGGCACCGGTTGATTAGCAAGAAGGAGGTTGTAAGAGCAGCGAGCGGTCGTGCGTGAGTTGGAGCGGCCGCGGTATGACCGCGTATGATGTATGACGCGCGGCGTTGCTGGAGCACGGCGGACACTTGCTAGTGGAGTTGCGACTGAGGTTTGGGGCTGCAAGTGCGAGCGCACAAATCGGGCCGACTGCGAACGAAACTTCGTGACTGAAAATTTGTTTATCTCTCGGGCTCTTCTCTGCCTCGGCGCTTGCATTTGAATTTCCGCCCATTCTAATTCGCTGCCTCCAGTTCATCCTCATGTCTGGCTGTCTCGCATCAAGCTAGCTCGCCATCCACTCTCAGCTGCCGTCGTCGTCCAATTGTTGTCGATGAACGAGAAAACAAACTGTCCGTTTGCTCGCTAGTGTGATCCGCTCGCCAGCAGCCCTAAGGGATGGGCCGCATGGGATTGAGCTCTCACTCTTTTGGGAAATTACCATGGACTATTTGGATGGAGGAAGAAGTGAGATCGATTATTCAATTTTTTCTCTCTCTTCTTCCATTTCCCATTCGTGTGCATGAATATTCAACTAAACTGGCCGAATGTGAGATTAATGTTGCGACATTGGAAGGCCCAGCGAAGCACAATGAGCAGAGAGGAAGCGAGACTGTTGGGTTAGATTGGTTTCGCTGTTTGCGGTTAGGCTGTTGCCTAAGTGCATGTAAACAAGCCAGATCCACGGCCAGACTAGATTAGTATTGGTCGTAGTGTTTGGCGGCAAGCTCGAGTTTTGAGCGGCGGCACATTGTGATTCCATTGGGCACAGAGACCGTGTTGCCTGTGTGGAAGGGCGACAATGGAGCTGCGAAGAGCGTCAAGTGATGCATGCGAGTGTGCCGAAATTGCCAGAGGAAGAAGCCAGAGAGATGGAGGGAGTGTATTTGGGCAGAATTGTGGCTCTCAGAAAAGAGAAGAGAAGAGAAGGTGTGCGAGTGTTGAGCGGCCAATTGGCGAGGCTGAGATTTTTCCAATCAACAGCACGAGCAGTTTAGCCTCCCAAGCGGCAATGGCATGAAATGTGCACTGCCAACTGTTGCGGGCGACTCTTTTTGTTGCTAAAGGCCGGCCGCCACACAACACAGTGGCCGGCCGGCCTTTAGCTGGCGAGCAGTGCTCTTGTTTGCGCTTGTTTTCTCCTCCCTCCGATCATCATCATCATCATCATCTTTGCCGTCTTATCGCTGCCCTATTCTGGTTGGCAGCCGGCCGACTGGCAGCCGAGGAGCGCGACTTCCAGTCGTTGACCTCGCGGGCTGCGCGCCCATACGCTTGGCGCTCGGCCACTGCGTGCCGCCAGAGCTCGCCCGTTGGGCCCACGAGGCGCGCCGAGATGCGCCACGAGCCAATTTCTGCGCCGAGAGCCAACTCGCTCCAAAGTGGCGCCTCTTCATCGAGCTGGATCCATTTCAATAATACAACCTTGTATTATATTGTAAAGCTGTTCACCACCAGACCAGCTCCAAATGGATTCCCCGAGCTCGTGTGCGCCCGCATGCAGCCTCAAGCCGCCTCAACGCTCCGGCTCTGCAGGCCCGCATGTCTGCATGCAGTGCATGTGCACTTGTCTGCATGTCTGCATGTCTGCGTGTCTGCTCGCCATCGGCCGGCGCCAAAGGTTGCGAAAGGGCGACATAAATCATCTTGGCCTGCGGCCACTGGCAGCTCGCCGTTCGCTCTTTGGCGCTCCGAGCTCGCCGATTGCTCCGAGCTTGCCGATTCGAACTCCAAGCCCCGAGCTGCAGGCGCCGAGCTCGACCAGTTGCGCTCCAGTGCACTTTTTGGCGCGTGCTGCCGAGGCGTGTCCGGCTTGGTGGTCGGCCAGTTGTGGGGGGCAAACAATGCAGCTTTGGAGCGGCCCAAAAACTTGTCCAGCAAGCGAAAGATGAGCTCGCAAATCAGCTAGTGGCTGAAGCTCGGTGGCGGCCGAGAAGCGCCCACTTTGCAGCTTCTTCTCTCGCCTCAATGTTGCCTCCAATCGCTGCTGGTGGCACTTGGAACGAAAGCAAAGCAGAGCTGCTCGGCCAAGTGGAGCGCCGTTTGGCCAAGCTCGATCGAACGGAACAGAAAGCTGGCCAGTGGAAGTGAGACGAGTTGGCGGCGAGTTGGCACTCGATGAGGAGAAGACAATATTGGGCAACACTCTGGAGCTGCCAGTTGAGCTTAGACCGTCCAGAGTCCAGAGCAGAGCGCTCAGAGCAGAGCGCTCTCCTTTCGGCCGGCCGTCGAGTGTGAAAATTAGCAAACTGGTTGCGGCCAGGCCACCAGACGGGCCAGAGAAGGAGGACGAGCACCAAGCGAGGAGAGGAGACAAGGGCAACTGGGCAGAGTGGCCGAACGTTAGCCTTGAAACGGTTATCTCGGCCGCTTGTCGCCACGCCGATCGAAGCGCCGCATCATCTGCGCTCGTCTGCCAGCTTGCCCCCAAGTCTGTCTGTGTTTGGCTCTGTTTGCATTGGCGCGCCACCAGTGCCACTCTGCACTATGCACAGTCTGCACTATGCACAGTCTGCACTATACACAGTCTCTAGTATGCAATGCACACTCTGCATGCACAGGTGTCCCAGCGGCGCGTCGCCACGCAAGACAAACTGGCCGCCAGTTGCAAATATTGCCGCCCAAAATTGCTCTCTCCCTTCCAGTATCCAGTGGCCAGTGGCCGAAACATTCTCTCATATTTACAAACAAGTTTAATTCTCTCCAATGTGTGTCCAAGAAAAAGTGGCCCTCCCCTTTTGGCGCTGGATGCTCGTCGTCGATGGACTAGAGTGGCCGCCGTTTGGCTCCATTTGGCTCCATTTGGCCCAGCTGGCCGGCTGCCAGACAGGCGAGAAGAGAGAACAGACAAGAGAGAGAGAGAACAGAGGCTGGCCAGATTGGGATGGAATTTGACTCAAAACCAAGCCCGAAATCTTAATTAAGCATTGCGTGTGATCTCCATCCAGTGGATTTGGCGCCGCAAAAGGGCGGCTCAATCTGAGTTGTCCGTCGGCGTGGCCCTCTCGGCGGTGCTTGTCTTAGTCTTAGGGCTTCTTTGCAGCCGGTTGCTCTGAGCAAGGGGGGCTGATACTGCATCTAACTCATATTGCTATTCGTCTCACACAAGCGCACGAGACACAAGCAGCCAATCTGGGGGAGTCTTTTGATCTCAGATTAGTCGCATTGTCTATGGACATTAAGCGTCGCAAGTGCACGCCGCCAAGTCGCCTCATAATTCCACTCACATACACTCACTCGGCCGCCAGTTTGCTCCAATCGGCAGCCTCTTTCTTCTCGAGCCTTTTCCTCCCAAAAATTATCGGCCGCCCTTTTGGCCCTCGCCCAAATGGGTCCAATATCTTCTCCTCTTTGCTGCTCTCTCTGGCCGAAAGTTGCAAAATAAAGGAAATCTTCCTTTATTTTTATTCTTCCCAACGAAGAATCCCTTTCCACCAGCACACCACACTTGCACCGGCCTGCAAGCTGGAAAGCTAGTGAGCCATTGCATTGGGCCAACTTTGCGTCTGGAGGGCGATAAATTTGACTAGATTAGCACAAACTCCTGGTCCTCGTCATGCTTCCTCCTTTTCTGGACCAGCTGGCCGCGAGTGCATAACGAGACACTTGCTTCCACACTCAAACAGGAGGGCACACCGAGAGGCACGAGCAGTCTCTGTCTGTAGGAGCCAACAGACACCAAGTGAGGGGAGGAACATGAACTCCAACTTGCTGTCTGGCGTGCTTGATCTACCGTTAAGCAAGCAGTCGGGCGCGCAACAAGTGGGCGCCAGTCGCTTTATCTGCTCTCAGATCGATGGGGAGGACTTCTTGGACAAGGAGAGCGATTCGAATTGCTGATAGAGGAGAAATTTGTTGCTCTTGGCTCATTCGATTAGATGCTTCTTGTCCAACACGTGTGCTTGGGACAGCTTTGCTCTCCCCTAAGCTTCCTTTCAGCGTTTGAGCTTTGAGGTGGATTTGAAAAAGTTGGAGACAACCACACAGACTGCCTTTGGCAGGGGAAAGAATTAAACGGGAAAAGAAAACGAGAGAGGCTCTCTCGTTTTCTCGCTTTGGGCCAACGAAACGATATGATAACCATTGATTAGCTATTTGCCTGGCCCGATAATCATGAGCCGCTATTGAAATGAGATGAAATGAGCACCACTTCTAAATATAACTTTAAATGCAAAACTTTTGCTAATTGAGCCTCCCCATCAAACGAAGAAGCAAATGAATTCCTCTAGCCAATCTTGATTTCCATAAATTCATCTTTCACTTTTATGTCTATTTGTGTTTATTTATTCTCTTCACTTCTTTTCCCCTCTAACCTCTCTCCGTATCCATCCCAGTCCCATCTAGCTGCTTCTACAATGATAAGCCTCAATAAAACACAGAACTAGACAAGAGAGAGAGAGAGTGAGAGAGAGAGGGAGGAAAAAATTGAGTCTTGCCAGTGGTTGATGATGCATCTACTGTGCAAGAATGGTTTCTCTGCACATGTGACTCTCTTGAACTCACTTTGGTCTCCTTCACTCTTGGCATTCTCTTTTCTTCTTCGCTTTACCTCCAAGTCGCTTCCTAGGCATTGCAGACACACAATCTCATCCATTTATATTGGTGGAGATTTTCACCAAGCTCGCAGTTTCGTGCGACCTAGCCAGGCCATCATGATGAAAGTGCAGTCAAATAGTTTAAAAATCAACCAGCTAAATGATGATCATGATGACGCGTAAGAGATAATGGCAAAGCTTCTTTCCCCCTCCATACTCTTTCTTTCGTGCTGCAGTCCCAAATGAGTGCTCAGTTTTCTTGCATCCTCTCCATCGATTAGCAACGTTGCAGCCTCATCTCGGCCTTTCCTTCTTTCTTTGTGGTTCTCTTGTTTTGAAGAGATGAGATCTTGTTGCATAATATCCTCCTCAACGGTTGTCTGTGGTGGTTATTCTATGATAAAAAGGACAACCGCTTCTAATCGTGTCGTGCGCCCAGTTCTTAGACAAAATCACTCTGACTAATCGCTTCATTTATCACTTTCATCTTCATGGCCTGTCGTCGCATCCATCACGATTCAGCGACAAAAAGCAACAACAACAACAACAAAAACAACAAGCCTAATCCGATGAAATATTGCTTTTTGTATCTCCAATGATTGTCTCACTCAAAGGCACTTTTACCTACATAGGGGTAAAAATGATTTTGCTAGCCTCGTTGATGACGACGAGTAAAATTCTAATAAAAATACCTATCTTGAATTGCTATTGATAATAAGCCATATCAAGACATATATCAATGGCTCACATTTTGCTGTCTGGCGCGAGCAAGCCCAAATGATTTAACACTCTTGTGGTTCGCTTGATCATTCGTTGCCTGTACTTCCAGATGGTTGTATCTCTTGTGGTGAAGACTCTGAAATCTTTTTTACATGATTGTCTGAGGGGGCCCACACAGTCTTTGCGGTAATGTTGCAGATGGGCAAACTGGACTGGTATTGAGTAGGTGGTACATTGGCCAAAACAGTTCATTGGAAAATGGTTGTGCAATGATACAACTCGTTCTGTGTTATGAAAGCACTTGACATATTGTCCCGGCTCTGTATAGTTCTTGCTACGATACACATGTGACATCATGTGCAAATAATGGGGCACACCTCTCTCAAGGGAGTCATGTGGGCTCCCCTCTGTTCCTCTCTGAACACCGCTCCCCTCCTCTTGGCTCTGACCGCTGTGCTCACTAACTTTATCACCTGTGTTGACGAGTTCGTTCGCCTCTTCTTCCTTGCTTGCCCTTCTTTGATTATTACTATCATTCTCGATACCACCATCACCCACTTGGAGCGAGGATGAGCTTGATGTGGAAGTGGTGCCCATAGGGCCGGAGAGATCGTCGAAGAAGTAAACATTGCGCACGTTGTAAGAAGCGCGCGAGTAGTTCTGTTCGGCCAATGAGACAGATTCAACTTGTTGCATCAGGTCGTACCAATTCTGGTGCTTACCCAAGGGCATTATCACCTCGTCTATATCTAATAGGGCCAAATATTCATATGAGTACAAATTTCTGTACAAACAATCATTGTATGGTATTAGTTCATTTTGTCTCTTGGCTGTGAGTTTGTTTTTCAAATAAAGATGCTGATATTCTGGCAGATTTGGTTGATCGCCTGGCAGTGTAAGTGGACTCAGCTCAACCATACCCCTTTGTTGATAATAATTCAACACTTTGCTAATATTTTTATGCACATCCAATTCGTAGAGGAATATTTTGCTAGCCCCCAGAAGATTTAACATTTCAATCCATTCAACCAAACGAATGCTAACATCATCATGTGGAAAATCTAACCCCTTGACACAGACGGCAAATTTCTGCTTCACTTGAGGCCTTCTATTATAAACAGGCAAATTATTGGTTATGGGCAGGGTTCGTTTGCAGTCATATTCAGTCTGTCGCATGGGCTTGGTGGATTGCTCTTGATTATTGTTATTGTTGTTGGTGGCCGCTGGTGATGGCTGAGAAAGGGTGCTGCTCGGCGACGAGGACGAAGACGACGAGGACGAGGATGACAACGAGGGTGGCACCACGCCCACCGAGGGCTGTTCCTGATCGTCGGTGGCCTGTCTACGTTGTCTGGAGTCTGGCGAGCGTGGTGCTTGACTAGTGTTCACGCTCGACTCCACTCCACTGGCTTCTGAGGCAGTGGTGGCCCCGAAAGAGGCAGTCTGATGGACCTCCAGCTCGACGGGCGCCTCCACCAAACTGACACTGTCTGGCACGAGACCGAGATGAGGTCTCACCAGCGGACAGGTGACAATCCAGGGCTGCAGGATGCCGTCCTTGTAGTTGCCCCACTTTGGATACCAAGCATAGACGAAGCTGGCCCGCGTGACGATGGGCTTGAGTTTGTCCGAGTTCGGTTTGGTCAGTTTGTTTGACCAGAGGAGACAGTTGGTTGGGGGCAGCTTCACGCGGTCTATCATGGCCAACAGGCGCACTGAGGGCACGCCGCCGCGCCACCGGTCGTCATAGTAGGCGTTGTAGAGATAGAAGGTGGCTGCCGATTTGGAGGCATCGTTGGACTCCTCGTTAGGTTGTTGCGATTGTTGCGGCTCGGCGAGTGGCTTTGTCGTCATCTTCTGCCAGTGGATGTTATTGAATTGCAAATCGAACAGCGACGGGTAGTCGTAGTTGCAGGAATTCTGCAACTGGCTGGCGTCTGGCACTGTTGCCAATTGGGCGCCCTTGTTGCTAGGCTGCACCACTCTGGCTGCCTCGCTGGGGCTCTTGTGTGTCGCCTGGCTGCTCGTGCTCGTTCCCCCGCCGCCCGACGACACTTGCTGGCCCTCCGACGAGCTCGGGCCGGCCCTGCTTGGTACAGCGGCCGACGCTAAGGGCAAACTCTGGGCCGGCGAGCTGCTCGTGTGGAGGGCATTTCCGTTCACGTAGCTGGCCCCACTCGAGAGGTACTGCTCCCTGTTGCTCGGGCTGGCCAGCTCGGCCTCGTCGGGGGCTGCACTCACGGCAGCTCTCACTTGTTTTCTGATCACATTGTCCTGCTGTTGTGGCTGCTGAGACTGCTGAAACTGCTGCTGCAGACTGTCCGCCTGCTCCAGACTCAGTGGACGCACTCGGTGCGCCTTGTTGGCCGAAAAGAGGCTCGTCTTGAGCAACAAAATGCACAGACAAGTCCATAGGAACACCAACAGGAACACTTTGCGCTTCTGCACTGAGGCGCCAAGCAGCATTCTCTTCCAGAGGCCGCCAAAGAGCGCCACTGGCTGGCGCATCATGCTCGCCTCTCGACCAGTTCTAGTCTCTCTCTCTGGCCCCAATTGGATGATCACCTCTGGCGGCTGGCAAGAAGAAACAACAGTGTCTAGCTGAAATCTTGACTCTTGACTTTTCTTGCTCGAGACTGGCTTGGATGGTTCCTCTTTCGACACGCTCGGCTGGAGTTTCCTGTTCAATATTAATGATTAATGAATGACCTAAAATATATTAAATCTCACTCTCTATTTGCCTGCCACACACGAACACAAACACAAACACATGGCCCAATGAATGAAGTTGACTTGTCTTCTTTCTATAAGTTGGCGAAACAATGGTGGCAATTTGTGCTCTCTTCGGCGTGCTTGAGTGGCGTCTTCTCGGGGTGCTGTGACATGAGTCTTGGGGCGAAATGTCGGCTGTCTAGCCGTTTGTGACTTGTTGCTGGCGCTTGCTCGTGCAACTGACAATGCTCACACACAGTTGCGTCTGTGGTGTGTGTGTGTCTGAGTGCGCGCGCGATTGTCTCTCGGCCCTTAGTGCTGGTGCGGCGTGCGAAGTGAACGTTCGCAGGGCCAAAAAGCGAGTGAGCGGCCGAGTTTGGGCTCACACGCACACGAAGCAGCGAGCGCGGCTGCCTTTCACAGTCGGCCAGCGATCGCGCAACTAGCAGTCTCGCGACGCAGAATCAACAAGTGCACTGTGCACTGTGGACTAGCCAGGCAATCGAGTGCGCGAGTTGCTGCTCGACGCGCACAGTCTCTCCTTGCGAGCGAGCAGAGCCGGTGAGCTGCCAGGCTTAGGCGGCAGCTTCAGGCCTGCTCTATCGCGCCGGCCCAGCTCACACGCCACGGTGTGTGCGTTCATTCTATGCAGTGCAGACTGAAGACGCGCCGCCCGACTGGCTCGAGTGCAGCCAGCTCGAGCCAACTGGCAGCCCTCGCAGACAGTCCGCGGAAAAGCAGCCAGTGCAGCCGTCTGGCTCGATCTGTGCAGCCTCCACTCTCGCCAGCGGCGCATTCTCGCCGCCTTGCCAATCGAAAAGAGCGCCCAATCGACGACAAACCGGTCGGCCATCGATCGGCGATGAGCTTGGTCGACATGCCATCAATCTGGCCACCGGCTCGTCTCTCTCGGGCCCGCCGGACGGACGCAAGACTCAGGGGCAGACTAGGGCGCCTCGATTGCCCTTAGAGAAGTCAGTTGCCCTTGTGCTTTGGACACGAGACTCGACGCGGGCGCCGCCTGACGGTGGGCCGCGCAGTGACTCGAGTCGAGAAAGACCAAGCTTGGCGAGCCAAAGGGCGAGAGGCAGACGAAGGAAAGCGGCGAGCGAGAGTCTAATCCTGCTCAAAGAAGTCTGTTGATGAGTTTCCTCGTTGTTTTGCCAAGACAAGGAGGCGCATCCAGCGAGACAGGCGCACTGAGCGAGTGCGTGTGGGCCGGCCGGGCGATAATTTCCTCCTTTGTGTGGCGTGCGTCTAATCTTGGAGCTGCCGGTTCTCCTTGTTGTTGTCTTCTGGCTGAGAGTCGTAGTTGCGTCGCTTGTTAATGTGGCCGCCGAGGAGCAGCCGAGCGGGGCAATAAAGGCGCAATGAAGTCGCGTTTCCCCAGAGGCCAAGCTTGAGCTTGACGAGAAGTCGAAGGAGCGTCTTCGGCGGCGCGTCTCAAGTTGAGACTCTCAAGCCGAGTCCAAATCTCAAGCGAAAGTGCATTGTGTTTGGCCTGTGCGACGTGCCACTGCTGCTTGTTGGCTGCGGATTCGCATCATCATCACTGCGCACTATCCGCCAAAAGTATGGTCATAGAGTTCCGTCCAAAGCCGCCCACAAATGTAACCTTATTATTGACGCACACTACACACACCGGCCCATAAACTTCGGGCCGACTTGACGCGTGCGCCCGTTACTCTGCTTTCTGTGCACTGTGGACTCTGCTTTCTCTGCACTGCCAGTCCCAGTCTGTGGCCCGCGACGAGCAGTGCACTGATACTGCAGATGAAGCCGCTTCTCCTGTCTCATAGTCTTGCCAAAGGCTGCCAAGATCGCGCGGCCAACGAGCATCTGTCTCTCCGTTTGTGTCGCTCGGCGTTTCTCTCTCTCTCTCTCTCGGGCAAATTAATTCCATTCGATTTCTCGCCCTCAAAGCGGAGGAGAAAGCGAGTCTTGAACGCCGACAAGTGTCGGGCCGAGTTGAAATTGCCGCAGATTGCAAATTAGAATTGCGAATTTCTCCAATTCCAGCTTCGAATCTGGCCTGGCCGAGCTCGAACAGCGAGCGAGAGTGACGGACGGGCCGCCAAGTGGCTGGCCGTTCGTCTTGCCAGCCAGCTGGCAAGCTAGCCAGTGGAGAGAGTGAGCCGCCGACTTGGAGCGACAACATTGCGTCACTTGACCCAAGGCGACTTGTTAGTCATGAAAGCGCTCTCTCATGCGCTCTCAGCCGCCAGTCCCAGTGGCAAGCTCGCAGAGAGCGCGTGTCTGGCCGCCGTTCGTCCTGGTCGACCGAAGCTCAGCTCAGCCAGTTGGTCTTCGTCCTCCGCTGCTGGTCTGTGGCCGAAGGGCCACTTCCACGCGACCCTCCTTCTGCTCGCCCGCAAGCCAGCCAGCCGCCCACTTGGCTCGTCTTCTTCTTCTTCTTCTTCTTCATTTTTCGCCCGCCCAATTGCGCCGCCAATTAGCCCCACTGGGCCGCCCTTTGTCCCCTTTCCGGTCGGCCAAAGGTGAGCGGGCGAGAGTGGAAAGTGGACAGTGGAGGGCCCGCTGGAAGGAGAATGCTAGAGCTTAGGAGTTGCGTGTGCGTCTAATTGGTGCGCCTGGGCGCTGGGCCGCGAGTCGAGGCAACACTCGACTGCGAAAAGCGGCGGCCAAGACTTCAAGCCCGGCGCTTAGGTCGCCTTGGTGGCTCTTAGGGCTGACTTCCCTTGCGAGTGACGCGCCCGCCGCGACGCATTGTTGCGCCTCCTCAGGGCGACACAAGTTTGCCAAGTTAGCGCCAGACCCAAAGAGCTAATCTAATGAGGCGCGCAAACATCAAGCGGCCGGAGATGCATGGCCGCCGCTTAGGACTGGCTTTGGAGCCGGCCGAGCGAGACTTGCTTGGAGGCGGCCCAGCTGAGAGTGCTGGCCGAGTTGGAGGAAGACAAGCGCAGAGGAGAAAAGGTACACGAGGCAGAGACAACAACTGGTGATTGTCGTCTTTGTGTTGCGGCGAGAAACACACGAAAGATGCCGCCGAGTACGAGCGGCGCGCCCGCCGCCAAAGAGTGAGAGTCCGAGCGGGCCCGAGGACTGGGCGAAGAAGAGCGCGCAGAGTACGAGCGTGCGGGCCAAGTGCGGGCACGGAAAGGGGCGTGCGGGCGGCCCGCGGGAGTGCCGCGGCAAAAGCCCCCATCGTCTGCCGCACGACCCGCTCCCTGCGCTTTGGCTCGAGCGGGCCTGCAACTGTGTGCCGACACTGTCGGAGCGCCGCGGTGGAGCCAAGCTCACACGGCGCCTGCACGGCCCACGAGCTCGCCCACTTCCTAGGCTTGCGGGCCGGCCACTTTCACTCGGCCCACCAAGCCTGTTCCGGCCCACCAAGGAGGTCTGGCCGGCCAAAAAGCTTTTCTCAGCCACCAGCTGAAAGCCCATGATTTAGTTCTGCCCAAAACTCTCATGCCTCGCCCGCTCGCTGCCCATGAGCATTGTGTTCGGAGTGGCATGGCGCCACTTTTTGCGCCTCGTCAAAGACAGTCTCTCTCTGCTTGGCTCTCCTCTCCTTTGGGCAGCCAACCTGTTGAATGGGCCAGAGAAAGAGAGAAAAATGGAAAAACGATCCTCCTTTTGTGGAAGGTGAAAAAATGCTTCCCCAAATGACTCGCCAGTGTCTCTGTGAGCTGCCCAAAGCGCTGCCATCCAGCCAGCTCGAAGGAGGAAGGAAAGCGAGCCCTAAGGATTGGCCAAATGGTCGCTAATTTGCCTTCGCCGCTCGCCGCCGACTAGCATCGAGCTGGCAAGGCAGCGCCGCAATTGACGCGAGCTTGGCGGTGGAAATCAATCAGAGACGAGCAGCGCGATGTTCAGAGCAATTTCTTGTAATTTCTTGCAATTTCTTGCGCCATTTTGCACACTAGATTTCTACAAATCTGCTAGTGTGCAAATAACGGCAGTCTGGAGGAGCAGAGAGAGTCTGATTTTAAAAAAAGGCCAGCTTGTTTTAAGCAAAACGCAGCCAAACACGTGCTCGAGGGACAAAGGAGATCGCTTGGGCCAAATCGCAGACACGCGCTCAAAGGCCGCCAATCCGGACGTGGCGCTTTGATGGACAATAATCAAAATAACAGCGACAAGAGTAATAATAATAATAATAATAATAATAGTTGCAGTTGCGGAGAAGCAACAGTGATAGGCAACAGGTGGGGAGAAAGTTGACCTGAGCGGCGTGCGTCTGGCCAGCTGTCTGTGGCCAATGGGAGTGAACTGTTGCCTATTCTCTAGCTCTATTCTCTATTCACTCTGTTCACTGTTCACTGTTCACTGTTGCCGCTGGCCAACCAATGGCAAGTGGGCGCTCACTGTCGCTCGGCCGCCTCTATGGTTCACTGGCCAAACAGGCTGGCCAGCCAGCCAGCCAGCCAGCCAGCCAGCTAGTCAGCCGGCAAGGCAGCCAGTCAGCAAGCTCAACAGCTGAGCAGCTTAGCGGCCAGGCGGCCAAGGAGCCGAGCATTTAGGCGGCTCGCTTGCCAGCCAAACAGCCGGCCAGCCAGCAGAGAGCCAGCTCAACAAGTGGCAACAGTGGCGGCTTTTCTCCAATTCTAATCGCCACTAATCATTCTCCATCGTTGGCAAGCCGGCCGCTTGTCCAGCAGGCAGCCTCAGTGGCCACTGCTCGCGCCCAATGGCCAATAGTCAATGCAGAGCCCAGAGCTGTGGCCAAGTTGAGGCAGCGCGCCCAAGCCGCAAACTGCAGACTGTGTGAGCCGCCTCCACTTGTTGCACGGCACCTGAGGCGCCAGAAAACCATTCAATCGAGGGCCACACGCGAGTCCATTGTCTTGGCCACTGTCTCGCCGCTTCGTGTCCAGCCCTTAGCCAAAGTGCGCCACTTAGGCCTGCAAAATTCCGCCCAAATTCCGCCTAAATTCCGCCACAAGTCGCACCACTGCAGTCCCACTCTGGCCCGTCTCAATGGAGCTCACGGCGAGCTACATGCAAATGAGCCCCCAAGCTTCTAATCACTTTAATTTGCAACCCTAATGCACTCCCTAATGCTGTCTCCTCGGCGTCTGTCGCCACTTCCGGCTCTTGGCGGGCAATCGGCCACACGGTGGGACCACACAGCTCGTCGTCTGCTGCTGACTGACTCAGTCTCCTGTTGAGCTGCTGAGTGGCCGAGTGGGCGCCATTTTGTCCACCAGACCAGGAGACAAGTCGGCGGGCAGAACAATTGGCCAAGGCGTGCCTTCTGCTTGCTAATCGTGACGCTCTGAGTGATCGCCGGCGGCTCAGCTCTGGTCGCTCTTGGCCGCTGGAGGCTTCTCTCTGGGCCGCCCGCTGTCTCTTTTGGTCTCCAAGAGCCAGTCTCAGCCTCTCTCTTCCTCCTCAGCTCATCTGCTTAGCTCGGCGGACCACAGACGAGCTTTCCAATGCCAGAGCTCAAAGTGCAGTGCCCAAAGCAGTCGGTGCCCAGCGAGAATCCAATGGGGAGCAACTGGCGACTAATAACCGAAAGCAGTCCGCTAAACGTCCTCTCCTTTGGACTGGCCGCTCGTTTGAGAGAAAACAACAACAACAACAACAACAACAACAATCAAGAAGCCGGTTGCAAGCCTTTTCCTCTATCTTTTTGGAAAGGAAGACACTTCCAAAGGCAGACTAGCTCGCCCGAACAGCAACAAGAAGAACAATTATTGCTCATAAATGCACACACAGAGACCAGCGGCGAGAATTCAATTAACTTCTCGCCCATTTTGCCATGTGGGCCGCAAATCCAAATCCAACTAAAACTTGTAACTCTTCTCCGACAACTCTTGGCCCAACCTGAGCACTGGTCCAAAAGTAGTGGTCCGAAAGCAGAGGTTTAGCCAGAGAATGCAGTGCCTAATGATTGTTGCCGATCGCGGCCGATTGTTGCCCCTAACTGCTCGTCCTAACTGCTGGCCGGCTCACTCTCGCCAGGCAGCCTCTTCTCTTGGGCCGCCCCTTTTTGCTCGTTTTGGCGAAAGCTTCCAAATGGGCCAACACTCGAGCACGACGAGGGAGAAAAATGCCCAAATAGACACTTGTTGTTGTTCTTTCTGGCTGCCTTTTACTTTTTACTTTTTACTTTTGCAAAAAGATGCTTCCCGCAAACAAGCCGCAAGCTAAAAGTGCAAGCAAACCGCATCATTTCCGCCGCTCAATTAGACTCCACTCAAGGCAGAACTGTTCGAAAAGAGACAAGCAATAAACGGACACCAATGATTGATCGGCCGGTCTGGCCAGAGGCGTCTTGGCGCCAACGGCTGGCCAGCAGTTGGCGCAAACTGTTGCCACTTGGGCCAAGAGGTGGGAATCAATCTTGCGAGCGATCGGCGCGCCTCGTTGGTGTTCCGGCGGCGACTTAAGCGGGCCCATTGTTGTTCCCGCATGGAGGAAGAGTATCAATAAGCCAAAGAGTGATACTCTTCCGAAGTTGGCTCGCAAAGGAGGACAAAGCGGCCCAAATGGGTCCGCCCACTTGGCTGGCCGAGCGCCTAATTGTCCTTGTTGTCGGCTCACCTGAGACTACCCCCAGCTCTTTGAGCTCCTCTTTAAGTTTCTCTTTAAGCTTCTCTTTTAGTGCTTTTTGAGTGAATTTGCGGAGGCCATTTTGTTGCCTGTGTTTGTGCGGGCGGCGTTGAAAAATGTGCCAATTTTGCGTGCCCAAAACACGGGCTCATCCATTTCACATTTTTGCACAACACTGCACTCCAGCAGCCAGACCTAGTCCCTGAAACGACGAGCCCAATCGGCCCAAGTCTTGGCCCAGTTCAGCCGATCCGATTGAATCGACTCCACTCGCTCGATACGAAGACAACCGATCGAGAGAAACGATCTCGGCCAGATCGGCGGGCTCATGAGGTGTAATGATAATGCCACCGTGCACGCTGGTGGGATTATGATTAATCGGCCCATTGTGCTTGGCAGCCTGTTTGCCTGTTTGGCGCTCTCGAGGGCCAACACAACTTGTTCCCATTTGGCGCCCACAATTGGCCGCCTCCAAAGGGCCGCTCAGAAGGGCCGCCCGTTCGAGCGACCAGTGCCATCGGTAGGGCCTGTTCTGGCGTGTAATCTCTTTTGTTTGACGGCAAACTTGCATTGCAGGAGGGCCCAAGCAGAGACTAGAATTGGAGAATTGGAAACACAAATCGGCCCAAAACGATGAGTTTGCCCCCTTGAGACTGTCCCAAGTGCAGGGATTCGGTCTGGCGCCAGCAGTTTGCGCTTTGCAGTTTAGACTGTGCACTGTGCACTGTGCACTGTGCGCCCCACAACCACTGCTCCATTAATCATGGCGCCCAGCCGAAGACAAGGAGTCTTGGCAAATCGAACGCATCCACAGGCCACGAACGCTAATCGAGCTTCGAGCGGAGAAAAAGGAGCACGTTTTTCTCATCTCGCCGCAAAACGTCGGCACTTTTTACAGTCCAAAGGCAAGCGGCAGCACTGTGAGCTTAGCTCTTGCTTGGCTTAACCTTTTTTTGCCTCCTCGCCAGGCAAACGACGAGAGACAACCTGTAGGCAAAAAAACGCCTTGAGGCAAGCCCAAAGAGGTTGACACGCACGCAAATCGGCCGCAAATTGTTTCAACTCTCGTCTCGGGCGGAACAAACAAACTTAACAGAGAGCCAAATGATAACAACAATAATGCCAAGAACGAGGCAAGAAAGACTTAAACTCTTAAACTCTGCCCAGCGACTGTCTGCCGGCTGACTAGCTCAGCTGAGTTTCCGCCGCAATTCAGACCTTGGTCTTGGTGTTGTCTGTCGGCAATGGGGGCTCGCCCACTAATTGTCGCCCCGTCGCGACTGTTGAGTTCGAGTTCGAGCTAGAGAGTGTGTCTAGAGTCCAGGAGAGTGAAACACTCTGTTTGGCGAAAGTCTCGCTTGGGACCAATTGTTTTTATGGCCCTGCAAGTGGGGCGTAAAAGGAGCTTCTCGCTTCCTTGGGCGAGAATGAGCGCCACTTTGGAGGAGCGAGCAAAAGTGTATCACACAATTTTCGAATCAAAATGCTCGCCCCAAAGGAGTGATGACGAGCGGCCGGAAAGAAGACAATGCATTGGGCTAAATGAAGCAACGGCGGCTCTTGTTTATCTGCGGCCGCTCTCTCGCCAAGACGCTGGTCTGAAAGTGGCGCCAAGACGCGGGGCTTGGCTCTGGAAGTGGAAGAGTTTGCAGTTATTCAAAAAGCAACAACGAGCACTTGTGTGTGCCTGCCTGCCTGAGCTAGACCCTAGCTGCAAACGGCGCCAAAGTGGAGCCACACAAGAGCCGAGGGCCAACCAAGAGCCAGAGAGAGTCTGCCGCAACGCAACAAGCGGCCTGCACGCCCACTCGGCCAAATTGAATTGTTTCTGCTCACAATTTTAACTGCGTTATATCGCCCTGGTCAGTCTCTCTGTCTCTCTCTGGCTGGAGAGCAGCGGGCAGCAGTTGTCCGTGTCGAGCTTGGCGAGCTTGGCGAGCGGCAAACAGCGAGCGGCCACTCTCGAGGCGCAGCGGCACGCTTCTGGTCTGTTGGCCTGCTGGTCGGTTGGCAAGCTAGCCGAGCACTCACGAGCCGCCTCAGGTGGCCAGAGTGGAAACGGAGGAGCCAAAGTGGACCAAAGTGGACGCCGAAGGTGGACGAGCAAACAGGCCAGTTGCCGAGGCGGCAAATTTGCATACTCTCTTTGGGCCGCCGTCGAGCCACAGTGGTCCGGCTTGGGTGGACTGTGTCTGGGCGAGAGGCGGCCGATGCAGTGCTCCAATTGGATGGCACGGCCGCTGCATGAGGGCGCCCACGCGCCAGACACACACTCTGGCGCCTGAGCTCCTCTTCCTCCGGCACCCACACTCTATCATGGACTACTGACTGCTGCTGCAATCGGCTAACACGATACACTTACACGCAGCCTTGCTCATGCCTCATTCAGCTGTCATTTTTGATGCAAACATGGGCCAAAGGTCCAAAAGTGAAACACATTTGCCCCCTGCCCTCCCTTTAGTCTCGCCGTTTGATCACCAATCAGAAAGGAATGAACTACGCCAAGCGAGTTAGATTATTCCTACTCGCATCTCTGCCCCTCCCTCCAAACTCGTTCATTTTTCTCCAGGAAATTCCCACTCTTCCTCTCTGGAATCCACGTTTCAGAGAGGCAACAAGTGGCCAAATAATCATTTGGCGCACTCTCCTGCCTCCACCAGCACCCAAGACAAATGCTAACCCCGCACCACAAGCCAGACAGCCAAACAGCCAAACGGGACCGCCCAATCTAATTCGATTTTACGGCGTACCTGGGCCACAAATGGCCAGCTTGGCCAGGTGCTGAATGGGCGAGGGTGAAGGGGAGTCTGTTCGATGAGGGATTGCATAGAATTGACAGGAAATGGACTGGCCAAAACGGCAGCCTTTCTGAATCGGTCGCGCCAATTGGGCGCCTGTCAAGTTGGCTAACAAAGTCGAGCTCAACCGAGTTAGTGCTGCCCAAAACAGTGGATGCTCACTCAAAACATTAAGATATTTCCAACGACGACTAGGTCAGCCCAATGTTGATCGAACCGATCGGATGGGAATAAAAAATAACAAATGCATTGATGGCATCAAAGTGCGAGAGCATCGCATGCAAGTAGGAAGACTAACTGCAGTCATAGAATGGGAAATGCAATCATAGAATTGAAATTTTTGGAAATTTAAGCTCTAAAAGAGATTCAAACGATTCTAAGTGGTAAAAGTCTAGCACACCTGGTCTCTAGTTGACACAAAACAAAAGGAATTAAAGTAGTTTAATATTATGTTGGAAATAAAAAGTGTTTCTAACTGTGTGTGGTTAGCCAGCAACCAAACAATTGCCATTGGTGATCGTGATAACTGTATGCATTAATGCTTTGTGTAACTTTGTCCATCTGGAAGAACAATTGTCCCCACTCTTTCCCAGAGGGTCCCAAAGTTTTCATTAGCTGTGTCCGACCCATTATAGCACAGGCACATTGCACAGTGACAAATTTTCTTGTACCATTTTTCTCTTGCTTTCTTTCTTTCTTTGCCCCCATTTCTCAACTACATGTCCTAAATTTCACAACCAGCGTTACTATCAGCCAAATTTGTCACCCCAAACCGTCTCATCGCCGTCGCCATCCAGCCGGCTCAGCCTGTTCAGCCTCTCTCAGCTCTTGGACAGCGACGATGAGCAACAGCAATCAATAACGTAGCGAGAGTGTTCCAACCACCTCCTTGGCTCGTAACAACTCTCGAAGAAAAGAAAATACAAACACGCAATATCACAACTGAATCAGCTCGCCATCTTCAGTTCAACTACTGGTTGGGCCTTGTGTCTCTGGCAAAACATAGGAAATATCATCCCATGGGTGACGGTAGAGGCCTTGCTTCAATCGTTTCTGGTCCAAGTAATGGCCAATGAAACCAATAGTACGGCCAAGAACGAACAAACCGTTCAAAATTCCAATATCTATGTATTCCTGAGCCTCTTCTCTGGTGAAACAACCCGAGTTCCTAAGCAGATCAATAATTGCCACCGCAACAATTCCATCGACGTTCAAGATAAGATTTGGTTTCTTCGAGGTGGTTATCTTCTCTACTTCTAGAGAGTAATCAAAAATTGGCGTTGCAGGGAATGTCTGTCTAATATAATCCTTCATGAGTTTCACTCTCATGTCTGGATTGTTCAAACTCTTCACACGATGACCAATACCCATGATTAATTTTCCCTCTTGACGCATCTTGTTGACAAACTCATGCGGATGCAGTCCCTTGTCGTAGGCCTCGCTAAATTGACGCGCGGCGCCATCTAGGGCGCCACCAAAACGCTCTCCAATGGTTAGCAAACCGGAAACAAGCGACGAAACTAGATCCTTGCCGGCACGGGCACAAACAATTGTGTTGTGAGCACCACTCACTGCTGGCCCATGATCAGCCGTCACCATGAGCACCATTTCAAGGAATTTGATGGCATAATTTGGCAACCGTCTCTGGAACCAGAGCAAACTCAGTGTTCCGCCTATTCCAAGGTTCTCCTGGATCACCTGGGTGATTGGAATTCCAGCATACATCAACTCTTGGCCTCGTTCGTCGCAAATTGACGACATGAAGGACGCGGGCTTTCTGATCAGACCCAACTCACGCGCCCAACTGTAGTCCATCGGAACTGTTGGTGGTGGAACCTCGTCCTTTGGCACTATGGTTCCATCGTCCACCAAATCGTTATACACTTGCATGATAACTTGGCCAAAATCGTCGAATGTGTTCGGTACATGAGCACCAGCAGCCTTGAGAGCTGCATTCTTCGAGGCTGATAGCTCCTTCTCGCTGTTGGCACAAGCACCAGCGTGACCAAATTGAACCTCAGCTGAGAACATGGAGGAACAGGTTCCAATACACCATGCCACTAGGGGCTTTGTGAGCCGCTTTTCCTCCATTGCTCTGCAGACTTCATACTCTTCAACACCCCCAACTTCACCCAATAGAACCATCATTTTGATCTCTGGATCCTTTTCGTAACGGAGCAGATGATCCAAGAACGTGGTGCCCGGATAACGGTCTCCACCAATGGCGACACCCTCGTAAACTCCGTTAGTTGAACGGGAAATGATGTTATTCAACTCGTTCGACATACCACCACTTCGGCTCACGTAAGCAACTGATCCAGGCCTATAGAGACGCAAAGCTAGAATGTTGTCCGTCATACCGCCAGTATTACCGATCTTAAATGCACCTGGCTTAATACCACCCACGGTTGCAGGACCAATTATGGTTACGCCCAGTTGTTTTGCTTTTTTGATCATTTTTCTGGTCATATTTTCAGGTATGCCCTCGGCAATAATTGCAATAGTTCGGATTTGTGGATAGTCAAGAGTTTCCAAGGTTGATTCGTAGGCAGAACGCAACGAGGCAAAACTGACCATAACATCTGCATCTGGATGCTTCTTCATGGCATCTTTCATGTTCTTGTAAACGTTGATTAGGATTTCCTTGTGACCCCAGTAGAACTTAGCCTTATGGTCTCCACTGAACGGGTACACCATAGCCACAACCGATGGTTCCTTTCTAGAGCTGACGAAATCAAAGTCTAACATGCTTTGAACAGCTCTCTGTTGCATTCCCCAAACAATTGCCTTGGTTCCCTGAGTGAAGAGAGGCGTAAATTTTCCACCAGCTCGACTAGGGAAACCGGGCGCTTTTTCCGTGCTTGGCGTCGAGGGCTGGCTTGCGCCACCAGTTGAACCCGTCAATGAAGTCAATAGGGAGGAGCGCGAATTTTGTTCCTCGAGACCACGTTTCGTTGGTAAGGAGGAGAAGTTGCCACTATCCATGCCGGCCCCAGGTAGTAAAAAGTTGGCAGTGGTTGCAGATTGCACAGGTAGATCGGGTACTTCGCGTTTTCCCAATGCCATAGCAACTATGGCTGTCATGTGAGTTTCGGGGCCAAAAACGTGCACCGGTACCCCCAGGGTTGATCCAACTTCCCTCATCAATCTTAGACCCTCTTGGTAATTCGGTCCGGCTCGACGAATGTATATCTTGACATCATGATCAATCATCTGAGCTTGGAACTCTCTCAGCGCCTTGATGATACCCTTGAAAGTTGCAGCAACATTGGTAAAGTTGGCTATTCCACCTCCAATCAAGAGAATCTTCCCATCCGGGTGCTTGGGACCCGAACACATGAGACTAAGGATAGTTTTGGCATACTCGTAAGTTTGTTGCTCGCTTGGTGCACCGCTGTACTCCCCATAATTGGCCAACTGCTTAGCACCGCCTAGTTCGCATACAGTGTCAGCATAGATAACCGATGCACCGCCCCCGGCGACCATGGTCCAAATATTACCCTGACGATTCAATATTGTTAACTTAAGACTTGCACCACTTTTGGCATCTAAATCAGCAATGTATGCCTCTTCCGGATAAGCATCGCGACCGAACGGTGGTGGGAAGGTGAATTCGCCCCATTTTGTTTTGCACAAAAACTCAGCCGTAGAATCAATCTTGGCTGCTAAATCTAGAATGTAAATAGAATTTTCTGTCACAACCAGTGGATTTATCTCTAGGTAAGTGAAATACAAATCCGTGTACAACCGATAGAGTTCTGTAATAAACTTGACGAGAGCTGGCCTCTTGTTTGCTGATACCTGTGACAGGAGTGTCTTCTCAACCCTATCCTTTAAATTAGCAAGCTCCTCGCCGACTTCAATATCAAGCTTGCAAGCCTTGGCATCAACGTCGCCCACATCAACGCCACCTTCATGATAGAACATGATTGTGTCCGCGTTTCGATGGGAATAAATGCAAACGTAACATTCTGACTCTTGCTTATGCTCAACAAATGGTTCAATGATGAATTGCCTGAGTTTTCCCTTGGCCTGTCCAATGGAAATTTCCTTATTGAGATGCTCTTTGAACCAGACAACGCATTCGTCGAATGTGGCATTGACCTTGATTAATCCTAGCTTGCCACGTCTCTTAATCAACTGATCAGGTTTGATGACCAGTTTGTTATTGAGAAGCCATGGATGATTGATGGTGAGCCCATCAATGGGTGTGCTTTCATCGAGACTAACATAATTACAGAATGCGGCTGTATTTGGAGCTAAATTTTTATTCAATATACCCTTGCCGGTGGCCTCTGATATTGCCTTAGATGACATTATATTTGCTAGGATGAATTATTAGTAACTAGTAGTAATATGGGGGAGGAAAAAGTGGCGGCACTGATAAGAATATGAATAATAATGGGTTATAAGAGGGGTGATGGCAATAATATGATGAAAATAATAAAGATAATGATAATTATGTCAGTGTCAATATAAATACGTACGAATGGGGGCAAATAAACATGAGTGGCGGTGGATAAGAGTGCACCTCAGAGAAGCGTGTTGAGGATGTATCATGCCAGTGCGTCTGTCTTCTCGCACTGGCCAACGCACGCGCACAGAGTTGCAAGAGAGAGAGAAAAACCAGCAGCAAAGATCTTGGGCTCTCGTTGTGCAAGCGGCTGGCTACGGTGGCGACGGTGGCGACGGTGGCGACGGTGGCGGCGAGCGAGGGGCCATGGCCGAAGCGCGGCTCTGCCTTGCCATGCAGACGGACGGACAGACTGACAGGCGGACAAGTGGAAGGCGCGCATGCTGCACAGAGCGAGAGACGGGCGGACAGACAGACAGACAGACGGACAGACAAACGGACGGTCGGGCGAGCGAGCGGAGCAAGTGGCAGCAGAGAGTGTGTGTCTTGGAGAGGTTGAGGCAAAAGGCAAGCCTGTGAAACCCAAGTAACTGCTTCTTCTCCATTTGGGCCGCAAACCTACACTCACACACTCGAGTAACATGCACTCTCTGGATTATCCTCGTCTCTCTTGGCGACGACGGCGGCGGCGGCGGCGGCCAAGACGCCGAGGCAGAGCCGCCAAGCGCGGGCAACAAGCTCGAGGGCAGACGGCGAGGAGGGGGGAGGCAGGCAGGCGGGCGGGCGGCAGGGATATAGCATTTATGTTTGCGGCTGCTGGCAGATATTTGTAAGGTTAAGGCGCTTTTTCCACTGGCTGCAGCCTCCTTGCAGCGGCCAAACATCCAGCAGGCAAACTTTTTCATCGGGTGCCATTGGGAGTTGTTGTTTTTCTTTACTCAAGCCTCATGCAACAAGCGCACACATACACACAGGTTTGCAAGCACATACACAGCTCAGGCTTGATTTTATCATGCTCGTGCTTTCGCCCATGAGCCGATGTGCCGAGAAGGCGAGCTTGACACGGCGAGACACAGACTCAAGAGACAGAAGGCAGCCGGCAGACTCGAGGAGAGATCGTCGAGATCGTCGAGATCGTCGAGATGGCAGTGTCCAAGTGAATGAATTTGCCCACTTGTAACTAGGATGCACTTGGGCCTTCTTTGCGCTTGCCCGAAGGCCGAGCTCTTGGAGGAAAAGCGAAAGCCTAACAAGTGGCCTGCTCTTTGCCACTGCAACTCGAACTTTGTCGGCCGGGCGCTTGTGTTTAGGGCCGGCGGCGAGCCATTTGCCACTTGGCGCCCACTTTGCGAGCCACTTTCCGCCAGCGCCACTCTCTCGCTGTGTGGCTCTGTCTTCAACACTAAGGCACTGTGTTAGTGCCAATCTCTTTGTGTCCCATTCCTCGCGCGTCGACTCCCCCGACTCGGACGAAGCAAAGTGGCCCGACACCAGCAGGTCGCCGCCATGCAACGGCCCAGCCTCCTATTCTTCCTCGTGCTCGCCCTCCTCTGTCAAGCTTCCAAGAAGAAGCCTTTGGAGCTTCTCCTGCCATCCCACGGGGGCGCCCTCGTGGTGCCTGTCGTCTGGAAAAAAAGCGCGCGATCTCTCCAATCGCCAGTCATCATTGCGCCCCTCATCCTAGTCGTGGTTCAATGATGTTTGGCTAGTCGTCACACTCACACTCACACACACAACAGGCAACACTTGTCTCTATTCACACTTTTGCTGTTGTTAGGCTGTCGCCCAAGGATCTGCCCACGTTGCTCGCAAGGATAGAATGTGATCAATCGCTGAACCCTCTCCTCTTGTCTTCTCCTCTCTTGCCTGCTCCCCCTGCAAGCCTGTCTAGATGAGGCCGAGGGCATAGGATAGACGCGTGATCGGAGGCGCGCGGTATATCCTTTTAAACTTTTCTCCCCTCGCCAGCTCCCAGCGAGCGAAGAGATAAAGCTCCAGGCAAAGAATGGAGAGGACACAGGCGCTTTGTTGGATAGACTTGATGGCGCGAGCCCAGCTGAATGGAAGGAGCGAGTCATGCGAGCAAGAAGGTCGAGCGGGCGGCAAACTTTTGGCCAGTATTGATTGGGCCGCTGCACTGCGTGTGCATATGGCCCACCAGTTTCCTCCTGTCAATGACTGTAAGCCCCAAACTCTAACTGCAGGCAGCCAGTCCTGCGCCTTGGGAAACTCTGGCCCCTCTTGCAATATTGCCGCCGCAATATCGCAATTTTCCTCCGCTCGCCTCCAGCCTAGACTCCTCGTCGCCCACTCTCGAGCTCGGCCCCTCGAGGAAACACTTGCCAGCCAGCCAGTCTCTGCTCTCATCATGCGCCCGCCGATGGCCTGTCTGGCTTTCATTTCGATGGAAATCATCATCCATTCCCATGAAATGCTGTCTCCTTTTCCTCGTTCCACTAGGACCCTCGAGTGAAGCGGGTCTGCCAACGGCACGAACTCCACTCGACGCCTTGAGACTGACCCCAGTCGGCGAGCGCCCCCTCGAGTTGCCTCCACAAGCTGTCAAGTGGAGGCGACAATTTCCAAAAAGAACAACAATAAGCTGGAACAATAAGCGAGAAAACGGCCAGCTTTGTCCTCGCCAAGTCCACTTCCTTTTTGAGCTCTTCAAACAATGCCATGAAATTCCTCCACTCGGACCCCAACCATTGACGAGACATATAAATCGAAACCCACACGTCGTTGGTTGGGGATTTTTTGCTTCGTGTGTGAGCTAGCGGGAAACACCTAGTCTTAGTGCAGTTTTCCTGCCGAGCTGAGAAACCTGCTGGAGGATCTTGCATCAGCGGCGCTTGTTTTGGAAGTAGATATGTTCCGTCTGCTGCTAGACAACATTAGACAACATAGACAACTGCAACCTCAATTAAAGCCTACTTTCTGCTCTAACTGTCTGATCAAGCTCACAAGCTCAAAGCATGAGCTCATCTGCGATGACGGAGGTCTCTTACCTCATTTCAGCCACCACGACATGAGCTAAAATCAGATTGGCAAGCCTCTTCTGGGTTGAGAAATGCCACCAACGCCATCTAATAGGTGAAAGCTCTACAATCGAAAGCTGGTCCTTATCCAGACCGCCGATCACACAGACACACCAGCTGAGTGCAACTATTTCAAGACAAGAATATCCAAGGGATTTAGACGCTCCACAGACGAGCAACGTTCGCAAACAACACAGGCAGCCAAACTGCAATGCTTTTCGCCTCTACATGTGTATGTTTACTGTTTAAAAATTGCGTTCCCAATGGAACTGTGCCAATGGCGCAATCACTCTTGTTGTTAAACACATCACTTCAATCGCCTATATTTTTAAAACAATACACATTTGCGAATGATTAGCCAAGGCTTTCAGCATTATGATCATGTCGTTGTCTCATCAATATATGGGCCATGTGGTCACTATATTGAGGATGTATTTTATAACAAAAGTCGGCCTAAATGCCTATGACTTGTATGAAAACCATTCAACAAACACACATATATCAGAGATGATGGACAAGGGTCTAGCATTTGAGGAAGCCAGTATTAGATTTATGTTAATGAAATGTTGCGAATCAATGATATCCATATTCTCATTAGCTAGTTTTATATCATTATTATCAAAAACATTTCATCATAATCTGTTAAAATTCATGCTCATCGATGATATAGAATCATCACAATCTGCTGGCACATTGGCAGGTTGTTTGTTCATAATCGTTTGCTTTCAATGTGGTTTAACTAGTCTACCTGATGAGGACAGATACTATCGTTTATTAAGGAATTTAGGTTTAATTTTTATTGTAAATCTTCATGCGTTATATAAGCCAGTTAGTGATCGCTTACAGTCATTGAGTACATCACGTTCGAAAACAGTGCACAAACACTTAAGAGTATTATCGATTGGTCTTTTATCCATATTTTTACCCATAACCCTTTTAATTTATCTATGGTCTCATAGCTCAATAAATAGTTGGACAATGGCCGTGGCAGTGTTTGGCTTTGAGATGGTTTTCAGGGTAAGTGAGAAAAGCAAGATGACTTCCTATAACAGACAGTATATTTTTTCAGACACAAGTCAGATCGACTAATGTAATACCGAAAAACGATTTCCAACCAAAAAGATGTCCGTCTCACTGATAATCTATGCCATGTGCATGATAAACTCTTTCTGTGATGTCACATGGCGTGGCCTAGAGGATCAAATATACTACTTGAAGGCGTCATGTGGAATGATCAGTTACTTATGTGGAATCTCCTTGTTCTGTAACGGAACTTGGGTGTATATATTCGAGAATTCCACCTTGTTACGTGCAATATCACTCGGTGTACATTTATACTTCAACATATGGAACCAAGCGTGGAAAGGTAGGTGTTTCATTTTCGAACTAGTCTCCTCAAACCTTCGTCATTGTCAGACCCAAATGTCGATAGAGTACTAACATTAAGACGTACATTCATTTGCATCCGACAACAACAACCCGATGATCTCATTAGGTTGGAGTGTGTACAACAAGCGACGGCTTGCAAGTGCCAAGATAAATCATCTTAAAGAAGCTAGTGAAAAAGAGCTGATTGCCTTGGACGACGTATGCTCAATATGTTTTCAACAATTAGATCGTGCCAAAGTGACAAATTGTAACCATTTTTTTCATGCCGATTGTCTAACACGTTGGCTCTACCTTCAAGACAACTGTCCCATTTGTTCCTCATCTGTAGCCATAAAATGACCTATGACACAAGGTCTAAGAATAAGAAACGAGATGGAAAAGAATCATCAACGCTATATCATCTCACCCACGTAAGCACTTTCATTGGAACAGGATTTTAGAGAAACAGAAAAGCAAAGCAAAGCAAAGCAAAGAAAAGGAAATCAAATCATAGGAAAGGAGAAAAGAGGAGGGAAAAAGAGATTGAAAGTGGATTGGAGATTATAAAGAAAGAATCAAAAGAAAGAAAGAAACTGTGTTGGAAAAAGTGAGAGTTTGTTGAGTGTTGTGAAATTGATCCGAATTCAAATGGACTGGTTGTGTCAACAAATGAGAAAAAGTTACTCTCAGAATAAATTCAAAAGGATTGTTGCCATTCATTCGCACACGCAAACAGGCATTCAGTTGTTGGATACTAATAACAATGATAATAGTATAGAACTTGGAATTTATCTCCACTCTCTGCTCCTCACACAAAAATTGGGCGCCAACAATCTTAACATGTGAAACAACTTCCGCTTGGCTAGGCTCAAATGGGGGCCCCGCTGGTGTATCTTTGCGCTCTGCCGAGACCGAGTTTTGGGCCTCTCATGATGGGGGAAGAGGTTCCAGTCCACGTCAGACAGTTGGGGGCCGACTCACTAGGGCACGCAGTTGGACCTGCGCAATCTCAGTTCCGGCTCGTGCGGACCCATTTCCGTTGTCTCGTGGCTCTAGCTTAGCTTGTTGTGTGGCCCCTTTTGTTCGATTCGCTTTAATTAGATAAATGGGGAGAAAAAATTTGAATTTCTCCTCGTCGAGTCGTGTCTCTGGTCAACTTAATTGGGGGAGAGTCCTCTTTTCGCCACTAAGCACGCCCGCGTGAGTTTAAACACGTCGTCAGCCTCTCAGTGCTCTCACTTGTCGGCGAATGTTCCTCTTCCAACTGTCTAGCTCTGACGAGAAAGAAAAGCAAAGAAGTTTTACTAACAAGAAAAAGTGTGCCGACAGAGAAGGGCAAACAAAAGAGACCGGAAGAGGCGCATGAGAAAAGTTGAGAGGGGCGACTCGAGAGTGTGCATGTGTGAGTATCCATTTGTGCTGCAGGTGGGTCCAGTTTGAGGATAAAACTTTGCATAGTTTCACCTTGATAACCTTGGAAATCTTGTGAGTTGGGCTAGATTCTGGCAGCTGTTCTGGCAAGAGCAAACTCGAAGAGGAGGAAGAGTTCCACTGTTTAGGAATTTCTTGCGTGAGGAAGTTCTTGTGCATAAGATAGGTCATGAGATAGCTCAAAGAGAAGAGATGGACATTTCGCTTTTCGTCGCCCACTGCTTCGGACCCACCCAGTCGAATTAGCTGACGAGCAAGCGAGCTTGCCAAGAGCAAGTAATCATCCAGCAGTGATCTTCGGGTTTTGGGATAGGATTGCGTTCGGTAAGTATTCTGAGTGGCACTGAGAAACAAAGACAAAGACTGCAGAGAGTCACAAATTTAAATCAACCTTGAGACTAGCTACGCCTCAGAGGACTAACTAATTGGATTCGTCGTGGGCAAACAATTCAGGGTAACAAGTGTTGCAGCAGGTTGTCAACAAACAGACAAGGACAAGGCGTTGGGTCGCAGAAGCTAGCAAACTCCGAAGACACTTTCTGGCTGACACTTGGAGCTCTTGGGTCCAATTGTTTATGTGCATCCGTGTGAGTGGGAAAGAATTTGGTTACTTTGGATGCCAAAATGTTACACTCGAGCCCGAAGAGAAACTTGGCCGACCATTCGAAGGCTCCGAGTGGCAAGAGTGTGTTTCTAATAATAATCTTGCTGGTGGCTCTTTTGGGCGAGCGCCAAGAGTCTCTGCTGGCCAGTTGCTCGGAGGCCACACAACAGGCACAACCGAGGCTCGTCCTCCAGCAACAACGGAACTCGAACAACAACAAAAACAACAACGACAATAATCGCCAAAATGCAGACTCCTTGCAGCCGGTAAGTCAGTGAGAATTTCCCAAGCTACTGGAGAGGCGCCATAAATCACACTTGTTTGTCTCACACGCTCTCACTCTGCAGCTCTTGCTCCAGCTTGTTTGTTGAGCTTTGGATTTTGTTTAAATCCCGCAGGAAAGGTTCTCTCGGCCACCAGTTTTTCGCTCGTTTGCTAGCGATTTGCTGGCCGAGATCGCCACTCTGGCCCAACTTCAATTGCAAATATTTGCCACTGATGATGAGCGAACAAAGTGGCAACATTCCAGCTCGAAAATCGGAGGCTCTCGACCTTCCTGTTCGGCCAGAATTGCGCCGAGCTTTTCGCGGGGGCCAAGTTCAGGTTCGAGCGGCCAGCTTGGCCTCCTAAGCTCGCGATCTTCGGACCTTTAATCCAGTTCGAGTGCTCTAATCCAACTGGAGTTGGGCGCACAAAGCGGCGAGGTGTCGAGGATGATTTATGGAGCAGTGCGAATGGATGAAACGTATTGTAATTGTGCCAACTCCTCCTAACCGAGTCCTTCTCCCTCATTTGCAATCATCTTGCCTAATCGCGGCGGCGGCGGCGGCGGCCCCTCCACGAATTGGAACAGACGGACAGACTGGCCTCGATGGGCACGCTTGAGTATTTGCCGGCCGACGGGGGCACAAGGCCGTGGTTCTACACTAATGGCGGCGGCATGTTGGGCGGCTCGCTCAGCTCGCCGAGCAGCAAGCGGGCCCGCAAGATGTCCGCCTTCATGCCGATGCGTGGGCGGCGCGCAGAGATGCTGTGGTCGCAGGCTGACTCCGCGCCCGCACTGACCGCAGGCCAGGGGTGGGCGTGGCTCGCCCGAAACACCGAAAACTCCGACGAGGGACAGGCAATGGGGGCGAGCGTGTTTCGAGGCCCAGCTCGGCAGGAGGCCCGCGCCTTCCAGCAGCCAGAGGGAGAGTCTCCGTCGGGCTTGAATCCATCGCGAGGCGTTCTGATGGGCGGCCAGCCGCTCGGTTTGCTGGCCCGAGGCCCGAGCTTCGGCCGCTTGCAGGCGGAACGAGCTCGGCAGGCGCTCGACGGGGCCATCGTCAAGCAGCAGGAGCTGGAGACAGAGACTGGGGTGGACGCGGACCCAGTCGAGTTCACGTTTGGCTCGGGCGCCGGAAGTGGGCCGAGCGGCACCGTGCAGCTGGTTGCGCCCTCGAGAGCTCGGCGCGGCTTCCACCCGATGCGCGGAAAGCGGTCCCCGTCTTCCTCGTCGGTTGGCGACAATGTGGCGGCCTTGGTGCCAGTTCAGGAGGCCGAAGTGGAGCAGCAACATGACAGCGGTGGGGATAGTTTCGGGCCGGCCTTTGAGCTGAGCTGAGCTGAGCCAACTGGACGAGAGTCACGTTCTCCAGCTCACCGAGCGGCCATTGTGACTGTCAATCGATTAGACTTTGGGGCGACTTTGAAACACTTGGAAGCGGACAGGCGACAAATGGCGACTCCAAGCTGGGGCAATGGCATGGAGCAGAGAGGGAGAGAGAGTTGCAGAGAGGGGCAGATGCGGAGAGAGACTGGGGGCGAAATCAGAGGCGGTCTTGGGCAGACTTGGAAGGGCTGGAGTTGGAGGTGCAGGCTGGAGCTTCGTGGCTTCTGCGCGAGTGGGTGACGTTGTTTGTTCTATTTCTGTTTCCAGAGCGTCCATTGTGGCTCGAGAGCTCATGGGCGGCGCTGGAGGTTTGAGGTTTGAGGTTGGGCTGCAATTGGAAGAAGGAGACCAAGTTCCAAGTTTCCAGCCCACTGGTTTGACGAACACTTGCAACACTTGCATTGGTTTGCGAGGAGATTGGCTGCCGTTGTTGAGCGTAAAAAAGGCGTAACAAGGTTTGAAAAGCTTGGCAGAATTTTATTAGTTAGCAATTGTGCATGATGGAGTCCAAATCGATCTTGGTCTCGTTGGCCACTGTGCTCGCAATTGGCCTGCTGGTCGACTGCGAGCTGGCTCCCTTCAGAGAGGCCGATCTGCTGATTGTCAGAATGATCGACACCTTCGGCAGACTGTATGCAGGCCTGGACAAGGAGACGCAATATGCAGTGGAGACCTTTGGCTCGCTGGTTGGCAGACACCGATTGTACGAGTTCACGCTGAGCTTGTGGCCACACTCGCAAACCTCATACAAGAACATCAAGAATTTCCTTGAGGAATTTCACGACGACTTGGTGCTCAACAGGACCACCGACTCGGACGCGGCCACCGAAACCCTGTCGAACATTGTGGGCACCGAGCTCCTCAGGAGGCTGCAAAACGAACAGGAAACGGGCGAACTGGTCGACATGGCTCTGGTGCGATATTGCGACAATTATTTGCAAATTTTCGGCCCCGAACTCTTCGATGGATACATGTTCAAGTTGTACGTGAAATCGGAGAACCTGTTCGACCAAGAGCTGGCCAAAGTCGGCCACTTGGACGAGCTGAAGAGGTTCCTGCTCGGCTGGGCGAACTACAGAATTTGCCAAGCTCTCACCAAGCAGAGCAGGTCTTCTTTGGTGCACAAGCTGTTCGTCCGCCGGCTCGGCTACTTGGACTGGCACCCACAGTTCCCCAAGTACCCAATTCACACACTGGACGCGGCAACAACAGGGGTAAACAAGCAGTGACTGCATGGCAGTGCAGCCACGAGCAAGCTAGACACTGATATGGTCAATCGGAAAACATTGATCAATCGAGAGGAGCTGACTCCGAGTTCTGATTGATTCCATGAGCGGCAAAAGATAAGGATAAGGGTCGAGAAATAGACAATCGCGGATAGATAATACAACTAATAGGCAAAGAGACGGCTGTGCATTTTGGTTGCTATATTTGGATGGTAATTTCAAGATGCTAATTTCAATCGAGATGCTTCTTTATTGGCCAACTGGTTGATCTTAGTGGAGCTCGATCGACCAGAGTGGCTGGCATTTGCATGTTGTGGTGTGAGAGGATTGCCCGTAGTTTGAATAGTAACTGATGGTCATGACCCGAGAAGCGTCTGGAGGCACTTTTGGCGGGGCCATGATGAGGAGCAGCCAGATGTTTGCTGGCAATAATAATGATAATATCAATATCAATTTCAATAAAGTACCAATAACTATCCTGCGCAGACTAGATCAAGGACGACTGTTTGCCCTGCGTCCGTTCCTCCTCCTGGCGGCGTCTCGTTTGCTCCGGCTCGGACTGCTCCTGAGCCTCCGTCTGCAGAGGCACCGAGCTCAGGTTCACGTAGTCGCCGGCGGAAGTGGATGGGCCAGAGTTGCGGCCTCCCAGCAGCAAGTAGGACTCGCTGTACTGGGCGGTGTCCTGCGAGTAGACGTAGCTGGTGACCTTGCGCTCGCTGAGCTGCCCGCCGGGACCCAGACGTCTGCTGCTGGTGCTGGAGCTCTGCTCGACGCGGGTGGCCCGGCTGGTCAGGGTGAGCTCCTTGCTGGCGGCTCGCTCGAGCTCGGCCTGCTGGCGACCGCCCACCTGCTGCCCTGGAACTGCCCCAGAGACTGTTGGCGGCGGCGGCGACGTGTCCGAGTCGGCGGGCTGGCGCGAGCGCCGCTGGGCCGGCATGGGCGTGTCCTGGCCGGAAGCTGGGGCGGCGCCGCCAGAGGTAGAGGTGCCGAGCAGCTGGGCGCCGCCGGGCTCGCTGGAGATGGGCGTGCGGCGGCGGCCGGTGGCGCTGGTGAGACTGCTGGCGAGGGCGCCGCGTCTTGGGGGCGAGGGGGCGCGCGGCTCGGCGGTGGCGAGCCCGAAGTGGGCGCCGCCCGAGGGGGAGTCTGCGGGACGCTGCTTGAGCGTTTCGAAGCGCGCCAGGGGGGCCGCCCCGTGCGCGAACTGGGGCTGCCTCTTCAGGATGGACTGCAGCTGGGTGCTGGCCGCAGACTGGCGCTGCGTCTCGCCGCCCAACGGCCCGGCGGTCCAGCGAGGCGCTTCCGGCGGGCCGTGGCCGCGCAACAGGCGCAGTCTGGCCGCGTTCTCCTCGTTCTGGCGCTCGACGCTGGCCATGAGGTGGCCGCGACCGCCCTCTGGCTGCTGGTCGCGCGCTGCCCCAACGTCCAGCAGCGAGCCAGGAGCGAGCTTGGGCCCCAGCTGGGCGGCGCGCTTCCTGCTCGCCGGGCTGCCCATCCGGAGGCGCCGTCTGAGGCGCTGGCGTCGCTCTGCCAAGCTCGCCTGCTGCAGGGGGCCCCCCTCGGCCAGCAGGCCGCTCAGGTGGGCGCGCCACAGCAACAGACAGCAGTAGAGGCAACACGAGCAACAGGTGAGCAGCAGCAACACCAGCAGGAAGCCCAGAAGGAAACCGGCCACCGAGCTTGAGGTGTCCAGGTGCAGTGTGTTTGCAAAGTGCCTGAGGAAGCGTTGCCAAATGGTGGCCAGCTCGGCGCTGTCCGCCTGCTGTTGCGTGCCGGCGCTTGTCGGTGGCGAAGCGTCGCCCGCCACTCCAACTCCAACCGGGCCGCCCTTCCTAAGGGGCGGCCTTTGGCTCGCCTCCTCGCCGCCTGTCACTTGGCCCTCCGACGGTCCACTGGGCGACTGCGGCGCCTGGTTGCTGGCCGCCCGCAAGGCCAAACAGGTGGCCGGCTCCTCGTCGTGTCCGTCTGATTATTTGGATTATTTTAGTTGTGTTTTTGTTTTCGTTTTCGTTCCATGTTTCCAAATTGGTGCGTGTGTGTGGTTGTGGTTAGCATTGTGGTTGCGGTTGCGGTTGGGGCAGAGCGCGTCTCAGTGATTAGGAGTGGGACTTAAGGTTGGATTTAAATTTAAACTCGCAAACTGTGCATCCACAGTTGCAGCCTGTTGGGCCTCGTTGCCGCCGGCCGGCCAGTCACTGTCTCTGGCCGCAGTCAGTCAGCCTACTCGTCTCATTGGCCCTCTGCTTTGGCGCTCCAATCAAAATGGCCGACAGTTTGCGGCGAGCTGGACGAGCCACAAGGAGACAGAGGCGGACAGACAAAACAACAGGCCAGCCTGACGAGTCACGCCATCTGCTTGTTGTGGTCAGTCTCTTGGGCGGCTTTCGTGTGGCCGCAGTTGCGCAACAACGAGGCCAAGTGGTCGTCTACTTGGAGGAGTCGAGTTTCGTGCCAGCGTTCCTCTTCGGGCCTCTGGCTGGCACGAGACTGCGGTCGCTTAGTAGCGAGAGACTGTGCCTCAGAGACTGTCTGAGGCCGCGTTTCGGCTCCAGAAGGATGGCGTGCAATTGGACGACGAGCGACAAAGTGCCACTGCTGTGTTTTCGGACAAATATTTGCCAAATTTTCACACCACTGTGCCGATAATTGATTGCCACCGTCCAATCTTGGACGAGGAGGAGGAGCCGCTGGTGTGGAATGCCGGCGCTTATTACTGCTCGTCTTGGACGCGCCTCAGTTCACTTTGGGCGGAATTTTCCACCAAACTGAACTGCTGGCCGGCCGGACAGTCCGCAAGACAGTCTGCCGGAATGGCCAATGGAGCAGTGGCGCAGATTGTTAGACACAAAACCAACAGGCTCCAGAGCGTCTTCTCCTTGGCTTCTTCTCACTCTAATTTTCCTATGCTAACCTCTCGCTTTTCGCCCCCGTCTTATTCGATTCACTTACCTTGGCAGTTTTTGTAACCATCACAAGCGAGATTGGCCGAAATGAGACGCTGAGAGTCGCAGATAAATTGCGAATTGGAGCTCGTGGGCTGCAATTGAGTTGGTGTCTGCTGATTGTAAGCATTCAGACTGTTCACTGTTTGGCCTGCAGCGCCATTTGCATTTGGACTTAAATCACTGTTTTCGCCTATTTTTCGCGCGTCCATTTGCGTCCATTTGTTCGAGTTGTTATTCCAAGCAAGCAAGCAAGCCGGATGAGATTTAGCCAGCCAGCCAGCGAGCCAAATCGGCCATGATCAGCCGAGAGATCAGATGAGATGAGAGAGATCAGGAAGGAAAGAAAGTTAGACTAGTTTCAATTTGGCTTCAATTTGGGAGGCAAACCAATTCTTGCTTCGCTTTTTTGGCCAGTCATTAAGGGCAGTCTGGTATTGAGTTGCCACTCGCTGTTGTTGTGGATCAGTTGCTCATTGAGCGCACCTTGTTGCTGGCGGCCAGACTGCACCGACGGATTTGCATTGCCTGCTTGCTGAACTTGGAGCAAGAAGCAAGGCAGCTTCTTGCTCGAAGAGGAGGAGCGGCCGCATTTGAGGCAACAGTCTTCCCCAAGGAGGAGGCCCAATAATAATAATAGTAATAGTGGCAATAATCATCGCCGTTGGTGCGTAATTGGGCACAATAAACGCCGCCCCAGAGGAGAGGAAAAAGTTGCCTCACTTACCTAAGGTCTGGAAGGCCGTTAAGACGGCCTGAAATCTCATCTCAGGCGCCCGTTTATTTGCAAATCGTTCGAAAAGGAACCGGAAGACCATCAGGTTGCCCTCGCTTTCCACAATCTTCTCTTCCGTTTCGCCGAATTCGCTTTGGCTCACATTGAGCTGGTGTTCAGTTGTTGCATTATTATGATAATAATATACATGACCATCATCATCAACAATCAAAGGGGGCCCAGTTTGTTTGTGTTCCGACAAGTTGGCAAGTGTTGTTTTTTTATTAGTATATTTTTTTTTATATATGCACATTGTTTCCATTGGTCAGGATTGGCGACGATGCGCCCGATTGGCCATGAGGCGGCCAGGTGGAGAGACTAGGTTAGCTTGCGGCCTTCGGGCTGCCTTTCGGCCGATGCGAAGACCTTGAGAAAGAGAGAGACGAGTCGAAGGCTCATTAGGGGCGCTCGTTAGTTTGCAAATGGAAGTTGGCGGAGAAAAAACAGGCAACCTTTGAAGATTGTTGCGCAACTTCCAGCGCGCCGCAGACACTCTTCGGCTTCAACTTCAGCTGGTGGTCAAGCTGAGTCAAGCTGGACTAAGCTAGGTGGAAGCAAAAGAACAACAATGTGCTCCCTTTGAGCGCACCGCTTTGCTGGCCAAACTGGAGCCGGCCTTGCATGCGTGTGGTCGATGGAGCGCGCTAATGATACTCGAGCCCCTTTTGGCCAGCAACAATTGGCCCTCGCGAGCCTTCGAGTTCCTCAATCCGAATGAGCAACTCGCCCATTCGGACCCGGAACGAATTCAATTATTAGCCGCCAGCGAAACACTGCCTTTTTCTCTGTGGAGAAAGTGGCTCAAAAAGGAAACTCAATGCCGGCTCTCTGAGACTGTATCTGGCCCAAATGCAGCGCTCTGTTCGCCTGTCTGGCGGGAGAGAGTCTCTGCCAAGTCTCCACTGGGCAAAGACTCTCTCTCAAAGTCTTGGTTCGGCGCTCAAGTTTTAATTTTGCAATTTTTAGGAGGCAAATTTGGGCAAATTTGAGCAGATTTCGCCAAGTGGACGCAATGAAAACAAGCTCCAGATTGGAGCGCGGCCAGAGGTGAGATATGGGCAGGAGGCGGCTTGTTGCTCGCTGGTGGCGCCTCGTTGCTCTCTGTCCAGCGGTAATTAGTGCCGAAATCTGAGTGGCCTCGTGTGACGAGGAGCCGAAATCTGATTATCTCGAGAACGATCGGCGAGCCTAAGTGGCGGCCGAGCGGCCAGAGTGAAACTGACGCCGCTTAGGTATGCCCGCAGAGTGCTGCAAGTCTCTGGTCAGCTCGGCGCCAGAGACTTGGTCTCATCCAGCATTCAGCAGTTGGATGTTTCGGGCCGCTTTTTGATCGCTGCTCTGGACGAGCTCGTCGAGTGGCCGAGATTGATGAGCCGAGCGGGCCAGACGCCGCCGGTGGACAGCAGTGCGCGCCCACGGCTCCTCCAGCGGAGCTTGGGCGAGGCTCCAAAGTGGCTCCATTGCGGAGGGCGCCTTCAAATGAGGGCGCAACAAGTGGCTGGGCTGCGTGCTTTTGGGCCACTGCCAGTCCATGGGACACGCGTAATCTGACAAACGAGGCCGCAGCAGAGCAGAGCCAACTCTTAGGTGGAGAGGGGAAACGCCCAGATGGGATCGAAATTAATTGACGAGCGCGAACAAGCAGAGAGACAAGCTCATCAGGGGAGCAAAAGTGGGCGGCCAGTCGCCAGAAGAGCATTTCCTGCTCTTCTTGTTGTGGTTTTTTCCAACTTTTTCCCCCTCACTTTCGGCCCACTTTCGGCCCATTTGTTGCCTGTGAGTGGCCAACACGCAACGAGGGACACCAGTGAGCCGGCCAGAAGAAGCCTCTGGAATTGGATAAACGCTTGTAGAGTGAAGTTAGCTAGCCAAAAACCAGTGTGATGCTGCACGTTTTTTGTTCCCCTTTGGTCCGTTTTGTTTTCCGCTCGGAAAGAAAAACAAAATCGATTTGCCTGAACAATTCAGCAACGATTGGGCCACTTCCTGGCTCGAATTTCCCAACAACAAACACAGAGCCAAGGCCAGCCTGTGTGTGTGGCAGTGGCGGCCTTGCTTGTTGCCAGGCTTGCTGGTTGCGGAGGAACATCGGCGGCTCGTGGCTGGAAAGCGAATCAAAAGACTCTCTCTCTCGCTCCAAAGCGGAGATTGTATATTATTGAGCTGCGCCCAGAGGAGAAAAAAGATGATTGTTTTTGCAGCCGCAACAAAAGCGCTCCGATACTTAGCCGAAAGCCAATCCAAAGGTTCGCCTAAACAGCTTTTTCTCTCTGCAACTTCCTCTTCCTTTTGGGCCATCTTTTTTCCCTCGCTTGGCCCAACTTTTCTCTCCCCTTTCACTCCTCCATTTGCCGCTCACACTCTTCGCCCACATCTCGCCAAACGCTAGCCGGCCGGCCAGCTCAAATGGTCGCCCAAATAATGACAAAAACAAACGACCCTTTTTGGCCTTTCATTTTGGCGCGTCCATGTGCATGATTTATGTACATGTTGCAGGTTTCTGGCGGCTGAAGAGCCAAAGAGCTAAAGAGCCAAATGGCTAAAGAGCTGCTCTCTGCTTTCTGCTTTCTGATTTCTGCTTACCACTCTCTGCCGCTAATAGCAACTGGCTGCCGGCCGGCCGCCAAGCCTGTTTGCCGGGCTCGCCAACGAGGCGCCACTCGCAAGTCGAAGTCCATTGGGCGCACAGTTTCGCGCCTCGAAGTGCCGCCGACACAGAACAAAAAGACTGAGCTGAATGAGGGCGAGCAGATTCTTGGCCCGGAGCTGGACGGGCAGATTTTTCCTCTCGGGCAATCAATCAGTTTTGCCACAAGAGAAGAGCAGAGGAGCCACAGAGACGCGCCAATTTTGGGCGCGTACTGCATTGAACTGCCTTAGACTGCATTGGACTGTCTTAGACTCCATTGGACTGCGTTGGACTGCGTTGGACTGCATTGAACTGCGTAGCATTGCACATTGCATGGCGCATTTCGCTGAGCTGCGTCGCTGCAGTGCTGCTTGCAAATGTAATTAAGTTTGCTTTTCGCCGAGCCACAAGCTCGCCATTAATGAGCTTCGGTCGCTCTTTTGCTCGGCCCTGCCCCTCGGCCAGCGGGCCGCTTTGCCACCTCGAGCCCCTCCTTAGGGCCGGCTCGAGTCTGAAGATGCTGGCCAGAGAAGAATGCGCCCCCAAGTTGCAAGTGCACGCCGGCCGGCCAGTGAGCGGCCGACGTGTGAAAGTGGAGCCGTTTGGGCGATTTTTTGCTCTTAGCCATTTGCATTCGGACCCATAGTGTCCGAATGCAAAGGCGAGTGCTGCTCGGACTGCTCCAAAGGGACGAGAGGAGAGTCCGAGTTTGCACGGCGGCGCGCAGCTCGAGGGGCGAGAAGAAGACGGAAAAATGGGCATTACACTTGCCTCCTTTGGCTCTCTTGGTTGCAAATTGAGTGCGAGCAAGTGTGTGTCTCTCGTTGGTGCAACAAGTGGGCGCGCTCGGTGCACAACAATGATGCAAAGGAGAGGAAATCAGCCTGAGAGGCGGACTGTGGCTCGTTTCACTGGCGCCTTTTTGCGCCTTTCTGGCCACCTTTTGGGCCGATTCTTGTGTCTCCGAGTCGGGCGTGTTCTCAACTCTCCTGCTCTCACGCGAACACCCGAAGCAAGTCGCGTTTGGCGCCGGTGAGCGCGATCCCAGCCGAGCGGCCAAATGGAGGCACGCAGAGGCGAACACGACGCCGTTTGAGATTGGCCAGAGATAGTGGTTGGGGGGAAAATATGGAGAAAAAGTTGAGCCAACTTCAAGCGAGGGAGACGAACACGAGGGGAGAAATAATGTCATTTCGGCCAGTGGCCACTTGCCTCCTGCAAGGCGATCCACTTTGGCCGCATGCCATCGCAGACTGTTGCCGGCCAGCGAGGGAAAACTGTTCGGGCCACATTGAGGAGAAATGGAAAAAATTGCACTCCCTTTTGGGCGGCCACTTGCAGAGCACTTGCAGAGCACTGAGATGGAGTCAGTCTGTGGCAGGAAAACTGGCCACTTTTCCTCGCAGGGGAGCTCACAGTTACCGCCAACAAGACGCCAAACTGCAAGACGCTCGCTTTGGAGAGACCGTCTTGCAAATTTCGGCCAGATTGCTCGCTCACTTGCGGCGCCAAGTGAGCTGAGGAGGCGAGAAACGAGAGCAAAACACGAGACCAGCTGGGCCAATTTGGCCACGGACTGTCTGCCGAGTGGTTGGGTCTGGCGCGAAAACCGCAGGCGGCGATCAGCCATCGAGTGCGAGTTGCTGCAGCAAAAGGGCCAAGTGGCCACTTGTTGCGCCGGCCGCTGCACTGCACTTGCTCGGCTGAGAATGCGGCCCATCCTTTCCAGCAACAGTCTCTCGTTTTCAGGACGCCTCAAGTGGTCGCTTGCCGCCCAAGAGGCTCTTAGGCTTAGCAAGAGCGCCTCTCCAGGCACAATGGTCTCTTGAGAGCTTGCGGGCGGCCAAGTGGCGACAAAATATCAGCAGAAATATTCTGTTTGTGATAACAAAAATATCAACGAAAAATATCAACAAAAATATCAGGCAAACAAGACTCTCCCAGGGGCAGTCTCGAATAATAATAGAATTAATGACCTCCCATCATTAATCATCACCTCTTCTGGCTGCCCAATACTCACCCAGAGTGTGGAGTCCACTTCCGGCCGCGGGTCTTGCGTTGGGCCGAAAAGGCTGGAGGTGAGCTGCTGGTGGTGCTCTTCGGTGAATGTCAACCTGCGGGCGTTGAGCTTGGCCAAGATGCGCATGTTTTTCGGCACAATCAGCCGGATGGAGCAGGCTTTTTTGGGCATTTTTTGTCGATTTTCGGACCAGATTTTAAGAGAGAGAGAGAAGAGTTTTTTCCGAGTGGTTTGCTTAAGGGTTAGTCTGTGAAGATTATATCTGTCTGGCGGCGCTTTGGGCGCACACTTGGCGCTCTGAGTGGTCTGCAAGTCGACGAGCATTCCAGTGCCATCAAGCAGCTGGCCAGCTCGAACTGTGTGCGAGCCGAGTTGCGTCAGAGGGCAGATTGGGCAAGATTGGCAGCGGGACGGGACAAGACTGGGCAACAGTTGATGATTGGCAGCCGTCCGAGTGAAAAGTTTATCAGAGTTTGCATCTGGCTCGCCACACGCGAGCACTCTTTTTATGCGCCTTTTGCTCTGCTTTCCAGTCTGCTTTTCAGTCTGCTTTTTGGTCCGCTTTTCGACCACCAGTCTCTTTTCTCAGCCATCTCGAGCGAGCGAGAGAGACGAGCAAAAAGGCAAACCGCCAGTCTCACCAGAGGGGAACTCTTTCTGCCCTCCCCCCGTTGGTCGACTTTCGCCAAGTCCAGTCTTGCCAAATTGGTCAGCTGGGGGGCTGCCAAGCTGGCCAAGCTTGCCAAGCTTGCCAATTTGGCCAGGCTGGCCGGAAGGAAGCGGGCGGGGGAGGAGGAGGAGAGATGAAAAATGAATTGGTGGAGAGAGCACTCACCTGGTTCGTAGCCGTCGAAGTGGCCTGCTGGGGGCAGTTGTTGGTGACTAGTGGTGGGCCAGAGAGTGAGAACGAGCGCCTTGTTTGTAGTGCTGAAGACGAGCGTCTTCTCATTTGGATCGGCCGACTCAATGGGCCATTCTGGCTGCCTGCCCGCCGCCTGGGCGCCCATTTCAAAGTGCGCCTGCTCATTTCCATACGAACTCGGCGCCTGCTGCCTTCTGAGGCGCCAGTTTGGCCCAAAGTTGGCCATCTGCTGCTGCTGCTGCTGCTGCTGTGGCGGCCAACGTTGCGCCAGGCCGGCCAGATGCAGGGGCTGCTGCTGCTGCAGCTCGCCACTTGCAAGGAGGGGCAGCGAGCGGCCGCCGACTACCTGCGGCTGGGAAGCGGCGGCGCCCGAGCTTGGCTGGGCGAAGAGAATGTCGTTGGACTTTGGCACAAACAGGTTGCTCTTCCACTGGCAAATGTGACTGACATAGACTAGACATAGAGCGATATTGTTGTTCGTTTGTTTGTTTGAGAGTGTGTGTGCACGGCAATCGTAATGAGTTATTGTGTTAGGTTAATATCTATTCCTTATGGAGAATTCCAGAGCCAGTCTCTGGCAAGGTCGCCGCCCAGTGGCCGCCAGTGCAAAAATTGATGTGCCTCTGTTTTGGGGGCACATCAATTTCTGCCCAACGAGACTCGTCTAACCATTTGAGACGCTCCGAAAGGCTACTTACACGTCTTGTATGGCACTTGGTCGGCCTGGTTGGCGTTTGCAGTTGCAGTTGCGGCCGATCTTCTGGACCTGGAGGGCTCAGCGCCGGAGGACAGTCTCTGCCAGCCAGTGGTGCCCACTTGGCGAGCGGCCGGCCCAAATGCGCCACTCGAAGGGCCACTTCTCGAGCTTCTTTCTTGCAGGATTGGGCCTGTTTTTGTTGCGCCAGCTTGCGAGTGGCCGAATGTGATGGACAAGGAAAGTAGGAGGAAAAAACCCATTTGGACTGAGAGTATTGCACGACGCCACTTTGGGGCCCGTCCAATGCGGCGGTTGGCCTTTGGCCGAGTGCATTGCTTTAGCTTAGCAGTTAGTTTTTCCTCCTCATTGAGATCTGAACGACGAGGAATATTTCCTCTCTTGTAATGCTGGTTCCCATTGGCGAGTGCTGTGTTGTCTCTCCATTGTGGAAAAACAATTGGAATTCCTAATCGATCGCTTGGATCGAGCTGGCAGACTGAGTTCGGTGCCCTCTTTTGACTAATATTATTGCCCTTGTAAATTTGGCGACTAGATGAGATTCTTTTACCACTAATTGCTTGCAGTTGTTGCTTGTCGATTACTGTTGGCCTCTTGTTGCATAGTTTCTCCTCGAGACTGTCCCACGCTGCACCAAATTGCTCCTCCAAATTGGCCCCAGTTGCTTTGGCCCTTTTGGCAGACATCAACAGGTGGCCCACCTTTGGCTTTGGCCAATTGTTGTCTTTTTCTTCCAGAGGGCCAATTGTTTTGCACAAAATGCGACCTTTCTGATCATTGTTAACTTGGCAAACTTTGCATCTGGCTGATTGACTAGAATTGCACCCAAACAACAATTGTGCCCCCTTTTTCAATTCTGCCAACTCTGGTCTGTCGTTGGCACTAGTCTCTGTCTTGTGGGCCGAAGCAGAGCTACAAGTAAAACAAGAACAACAACAAAAACTGCAACAACAACTATCAGTTGATTCTAACCTTTTCCTTTTCCTCTTCCTCTTCGTCTCTCCATCTCGTTCCCTTGTCCGCCTCGCTTTGCAAGCGGAGGTGTCGCCCTGCGCGTGTATCTGTTGCTGTTGCTGGCCAACAATTGCAACAACAGGCCAATTTCCATCCAGCTTATTCTCTTGCTCTTCTTCTCTTCTCGTCAAGCAAATGCAAACTGCTGCTGCTGGTTCACTGCTTTGCTTCTTGCTTTCACTAAACATTCACTCATTTAGTTCAAGCAATTGCCTCTTGTTGTCTATCAAACTTGCTTCCTATTTCCGTCTTCTCTCTCTCTTTTCCCCTTTCGCCCAATTCTTCTTTTGTTTTCTATCTTTCTCATTGATTTCATTCCAATTCTCCAACTGGCGCATTGCACTTCTTTCTTCCTTTCTTCTTCCCAAAAGCCGAAGAATAATCTCTATTATTCTATATTATTATTCAGCGCCGGAATTAACGCCCAGATACTTTTCACAACGCCACCATATCGGGCTACTCTGGCGGTTTGTTATATAAGGCCAATTGTTATAAGGCTTCTTCCTTTGCTGGACACTTGAGGTTTCTTGGCTCGGTTGGCAGTTTTGCAATTTCTCTTCCTATTTGGGCATGGGATGGGTGCGAAAAATTGGTTAGATTGGTCGATATTTGGCCGAGTTATATCTTTCGAGCGGCTGTTTCTTTCAGGCTAAAACTTTTCGAGAAATCTTTAGACTTCTCGGAACAATCGTTTCCGAATCGGAGAGGAATTCCTCGACTTAGTTGCCGGCTTTCATGTCGGAAATTCATGAGGCAAAGCAGCAGAGACTGACTGAAAAAAGACTGACAAGAAGCCAAAGTTTGCCGGAAGAAAGTCTGGGACAATTCGGGTTCGGTCGCGTGCGGCGCCGCCCACCCCACAGCTCTGCCCGCGTTCGCGCGCCGCACGTTACACAGCCAAGCGTCGGGAAACCACGCCTCCCAGCTCAACAGGTTCTAGAGTGTTCCGCGCGTCGCGCTCAGTGTGTCATTTGTTGCCATCTCAGAGTGCCTTTAGGCCAATTTTGGAGCCTTGGCTCTGGTGCAAATACTTGCAAGAAGCGAGAAGTCGCTTGTAACGAGAAGCCATGCAACTTATCATTTTGGCGCGCGTTCGATTGCCCTTCGAGCGAGCACAAGCGATGAGTCATCGTTGCATTGTTGTTTCAGTTTGAGTTTGAGTTTCGCTTTCAGCGCCGGAGCTCGGCGTGTCTCTGTTCCCTTTTCACTGTCGCATTGAAAGGAATTGAAACGCTTTCTTCGCCCCTCCAGCCCTAAGCCTTGGAGGCACCGCGTGGAATCGCCGCGGCACTTCGGCGAGTGGAGCTGTTTGCTCGCCGTGTGGCGAGCCAACGGCGGCCTGTTGGTTGGCGCGAGCTGCACTGTTGCGTAACAGAGTGCACTTGAAGGCGAGCAACAAGCCTCAGAGGCTTGCTAGTGCCCAGCCGAAGAACTGGCCAAAAGGGCTCTCTGTTCTCTCGAGGGGCACTGCTTGCTGCAAAGAGGCTAGCTAAGAGTTGGGCCGAGTTTAGCAGTGGCCAAAGTTGAGCTAAGGAAGGCTCCTTCAGCTTCTCGGCAGCGTCTCGGCCAAGTGATGTCGGTGGCCCCTCTCGGCACTGCAGTTTGGCGCGAGAAAAAGAGTGCTGAGAAAATTGAATCTGCCTTTAAGAGAGAGAGAGAGTTTCCCTTGCTGTTCGTGGCAGTTTGGCCGGCTGGGCGCTTTTAGTTTCGAGTGTGGCGGCGATTGGAAAAAGTTGAGAGAGGCTGCCTGGTGTGGCTTAGGTGTGTTGCCTTGTGGGGCTGGCCAGTCTTTTGTTTGCCCAGCTGCGTTCGTGAGCGGGCCAGTTGCGGCCCATTGTGGCCGGACGACGATGGACAGGGAGCGGCCAGCTTGGCCAGAAGCGCCCAGCGAGCCACTGCTGCACGACTGCTTCAAATGGTCTCTCAAAGTCAATCAAGCCAACGAGCTGGCAGAGCAGGAGAGCTCGTTGGCGCTCTCGAGACTGCCCCCACTCGTGCAGTGCAGTGCAGTGCAGTCTAGTCATTGGAGGCTCAACAGGTTTGCGCTATTGCGGGCCAGCGAGGCACTTCTGCGCTCGCCATCAAATGGACGCCCATTGTGTTGTGTGCGCGCCTCTGCTGGCCGCGCACAACACAGCGGCGCTTGGACGGCGTGCGAGAGACAGTCTGCGGGCTGCGTTGAGGCGCGCGCACTCTCCGCCCGCCGGAGGTTCTTTATGGATTGCCTCAAATTAAATCTCCTGTCTGGCGGCCAGCTCGAGCTGGACTTCCACTTCTTCTTCTTCTTCTTCGTACAGTTTTAGCTGGAGGCACGCCAGTTGGCTGGCGGCGACGCGCTGGGCGCCACCATCGCAGCGGACCAGCCGCGAGCCAGACGAGCAATGGCAGGCCAAGCAGACGCCAGTTTGCGACACGCACCACTAGAATGGCCCCTAATTGAAGACGACTAACTCGGCTCCAGATTGGGCGGAAAAAACAACAACTACTCACTGGGACAAACGAGCTCCCCGGCCGAGTGCTAAAGACTAGCGGCGAGAGACAGAGAGAAAGCGCACAGACAGTCACACTCACACACTCTTGGAACCAGTGGAACCACTCAAAGCGAAACTCGAGAGGCTTTGTTTGTTTAATTTGTTGGCAATGTGGCGTCTTGGAGTGTGGCTAGCAAGCTGGCAAGCTGAGCTGAGGGCTACAAGGCGACTACAAGGCGGCCACAAGCCGGACAGAAGCCAGTTGGAGGGGAGGGCGGACAGAAGCAAGTGAATTATGTCCCTTAAGGCTGCCAGCTGGCCGTCCGAAAACGCTTCCACGACGAGCCAGCCTTTGTGCGCTACCGAATCACAAGCGCCCAAGCGCCAGAGTGTCCACTTTAGGCTTAGATCTTGGGCGAAAAGAGAGGAGAAAACGAGCCAGACAGACGGACAGGGCGGAAAAAAGAGCCTTGCGATGGGCGCACTCTTTGCAGCGCACACTTCCACTTGGCAGCCCTAGTCTGCGGGCGCTCGTTTGCTGCGCGCAGTGCGAGCGACGCTTGGGCGCCTGCCTGTGCGCTCGTGTGCCGCTCGTTTGGTGCTTGGACGGCTCTGGCAAGCCGTTTTAGCGCCCAACTGGCTAACTGGCCGCCCCGCTGGCCAGTGCATAAATTCTCCTGCGGGCGCCCAAAAGAGCGCCACGAGACACTTAATTGCCCCGCCGGCGAGCACAGGCGAGCGCCGCCATCAGGGGCTAACGAGCGCGGGCGGCAACTGGCGCTCAAAGGAAAGTTGAAGCCGGCCGACTGGCCTCCGCTCCTTGCTGCTCCTCGTTGCGGCTGCTGCTTTCTAAGGCGCCTCCTCCTTTCTCGTGGGCCAGCAGCGCCAAGACGGCGCAAGGCCGAGCCACTTTTGAGCAAAGTCGGCCCGAGAAAAGCAGAAGAGCCGATTAACAAGCAGCGTGAAAAAGTCGATCGGCTTCCCATTCTGGCGGCCGGCTTTGCTGCCGGGCGCCTCTCTCCCTTTCTGAGCTTGAGAGGGCCGCCGAGAAAGCAGTCGTGATCGGGCCACTTGTTGGCCCGCCTCGAGGCTCGTCCTCGGCCGGCCGCCTTTGCTCGCCAGAGGCTGGGGGCTCGCCAGAGGCTGGGGGCTCGCCAGCCGAGTGCCAGTCCCCAGCCTTGGCCGCAGGATGCAGCCAGATGCCTGATGCGGCCGGAAGGCGAGCTCGGGCGCGCGGAGGCGCCGCGGCCGATCAATCGATGGCGATTGGCATGCTGGCTGCGTCGGGCCGGCAAAGAGATAACAAGTGGCCAGTCGCTGCTGAGGAGCCGCAAGCAAGAGCACGAGCGCGCAATTTGCGGTTGTGTGTAATTTTGTTTGCGCGCCAACGCAGCCAAGTCGCTCGGCCGCTGCAGTGCGAGCGGACGCAACACAGTCTCCAGCGCCAGAGACCAAGTGGGCAATTTGAGCTCAAATCTGTTTGTTTGCTCTGCTCTCTGCTCGTCGCATTCCTAAGCTCTCCCCTTCTGGCCACTCTGCTCCAATATTTCTCCCAATTTTCTCCCAATCGGCGCCACTAATGACCAGCCGAGAGCGAGAATCTCTCCTTCCTGTCGTCTCACTGTTTCCTCTTCTCTCCTCAAGCTCAGCCTCCTCTTGGCCACCTATTCCAGTTGGATTGGGCCAACTGCACCCAAAATGAACCCAAGCTCAAGTCGAGAGCCAACACGAACAATGGGCCCGCAACAAGTGGCCATGATTGTCGCCGGCGACACAAAGCTTCCCGAAGCAATGCTGAAAGGGTGCGCATTGTTGCGCGCCGACAAAACATCCAAACAACATCCACTTACCCCAGACTGTGTCTCCTCCGTGTCGGCCGCCCAATTAGTTGGCCCGCTTTTCCAAGGCGCTGCACTCTGTCTCTGTGCTTTGTGCCGCCAGCGAGCTCGGCCGATTGGCAAGCTCGTCTTCAGATTGGCGCAATTCTCTCCCTTTTCTTCTCTCGGCTTTTTGTGCTATTTTTACTGCTTCATCGCCTTCGCCAGACAGTCTGTTTCAATCTTGCAGCCCACTCAATGCATTGGAGCGGACAGAATCGCTCAAATTGCAGCCCTAAAGTAGCCCTAAAGTAGCTTGGTCATTGGAAGTTTGCGGGCGGAATTCTTGCGCGGGCGAGATCTTTTTTTCCCCTCCTTTTTGCTCCAATTTGGGCAAACAACTCTCCACTGGCAGTGTCTAGCTTGGGCCACAGCAACAGGCTGTCTCCAAACACTTTTTCTTCCACTCTCTTTCGCTCTGAAACTGATGAGATCCACTGGCTAGAGGCCAACCTTGACAACTGTTCTCGGCTCTTGGTGGCTATTTTTTCCAATTGCCAGCTCCAGTTCCACGCTCGGCAGTGTGTCACTCGAATGGATGTCAACTTTTGGCTGATAATTTCATTTCATTTCATCTCATTCGACGCTGGCTCGCTCGCTCGCTTGGTGTCTGGCCGAAGAGGACAACTGCACCCAAGGAGAAGGCAGACGCAACTCGGCGGCCACTCCACTTCGTTCCAGACACTGTTCATCCACCTCTTCTCTCTCTCTCTTGTCTGCTCTGCCTCTTCGACGCCGCCGCTCCAATGCCAAGTCTCGCTCCGAAAGAGAACAGAGCCGAAACTGAATCTAAACCCAAATCTGAATCTAAATCTAAATCTGAATCTCAATGGAGAAGCGCTCAATGGAGGCGAGAAGGCGAAACAACAACTCAATTTGGAATTCCAAATTGCAAATTGCAAATCCTAGACTCTCTCTCTCTCTCTCTCGCTCACACAATTGAACAACAAACCGGCTGGCTCGCAAGTGGGCCGCTCGTTTTCTCTCTCTCTCTTTCCAAATGTGTTTCGCTCTCTTCTCTTGTTTTCTCTTTAGGAGTTTCTCTCTCTTTTTCTCTCAACATTTATTATCGACTGCGAATTACGACAGACGAACGAAATCTGCAAACCATTTCTCGTTCGTTTGTCTAAATCTCGTTCGCTTGTCGTCGCTTTCTGGCAACTCTCTGTCTCTGTCTCTGTCTCTCGGCCACAGTCTGCAGCCAGCCACGCTCTCGCCTATGGATCTCGTCCCCTTTTTTCAGCGCGCTCTCTCTATTCAGCCCAATCTGAGCAACTCTAACTCTAAACTCTAACTAAAGCACACACACTCACAGCTCAAGCAAAGAGCACTTCTCTCTCTCTCTCTCTTTTTGAGATTGGCAAAGAAAAACATGGAAATGGCCAACTTAAACCATTGCCTCTTGTTTTTGCCCTTTTCCCTTCACTCTGCTCGCTCTGGCTTCACTGGCTGCGCTGCTTCTGCTCTGCGCTTGTCTCTCTCTCTCTGTGTCTGGCTGCGCCTTTGAGACTTGCTAGTCTACGTCTCTTGGTTGCCGTGACACGATAATCAAAATGAACAACTCACACATGAAAGCAAGCCCTAAGGAAGCCTTGGATGTGCGTTGCCTTGTTGGTCTTTTGCTGGGCCGAGCTCGAGCCGCCAAGCCAGCCGCTCGGTCGACTTTCTGCGTTGGCCGCCCGACGAGAGTCTGCGCAATCGCCCACTAGGTCAGGCTCTCGCTTCCGCTGGCGCCTCCTGGCGAGCGACCTAATCAATCCCATCGAAAGTGATCAGCAAGCAACACTAAATTTTCTAACTTTCTTTATTTCCTCGCGCTTGACACTCAGACCTAAGGAGCGACACAAGGCCTCCTGCTACACAGTAACTAGCGAAAGCAAACCGCAAGAACGGCAAGCTGAATTTGTCAGCTGTTTGTCTCGTGGCTCAGAAAAGGAGATCAAAGTTTTATTAATCATCTGACGACTAGAACACAAGATCCAAAACTTCGAGCGAGGCCTCTCGTGCAGCCCTCTAGCGGCTGAGAGGCAAACTAGTGCCGTTCTGCAAAGTTCTCATTCTTCTCTCGGCAATCTTTTCGAGTCAATCTCATTCTTCTCACCCTCAGGATCCCTTTTCAGGAAGCTTGCCGTCGTTGTAAGTGCCAGAGAATGAGCCCAAGGCTCGCATCACTGATCCCTCAATATCATCCAACCTTCTCTCTCGCTGTGTATCAGCCCAGACATTGTTCTGCGGAAGAGGGTGATTCTTTCTCCCTGCAAATTTTCTAGCAATTAGCTCGAGTAACATTGTAGTTCCTTGTGCCGGTAGGGCAGGGTCACTGCTGCCTGTCAAAGATGTGGCATCAGTACCAATCATTCGGATGGGAACATGATTCGCTTGCTGATGAGTGATCATCTGAGGGCGGCTAACCACTGGATTGGGTGCTGTTGTCTGCAAAGGAGCTTCACGGCGAGAACGGCCGCCTTGTTTTGCATTCAACAATCTCTGAGCTGGTAAGTTGCCTGAGGCTTTGGCTAATTCGAGGGGAGTCTGGCCCCTGTTGTCTCCGACACTAACATCGGCACCATTTCGAAGCAGCTCCTCAATGGCGGATACTCTACCATGGATGACGGCCTCGTGCAGAGGCGTGTAACCGCCCGCGTTCCTGACATTCAGGTTAGCTCCTTTCCTGATGAGAAGACCAATCAGAGACAGACGTCCATGTATTATGGCCTCGTGTATTGGTGCGAAGCCCTGATTGTTTGTTGGATTCACGTCCACGCCTTCTTCGATCAGAATTTCGGCTATCTTTAAATGACCGCGAATTATGGCCTCATGCAAAGCTGTGGACCCAGAATCGTTTGCGATATTTGCGTTAGCCCCGCTTCGGATCAATTTCTGAGCCACCGATGTGTTTCCGTGTAGAATTGCCTCTAGAAGTGCTGTCTGGCCGTTGCCATTTTTGACATTCAAGTCGGCATGCCTATCAATCAGCATGTCAACCACTGATTCTAGATTGCGAAGTGCAGCATCATGAAGTGGAGTGAATCCAGCGTTATTGCTTATGTTCACATCAGCTCCCCTTTCAATCAACTTTCGAGCCATAACCGAATGGCCGTGAATCAGAGCCTCGTGCAGAGGTGTACTGCCATAATTCTGCCTGTTGTTTATATCAGGAGATCTTGAAAGCATCTTGTCGATTATTGACAGAGCGTTATGCTTAGCAGCTTCGTGCATTGGGGTATAGCCATAGTCATTCTTGATATTTAAATCAGCTCCCTTGTCTATGAGCTTCTCGGCTATTTGTAAGTGGCCGTTCATTATGGCGAGGTGCAACAAAGTATTACCGCCGGGAGCCATGTTCTCAGGAGCCCTGTCGTTGACGTGAGTAGCGCGATCTATAAGGTCTATGATCCTCCTTCCAATTTCGGTGCCCACCAAAGTAGCCCCACCCATCAGGGCAGCTTTTCCAGCTCCTGCCATTATTAACGCCATGGTTGATTCTTCTTTGTGAACCTTCTGGTTCAATCTACCTGTCACTATCTTGCTCTGCGAAGCTTGAATTGGAATTCTTCACTTGACGAAACTTGTTCAATGGAATGCAACTGGATATATATTCTCGCTTCGAAGGGGCCTATGGTGTTCTGCAACGAGTGAACCGTCATTCGTTCGATGGTGAAAGTATTTATAACACTCGTCAACCATATAAAGTTCGAATCTTGTGGCAAACAAATTCGCATGATTGATGGCTTAACTCTTTGGTGACAGAGATTAGGAGGTGATTTGGTGCTCTCGTGATTCACGTAAACAATTGATCGAAATCTCAATTCCTAATTGCAATTACAACCAATTACAACCGAGATTAGGTTGCGCGTTCTTGCCCTTTACTCTCATGTCTTCTCGCTCTCTATCTGCCGGTTCGGATGCTGGTGCGGCAGTTACCATGGGAGGCTTGTTGGTCTTTCGCTGGTCCTTTATGTGAGCTAGGGGCGAACTCGGCCCGCCAAGCCAGCGGTTCGGCAGGTGACTCTGTGTTGGCCACCCATCGAGAGTCTGCGCAATCATCTACTAGGTCTGAGATTCGCTTCCACGAGCGCCCAAATCGCCTTTTCGAGATTATTATCTCGAAAGGGCCTGGGAAGAAATCGTCTCTAACTCTATCCCTCTCTAACGCACTCTCCGACTCTCTAACTCTCCTTCTCTTCTTCATCTAAAGTCTTTTGGCGCTTCACACTCAGGCCCAAGGAGCAGTTCAAGGCCGTCTTTTACAAGGTCACTTCACGAGCAATAACAACTTTGAAGGATTTGTGCAATTCTGAGCTGTTGTCTCTTTATCAGTCAAAGATAAGAAATCGAAATTTTATTCGTCATCCCTCAACTAGAACAGAGCGGCCAGCATAGCACGCTGTCGTCGCCATCATTGCCTAACTAAGCCTCTTCGGAAGCTCCAGAGAGTATTCTATGTGGCCTTCCGCCACATAGAATTTCGATCAGCCTGGCTTGGCGGAATTCACGGCAAGTCGGGCTGCCTTCTGGTGGCTAAAAATTGAGCTAATCACACTTTTTCTCATTGTTAGTATGCCCACTGGACATTTTCGGACTGCTCTCTTCTTCTTCTCCTAAGCTCGTCTCACTTTTTGTCGGACAACAACTGTTGCTCTCGAGGCGGTCGGCAAACCATTGGCGGTTTTCCTCCAGATTCTGCAGTATCTTCGACGCGTCCGGATGCACCAAGGCGGCCCAGGTGGCCCAAAGGGGGTGCACCAGATGGTCTATGAAGTAGACTTGGGAGCCTTCGATGTTTGGATTGAGACGGTCGCACATGGGCGACACTTGCAGATTTTGGCTGCGCTCTCTGTCGCCCTGCCGATGGAACTCGTCCATCACCTTTTCCACCCAACGGCGATAAATGTCCAGCGGTTTGGTGGGATTGCTCAAATCGGCACAGTGCAACATGTTCTCAAGTACTTGAGCTCTTTGCTTCTCATTTTTCAGACACAAAATGCCACCTTCATTCGTTCTTCTCTCCTGCACTAAGCTTTGCAAATTGGCCAACAAACTCTTGTGCTGGCTCATATCCGTCGCCAGAACCATGTCCGTGATGAGCTTTTTCAGCGACTGTGATTGCAGTTTGGTCAGATTTTCCAAAAAATTACATTCCTCCTCCTCCAAAAGTCTGAAGCCCACAACCAGCGAGTGATTCTCGAGCACACTCTGACCATCGTACATCAAGGCAAGCTCGTTGCCCGAGTCGATCAGATACTGATTGGTCACTCCCGGATGGTCGACGTCGTGGATGGCGGCCGCGAAGAGGGCGCTCATGATTTCCAGATCACTAAAGACAGTCTGTTTGATGGTGGACGAGATTCAAAGGAATTAGAGAGGAATGTTCAGCATTAAAAGGCTGTCTATGCAGAGGGAGTTTAGTTTGCGAGGAGGCAAAAGTGGATCTTAAAGATCTTAAAAGACAAATGGCGACTTACGTGCAAACATGGAGACAGAAGCAGCACGTGCACTGCTTGCGTGACGTCCGCTGCGTGCACGCTATTGTGATAGGGCACCTCCAAGTAGTGGGCCTCCAGGTTGAGCAAATAGTTGACCAGCTTTCTCGTTGAGATGCCAAAAGTTTTGAATAAATTTCTCTGCTCAAATATCTTCATCATGACACAGCTCAGAGAATGTTCCCCAGAAAAATGGTGCACATCGAATATGTTGAGGCCCCAAACGTCGATGCTTTCCATCAGCACTTCCAGTTCCCTTTGATGGCCAGTCTCAATTCCAAACTGGGGCAGTCCGCCCGAACTGTTCGTCTGTCTCAATAAATATTCCCCATGTTTTAATTTAGACTTGCAGTTTTGCAGCCGATCGTTTGCACTCGAATTGCAAATTTGTCTCTCGCCACTAGAAGCCACCTCTTTGCAACTCTTCTCTTGCTTGCCATTCATTTCCAAACTGCCCGTTTCCCTGGAGAGCTTGTCCCCCGAGTGGAAGAGGTTTGTTTTGATGGTTGTTGTGGTTCCAGCAGTTGGCGGGTGCCTGTCTAGCTGGTCGGCACTGCTGGCCGCCAGTAAGTGTCTTCGTTCGTCCTTCATTGACGCTGCCTGATGGAAGAATGTGTTGCCTGAAAGTTTTGCCTGTGGGACGGAGATGCGAGTCGATGGAGAGCTCGTGGTGTTTGGCTGCTTGTTGCAGTTCATTTTTGTTGTCGTTGGTTCGTTGTTTGGGTAGCAGCAAGATTAGCAGGTGGGCGTGAGATGGAGTCAAAGTTGAGGCTGAGAAATGGGCGGCCACGCTTTAAGACAAAGAAGAAAGAGTTCCGATCGATCGATCAATCGATCGACAGGAGCGCCAAGTGTTGACTAGCCTCTGAGACTCGCTTGCAAGAGGCAGCAGAGAAAAGTGAGCACCCAGCGGGGAGCTCACTGCAGACGACCAGCTTCATCTTGGAACAGGCTTCCATTTGCAAAATTAGTCTCGGATAGAACCTCAACCGGAACAGATGGAAGTGGCAAATCTGGAGGCGCGGTGAAGTGTGAGATCAGGGCTTGTCCAGTTGCAAGAGGCCGGCAGACCTGCAGAGATATCAGCCTGTAGGACTCGACGGGATGTTATTCTATGGCCCGCCGATTGCTTCTTGTCTGCTGTTGCCGATTGCTCCTGGTGGCGACCTTGCTAATTCTCCATACGAGGAACATGCTCCAACATTTTCGCCCTTCCAATCGGACTCATCTAGAAATTCCCAAGCATTACCGATGCATTGAAGAACGATTGAAAAGTTATCGCTCGTTTGACAGATTTTACAAGCCATCTCAATTGTTGCTATCATCGCCACATCGAGCAACTCGAGCTCTTCCTCGCTCACGAGATATGTCTGATCGAGAAGGTGAGGAAAGCCCTGTGATGATCAGGAAGGGACTCTCCAATTCGATCAGTACGCTGGACACTAGCAAATCGACAAGACAATTATGTCTTGTCGACAGTCGACAGGTTGTGAGCCGAAGCTGAGAACCTTGTAATGCCAGGCGAATGTCGCAAGACTTTTGGTCCAACTGATGAAGCATGGTGAGTCAAGCAGCTTAGGGTCATTGCATTTCTCATCGCTTGATGGCTCTCCATCAACTGGGAGAAATATTCTGTCAGCTATTGGTGTGGCCTGCAATTCCAGTGATCGACTGCGCTTGATAGTTGCAACCAATGATTGCCGACGAAGACTTGTTGATCTTCTCTCCGCTAGCCTCCAACTGTTATATTTTCTCATTCGCCTCACCACAGTGGATCAACATAGAGGAAACAACTTTGGACAGAAATCAACTGGATCACTACTTCAATAGATATCCAATCGAAGGAAAGCCGAATGTCTAGCTTGGGATTTGCTTCAAAAACTGGGTTGAAGTTGAGTACAAATTTCAGCTCGATGTTGATTTTTCAAAAAAGAATTCTCTCTAATGACGTCAATATGTGGCAAGAGATCTCATGCAGCGCCCAAGTTTGGACGAAAGCCCGGGGCTACTCCTTTATGGAGGCAGCGCAACAGGCGACCAACTCGTTGGCTTTCTCCTCGCGCCCAAAGAGAAGATATAACAGTGCAAGAAAATACGAGTTGCATGATCTCAGGAGGGGGCACGAGGTAGAGTTGTTTTCTATTGCTGGCTCACTTGGAGCTTGAGCTATCCAGCGGCCACAGTGAGAAAATGCAAAACATAAGGTGGAAACCCGAGCGGCTGTTTCTTTTCCCAACAGAATACTCTGCATCTCTTCTGCAGTATGCAATGCAAATCAACGCAACAAATTCCCATTTGTCTGTGAGCCCGTCTAAATATTGGTTCCCCTCGTGTTGGAAATAATAGGCCTCGAACACGAGGCCTAACTATCCAAAACAGTTGTGCAAGAGAACTCTTCAAGAGGACCACAATGGAGGAGACGTATGGCATCGAGAGGGATTACTTTCGTTGGACAAAAAGGAGACCAAACAAGCTCAAGGGAGAAGATGCATTCAGAGATCGATTTGAAGATGCATCTCGAGATCTAAACACTGTACACCAGCCATGGCGACAAAAACAAGACAGCAGACGGAGGAGCCAGATGTTATGCTCGTGGTTGGCGTTCTACCAAGTCGAGTGTAGACCAGAGAGCTGAATGAGCGCCACTTACCACTGACAAATTTTTGCCTTGTCGCTTGAGCTTGGCTTTCACTTATTTGCTGCTTTGTCTTGCATTATTTACGCGGAAACAAATTAATTAGCACAATCTAGAATTTTTGCCCCATCCTAAGCCCCTCTCTTGTGTTGCTCCCCTCCTACAATTGCCTACAATTTTATTGATGCAAAGTATCTCTTTTCTGATTCGCTCAATTGGGGCTTAACTATCTCAATCGTAAGATATAATGTCACTTGAATTTGCTTGAATATTGACTAGGAAAGACAAACTATTTGGCGCGGAGTTTGTTTTTATTGTTCCCTAAATTGGTTGCTTTTGTGGCTTGTTGCACCAAACTAGCGGACGGCACGTATTCTCAAGTGTCAACAGGCTGTTGCTAACAAGTGTTTGTTTGTTGGCTGTCCCCTTTTTCAGGAATCACATGAGATCAACAAAATGGCGCTCAACCTTCCACAGAGCTTTCCTTCCCTTGGATTCCTCCTTGCTGCAAATCTCTATCACTCTCTCCCCGTGCTAACCTTTCCAATTCACACTTTAGATTCTCTAGCCCTAATAGCTTTCAAACTCTCTCACTGTCTGACCAGCATTTGAGAAAACCTTTCTCTGTGACCCTCGATTCTTTGCAAGAGAAAACTTTCTTGCTCGGTGGAAATTTTCTCCTCCAATCCGAGTTTGCAAGAAACAGATAGACAGCAACGATGCAAGTCTCAAGTTGGAACTCTAATTATATTCGATTCGTGAATTGTGACAATTACAAGTGAAACATGCAAACTAACTTGTTCTCCTCCTTTCTCCTAACACTCGTACTCAACAATGACACACGAACAATGTCTGCCAACCATTTCATTTGTCTCCATCTCGTTCACTCGTCGACACTTGATTTGTTCCTCGCCTGACGAGCTTGACAAAAGCAAGCTAGCAAAACAATCTAGCTGCAATGCAGACAACAATCGATTGTGCCCAAAGCGTGGAATCGATTGTAGAGCCTGTTTGGGAGTCTGCGCGATTTTGGCCAAATGGCAAATTCTCGCTTCCGCTGGCGCCTTCTGGCGAGCACCAAACCACTTCCAACCCTCAAGTGATCCCTTTCTCAATCATCCACAAATAGCACGCTAGGCGTTGATGAAAACTACCGAAAAAGGCGGCGAAGTGGGCCGAAGTTGGTTATTTAGCCGATTTGATGGAGCGTATCAAGACATATTCCAGCCCTAGAGAGAGAGAGCTCAGATCATGCTAAATGTCCGCATCGGGTAGGATATTTATGCTGCCCACAAACATTCAGCCAGACAAAGAGATGCGAAAACGTGGCGAGACCCATCATAGAATTGGTGCTGTGTTCCCTGAAGCTTACAAGTGGGCGGTGATGTTTACTTCCGTTACAACTTCCGTAACAAATTGTCAAAATCAGAACCCAAACGTATGCACGTTGAAGTCACCAGCTAAGATTTGCGGCTAAAAGATTATCTCAAAAGTGGACTAGTGGAATTTTATTGCACTCAACAAACAGAAAAGGACATCTGACGGGCCCTTAGGGCCAATCGGGATCCAAATCGTGGCATGATAACCCTCTGGCTCGTTTCCTCTGAATCCCAGATGCCTCTAGACGTAAGAGATGGACTCGTGCGACTGAGCCGACGGAGGGCGGCCTATGGTCAGCCTGAGGGGCCTGGAGTCCTTGTCTTGGGCCGAGATGGCGCCCTTGGCGGCGCTCGAATTGGGCGCGGGCGACGAGCCGCCGGGCCAGTCGTACTCGGGCGAAATCACCAGATCGGAGCCCGCCTCTTCCGGCCGACTTCTTGGGGCACCCGTTTGGCCTCTTGACTGGAGGGTGGAGCTGGCGGCCGTCGGTTCCTGTTGCTCGCCGTGCTGCTCCCCAAAGGCCGTCCCACTGGAGCCCCTGAGGAGGGACTTGGCGAAGTTGACGTCGAGCTCGGTGAGCGAGCGCAGGTTCGCCTGCTGCAGACTTCGCGCCTCGTCGTCCTCCTCGTCTGCCGTGCTTCCTGCCGACGAGATTGAGGTGGACGAGGCGGAAGGTAGTCTGGCGCTTGCCGATGGCCTACTGGCCACCTCGGCGCGCAGGGCGGCGTTCGAGGCGGCCGCCCAGTCGGCCCAGCTGAGCGGCACGTTCATCGAGTCGCTCTTCGTGTACTCCTGCTCCTCGACCTCCGTGAACTTGGTGATGAAAGTGTCGTCGATGCACTGGAGCACCAGACGAGGCTGCGAGCCCGCCCCGCTCGCAGCCCCGCTTTGATCGCACTCTGGGCCCAAAGTGTGGCTTCCGGTGTCTCCTCGTCGGCCGCCGGTCCACTGGCGTGCTCGAGCGGGGCCCGTCTGGCGTCCCTGTCGTCCATTAAGACCGTAGGAGGCGGCATAAGTAGCTTCCTGAGGCTTGGCCGCCGAGGGGCCCGAGATTCTTCCGAGCGCGTCCAGGTGGCGCTGGTGGTGCTGCTGCTGGTAGCGCCGGCCCAGAGTGTTGGCGCTGGTCTGGCCCAGCCGCTCGGCGTACACTGTCTCTGCTGGCTGGCCGGCCGCACTCGAGGTGCCCCGCCTACCCAGCACCAGGGGGCGCAGAGTGGCCGTCTTGGTGGGCCTGCCCAGCGAGTGTGTGGCCCCGCCGAGCGCCTGATGGCTAGGCCGCGTCGAGCTGGCCGGAAGGAGCACCTTGTGGCCGCTCGACAGGTCGCTGGTGGCCTCGTCGGGCGACGACGAGCTCTGGAGCGGCGCGCGGCCCACCGTTTGGGTGTGCGCGCGCCGCAGGGGCGTCACCTGCTTGCCGCCCGCGTACAGCAGCGGGGCCGCCTGCGCGGCGGGCCAGCCCGCGGTGGGCGCGTGGGCGTGTCCCGACGCGGGATACACGTGCCGCTGCTGCTGCTGGCGCTTGAGCATCTCGTCGGCGCTAAGGGTGCGCTGGCCGCCACCGCCGCCGCCACTTCCGCTTAGGAGCAGCGCCGGGCCCAGACTGGCGGCCCCCGTCGAGTCGCCGGGCCGGCGGCTGGCCAGCGAGGGCAGCTGGGCGGCGCGTCGGCGTCTTGCCCGGCCGCGTTTGGCCCCGCTGGACAGACAGTAGTAGCTGGTGGCCAGGCCGAGCGCGAGCAACACTAGGAACATGAGCGATGAGATCAGGAACAGCAGCTCGATGGAGCTCAGCCTATCGAGGAAGTGGCTCTGGCCGCCCGCCTGCTTGGGCCCAGCATCTCCGGGCGGCAACAGTTGCACGCCGGCCGACCCATTGGTCTGCTCCTCGAGGTTGGCCAGCGGACGACTTGTCATGCCGCCCGGCCACGAGCTTAGCGGCTCCTCTTGCTCCAGCTGGAGACCGGAACTTCCAGGCGGCCTGTAGGCATTCTCACTGATTAGATTGGTGGGCAGTTGGGCGAATGGGGCCGAGCTTGAGGCAGACTGTGTGTGGTGGGGCAGCTGGAGCTGTAGGCTGGGCCGTCGTTGCGGCTTTGTCGCCTGTTCGAGGTCGCCCTTTGGCCTCATTCTCACGCTTCCGCTCGCCGGGTCCACGAATTCCACCTGGCTGCTGTGACTTTGGAATTGGGTGCCAATTGAGCGAGCGGAAGTTCCAGTTATTTTCGGGAAATTCAGATCTGTTAGTGTCTGAATGGGAGCTCACAAACTGGACCACAGATCATGGGGGGTAACTACCCCTCAGTCATGAGGATTGGGAGCTGAAAGATAAGTTTTCTTCGGACATTTCTTCAAACATTTCTTTGCTTACCTGTTCAGGATGTTCTTGTGGCCGTCGGACGCGTAGGAGTCGCCCGAGAGGAGCTCATGGAGATGAGCGTTTCCGTAGGCAGCTGAGGGGAGCGCCTGTTGCGCCAGTGGAGGCGGATAACGACAAATGAGCGTCTTCACCTCGTCCTCCTCCAACTCGAGCGACTTGTGGAACCGAACAATGACATCGTTGACGAACACTCGTTGGCCAGCCTGCGCGTCTCGCCAATTGGTGGGACAACAATTGGCAAGGAGTTGAGGTTATTTTGGTAAAGGATTTTCAGTTAGTCAGAATTCATATTCGGGGATCTCCAGAATCTCGGAAAAATTCGAGAATCTCTCTCGGTGGACAGTCGGCGGAGATTTGCACTGCACAAGCAAAACTTTGGGTGAACTTTTTCATCTCTGATTTCAAGCGGCACTTCCGGTGCCAGTTGTGTGCAAGTTCGTCTTGCTTGGAGAAGATCGCATTCCATTTGGCTAAATTGAAAGGTTGCCATTCAATTTTTCTCACGAAAAGCGATAAAAGAGCTGCCTTACCGCCTCCTAAGGCGAAAGCTTAGGTTGCTCTTTGGGCCAGTCATGCGGCGATCTGGACCAAGAGGGAGGCAAAGATCGCACAGACACACGCACAGACAGACGGGCAGGCACGCACGAAGAGTCCAAATGAGAGCTCCGAGAATGAAATTCTTCGGAGGGCAAGGCTCGTGAGATTAATTTGGAGCAATGATCAGGCTGCTTCACTTTGCTCGGAGGGCTCAGAAAGACGCCAGTGGATCGTCTTGGCGTGAAAGCGGTGGAAATGTTGGAAAATTGGTGTGGCAACTTTCACTTTTGCGCCACGAAAAGAACAACATCCAGCGATCCAAGTTGGCTGCAAGTTATAGCTCGAGAGAGTAGGTCTCCCGAACACTTTTGCCGAGAGGTGGCCGCCCAATTGGAGCCGATTGGCGCTCCGCCTGTTCGATCATCGCGTGTAATTTGAGCGCCGATTTCGAGCACATGGAGAAGAGTTCTTCTTCTTCTTCTTCTTCTTCTTCTTTGCTGGTCCAGAACGGCGCCACAAAGTATTCAGAGCGCTCGCCAAATGCGTGTCGAGTTGGGCCGAGAATTGGAGATGGTCGAAGAAATGGGCGCCGATCGGCATCCATAGTTTCACTTTCCGGCCACCTTTGCCCTTCTTCTGGCGGCAACAAATTGCCTCGGCGCACTTAATTTGTGCTCAATGGCCACTTCGAACTGCATTCCCGAGCGGCCAAGTGGCGAGAAGCGCGCCAAGAGTGAAAGCGGGAGCGCAAATTGATCGCAAATGATGCGCCAATATCCGGCATTCCAAGGGGCAGATAATCTCCAAATTGGCCCATCGCCCAACTGCCCATCCAGAGCTTAGGTACAACTCCTCGTCTCGCATACAACAATGCGCTCCACTGGCCAGCTCGCCGAAGACAAAACTGCCGCCGGAAGTGCGGCCAATTCTCGCTCGAACTCTTTCCGCTGCATCATCCAGTTGCGAGCGCTGAGAGGCCATGTGTTTGCCCTTTTGGGTTTGGGCTGCTTGTGCTGGAGTATTAGAGGAATTAGGGAGCCCAATTTGGAGGAGAGAATGAAGAAAGCACTTCCCGCCGAGCGAGACCAATTCCGCCGACGAAGAACTGGTCCTCCGTCCAAAGAGGATCGTCTCAACACTCACCTGTCTTGTGCCGCAACCCTTGAGAGGCAGCCGCAGTTCGTAGTTGAGGTGGCCGTCGCCGAAGAATCGGCAGGCCGACAATCGATTGTGATCCGGATAGACAATGCCCCTAAAAGGTTGGCTGAAGTTTAGTCTGAGAACCATTTCGCCCGAGTCGCAGCTCAATTGGGCTGCATAATCGTTCGCGTTTGTCGAGTTTTGTTCCAGTTGTAGTCCAATTTGGTCAAACAGTTGCGGCGTCCATCCATTGGAAGCCACGAGGAGTGGGCGGTGTTTGGTTGCCCAATTGCGGCGGGCCAGGTTTGCGAGCAATTTTTGCGTCCAATTTGCAAGATTTCGGTAAGAGTTTGTTTCGTTTGTGTAAGAGTCAAGCGCGGTTTTTGTTCCCCCAGAAGCAAAAGGCCAAGACCAAAAGTCAACGAAGTCGTCGCGGTCGTTTTGCAACAATTGGGACCAGGAGTTTTCGTTGAAAGTTGGCCATTTGTTTACATTTGAATAATGGATTAGGTGCCACCAGTTCGAGTCGTGAGAGTCGTTGGATTGATTTTGTTGCAGGCGAGTGTGTTGGATTTGTTGTTGTTGTTGTGTCAGTGGAGTTTGATTAATCACCGTCAACTGTCTCAGGTGCTTCCAGGAGGCAGCTTCTTGTTGCTCGGCGGCACTTTTGTTCAGCAGCCGTTCTTTTTCCGCTGCAATTCTAACCAGCGGCTCCAAGAGTACAACTTCATCGTCTCGGTTCGGCTTTGCTGGAGACATTCTCTCTTTTCGTCTCACTTTTGCACTCGCATGTAGTGGAGATACTTTCTCACCGAAGCGCAGGATTTATCTCTCCCTCTCTTTGCTTTGTGCAATTCTCCTCAGCTTCTCGCGAAGTTGCACTCGAGAACTGCTGCTCGCTTGCAATAATTGGCCCACTGGATTGTTCTCTCTTCAGCCTCAAGTTGGAGACAAGTTGTTTTGATGAATAAAAAACAACCAGCCGAGGAGATTGCAATCAAACTGAGAGGGAAGAAATCTCGGCCCTTCGTTTGGGGCAGTGGCCACTCGTTTGTCATGAGTGGAATTTGTCATTATTGCAACTGGATGCAACTGGATGAAAACAGGCGCCTTCTCAATGGCGAAATGGGCGCCAGTGATGAATGGCCAACGAGGGAGAGCCATTTAATTAGCGAATGGGAGAAATGTTTGCATGAAAAGTCGCATGTTCAGGTTCACTGTACATGCGAGTACAATGCAATGGCAAACACACTTCGGCGCAACATGCGCTCTCTCATGTGTTGCTCCTACTCTTCGGACACCTGTGGACGATGGGGGGCAGCTCATCGTTGTTTTCGGATCATTTTCGCTCCCTTTTTGCTTCCTTCCCCCAATCTGCCTTGAAATCTTTCCCCCTCGCGAAATGCAAGCCCAGCGCTCGCGGTCTAAGTGCAATTTCCGCGCCTAAGCTCTGCGGGCTTGGTGAGGGTGACACTTGTTGTTCCACAATTGTTCCCCAGGGAGAATTCATTCGAGTTTGGCCAGAGAGAAAGAGAAAGAGAGAACAAGAGAAGCGAGAAGGGAAAGTGAAACCGCATTGGAGCAGCGCCAGTTCAATGGCATGGCGGCCGGCCCGCTCGAGCGCAAAGGGCGCAGTTAGTTTGACCTAAAATAGGGCGCAAATATTTGGCCCTCGTTTGCCGAGCGAGGAGCTGCCATGCACACACAATCTGGCCGGCCGGGCCCATCAATCAGAATGGGATGCACGAGGGCGGCCAAATGGGCTCAATTGGCGGCCCAACCAGCTAGAGAGCCAAAAGAGGCTCTCTAGGCCAGACATTGTTTGTTGGCCATTGAGTGGAGTCGGCATGATGTGGATTGGAGCTGTGGTTCCTCTCTCGTTTGTCTGTCGTTTGCGAGCCAAAAGGAGAGGAGAAAAGAAACAACAAAACAACCACACTGCGACATCTATGGCAAGCGCTGGAATTTAGAACTCTTTTCTCTCTCGGCAAGCTCGCTCCTGTTCGGCCAAGCTTTGCACTGGCTTTGCACTGGCCAGTCGCCAGCGAGCCAAAGGTTGATGGGCCAGAGTTTAGGGCGCCCTCAAATGATGATTGATTTGCATTCTCTGGCAGCCTTTCCCTTGGGCTTTCTTTGCTTTCTTTTGGCCATTTTTTCTCACTCGCTCTAAGAGCCCAAAAAACTTCCTTGAAGAGAAACATTAATTGTCCGCCCAGAGAGTGTCTTGTGTTGGCGGTCCAATATCACAATTTTGGCCGCTTGTTTTCTGCGACCAAGGCGGCTGCTTAGGCGTCTTGGCGTGCATGCTCAGCCCGGTCTGGTCTATGGCAAATTTACATCCATCGACTAGGGACGAGCGCAGGCACTTCCCAGAGAGAGTCTCTCGCGTTCGCCCATTTATCTCTCAATTTTGCCCAATTCACACAGACCTGCAAGCGAGCGTCTCTCCAGCGAGCAACAAGTGGCCGCTGAACAAGTGCTGAGAAAAGAGAGTCCAAAGAGGAAAGATGGCGGAAAGAACTGACAATTACGTGCGAGAATCTTATTTTATCTCAATCCAGCTTGGCCATTTTGCTGCTCGTTGGGCGGCGAGGATTTCTCCTCCTCCTCGTCCGTGTCTCAATTTGCCGCCGGGCAAACACAATGCCAAGCGAGCGAGAGAGCCTCCAACAGACACTCGCAGTTCCATCGCTTGCTTATTATCTCCAACTTGCCGGCAGTTTTCACTTCGCAGTTTTGAGCGAGCAAACCGGGCGGGCGGTAATCATAATTCACGCGCCCTAATGATGATGGCCCAACTCTGATCTGAGCCCGCGGCCAGATAACAGTGGTCGCCCTTTAGCTCGTTGGCCTCGTCGCCAGCTGGCCGCTCGCCATCGCCTCAGACGAGCGAGAGGCTCTTGGTGCGACCTGCAAGAGCCTCAAGCAGCTGCAGCATTTTGTCTTCCTTTCGTCTGAGACGGAAAACAAACATGCTGGCCCATCGGCTTGTTTTCGGGCGACTCTCCCAACTGGCTCGCTTGCTTGCGCGCAAGGAGCCCAACCAGAAGGATAACAAGCAACAACTGGAGCGAGCTCAATGGCTGCTCTTGGCTGGCAACACTTTTCCGCTTTCAATATCCCAACTTCCTCCAATTTCTCGCTCCTCCGAAGACACGAACTCAGCTCGCTTGGCGCCCGTTCTCTTTTGGCCACAAAGCGCTCGCACAGAGAGTTCAATCATCTGCCTGCAAAAAGGGGCTAAATAATGAGATCAGATGAGAACTGGCCAGCAACAAGTGGCCAAATGAGCCGAAAAGGAAGCCAGCAGACGAGAATAGAAGCCTTGCCCACACTTTGTGGGACTTTCTCGCGCTCTCCTTCGAGCTGGCTGGTGTGTTTTCCTTACTGCAAGCCAGCTAGCCTCTCCAATTGCTGCACACAGTCTGCGGGCCACCTGTATGCTTGCCAGATTTCTCTGCCCCCAAAGTGGATCCTTTTCTCTGCTCCAAAGTGGCCGGACAAAAAACTACAAAGCCAGCACGAAGAGGCTCACCTTCGGGAGCGCAAAATGGCTCTCACACTGATCAACTGGAATTTTCAGAGCTCTAAGCGAGCTGCAGACTGCTGCTCTCTGCTGTTGCGGCCACTTTCCATTCATGGCGCAAGATATTCGGGCGCCTGCAAAGAGTCCAATGCGCTTGGCTCGCTGCCAGCCCTTAGCCGCCGACAATGAGCGCCCGTTGGGCCGCCGCAAAGGGGGATCAATATGCGCACCAAATTGGCCTACAACTTGCCCCCATCGACTAATGCCGCCAAGCAAGCCCGCTAATTAGCATGCGCAGTCCCACGGAAATTCGAGGAGCTCCAGAGGCATTTGGTACTTCTTTGGGGGAGGCAGAAAGACGCGGGGAAAAGGCAGGTTTTAATGGTGAGCAGCAGAGTGGAGCAGGCAACACAGGCAACAGGTTAGCTCAGGGCTGAGCCTCTTTGTTTTCGCCTCTCTGAAAGCAGCTCCACATGATGATTGCAGTTTGTCTTGACTCGCCTGCAAAAGCTTCTTGCAGGCCAAATGTTGGCCCACCAAAGAGAACAGTTCTCGCCCAGCAAGCAGCTGATCTGTTAGCTCCAGAGGAGCCCATTTGCAAGCTGGCTCCTCTTCTCTTGGCGCTCGCTCACCTTTGGCCCACTAACAAACTTTCTCTCCCTTCCTCTCACTTTTGCTTCTTCGTTTCGGCCAAAAGCAAACAACCCTTAGCCTAGGAAACGGCAAATCTTGCAGCCTCTTGCAGAGCCAGCGAGCCGCCTTGAGCAACTCTCTGGAAGCTCAGACGAGTCGCATTTTCCACTATGACGAGAAGAAGTGCATTTTCTTTTCAGCCAGCTCGACTGGAATGCATTGGTCTGCGCATTATGAGTTGGCATTAATCGAGAAAACAGTAAGTCACAGACGAGTGCTGGCCACCGATTGCAGCAAAGGAACAGCTGGCGGAATAAAATCCGTCGATTTATTGTGCAAATGCCAATAATCTGCTGCAATTGATTATGGGAGAAACTTTGTTTTCAGCTCGGCCCTTCAACTTGGCTCGCTTCTTAATTTGCCACACACGTGCTCGAAGGCACACAAACAGCCATCTAAGCTTGGAAGACTCTCATCGGCTCTCATTGGCAGACACAAGAGCGTTTTTGGCACTGTCTGATTCCACTTTGCAACTATCAACAGTGCCATGTTGATGGTTGCAGAGTGCAATGTTCTCAGCCAAGAGCAGCTGCTTTCAGCTGAGCTTTTGGTAGGCTTTCAGCTGAGCTTTTGGTTGGTGTTCAGTGAGCTTTCGAAGGCAATCACGAGGGAGAGAATTGGCGAAAGACAATTCAGCAATTCGGTTGAGATGCGATCACTTGCGAGCATTGAAAGTGCGCAGAAGTGTTGTTTTCGAGCTCTTTTCAGCTAATTGAATTGTCGCCCAAAAGGTGGAGAGAGTTTGCAACAGTTTGGGCGAAAAAAGTTGCGCCAAATGCAAAGATTTCCGCTCGGCTCACGTGGGCCAAACTTGGACCATTTAATCCACTGCTGCCTCTCTTTGGCTTCTCGTGTGGCAGTGCCAAACCGAGAGCTTAGGGCAAGTGCACGGCCCAATTGGGCGGATTCGCTCTCAGCTCGAAAGCAGAGAGCAAAACGCGCATGGAAAGCGACCAATAATAATCCTATCAATGCTCTCAACACAGCCAGTCTCGCGCGCGCCAAAAGCACCTGCCCCTCTCGGTCTGTCTCTCTCTCTAGACTGTCTCTCTCTCTCTCTCTAGACTGTCTGCCACCCACTTGGGAACACTCTCGAGCCCTTCGAAACTGGCCGAAATTGAGTCCTACTCACTCGCACCAAACACAGGAAACGCGTGCTCCACTCCGCCGATCGATTCTCGCTTGCCAGAACCCGGAGCAAATCATAATTTCACCTCAGTGGGTGCAAATTTCACCCTCAAGAAGTGCCACTCGCCCCAGTGTCTCGCCGGCCACTTACCTTTCGTGCGGTTGGTCGCGATCTTCGAGTCGAACTCCTCCACGCGGCCCAACAGCGCCGGGCCCGCCTCCTGGTTCCTCGCCTCCGAGGCGGCGCCCTCCTCCTGTTCGCCCGCTCCCTCAACTGCGGCCGCCGAGCCCGCCCACTTGGTGCCCAGCTGCTGCTGCTGCTGCTGGACCCTGTTCCTCGCCAGCCGCCCACCCAGCTGCTCGCTCTCGGCCAGCTCGGCCCTGGCGCGCTCACTTCCGGCGGGGCGCCACTGCTGCTGCGAGCCCTTTCCGGCCGCCGCGTGGCCCCCAAACAGGCGCAGCGTCTGGCTGGAGGCCGCGATGCTGCTCACCTGCCCCTCCAACTCGACGGGCGCCTGTTGGGGCTGCTGGCACGCCTGCTGCTCGCCCGAGACCAGCTTGCCCGCGCCAGCTTGTGGCCCCGGACCGGAAGTGGCTCTGGAAATCTCAAGAGGCGGCGGCGACTGTGTGCGGAGGCTCAGCTTCCGCTCGGGCTCTTGCTGGCTCGACTGCTGCTCGTGCACCCCTAGCTCGCCCCCCGAGTCCACCAGCAAACTGGACAGGCCGCCGCCCACCTGGCCCAACTCGAGCACCCTGATGGGCGGGCCCAGCTGCCCATTTGCCCCCTCGGTGGCTCGTATTCGGTACACGCGGGCTCCTCTGCGGCGGCCGGAAGTGCGCCCGGCTCTTCCGGTGGAGCCGTTGTTGAGCTCCTGTTGACTAGTAGTGGACTGGCTTTGAGGGGGTGCTTGTGTGTGTTGGAGTTCGTGCATCTCTTGAAGTCTTCTTTCGATTCTTGCTTCTCGCTGGAGAATTTGCAGCTCTCCGCTGGCGGCACTTCCGTTTAACCCAGTCTGAGCAACAAGTGCCGAGGCTTCCATGACGCAATTGGCAGTCTTTGGCTTGTGCTCTAATGCAAAAAATAACAGCAGCGAGACGAGCAGATTTTTGCAGATCAGTTGGGGCCGCCCAAAAGAGGGGCCCATGCGCATTTTGGTCAGATAGAAACTGTGATCCAACGGACACTTCCGCTGAGACTGAGATCCGGTTGCGCCGCTTCGGTCGCCCTTCCGTTTGCGTTTCGACTTTCTCATACTGTTCCGATCGGCTTCAAGCTTGCTCCTTGCCTGCGGCGAGCTTCTTTGCGCCGCTCATGCCCATTGGGGCCCGATTTTCTGCAATTTATTCATCAAATAATAGTTTTTCTTTGAATTTTCTTTGCTTCTTGTGGAATTTTGCAAATTCTTTCGAGTTTTTCCAATCGGAACTCTTTCCATTCAACTTCGCCCAGGCTCAGTTTCAGGCCGAGCTAACCGACACTTGTTGTGCATCCTGTGGAGCTCTACTTCGAGGCTCGAGTGTTGCCCTTCGGGGGGCCGCTCGGCCTGGAAATGGCTGAATCGGCGCGCCAAAGTAAACACGAGACACTCAGCCGGCCGGAACACAAGTGCGCCACTCACTGTGTGCACTTGGCGCCAGCACTTAGCTCTATGGAGGCGGGCAAACACACACAAATCGAACGAGTCACGCCCACTTTTTGCCTCTTCTCGCCACTTGTCGCCCCTCGTCCAATCAAGACAGACGCGCGCCAGCCAATCAACTCGCCGCAATCTGCACTCTGCGAGATTCTCCAGCCGGGCGGGCCGATTGCACACGAGCAAATTATATAATTTCACGCGCTTACCTCTAGCAGTCGACCTGTGGCCAAGTGTGCGCCAGCAAACTCCAATCTCGCTCTCAAAAACGCCAAGAATCACCGTTCTCGCGCGCCGAAATCAACTCTCGCCAAGCTCTCGGCAAACGGAAAAGGAAAAACAATAATAGAAATAATAATAATAGTGTAATAGTCTCGCCCTCGACCAGTGCCTGACGCAAAGCTCGTCTATCTCTGTCTCTGTCTGTCTCCCGTCACTGTGGAGCCAGTCTCGTGTGAGCCGGCGACGAGCGAAAGGGCAAGCTCGAGCGACTGGTTTGAGCATGTCTCAGTGGGTTCCCTCCAGCTCGCTTGCTGCTCGGCTGGCTTGCCGCCCGGCGAGACAGCAGGCGAGCGCATGCGCCCCGAGTGGCAGTCTGCAAGACAGACAAAGAGCAGTTTTCCTCCTCGAAAATCGCGCTCAACAGGCGAGCGCCTGCGAGAAGCCGCGCTCGCAGCCAGACAGACACTGCAAGAGCGTGCGTTGCGCCACCTCGCACACTCGAAGCGCCGCTTGAAACTGCACGCGTTTTCGCCCAACTTGCTGCTCGCCGGCGGGCCCAAGTTGCGCGTCGACAGCCACTTGGCAGCCCCAAACAGAGCCAAGCTAGTTGGGAGTAAAACTCTCTGCAAGTGGAAGTGGAAGTGGAAGTGGCCACCTTTTGTGCCGCCTCTCCGGCAGGCGCCCTTTGTCGTCTCTTTGGCGTGCCAAGAGAGAGAGAGAGAGACGCGTCGCCACTCCTCGCGCCTCGAAACGCCCCATCGAGCAGCAAAATCCGGCGGGCAAACAATGGCCACAATTGGAGACGAGCACTGGCGAGGTGTTGCTGGCGCCTGAAATTCGCCTTCAATTGAATGCCAGCCTCCAGTCTCCAGAGCTCCAGGCGACACTGTGGCACCTTCGGGCGACCATTTTCCGCCAAACACCTGTGCTGCGGCCGCCAGCACGGCGGCCTTCGAGGCGGCGCGTCGCGTGGCCTCGAGCAATGCAAATTGCGCAAAAAGGCTCGTCTTGAAGGCCGGGAGAGACGAGCGAGCGGGCGGCGTCTCTCCTCCGGTGGGGCTCGTCTGAGGGCCCGAAAGTGGCCCGATCGTGGAAACAATGACGATGGGGCGTCTCGTTTGGTCGCGCTTGACAAATTTGCAACAAACTTGCCGCAAAAGTGGTGGCGAAATTTCTCACCAATGTCTGCCAGTGGGAAGCCACTTCTACTTCTCGTTATTGCCGCTCGCCACTGCGCTAATCGAGCGCCGTCGCCACTCGAGACAGACACTCTGCGCCGGACTGCCTGCGGACCTGCCCGATTTGGTGAGGGCCGCAGTCTCGCGGCCAGCGCCACGCACGACCACAGACTGCGGCTCTTGCGCTGCGGGGAGACTGCAGTCTGCAGACTAGCTCGCATTGAGGGAGCGTGGCTCCTGCTCGCTTTCCGATTGCCGAGGAAGAAACAAAACTCTCTAAGAGGAAAGATTCTTCGGTCCAGACTCTCCCTCGAAGGTCTGGAGGAGCTTGGTTTGCTTTAACTGACTGTCAGCATCCACCAGTTGGCCACTAGTCAGCGGCAACTAGTCTCTGTTGAGCGGCATATTGACTCCGGTGGGCGCCCACTTTCCTCCCTCTTCGCTGCCTTCGTTCTCGGTAGTCAACCAGCGCAGTTTCCAGAGGACAACAATCGAGCATTAAGCCTCGGAATGGATCAGTGCCAGAAAATGAGCCAAGTCTGCAACGGGCCGAGAGAGTCCAAATAACGGCAACAAACAAAGACGTCAATGGTTTCAACGCTCAGCCCTTGCCTTTCGGGTCAAGTTTTGGAAGTTCTGTCCGCAATTACGAAAATATTTCCACTTGCTCTGCTCTTCAAACTCGCTTTCGAACTGACCTTCCAACTGGACTTGGCGCCCATTAACGCGCTCAAACTGCTTCAAGTAGCCCAGAGACCTTCTTCTCCAAGGCCTCGAGTTGCGCCCAAAATTCTTCCCCGAAATTTCCCGAGCCTTAAATAGATCACGAGTCGCCCAATGGCACCCAAACTGCTGCACATCTAGACTGTTGCTCGCCAACCGGAAGCAGCTCGGCGCTGCAAAGGAGCAATCATGAGGACGAGAAAGTGCAAGAGAGTAGGTGCGGAGCGAGTTCTGCTCGCTCGAGCTGCCGCAGTTAGTGTCCAGTGACACTTGTGTTTGTTTGGTGGATGAGCTTGGCGAGGAGGTCTGGGAGATTTGGGGGCTCGAAAGGTTGGAGCGAGTCGCCTTGGTGATTGTGTGCCAGTGGGTGAGTGTGGAGGGCGAGCAGAGAGCTTGGAGAGAGCGTCAAAGTGGCGCCAGCAAATCATCGTTAGAGCGGCTTTGTTTGGACTCAACTGAGATGTGTTGGCCTGGTTGCAGTTTTGTTTGCTGAAAACAAAACAAGACAACCACCAAGAGCAAACTGTGAGCACAAAACTGTGCAAAGTACACTACCTGAGCAAGCCAGACAGAGTCAAATGGGTGCAAACAAGCGGCCAAGTGAGCGGCGGCCAGACAGAGTAAAGTAATGCAGGATTTTCTCTCCTACTCGCCGTCTCTTCTCTCGCCGGTCGAGCAGCCAAAATCCATCCCAGAGAACGAGAGGAATCAGCCACAAAAACACAATCGTCGTCGTTTGCCAGCGACCAGTTGGACAAGATTGCAGCAAGAGTGCAGTCTTGCTTGTCCATTGGAGGCAGCACAAGGCGGAGAAAACGAGGGGAGAAAACAACGGGCACCCAAAAGCGCAGTGGTCCATTGCCCAAGTGGCCATCTCAACTACTTTGCGGCGAGCACAAATGCCAGCCAAACAGCCAAAGCAACAACAACAACAACAACAACGACAACAAACGACTGGCAGGCTAAATTTTGACAAGCACCCAACCACGTGATTCAGAGTCGTTTGTCTTCTTCTTCCTCTCCAAACACCTTTTTCACCCTCTACTCTTTAACTTTCTCCTCCTCGCTAACTTTCTCCCTCGCTTTCCCATTTCCATTCGCGCCTCTTGCCAACACAAAACTCTCCCGAGCCACAAGGTTGAGAGTGAACTTTTCAATCGAGAAAATGAGCTAAAAAATTGGAAGCTCATAAAGACTTTCACTTTCGTTCTCGCTCATCTTCGTCATCGTCTTCATCTCGCTCATTTCACCCTCATGAGCAGCCACTTCCATGCTTCCATTCAAAATTGGCCAACTCATCTCGTTCTGCCGGTCGTCAGCTTGGCCTGGCGGTCAGGCGACCGGCTGGCTGGCAAGCTAGTTAACTAGACACATGCACCCATCATCTCGGTCCGCTTTTGTCTTGAGCAAATCGGATCGAAAGCAAATCAGCGACATGCAGCTAGCGAGCGAGCTTGCCATCCAATGTCCTCACGTGAGATTCATTGTTTTTCTCGTTCCTCAGCGTAAACTGGAGGCCAACCGATACTAACTGCGAACACCTCCACAGCTTGGCTCCTTCCTCGACTAACTCAAAGGGAAACTTATCACAGGGGCGTGTCAAGGTGCTTGACCGAAGCTTAATGGATGAGTGTTTGTTTTTCAAGGCAACTCTTGTGGAGAAATGCTGGAGGCCTGCATACAATATGTGAAGTCCATTTTTGCGATCATTTTTCGTTCTCTTGGGATATAATTTCTTGGTAAGAGTCGACGAGTGGTGACAATCCAAGAAAAACAGTCTGAGAGTGACAGTGAAATGAGCAGAAGACGAGCTAAGACGGAGCAAAATTGGAAACCTTGCGAGCTCAGTGAGCTAATGGTGTGCCGC
>Ga0058701_10000044_pt1 | contig 95587 bp, 78 predicted proteins | sample AgamicOrMae_FD_97039 | JGI IMG/M metagenome (GOLD analysis project Ga0058701, IMG submission 97039) | Agave microbial communities from Guanajuato, Mexico - Or.Ma.e | ecosystem: Host-associated > Plants > Phyllosphere > Phylloplane/Leaf | place: Guanajuato, Mexico | collected 2012-06-04
TAGTGTTTACGCGCATCCGCCGTTTGGCAAGTGCCATCTTGGTCGGGGATTTCGGCCGTTGCCAACTTTCTAAGTTGGCAAAGTTGGCACTCTTTTGGGGATTTTTACCCATGTTGGATGGCGCCAACTCTGCCATTTTGCCAGATGGCGCCAGATTGCCATACTGCCATCTCGCATGTTGGCAGACCGATTAAATCATCGATGACGAAACAGTGTATTTATTGAAAAAAATCGTCCGATCATTTCTGTTGCAAGTTAACCCATGCCGAATAGCAGTCATGAAATGCCATTCGGCACTTGGCATGCCAGAGTGCTATTTGGCATGCATACTAGATTGAGCGGGGATTTTTCCCCCGATGGCAGTGCCAACTTTGCCAACTTAGAAAGTTGGCACCGGCCAAAATCCCCGACCAAGATGGCACTTGCCAAACGGCGGATGCGCGTAAACACTAGTTTGGACGCGGCGAACTGTTGCGCGCCGAAGTGTGCGACTTGCGCACAGACAATGCACTGCGCAGACTGTGCACTCTGCACACTGTGCACTCTTCCTAGTCTGCACTCTGCTCACTGTGCGCCATAGACTGTCTTCACCATAGACTGTGTTCATAATACACTCTGTTCATCATACACTGTGTGCGCCCCCATGCAACCATGCAAGTATCAAACCACGCAACTATGCAACCAGACGGCCTGGCAGACACGCAGCCACGCACACGCAACAGACACACAAATCTCCACCTTCGGCCAGACCTTAGCTCGCCCACAGACAAGCCCAAGGCCCAAGGCTTGAAGGGAAGAAAAGCAGAGGACAAGGACGAGCCGGCGAGACCAAACGGGCGCACAATCGGCCACAGGAAGTCGCCACTGACCGGCAACAATTAGCATAATGAACTTGGCGTGCTTGTGCTCTGTTGTTGTGCCTCCAATTTGGGGCTGGCTGGCCGCTGAAAAGCTGGCTGCTTGAGGTGCAGCTTAGGAGCAGCTTGGGAGCAGCTTGGCCAGTGGGCCACTAGCTAGCAGTGCACAGGAACAGCCGAGGGGCACCATTTGCACCATTTGGGCGACCATTTGGGCGACCATTTCCACCACAGTTTCAACCATTTCCACTCTTTTCAACTGTTTTCATCTGTTTTCCTTCTCTCTGAGCGCCGCAAACGCACGCTCGTTCAGCCAAAGTTTAATTGAATCATTTGAGCAGAGCACTTAAAGCAGAGCGCAATCAAAATGCACAAACTCTTTTTCTTCTTTTGCCGCGCCCAACAATTCGAGCCCACAGACAGTCTGAATGCAGTTGTGCCGCATTTCTCTTACTTATCCACTTTGCTGCCTTGGACAGTTGTTGCCCGGCGGCTAAGGGCCAGTGAGCAGTTTGCGCCCAACAACTGCCCTTAGCTCAAGAGTGGCCGCCAGCAACAAGCAGCAGTAAACAGAAAGCAACAAGCAGCCACTCTTGAACTTGAGACCAGCTCTCTTGCTTGAGACCGGCGCTAACCCTCAATTTGGGCCCCAAATTCGCCCAATTCGGCCACTTTGGCCACCACTTGCCACTTGCCACTTGCCACACAACTTCCGGTGGCTAAAAAATGATCCACACACGAGGGCTAGTCTTTGGCCGCCGCCCTCTGTCTGTGGGGCAGCCGAACTTTCAGAACGACGAGAAGCCGCCTGAGGGCCACACGCGCGCTCAATTGGCGGCCACATTTGCCCATTTAACAGCTGGCTCACAGTCAAGTCATATAGATTTCCACTTGCTTAGAGCTGAGGAGCAAAAAGTGGAGCCAAAAACAATGGAGAACAGCCAAGCAGAATGGAATGAGCTTGCCTGTCGAGACCTAAGCTCTGGCGAGCGAGCGAGACAAGCAAAGCGGACGAGCAAAGTGGACGAGCAAAGCGGCTTCCAATTGGGAAGAAACGCGCAAGATTGCGCAAAGTTCGCAAGCGCCGCAAGGAATTCCGACAGCTGGCCGCTTGGTGCTTAGGAATGGCTCATTCCTCAGCTCGCTCAATGCGTCTCGAGCTTCTTCCGTCTTGGTACTCTGATCTGGGACTGCAGCAAGTAGAAATGGGGGCGGACACAGTGGCAGCGAGCAGTTGGGCCGTTTGCTGCTGGCCCAGAAAGACGGGCCGAGAAACAAACAAATTGGCCAGACGGGCAACAAAGCTGTGCCTTTCCGGTCGGCCGAGCAGTAAGAAGTGGGCAGTGGCCAGTAAGCAGTAAGCATTAAGAAGTGAGCACAAAAGATTTGAGATTGGGGCACTGATTGAAGCTGGTCGGAATCTGGCGCTGCCATTTCCAATTGGACCAGTTCCGATGAAGCGCGACGCAATGAGGCCGCACTTGTGCACTGCTTTGGGCTGCCTGCAAGTGTGTGCAGTGAGCAGTGAGGACTGTCTGTTTTCTGTTGCGCGTTGTGCGTTGTGCGCTGTGCACTGGCCTGCGTCAAGTTCGCCGCCGCTCACCAGTCATGAGCGTTCACAGTGTTCATCTTCGTACGCACAAGCACAAGCAGAAGAAGCACAAGAAGAAGCACAAGAAGAAACACAGGCAGAGCACCGCAGACTGTCTGCGGCCGCCCAACTGCACCAGAGCTTAGGATCGGGCGGCCGCCAGACAAAGAAGGCCCAGTTGGCGCCGATGATCGACTTGCGTGCGCCTGTCGCGCGCACACTTAATTAGAACTCTTTGTTCTGCCGCCTTTCTCCACCGGGCCAGCCTGTTGCTTTCTGCTTTCTGCTTTCTGCTTTCTACTTGCTGCTCTCTCTGGCCAATGCTGCCCCTCGGCTGGCCAGCTCGCATCTAACCGACTTGCCTCTCCACTGGGCCAGCACACGAGCGGCGCGCGCCAGACACACTCCAAGGGCCGCCCAGGCAACAGGTCCGCCTTAGGTCTGCCTCCACTGAGCGCAACTTGAGCGGCCGGCGAGCTCTGGCCGCTCGATTGATTCGCCGATTCATTGGCCGCAATCCAACGCGCAGCCAAAGACGCAAACTCGAGCCTGAACCACGAACTGTAGTTCCTACACTTCAGGGCCGCTGCTTAGGGCCGCTGCTTGGGGCCAATGAGCATGGAGAAAGGCGTCCACTTCAACCGTTGGAGGCCAACTGGCCAGTGGCCACCCTTAGCTGCCAATCTGTCCAAGCACAGCGTGGCCACTCGCGCACTGGGCCCGGAGGATTGGCGCCTCCTCGCTCGTTTCCGCCGCAGATTAGGACCACCAACAAGCAGGGATTGCGCCGCGGGCCGTGAGAGCGAGAGGGAGCCGAGCGGCGAGGTGGGAGGCGCCGCAGAGTGTCCGCGGCGGCAAATTGGCCTCAGCCGCAGGCCAATCGGCAATCTGAGACTGCCGGCGGCCAATCTGCGGCCAGTTTGGGGCTGCCGAGGGAGAAGGAGGAGCGCAAGTTGGACGAGCAGGGCAGCCGAGCGCGACAGAGGAGCAAGCCTTCCGCTGCGGCTGCTTATAGGCTGCCAGTGTCCAGGAGGAGCTAATGGTTCGCGGCGGCCAGTCTGTGGGAGTCTGTGGGAGACTGAGAAGCGCGGGGGAGTTGTCATTTGCTGCGAGGGGCAATAAACAAACAAACGGCCAGCGAAAGTGTTGGGCCCAGCCTAATGAGCGAGCGGCCCAAGTTCCAGTGCTGAGGAGCCGCAGACAGTGTGTAGTGCAGTGGGCATTTGCGTGCGTTTCCAATGCATTTCGCGTGCATTTGCCTGCAGTTTGTGTGCGCATTTCTGCCAATTTGGGCCCATTCGCGTTCGTGCGCAAAGTTCGACCAAAGCTCAGCGCCTGCAGCTCCTCCTCTGCGGGAATTCTCCTTTTGGGGCTGCTTGTGCTTCTCCTTTGGACTGCTTGGGGTGCGCTCAGCTGGGCCCAACTTGTGCCCGTCCTTAGCTGATTTCTCCTCAACTCATTTCTCCTCCTTAGCGCTCAACTGGCGCCTACCCTCAGATCTCTCAGCTCGCCGGCGACAGTCCTCCTGGAAGAGGCGCTCCTGAGGGCACGAAGCGCGCCAAGTGGCCGGGCGGAGTTGAGGGAGATTTGCAAATTTCCACCTCGCTCGGAACATTCTCAGCCCGCAAACTGTGTTCCCCCGCCGGCAACTGTCCGCGGCTGCCCCCAAGGCTCACCACTGGCCGCTTGGCTGCTTGGCCCACGAGCCACGAGCAGCAAGAAGCACCAAGAAGCAGCAAGCAGCAAGAGGCAGCGACGAGCAGAGAAGAAGAATCGGTTGTCATTAAATAAAATAATGGGCAAATTCTGGAGAGAGCTTGTTCTCCCTCAGCACAGTTGGCCTGTGCTCGTCTGTGTTGGCCTGTGCTTGTCTGCGCGGCTGCTAGTCTGCGGCAGCTAGTCTGCGGCTGCCAGTCTGCGGCCGAAGCAGCGCCTCCATTGGGCCCAACTTTTGCGGCCGCCAACACTCACGCGCGGCCGAGGACACTTTTGGGCCGCCTTTTGGGATTCCTGCGGCCCACGCGCACTCCTTGCTGCTCTCTGCTGCTCTCTGCTTCTGGACGACCAATGGACGACCAATGGCCAACCAATGGCCAAGCAATGGCCAATTCCAAACAAGCAAAAGGTGCCACCAGCGCCCGTTAGTCTGGCCCGTCGCAGCGCCACTCAATGAAGAGCAACTTGGCCCAAAGGTGAGCGCTGAGGAGCTTTTTCTCGCCGCTTTCTCGCCGCTTTCTCGCCGCTTTTCTCGCCGCTTTTCTCCCACTTTCTGCCACTTTCTCGGCAGACTGTTGCTAGCAGTTCGAGAGCCAAAGAACAGAAAGAGAGAGCCAAAAGTGGCGCTCACTTGGGCTGCCAACAATCTGGCGAAATGCAAATTCTGGAGCAAGAGAAGGCGAAGAGAAACAATCACTCCGCTTCGTGTCGTCGTTTATTTTCATGATTTTTCCACCTTTTTCTCCCCCACTTGGCCCCAAGTGAGCGGGCCAGAGTGGCGCACAGTTACTTGGACACCAGTTGCACCCAGTTGGCCGCACCAACAAGCCCGAAAAGCAAGGGCGACATGTTGCCGCTTGTTGTTGTTGTTTCAGTTGCACTCTGGCCGCTCCAGTTGCCTCTTCTCCTCTGGTTCTCCTGGTTCGCCTCTTGTGTTTCTCGTGTTTCTCGTGCTCGTGGTGCTTCTCGTGCTTGTGGTGCGCCTGAGCTAAGCGTCGGGCGCGCCACTGCAGTTGGACGCCTTCTGGGCCAGAAGTTGTGGCCCAGAACGTGCTGCAGTTTGCGATATTCCACGCGCAGAGCTTAGGTGCCAGCCACTGACACTCGCAAACTGAAATTCGCGCGCACGAGCAACAAGCAGCAACAAGCAGCGAGCAGCGAATAGCAACAAGCAACAAGCAGCGCAAAAACAATGCTCCCAAATGTGTCGCCTGCAGACTGTGCGCAGTGCGCTCCGCACACAGTCCTGCTTGCTCCAAACCTTAGGGCTGCCCAACCTTAGTCCTGCCCAACCTTAGTGCTGCCCATCCTTAGGGCCCCCACTTGATCGCACGATCCTCTGGAATTCATATTTCGCTCCCCAGCCCCAAACTGTCCGACTCCAATTCCAATTCCTAGTCCGAATCCAATTCCAATCCGAATCCAATTCCAAAACCAAAGCCTCTTCCCTCTCGCACCACTGCGGCACGGTTTTCATCGCGGCTCTTCCGCCCGGCGGGCAAAAACAACGCCAACCAGCGTGAGACTGTCGCCCGCAGCTCAGCCGCCAACTGTCCCCCAGCCAAAAGCCGCGGGCTCTTCCCCCGAGCGAAGAAGCCAAGAGGCCAAGCAGACTCCTTGTCTGAGACGCTCTTCTGGCCACTGATACAGCCACAATCATTCAGCCAGCGTGATTCAGGATACTCTGCCGGCCCCCAATTGCCGCCCATTCATCTTATCAATTATTTTTTACCTGTTGTTGTCTGACGTTCAGGCTAACCAGCACAGTCTGTCTTCGATACTTCGCCCGCAGACCAGGAGGGGCCAGCTGGAAGCGCGCTCAGGACTACGCGAAAGCTGCAGAGCTGAGGCCAATTGCATTGGCCCTTAGCGCTTTATTGGCGCGCAGAGAGTGTGCGGCAGAGCTCGCTGTTGTCACCCATCGGCGCTGTGGAGTGGCCAAAGGTCGGCCAACACTGAGGAGCAAGCAGGGCGCCTCTTTGGCCACTTTGGCTCCCTCAAACGGCGCTCAGTTGGCGGCCTTTCGGTGGGCCTTTGGGCGCAAAAGCGGCCCACTTCGAGCCGCAGTTTTCCTCCGCACACAGTCTCCAACTGCAGCCGGCCAAATGCGGGGACACCTTAGGGCTGTGGGTCGTGCGCGTCTTGAAAAGTTGGGCAAAAGTGAAAATAATTGAGCGCCAAGCAAACAAGAATGGGCCAAACAATTCCAATTCGCTCTCCCACTTCGAACCTTCTCATTTGAATTCCTCCACTCGCCCAAAACTCCTCCTCCTCTGCTGCTCCATCTTGGCCCAAAGGTAAGCGTTCCACACACTCTCGCCCAAATTCGGCACTCCATTTCGGGTAAATCGCAAATCCTCAATGAACTGCCTGGTCCAATTTGCGCCCCAAACTCTGCCAGCGGCACGCTGTCTCTCGTTTCGGGCCGCCACTCTGCCTCTGGAGCGCCGTCCTTGCGGCTCGCTCCCTCCCGGAAGACACTCCATCGCTCGTGCAGCCCAACTGAGAGCAGAAGCATGCCTGCAACTCGCTGGCTGCAACTCGCAGCCGCAGCTCATCGACCACTGTCTGCGGCGCGCTCCAAGCCGCACACTGTGCATCATTGGGCACAGAGCAGCCCGCAGAGGAAGGCGCGCGCCTCTGCGTGCGGCGGCGAACTTCGGGCTGCGGGCCGCGCACACCCCGCCTGCCTGCCTATCCCGCGCCGTGCAAATCCCCGCAGTCCGCCGCCACGCCCACCTTGCAGTCGACTGGCTTCCCGCGGCGGCCCGCCCACCGAAACCACGCTCCAAAACCGCGTCCAGGTCCTTCTGCGGCTCAGGAAAGGCGAGCGAGAGGCCGCAAAATGCCAGAGACGAGCGCCGCCACTGGGCAAGCGAGCTGGCCAGTTGGCGTGGCTCATTTGCAAGCCGGCCGGAGGAGAGAGCGCGCCAATTGGCTCGCTTGTGGTTGCGCAACAACCAGAGAGTGTGGCTCGCAACTCGCCGGCCCAATGGCTCAATGGCGGCCCAATGGCGCTCGTGCGCCCAACCTTAGAGGCTAACCTTAGAGCTGGGGAGCGGCCAACAGTCTTCTGCTCCTTTTGGAAGCCGGCAATTGGGAGGAGCCAAAACTCATCAGTTTGATCTCTTGATCTTGATCCGCTCGATCAAGAAAGAGAAGGCCCGATCGAGCGCGCTTCATCAGTGCGCGCGCTCATCAGCGGCAGCACACTGGCCAACCCTAGTCTGCGGCTCCTCTTCCTCTGCCTCTTCTCTGCACGCTGCTCGCTTGGAAGAAGAAGAAGGTGCACTCGCTCGCAGCGCCGAGCAAACAACTCTGTTAATCTTAATGATGATTACGGTGATCAATCAGTCAATTTTACACATTTAATTTGGCCTCGCTCGTGCTCTCTGCTCTCTGCTCGCTGCTTTCTACTTTCTGCTCGCTCGCTTGCTTCTTCGGCCACTTGGCGGCCGAGATGAAGTTGTTGGCTTTGGCAGTGCGCCGCTGCCAAGGGCAAGCAGCGCCGATCGCCGACAGTCTTCCGCACTGGCAACACTCTGCGGCAGCTCTGGCCGAGCTGCAGCGGCGCCAGTTTGCAGAAAAGAGCTCCAGGCCAACGAGAAGGCTTGCCAGAGAGGAGCTTGCCAGTGAAGAGCTTGCCAGTGGAGCCAGTTGGCCGCAATCGATACTGGCCACTGGCTGCCTGGCGACTGCACTCTTTGGCTCCGCGCCCATCGGAACGCCCGAGACAGTGTCTGGCGAGCTCGGCGGTCGCGCTCCAGTGGCCAGGCCGCGCAAGTGGCCGCCTTTTCTCCCTATAAAGCGGCGGATTGTTTTAGAGAGCGGCGCAAACACTGGAGGAGACTCTATAAGTACGTGGCGCTGAGCCGACAAACAGCGCTCAGCTGAGGCGGTTTGCGCGACACGCTTGACACTGCACAATCGGCGGCCGCTTGACGAGAGACGAGCGGCGGCTTAGCTGCACTGCAAGTTTGCCTCTTCGCCTGTTCGCCTGTGCACTTGTGGCACTGGCAGCGAACTTTCCTGCCACTGTGCTTCCACTCTGCTTGTGAGCGCAGTGCATGAGCGCAGTTGTGTTAGGCAGTGCATTAGGCAGTGCATGAGCGTAGTGCAGCGCTGCAGTGAGCGCAATGTTCGCTGTGCGGCCCACAGACAGTCTGCGGCCGAAAGACAGTCTCTAGTCTTCAGTCTTCAGTCTTCAGCCAAGAGACAGTGTGCCGCCCCCACACACTGGCCTGAGAAAATTCCTCCTTTTATTTTGTGCGCCTATTTTTGGCACTCGCAAGCAGTGCAAGACACTGGCTCGCCATACTGAGTCATGCGGGCACTCTCAGTCTCTCGGGCGGCCAGCCAGAGACTGCAGAGAGAGCAAGATGCACTTAGCTCAGAGACACAGACAGAGGCAGAGACAGAGGCAAGGAGGCAAGGAGGCCACATATTTGCCGCTGGCTGGCGAACAAATTCGTGAAAATTCGTCAAAATTTTCACGAAAATTTCAAACCAAGACAGTCTCTTCCAAGCGAGACAGTCTTGCGTTGGACGCAGCTTTTATTGCCCAAATACAGTGGAACGTCACTGGCTGGCTGGCCTGAGCTGAGCTGAGCTGAGCTTAGCCACTGTGACACTGAGACAATAAATGGGCCTTGAGTAAAATTGTTTGTTTTTTATTATCGCCAAGTGGCGAGTGCGAGTTGGCGCTCACTTGGCGCTCACTTGGGTCCAATCGGCGCCAATTGCTCACCTTTGCAGCCTCAATTGCCGGCAACTGTCTCTGGTGGTTGAAGACAAGCAGTCGAACAGTTGAGCAGTCGAGGAATCGAGCAGAAGAGCAGAGGAGCAGAAGAGGAACACAAAAAGAGCAGCCAGTCGGCGCCAATTGGCCAAAAGTCGGCCCGTTTCGAGCTTTGCGCGACCTCAGCTTCTTGTGCAGCACTTCTTTCTCAGTGCAGAGTGGCGGATGTTTAGGTGAGGCGTTGGACGAGGTTGCGCAACTGGCTGCAAGAAAGACGAACAGAGAACAGAGACAGTCTGTGGGAGGAGAAGAGCGTCTGCTGGGCCACTTGGAGAGTTGAGGTTGTAAATTGGCGCCATTGGATCGTGCGCTGGAGGGCGGAGTCAGCTGGCTGGCTGGCTGGCTGGCTGGTTGAGGCTGAGGTTGAGGTTGAGGTTGACACACTCTCCAGTGGCCGCCAGGGAGCCCAATCTGTTCGGTGCGGCGCCGGCGCCACTCAAGTGGCCAGTGTGGGCCCGATTTCCATGTCTCTCTCCCTGCTTGTCGTCGAGAGCAGGTTGGCCGGAGCTTGCAATTACGCGCCACCGTTGGCCCCGAGCAGAGCAGAGCACACGAATTGGGCCGTTCCGATAGAGTTCCGCAGAGATGCGCCAACTTTTGCGGGCCCGGAACTGAGCTGAACTGAGCTGAGCTGAGGCGGCGCTGAGGAGGCAGAGCTAAGGTGCGGCCCAGGTTGCGTCTCTGCTCCGAAGAGTGTGTGCGGCTGAGGACAGTCTGCGGAACACAGTCTTTTTCTGCGGCACACAGTCTTTTTCTGCGGCACACAGTCTTTTTCTGCGGCTCACAGTCTCTACCACAGACAGTTTCTACAGCTGGAGAGAGTCAGCCGCAGAGAGTCAGTGCGAGCGAATTGGGCCGCGGCTTAGGGCTGCCAATTGCAGGCCAGCGAACTTGGCCGCCGAACTTGCGGCTTGTGTGCGCCGCACTCTGCCTGTGCTTGTGTGTCGCGCGCGCCGTTCGATCAAATATTGCGCTGCGAAATCAAATTATGACTTTTATTTGTCACGACTTTTGGCTCGCCTCCAGCAGGCCTTTGGCGCCCACTTTGCGCGCCCACAAAGCGGCCACAAAGCAGTGGCGCGACGTGGCCGGCAAACTGCACACACTGGAGCATCCTCCTCGCTGGCTGAGCCTTGAACACAATGCGCCGCGCACTGTCCAGTGGAGACTCTCTCCACTCGAAGCCCAAAATTGCCCCAAAAGCCGCCAGAGTCAGAGGCAACAAGGCCCGACCAAGAGCACAGGAGAGACGGACGCGCCCGCACGGCTTTGGGCAAACTGCGAGCGGCCACCATGCCAAATTGCTCGAGCCAAGGTGACCATTAGCTAGGGTTGTCTTGGGGCTTGGGCGCCGAAGGATGCGGCCTGGGCACTTGGCGCCTCGAGCGCGTCCGAGCTAGTCCCTCGCTCGAGTTTGCGCCCAGCGTTCACGCGGCGCTTTACAGGCCCACTTTGCGCTCTCGCTGCTGAGCCAGCTCTGAACTACAGGCTGCGAGTGGGTGGCCTGCTGCTCGCTTTCTAGCTTGCCGGCTTTCTGGCTTGCTTCCTCTCTGGCTTGCTGGCCGCCAGCTGCTCAATGGGGGCGCACACTGTCGCACACTGTGTCGCGCGGCCGCCCAGCTCTGGCAGGAATCCAGCGGCGCGCCTGACAACTGGAGGCGAGCAGCGCGGCCAGCTGGCTAACCGCCGGGGACTGTGTGCGGCGCTTTTCCATCGGGAGCTCTTCCATCGAGCCGACCAGCTTGCCCTAGTCTGCGGCGCTGGCAGACTGTGACAGGTGACATTTGGCGCTCGTCGTGACGCTCGCTGGGAGCCAGCAAGCCAGATTTGCACAGCGCAGCCTCTGGACTGCTCGAGCCAAACGTGTCGCCCAATTGGCCTTCGTGCGCCTCTGGCGAGCTTGCCAGCGAGCGAGCTTTCCGGCTTTCTAGCTTTCTAGCTTTCTGGCTAGCTTTCTAGCTTTTTGACTAGCTTTCTGGCTGGCTGGCTGGCTTGCCAGTGGAGAATGCTGGCTGGCTTGCCAGTGGAGAATGCTGGCTGGCTTGCCGCTGGAGACTGGTGGCTGGAAAGAGGTTGCGCCGTTGAGCTGAGGGCGGGCGTTCCCATTGTTACGCGCCACTTGATGGGGCTGCTTTGTGAGCGTTGTGTGGCGCGCTGGGAATGTGCGACGTCCGTTGGGAGTTGGCCGAGCAGCGAGCAGCGAGCAGTGAGCAGCCAGTCCTAAGCAGCGGCAGCCACTCTCTAGCAGTCAGGCCCAAGCAGCGAGCGTGAAGCAGCGGCGGCCAACAGTGAGCAGCGCGTCCTAAGCAGCGGCCCTAAGCAGAGACAGTCCTAAGCACAGTGCGTCCTAAGCACAGTGCGTCCTGAGCGTTGGGCATGGAGCGGGCGGCAGACAGTTGTCGGTTGGCTGCGAGCGAACTGTTCGCTCGCAACTGTTGGCAGCGAACGGGCGGCAGGCAAGTGCGCGCGAGCGTCCGCGGCCGAAGCAGTGCCAGTTGTTGGGCCGCACGCCACTCGATGGCACTCGATGAGCGCGCGGCCCAAGCAGAGCAGAAGGCCGCACACAAGCTCACTGGCATTCGCCCGCTCGCACGACGTTCAGCCCACAACGCCCTATAAGTGGCCGGCTGGCTGCGGACGGGCCTTATAGGCGCGCTGGAGGCGCCGCGCGGCACACGAACGGCAGGGGCGCACTCGTGGCAGGAGGAGGCGCACTTGTCGCGAGAGGAGGACAGGGGAGAGAGGCGGATTTGGGGGCCAGAGGCTGGCGAGTGTGCGTTTTCGCCGCTCGGACGCCGCTGGGGCGCCCGGGCGTCTGTTTAATCACGTTCTGGAAAGAGAGGGGCGGCCTGAGCGAGCTGGGAAACAATGGTCCAATGAAGAAGAGACCACTGCCAGTTGGACCTTTTCGTCCTCGCAGCCCAACTCACACGGAGGGCTGCATTCCGGCCACCGTGGCGGCGTCGTCGCAGCGCTGCCGGGCAGTCCACAGGGCGGCCACGTGCGAGTTCTGGTACTGCTGGAACATGTGCGCCCCATAGAGGTAGCCGGCGGCCGCCGAGGAGGGCGTGGCTGCGGCTGCCGCGGCCGCCTTGTAGTGGTAGGCCGCGTGGTGGTGGTGGTGCTGCTGTTGCTGGTGCTGCTCGGCGGTCAGCGCGGGATGCGCGGCCGCGTGGGCGTGGGAGGCGGCGGCCGCCGCAGCAGCCGCGTACTGCTGCTGCTGTTCGGCCGCAGACTGTGGACTCAGCTGCTGCTGCTGCTGTGCGTTGGCGCTCGCCGAACTTCCCGAACCCGCGGCCACGCCCCCCTCCTGTTGCTGCCCGGCCTCCGCGGGACCCGAAGAGGCGCTGAGTGGCGAACCTGCGGCGCCATAGTTCTGGTGTTCGGGAGTGTGCACAGTCTGGTGGTAGTTGCTTGCCTCCGCGCTGGCAGTCTGTTGGGCGTAGGGCGAGAAGGCGCTGCCGGCCGACTGTTGTTGCTGCTGCTGCTGCTGCTGTTGGGCCAGCTGGCTGAGCAGCTCGCTCGCCTGGCTGGCCGACGACGAGCTGCACGAGTTGGACGAGCTTCCCGCCGAGCTTGGGGCCGACGAGTGGCCCTCGGGGGCGCCACTTCCTCCCGTCTGCTGCTGGCCTCCCGCGGCGGCCGCAGCAGCAGCGGCGGCAGCGGCGGCCGCCATGTGCTGGGCGCCGATCAGGTGGCCGTGGTGGGCGTGTTGGGCGTGCTGCTGGCCGTGCTGCTGGTGCTGCTGCTGCTGGAACGCCTGCTGGTGGTGCATCTGCTGCTGCTGCTGCTGCTGCTGTTGGGCGTAGTGCTGCTGCTGGTGTTGCATGTGCAAGTGTTGCTGCTGCTGCTGTTGCTGCTGCTGGTGGAGGTGCAGGTGTTGCTGCTGGCTCTGCAGCTGGTGGGGCGAGTGCAGTTGTTGCTGGTGGTGCGCTAGTTGCTGCTGCTGCTGCTGCTGCTGATGTTGCGCCGCCTGGACAGACTGGGCCCCCGTCTGGCCCTGAGCGCCGCCCGCCGCCTGGCTCTGCGCCTGGTGGTGCTGCTGGTGCTGCAGGTGGGCGTGGTGGTGGTGCGCGTGCTGGCCCATGAGGGGCGAGCCCGCGAAGTGGTGCTGGTGCTGCTGCTGGTGCTGCTGGTGCAACTGTTGCTGCTGGCTCAGCTGGTTCAGACCCGAAAGTCCATTCAGCGGCCCCAGTCCATTCAGTGGGTGCTGCTGCTGCTGGACTGCTGCCGCTGCCGCTGCTGCTGCGGCTGCGGCGGCGGCGGCCGCAGCCACGCCCCCCTGCGTCTGGTGCGAGTGGGCGTGGTGCGCTGTGTGCGCTGTGTGCGCTGTGTGCGCGTGGTGGGCGTGGTGGTGCGGGTGGTGCGGGTGCGCGTGGTGACTGTGGTGGGCGTGGTGGCCCGCGTGCTGGTGCAGAGGGTGGCCGTGCTGGAGGGGATGAGCTTGGGGGCCCAGTTGCTGGCCAGCGAGCACGCTCGCCCCGTCGACCAGGGTTTGCTTGCCCAGCGGGGCGTGGCCGGGGCCCTGGCTGGCCTGGCGCGCGCCCACCAGTCGGCCCGCGGCGGCGCCCGCCGGGTGGGCGTGGATTGCGGCCGGCCCATTGGAGGCGGCCGCCGCTGCCGCCGCTGCTGCTGCTGCCGCGGCCGCCTCGGCAGCCGCCTTCTCCTGCTTCTTGGTCTTGCGCCTGGGCCTATACTTGTAGTCGGGATGTTCGCGGATGTGCTGCGCCCTCAGCCTCTTCGCCTCGTCAATGAAGGGCTTCTTGTCCAGCTCGGCCAGCTCCTTCCAGCGAGTGCCGAGGCGGCGCGAAATCTCCGAGTTGTGCATCTTGGGGTTCTCCTGGGCCATCTTTCTCCTCTGGCCTCGCGACCACACCATGAAGGCGTTCATGGGCCGCTTGACGTGCGACTCGCGCGACGACTGGCTGCTCGTGGTGCTCGCCGCCGACGAGGACTGGCTCTTGGCGGCCGCCTGTTGCCCATTCTGCTGCTGCTGCTGCTGCTGCTGGCCCGCCGTCTGTCTCTGCTGCTCTTGCTGCTGGCCCGCCTGGTTGGTGGGCCCCTGTTGCTGATTTCCATGCTGCTGCTGCTGGACGAGCAGCTGTTGCTGGTGGGCGTGGTTGTGGTGTGCGGCCAGCGAGGCGCCGTTCATGTGGCCCACTTGAGACTGCTGCTGCTGCTGCTGCTGGTTGTAGTGGTGCATGTGAGTGTGGTTCTGAAGTTGTTGTTGTTGCTGTTGTTGCTGCTGCTGTTGCATCATCTTGAACTGGTAGGCTTGCTCCTGTTCGTGCAACAGACTGGCCACCGCAACTGGCTTGATCTGCTCCTCCATTTGGTCTAGGCCCAAATGGTGGCCCAGCGCTTGTCTGTTCATCATTCTCTCTTCGCACTCTTCGTCCAGGCTCCTCATTCAATTAGCTATTTTCTCTCTGTATTTTGTGCAACTGTCAGACACTGTTCATCTGGATCTTGCCTCAATTTTCGCCTAATTGTTCTCTTTTCTTCTCGCTCTTCGTCTTTTGCTGATTTTCGCTCCTATTTCTGCTTTTTTCTTTCTTCTTCTTCTTCGTTTCTCGCGCTAACTTGCGCCTCATTAGCCCATTAGCTTGCCAACTTTCTCCCACAAATGTCTCTCCTCGAATTCGAATTGGCTATCAACTGGGAGCAATTCTCTAAAATTCTCTGCAATTTTCTGCAATCCTAAGCTCCCTCAAAGCGACACTTGCGCCCAATCACTCGGCCTAAGCTCGCGCGCTCAGTTTGGCTTCTCGAGCTCGCTCGTCAAGCTCAACTGGGCCAACTTGACACTGTCTCTAAGCGACACCTTAGGCTCGCCTGCGCAATTCGTCGGCCTGACATTCAATCAATTGTTTTCGCTCTTCCGCGCGGCGCATCTTCTCCACTTCCGAGTGGGCTTAGTGCCTCGCCAAACACTGTCTCTGCTAAACACAGTCTCTCTCTATCCCAAACACAGTCTCTCTCTCTCGTTGCGGCAAACTGTCTCTGAGCTTGTTTCTGCTCTTGTTTCTGGCCCGTCAATTTCCAGTGCGCGTCAATGGCTCGCTCGTGTGCCTTATTGGCGGCAAAAGTAAAGCGCAAAGTAAAGTAAAGTAAAGTAAAGTGAGCAGCACAAAAGTGGCAGACGAACCAAATGAATGGCCTCAGCTCGATTCCTCTTCGTTCGATCCCTTTTTTTACTCCCAGTCTCTCGCTCTTCGCCGCTTTATCGCTTCTGGATTCTCAATTCTCAATTCTCCAAACTCTAAACTCTGAATTCTGAATTCTGGCCGCCTGTTTGCCTCCTACAGTTTGCCTCCTCCACTGGCTGACAAACAGCTCTCTCCAGTTCGCCCTTAATTGATTCCAAAAACAAATGCTGGGCCGAATTTTCAACTTCAATGAACAGTCGCTCGCAACTCTGCGTTTCACTTCTCTTCTCTAAATTTTCCTCCTCCTCGCAAGCCAAAAGGTGCGCTGCATTAGTGGGCCTAGTCTGTAGAGTTGAGCGCAAATGGATTTTGCCACTCGGCGCATGCGCACAACGCGCGCCGCTCAAATCCACTCCTGCGGCTCTGCCTCTGCCTTTGCTTCTGCTTTCTCGGCTCGTCGCTCGCACACACTCTGCACTTGATTGGCAAAAGTGCGGCCCACTTCGCGCGCCTTCCCCCTGCTGCGCGCCCCAACCACCACTGCCAATCTACTGCGCACTCTGCGGCCAAACTCGTCCAACAGAAGCGCGCCTCCTCGCACTAAGCAGTGGCAGTGGGCCCGCGCACACAGTCCCCGACGAACTGCGCTCACCTGTGCGCTTAGCATTCGCGCGCTTACGATTCGTTCGCTCCTCTGCTGCGGTTCGCCAGCGCCACCTGGCGGCCAGAAGAGACCAACTCTGCACTGGCGAGCTAAGCTGCGGCGACTGGAGGCTCAAACTCGCCCAAGACTCGCCCAAAAGTCGCCATTTTAGCCACTTGCGACCAGCTCAACCACCCTAGCTGGACCCCAATTAGTGGGCGGGTCGCTGCGGCCCTAAGGAGGCTTGTTCTCGGGCTTTGTTCTGCGCGCTGGACGGCCACTCGGCGCCAGGAGCGAGCCTCGACCTGCCGGCTAGCTCTAGACACTAGACCCGCGCCGAGCCAGAGACTGGGTGCGCCAGAGGCTGCAGTTGCGGCTCGCGTTCGGGGCCAGCCGACAAGGAACATTGGAGGCACCAAGCGGGCAAGCCTAAGGAGCAAAAGTGTCACAAAAAGGCGGCCCAACAAAAGGGAACTAGCGCGTGCAAAGACAATCAATTTTCGCCCCTTCCGGCGGGGCCAAGTTCACAGATCGGCGCGTGTGGCCCGCCGGAGCTAGTCTGCGATGCTTGCCGGAGCTAGTCTGCGGCGGTCTGGGCGCGCAGATAAACATCTTGCGCCCCTTTGACTTTGCATTTGCACCATTTTTGACTTCTCGCCGTTCCACTTTTTGCCCAAAGGAGCCCCGAGGAGCAACCACCGCTTTCTCACTCGGCCCACTCGATCGAGAGTCGCTCCTTTGGGGGCGCTTGTGTTTGGTGGCCGATTTGTTGGAGCGCAAATTTGCACAAACGCACAAGCAAACGGCGGCCAAACAAGACAAGCGCGGCCCGAGTTTAGATTAAAACAAGCGGAGGGAAACACGTTGGAGGAACTTGTCCAAAATCAACCGCAAAAATCTCACTCTCTGGCCGCATATCTCGGCCCACTGATCTCGCGCGCCGCAGACAAGGGCCGCCCGCAGCACAGCCCAAGTGGCGGCCTCAGTCCAGGCATCGTTGGGCCTCCTTCGGGCTTCGATTTCGCCCATTTGCCGCCCAATGCAACTGTGCGTTCGCCTCGAACACAGTGCAGGCTGAGCTGGGGGGCGCCGGTGGTTGTGTAAAACAAGAAAAAGCGGTTTGCTGGTGCGAGAAATGTGAGAAAGGCGACTGAGCGAAAGATCATTAAGTTGCGCGGCGGCGCCCGCGGACACGCCCCGGCCCGCGCCGCTGGGCGTGTCGCCCGGCCAATTTGTTGGCCGCAGTGCTCGCGCGCAGATTCGGCGCGGGCTGCGGGCCGTCGCACACGCCGCCCCGCGCGCGCACCCGCACCGAATCCCGGCCGCGCACTGTGCGCTCAGCCGCAGCCGCTCTGCTTGGGCCAGTCTGCGGCCGCCAGTCTTCGGGGCGCCTGAGCCAGTCTGAGCTAGTCTGAGCCAGTTTGTGGGCCAGATTGGCGCGCCGCCCGCGCCTTAGCTCCCCTTTGGCGCCGTCTAGGCAAATGTGGCGTGTGCGTGTGTGTGAAATTTTGGAGCCGCCAGAACGGATCATTATTGCGCCCTGTTCATTAAATTGAATCGCGGGCCACTGGCTGCGGCCAATCGGCGGCTGGCTGCTGCTGACGAGGGCGTGTGTGTGTGTGTGTGGCCCGGCGGCTCATTAGTGTCACTTGCAGCGCGGCCGCCGGCCAGAGGCCAGCCTGGGCCTCCGGGGCGGACTGTGTGCGGCCGGCCGGCCGACAACTGTCGCTGGCCGGCGAGTGGGGCGCCCAACTGGCCCAACTGGCCCAGCGAGCGCCCACCGCCAGCCGCGCTGCCCCTCGACCCACTTCTTTGGCTTCGGACTGGCCGCAGACTGGGGCCCGGGCGGGGCGGCTCTATAAAGCGGCGCCTGATTGATAAGCGCGCCGAGGCTGTTGGGTGGCAATTGGCGAGGCGCAGGCCGCCCGCTGGCAGGTGACGAAGATGGAGCGCCGCCGCTTAGGTATAGGTGCGCGGCTGCGGCGGGTGGCGCGCCGATAAGCGCCAACTGCGAGCTTAGGGCCGGCCGGCGAGCTTGGGGGCCGGCCTGAGCAGTTTGCGCGCTGTGCACTGGGCCTAATCAGCTGCGGGCGCTGATTCGGGCCGGCTGATAAAAAGCGGCCCAGACGGGCGGCCAAGACGGGCCCAAGTGAGCAGAGTAAGCGGAGTGAACTGAGCTGGCAAGTGGGCGGCGCGCACTCTTGGCCAAATTGATTTGATTTCATTTGATTTGATTGCGCGATCGGAGGCGATCAGGCCAGGCGCTGGTCTCACGCGCAATGAGGAGCGCCAGTTCACAGGCCGCACACTGTAGGCAGTGTTCACTGCAGACTGTACGCAGTGAACGCAGTGCACATTGCCTGCCGCACACTGTAAGCACTGTAAGCACTGCGCACGCCGCCTGCACGACGATGATAAATAAGTCACAACATTGGCCGCCCTTGTCGCGCGCACTCGCCGGCACACTTCTCGCTCTCTATCATCACTCTATCACTGTCAATTTCACTCGTTTATTTGCGACTCTGCCCCATCCACTCCCGCGCACTAGCCTCAGCTCTGCTCTGGCTTGTTTGGCTCCCTCGTTTGGCCTCTTTGGCTCCCTCAGCTCGTTGGCCGCACCAGAGGGCCCCCCTCTTTTTGGCGCCCATCTTGGAGTCTTTCCGCCGGCCTGCTGGGAGGAAAAAGGGGCGAAAAAAGGCGCCCAGTCGAAAGGCGCCCACTCGCTTGCGAGTCAACGAGGGTGCCACTTCTTTCCGCCCGCTTCTGCTCGCGACTGGCCGGCGCACAAGCAGTCCCAGTCCCACTCACTAGCTGCTGGCTGCTGGCTGCTGGCGACCCGCAAGCAGCGCGAATCAATCATCGCGGCGCCAACAAATCAGGAGCCAACATGCAGCAACACTGGCCCGCAACACGCTCCACATAGAGCCCCATTCCCACACCAGCGGCCCCACTTGGCCAAATCGGATCCGATCCAATCGGGACTGTGAGCGACGAGCGTCGGGCGGCCTGCTTGCTGACTCGCCGACTGTGCTCTGGGCCAGCATGTTGTTTGGACACGACTGGAGCTCATTGGCAGCTCATTGCGGCCGTTGCGCCATTGTTGCCAACTCAATTGATCATTTTATTGCCTGTCGCGCTTCTCTTCCCTTCGCCCCAATTTCCCCTGTTTTTCCCCCAATTTTCCCTGTTTCTCCCTCTGGCACTGCACTTGGCGCGCCCCAAGCGGCAGAGTGCGCGCAGAAGCACAGTGCACACAAGCACAGCGAACTGTAAACAATGGCCCAAAGCCAAGCCGACGGCCAACTGCCCCACTTCTGCGCGAGCACTGCCCTGCAGACTGCAACGCGCGCGCCACACTGCTCTCCGCAGACACTCCCCCGAATGCAGCGGGCCCTCACTGCACGCGCTCTCCCATCCAGTTAGCACGCACTCCACTGGCTCTCTGTTTTGACACAATCCGGAAGTCGCCGCTGCCTCCAAGTGGGGCCCCTCCAAGTAGGGCCTCCCTCTGGCGGCTTCCTCCTCCACGACTGCACTCCAGTTTGCCGCCCAGAGTGGGCCGGCGGCGCTCACACGCTCACCACTGGCAGCAGACAGTGGACGGCAGACAGTAGATGGCCGCACGCACACAGCTTGAGACGGCCGCACGCCGACTGGGCTACCCGGCCGCTAACGAGCCGTCCCAGTGGGCGCCCTCCATGCGGCCAATCATCATCTCGGGCCAATTAAGTGGCCACCTCGGCCAGCTCGCCATCCCCAGTCTCTCGGCCGAGAGTGCCGTCTCATGATCTCGCCGTCTTATGATCTCGCCATCTCGCCATCTTGTCTTCTCGGCCAGATAGCCGAGCTCGAGCTGAGGGTCGCCCGCTGCGTCTCGGCGGGCGCCACACAGTCTGCGGCAAGCATAACTCTCTCTCTTCGTCGGAAGACCACCACTGGCAGTCTCGCGCAGTTTCGCCCCAAATTGGCCACATAATGAGCGAGTTAATTTCCCCCCAGCGAGCCAGATAAATAGCGCCCCAGTTGCGCGCTGTTTTTTCATCTATAGGCAGGGGGCGGCGTCTTGATAAATTGGGCGCCGGTCGCGTGCAAGTGATTGCCTCCCGCGGCGAGCCCACCGCCCGGCCGGCTCTAGAGTTCAAGTGGGGGGCAAATTGGCGCTTTGGGCTGCCTTTGGTTGCCTCTGCTTGGGGCGGGCCGAGCAGAGGGCGCCTCTGTGGGTCGTCTGAGCTGAGGGTTGGCCAGTTGGGGCAGTTGGAACAGTTGGAACAGTTGAGGAAGCGCAACTTGGGCCAGAGACAACTGCTGCTGGCCGGCCGCCAGTTGTCGCTCGTCTGGGCGCAGTCCAACTCCTTGCGCTTGGGCCAAGTTCGCCGGCGCGCGCAACTGTGTGACGCACACGGCAGACTGTGGCCCGTGCATGCAAATGTGCGCGCGTCTGCAGCGCGCTCCATGCCGCACACTTTCAGCCACTGGGCCCAACTTTTCTCCACTCTTCCAGCTCCTCTTGTGCCACCGCTGCGCCGGAAGTGCGGCCCAAAAATGTCCTCGTCTTGCTCAGTGGCAGTCTCTCTGGAGGAGCTGCGGTTGGCCAGCACTTGGCCAGCACTTGGCCGCCCAGGAGAACTCAACGCACACTAGCGCACAAGATTTGGGCCTGATATTGCGCTCTCGCGGCTGGCAGTATATTAATTTGGGCCCAGTTGTTGCTCGGCTGCGGTTTGCGCTCCGGCGACAGTTGGCCGCCAACAGTGGACTTGTGGCGCCAATTTGGGGCCGATATTAATCTTGCATCGGGCCCCAAACTGAGCAAAGATCAATTTGCGCCCCAAACTGAGGGGCCCAAGTGGAGCCAGTCTGCTCTAGACTGCGGCCCACAGTTCTGGGCCGCTCAAAAAGGCTCCACTTGCGTGTCCTGTGCGTCTGTCTGCGCGACTGTCACGCCCGTTGTGGCCACTTGTGTCTGGCTGTGTGCTCGCAGACAGTCTCGGGCCAGTGGAGACTGTGTGCCGCCAGTTTGGGGCCGCAGTTTCAGGCGCAGTTTCAGGCGCCGTACAGTGTATAGTGTCCAGTGTCCATGCACGAGGCGCACTCTCTGCACTGCACTGCACTGTACCAATGGGCCGACTTGTGCGCCACACACGTGCCCCAGTCGAGTGGCTCGGCGGCCAAGCAGCGGCCCAGTTTCCGCCCACACTCAACTGAGACTGAGACTCGACGCTGAGAGTCAACGCTGAGAGTCAGCCCGCTGGATTAGGCTCGTCCAGGCTAGTCTCAGGCTGCTTGGAGCTGCCAAGTTGAAGCTGCCAAGTTGAAGCCACGAACTGCAGACTGTGAACAGAAGACTGCGAACAGCAATCTGGGAACATGAAACGCCAATCTGTTCGATGGAGTGGCCATAAAGTGCGGCTTTCCATGCCAACCACGTAGACTGGCCGCACACAGTCTCTCCTCGCGGACTGTCATCGGCCCCTTGGATTGGCTGCAAAAATCCTTCTCTGCACAACACTCTCTCGAGATTCGCTCGAAATTGGCTCGAAATTCGCCCAAAACTTGCACATTTGTTCCTGCAAATACAAATGCGCGCCTGACCCAGTCTCTGCGGGCGGCCCTTTTCTCAAAACACCACTACGACTGATCAGCCGCCCACTTGCCACCCACACTCGATCGACCATCCAAACTGCAAACTGCAAACTGCAAACTGCAAACTCAAGCCTCAAGCTCAGCTAGTCTCAAGCTCCCACACACTGTCTCTGTTTGGCCCAAAGTGACCGGAAGTGACTTGCGAGCATGCCGAGCGAGCTGAGCATTGCGCCTTGGGGCCAAACTTGAGCCAGAGAGTGTTGCCGGCCGCTTGCTGGTTGCTTTCAGTGGCCGCTTTCAGCTGGCCGCTCCTAGTCCCTGAGGGCCGAGCGAGCGTTGCAACTTGGGAGACCTTTGGACTGGTGGGCGAGCGTGCAAAGCTAGAGACTGGCAGACGCGCACGTGCAAACGCCAATCAAGTGCCGGACGGGCCAAGTGAGAGAGAGAGAGAGAGAGAGAGAGAGAGAGAGAGAGAGAGGCCGCCCAGTTGAGATGCTGCCTCTTGGCTTCTAGAACATGAAGCAGAGAGGAAGTCTCGCCAAGCAAGTGAGAGCGGCCAACTGAGAGCGGCACTTGCCAGTCGAGTGTTTGTGTGTGCGGGCCCAAAGTGTGCGCTTGTGTCTGCAGAGACTGTGTGTTGTGGCCCCAAAAGGAGTGGCCCCAAAAGGCAGACTGAATGCGTGTTTGTGTGCTGGAGGCCAGTTTTAGCTTGATGATTTCCGGCTTCTTCTGCTCACTGTTTGAACTAGTGAGCGAAAGCGAAAGCGAAACTTGAACTGGAACTGGAACTAGAACTGGAGGAGAGCCAGAGAGTGTCACTTGGACTTTTGCGCCCACAACTGGCAACTGGCAACTGGCAGCTAGCAACTGGCAGCGAGCAGCTAGAGACTAGCAGCAACTGGCGACTAGCAGCAAGCAACTGGCCACGCCCAAGCGGTGAAATGGAGCTGAGGGGCGCCCGTTTGATTGGCAGCGGCCGGTGGAAAAGTGGGCGAGCGTGCGGGAACAAAGAGGAGCGGCGCACACAAACTGCGAGAGAGCGCAAACAAACTGAGACTGCCAACTGGCCACTTGGGCCGCCGGTGAATCCTTTCCAGTGCAATTATGTTGTTGCGCTTCCTCGAGCTTGGGCTTGGGTTTGGGCTTGGGTTTGGGGGCGGCCGCAGACAGTCTGCAGTGCATTTCGCGCACTTTCCCCTCACTTTTGGCCTGCTTTTTGGCCCATTTCTGCCCGCTTTTTGGCCGCTTTTGGCCTGTGAGCTTAGGGCGAGCAGGCCGAGCTGGCAAAGCAGCACAGCACTGCACTGCAAGGCCACTGGAAGGCCACTGGAAGGCGCAACCAGGCCGGAAACTAATGTGGCGGCGGAGAAGCAAAAAGGAGCTCCAGAGCGACGCTTTGCAGCTAGTAGCTAGTGACTAGCAGCTCGCAAGCAGTGCACATTAACGATGATGATAACACGAGCAATAATCATCATATCAGAGCAGGCTAATGATATTGCTTGAGCGCGTGGCCAGGCGATTCCATTTGGAGGCCGCCCTTTGCAGTGCCACTGTGTTCCTCTGCTCTCATGTGCTCCTATGCTCGTTTGCTCGTGTCTCTGGCGAGCAATCTTTCGTCGTCTCATCACCTCCACTTGTTTCTCTGGCCCAGCAGATTGCGCGCTTTACTTTGCACTTTGCGCCTCTCTCACTGTATCAAGTTGGGCCCACTTTTGATACATCGACTGGCCCCCGTTGGCCACTGGCGCTTCCGGTGGAGCTTGGGCCACTTGGCGGCAGTTTGGCGCAGCTTGGCCTCTCTGAGAGGGCAACTGGCAAGGAGTGGGAGGAATTAGAGGCAAGGGAAATAATAAGTGGGCTGCAAGTGGCTCGCTTGTTTCTATAATTTCTGTCCGCCTGTTTGTCTGTCGTTTGGGCGCAACTCAGTCGACTTCGCCCAGAGACACGCCCCAAAAAAGGTGGTCCCAAGTTGAGCCAAAGTTGAGGCAAGGCTGCAAAGTGGAAGAGGAAACAGAAACGATCAGGAGTGTCTGTGGAGGGCAGCTCGGAAGGGCGTTTTCTGGTCTCCAGCTGGAGAGTCTGTTTGGTTTGGCTGCGGCTTGGGCTGTGTGCCAGTTGTGCAAGCAGTGCAGTGCATACAGTCTGCAAACTGCATACAGTCTGCAGAGTGCATACAGCGCGCAGTGTGCATACAATCTCAACGAGCCAAAGAGAACAGAGACAGTCTGTCGGGCTGTGTCTCTGTTCACTGCAGTCAAAGGCGCGCACTGTGCACTGTGGCTCCAAGGGTGCACCTTTTGGGCCTTTTTCCAAGCATTATTTGGCCCTTTTTCCATCTCTCTTTGCATCATCCTAATCTTTCCCGCCGAGTTCGCACTAAACTGGCCCAAAGTGGATGGAGAACGAGCCTGGAGGAGCACGCAAACGATGGACGCCCATCACACAGACTCACGCTGACACGACGGACTCAGACCAAGTGGATCGAGAGGAAGCGAGAGGCCGCAGCAAAGAGACAAGAGTAATTACTTGGCGCCCAGTCTTCTCCTTAGCTGGAGCTGTGTGGTCCAGCTCGCGTCCAAGTGGAGCTAAGGTCTGTTTGGTTCGCTTGAGCTGAGCTAAAAGTTGGCCTGCGCGAGATTGACATGAATTGGCGCCAGCAGGCAACTCTTCACAGTTGCCAATTGGCGCCAGAAAAAGGCAACAGAAAGAGACTCTCTCTGGCGGTGTGGCTCTCACGCAATGTTCATCTTTTATCTTTGCGCCTCCATTCTCGTTCGCAAGCAAGCCAGCCAGCCAGCCCTTAGCTGTGCACCTCAAGCGCCCAAGTGCAGGCCACACGCAGCCAGCAAACAAACTGGCCAACCTGTTAATTGATTGGCCCGAAGAGTTTGTGGTTTGAGCTTGTAGCTTGTGGCGTGTGGCTTGCCTTTTGGACTGAGTGCGAGAGGCGCAGATTTGGCAAACTTTAACAATTTTCACAATTTCCACAATTTTCACCATTTTTTTCACCATTTTCACAATTTTCACCTTTTTTTCAGCCAACCCAAAGGAGCAAAGCTTCGAGGGGGCGCCCAAGGGAGTGTCTGCGGAAAAGTTTTGGCGCAAAAGTTTGCACTTGGCAAAAGAGGGCCACTCAATTGCGTGATGCCCACCAATTTCGGGCCACTTTTCGCCTCCAGAACGACCGAAGCTTGTCTTTGGGGGCGACCAAAACAATTGGTGGCTGATTCGCGGCCGCAGACGAGCTGTGGGCGCCCATTTAAAAAGAGTGCGCCTCCAATTTGGCGGCCGCAAATTCAATTATAACTAGGTCTAGTCGCCTTCTCGCTGGTCTTCTCGCCTTCTCGCTCGCCTTTTCTGCAATGATGCGGCGCGCAAAGATGCCTGAAGTTAGCCTGAAGCGAGCTCGCCGGTCGATCGTTTGCAATTTGTGCAATCGTTCGCCCATTGAGACCGGCCCACTTGGCCTAAGCTCGCCTCTTTTTCCACCTTCCAGCCTTCCAGAAGGGCGCTTAGGGTGGCCCAAAAAGGCAAACAAACGGCGAGATTAATTGTCGGCCGGCTGCTTGAGAGTGAGAGAGTGGTGCAAAGAGGAGAGAGTGGCGCCCAAAGTGCATCTTCCAAGAGAAGGAGCTCGACTTGGGGCCTGTGAAGCGGCCTTGCAGACTGCCTAAGACATCATTTGTCATTTGGGTGCCGATTAAATGACGAGGTGCCGCTTCTATTGGAGCACAATTGATTTGGGCTCAGCTTAGTTCAGTTCAGTTCAGCTCAGCTCAGCCTTAGCTCAGCCTCAGCTCAGCCTTAGCTCAGCTCGGGCGGCCACTCACTAGGAGGCGTGTTTGATTAATTTGACATCATGTAATAAGTGTTCGCGGCTTGTGGCTTGCGGCCGACGCTCCATCGATCGTCAGTGGTCGTTGCTGGTTGCTGGTGAGTGGGCTCACTAGCAAAGCTCACTGGTTGCTCCAATTTGCACAACAAATTTGCCGCCCATCCAGCTGGCCAGAGTGTGAGACGGACTACTAGCCCAGCAGCTCACTAGCCGACGGGCAGCAAACTGGCCAACGTTTGGCCCATTGAACAGTTGTTGAGGGACGATAAATTTGGGCCCAAATGGAGCGCGCACATTCATATGTAATAGGCAAATAGAGATCAATAAATCATTTGCAAGGGTTGTGCGCGCGTTCGTTGCGGCCGGCTCGTCCAGCGCGCATTGGTCCATTGGCGCGCACGAGCCGCGCGGTTGCGGGCCCGCGGGGGAAAGCAGTGCTGTGGCGCGCGGGCTGCGGGCCGCCGCCCGAAGCCGCACAAGAACGCGCGCACGCTAATGGTGCCAGTCGGCCCGCGGCCAATATTGCGCTCGCGCTCGTCCCCCTCGGCCCGCACGCCGCACACCAGAGGCCCCCCATGCCACTTAATGATATTGTCGCTGCCTCTCCATTAGGCCCCCACCGCAGTCTCTCTCTCTCTCTGGCGCCCACTCACTCCACTACTCCAGCCGCTCTCCTAGCCGCACGCCACCAGACACCAGGCCCCCCATATGCGCCCCCAGCAGTAATTATAACCAGCCCACAGTGCATATTTTTCAATCCGCCGCCACTGTGGCTCGTCTACTCTGCCTCGTCTTCTGTGCCGCCGCATCACCAACTGGGGCCGCCCCAAACCACCAACTGCGCCCAACCGAGCCGCTTGGACCCCCCGCCTCTGGGCGCCCACTGGCCGCTCTCTAGTCGCCGCTCTTTGCTAGACACTCGCCGCTCAGCTAGTAGACCGCGCGGCCAATCGAGCGGCCGGAAGTGAGTGGGCCCAGCTTGGAAGCAGTAGAAGACAAGGGCGCCCACTCGAGCGGGCGCCAGTTGGGCGCGCGTGTCGAGCCGCTGGAGCGCCACTAACACTCGTCGGGGGGCCCAAAGCAGAGGAGGGGCACAGATCAAGAGTGTGGGGCGGCCAAACAAATTCGGGCCGCGCGGCGGTGGGTCCAACACGGGCGGCTTCTTGGCGGCAGACAGTCTGTGGCGGCAGGCAGTCTGTGGCGGCGACACGCAGGTCGCACGCGCACTCCTTTCCACTTCTTGGCCGCCTTCTTTGATGATTAAATGCCGCGTGTCGGCCCTCAGTGCTCGCCGCTTGCTGCTCGCCGCTTGCTGCTAGGCCTCCAGAGCTCACAAGCAGCCCAGCGGCAAGCAGCCGTGCGGCGCTCGACTGGCTCAATTTCGCCAATTGACTCCAACTGCAAGTCGCCTGCAAGTCGCTCGCAAGCCGCACACACAGAGACACGCGCGCGCCCGAAATGGATTCAATTTATTCATTCCCCGGCGGCGCCAAGAGAGAGAGAGAGAGCCGCCGACGATGACGCAAGAGGAGCGAGGGGCGCCCCTCGCACACCAGAGCCGCTCCAGATTGGGCTCGGCGACAACTGACAGACAAGCGCGGCGAGAACACGAACGCCCAGAGCTGCTAAACAAAAAGTGCGCCATGCCAGACAAGGAGAGACATTCGGCCGGCCGGAAGGCGCCCCAGTGGAGTCCACTGGGCGCTGTAGAGCGAGTGGAACGAGCGAGCGGCGAGCTGTCTGCGTTGGACTGGGACTGGGACTGCGATGCACTGGCAACTGCCGAGGACTTGCTTTGCGAGTCGGCCAGAGCTAAGGTCTGGCGGACGGGCCCACAGACAACTGGGCGCGCAAACAGTTGGCATTGGGCCCGCGCTTCTCTTCAATGGTTGGCCGCCAACTGAAGCTCGCAGGCAACCGATGATGATGGAGACCAGCGCGATGGAGGCGCCCCAAGAGGTGCGCATAGCGACGACAACCAGACGACACACACTCTGTGCACTGAGCGGCGACAGTCCAACGACCAGCGAGGGCCGACACACCACAAGTACCTTAAAATTGTGGCACGCGCCGCCAGTGAACGGCGCTAATCTCAACTTTGATGACGACGATTGAAATCAGTCAGGAGGAAAAGGGAGAGATAATCTTTAGTGCGCCCAAGAAGCGAGCAAGCAAGCCAGCCGGCCGGCCGAAAGCGTAGCAGTCCGCTCTGATTGGTGCACTCTCTCTTGCTCTTGCTCTCTCCCATCCTGCTCACTGGGACCCGCAATTGGCGATAAGGTGCGCCAGAGACCAGCAGCAGCTGCACACTCTGCTTGCGCCAGTCATTAAAATTGCCACCTTCGTTTATGCGGCCCCACACACACACAAGGAGGCAAATTCAATCGCCACTTTTTCCTGGAAGTGACGAACGCGCACCAGAAGCACGAGAGGGTGTCGTCCTCCTGCACACAAGCAAGGAACGCCTAGCTGGGCAATTCATTCCAAACAGTATAACAGATATATATGTAGAGGTGCTAACAGAGTCTTCATAACAATCTCCGCCGGCAAATCTAACGGCCTCCTCCTTCCATGCGAGATTACATCCTTCCACGACGACGACGACGACGACGACGACGACGACCCTCAATCACCACCACTCGTTCTCCGTCTGGCCGCCTCCACCGCCGCCTTGCGAACCCTTGGCCGTGTCCATTCTGCCTCGCCGCAGATTACCACTGGCGTGGCCTCCACTACTGCCGCCGTCGACGCCCCAATCCTGGTCGCTGGCCGACCATCCTGAGCTGGGCCTAGTGTCGTTGTTGTGGCCGCCCGTTCGGGCTCTGTAACCATCGTTTGGGCCATTTTGTCTCTTTGCACGCTTTGGACAGTCTCGCGACAGATGTCCAGGCTGCTGGCAGTTGAAGCAGTTACGAGAACCACCACCACCACCGCCACCAAATCCGCCACCGCCACCACCGCCGAATCCGCCGCCGCCACCGCCCCGTCGGCCACCAAAACCGCCCGCCGCCTCGTCTTCGGCACGCTTCTTCTCCTGCCAAGCCTTGAACCTCTCGGCCATGTTATACAACTGTTCAGGTATCTCACAGTTGGACTTTTCCAGTATGTCTATCAGCTCCTGGGCGTGGCGCCAGTCCTCGCGCGTGAAAAATGTTATAGACTTTCCCGTCTTGCCAGCGCGCCCCGATCGGCCCACTCGGTGCACGTATTCCTCAGCGTTGCTTGGAAAATCATAGTTTAGCACATAGGTGATATCGTCAATGTCCAATCCACGCGAGGCAACGTCGGTGGCAATAACCAGACGACAAGCGCCAGATTTTAGCTCGGCTAAGGCTTGCTCCCTGTCACGCTGGTCCCTATCTCCGTGCATGCACTGACAATGGATATCGTTCAATGCCAGCTCACTACTTATATCATCTGCCACAGATTTTCTCCCCACAAACACAATTGCCTTGTCCTTCTCTGTCATGGTTTTCAATATGAAATCATATAACAATCTCCTCTTCTCACCTGACTCCGTCATCACAATCTGCTGGCTAACCGAACTGACGGCGGCCAAATCCAAGCTTCCGACAAATATCTGTGCCGGACTATTCATAAAGTCCGTTGCTATACGCCTGACTCCGGGAGGCCAAGTGGCACTCATCATAACGGTTGTTCTATCTGGACGAATATCACACATAATACGCCTGATTTGGGGCATAAATCCCATGTCTAACATACGATCAGCTTCGTCTAGGACTAAGTAATTTACCGATGTCATATCGATGATTCCACTATTTATGAGATCGTTCAATCTTCCAGGGGTTGCGATCACAATCTCCGGTTTGTCGCGGCACAAGCCCACCTGTTCTCGCCTATCGCCGCCCCCATAAATGCACAACGATTTTATCCCCTGATATGAGTACTTTTTAGCCTCCCTGTCAATTTGTTGGGCCAACTCCCGTGTGGGGGCTAGTATCAAGACGGATGGACCGGGACGCTGGTTACGAGGCATAGTTTGGTGGACGATACTAAGTAAACCGGGCAACAGATAGGCAAGAGTTTTGCCCGTTCCAGTTTGAGCTATTCCTATGAGATCTTTTCCCTGGAGCAATATGGGCCAAGCTTGTGCCTGGATTGGGGAGGGTTTCTCAAACTTTTGGCTGGCAATGAGATTCAGAATATCTGGATGGTTATGGAACGAGTGTAGGAACTTTGGGGCCGGCTTTGGCAAAACAAATGGATCACCGTCCGTGAAATGACTGACCTTAATATTATTATTGTCGGTACGGAACTTTTCCACCTCTTCATCGGTCATCCTCTTGACTTCCTCGTGCTCCTGGTAGAAGTCCTTGACCAATGGTGGCAGTTTGGCCCATTTCTCCTTGACCAGCCTGTCGCTCTCCTCATAGGCTGCCTGCCAGTCAACCGGTTGGTAGTTATCTTTGTATATCTCATCGTTCCACATCGTCGAGACAATATATGATATGATATATTAATAGGAATTTGTATGTCGTCCAGTTCAGTGGAGACAGAGATCGTTTGATATTTGGTGATGCTGTAATATGGAATCATATGACCACCAAGAGGAGAGCACATGCTTCCATCTCGTGCTGCGAAATTCGATAGAGTTACGTGTGTACATGTGTGATTGGCGCGTACAAGTTCGTGCACGTACAAGCAAACGGGTAATTGGACTCTTGCAAGACGCCTCGAGATAATGTTTACTTGCCCATCCCCCTGGAGCAAAGATACCCTTCCTCTTGGGAGTGATTTCGCTTACAAGTGGTTTTCAGATCTTGGATTGCTCGGCTAAGCAATCTAAGATCATAGCAAATAGCCACCTGACCTCCCCGTCGAGGAGGACACCTTACCGATGCATGCCGATTCTTGACCTTCACCAAGATCCAGCCAAAAGAAGCACTGCCATAACACGAGCCAAGTGCATGCTTGCACGGCACTTCAATGGGACAAACTGGTCATATTAAGCACCGAATGCAAGAGAGAATAATGGTAGTTTCGTCTACGTCTAGCTTTTTGACAGGCAGAGAAAATGGAACGTTCTTGCCATAGAAGCCGTCCTCCTCAGACCATGACTCATGCAATCTCTCGTTCTGCCTTCCCTTCCAGCGGAAATAATCCCTCCAAGCACTGACAAAGCAATGGAGCAGCAACTTGGACCGAGCAATAGAGCGCGGCCGTTTGTGTTTTCGTTGACCTACTGCTAGCCAGGCTTCCTCCTTCCGAGCCAGCACTCGAGTTCAGTATCCTGTTTGCGTTAGCGCGACAGGTGAGATCTACACGGCTTTGCGGGCCACTCTCCAAGTTGAACACTCGAGAAGCATGCGCCATTGCCCAGTAATAACGAAAGAGTTCTCCCAAGTCCAAAGGCTTGTTATGTCGTGGCGTTCTCTTCTCGCTCCATTCTTCAGGAGCCAGGAACAACTGGGGAATGAACGAGACTGGCCGATTCATCAATCTGTATCGAGTCCATTGTGCTCGGCTCGGCCAGCAACACGAAGACCTTGTTGCGGAGGTGTTACGTTGCATTGCATTGTGAAAATTCAAGTTCATTGTCTAGGACGTTTGCCAAAGCCTCAAGCTTCGTAGGTTCACCGAGTCTCAACTGGATTTTTCGAACAGGTCTCGTTCGTTGGTGTTTACTCTGTCGACGCAATTCTTGAATAACTAAGGGCAAACAAACGAACCATTGGCAAATAAATAACAACCAAACCGCCTCAGAAAACTCAAGAACTTTGACAAGTGGCCACGGCGAACACAAGTCATTGACCAGTCCAGTTCAAGTCTCAAAAATTTCGCCAAAAGCAGATATTGAACCTTCTTGCTCTGCTCTTGTTGTGCACCAACTAGAGTGAGAACTCGAAACCAACTGTCAACATGAGTGTGATTAATTTGCGCGAAATCGAGCCATTTATTAGACGCCCATGTAGTTAGTCATTTGGGGATTTCAGCTCGCCTGTTGCGTTTTTGCAAAACGTAATTCGTTCAAATTTCTATACAAGAAAGGCTTGAACTTAGAATAACGTGAATTAGTTGTTCATTCGCAAGTAGATTTAAGAAAAATTTCTGGTATCATGAATTCCATCAGGCACTTGCCTCCAAATACAACGAATGATCAAAGGCTCATATTTTAAGAATCTCCCAACTGGCTTGAGGGGCTCAATTGGATTCATCGATCTTGACAATTGCATAAACAAAAACATATAGCCATAAATCGGCAAGATGGCTTCCACCTTTGGTTTTCTGCGGCTTTTATGATGCTCCTGTGAGAAGTGATCTAAGCTTTGTTTGCACTGTGTGTCTCTGTGGATTCGGCGAGGCTACCCCGAAGGATTCTCATGGAGAATAGTATTTTGAGGAGGTTAAACCGGCAAAACTCAAGCTGAAATTGCCCATTGTGGCTGAAACCATGAACTATTCGTAGAGTGCACTGCGCAAGCACGGGTTCCACTCGAAGATTGGCTATTTAGCTCCAGCATCATTGTGTGCCTTATCGCAGTGCAGCCCTAGACCATCCAAGAGCAGGTAGTCAGCGGAAGAAGTCTGCAGATTAGTGGTTTGATTTTTTAATTTATATTTTCATCCTGATTTGCAGAAGTTTAAGCTCACTCTTGGTGAATCACTCAAGCAATTGATGAGCATTCGTTTTGAAAGATTGAAGAAAGAGTTTCTGATTCAAATCAGTCATGCATCTTCGAGTGCTCGTGCGTGCTAGTCGTTTGCGCCCATAGCCGCTTCCAATCTAGAGGATATGATCCATTGTTTTCACTTTGCGGGTTCCCTCTGAAAGCTAATTCTAGTGCATGACGAAAGGGAAAGCGAAAATTGGTATAAAAGTGGGCCCCTATTTTTAGTTAGCGAACGCCGAACGGATATCTTGCCATCCGATAGAAATCCATCAGTCTTATTATTTCGATATCGTCTGAGTTGTGTCTTCGTTGCTACTGACAACCTGCAAACCATATGATCACCATTAATTCGAGCACTTGAAATACTTCGATTCTCGACATATCATAAGATCTAAGAAATCCATATAACAAGTTCTGTCATCGCAGCCGATAGATTGCAGGGCGTTTCAAGTCGAGTTCAGCAAGTTGCCGCCCTCGAAACTAAGAACTGTCCAACTAGCACGATCGAGCGACTTGAGAATAGCTCATGTTACTCGTAGGCCGCAGACAGGTGATAGATTAAATTTGGGTGATGAAAATAATCGCATGAATCGATCATCAGGAAGAGAGAAAAGCAGCTAGGCTGAACGCGCAAGCTCGACGACGCCTTCTAATTGACAGGAACCTCGACGGAGGGTGGCCCTGTTCGTCTCAATCAAAATTGGCTAATTAAAGTTTCAGTGAGCAAGTGTGCGAAATAGGTACTTGAAGAGTGGGAGCATTATCCCGAAAGAAAATTCCCCTCTTGCTTCTAAAATTCTCGTCACTTTTAGCATTGAGATTGGATAATCGAACAACTGTCAGAAGTGGGCGATTTTAAAGATCCTTGCGAGAGTAAGCTTGACGGTTCAGCAATTTGGCAAGTGCTACATTTTTTGCGTGAATGTAGAATGTGGAAGCAGTCTAATTGAGTGGCACTGGCCTGTTCATTTAAGAGCAGGTTGGCTCCAGTGAATTAGGAATGAAAGAGTAAAGAGTGACTAGACAAGAGGATAGCAGAAAACGACGACGACGGCGACGACGGTGACGACCACGACAGTACACTGACTATGGTGGCACAAATTCCTCGTGCGCTCTCATTCAAGATAATTAAACACACCACCACCACATAAGCTCGACATTAGTCCAATGAGAGCTCACCTCACCCATTTCTAAGTCCCTTATATTCCGCTTTTTTTTCTACTTTTCATTCATTGAAGTAGCTAGTTTAGAGGGCACAGTTGGGAGAAAGAGTTGACACACAAGCGAGCGCTTTTATGCCACATTCTACAATGCAAATCCAATGAAAACTACAACAACACAAACCACCTAAAGCACCACCACGAAGAGACACACAATCGAGTTGGCTAGTGTATATTTTGGCCAAAGAGGAAGGAGACCAAATAGTCAATGAGCAGAGAATAGGGGAACACCAGGTCTGATAGGCAGTCGGCAATCTCGTCAGTCGGAGGCTTCTCATCTACCTTCGTCGATTCAGATTGGTTGCAACAGGCCGAAACAGGCTGCAGATGATCGTGTGGATTGCTTGAAAAAAAAAACAGAAGAGAAAAGAGTTGGCGACTGTCATAAACGCCAAGTCAATTTCAATTGTCTTTGCACACCATACACACAATAAGCTCGCAATCAGTCTGCCTCCCCCCTTCACCCTCGCCCATCAGACGCGCGGAGACTACCTGGTTTAGCTAGCCACCATTGGCATTTCTTGATCGGCACTCGATCAATCGAGTTGCTGGCATCGCCAATCGGCGAGGATAACACTCACATAAACATATATTGCATTACGTCGAGTGATTGGAGCAATATTGCACAGCAACAAGTCACCATGGACGAGCTATCTATCGACTCTCAGAGCAACAAGGTTTACAAGCTGAATATCAATCAAGTGGACAAGAGGCCGCACTTCACGATCAATTGGCGCCAATTAACTTATTACCATCGCGAGAGGCGGCCTCTATTCAATTCCGCTAAACGGACACCAGAAGATACGCAGAAGGTGGGTAAAAAGCTTATCCTCAACTCTCTGGATGGCTGCTTCAAATCGGGCCAATTGAGCGCCATTTTGGGTCCAAGTGGAGCGGGCAAAAGCACTTTCCTGTCGGCCTTGTTTGGCGACAAGCAAGAGAGCGCTTTCGGCCAGACGAAAGTCACCTGGTTCACCGATTCCAAGCACACGGTTCCCATTGAGTCAAATGTCAAACAAAGACCAATCAGGATCGCCTTCTTGCCTCAGCATGATCATCTGTTGGACCATTTGTCAGTCTATGAGGCACTCATGTTCGCCTCGAAGATCAAGAATGCCACCCGATTGAACGAGATGAAAAAACTCAACTCCAGTGAAAGACTAGCGTTCCACAAGCAGAACGTCAGGCGAGTTGCTAAGATGCTAAAATTGCTCGAGTGTCTAGAGACGCGCTGCGGTCGATTGAGTGGGGGCCAATACAAGAGAGTGTCCATCGGGCAAGAGTTATTATCCGAGCCAGATGTGATCATTTTAGACGAGCCAACTTCGGGATTAGACGCCATGACCTGTTTGACCACTGTGAGAACACTCAAATCAATTGCAATGAAACATCCCATCAGCATTGTGTTAACCATCCACCAGCCTGACATCGATGTGTTCAATTTGTTCGACCATATTTATGTTATCGCCCAAGGTGGTCGAGCGATTTACGAGGGTCCACCCGAGGGAGTAGCCCAAACTCTGGCTAGCGCAAATTTACACATGCCTACAAGTAGCTATAACCCGGCACGTTTCATTGTGGAACACGCCTTTATAGCCCCACCAGATACTGCTGATCTGAGCCACACAAGCGGACTGTCCACCTTTGGTTCGGGTCAAGGAAACGGGCAAGATGGTGAAGAGGAGGATGACGATGAGTTGTATCAGGAGACGAGTGAAAATCTGGACGCAGCAGAGGATGAACACCATCGGCAGAAGGGAGATTTCGAAGCTCAGGGAGCTAAATTGCAAGACTACAAGTCAAACTTATTCAAAAGGTCACTAATTAGTTTAACTGACGCGCTAAATTATAAACAAACGAGCTCGAAGCAAGCAATTGGGCCGAAAAATTTGAGAGAAAGTGGTCGGAAGCCTCTATTGAATTTCGGTGGGGTTAAGACCTCGGATGGGAAATTCATCCCCTCCGAAGAGTTGGGTTTCTTGGATAAAAACAAGAGAGCGGAAGAACTCTTTGAAAAACACCAACTTCAGCGCTTAGATCTATTAAAGCGATTGAACCAAGTGCAAAAGTCAAAGTATTACCCACAATCCAGTGGTTCAACCCACAACGCAACCAGCAGCGAGCTATCTTCAGCAACTTCGAGCAGTAGCTCAGACACATCGAGCGAGATTTGCAGCTCCGATTCAATCAGTGATAATAGACCAAATTCGGCCAACGGTTCGCATAAAACAATTGAAACGAACACTACCGAAGCTAAACAAGACTGTATTGTGATCCTCGAGGGGAATAATGAGGAGCCATCACGAAAAGTTGGGCAAGCAGATGCGTCGGGCGGGATTTCTAACAAAACGAGTGGATTAGGGTCCAGCAATTCTTTTCGCCTCAATACGACTAGTTTCAATAGTAATTCATTGAGGACAACTAGCTGTATGTCGACAACATTTAGCGAGCTTAGCGGCACGCTTGGCACACTTGGTCGCAAGAAGTTGAGGAGACAGTTTGACAAGCGTCTAAGTGCCAGGCACAATAATAGCAAACAAAATGACTATCCAATATTTTATCACTCGTACCTGCTAACCCATCGAACTTGGCTATCAATTGTCAGAGATCCAATATTTTTTGGAATTCAGTTCTGCATGCACACGACTATTCCCATCCTACTGGCACTGATATTTGGCTCCCAACAGGAAGAAGGATGCCCCCGATTGGGCCAGTTCGATTTGGTAGACTTTGCCTATCGTGAGGATTCTAACGAGTTCATCAAAGCTACAATGCAATCAATCAGACAGTCAATTGGTAACATAGGTGTCATATTTTTCGAAATGTTTGTGCTCAGTTTTGCAATCAACTGCATCACTGCATTGGTGTTCCCTCTGGACATGTACGTCCTGTTAAAGGAGTACAGAAATGGCTGGTACTCGTTGAGGTCCTATTTCATTGGCCGCACTTTGGCCGACCTTCCCGTTCCAATTGCCCTGCATTCTATGGCGATGACCATCCTCTATTATATGACAGGTCAGCCTCACGAATGGTGGCGATTCGGAGCGATCATAGTGATAGTTATTATCGCCTCACTGGTCGCCCAGTCGGTGGGACTGACCATTGGAGCTCTTCTAATGCGTTCGTCTCAATCTGCAGTTCTTGCAGCGGCTGGTATTGTGGCTCCATTCTTTGCTTTGAGCGGCTTCATTGTTCGTATACATACACTTCCCTGGATTGCCCAATGGGCGGCCAACGGAAGCTACTTATATCACCTTCTTAACGGTTTCATCATCATGCGCTATGGATTCGGCAGATGTCCCTGTGATTCGAGTGATTTCCAAGAGAACGATCAGCATAAGATACCCCATAATCTGCGAACCATGGCCAGCATTTGGATTGGAACCTACTCAAACGAATACGAAACCCTGCCGTCCGAAAGAGGCACACAATTAGTGGCCCACCAGAATAGAACAAACATAGACCCAAATATTGACCTAGTGGATAAATTGACTGGAGCTTTCAAGATGGCCAATTCATATGGTCATAAAGTGGAATCATGTGACGATGTTTTGCCTTATGCGATGCTAGACTTCAATCTGCATGATAGCGACATTTGGTACAGCTGCATGGCTCTGGTATTGATGCTTCTGGTGACCCGACTGGCTACTTTCTCTGCGATATATTACAAGATACGATCATTTGCCTGATTGGAACATAATACTCTTACGAATGACAATTTACGAAACTCAATGGATAAGGATCACTTGATCGAGAAATCATCCAACCATGACCGCGCCAGTTAGTCTCGCTAGAAACAGTCTCACCATGAATAATTGATTACACTTCCGATTGCGCTCGATTACTTGTCCATCACGAAACTGAATCGAAATCTGAGCCAGTAAGCGCAAGCAATTGGCCAGCAACAAAGTAGCTTAATAACACGGATAAAAATAAAGCTTTCGTTCTTTTAGGATATAACTCGATCCGATATGTCTGTAGTGACGAGAGAGACTTTCGTCATCAAGAGACTTGCCAAAGCGTACCTCGATACTTTCTCAGAAGCCCTGCACCAAGATACGTCTATGAGAAGTCTCCCGGTCTCCACGGGTGAGCCACGAGAAGCGGCTAGACTTTCCGAAGATGTGAAATGTCTAACATGGCACATGGTCTTGAGACAAATGAAAGGTCTCGGACTAGCGTTTCGTCCTAAGCTTGGCGCATTCGATCTACACAACGAGTTCAAGTCAATTTGCGATATCAAACGAGACTCCCGTGAACTAGAGGCTCAAAATCGTCGTGAAGTATCATACCTAATCGGGAGCAAGCCTCGATCACGAGCATGAAGTATGCGCTTACCTCAATACATCACCAATATGATTCTAAATAGCGAAACTGTGAACGATATATTTTGTGGACGAGCTTGTATGAACTTGGCTGTAACAGAAGCTCAAGTCTCTTTTTCCTCCATCGTCTCAGTAATACTCTCCACTGGACCTGCACAGATTATTATATCTTCATTCCATTTTGAGGCCGATATTAATCTCTTTGACCGAATGGCTTCTATTTTGCGGAGCCATATATTCAAATCCACAAGAATGGTAGTCTCCCGAACGGAATAAATTAGCCGAAGCGAACGTCCATCAACATTCCGTAGAGAAGAGCCATCCACACAAGTTATTTAACTGCTTGTTATCAACTATTTAGCGAGTGAACGTGGTTGGAATTCCAACTGGAACAAGAATGAAACAGACGTTATTTATCAACTTTCATTCCTGCTGGCCGACAGACAGTTTGCTTCCTAGTTCCAATGAATAAACAGCAACAGGCAGTCCATTCATCTGTTTGCATTCAGTAAAAATTATTGCCTCGGTTTCGTGGCCAGCTCGAGGTTGCCTTAGTGAGAGAGGGACAAGTTATGGAATCGGCGGTGATGCAATGGCTAAATCTTTGCTCCATGATTGCTACAAGCTAGCAATCCGTGGCACTCTCCATCGTGGACTAGAAAGTCGGCCGACTTTCAGTTGCCTGAGAGCTTGAAGTTGTCGCCGTGCCCTTTGGAGGTTGGCTTCTCATTCATAAGCTAGTGTGTCTCTGCGTTCGTTCATAATTGAATTTTATCATTATCATTTGTTTGCCAGTTACTGGCGAGTTGGCAGTTGCCGGGCAACCCCGACCCAATCTCGTCCGCTCGGAGTCTAATTTGCTCCCGGGAGGAAAATCCGGACAGTGAGTTCCTTTGCCATTCGGATGCTCTTATTGATATTGGGATATCTTGAAGCAGGAGATCACGTCCCAGTCGGGATCGATATCTGGTTATGCCGCTGTCAATCTCGCCTGATTCTCTTCGAATACTTCAGTCCCAGAAACTTTGATGAACCACAGCTTGGAGATTATGCTTGAGCAGGAACGAAAAGGTGCACACTAGCTGAGTTTGGATCTGCAAAAGGATGGAAATCAATTTCGCCTCTGGCCTTGAGCCCGAGGTCGAGTGTGGTCGCACAAAACGCCCATCTATCAAGCCACGTCGGCGACCTCATTGAGACTGCCTAGCTGGATTGTCTGATCGTGTCTCCAAATGCCAAATTCATTACTGGCCAGGGATCTTTCATCAAGGGTGCCCAGTGGCTTGGGCGAAGTAGAGGCGCTGCTCTACGTGCTGAAGGCGGACATCAAAGCTGATTAGAGATGGGAAGAGATTGGCTTCAGCTGGCCACCTAGAGAACAAGTAGACGGAGGAAGATCACACAAAAGGCTGCAAAAGGTAGGAGATTTTTTCTTCCTTCTTTTTCTCTCTTTCTCTTTTTTCTCAGGGGATTTGCACAAGAAATGATTTCTATGGGTGCGTCATATAATGATGATTACCATCTTTAGATTAATTCTGTGTGCACTTTTCTATTTGTTTTCCATCTCCTTTCCCACTTGGCCTCCCACTTCTGCTGGCACATGCACAAATGCAACTGCTCGGCCACTCCGCCAAGGCAATCACTGCTCAATTACAGATTCATACTTCCTCTCCTGAGCTCCTCAGTTGCCATTCATGGTTGTGCAGCGACCATGGTCCACGATGGTTAGTGGAACTCCCGCGCATAAGTGATTTCTTTGGCCGAAATTGCTCGAGTTTTTTTCTTCCCTCAGCCGCCCCTCCTTGGCCATTTTGGCAAAATTGAACAACATTGAACACCGGCGAACTGGTGTGCTGCCGCTTCGAGAAAATGCAATTACTTTTCTAGATGCCAGCAAAGAATGGCAGAAACGAATCTCTCATCAAATCGGCTCACCTGCTGCTCCCACTTTGTCTTTTTTTCTGCTCTTCCTCTCTGTTGCTGTTAGCCATTTTTTCAGCCGCTTATGGAGAATGAAGAGGTTGCAGAAGAGGGAAACTTTGGTCTCCGTGGTGGTGGTCAGCTGGCTTGATATTCGCCCGCAGAATTTCCTTTCCCTTGGGTGTCCAAGAGGGAGGCGCTCAACAGGAACTGATGGTGCTTAGAGAGTGGGAGCCGGCAGTAAGCTGGAGCGGCAGTAGGAAATGATAGCTTGGATAAATCGTGCTCGCCCATGAGGCGGGCGCTGCACTTGCCTTTCGCCCGAGGCTCGCCCATCGGTGGGCCCACACACACTTGCTCGCCGAAGAAGGCCCAAGACGTGGGGGCAGATAAGACAGAGAGAGAGAGAGGAGGAAAAAAGTGGACGCACGGCCCAAATGATGACGGACAAACGAGCGTTAAAAAAAACAGGGATTTGTTTTTCCTCTTTCAATTTGGCTGTGAGTTGCGCAACAGGAGAGGGCGAAAATAGTTGGAAATCATCATAATTGCACGCTCCAAGGTGGCCAACAACAAACGAGACTCCATCCATTCTCATCGGAGGTGGGCCGGCCGGCTTTCTTCCTGCTTCTGCCTGTGTGTTCGTCCTTGTGCAAACACTGAGACTGAGAGTGAAGAAACAACAACAACAACGCTTGTTAGCAATGACCAACGCCTCGTTCTGAAATAATCTTTTTCCAGTCATTTTTCACCGAAGAGGATTCCCTCTGGCCAACTATCATTTTGGAGATGATGCCACAATGTAATAAGAGGCTTTCGCAGGATATTCAGAAAATTTTGAACTAGCCTACGTGCTGTACAAAAACAAGCTAGTGGGTGCCAGCTTTTCAAAAGTCGTAAAAACGGATACAATTTCTCTTCAGACACTCAAACGTATGTTTTTTCTAAGAAAAAGGGCAGAGCAGAAACACCTTCCAATTGTGCGGCTAGACAAATTGAAACTTCAGTTGTATCGGTCTTGGAAGTTATCCAAGAATAACAGTGTAATGGTAAAGCTTAATTTGACGTGTTATCTTTTAATTGTTATCTACTAGCCTTCCAAGTTCGGGTTGTCTTTCTATGATGGTCGGTCTCTCTTCCCTTTAACGTCAACAAAAATAAACTTCTAGTCTCCCTAGTGTCTCTGATTTCTCAGCCCTTCGCTCCCTGGAAATCTCCTGATTGCCGGTGCAGTTATGCGCACACAATTATAATGGATCCTTTTCAATCTTGCCAATGGTCTGTAACCTCATCTAGTTTCCTCTGTCGAAGGCAAGTTGGACAGGCACCAAACATCGTCTGAATAAACCGTCCTCTGTTGTTTAGAGTACCAGAAAGCCAACACTTAGCCGAAAACGGTTGTGATATGACACATATGACCATCAATTCGCATCTTGTCCGAAAATCGGTCTGGGCCTTGCTGAGCTAAAACGCTTAGTGAGTCCATGTAGAGGAAAAGGTGACTTGATTGGTCAAGTATAAGACAAATGTTGGGCGCAGATGGAAGACATATCACATGCCAGTGGAAATATACCACGGCGCAAGAGCCTGGGGAGATCACAAGCGTAGTCATTACACTGATCGACAATTATCGGGTGCTCGTTCAATAGTGTAACTATTTTCAATGGACTTGACAATCCAACGTTCACATCTTGATCGTTTTCTTCGTTTTCTCTGGCCATGGACACTTCGGAACCTACGGTAGCGTTAGGACATTGATACAAGACGAATGCAAGATTAGCCGAGAACGGTGTCATTAAGCTCGTTCGCCAATTGCGATCTTGGGGCACTTTTCTGTTTTTTAAATTTCCAAGTACAGTTGCATTGTGGTAAGCAGGGTCATCTTTGAGATCATGAATTGCGGCAATAATGCGCTGGATTGCGGCAGAATGGGTGAAGAAGAAGTTTGATTCCTGTCTGATTCCTTTCTGCGGATTGAAGATGCTCAGATCGGCAAGCGTTAATTTGGTCGCTAGAGGCGTTAGAACTTCGCACGACGACTGACGAAGGGGGTTAGAGCCGTAGGCTTCGTTGTAGAAATCATCAATGTCGATTAGATATTCGTAGAAGTTTATCTCATCGTCGTGAAACAATTTGCACCAGTCGGATCGGCCTCGCGCAACGGATTCGTACCTGCATGCCTCGTAGATGGAGTGTGTCTGTTCAGGGGTGAGACTTGTTGTTACAGGGATTTGCGATGGAACACCACTCTCAAGCTTAGTCTGAGCGCTGAGTTTCTCCAGAGCTAGACGCTTGCTTACAGCATCCGCAATGAATTGTGTTCTATATCCTTCTTTAAGATCAAATCCATAACGCTGCTGAAAACGTTGTTGACTAAGTCCGTCACAGCGCTTGTGAAACTCTAGACGGCCGTCTTTGAATTTGCTGGTGAATCTTTTGAAACAATCGTCATTCATCACCTTGGCTGATTCTGTTGGATCGTATGTATTTGTCTCAGGGAACTTGTCAAGCGTACACACTGAATTGAGTTCACGAAAACTGGCGAACGCCTTGGCAAATTCTAAGGCAGTCTGGGCAGTCCGCAACTCTTGGGTAACTGATACGCTGATATTTGTTAAGGTATCATCGAAAAATTGGGGAAACACTTTACGAAATCGTTCGGCCATCTGTCTGGCTTCGTGAGCGCCTGACTCGGTAATTAGATTACCTTGTTGCGGTATTGCAAAGGGCTGCCACTGTTTCAGCCTTTGTAGGAGAGCCAATCTGGGATCCGAGCAATTTTTGCCGGCGACAGTTTTGTTCTCTGATCTAGGGAGATCATTATCCTCTTGTGGAGAAGAGATTAGTGAGGATTCTGAATCTTGTCCAATTGATTTAGCTAGCTTTTCTTCGTCTAGTAGTTTCTTTATGACTTGGTCGATCATATCTTGTATTTTTTTGATGTTACCGTTGATCGATTCAATTTCAGTATCCTTTGGTAATCTTGCTGCATGTCTTCCGTAGAAATGGAATTGTATTGGTTTGCAGCGTTCCTCTAGAAGATGTTCATTCATCGATTCGAGTGAATTTTTCTTTGAGAACATTTTGGGTATGTGGATGGAACTCTTGCCATTTGCTTGTGGTTGCTGAGGGATTTTTGGCTGACTATTGTCACGACGATTGTAATTATCTAGCTGCGCTGTGGGAGCAGATGGATTATCGTTGTTTGCGCTTAAATGATAAATATTTGTTAATAGTTGCGAGGTGGATTTGGTCAGATGATTGTAAGCTGTTGAATACAATGTCTTGGTGGCATAAAATTTGTTTTGCTGATTGTCTTCGAGTGGAGATGGGAAATTCCCAGTTTGATCGTAACACGAGTTCTCTTTGTCATCGAGAACTTTAACATAAGAAATGATCATGAACACTAGGGCAGCTGAAATAAGAGCTATAGCCATAAGTAGAAATATCCATCTGATGATTGTACAAATGCCTGTGCTAGATGTCTTGGAGCTAGCAGATGGGGATGATTTTCCCGTTGAATCTGTTGCAGAATCATTGGCCAAATGATCACCTGAGCCCAAATTTTTATTCTCCTTATTATTGTTATTCTTTCGCGGCGCTTCAACATCTATCATGTGAGGTAGTTGATGATGGCGATGATCGCCCATAGTGTGCTTGTTGGATTTCCTCATTGTTTCCCAAGATGGACTATGACTAAGATTTGCAGATTTCTAAATGATTCTCCGTCTCAGCGGCGAGAGACTTCGAGTTGGTTGGCGGATAGTTATTATTGAGATATTGATTGCGAAGCAAATGCCTTCTGTTGTGATGGTGATGATGGGTTGTTGATGATGATTCTAGATAGCAAGTCTAATAGTTGTTGTCTGGGTAAGTGTAATTGGCGCGCTGCAGTGCAATATTTGGCACGGGCTGGTTGCAAGGAACAAGCGGCTACCACTATGCTCTGGTAACTGAAGGAACTGTTGCCTCTCTTTGTGGCGGTGCGGCTGTAAGGTTTGCAGGCACCTCTCGTGTTGCACTACTTCACTTCGAATTTGTCCCTCTGATTCGGTGTATATAATATTCTCGTGACGCTTCTATGGACCAGGCGCAACAGATTCTCTCCCTCTCTCTCTCTCTGTCTACTCATCCGAGGCTCTCATCTGACGAGGCCAGCAGCTCATGTGCCGTGAACGCCGCTTAGAAGCTACTACTGCTACTGAAATGTAATTTTCTGTCGACCGCAAGCGCAGCTATTGTTTCACCTCTTTCACTGTCCCTCTCTGCTCAGCAATTGTATAGCTCTGGTGTTGTTTCTGAGCTTGGAAACACCCATGAAGAACAGGCACACTAGAGTGTCGCACGTGTCATCAACTGTCGCTAACTGTGTGCCGCCTAGAGGGTTGAATCGACTTCTTGCTTCGAGTAAATCTTGATCTCGGATGCTCCTCCAAACTTGTTTCAATTGTTTACTAGCAGACACTTTTGGCGGCAGACACAACTGAGAAAAAGGTTCAGAAAACCCTCCAGCTTATCGTACACAAACAATCTGCCACACTAGCCCGCCTCTGGTGCAGCTCTCTCAGTTGGCGCTGATTGAGATGATGATATTGTTACTTCAGTAAAAGGCGCCCTCCAGCTGATGCTGTCACTTCTGGAAAGTCGATTGCAACTTGAACTTGTTGTTTTCAAAAGTCTCCACAAAGCTAGTCTCTCTCTGTGGCAATCTGTCTGTGTGTAGAGCTTTCCTTTGGCTCTTGTGGCAATGTAATGTTGAGGCTTATGAGCGCAATGCGCGTCAAATGATTTGTTTTTATTGTAATTTCGTTGGCGCGGATCGACAAACAAGATGAGCTAGTAGGAAGAAGAAGAGCTTGGCCAACAAATCAACTGACCAAAACTAGACAATTCCAGCTCGAAAGTGGGCAGCAAAAGTCAAAAATTCCTCCCAGTTTGGTTGCTCTTCGTGGTCGAGTTTCCTCTCGCCTCTTAAGTTTCTTGTGGCTTGTGTGTGTAAGTGTACGAGATGGCGGCGTTTGAACTTGCACTCACTGGCTGACTTGGGGGCAGCTTGAGGCCTCACTGTTTGCTGGTTGTCAGTCTGGAAATGGTTGCCCGTGGAATGAGCGCGCGCCCCAATGGCTTGTGGCTTGGTTTGACTTGGCCAACAAAACAACAGTCCGACTCGGGTGTCTGCCGCTGGCAACGAGTGATGGTGTGGTGCTGAGGAGGAGTAGGAGGCCTCACTCAAATTGCTGGCCGGTTATTTACTGGCGTCCTGTTCCCCCCGTCGTATAATAGTGTGTGTGTGTATTGGAATGGCGGAAAAGAAGGGAAGTGGAAAAAAGGCGCCCAGTGTGTAAGTGTTTGTTGGTCTGTGGTGGTGGTGGTGGTGCTGGTGAGATTGTGAGATGATAAAATGGTGAGATGGTGGTCAGAGCGGATTTTGATTTGGCGTTCGGGGCCGGCCGCTGTGCTGCTTGGGTTTAGTGGGAGCTGGTCGAGTTGAGGAGGAAGAAAGCCCCTTTCGATTTTGGGCTCTTCGTTTCGTTTCGTTTCCCTTTGATTCGATTCGTTTTCTCGCTCTCTCGCGCTCCCTTGGCGCTCACTTGACGAATCTCGCAGGCCGATAAAACAGAGCTTTTCCATAGCACAGCACAGTGCTCAGATGCAGCGAGAGATGAAGATGGAAAAGTTCGCTGGGCGAACTTTGCCCGCGTCGCTCGTTATTCGCGGCCCACTGCGCAGGCGTCGTTTACAGCTGGCCATTCGTTCCGCGTAGTGCGTCATCGCGTTGCCGCAAGCACACACACACACCAGACGCCAGACGCCAGAAGGCCCTAAGCAGCAGTGCTCCAGTCGGAAGGCCAGACACCGACTGGCTTTGTGCCGCCGGCGCAGGCCAGCCAGCCGCCTGCTTGGTGCCCCTGCTTGGCCGGCTGGCAGCATTTGTCGGTCATCGGCAACAAGTGTGCGGCCGGCGCCAGTGTGTGGCTGCTGCTGGGCCGCCGAAGACTGTGTGTTTTCGTGTACGCGCCTCCAGATTGCCGCCAGAGGAGAGAGGCCACCGCGGGGAAGCCCGCGCGAGTCGCCGGCAGCTTAGGAGATTTGTGTGTGCGGAGGAGGCACGGCCATGCTAACAAGCCGCCGCACCATAGGCCACTCTCCTCCCGCTGCCTCAGTCTCGGACTGTGAGTCCCAAGCGGGCCGGATGGAGTGCCAATTTGGCCGAGTGTTGATTGGTGGCGGCGCGTCTCTTTGGCCGCGGGGGACTGCCAGCGGCGCACACTGAGAAGGCAAAAGGGCGCAAGACAAAACAATTGGACCTGGTCGACGCGCGCACACACAGAGGGCCACTCCTTTCGGCTGGTGTCCAGAGTGTGGCCCATTTCATTGCTCGCACTGGCCGCCATTTAGGGCTGCCCGTCGGTCGAAGACTCTCTGCAGCAGTGATTTGGGCGCGCTCACAATGAGCCAAGTAAACGACTCCTCTGCCTCACTGACAGCGAGCCCCCTTCTGTGGCAGCTCGTCGTGGTCGCGCGCCGCAGAGACACTGGTCCAGAGATGGAAGAGTGCCAGTTTTGCCTCGCCAACACAGGTTACTCAATTTCCAATTCAGCCCCAGCCATTGGCCATTGCTTTGGCCAATCGTCGGTCGTTTGGAGTCAAATTAAGCGCCGGCCGTTGTGTTCTCAGTCAGCCAGTCTTCTGACTGGCTGACTGACTGTCTGTCTGTCTGTCCGTCTGACTGTCTGTCTGGTTGGCTCGTAGGACTTGCTGGTGGCAAGTTGGCGGGCTGGCAATCGGAAAAATGGAAACGAAAAGGATCGCTTTCGGAGGATTTGCCAATTGGTTTCGGCGACCAATTCCAGCGAGCAGCCGTGGAGGACAGAGGGCGGCGAACTAACGAGAGATTCGCCAGCCCTTGTTGCTGCCAGTGGCTCGTTTGTTCGCTCGTTTTGTGGACGAGCGAGAGCGAAAGAGCGAGAGACAGAGAGAGGCAGAGGCAGAGGCAGAGGCAGAGGCAGAGGCAGAGCAGTGGTTGTGTGCTGAAACGCTTGTTTGCATCATAATCATTTTGTTCGCTCATTGGAATTGATAATCAGGCAGCCAAAAGGGAAAGAGAGAGAGAGAGACATGGAGCAGTGAGCAGTGAGCCCAGAGGATGCGGTTGAGAGGCGGGCGAATGGGCGAGGGAGAGAGAGAGAGACAGAGAGAGAGAAAGAGGGAACTAGCGAACTGGCGCGGCTTAGGGCCGGCAGCGCGACGAACAAACTGCGCTGGAGGACGTCACGCGCCGAACCAATAACCAATAGGCCAACACAGGCCATTGTGTTGGCGTTGGCTCCTCGTCTGCGGGCACACTACTTCTGGGGTGCTTTGGGTTGGCCTCGGCGGTTGGGCGTTGGGCTGCACTGGCGAGTGGCGCAATTCTGGCACTTGTTGCGCCGGATCAGCGGGACACGCGGAAAATTCGCCCTCCCTTCTCTGTGTGTCGGCCTGTGGTGGCGGGCGCATTGTCTCCTTTCGCAGCCAATCAGAGACTGCGAAAGGGGGCAAGTTCGCTCGTTTGTTCGTTCGCTCTCAGTGGTGGTGGCAGCCTGCAAGTGCCTCTAGTGGTTGCTGCCAGTCGCAAGTGCCGGCGCGCACCATGCGGGCCAGTGCATTGAGCATTGAGCATTGGGGATGGCGCATGGAGCGTAAAGCGTGCAGCGTGGAGCATGGGGCGAGGCTAAGGACTGGCGAGGCTAAGGACTGGCCCAGCCGGCTGGACTGGCGCGCAGTGGTCTGGCTGCGAGCTCAGCCGGCCGGCAATTAAGACGACACACTGGGAGCGAGGCCGCGGGGGGCCTCAAGCAGTCTGGCTTGCGGCGAGCCAGGCGAGCCAGGCGGATCGGCCACTCTCGGCTCTGTGCGAGAGTGGCCGGCGGATGAGCTGGCGGCCATTGTGCTCCGGCCGCCAGTTGGCCGCCGCTGGGCCGCTGGGCTGCTGGGCGAGTGCGCTAGTGGCTTGTGGTGTACACGCAGCTTGGCCAGTCGCTAATTTAATAAGCGCCGCATGGACCTGTTGCGGCCGAGTGCTGAACGCTTAAGACTGAAGGCTGAAGGCTGAGGGCTGAGCCGAGCGGGCGCGAGATTGGCTCTGAGCTTTGAGCTGTGAGCTTTGGACTTTCAGCTTTCAGCTGAGGACTGAGCGCGGCTAGAGGCTGGCAGCTGGCGAGTCTGCGGTCGAAATGGAGCCTCTTGGGCGCAAGGCACATCCGCCTTCTTGCTCCCAAAGGAAGCGAAATGCGAGCCCAATTTGCCAGCCAAACTGGAGCCCGATCGGGCGCGCCAGATGTGCCGGCGGGCCGTCATTCGAGCCGGTTTGTTTGTTCGCCGAGGCGCCGGTGCAGCTTGAGAAGGAGAAGGAGGAGAAGGAGGAGCAGTGATCCTTAGTGTGGGCAGTTGATGCGAGCTGGGCGCAGTTGTGTTGTTTTGTGTGATTTTCATTTTATTCTCTTTTTCCTCCTCCCTTTTTTGATGCGCCCAGGCGGAAAATAGTAGCCGATTCATTTGCGCTTCGCTTCCAGCCTTTGGCCATAATTGAATCGTGCACGCTTGGCATTTGGCCATGGGCGAGCTCCAGTTTGGAAGTTAGAAGTTGAAGCTGAAGCTGAAGAGAAGCGCCTCGAAGGGCCGCAGACAGTCGCCGATGTGCTCTCGTTGGGCCACACTGCTCCAGTTGAGCTCCACTCGAGCTCCACTAGCATCACACACTGCCAGTGTTTGCCGCAAACGTCGAGGCCGCCAAATGGGCCGAGGCGGCTTGATGGATTCATTTGGTCGCGCCCGTCCGAGAGAGAGAGAGAGAGAGAGAGACTGTGTCCGAGAGAGTGTGTGTGCGGGGAACAAGGTGGCTTCGTGTTGGCGCAAATTGAGCCAGAAGGCCCACTGCTCGGCCGGCCACTGCTCGATCCATCAAAAATCGACGCCTTGCCGGCCGGCCGGCCAGCGTGGATCGAGCGTTTTGTGCGCGCGCGGGCGGCCAAAACATGGAGCTGAGCTCGGGCCAGAGTGGCTCGAAAGTGGAGCTGAGCCAAAGTGGAGGCCACTTTGGGCGAGTTGGCGGCGCGCAGGTGGCCGGCCGAGCGCACCCTCGTCTGCAATCAGCGCGGCCGCTCCCCTGCCAGTGCTGCGGGCGGCTTTCTCCCCATTGGCTCTCTCTGGAGACTGTCTCGCTGGGACTGGCTCATCGGAGACTGGCTCATTGGAGACTGACTGACTGACTGCAGACTGGCTCACTGGAGACTGTCTCACCCACACACGCACGGTTCAAAAGGACTGAAACAGACTGCCTGAAAGCGAGCCGCCGCCCTTGCCTCAAGTTGGCCAATCGAAATTCATGCCCGGCCAACTGTTGCGCGCGGCTCATCCTTAGGACTGTGCGCGCTGAGCGCAGTTTGTTCGCCGAATGCAGTTTGTTCGCTAAACGCAGATTGTTCGCTGGCCAGAAAATGTGCACTAACAACTGTAGGCAGTTGGTTCGCTAAGCAGTCTGCGCGCTGAGCAGATTGTTCGCTGAGCGGTTTGCGCGCCGTGCAGACTGTGTTCACCCTGCAGACTGTGCGCGCCGGCCCGAAAGGCGCCCAAATTCAATTCGCCCATGGGACAGACACAGCCTCTGGCACCCACTCCAGCCGGCCAACCCCAAATAGCGAGCGCCAAAGACTGTAGAACAAGGCCAACAAGTGTCCCGTCGGGCCGCCTGAGAAGCGGGCGACTCTCGTTAGCGAGACGCCCGAGACGGTGTCTGTTTGGGCTGAAAGATGCGGCCCTCAGCTGCGTGCGGCCCACCCGAGCAAGTGCACGCCGAGCGCTAATAGAATCACCGCCGTCTTGCCCACTTCGAGCTCGCAAGAGCAGCTCCAGGCCCGAGGGAGCGCCGCCCCTTAGCCCCGGGCGGCCAGTTGGCTGCATTGGGCCGCAGTGCAGCCAACTGGCCGCCGCCGCCGCCCAACGTCTCGTGTTCGCGACCAAATTTGGCCCAACACTAAAGAGCGCCACTTTGGAGCGGCTAATTGCCAGCGCCGGCCGATCATTATTACTATTATTATTCTCCCTCTCCAATTGGCGCGCTTCCTCTGCTTCCTCGGCCGCACTCAGTCCCTCGTGGACTGCGCGTCCAGACCTCTGGCCCATTGCGCCAGTTGTCTGGCCACAGTGCACAGGCTAAGCTCGCCGAGCAGGAAAATTAATCGCGTCAACAAAGACACACTCGCACACGAAGCGGCCAGCAGGCTAGCCTCTAGCTTGCGAGAAGCTCGCTACTTGCGCGAAGCTCTACTCGCGAGAAGCTCTGCTTGCGAAGCTCGATTCATCAGCCAGAAGAATCGAGCTCATGAGACGGCTAATTGGGCGAGCTTGGTGGAGGTGTGCTCGAGGAGCGCGTTCAGTTGGCGCTGCTCCTCAAGAGTCGCCGAAACTGGCCGTTTTTTGCTCCTAAGGGAGGGTCTGCGCGAGACGCCGGCCGCGTTTTATGGAAAATTCTCGTCTGCTCGACGTTTTCCGGCCGAGCCTAAGGGGCGGCCGCCAAGCCGGCGAGACGAGCCCAATTGACAACTCGCGAACGATGGCAAACGAGATCTGGCCCAGAGATCGGCATGGGCGGCTGCTCGTGCATGGCGGCCGCTCATCTAGACTAGACTAGAGGCACACAGACGCAAGAGGAGGGCCAGCTGAGGCGGCCGGCTCCATGATCATGTTTATGGTTATGATTACGATTATGATTATCAGCTTCATTATTATTGCCCCAGCGCGTCCGGCCTGCCCATTGCGCACTCTCTCGCCTTCAGCCTCCAGCCTGCACAGTGCATATTGCATATTGCCTCCTAGTCCTAGTCTTAGGCGTAGACTAGGCAAAGTCTGTTGTGCGCTCTGTTGACACATTCTCCGCTCGCTGTGTCTCTTAATTTCCTCGCCTCCTCGACACTTTTTATCCAGCGCCAAAAGTTAATTTAGTCCCGAGGAGATTCGGCCGAGCTTCGCCACCAGCCAGCCAGCCGGCGATAGTGGAGGAAAAATTCACACGAACGCCAAGCAGCGGCACTGCACAAAGAGATTCGCTGCCCTTGCACAACCTTGCACAGTACAGTAACTCGTGCTTGTAAGCGCAGACTTGCCGCCCGCATCTCTGCCCAGAGTGGCGCTCTTTTGTCGCCTGTCTTTAGCTTACTTTCGGCCAACTCCGTGCAAGTCCGGCGCAGGAGCCGCCTTCCCTTAGGACGCGCTCCGCTCGGCCCGCAACTTTGCGCAACCGGCGGCGAACTTGCAACACTCGCGCACAGTCGCCGCAAAGGCTGAAAGTTCGCTCAGCTAATCCCGCAAGTTCGCTGGACAAATCCCCCAAGTTCGCTGCACGGCCGCAGCTTAGGTGAAGTGCGGCCGCTCGCTAGTCTGCGCTGACGCCATGCGACCGGAGGCCCGACTGGCAAAGAGGCGCCGTGCCTCACAGTCCTCGCCGCGTCCACTTCCCCCGCCACTTCCGGCTCCAAATGGCCCCCAGACAATGTGTCGCCGGCCGCCGAGGTTGCGCACCATCAGCAGATCCGGCTCGCCCGGTGGCGCAGGCGGAGGCGCGCACTCTGCAGGCCCCGGGTGGTCACGACGACCACCTTGGGGGCGCCGCAACAGGTCGGGAGGGGCGGGGCTGGCGGCGGGCGGGCGGCCAATTTGTCTGGCGGCTGTGGCGCGCGTGTGGGAACCTTACTGGAAGTGGCCTGGAACTCGCGGCGAGCGACAAGGAGCCGGAGGGGCAGGCGCGACTCTTGTGCTCACCCAATGGACAAGCCGCTCGAGTTGTGTAAGAGCGCGCCTAATGAGTCGCCAGCTCCGCTCGAGAGCCCTCGAGCGGCCAGCTGATTGTGGAGCTCGCGGCTGAACATGAAGCTCGCCGCTGAACACGAAGCTCGCGGCCAGTCCCAAGGTGCACTTGCATTGGCGAGCTGAGGGCGCTTATCGAGCGTTGGGATCGCGGCGGCGCTTTGGCGGCGCTTTGGCCGCGCGCATTAGGGTGCAATTTTTCATGCTGGCCGCCGATGATCGAGTGGGATTAGGATGCGCCGAGTGCAGTGCGCCGGCCGCAGACTGTCTCGCGTGCTTCTGCGCTCGCCCCATGAGCTGGCGGTTGATCTGCTCGAGTGGCTGGGGGCGAACTGGGCGCAATGTCGCCTCAGCTGCACCTCAGGCTCGTTTGGCTTGGCGGCCAAAAGAGCCAAACGTCAGGATCGATTGCCGCCAGTCATTAAAGGGCCATCGAGGAGATGTGATCATCGAGCGGCTCCTCGGGCGGCCACTCGACCTTAGGGGCGGCCGATTTGCATCAGCCAGCCGCCCTCTGTGGCAAGCTCGCTCGCTGCTGATGCTCTCGAGCTTGCCCCTTTGGGCCTGCTGCTCGTCTGGCCGCAGAGCGGCCTTTGTATCGCATTCGATGCAGTCTCAAGCTCAGAACAGACACCACTTGGCCTCCTGCGAGCTCGCTCAATAATATCGCAACGTCCATCTGGCGGCCCGTCAAACAGCAATTGCTCTCGTTCAATTTGCAATACTGTAACAGATTGCCGCCGTCTGCCTTCCAACTGAGCTCGCAGTTTGTAGTTCGCTGCCTCAAAGCTCGCAGCTCGAAGCTCGAAAGGCTGAGCAATGGGGCAGGTTGGCGAGCTAGAGAGCAGCAGCAGAAGAAGAGGAAGGGCCAGAGAAAGACACACAGTCTCTGGAGAGGCAGACTTTGACGACCACTTAGCGAACTCACGCGCCCAAATCCATTCAAAGTGCCCAATTGGACCTTCTCTCTCTCTCCATTGTGCTCTCCAATGCCGCCAAACGAGTGCCAACCGCTGGCCAAACGAGCGACAGAGATTGACTCGGGCCAATTGCAGGCCAAGCAACAAATCGATTGATATAAATCTCCGTTCTCCTTTCTTTATTTCCTCCCCCCAAGCTGCCCTCTCCACTCAACTCTCCACTCGTCTCGCCGCAGTCAATGCCTGGCACTCAATGCAGCAGCAGAGGCTCCTCTGCCTCAAAAGCCTCGTTGGTCAAAGCCGCACCTTAGCTTCGGCGCGCGCAGCCAACTAGTGTGCGCGAGCTGCGCGCCCCCTGGCGGCCGTCCTTCGCACTCGCCGCGCGCAGGCACCTGTTCCGCGCCAATCGAGCGGCCAGATGCAGCCGATCGATTTGAGCTTCAGTTTATGTTTGAGCTCCTCTCCCTCCAGCTAAACTCGAGTCCAAGTCAACCTCAAACACACACACGACAGCACAATCGGCCGCCACTCATCCAACGCTCCTCCTCAACGTCAGTCTCTCATCGAGGCGCGTTTGTCTATGTCCTCGCCCGTCAGCACCAGACATCTGCACCCATAGGGCACCCGCTCGCAGCCGCATCCCTGGGCCACAATGAAGCCATCAACGCCATAGCGCTAACACTCTGCCAGTCTGCCTTCAACTGGTGCCCAGTGGCCAGTTGCGTGCCCACCTGATGGACGCGCCGGCCGGAGCTTGGGTGTTGATGGACGGATGACGTGGAGCGGCCGACAGCGCCTCAGAAAAGTGCGCGCCGACAAGAAGGTGTCGAACTGGTAACTAGGTCAACAGGACCGACGGGCTGGCGGCGGCCACAAGTTGACAGACGCACAGGATGGGCCTAGTGGGGTTTGTGTGCCCAAGGCGCGCGTGTTTCCGCCACTTCCGCACGAGCAGTGTTGCCTCACGCACCAAGCCACTCAGCCGGAGGCGGCCAATGGACGCCAGTGGGTGTGTGTCAGCCTGGCTGAACGCCGCCGCCAGACACTTACACACACAGACAAGCAGTCAACACTGAAGAGAGACAGTCTCTCTCGGCGCAAAGGGAACAGCTGGGCTGACAACATGGCATCCACCAGAGCGGCGCTGAAAAAATACAACGCTGCAAGGGGAGCACTTGCGTTGCGCAACAACAGCGCAACTGGAGAAAAAAGTTGCCCCCTCTGTCTGTGTCCCTTCCGAGTGGGCTTTCTCTCTGGCTGCCAGTCCTTGTCTCTGGCCAGCAGCTCTGAGCGGTCGCGGTTGGTCTGCAAACTGCAGACTGCAGACTGCAGTAGAGAAATGGGGACGAAATTGCACACAATTGCAATCGCAAGGCAACACAACACACTCGCGCACACATTTCTTGCATAAGATCGCCGCACACACTCCGCAGTTATTTTCCGCGCGAACAAATGCGCCCCCTCCCACCACTCTGCCTCTGTGGCCCATGCACATCATCACTGTTCCCCATGCAGTGTTATTATTAATGTTCATGGTTCTCCTTTCTAAACATTGCTCATTCCACATTCGAGATCCTCTCTATTAGATATACAGTAGCTACCACCCCATCAAACGCCATAATTTGTTCCACAAAACAACCCGATCGCAATCAGTAACAGACCAACCAAATTGCAGCTCACCTTTTCCAGTCACACAACTTACCTCCCAGTATCGTGCCATCGGGAAAACCTTGTGTCTCTCTTGCTATTCTCACCCTCTATTGGAGCATAACTCTCCCAATGACAAGGATCGATCTACTGGAGGACGAAGAAGAAGAGCTGTTCAGTGACAATAGTGCTAGTTGCAATACAACGGACGAGGTCGAAGAGAGCCCAGCCGAAGCGGACAAGGAAACAGGCGAGTCGGATTTAATTGCAGCTTTCCATCAAGAGCAGATTGATTTTGAAGCAGCCGAAGAATACTATCGCTATTGTCAATATTATCACAGACACGTCAATCCTGCTGACGAAAACAATTACGATACTGATGATCATTACCAGGATGATTCCATTGATTCGGAATTAAACCAGAGCGAGGAGAGAAGACGCCAACAATTGGTTGCCTCTGTTCTTTCTTATATCTACAGATTGGTCGATACTATGAAAGATAATCAAAACAATTCGATTGTCCATGATTCTGAAAGAAGCAATCTGGAACTCAGACCCAAATTTGCTATACTGAAGCATAGACCAGAAATCTTGCACTCATCAAACTCGGACTCTTCGAGAAACCGAGATACTAACAAACGAACCCCAGAGTGGTATCTCAACATGCCCGACACACTGACTCCATTTCCCGACTTTAGCTCCAAAGTCGACGAACAGGAACATTGAATAAATGTTATAGATGGATAATTTCTAAAATAAGCATCCTGAGACTGCAGCTTCAAATTAAGCTTCATTCACTCATAGAGCTAAGCATCATGTTTGAAAACTAACCACAAATTCTATTGAGAGACACTGAGCATAATAATCTTTAACTCGATACTCATCTAGCAATACGATTCTAATCACTAGTTTATCGAAAACTAACTACATATATTATTCGGGTTTCAAAAACGCTTTATCGAAATCTAGAGATCTCACGTACAACATTAACCAACTATTTCGGATAGGTACCACCAGATCTCTCTTTATTTGATCTACATACCTATCCTTTTCATATCAGCAATTTTTTATTGTGAAAAAGACCCGCTATATAAGTTAAAAGTAAAGCTTCAGGAGAGTACTCTTCAACACATTCAAACAAATGGCACAAAATTCCGAATTAGCAAACGAATCAATAGTATTACAGAAAAAACATACCACTGAATCGTTCTCTAAGGACCTTGACCAGAAAATCTCACAGAAGGACTCTAAACTGTCGGCTAATCATCTCAAGTCCCGTCCCGAGGGACCTGCGGTTCAGCGCTCATCCAAGAACATTGGGCAGTCTCAGCTAGCAGAAGGTGGTTCAACTAGTCAAACAAAGTTTCAACCAAGTAAAGCATTTGCTCAAAAGTGTCTAACCGAATTACAAGCAATATCGAATCTGATCAAAGTAGACTATCACGAGGAGATCAAACGATTATATACCGACAAAGATAATCAGCAATACACAGACTTGTACATCCGTTTCGGAGAGAAGTTTGAAAAATCATTACATAAATGCATAGTAGCATCTAGGGCATATAAGTTCTATACCGCACTCAAATTTTTTAGGAAGGAACAGGTGGAAACAATCGTTGTAAGTACTATCGAAACGCACAAAACAGCTTTAGGACCAAACGATAAGACTGAACTATTGTCACCAGAGGAGTTGATCGCCAAACAATTAAAAGAGCGACAACTTAAAGAGGCTCTCGAACGAATTGAATGTTTCTTGCCCGAAGGTCTATTAGAATTTGGAGCACTCGAAAGTTTTTTACGCCGAATCTACGTAAATCAGGACTTGAAAGAAGAGGAGCTTGAATTGAGGAAGAAGCTCATAGACTGGATTAAGGAGAACAAGCCTGAATTGATCAAGAAAAATTCAAAGCAAACCCATCTGAGTCAGCCAGACCATAGAGAATCGTTCAGAACGATACAGCCTGACTTTGACCAAACCACTGAGAAGGCTGATTGTGTGAACAACGACAACTTATCCACTACCACATCTGACTCGGCGCTGGAAAGAACATTAGACTCGAAAATGGACCAACATCAAGGTGATATCGAGGAGGTTTCGAAGACTGCCTCGCTCGCTCGAACCGAGACATTCCAACTGATTAGTAAGAACGAGGTTAATACGGTAACGAGTAGTCCTACACCGACTGCCGCGGGCTCACAAACGCCTGATGTCGATAACGATGAGGCCAGGAAACAGCTCATCACCGATTCGGAAATATTCGAAGTCTATGCACCCACGACAAGAACTGGCCTGAAACCCAAGAAGTATACGACTCCAGTTGGGTCACGATTGATACAAAAATCAGACAAAACTCCTGATGATCTGAGCTTTGCCGCTGATTCTGCTACTCCTTCACCGAATAAGAATAACTTGAGCCGCACCAGCACTCCTGGAAAACCGATGGGGGTAGCCCGTAAGCTCAGTTCTGGAGCTAGCGCTGAGCCCTCGCCCGAATCGAAGTCCAATGATGGTCAAGCGAGATTATCAAAGACAAAAACTCCGAGCAAGGGTGTCACGACACCGAAGGTAATAACTCGGGCTCATCCTATCTCCTTGGAAAGATCTCATTCCCCAGCGACTAATCTAGCTTCGCGAGGACCAAAGGCTAAAAATTTCATTGCTGCTAACAAGAGGCTTCTGAGCCAAATGGAGAAGAAGGTGGCGTCGCTGTCTATTGGAGGCGCCACCGCATCTAGTCCGAGTCAAAGCGACCAAGCTCTGAACTCTTCAGCCTCAGGAGCTGGCAATAATGAGCCTGAGAATGAAGTCAATGATCCTAGTTTCGCCGCTATCGAGCCACTGACTATGGACAATCTAACAGCTCAGCTAGATAAGTTTACTCTAGCCTCATGTTCTAAATTAGCTGAAGCACTTGCAAGAATGTTCATTGGAGAGATATTGACAGACACAATGATTTTGGTTAATAACGGCAACAAACAAATAAGTGCCCACAAGTGTGTTTTGGCGGCCCGTTCTGCTTATCTAAACGACGTAATTCTCAAGCAGAAATCAAGCTTAGGAACAATAGACTTTACGGAAAATGCTCCGATGCAACCACTCAAGATTGATCTGGGCAATTTCAGCTATCAAGCTGTATACTTCGCAATGATGCATATTTACTCCGGAATCGTCAAGGTGCCCGAGGATATAGATCCAGCGGAACTTTCTGAATTGAGTCTCCAGTTACATGTAGGCACTTTGCGTCAAGTATGTATTCATAACTTACGTATGAATTATTGTCATTACTTCCACAAGCCGTGTTCCCTCTGTTGCGTGGGCATTCTGAAAGCATTACCCTTGGCTTGGCGTTATGATTACACCGAACTGTATTCTGAGTGCCTGCAATGGATTGGATCTCACTTTGCTCAGATCTTTTGTCTAGAGGAATTCTCGAATCTGAAACCACAGGATCTGATCGAGGAATGCTACAAGGCGACGTTGAGCCAGCTAACAGCAGACAATATCATCCCAAAGACTGTCGAGTGTCAGAAACTTCTGAAGTCATTGCCGAGAGTTAAATGGACCGAATCGATCATTTGTCTTGTTGGGCGTCAACTAGAAGATTTTTGCCACTTTGTAGCGGATAACTATGAAAAGATATTGCAGAGCGAGTCATTCCTAGCTCTAGGTAGGACTTGTTGGGAGTGTGAAGTCTTGGAGGAAAACCTTTTGGCTGCTATGAATCATCTCAAGCCAGATTCAGGTTGTAAGGTGCTCATGCAGCTGGACAAGATAGGCTGTATGATCGAACGATCTATTGGCGACGGATCCGAATCAGATGAAGAAGCAGGATTGTCTAGTCGGAACGTGAGCGAGTCATTCACTTCTTTAGTGTCTAAGATGAGAAAGTATTGCGAGCGCTACTTGTTGAAAGAGGCCGCTGCAGTTGTCCACTGTCCATCGTGGAGGCAAATGCATCCATCTCTTCAGAAGCGTATCAAGGATCAAGCTCTGCTCTCAACCGACTTCGATGAGCCAACAAAGACTCTTGCAAGCAAACCGAAACTGCCTTCGATGGCCCGTCAGCAGGCTGGCTCACGATTGAGTCCATCTTCGTCGCCTCAACCACGGTCACCAAGCGGTATAGCTTCTCCACCCAATCGATCCGATAAGGACTCGCCATCTAGATTGAAGTCAGTGAATGTAACCTACTTGCCCACACCCAAGAACAAAACAGCATCGGCAAGACACGTGAAGGTTCTCAAGTGACAAATTCAGTTCAAGTCAACGTCAATTTATGAGAATCGCTATTGATGAATGGATACAGATGGCAATAAGATCTCCAGAATAAAAGAAAACTGTTCTATTTTCGATTATGGTTAAGAGTATTGTGAACCTATCTGACCAACGGTTCGCAAATTATACCCCCCGTCTTTCTCTCACATTCATAAGTCGATCCTAGCCTAGGATTCCTAGTTCATGAAACACTTTTGAGCTCTATGGTGTGTGCCCGCATCCATTCGGTTAGGGCTCCGCCATATCGCCGAGAATCGCCCACATAGATGGAGTCACAAGTCGACATGGTGTGTCCCTCTCACTATCAGAGGAATCATCAATGTTCATCTAATGGTGAGGGCGGTGATATTTTTTTGTTCCCCGAGGAACAAACAGCTCTGACAATTGTTCGATCGGGAAATAAATTAGCTATGCTGTGGGTGTGATTGATTGACGTCAAGCTATGTGAAGAAACAATCGTGGAGATGTGAAATCACTATGCATCCACTCTGGTCTTGATGATTGTTTTTCCCCAAATATGGACAATTTAGGGCTTTTTACCTAGTGTATTGTGCGCGCGACCATGGCAGCGGAGCCACCGCGATGGTGCTGCCTTAGACAAGAGCGAGCCGGCGTCAGGGCTCGTGGGCCACTCGCGTTGAGCTTCGAAATATTTGCAATCACGCTGTTGTGAGAAAACCGTTGGAAATATACATGTAATGAAAATAAACTCAGACAGTTTACACATTTAAAGAAAGAATTGTAATAATTTTGTTCATCTCATGGTAGGTAGCTCGATCCATAGGGATACAATTGTAACATTAAGACGCCAAGGTAAATCAGACAGAATCTGTTAGACTATGGATCCAGGATCACCACTACAATCACCAGTACGATCTCGATCCCGATCCGGATCGAGACCACGTCGTCATCGATCACCCAGATCCCCAATTGGCCCAGGAGGAGATTCAAGTAGGGGCGGTCGCTACTATGATGATGATGTCTACAGTCGAGCTCCCACAGCATATAGAGATCGCGAACCTCGATACGGCTCTGATTATCGTTCAATGGACCCCTATGCCCGCGGACCGCCTGTTCATGGAGGTCCTCCAATGATGGGGAGCGGAGGGGGTCCACCCAGCCGAAGAAGTCGTTCAAGGTCTCCTCTCTCTAACAGGCGGCGCCATGAAGGTGACAGAGAGAATCCACCAGCTGGTAGATGTATCGGTATCTTTGGTCTATCGATTTACACTAAAGAGTCTGATATTCTCGATGTGTTTAGCAGGTACGGCCCAATAGACGATGTTCAAGTTGTATATGATGCACAATCAGGACGTTCTCGTGGTTTTGCTTTCGTTTATTTCCAAAATGTAGCCGACGCCGCCGAAGCTAAAGAAAGATGCAACGGCATAGACATAGATGGTCGCAAGATCAGGGTTGATTTCTCGTTGACCCAGCGTGCCCACACACCGACACCCGGAATCTATATGGGCAAGGCGCATCCGAGGGCTCATCATGGTGGTGGCTCTACTACTGGTGCTCCACCAGGAAGTGGTAGCGGCTACTACGGTCACAGCAGGGGAAGCTATGCCCCTTATCCATCCCATAGAGGTAGCCGTATGCACAATCCCTATCCACCAAGAGGCGGTCGACACTATCCTCCGCCACACGCCCCTCCAGTGTCATCATATGATTATGGCAGGCGGCGCGCAACCAGATCACGCTCAACATCACCAAGAAAATATTATTACTAATTTTCCCTCAGGAATTGTTCATAATTAGAGTCTTCTCTGAGATTGAGCGGCGCAAAAGCGATGGGGGGTGGAAATCCTGCGCAATTGCGTCAACCCGAAGTCTTCGCCCGAAACAGTATCTTGAGTTGGGAGGGCGTGATTGTGGCTCGCGTGTAACAGGTACAAATTGTACAGGTGCGTGCGGTCCTATCTTAAGGATAGTGTCCGACAAGTCTTTCGCGGTACTGATTCGCGCCAGAAATTTTGAAAGCCTTGCAACAAACGGAGGGGGGTAGATTCAAAGGTAATCACCAAGACAGTTTGAGTTGAAGTAGACACATCATCGCCATTGCTTAGCTGACACATCCATTGCGCTCCAAGCGGACGACAGCCACCAGACAAAAAGCCTGAAGTATCAACCTAAAGAACAGTCTCAGCATCTAGTAATTATTAAATAAGAGAAATAGTATCAAATATCCATCGAGAACATACATAAAGTATTCATCTATCAAGCCTTTTGTCACTCTCCACTTAAATACAGTCACATATGTTTATGTGTCATCTGAAAACAAAATCACATCGTTTGAAGAGAAGAGTGAGACGAGTCTCGAAAAGTTATAGTTGAAACACTAACGATAACATTTTTTTCTCAAATAAGAAATTTATCTGCATATTCACTGCCTTATGAAATGAAGTAGATTCAATGCACTGAAGCTAGAATATCTCAGCAACCTGACAATTCGAATCTCATCTAAATACTCGAAACGAAACGAAAAAACTCATAATTCTTTTCTCAAAGTGCTTAGAATCAATTTAGAATGATGAAAATGGAGGGAGAGAAATCAATGAGAACTAATAGCATTTTTAAGGTGATCTTCATCTCACTATTTGTTGATCTGCTTGCATTCACTCTTATATTGCCGCTGTTACCGAAAATTTTAGACCATTACGCGAAGCATGATTTGAGTAATGGATACAACTTATTTATCGATAATGTCAAAATCATCCAGCAACTCCTGGGTATACCCGAATCACACAATCAGGTATTGTTAGCTGGAATGTTGGGATCATGGTTTTCCTTCTTGCAGTTTCTATCATCGCCACTCATCGGTGCATTGAGCGACCGATTTGGAAGGAAGAAAATCATGCTCATGACCATCATAGGTTCGACTTTGTCTTACGTAACCTGGCTTCTCGCAAGCAACAGCTTCAACTTATTTATTCTGTCCAGAACTCTTGGTGGTTTGAGCAAGGCTAATGTAGGTCTATCTCTAGCAATTATATCTGACGTCTCAGATGAGTCTTCAAGAGGCAGGGGTATGGCCGTGGTGGGGTCTACTTTTTCACTAGCGTTCATTTCTGGGCCGCTTCTCGGGGCCTACCTTTCCAGATTGGCCGGAAAAGCCTCAGATAACTACACTCAACTTATAATCTACCCATCCTCAATTGCCATTTGCTTATCGATGATTGGGTTCCTCATATTAGCCCTTTATCTAGAGGAAACAAATGGCATGGTGGCAGGCAAATCAAGAAACGGTAGACTAGTCAACCGTAAGGCCTTCAAACAAAATATACTCAAGCAATCATTCCACTACATCAATCCTCAGTCCATATTCAATTTTTCCCTCGTCAAAGACATCCCGCAAACTCAGAGGATGCACTTGAAATCAACGGGAATGATCCATTTTTACTACCTCCTGTTCTACTCAGGTCTAGAATTTACATTGTCTTTCCTCACTCATCTAAGATTTCAATTCTCATCAATGGACCAAGGCAAACTGTACTTATACTCAGGATTGATCATGGCAATCTTGCAAGGGGGCTACATCCGGCGTATCAAGGGAGGTTTAGAGGCCAAGATAGCTCTTTTAGGATTGACAATGATCATTCCCTCATTCATCTTCATGGGTTTGTCCACAAAAATATCACACATATATCTTTCACTGACAATGTATGCGATCTCATCGGCAATTGTTGTTCCATGCCTCACAACGATTGTCTCGTCCAATAGTCCGGAAGAACAGAAGGGTGCAGTTATGGGAACATTCAGGTCAATTGGAGCTTTGGCGCGTGCCTTCGGCCCATTTCTCGCCTCATTTGTTTTCTGGACTCTAGGTCCGACAATCTGTTATATTATTGGTGGTTTAGCTCTCTTAGTACCCCATTACAAGATGAGAGAGCTCTTATCCCACGAAGCGCACGGCTCTAAAGCAACTAACGATAAGAAAAACTTTACTGCTAGACCGGCCGTAGCTAACTGACTCATTGATAAATTATTCAAACCGTCAAGACATCTTTGAATGTCGGATTTCAAATTTGCAAACAGCACTTTACAACTCGACTTTCATCTAGTCAAAGATGTTAAATTAGAATTAAATTGAATATTTTGTTGGATAGGATAAAATCCCCAACAAATGATGTTTTATGGCAGTTAAGATAGTTAAGATTGATGCATACTATGTATGATTATCGAACATAATTCGTTAGAATTTGGCTTATTTTTGGTGAGAGAATAGTCTAGATAACATTGTGAATTCGTTCTCTATGATTGAGTATTACAGGATTGACACCTTGATTGTTGCTAGTTATGATAACCTGGGCTCTCTGTTGGGGCTGTTCGTAGATAGGTTGTTGAGTCTTCGAAATCATTTGGTGTGCATGATTCAGTGTTTGATGCTGATTATTAAGCTGCATGGCCTGATAGGCTATTGTCTGTGGCGGACGCATCGAGTTGAAATCGGACATCTGAACGGTCCCGTTGGGGACGTTCTGCATTGACATATTACCTTGATGAGGGTATAATGCGTTGTCGTAGTTCGACTCGGACAACATAGCACTCGAGTTCGAACTTGTATGGAAGTGTTCAATTGGATCCATAACCTCTCGAACCTCGGCGTACGTGTGGAGATTATAAGGGGAAAAGAACCTCGGATTGTTATTAGGTTGCTGATGATCGTATGCTGTGTCGGCATAGACGGCACTTGAAGCGCCCGTCGAATTCGTTCTTGATGATGGAATTTCATACTCATTAGGGACCCTACGGATAGTTCTATTTACAATCGATCCAGGCTGAGCCCAGCATTTACTAGGGATAGCGGTTTTCTTATGAGTTGCATGATCGCTTATTATTGGTGAAGTTCGGTTCTTGTCGCGATTCGTTTGCAAATAACATGCGTCAGACATATTAGGTGGGTGAGGAAGAGTATCATCGAGAGGATTATTCTTTCCCATTTGGTGGTGATTTACGCTTGGTGTATGATGAGACTTGAAGATTGTGGTGCGAGCGAATGAGGGAATGATGCGGGGCTTGCGTACCCCAAACATGTAGAGAAATACAACTGCAGCAATGGCGATCAGTGATCCGAAAGCTACAACATATCCCCCACCGAAATTCCTATTGATGTTGTTCAGATTAGCCAGTTGCTCAGTTTCATCATAAAATATATTACAAAAGCTACATTGATCGGCGCTTTGTTGCTGTCTGCCAGCTTCGACAATTTCCGATAGAGCACTCTGGTAACCTGGATGCAGCGGGGGAGATGGAATGAAAATTATATCGTCCGGTGGTGGCTCGTAATAAAACATCTCCCCGCAAAAGTTACAGCCCATCGAGGAGCTCAATGAGGTTGAAGAATTTTCTGTATCAATATAACCGACTGGCCAATAGTTGTTAGTTGGTGATACCGAAGATGCGCTGGAATCTTGGGGCGCATAATAGCTCATGCTGGCGTCAATCCCCGCTATAAACAGGAACACCAGACTTATAGCAAAATTTGAATAAAAGCCTAGCTGCATGGTTGCAAATATTTGAGTTAGCTCATCATTATTACAAATTCTTTAATTTTACATGAGTAGTTGGGACAAAGAGTCACACAGAATGACGGCGCTCCAGAGAATACCACTTCCCACCTTCGCAGAAGTTTTTTGAGTTGCGCAGTAATGGACAGCGGCCATCTAACTGGGCATCATCGCACAAAGCACTCGCCCCTTGTGGTGATTCTCGATAGTTTGATTCCTGTACCGAAGATGCCGATACTCATCGGATGCTTTGTTGCGCCCAACGTCGTGATCACCCCGAAAAGCACGGTCGAGATGAGGTCCTAAGACAGCAAGAACTATCAACTATACCTAAAGCCAAAACCCCATTGCAGGCCAGTCCTAGTCATGTCGCTCTCCTTCGAAATGATCGGTATGCAGTAGTTGATCTCCCATCGTAAACCCCAAGCGTGCATCGCAAGCCCAATACCTGCGGAATATCTCATGCTATCACTGAACCTGTGAGCCTCTTTTTTCACATCTTCAAAGTTCCCCGGTTTTCTCAAAAGGTTAAGATCTCCAACCGTTCCCATGTTGACAAATAAGTGAGGCCTCAAACTCTTATAGAAAAACATACCAGGGGTAGTGTAAGGTAGTTTAGGGTACAGGTGCAGCCCAGCGGTGAAGTAGGATAGAACACCTATTGGATGGCCTCTAATATTTGGGCCAAGTCCCTGGTGCTCAAAGCCCCGCATCGTTAATGGTCCTCCTGGAAAATATTTATCACAGATGTCATATTTTGCTGCCCTGTTAATCCCCATTGCACCGGCTGTCAGACTCATTTGACCTAGTACATCATAGGAGGGTAGCCTAGCGTTTATCTGTAAGCTTGCCTCATGTTTTGTAAATCTAGCGAAATCTTTAATTTGCGTCACGGGAAACTCATTTGAGAGTTCCACATTGATCCCACCGGATGGGAAGTTACCTCTGTATACTCTATTATCCCATGTCACAGTATGTTTCAGGGCGGATTTAACCGAATGACCAGACTGCTCCCTTATTTCTATAGGGATATTCACAGAACTTGTTTTTATGAAGCGCCAAATATTATCCCAACTGATAGAATGATGGGTGTTGGGTGAAGAATAGAAATCTACTTTGTTCGCTATGGACCGCTCCTCGAGATCGTATCCACTCGGCTGTGCACCATATTGATTTCTACCGTAACTCAGAGAATATACTGGGTTGAATAGAGCTCGCCAAGGGCGGATAGGAACTGTGTAAAGGAATTCATGGGAGTTGAGCCGTTTACCAGAAATGAAGCCGAGTGTGTTTGCCTTTGACGATAATTTTATACAATCGCAATTACCGGTCAGGTTGGGTAGTATGAGGTCGAAGTTGGTCAACTTGTTTGAATGATTATCAACTGATGCATTAGCCGATGCGGCAATTCGGCCTCGTTCTTCAACTTTGAATGTCACTCTATATGCATCCCCTTTGTCCTGATCGATATTCTCGATCTGTATGTTGACATCCGAGAACGCCTCCAGAGACTTGAGATTATCGCGTATCTGAACTGACCTTATCAGACAATCTTGTAGTGAGCTAGATTTAAAAACGTCTGAGACGACCTTCGCCAAAATAGTAGGCTTAGTTCTGCGAGCTCCTTCAAATCTCACATCAACAACTCTGCAAGGTTCATTAGCAAGTGTGGCGATTGGATCAATATTTTCGCTATAGTCGTGCTGAGGTTCCGATTCTTTTCTAAAAGATGGGTTCTCAGAATCATCTCCGGCATTCGCTTTTGTCCCTGCTCCCATCTCGACGAGGTAACAATATTCTAGATTATAGATGAGGTTACAATCATATCATGTCGGGCATAGGTGCGTTTCTTTGCAAGCCCCATGATCTGGTGTTGGTGAAGGAGGTATGGAAACATGGGACTGAACGGCCTGCCCGGAATTCTGCAGTCGCGTTTGAAGTCTGGTTGTCTGGCAGGGCATTCAGCTTTGCTTGGCTACACACGTTTGTGGCGTATCCACTCAAGCGCGTGCGGGCGTCTTTCGCGCATAACTTCATTGTGGTTCCATTGGAGGGAGCACATGTTTTTGTATGTTTGTATTTGCTCTCTAGTTGAATCTGGGCTGCAAGCCTCACAAGACCGACCCAACTTCTCTACAAAGTATCCACTCAAGTCTCCTGAAATTGCAAGGGACCTACCAGCTCAACTTATCGCCCATACTTGAAATATCAGTTCATCTCCAGAATATCTGAGCTCCAAGGTAGAGATAAATAATTAGCACAAGATAGTCAAGGAATAGACATATGGCGTTTCGTGCTCAATTTGACGGAAATAATGAGGTCGGCGTCTTCGCCAAGCTCACAAATACCTACTGCCTCGTGGCCATAGGTGGAAGTGAAAATTTCTACAGTGTTTTTGAGAGTGAGCTCAGTGATGTCATACCTGTCATACACGCATCGATTGCTGGTTGCAGGATCATTGGGCGCCTGACAGTCGGAAACAGGCATGGTTTACTAGTACCGAACTCGACAACAGACCAAGAGCTCCAACACTTACGCAACTCTCTACCCGATTCAGTGAAAATCCAACGTGTAGAGGAGCGTTTGAGTGCCTTGGGCAATGTTATCACATGCAATGACTATGTTGGAATAATCCATCCAGACCTAGATAGAGAGACTGAGGAAATCCTCGCAGATGTTTTGAAGATCGAGACATTCAGACAGACCATCGCGGAGAACACACTAGTAGGTACTTACTGCTCATTGTCAAATCAAGGTGGTTTGTTACATCCAAGAACTAATTTGGATCATCAGAATGAGCTATCTTCGTTGCTGCAAGTACCTCTGGTAGCTGGAACCGTGAATCGTGGCTCCGATTTAGTTGGGGCGGGTTTGGTTGTGAACGACTACAATGCGTTCTGTGGGCTAGATACAACCGCAACCGAGTTATCACTCATAGAGACCATCTTCAAAATCAATGAGACCGCTCACGGCCAACAGTTCTTCCAGCCGGAGTACAACGCTGCTGCCACTGCTACCGCTGCTGGCCGATGAGAAACAGATTGACCAATCAGGAGTTGGGCCACTATCCATTTTCGCATCTCATCACCGAATGATTTCTCGATTTCCTCAATCGACACGATGACAATGGAACTATGTACATATAAAAATCGAGGAGTTCGATTGTGACCGACGAAAATTTTTTGCTCGTCTCTTTATTGTGCCATGTCGGAAGTTCTAGTCGGAGGACCTCCCATAGCGCTCACTGATTAACTTTTCTTCTGTTCCGCTGGTGGATTCTGTTGTTGTTGTTGTTGCTGCTGCTGCTGCTGCGACTGTGGACCTAAGCTTGGCATCTTGAACATTTGACCGAAGTTTCCGAGATTTTGCATCATCCCGGATGCATTCATGAAGTTGTTCAAACCGCCACCCAGCTGGCTGGTGCTCTGTAACATGTCTTGCATCGCACCTATCGCGTTCATCACATTTCCCAACGAGACACCATTAGTGGGTGCATTTCTCCCATGGCTTTTATCATTGGATGAGCCGTTAGCTGTGCCATTGGTGCCAACCTCATTCGACGATTCTCCGTCCTTGGATTTGCCATCTTTCCCCTGGTTTTGCATTTGTCCTGCGGCCATCAGTTTCGTCACCGATTCACCAAATGTCGTCATGAAATGCCTGAAATTCTTACTAACCTCCTCGATTATCAAGCGAGCATCCAGTGTCAACGGAGGTATCGAGCCCGTGACGCCCGCTCTTCTAGTAACGTTCAATCCATTTTGGACAATGTTGTTCGGCATCATCTCGGGCGGAAATATTGATGCCAAATCTAAACCTCTAGCTCGAGACGCTGGCGAAGAGTATCGGATACCGCCTGATGCATTTGTCGATAACCTGTCGAAGCTCATCTGTTCAAAGTAATGCAATATGGGCAAATTGACATACTTGTCGTTGTCCCAGCCGGCAAACAGATCCGCGTGACTGAAGCCCGCAACCTCAATCCTCGCAATGGGTTTTGGGTTGACAATTTTGATCAGATGATCAACCACTTGTGGTGTTGAGAGAGCGTCGTTGGCAGCTGCAACTATGATCCAATCGCGTACCCCTATGTTGGACAAATCGTATTCAGGTGGTTTCGGTTGACCGTAAAGCACTTGATTTCTAACTGGCCCATAATCGAATTTTTGCAATCTGTTTGCCCTCATATGTTGGCACATCTGTTTGAGTTCTTTGAATGAGAGACCGCGCATTATGTGACCCAAAAAATTTAGGTCCATCATGGTTTCATATTTGGCACTTGCCCCCATCAAAAGTGATATCACGGCTTTGTGCACCGAGTACCTCACTTCAGGCGGCCGGCCCGCCAATATCATCAAGTCTCGCACAGGTTGGGTGAGGAGAAGGTCACTTAGCACCATAGTTCCCAATTCATTAGGCAACAAGGGGCAAAAGGTCTCGAATCCGAAGCGAACGAAACCGCTTACACCCTCGCCGGAAATGATGGGTGCCATGCTCACATAGCCTTGAATGTGTTTAGCGTAATCTGGACGCGAGCCCAGAAATGCGAGAGAGGTTGGTGTCGATAGTGAGTAGGTCATAAGGTGGACCTTTGGTGATCCGGTGACTTTCATCACTGTGTCGATGTGGGACTTAAGCTCGTGAGCAATGATGTCGTCCTGAGAGAAGGACCAATAGTCCCAACTTTCTATCAACATGCGAACGTTCTCGGCAAAGGTCATGTTCTTTTGCTGATTTTTGCCCTCCAAAAAAGACACCACCGCCTTCGTTCGGACTCGCTTCTTGCTTGCATCATTGGAACCCCTAGTCTCTGCCATCCAGAGGTCGAATCCATTGTTGGCAAGCACAAAGCCTATCGAACGATTCCAGCTCCTGATGGGACCGTCTTCCGGAGAGCGGGGCCATTTCTCTGGGAAATGTTGGATCGAGCTGGCCACGAGATAAGCCGATGGGTCGATGATTCCACCATGCTCCAAAAGCAAGGGCGGCTGCCTCAATTGCGTCCGATCAGCCAATGGATTAATCAATCGAGTCAGAATCGTTATGTAACCATCATCGGCAACTGCCTCGTAGAGTTCGTATTTGAATCCCGATCGGAGGATTAGCTCTTGCTGAGATGAGGAGCATATTGACATAGAGGCTGATTAGTTTCACGCATTGGCGAGCTAGTTGTTGTCCTCATAGTGAAGTGCTACTTACAGGCGTCAGATGGACCGCGTCATCGTTAGATCGGTCTGTAAACGCGTAGTTTTTGAACTCTTCACGGGTTCCATTTTCATTGTTGGGCCTCTGGCCAAGCAGAGGCGGCAAAACGTCTTGCAACAGATAATCTAGGGGAGTGATTTTCTCACCATTTGGAAGTTGGCCAAAATTAAACAATCTGTCGAAGAAATTCCCTTTTGGTGTGTCAACACTCGCCGACACTGAGAACTCAAATCGGCCGAGCACAGTGGTTGTGAAGAGGGCCACAGTTAGTAGGCTCCAACTACTGCAACACATTGGCATCTTTTCTACTTGAAGCTCATGCAATTTGGAAGAAGATTGTTATTTGACGATATCTTTATTCCCTTCAGAGACTTGTCTCAACTGGACCACAAGAATGACTATAAATTTTGATGATGGACGGCATAAATGGATGATATGCAACCGATTGCAATGAGTTATAGTTGTTTCCGCTACCAAAAGCTCTCCGCGCTTTGGTTGCTTTGAGATGTGCACTTCAATTGTGTCAAACACTGGAACTTCCGCGAAATCGTGTCAGTTTGTTTGTGTTTCTCATTAAGTCTCAATTTCATGGTCGAATTGAATCGTTTTCCAACCCTTTTGTCTAGTGCATATGACTGAAATCAGGAGTATGAGTTGGACCTTGTCGCGAGGATTGAGTTATTCAAAGCTCGCACAGGTTGTCTGCTAAGCTAGGATGATTCCAGCTCATGCCCTCGCGAAACGATGAATCTTATGTTGATGTTGACGAATATCTTGTTCATGGGCTTGAAGGCTACCAAAGAGCAATTGTGGTTGGATAAATCTTGTATCGACTTGTCGCAGGATAGGTTGATTGGGAAAGGTAATGGGTTGTGGCACATTACTTTCTAGTTGCGCCTGATCACCTGAGGACGATCTTTTCGCACTGATCCCGCGACAACCGGAGGCGAAGGGGTTTTGACTGTGTACAAAGGATGCGTTACGATGAATTAGCTTTCAAATAGAATTGCTGAGCCGCAATGAGTCCTCGGAAGTATACTTACAAACAATCCGCTTGGCCTGGTGGACGACCGTCTAACATGAAAGCTCTTGTCATGAATGAGTTCGATTTAGTTCTTTGGGGTTCGGCTATCACTCTGGCTGATGATATCAGAAAGATTGTTGCCCATAGGAGACTTTGATAAACAATTTGGCCAGATAGTCCCGGTTTATTAACCATTTTGTTGACCCTAGAGAAGATTTCAGTGGGCTTTCACCGGTAGCTGGTACTCGAGGTTTTGAATTGTTGATTCATTTGGTCTGTGGCAAAGAATTACGAAATCTTAGAGGCAGGTTCATTAGTCGAAAAAGCTAAGTTAAAAGCTATCGTGTTTCTAATAAAGCTATATTCATTTTAATTTATTATTTCACGGTGCGACTAAACACTTTGCGTGTCTAAATTGATGTATTCAACAGATAACTCAGCAACCGAGGTATCTCCCTGTCTACAGTATCCCAAATCTAGGAGGGGGATATATCAAGAGAGGATTGAGTGGAATGAATCAGATCGGTTTGAGTTTGCGCCCTTTTTACATACTGCCTAGATGAAACAATCAGATGAGCTTAATTCAAACCAACTGCTCTCCGGGACTAAGAACTTTGAATTCAACTTGAAACGCTTTCAAATTTGTGCGCCAGTAGGTCTCGCGGGCCCATAAAGAGAGCTCTCATCGTGAAAGCTCTGCGCACGCATACTTCCTGCACAGTTGGACCGCTCACGCTTTTTCTCAGACCGCATGTGGTGTCAAACCCCGAAACAAAGTCCATTTGTTGATGCCTCAACAATTCATCTTGGATATTTATATCTTTGGAAATCTCTTTATATTATTGTTGCATCATTAACTAATAATCATCGATTGGAGCTTTTTCTGACACAACATCAGAATGGTAAGTGTAGTAACCCTAGTTTAATGTTCACCCAGGTCCGTGAGGGTTTAGTCCTGAAACTAACTCTGTTATACGAAATTCCCCCAGGCTTCACACAAAACATTCAGAATCAAGAAGAAGCTGGCTAAGAAGCAAAAGCAGAATAGGCCAATCCCACAATGGGTTAGGATGAAGACAGGCAACACGATCAGATACAATGCAAAGAGGAGACATTGGAGAAGAACCAAGCTCAAGTTGTAGATACACAACAACGGGAGTCTATGATTTAAGAATAAATATATAAATTCAAACCTCAGGCGGGCTAATCTACAGCCTCTAGTATTAAGTTATAATTATTCTTGATCGAGAAGAAGTGCAGAGTTTGACTCTCCTGGTCCAGCGGATAGCTTGTTGCACCTTTCTCGGTAGACTGGGCGCAGCACGTGATGACAACCTTAGAAGATGGACTAAGTTTGAACAAACGTTTGCACAACATTTGAAAGTTAGACACTCTCATGTCTAATGGCATCTTCTTCACAACACGCTGGCCATCATAATGTAGAGTAACATTCACATATTTTTCCACTTGCTTCTTCGTATCGAGATCCTCCGGTAGCCCGTACGTGTCGGCAAGCTCTTGGTACCTTGGGTGCAATTCGAGAAAGCCTAGGTTCGTGCCTTTCTTGAAGGTCTTGTACTCTTCAAACGCCCTACGCACATATAAGATTTCTGAATCTCTCCTGATGGTTTTTGTGATCTCCTCCCTGTTGAGTAACTTTAAATTGCCGACCCTTGCGACAACCAGAGACTTTGAGAACTTTTCTCCGGTGAAGAACGGGTTTTCGTTGCATATAAGGCAAACTAATGAGGCAAGGAAATTGAGGCAAGAGATGCTAGCCCAATCATTGATGCTATTGTAAGATATGTTGAGCACCTCCAACTGACTCAAAGTTTTCCTGACTGATTCGCTGATATGAATTGATTGTAATTTACAGCGGGATAAGTCGAGCTCTTTGAGGTTGTTTAATTTGCCGGAACTTGTGATCCAGTCGATGTCGGTGAAATTGTTCTGACTCAAGCGGAGTGCTGAAATTTTCTCGGTAATGTTGGAAGTCTTTTCACTTTGCGCAAGTCGCATCTTATCACCATCTAGCTGGCTATCCCAGAGATCTATCTGTTCGAAAGCGGCCCAAATGCGGGAAATCGTATCCAGCGTAGTCAACCAATCTAAACCTACCTGGCCCATGGTGATAGAGTGCAACTTCCGGAACAATGTGGGAGGATAATCAATCACTTGCCGATCGACTCTGAGATCGTTATGGCTAATCACAATCTCTCTGAGATTTGGCAGGCAGGTTAATATTTTTATCAACTCCTGCCAAGAGAGTCTGTTGCCAGCTAAGTTGAGTATGGTTACTCTGTCGAGTAGCCCAAAGATTTTGCAGATATCACCAGCGGAATTGATACTCCGACCCGACAAGTCTATACTAGAGATCATCCTGAGTTGTTTTTGAACACTGGAAACCACCCCAAATCCGACGAACGTGATCTCAGTTGTGATCGATCGATCCTTGGGAATCTTATGGTTGTCGTCAAACTCTTCCTGATCGACATATTTTTCATGTAGTGCGCTGACGAAGTCAGACATAATCCCAGAATGCCTCTCTAGAGCTGGCGCCATATTTTCTAGGTCGAGGACCATTTCATTAATCTTTACGTTCTCCAGCTTTGTCCTCCTCGCCTTCTGTGATCTCTCGAATGTAGAGTATATTGTTACACCTGATCAAGACTTCGCCTAGGGTTCCCGCTAACTTGTTATCAACATATTCTTCCGTGTTTGCTAGTTGGACATTCATGTAGCTATCAACTGATACCAAATATCCCCTATATTCCATGCCCCATTTCAACTTTATGACGACAGCTTTACCTATGAGTCCATTAAGAAAAGGTTTTGGGTTCAAGATCATTCCAGTGGCCGACATTTCAGATTGAAAATAGTCGCGAAGACGGTCTCACATGTGTTTGCATCAGTAGATAAGCTTGTCCTAAAGCTTTCATTAATCCCGCATGCCCTCAACAACTCTTGAACAGTCGAGGGAGAATTTATGGCGGTTCAGCTGCAGCCTTTACAAACACCAGCGCGCTTCTTACAGAAACATTTCAAACACGTGTACGACGAACGCAAGCGAGATGGCTGTGCAGCTTCCATATAGCGAAGCCAACCGAATTCAAACGAATTCACCTGACAACGAACTCACCGAATGTAACCCCTTTCGAAAATCCATTCAGAAGATATCCTGCTATCTCCAGAACATCATAAGACCAAGAATACTCGAAGGAAAATGAACGAAGAACAGATCATTTCGATTGGTCTATCCGATTGGCAAATCCTTTAATGCTAAAATCGATCTCTATGGAAGATCAGGCACAATCGAACGCATTCAGAGCTCAATCCTATTTTGTATCGATGTCTCGAATTGGTATGTAGACTTAAGTCTGAAAATCACTGCCTCATGGATCAGCCGTCGATTATGGGCACTGTTGGCGCATCCAGGACACCGCAGTTGTTATTATCGGCGGACATATATATGTAACCGTTGTTGCCCCAGTACGTAGACCAAGAGTTTTTCACCTTCCAAACCAGCTTTCCGTTCAAGTTCATGTAGCCCACTGCCAAAACTGAGTGGTCGAGACTGTCAGGAGAGTTCTGGCACTTGGGGTCGTAGTAGGCCCCATGAGAGTAGAAAGCGAAGGTATTCTGCGAAGCATCGATGGATATCGACACTGGACCATAGTTAACCAGGGCATGCTTCAGGCCATCAACACTGTTCCCAGTGATATTGTAGAAGCCTACAAGTTTTGCGGGCCTCTCAACGTCTTTATCATGGCAGATACCATCTATTCCCAGATAGTGTCCATAGTCCTCCTCGGTTGACAAGCCGCCCGCCTTCTGGATGTAATGGTAAGCACGGAAATCTTCGCCACCATCGCAACCATTGTTACCAAATTGCCAACTACAATCAACAAGTTGTTGCTGAGATAGGCGCAACAGCTTGCCTGTCTTAACAAAGTAGGCACCCTCGACTGCGCCAGCGGTTCCGAATGACCAGCAACTGCCGCAAACCGCCTGGTCCTTGACTGGAGTTACAGCACCCCGGGCCTCCCAGTCCACCGTGTCTGGTAGCGTCTTGAGTGCTGGAGAACCATTTGAGAGCAAGTTATGATGCGTGGCATAGTCTAAGCCTCCGTTGTAGCCTTTTGAGTGTAACCTACCTCTGAGATATCTCAGATCGTTAACATCAACGTCGGCGAACTTGTTCAAAGCCAGCTTATACTCCTTGAGCTGACGGTTTTTGCTCATCACAAAGCGTAGATTATGCAAAAAGTTGAACCAACCCTTTTGTTTACCCTCGTCGCTTGAATAATATTTATCGTGCTCCTTTTGGAACTCGTCAAAATGATGGTCCACATGATCGTATCGGTGTGGCTCGCTAACAAATTCATGGATAGGATTTGAAATGACCAAATGGGCTCTTTGTTCCGATGAGCTCTCTGTGTCGCCAGGTCCTGGCATAGGCCCGCACTGTTCACTCTTAGAGTCCATTATGAAGTCGGAGTCTTTGGCTCCGTTGGCACGATAATGATGATAGCGTATATCATATCGGTCGTAGTGGGAGCCAAGCAAACGGTCGTAGCCCAACATGTAGTAATGAACTGGGATGAAGTTCTTTGGATCGTTCTCGTCTTGTCGAACCCAGAACTTGTAGGTATTCTTCTTTTCTCCAACAACTGTCACAAGTTTCCATAGCTGGCAACTCTTGCGACGATGCACGCTGCCAGCAACTGAGGGACACTTTTCTATCGAATCGAACTGGAAATCGGTCAAATCTGGCAAGACAGTTTGAGCTGAAATGGTGAAACCAACTCCACCGTTGACCCCAAAGCAAACCCGCTTAACTGGTGTCCTGGTGTTTGTCCTCATCGCATTACTGTGGCCGACTAGTGAATCGTTGTAGTGCAAGTGTTGGAAGGTGCTACTGACAAGCTTGTAAGCTTTGCTCACGATAGATTCGAGTCTATGTAGTCCATCTCCGTGGCTCTTCTGATCCGGCTTAGAGGGGTGGAAGTCCTTGGGCACGAAGACGAATTTGTAAATCGATCCATAAGGACTGACACCAGTTGAATCGTTGGTCCGACTTGGCCCGAACTGGAATATCTTATAGTCGCCCCCATAGTAATCCGTTCTCGACCTATCGGCCTTCTTATCGAAATAGGCGGTGAATGGCTCGTTCAGTTCGGCGTACCTGTTTTTGAAATCACAAAGGTTAATCGTTACGCCAAAGTTTAGCACTAAAAAGCTCTAATTTTGATGTTTCTCAAGGTTGCTTCCCAGAGTTGCTTTTTGTTATTCAGCCCCTATATACTTACGGAAGTGAGAGCACACCGTCGACCCGATAGTTGTCCGAAAACTTTGGGGGAACTCTCGATTCGGCGGCGGCGACGGTCCATGAGGAAAACTGGGCGCCCAAGACAATGAGCGGAAGCAAAACTGAGCCTACTGAGTAAGCCGAAATCATCGTTCAGACTATATTGGGACCTAGTCCACTGAATGTTAATTGATTCTTTCCTGTGAAATCCAATTTTGGGTTATGTGTTCATTCGAGGAATTTGACGAGAATCCTCAAACAAAAGTGTAAACAGACAAGAAATGAGTAACTTGCCGGTGGTATGGTCTGGAGTGGTTGTTCAGGAGCGTAGGCGAGAGATACAACCATATAAACTCCACACAGTTGGAGTCTCTTATCGAGAAGTCGCGATCTCAGAGTGCCATCTCATAACGCGCTCAGGCCTGCTGCTCTGTCGTCCATTGGTCCTGTCCGCACAGCTACTAGAGATTCCTGATCACCCGATAACAGTCCTTGTCTACCTCAACAATCATCTTTCATCAATTTCTAAACTTAGGTAATCGCCTAACATACCGAAAGTGTCCCTCTTTCTGAAGAGATGATTGTATCCATTGATTTCGGAGATTCACAGTTTTGGAGATATCTGTGTGTCGTGGCGGCCTAGCTTTATTAACACAAACATTGAGCGACTAGATCGTGCACCACTAGCTCGCCTGAGCTACTCTCATATGCCATGTTACCTGTGAAAATGAACCCCACACGAAGGAGGCTTCCGAAATTTAGCGACTTCTTTTTCTTTGTGATGTGTCGGCATGAGCTCTTAGAATATGATACATTGTTGAGAGTCTGTGGAAAGCAGATTTTGGCTTGCAGGGAATGATGACTATCTCTCTGGCACATGAGCGAACTCAGCTTCGACAAGACAGCTGAATAACAACATATGGCAGAGATGTCTGGGGAGGTCCACCATGTTGACTCAACAGTCGGACAGCTGCCTTGAGAGAGCTCTCTTCCGCTCGCTGTCTAAATCTCGAACAAGACTCCTCTAATCGATATGCTGAGATTCTCACATGATCCATACAGAAGTCGGTCCAAAATCGTAAGCTTGTCAGAGACGACAGGCGGGAGGTTGATTTGCTCTAGGGACATCTCATCTGCAAAACGCAAAATCTGGGGCCCATCTTACCGAGAGCGCCGGCAGCAAGTGATTACCGCAACAATCACACTGGTGGTTCGCAGACCTGTGAACTCCCATTGATTTGTGCGCCTGGGTTGGTGGCTTCAATGTGCGATGTTAGCGTGCGCAATCAGCTGTCTCAGCCGTCTTGGAGCTCATGGCAATACAAACAAATCCACGTGACTCACGTGTGTATATGAATATTATCGCCGACACCAAATTGTTGGACTCGAATTCCAACTAATTCTTATGACGAAATGTCTCAAATCGATAACGAGAAGATTTCCTCGAGGCTTCTGAAAGCCATCGAAGAAATTGGTGTCGAAAAATTGAAGATTATGAGCCATTCCGAATGTTTGGCTGGTATTCGTCGTATTGCCGAAGAGACCCTGAGTCAAGATGGAACAAGACTAATCCTGATCACACAAGCAATAAAAGACTGCCAAATTGCCTCCTACAAGCGTGATCTTCTAGTTCAACTCCTGGATGAACTGATGAGCTCAGACAAGATTCTAACAGAGTACCTGATTGGCGACCCATTCGGTCTCGACAATTGTCGCCGTGTAGTGTGGAAAGAGCACGCTAACACATTGATTACAATCCCAGATCACGTGGCGAATTGTCAGCTCTTGAATGAACACAAAGCTCTCCTGCCACATAATTTCTACAAAAGGTTATTAGAATGCGTCTGGTCAGCTGTCAGAGGTTTTCCTTTAACGAAGAATCCTATTAGCGAACACCAGTCCCTTCTGGTGCAACTTTTGGGACGGATTTCCATGTCACATAAAGACCTTGTTTGGCAGATCTTCACTTCCAAAGCATTAGGTTTAATTCCCGACGATGAGAAGTTTTCCCAAACATTCAGGAACATTTTCTTATTGCCAGTCGAGACCTCAAAGGGTAATGCTATCTTCGAACAGTTTATCGAGTATCTTTATTTACCCATCTTTAGAAATCTTCGACCCACTGATGACTCAGGACAAAAAATAAGTCTACTATTGGGTACTCGAGCACTAGAGAACGAGAGCTTCCGTTATTTACTCTGTGATAAGTCAATCTTGAGAGCGAACTTCAACATCGGAAAATCTCTCAAGAAAGTGATACTATTCAACGTTTTTAGTTACTTAAGTTATAATGCCAAACTTCAGGCACACTGTGATTCAAATATCCTCCTAGATACTCTTCATGCAATCATCACTAGTTGGTCTAGCTCTACAAGAATATTGTTGAGATTACATGAACATAATGAATATATAACTTGGGCTTTGCTTGTTTGTTTCCGGTTTGCTATCAAGGATCACAAAGACAAGCTAGCGCATAGAAGTAAGGATTTTCAATCAATGATAGCGAACGCTATACCAGTATATCTGAATAGGTCCGACAGCATACAACGAAATTTGGGTATATACATTGCCGATTTATTAATGCCAGATCTCAATAATTTAATCCTGCACCAGAACTCAAACAAAAAATGTGATAACGAACCCAAAGAGGAGATAGAATCGCCCATGCTGTTAAAATCTGAGGAGAAGACTCTCGCTTATTCAGAGGCCCGCGAATTGTATAAGGAAGAATATAGCAAGATATTTAGGGGATTCGAACAACAGGATTTGGCTCACCCACCTCTCGCTGAGTCGAAAACTAAGGTGAGAGCGAAGACCGAAGAGAGGACCAACCAATCTAAACCAAAAGAGCAGCCAACTGTCAGAAAGAAGGTTGAAGTCATCGATAGCGGAGATGATGAAAACAGTGAGGACAGTGATGGAAATTTCGGCGAGGAACTGGAGCGTGTCCCAATATATCTACGTGATTGTGTCGAGGGCCTCAGGGATCAATCTGCCAGTGCTAGGTACGTCCGTCTTTGTCTAGTCAGGGCGAGTCAATTGGTTGATAAATTCAGCAGTGAGCAGCAAGGTCTAGACACTATCACCGATGTCGGTGTAGAGCTCGCACAAACTGTATTGTTCGCCGAAAATCAATTCAATCTGAAGAAATTCAACCATTTCCGGATGAAGATTCTTTCTTCATTATGCTGTGCCAAACCTGAACTTATAGCAAGATACTTGGTTGAACAACTGAACCGTTGCAATAGAAGCATGAGGCAACAGATTGACATCCTAGACGCTCTCGTTGCCTCTGCTCAGCAGCTGTCTTCGATCAGAACAAAACAGGCTGTCGGCGGCGGAAAGGTGAACCGATTTGCGCGATACGTCCCGTTATACTTTTACGGCATATGCCATAGACTCAAAGCGGACCTCTGTGATGACAGTTCTGCCTTGATAACTCCACTTCCCGGAAGTGTTCTCGCTGCATTCAGAGATTTTGATGATCTCAGTTCGACGACGAGCGAAAATGATGCCGAAACTATCTTGACAAGGGCCATCAATATGGATAAAGAGAGAAGACAAGGAACAAAAAAACATGGATCGGCCATAATGATAGGATCCCATGTGAACACCATGTGCGTAACTGATCGAGTGCTTGAACTCGAAACAGTATCTGATGATAGCTATTTGCTCAGCAGGATATTGAATTCGATATCAGTGATTCTTAGATGTGCTAGCCAGCAGCCGATATTGTGCAGGCTTTCGAACGATCTATTCGAGGTTTTGAGAGCCTATCGATGTCATCCCGATCTCGGGGTACAGAAGTCGATTGTTAGCTGTCTCAAAACAATGCAGGACTGCACTCCCGAAGTCCACTTCAAGGAACAGCTTGAAGACAAGATGGTGAGGCAATTCGGGCCTTGGTTGGAAAGTAAATCTTTGATGCAATAGTTTGAGTGTTGCATCAGTCGAGCTGAACCCATCTCGCAATACAGTCGAATTAGAGGATTCCCGTTCACTATGTCCTATATGTTTCTCTTTGTCCAGTAATCTTTCACCAGACTGGCTGGGAGGTAACAATTTATTGAAGGTTGGGTATCAGGAGACCATATAACCTGATCGTGGAATGGCTTAGTTGTAAAACGTTCGCGTGCATTGCATCTGAAACCATGTATAACTCTATAGAGTCTAAGAGTAATTCATACTTGCCTGCTAATTCAGAGACTTGGGGGTCTAGCTCCTCGATGAGCTCTATGTCTTTTGACGAGTTCAATAGGACACGAACATACATGAGATCGAAATATATCTGCATAGCTCGCCGCCGTCTGCTTTCTGCTTTAAGATCTGTCTCTATCTTCGTTAGAAGGATTGAATAGATTCTCACGATTTGTTGAATAGTGATCCTGAGTCCCTCTCTGATGCACAGCTTGGAAAGATAGAATCCTGAGATTGTATTGATCACCCGAGACATTTCATGAAGGAAACAGCTTAGTTCAATAGATGTATATTTGGGTATACGTATATAGCAACCGGTGGCACTGGGAGAACTGAACTCGTCTAATTGCGCCTCTATCTCATTCGTCTTGCTATTGAAGAAGGCGCTTGGCTGATGGCGTCTAATCTGAGCTTGATAACTTGTGTCGAGGGAATCCCTTTCGAATTTCTCAACCAAAAACTCAATGGATGACTCTAGACTGAGCTTGAACAATTCGTCATCATCACTCTCTTCTTCAACACCCGAGTCTATGATGCCGATTTGCGTGGGCTCTGCTGACTGAATTTTGCTCCATAAACGGTTTTTGATGATCTTTTCTGTACGAGCTAAAATCTTTCCAAGCTTAGAGATCAGCATCTGTCTCTTAACATCGACAAGATCATCAGAGTTCAAAGACTGACACAGCTCATGATGATTTTGCAGCATTTTCACGGCTTCTCTGTAAATTTTAACACTATCCTTCAAGCTTCCTGAGTCAAATTGCTCCCAGAGATCAGCATTCATTCTGGACAAGTTTGCAATGAGAGTTGGAATTCTGTCTTCGGAAGGACGTTTGGCATTGTTGGAGTCAGTTGAGTTGTCGATCGATAGTGATCGGTTCGTTATTTGTTCTCTGGAAGTCAACAAGGACCTTTCATAGAACTCTGAGATAGTTTTGTCGAGATTCTTTATGGAACTTTCTACCTGATTCAAACTCTGTTTCATGGATTGGACGGCGTCACTTGTTTCCACGACATCTTTGTACTTCTCCTTGACTATCGACTTGAGAAGCTCAGTCCGTTTATCGATTTCGTGAGCTAAATTATCCCGAACTGATTCAATCTCTTCGAAGGAATGTTCCTTAAACAATATATCTACACCGGAGGGTTCACTAGCTGACATGGTTTAACAAATATGATGAAAGAATAAAAAAATCATTACCAGAGCATCAGATGACACGAGGCTCTGAGGTGATGAGAATCAAAACAATGAGACCATGGTCGCGCACGTGGTCTGAAGCTAAACCGAAGGTTGACTACGAAAATCGACGACAACCATAAGATCTTCTGCCTCAAAGCTAGTTGTTTCATAAAAAGTCGGATTGGATATCCATCGAAGATTCAGCCCGAATAGAGGTAGATAAGGCTGTAATTCGAATTAGATAAATCGACACCACTCTTATACTCCTAGACTGAACTCATTGAGCCGGGCTAAATGCTGCCCCTACGGTCTGTATGCGCCCAGACACTTTCCAGTGTGACTCTCCAAGCCTGTTGAATTTTGCTGTAGAATTGCTATGGGTAGCTGCTTTTCTGGAACGAGTCGGATCGACTCGCCGCATGCTATCGCCAATGTCTGGCTTGAGAGAAGCTGCTTTGAGAGAAGCAAGAACGGTAATTGCGTTCTACAGAGGCGAGACTTCCTGCCTGAACGAGCCTGTATGGCTCGTCAATGGATTTCTCTCTTTGAGAGCTCGAGAGCAAGTAGGTAAAACGAAGCTAGGCCATACGAGAGCAACTTGTATTGATTCGCATTGCCAAAATTGAAGGCTGCCCCAAGACTGTGCGCTCTGTCTCAGTCTTCCATTGACGATTTAGCTCGCCCTTCAGACCTGTTGCCATTGTCAAGCTTTGTGGCAGCAGCCCTTAATGGCCGAATCCTTTTCAAGACCATCATTTTCGGTAGCAATTTTGATTCCTTGTCAGCTTGATTTGAAGCTGATTACTCTCGACTTCTATCGGCTTGGAATAGAAGCATTACAGGCGAATCTGGTCAGAGAAGCCCTTAATGTTGGCCGCGAACGAATGGATTACACGAGCAGAGGAGACGTCAAACGTCTAGCTTGGCCAAAGATATACCACCATTCGAGTGTAACTGTGTCCATGTAGACGTTTGGTCTGCCTAATCAGGCGGGCAATTAAGAGGCGAGCAAAAGAAGTTCTCGAGGGTGAAAGAATGTGAGCGAGTTTGCGTGGTAGCTGATCAGTAAGTTTAAAGCGAAATCACGATTAGCCTGGTAGGTTGTTGTGGAGGCAAGCCGAGGGAAAGTGACTAATCAAGTTAGAGAGAACAAAAGGAATGAGGAGAAAAACTTGTGGTTGGGCACAGTTTTTACTGCTTGGATGTTGCGGGGAGTTGTTGGCGTTGTTGTGGTAGTTGTAATAAAGCAAGACTTAGGCTGACGTAGACGAGCTGGGGCAGCCAAGTTAGGCCAACAGCAGACGTAGAGTTATCCTTTTCGGCCCGTTCTGCCTTTTTTTCCCTCGTTTCGCTTGGCTCTTTGGAAAACCAACGAGGGGGGAGGGGGGGCCAAAAGTTAGCTTGGCAGTAAAAGAGCTCGCGAGATGCGTCCTCTGTGTGTCAGAGTCAGACAGCGCTAGCTCGTTCGACACTAGCACTAGTGGGTGGGCGCACACGCGATTTCATCCGTGTTAACATTGCGTGCAACAAACACAGTCTGTAGGCCTGATAGAGTAACCAATTTTTTTTCTTTTTTCTTATATTGGCAGGAAAATCCAATCTGCCAGAGTGTTGGACCATTTTTTCTCCCCCCTTTTTCTTTTTTCCTCAAACCAAATCTGACAACTTCGATGCTTTGCATGGCCACATTGTTTTCTTGTGTGGCCGCCAGCGGAAAACGCGTGTGGCCCACCCAGACCTTTGCCTAGACTATGGAGTGGCCGATGGAATCTCTCTGTTCGCCTCCAGAGGCCATCAATCCAAATGATTCGACGCGACAATTGGGCGTGAAAATCTGCCGAGTTTGTTTGTTTGTTTAAGCCGCCCCCTTTTTGAATTATTCCAGCGACTGCAAGAGCACAGAAGCAGAGAGAGAGAGAGAGAGAGACATACACGCAACCAGTGACTAGACAATCTCGAGGAGTGGCTGAACATAGTGAGCAAGACTGAAGCAGAAGCATGTCGCACGACTGGAACTACCACGAAGACGATCCCACGCACGGACCACACCACTGGGCGCACCAATATCCAGATGTTGGTCAAGCCCAGTCGCCAATCGACATCCAAATCGACTACTCGGACCTGCAGCGGCACCAGGACCAAGTCTGCTGCTCCTGTGACCGGCTTCCACTGCACAAGGGTCTGCAGGGGCTGACCATTGGCCACTCGAACTCGGGACAGCCAGGTGGGTGGTCGAAAGAGTCGGATGGGGACCCAAAGAGAAATGAGGGCGGTGGTTCAACAGGTGGCCAGTGCAATAGCGAAGACGACGGCTGTTTGGCCAACGCAAGACTTGCTGAGGGGCGCAATGGACTCTCTGCAGCTGAGGGGGAGCATTTGGCGCGCGAACAGAGCAAATGTGAGAGACTGAATGAGAAAAAGGATTCCATTAGGGAAAGCGAGGGCGAGCGGCAAAGAACTCGCTATTGTGCCACAAACAAGAAACTCTTCTTGGGCTATCCGCGTTACTTGGACTCCATTAGATTGTCCAACACTGGACACGCCTGGCAAGTAGACATGCCGCAGGAGTTGGGCCAACACACGCGTAAGTATGACAGCGCTAATCTGTATGGATTAATCTGGTCTCCATTGTTTTCTTTTCTTTTCGCTTTGTTTTGTTCGCCTAGTCCATCCGTTGCTCCTTTGTTGCCTGTTGGTCTCATGCTGGCCCATGAGACCAACATCGAGGCAGCATAGGAGGAGAAGAATCGGCGCTCATAGAATAGACTGCTGTGGAAAGAACAGAGACAGAGACACACATGAGAGCAGTGAGACTAATGCATCTAAACAACAACAATCACCATCTGGCTCCCCCGCAGTGCTTTGTGGACCTCCGCTGGGCGAGCGCGAGTACAGACTGGCCCAGTTCCATTGCCATTGGGGCTCAGACTGCAGCGCTGGCTCCGAGCATCTGGTGAATGGGCGCGCCTACTCGGCCGAGGTGAGTAGTACACAGTCTCCCCCATCTGAGGAGGCTCTTTGAGGGCCTCCTTTGTGGGGCTTCCGTTTGCACCGGCAGCGAACTAACTCTATTGGGCAATTCTGTTCTCTTTGACCAAACCTAACACACACAACAATGGCTCCCCAACCAACTGGAACAGATCCACTTTGTCCACTGGAACTGTTCCGATTTCTCCTCCCTCGAGGAGGCGGCCAGACACAAGCATGGGCTGGCGGTGCTCGCCGTCTTCGTGGAGGCGCTCGAGGACGACGAGCAGCACTGCAACAAACACTTGGAGCGCATAGTTTCCGCCCTCGAGCTCATTAGCGACAAGGTGCACTCGTCGGTGCTGGTCCAAAGGGCGCGTGTTGATGTGAAGAAACTGTTCCCCTCCAACAGGTGGCTCTACGCCACCTACGAGGGTTCGCTCACAACGCCGCCCTTGTCCGAGGTGGTGGACTGGGTGGTGTTTCTGCAGCCCATCCAGTGCAGCCGCCGACAAATCGAGGCCTTCAGGCAGATGAAGTGCTCGCCGACGGGCGAGAGATTGCAGCGCAATTGCCGTCCACTGCAACCGCTCAACGAGCGAGTGGTGTCCATTTGGACGCACACTGGCCCATCGTCAGGCGCCGGCCACCATCATCATCATAAGCATCATCATCACCATCCTCACGCTCATCACAAGGAGCAGTGTGCGAGAAGGGCGTGAAAAGGAGAAATAAAGCTCGGCCGAAAAGGAGCTGCAGATGAGAGAGAGAGATAGGACTAGACTCTAATGGGGAGAATTCACTTCAGTTCAGTTCAATTCAATCTAATTCAATTGAATCCAACTGAATTCAAGTCAATGAATTAATTAATCAACTGCTAAATTTAATGGGCGAACTAATCATTAGTCTGTTTCTCGACTTGAACGCGCCAGTCTCCACATGGACGGCAACTGCACCATTCTCACTGTGCAGTTGCCCATAGGTAACATACATGTAGCCGGCCAGTGGCTCGCTTGTCACAGTTTGAGTTTCGCCTTCAGCTCGAGCAATTCCTGGCGCTCAATCTCCGTGGTGGGCTCTTTGCATGGGTGGGCGAGGCCCATCTCGATCCACTTGGCCACCTCGTGTTTGGGTCTGTTTTGGGCCAAAAGGGCGCGCGCCATCCAAAGGCCAGTGGGCGGCCAGTCGTCCCTGAGCGAGTGGGCGCGCAGAAACTGTTGCTCGGCCTCCGCGTGCGATCCCTCAATCTTGAATTGGCCACTCTTGTCGTGCATCACCATGGTCTTTATGACGGTCCTTTCGAGCCAAGTGAGATTGCCCACATTGTAAAAGTAGCGCCCCAGCAAGTGGTGGGCAAGCGCATCCTCTGGATTAAGCTTGATGCAACGCAGGATGGACAGTTTGAACACCTGACTAAGCACAACCAGCTCCTTCGAGCTGCCCATTCCATCCAATTGCCAACCAATTGCTATTTCAGTCATTCGCACGGATTAGAACAATCATCATTTTTTACGGGAGCCTTTTTCATTAGTCATCTTGTTACGTTGCTAAATTTAGCCAAACTTTTCCATTTGACCAAACACAATCGATTGTCAAGGCATAAACGCTCATAGTCATGAATGTGAAAATCGGCAGAGAAACTTCCAAACGGATGTTACGGATAGTCCATAATTGACCTTCGACCAATTGACAATTCCCGATCAGCCGGGAATTGTCAATTGGCCGAAGGACATTGGAAAATTGATTGCCAAGCCGTCAACAAACTGCGGACACTCACCTATCATGAACCAGTAGACAACTTGGAAATCGTGTGGATCGTATCTGATGGCTTTGCGGGCCCATTTCACGGGCACTTGGCGGTCCTCTTCTAGTTTCTTGCGCGCTTTGTTGCAGGTCAACCTCAGGTAGCTCGCCTGACATGCTCGGGAATATATTTGAGCCAACAGTTTCTCAATCTCGCTCGTCGGCTTCTCCCACTCTTCATCTGTCTCGTCCAGATTCAGTATCCTGAAATCGTCTTTCACTAGCTCGTTCGTTGAGGCACCATCCAAATCTATATCGGAAAAGGGAAACGGATGCTTCTTCATGAAATGCAGATTGTTGCGGATAAAATTCAGGGCCAATTTTTCCAGCTTCTCCCCCTGGAATAAATCCTCCGCAATGGAGTCGAATTCTTTCATAAATTTGCGACTGTCTTGGATGAACCTTTGCGCCTGCTTCTCGCTTCCATCTTCTTCCAGTTGTATTGACATTTCAAACTTGGAGAATTTCCTCTCAATCTCACTGTGATCTTTTTGGACAATCGGTGGCTAGATTGCACGCAGGCAGACTGTTGATGATGATGGATGCTTCGGCTATAAATAATATTAGATAAGATATTTCTCCTCACTGAGGGCAGACTGTTGTTGATGATGGCCTCTCGCTGGCTTGCTAAACGAGTGAGCCCCAATCGCCGATCGATCGTAATCGTGGAGGCCGAGCCGCCAGCCGCTCACTGGCGGATATTGTATTCCAGATCGACACGGAGACTCGCCGCCAGCCCGCCTGTCTTGCGGGCTGGCGCGCGTTTGCGCGTGCCCGAGCACCTTTGCCACCCAATGGCGGCGGGGAGCTGCATGAGCGGCCGCCAAGTGCGTGCATCCGCGTCACAGCCAACTCATTGTCCCTGCCAGTGTCTGTCTGTGGCAGCCTGTCACACCAGAACCGCCGCCAACCACACACCAGGGCTTGCCTTGCCCGACCAAGTCCCAACAGACAATTTTAGCAACAACTTGCCCGCACCATAAGAACACGCGCCGCCCTCCACTATCCTTTGGCCAGTCCAACGGTAAAGTGCCTCCACTTGTTGAAAAGCCAGCCAACAAGCCAGCCAGCCAGCCAGCTAGCATGACAAGCCCAAATTGGTGCCCAGAAGGAGAAAGTCTAGCCTTTGTTGCGCCTAATGTCGACTCTGGACGGCGGCAAGCTACACTTTTGCAAATTTCCCAACCGCACTCGATATGCGCCGCGTGCTGGACGATGCAAGAAATCAGTCTCAACCATTTCAGTCTCTCTCCAGTTTCCAAGCTCGCCAAGCTTCGAATGGAAACGCTTTCGTTCGGGCCATTGACTATCATGCTTTCAAGAAACAAGAAATCCATTTCTCTCCGCCTGCCTGCCCGGCTGGGTGGCTATTCATAAGCATAGGCTGCCCCCTCGACAGAGTCGCCCTCTTGGCTGGCGGGTGGATAATTTTCAGCCTAGCCCGGCTATGTGTGTGTCCGAAAATGGACAGACACATGGGCTGGCATTTCTATCGTTCTTTATCTTTTGGTGGTATTTTCTCATTCAATTGGGAGGTTCATTTTTCAGCAAACAACAACAATGGCCATAAAGCGGCGCTCTCGCTTTGGCCGATTGTTTTAGAACGAGAGGAGCCAACAGAGTGCAGTGCTATGCCACCGCAATGGTGCACACATTTGGACACAATGTGAAACAAGCGCCCGCTTCACGCAGAGAAGCCAGAGCATTGAGACTGCTCACAGTCTGGCACAGGCGAGCCAGCCAGAAGCACGCAACAGACGAGCTGCCAAGGGCCAAGAAGTGAACAGGTTGCAGCTGCTAACAGGCCCATACAGCTTGTGTATTATTATTTATTTTTATTTATATCTTCAACTTGAGGGCCAAGTTCCTCTGTAAAATATGCATATTTTAAATTGGAGAGTCCCCTGGGGGCGAACAGGCAACAGTGAACAGGGTTTGTTGGTTGGAGGCCGCAGGAAAAGGGCATCGTGTTGGAGATTTATAATCAATCCGTTTGGGGAAGGGGAACTGGCCACATTAGCATTCGGCCGGCAGCTTGTTTGCATTTAGCATACAACAACATCATGATCATTTGGATCGTTTGCCGCCTGTCGTCTTTTGTGCTGTTGTTTTTGCTCCTCTCCTCTTGCCTCTCGCCCCTTGGCCATTGCCAGTCCCGCCCCTCGACGGCGGCGTTCATAATTTCTGACGCCTCGGCCAGGAGATGCCTGTTTTCGCAAGTAGGCACGAACAAGTGGGCAAGACAGGCCCATATTGGAGGCAGTCTGAGCCGCAGATCAACAGGTCAGAGTGGCGCCAGAGGCCGACCGTTGGCCGTCTGTTTGGTCCTGTTTTTCCCTCATTGCTTCCCGCCCCTTTCTGGCAATCTTGTGCACTCGTTACGATTTTGCGAGGAGGCGCGAAAAGCGACCGCCACTTCCTGCAACCTGAGGGCACCCAGCGCTGCAACTGCTCCAACTGCTGCCACTCCTCCGCGGCAAGGCCAAAAAGGTCCGCCCCTCCGAGACGACAACTCAATCTCCAGAGCCTCGCCCTGTCACCTGAGCTCTGGGCAGGCAGACACAAGCGCCAGCAGGCTCGTCAAAAGTTGCTAATGAGACCACAATTGGCCGAGGAAAAGATTGCCCATTAATCATCGACTTTGCCGCTCAAGTGGCCACCTCTGGCTGCTGGCCAAGGGCGTCCCGGCAGACCGTCTCCACCTGTTGCCCTTTGCCCTTTGCCTCTTTCCTTCTGTCTGCTTAGGGCCGCCGCTCAGCAGCTTCCGGCTGCCGAGCGTGAGCCCAGCTGCATCCACATGCACATTCTGCCGGCCTTTTGGCTCGCCAGAAGGGCCGAGGTAGCAGATTAATTAGCGCAGTCTTGTCGCCACTTGATGCTGGCGCGGTGACACGCAAGCCCGCGGCTGTCCCACAGTATACAAGCAAGCGCAGTGACTCGCGCGTCATGGGCTGGCACAGTGGGTCTGCGCTCGGTGTGTCCCTTGCGATATTCGGATCAGATACTGGCCGGCTTTTATCTCTCTGCCAGAGCTATCCCATCGCAGCCCAAGTGGTTGCGGTGGCTCTGGTGTGTCCTTGAGGAAGAGGAAAAGGAGCGAGATGTTGGCCGTTCGAGCTTTGAAGTCTGAAGTCAGAAGTCAGAATTCTGAAGCCAAAAGTCCAAAGTTTCGAGTCACAAGTCTGGAGAGCGCTGATTTACGAGCTTTTTTGTGGCATCGATTTCAATCATTCTTGGCCATTCTTTTTGTCTTGCTTTTTCCATTACCGGCCAGCCAACTCTGCACAATGTTTGACAGCTTCACGTTTCGCCGGCTCTCACTTGTCTGCCGTGGCGGTGGGCCAGTTGAGTTTAGAGAGAGAGAGAGAGAGAAATGTTTCCAATGAAACTGAACAATTTGTTGGCGGCCACAACTTGAAACTGGTGGTCTTTTTACAACTACTCCTCCTGAGAGTGTTCCCCACCTTTGCCTCAAACTACACTTTCAACTCAGGCCCAAGACTGCACTGACTCGACGGCCAAACTCTAGCCCGAAGCTGAACTCTAAGGCGCGCTCCCAAGCGACAAGCGAAACCGTCTCCCTCGAGACCACTTTATCGGTTCCGAGCGGCCGGAGGAGAGAAAAGAGAGATCTCTCTCTCTCGTTGCGTCAGCGCCCAAACAAAGGGCGGAAACTTGGCCCAGCTGGTCACCGTTCTCGCTCTAGTCGAGCTGCAGGATGAGGGGGGAGAAAAATTGGAGCCAAGTGGCCGGCCGAGTGGCGTCCTGCGCTGGCCAGGATTCCATATTTGTGCCAAGAGCAGCCTCGAAGCCGAGCGAGGAGAAGAGCTTCGGACGGAGTAGGATGGAAGAGCTTCCTGTGGGCGAGGGAGCTCCGGCTGGCCAGTAGTGGGCCGGTGAGTGGCTGAGAGTGGCTGGCCATTGAGAGCGTGAAATGGCCACTTGTTGGCGGCGCTTTTTACTGCAGCCAGCGGGCCAGCGTTGTGCCCAGTTGTCGACATTCTTCGCCCTCTGGAGAGTCTCGAGTTCTCGGCCCTAAGGTCCATTCAGCGGCCCGGTCGTGTCCGAGAAGGAGCCAGACGGTCGTCCGGGATTGGGCAGCGGCGCCAAATGGACAACACTGGACTCGAGTTCCCCTTTGCGTGGCTCCAAATTGGACGCACCAACGCGCGGCCCCAACGGCAATTGTGCCCACGCTCTCTGCTGCTTCCTCTGAGAGAGAGACTGCGCTTTCCTCTAGCCACTTGGTCGTGTTGACGTGCCCGAGTGGGACCAGAGCACCGCAACGTGCCCCAACCTCGCCATGCTCAATGGAGATGACTCGGCCACTTTGCGCTCCTCCGCCGGCCGAGCTGCCTTTCACGATCCGCTCAGCTGAAGGCTGCCCTCTCTCTCTCGGTCTCTCTCTCCACAGCCGGCCGCCTGTCTCACCAATGGCCAAAGTTGCCAGTTCCAGTTCCTCTCTGTCCCTGAATGTACATAATCCTCCAGCTGACTTAACTGATAAGGAAACTCATTAGAGACTCATAACTACACACGATGCGCAGCCCCAACCAACTGGACTCTAGCCATCCAAGTGCTGCAGTGCTGAAGTGCAAGAAGTTGGCTCTCAATAAAATTCACCACCTGATTTTGGCTTCACTCTACTCTGCAAACTCAACTCCACTTGGACCTCGCCTCTCCCCCGTGTCGTCCACCTGAACACGTCGCGCCATAAACAGAGAACACAACATGATGCTGCCTCTCTGCCTCTCTCGCTCTCTTCCTCTCGGCATCATGTGGCTACAACAGCGGCAGCTTGTAAGTAGCAATGATAGTGCAATAATAATAACAAGGCGCGGACATTGTCCAACTGGCAGAGTTGTTGCTGCTGCGCCCTCCTCGCCGCCGCCTTACAGAGTAGGGCTCTCTCTGCATCGCCTCTTCTGAGAGTGCGCCTCTCTGCCTCCTGGAATCCTCACTGCCTGCAGTCTCTCTTAGGCCCGTCCGCTTTGCTGCGAGCTGACCGCCACAACGTTGCTGTGTGGCCTTCAAATCTCAAGCATACTCAATTGCCCTCACACTCATCGGACCACATCCCAACTATCAACTTCAACTTATCCTCCACCCCCTCCTATTCTACCCAAGAGACTCCGCTGCTTTTATTTTTAATTCTTGCAACAATTTCCAATATTTCTCACCCAAATAACCATTCTCTCCAGAAATACGTCCGAATTTGCAAGCTCCAACTTCCAACGATCATTGCTCAAACCGTTGTCAAAAAGTTTGTCCAGCAAAATCAGAAAATCTCAAACCCTCAAGCAAGCGAGGAAGAAAACTTTTTCCACTTAATATTCAATTACGAAAACTAGTAATATGCAAGAATGACTCATCTAATACACTGGACCATAACTTAATCTCGCAATTCATGATCAAGAATTACAGATAGTCCAAAATCAAAAGGGATAGACGAAGACCTTCTACTTAATCTCATCACTAGAAGCAACAAAACTTATAAGCTACCATGAGGAAACTCTGTTTCAATACTATCAGAAGCCTTCTTATTGTTATAAATCTTCCCGTAATTGCTTTATCGGCCTTGTTTGTTTACGTTAGCTTTAATGCCTTCAATCAAAATTACGAATACGACTCCCTGGGCGAACCAAAATTGATCCAAAGCTATGTCACATTCATTTGCGCCGGCCTCGGCCTCATAGTGGTACTATTATCCTTTCTTGGTCTCTTTGGGGCCATAAAAAAGTCCAAATCTATACTGGCCACTTATGCGGCAATAGTTTTCTTCATGGTCTCCATATTGTTCATCCTAGTGGTATTAACCCTGACCTTGAGTGCTAATCAAGCAAATTCAGCGGCTAACAAAGAATTAGACAAGAGTTTCGTTAATTCCACAGTGGTTGTATATAACTATGTAGACTCAAGTGATACAGTAACAAAAATTATTGATAACATCCAGAGATCATTGTCGTGTTGTGGCATCAATTCTCCCAACGATTGGACAGAATATTCACTACATAAGATACCACGCTCCTGTTGCTCTGATCCAGTTGAATCAAGTTTGCCAGTGTTCAAGTATTGTGCCGAGTCAGACTACAAGATAGGCTGCTGGAAAGCTGTCGTCGATCATTTCTATAGCAATCTGGCGTCAATCAGGACAGGTCTATATGTGCTGATGGCGTTCTGTCTCATTTGCATATCGGCTGCAGTTTTTCTCATCATAACCCTAAGGACCAGCTTGGATGTGGTGTAGATCTCTTCACTAGAGCCAAAGTCTATCTAAATAGTGAAGATCCCACCGAGAAGCAAAATTTGATACTATATTCGCACAAGCACTGGCAACTTCTCAAAGCTAAAACATACGGCACTGCCTGCTAGGTCGCATTTCCAATTTATCCAAAGTGTCAAGATGTCATCTGATTACGAGTAATTCAAGATGATTAGGAGCGAAATGTGGACCCCTTAAACCGTTGTGCATAGTTTTGATGAATTCCCATCTTTTCCAAGGGAAAGGTATGAGCCTACCTCAGGAAATGAAGTCCAATATTAGCTCAATCTCCCCTCTCCGAATTACTACCTCAACCTAAACATTAAACATTAAACAGAGTATATAGTTCCGTCTTTGTGGTATGTGTAGCTTTCGGAGCAAAGCCACATATGAAAGACAAAGTAACTGTTTGAACGAAATGCGGGCTTTTACAGATAATTTGAGATAATACTATCTTTTTTATTAAGTGAGAACTCTAATGGATCACAAATATTAGAAGGGTTCCCATTGTACAAATATGGAGAACAAACTATTGAGCAGTGATACTCTCCAGCTGTCATTGATTCTGTCCTGCTCTATTTTGTCGAGTAGACTATCGATATGTTTGCTTACTGAGGCCAGTTGGGATTGTTTGCATAGTTTTAGTAATATTCCGCCCTGTTGTTCCGTTTTGTTTGATCCATTTACGCGGTCGTTAGGCGCGACGGTGCCACAGAGAACGGATGAAAATGCGTGCCGGAACCTGTTGGTTGATGTGTAAGAAGGAGCACAGGTCAAGAAGGTTAGTTATATTCGTACGATCTTGTTAACTTGGCCTCTCGACAAGAAACTTACTTTCTGTTCGTGTGGCTCATGAAGGCCATATCAAGAACCAAATCAACCGAAGAGATGTTGTTCTTTTGCAGACACCCACTCAATCCGTGCGCATCGATATTGCTAATCTCCGCTCCAATGAATAGCTCCGGCGAGCCTTCAAAATTTACCAATCCAGTGTAGAGACTATCCTTGATTATTCTGCCTAATTTGATCGTGGGCGATGATCTGAGAACTTGGTCTGAGATAACCTGTCTCTTCTTTCTTTTGCCCATCAATTTATATGCCCCGAAGGCTTGTTCATTTTTTCGATTCCATCCAATGCCTCCAGCTTGTTGGTTGAGCAAAGAGTCGTCGTGGATGAGTTTCAAGTCGATCTCGTTGCGGCCCACCGTAAAAAATGAACTAATCGGACACTTGTCGAGTTGCTCGTCATCTGGTGAAACAGATGGCACGATCATCATGCGAGCTTGATAGTGTTGCAAGCAGTGAGTCTTCCTTCCACTTCTGAAATTTGAATTTGTATTCACAAAATGATAATAAGTTCTCTTCCGGTTTTGTTTCAGGTGGGCAACCGAGCCAAGTTGGTCCGTAGAGCTTATCAGCATGGAACTGGGAGACCGGAGACTAGATGATAAGTAGCTCTGAATAATACCAACGAGGTCTGTTTGTTCGTTTTCATCCGCCAGTTGTCTCATGTTCTCCTCCTCCATTTCCTCAACAAAATTGATAACTTTCCTAGTGTCTTTGTGCTGCTCAGGCATGTTGACTAGCACACAATTGTCTCCATAGGTGTCCGAGTGTCTTGCATCGATTGGTCTTGGATCGAAGTCGCAAGTTTCGCAGGCACCGCTCTTGAAATGATGATAAGTTGAGCATTTATAGGCCACCATTTGACAACGATCGTCCAGATAGCCCAGTATATCGGTGGATCTTGCGTGATGACAGCTGAAGTCGTACCAGGAGCAGCCTGGCTGAAAGGTGCCTCCATTGAGCACTATCTCTACATCGGCTCGTTCTCCATTCAAACCCAGTAGGCCAGCATTTGAGTGCAGCACCACCACTTCGTTCGTTGTGTTATCGAGTCTCTCTTTGGAGACTCCATTACCTAAGCTCATAAAACATGGCATCGCCGGATCCAGACGAGTTACCTTGCCAAATTTGAGATCTTTTGCTTTGCTCTTGCCCACACGATTTACGGCATCGGTTATAATGTGCGAGCCCAACGAGTGACCGAAGAACTTGAACTGAGAGTAATAATTCAATCGTTCCTCATTTGATTTCCATCCTCCTTGTTCGGCTCGCGAGTTTTCACTAAAATCTATCAATCTAGAAATCGTGTCCGCCACGAAATTCAATATCGCATCATAATTTGCCAGCGTTTTCAAGTAGGATGGCAATACGGCTAGAAAGTTCTCAGTGAAGATGTGAGGTATGCCCCAGGTTAGGAACAGCACGTTGGCGCCTATGTTTGGCTCTATTCTGTTGTATCTATTTTGCAAGCCACGGATAGCAAACATCTTGGCCGCATCGTACATCCAAGTTCCATTCACTTCACCATCCTGATTGAGTGTGTTGAAACCATTAATGAATAAAACAAAGGGCAGGTTTGGATCTAGCCGTCTAGCTTGCAAATCTTTGGCGCTCTCATTGAGATATATCTCTGCCAAAGCAAAGTTTTTCGCCTCTATAGAGCCATAACCGTCGGTGAACGATTCATCGGCTTCTTGGACATCGGTTATATTGTTTCGATCTATGAGCGATAGATGGTTGATGGAGAATTCGATGAGTGAGAGATCTTGCAGTTGGAGGTAACTCCATTCGCAACTGTACAAACTGTTGTTCTCCGCCGCTGTTGAGGCTTTGATGTGGGACGCATTCACCTGTCTTGAGGTTTCTGAAAGTCTCACTTGCATGCAATTACCTAACTCCTGCCGGTTCAAAAGAATTAGGACTGCAAGGTAGACTAGACTATAGATCTTCTGTTTGGCAGAAGAGTGGTATCTTGACAGAGTATCCATTGTGAATCGAAAAGAGTATCTTCTCTGCTCGAACCATTGGCACACTCACTTGACTCTAATTCGGATTTATATACGATCTGGCACTCCAGTTCCGAGGACTGAAATTGGAAGGAATTCTAGTGTGGCGCCCGAAAGGGCCATCATCATTTGGCGCCAATCATCTCGCAGATTGCCCAATATCACCGAGATACTTTAGCCGCAATAGGCCAGCTTCCTGTGGATGGATTTGGTTTACCGTTATAATTGATATGGATTTGATTCGAGAACCGCTTTACTCATGGCGAATCGTAACGGTGGATCAGAAATGACTCGTTGATGAGGTTAAACATGATGAGTTTTATGTTAATGTCGATTGTCTGCATTCCGTGAATGTGTATGGATGCTCAAGCGTCAAAATCACCGCAACAAATGCGCATTCGAGAGAATAAGGGATTAGAATAATAATCCTATAAATCGACAAGTCTACTGTTGATCGTTGAGCTATCCGAGCTCCCTATCTGCGTTAACACTTGTCAGTTGATCAGATTTCAGATACAAGATGACTCGGCGGCTTCCATGGGCTACACTGATGTTTGTTTTATGCTCAAATTGCTATCAAATGGTTGTTAATGCTTTCTTATGAAGGGTTAATTTAGCCTCATAGGGTAGCTTCATTTGCCGACAATATTCAGACAAACTTAATCTGTCACGTAGGAATCCAAAAGGGCTGCGAAGATTCGAGTTGATTCCCATCTAATTGTGCTGAATCGGTCAGATAGAATGTAGCAATAATGTTGGGCTGAAGCACGTATTCTCATCAGCGGACCAATGACTTCAATGATCCCTCGCAACTCCATTAGCTGTTCAAAAAGCCTTTAATTTTCGGTCTGTTTGATTTCGTCCTTAGTTGAATTTCGAATCTTGAATCTAAGGTGAGGCCATCTGAGAGCGAGGCCAAGCTTATGGAAGCCATTAGAAGTTAATTTGAAGTTAAATGTATCAATTTCCTTCGAAAGAAATCCAAGTCTAAGCTGAGCCTTTGATTTCATGATCAGTGCTAGCGGCAGTCACTGAGCTCGTTGGCGAGATGTTCCACCGAGTTGATCAAGCAAAGCGCGCGCGCAGGAGAGCCACATGGCCTCCTACCAAAACAATCCTCGACACGATTGTAACGTCGGTAACGTTGCATATAATATTTGTGTAGGTTCACACCCTAGCGGGCTATTTATTATACTAATACATGAGATAACATATATATCTGAACTCTCTGGATACACACGCTAGTCTGGCTCTCTCTGGTGCTGGTGGCGGCCGCGTGCCCTCACTGGCGCGCGTTTCAAATACTCGATGTATTCATTACA
>Ga0058701_10000045_pt1 | contig 95386 bp, 71 predicted proteins | sample AgamicOrMae_FD_97039 | JGI IMG/M metagenome (GOLD analysis project Ga0058701, IMG submission 97039) | Agave microbial communities from Guanajuato, Mexico - Or.Ma.e | ecosystem: Host-associated > Plants > Phyllosphere > Phylloplane/Leaf | place: Guanajuato, Mexico | collected 2012-06-04
AGTATACAAGAGGGGATGCGCGTAGAAGCAAGGAGAGACTTTAGATTGGACAGGACTCCACTTTTCTCGCAGGATAGAGCGGCGCTTTTGGTACGGTGTCCCACTATGCCGTGTGTTATTCCATGGCTGCGCGCGCAAATTTTGTATACTCTACTTTTGTCGCGTAGTGCACACTGTGGAGACTGGCAAATGTGCACTGGAGACTAGCACTGGAGGGCGCTGCACGGGCGCATTGGACGCATTGGAGGCATTGGACGCAGCTTAGGGCCGGCCGATCGGCTGGCAGTGGAGAGCTCTGCTTCTAGCTACTAGGATGCTCGTCGCTGGCCAACTGCGCAAATGGTCTGCTCAGATCGGCACCTCCAAGCTGAGCAGGCGCGCCAAACGATGGGCAACTCTATTTCGGGCCACCTCCAAGCCCAGTGGAGTCCAAATAGGCGCCCTTTATCTTTTATCTTCCAGCTTGCCCCCTGCATTCGTTCGTTCGTTCGTTCGTCTCTCTATCAAAGTCTCAATTTCGCAATTCGACGAATCGCTTTAACACCAGCCAACTGCAACAACACACACACACAACAAGCACACACACACAACAGACACACACACACAACAGGCGCACGCACAGGCGCACAACAGTCGAATTAAAAATTGTTCGACGCCAACCAGCCCAAAGTACAGTCTGTCTGTGTGATGTGAGCAGTTCACTCACAGTGATCTCTCTCTTCTCGTCAGTCAGTGTGTGTGTGTCTCTGCGAGTTCCATTGGAAGCCATTGGCTCGAGCTTAATGCGTTTAAGTGGCGCTCGTTGTGTTGGTTGTTGCTGTTGAGCTGCTGTTGTTGTTGCCGGTGGTCCATTGCTTGCTGTCTATCCATTTCTATCGGCGCTGCCTTTTTGTCAGCAGCTCGCCGGCCAGAGAGAAGCGCGCGCACCAGATTGGAAAAGAGCCAATGGAGCCGAATTGGAGTGAACGCTCGTAGACTAGCACACACTTACACACAGTCTCTCCTTCTTTCTATTGCTTTCTATGCACACTCAAATACACTCAAATACAGGCGGCACACAATTCACACTGCGCTCGAGAAGCCACACACACACAAGGCAAAAGAGAAAACAGTGAACATTCAGTGAACACAGTGTGAAGGAACGGCGAAAGAGGAGCAAGAATAATCAGCAAACGCGAAAAATAGAAAAAGAGACAGAGAGAAACAGAGACAGACAGTCGAACAAAACGGCAAACTCCAATGCTCAAAATCCAAGGCTAGCCCACTAACCATTTATGGGTTTCAAATTAACAGGCAGAGAGAGAGAATTAAAGACAAACAGATGATATATGAGTTGATAGGAGACAAGAGAATAGAGCATCAGAGAGTGTGCCTGCTAGTTGCTAGTTGCTAGTGCACACTAGCTGTACACTCAATACACACAATATACACTGAATATACACAATACACTTAATACACTTAATATACAATAGGCAAAGTGGAGACACTTGTCGCAAGCAGAGGCAGAGGCAGAGGCAGAGGCAGAGGCAGAAGCTGAAGCTGAAGTGAAGAAGCGGCCCTAAGAGACAAGAGGCCGAGCCTAAGGCACCGGCGCACAAGCATTGCCAGCGCAGAACAGGCAGCGCGCACGCCGCAGAGTAGCTGCGGCCAAAGAGCAGCAAGTGCGAGTGCGACTGGCCCACACGAAAAGTGGCCCCAAAAGTGCACACAGTTGCAGAGAAGAAATCGATAGTCCTCAATTGGCAATCAGCGATTACAGGTGACCTCAACCTAAGCAAGACTCAACCTAAGGCGCCAAGCCTGAACAGAATGAGCGCGGCCAAAGCAACAAGTGGCCAGCAGATCCAGCTGGCCGCCCGCTCGCCAACAGCAGACCAGCAGCCAGTGGGCGCAACAAGCATCAACTCATCAACACTAAGCATGAATCTAAATACTAGTAATAATAATAATAATAATAATATAAATGTCAGTAGTAATAATCTGGGCCAAGAGCAAGCAAGAACAACCTCGCCCACAAGTTGGCGCTCGCTGGCCAATCGAGAGCCGCAACTTGGCCCAACGAGCAGCCCCAAGCGCAAGAAATTGGCCACAGACAAGCTGGATAGAGACGCCCAAGAGAAGCACCAACAGGAAGCAGAAGAGACAGACGAACAAGACGAGCTTAGGAGCAACAAGGTGAGTTGATTTTGTTTAATTTGGCCTCTTTATGTGCCCAAATTGTGCATTTCTTGTGCATTTTGCCGCATTTTGGGCACATTTTCGGCCTATTTATATCTGAAAATGTCGGAAATTTGACATTTTTCGACACTTTTTGAGCGTTTTGAGCAGAAAAACGCGTGATTTAAAGCATAATTTTGGATAATTTTGGATGATTTCTGCAAATTTCTCCAAAATTGTGAAAAATTTTGCATAATTTTGCGTAATTTTGACGATTTTTTGACCAAAAGTGTGAGAAAAGTGCGATCTAACTGGGCGAGTCTCGCAGCTAGTCTCTAGCTCCAATCGGCCTCTTTTTCCTTTCGCCCAATCGAACTGCTTTTTTCGCCTTTTCGGCGCAAAAAGAAGCCAATTAGTTGGGCGGCTAATTAGCCTCGAGGGGCAGCTCGCGGGCAAGACGCTTTGTGTGAGATATTTTGTGTGAGCAAATATCAGAGAGAAGCTTTGATGTTGGGATTGAATTTGGGAAGACTTTCGATTCTGAAGCATTGGAAACTCGCGAAGAATTGCGCAAGAATCAAGACTTGAGGCAGACTCGAAAGAAGCGCGTTAAAGCATCCCGCAGACAGTCTGGGGCTCTCAATTGATTGGGGCCCAATTGAGGCAGTGCAGCAATTGGACGCAATCGAGCTTGTGTCTCGTTTGTTGTTGCTTCTGCTGGTTGCTTCTCCTCGTTGCTTCTTCTCGTTGCGCCTCATTGTTGGCGGTTTGGGGCCCAATTGGGATTGGCAATAGGAAATGGTTTTGTTTTTATTGGCAAAGAGGAGGCGCGGTGATTAAGGGCCGCAGACTAGCTTTGGTTATTGCGGGCTGAGCTTAGGTTTACCGAGCTGAGCTGAGCTTTGTTGAACTTTCAGGAGCTGAATCGGACTGAATCGAACTGAATTGAGCTGAATTCGAGTAAGTTGGAAGCAGAGCGAACTAAGTGGAACGCGCGCGAGACTGTCTGCCGCAGACAGTCCGCCGCAGACTGACTCCCTCAAAGACTGTCTCCCCCGAAGACTGTCTCCCCCGAAGACTGTCTGCGGCGACAAAGCTCGAGCGGCGCGCACCAATTCCTTGCCAGATGCGCCCTCTTCTTCTGCTCGCCTCTGGCCAATTTGCCTCTTCCGCCGGCAAAGAAACGGCGCCAAATGAAGACCCACTGGCCAGAGCTTAGAGCTAGGAGCTTAGAGCCAAGAGCTGGCGGCGAGCACTTGGCCGTCTCGCCGCCAGCCAGACGGCCAAGAGTCTCGAGTGCAGAGAGCGAGTGAAGAGAAGGCGCTTGGAAGAGAGAGAGAGACTGAAGCTGGCAGACTGGCGACACATTGCGCCCGATTGATTGACGGGCCGCATTGTTTACATTGGCCAGTCTTTGGGGCTTCACTTGGAGATTGAGCCGTCAATTTGTTGCGTGTTTCTTAGCCGAACTTGCTCGCCTTTTGCGCTCTTCTTCCTCTTCTTTTAAGCTCGCGTTTGGCCGCCTCATGCAATCTGCAGCCGAGAAGCAGAGGAGGAGCCAACTCGTCGATTGTTGGCCCAAAATCGAGCCCAATTGGCCCCTTCGACAGTCCGCCTGTGGCACTGCCAAGCTCCATAAGCTCTATAAGCTCTATAAGCAGACTGTGTGCGAGCACGCAAACTGGACGCGCCGCTCGAGAGTGTCTCTGGCCGGTGGGAAGACAGTCTCCAGCTTGAATGCGAGACAGTCTCTAGCTTGAATGCAAGACAGACAGTCTCCAGCTTCAATATAAGACAGTCTCTGGTGGGCCCAATTGCAAGTGAGCGCAGACTGTCTTATATTGCAAGAGCCGGCAAGTGCACGCGACGTTGAAACAATGGGGCTCAATTTCGAGCAATTGTCCGACGATTGTGATGCGGCCACTTTTCACTTTGGCCACTCTGTGCGCCTCATGCAAAGAGTAAAATGTGTGCGCGGCCGCAAAATGGGCGCAAAAAGTGACGAGCAATGAGGAGCAATGTTTGGCAAAGTTGGACAAACTTTGACAGAGTTTCACTTTGGAGCCAATTTTCAGCCGCAGACTGTGAGAAGCAAGCGTCCGGCGCGCCTAATCATCGAGTCACACCGAAAGAGGCACGCTTCTCAGTGATTCTCAGCGATTCTCAGTGATTTCCAGCGATGCTCAGCAGCCTCAAGTGGCCGCACACTTCTCTTTGCTCTTTGGGGCAAACTTACAGCTTAGGATTCGTGCTCGCAGTTCTCCACTTCTTTCTTGGTGGTGGTTGGTTCTTTCTCTGGCTCCTTTTGGCTCACAATGCAGTGAAGACAGTCTCTGGCACTCAGTGGCCAGCAGAAGGCAAAAAGCATCGAGCAGAAAGCAGCAAGAAAAGAGTGCCATTTGTCCAAAGAGAATAAATCAATTTTCACGCGCAATTTAAAGGGCGCGCCGAATTGAAGATTGGCTCTGCGCTCGATCTTGGCAGCAGAGCGGCCAGAGTATAGCTTGAGTGTGGCTGAAGTATAGCTTGAGTATGGCTTGAGTTTAGCTAAAGTTTAGCCATAGAGCACCGCTTTGGGCCGCAGACGAGCTCTGGAAAGGCCCAGTGGAAGATGCGCAGTCTCCAGGTGCTTCAGAGACAGTCTTCGGCTTGCAGATTGAGAGTCCCAGATTGAAATGCGACTCCAAGTCCGAATTCCAGTTCGAGTTTGAGTTCGAGTTCGGGTTCGAATTCGTTGGCAGGCAATTGAAATTTCGCATGCCAATATCTGCGAGCTGCAACAAGCCGCAGACAGTCTCTGGCCAAAGCTAGTCTCTGGCCGCCGACCCACATCCGGCCGCCAAGACGGCGCACTTCTGAGCTCACTTCTGAGCTCGTTTCTGAGCAAACTTTTGCGCGCAGAGAAACAATTGGCCGGCGAACAATTGGCCAATTGGCTGATTTGCCTTCCACTTCGTCAGAGAGTGTGAGCGGCGCGTGAGGCAAACATAAAGCGCGAGAGAGACTTCCGAAGAGAGACTTCCGAAGACAGACTGCGCCCCCTTTTTTGCTCAGTTTCAGCTTCAGTTTCAGTTTCAGCTTCAGCTTTAACTTCGAAGCTCGTTCAACTTGAGCTGGCGGATCTTCCTTGGCGCTTCTTCTGGGCGCTTCTCTGCGGAAGCGCCGCCAGAGACAAGCTCAGATGAGAAGAGGTGCGCGCGCCCACTTGCAGTCCAGTGCGGCAAATTCAATTACCCGCCGGGCGCAATATGCGCACAGAGCACAGAGCACAGAATATGCACAACCAACAGAGAGAAACATTTGGGAATGAGAAGAATGGGCGCCAAAAGTGGGCGAGACTCGAGCTCAGCTGTTGGCCGCCACTCGGCCGGCGCATATTGATCGGCGCCAAGGCCGCTTGGCGCTTGGCTGGCCATTCTTTTCCTCGCTAGTCTCTGTTGCTTGATGCTGCTAGTCTCTGCTGCTAGTCTCTAGCTTGTTGCTCCTAGTCTCTGCTGCTGCTGCTGGACTTGTGGCTCGCCCGCGCAGTTGAGCACCAGATCATTGGCTTGAGATCATTGAATTGAGAATTGGGATCAGCAAAAATGAGGAACGAGAAATTTCGGACTTGGATCGAGACTTTGGCTGGCTGTGTGATCATGAAGCGCGGCTGAGCCCCACCTGTTTGCGAGCAGGGCGGCCACAAGCGCGCAGGAACACTTGTTGATCAGTTCGGCGCTGGTAGATTATGGCAATTTTTGATTCACATTTGGGGGAGGCGCCCGAAAAATGTGAGCGAAATGTGAGCTAAAATGTGAAATAGAAGTGGGCTAAGGTCTGCTTGTTGCGCGATGCAGTTGGAAACAATTGGGCGCAGTTGGCAGCTCGCAGTTGGCAGCTCGCAGTTTGCAGTTTGCTGGCTGCGAACTGAAGAAAGTGCGCCCGAAGCTTAGGTGTGTTTCTGAGTGGCGAATTGTGAACTGTGAACTGTGAGCTGTGAGCTGCAAATTGTGAATTGTGAACTGGAAACTGCAGAAAGTCGCGCAGAAAAATTTGCGCTCACAGTTGCGCGCAAACTCGAACTGTTGCGAACAACAAATCGAGCGCACAAATCGCGCGCTCCAAACACTCGAAACGCCCACACGCAACACATGGACAAAAACGCAGAGAACGCAGAAGAACGCGCGCTCCAAATGCGCTCCAAATGCGCCCCACTCACTCCGATGCTCTTTTGCCATCTCTCTATTTCACCGAGTTTCCTCCTCACTCACTCTGCTCTCTAGCTCGCTGAATAGCTCCACTCACTAGATCCACTCGCTCGACTCACAAACTAGGCTCAAGTGCGGCCAAATCAATCAAAGAATTCCACTGAAAACGATGGACAAAATGGACAGAATGCTGCCCATTTGCATTGTGTGCTGCTGCCGGCCCATTGTGAACACCATTGCATTGTGTCCTAAGCAGTCCTAAGCAGCCCCAAAGCAAACGCACCTCTGCCCTCAGAATCAGGCAACTCACAATCAGGCAACACACACAATCTCTGGCCAGTCTCACACTGCCAAATATCGCTCGCTGCTCCCCATTAGCAGCGCATTATCAGCCGCCCGAGGTGTGTCTCTCGTTTGTTTGCCCTTTTTCTCTCTCTCTCTTCCCACTTTTCTCCCAGCCACTAGCCAGCCCTACTCTCTCGTTTGCGGGACACTAGTCTCTCGTTTGCTCTTCACTGTTCACTGTTCACTGTTCACTGTTCGCTGTTGCCACTCACTCTCTAAGGTCGCCCTTTTATGGCCCTCCTTTGGCCAGCTTTTCGGCCAGCTTTTCGCGAGCTTTCTCCATTTTTTCCATCTTTTCGCCCACTTTTCCCCCAAACGAGCAGCTTCATTTGGTCAATCCAGATTGGCTCTATCAAAACAGTGAATTTGCGGCCAAAATTTGGCTAAAATTTGGCCAAACTTTGGAGAAATTCAACAAAATTGGACAAATTTCGCCCAATTTCGCCCAATTTTGCCCCGAAAATTGCCAATAATTTGAGACTAGCTGAACCGAAAATGGAAATCAATTCAATTGAGCCTGAGAATTCAGTTGGCACCAAGCTGAGCGCCAGCAACTGTCTCGTTTCGCTCCGTTTGGCTCATCATCTGGCCAGCTCAACATTGAGCTAGTCTGCAGCAGCAGCAGATTGTGCCTCTGCAAAGCTCGCCACTTTTGCTTCAGCAGCTCGAAAGTGGCCGCCAAAGCAGCGCGAACAAACAAAGGGCCAAAGTGTGGCCCCAAACGCGTGCTGAAAGGCCCAACCAAACTGGCCTCTGCATCTACAGTCTGTAGTCTGTAGTCTCTAGTCTGTAGTTTGTGTGCTAGCAAAAGAGCAGTTCAGCCCAGTCTGCAGACTGTTGCGCGCCGACAACTAGCCACACTTGCACGCTGCACTTGCTTGTTCATGTTCAGCTGTTCACGTTCGCCCACTCGGCCAATTCCAAAGCACATTGCGCACTTCTCTGCACTTCTGCACTTGTTGTTCTGTGCAGACTAGCTCTTCTTCTGCTCTTCTGCTCTTCTGCTCACTTGCACTTGCACTGCGCCATTTGGCAACGTGCTCTGTTCGGCACAACAGAGGAGACTCTCTCTCAAATGTAAATCCAATTCGATTCGATTGGCGTGCCACAATGATGAGCCGCAATGAAGCGCGACCGAAACACGACAAGGCGCGAACATTGTTCCAGCGCCAAACTGAAAACCAGAGCCAAAAAGTGAAGGGCGCCCAAAATGCTCAAATTCAATCCCATTCAATTGGATCCAAATCGAACGAATCCAACCAAATTTGGCCTAAATTCAGCCCAAATTTAGCAGCCTGTCTGAAGCAAAAGCTCTCAATCTCAGCCACTCGAGACTGTCTCTCGCCAACGCAAAAAGGCAAAAAGGGGCGCCTCTTCGCCTAATTATCCGCCGGCCGCTCATTGCACGCTCATCTGCCGTCGTTTAGCGCAAGTTTAGCTTAGGCTTCACTCTGGCCAAGCTCAAACCTCAAACTGGGCTCTCTGGCGGCCCTAGTCTGCGGCTAGTCGGCGGCTAGTCTGCACCTAGTCAGCGGCCAACAATCGACAATCGACAATCGACAATCGGCCATCAGGCAGCACAATCAACAGGCGAGCTGAGCTGAAAATAAGCGAAAAAAAGAGCCAGTTTGAGGCAAAAGTGAGCCGAAAATAAGCAAAAAAGTGGGGGAAAAAGTGAGGAAAAAGTGAGCCAATTTGAGAGGTGCAATCAAGTGAGCCGATCGCTCAACGCGACCAACTCTAAGGGCTAGCCAGCCAGCCAGGCGAGCAAACAAACGGCCAAAGATTAATTGACGAATCAATGAGCCAATTTTCGGGGGCGCAAAGTGGCGGCCGGAAATTGGAGCAATAAAGCCACTTCGAGGCTAAGGTTGGCCCGCATCTGAGCTAGTTTGCGGCGTTTTTTTTCGCCTCTTCGCCTGCATTTTGCTCACTTTTCGCCTGATTTTTGCTCTCCTTTAGCTTACTTTTTGCTCGCTTGCTGCACACAGACTCACACAGACGCAAACAAGTGGAGAATGCGGCGAAAAGTTGCATCACTTGCATCAGTTGCTGGCTGGCTGCAAAATGGGCGAGCAAAGAGAGCTTAGGGCTGAGCTTAGGGCACTCGCGTGCCAGCCGAACACAATGGGCGCCAACTAATTGGCCTCTGGCTGGCCGTTGCTAAGCTTGGAGGATGGGCCAGTGTTCTGCCAGTGTTCAGCTAAGGACGAGCGCTTCTTTGGGCCTTTTTCTCCTTCTGATAATTAAAATCATATCGCGGCGCCCAAAGTGGCCCGATGGAAAAGGGCCGATTTGCTGCTTGTGGCTCGTCATCTTCAGTTCGCCAATGTTCATCACTGGCCAGTTGTGAGCACTTGAGTGCAGTTGTTCCATTGGGCAAAGAGGAAAAAGTGGGCAAAGTGTGCAAAGTGTGCGTCTCGCAACAGTTTGTTGCACTTTGTTGCCAGTTTTTTCCAGTTTGGGCCCGCAGACAGTGGTCGGCGGCAGTTTGGGCGCCATTCTGGGTCGTGCGCCATTCTTCTTCTCGCTGGTTCTTGTTGTTTCTGCCGCGCGCACACAAGACACACAGTCTCGCGCGCACAATTCCCACTTGCCAATTGTTCTGCGCTTCTTCTGCGCTTGTTTTGCGCACAGAAAAGCACAGCAAAGTAAAGCAAAGCAAAGCAAAGCAAAGAAGTGCACAGCAAAGATCAGGGCGCCCAAATGGAGGCGCGTAAATCACACGCTCGCTCCTTAGGCTTAGCCTTACGCTTACCAAACACACACACTCCAACCATTCGGAACTGCTCCAAATGGACCTCAGGCAGCTCGATATTGTGCCTGAGCTCTTCTTGAGACTCTCTCGAGACAAACTCGACAGGCAAGAAGACGCCAAACACGATCGGCCATGCAAACGAGCCCAAAGGGCCGCAGACTAGGAGGCAAGACTAGCGCAGACCAGGACGCAAGAGACTAGATGATGGTTGCCGATAAAGAGGAAAGAGGAAAGAGGAGGACACCCAAAAGAAGGCCGAAAGGCTGACTGTTGCACGCCGACTCTGATTGGGCCAGTTTGATAAGCGGCGCTTGTGTGTGGCAATCACTGCTTTTTGGCCACTTTTTCACTTCCTGCCGCCCTCATGCAACAGTCTGACAGTCTTCGGCCGCAGACAGTCTTCGAGTTGAATTCTGTTCACTTGAACAGAATTCAACTTGGGCACAGGTGACCTACTGGCAAGCTGGAGAAGTGGCCAGATAGCTAGTGGCCAAACGGCGAGATGAGCCACGAAGGCCCGATGCTAATCAGCGGCGAATTAATTGATCGAGCTGGCCGAGTGGTCAAGCTTCGAGCTTTGGGCTGGAGGCTAAGCTTGCGAGCGGCCAGAGTGTGTCGCCCGTGTTCAGCAAGAAGAAGAGGAGCTTCTCTTGAGTGCCGCTTGGGCGATCCATCTCGCGCGCGAATTGAGGCGCGCCGGATCTTGCACGCAGGCTGAGGGCGCGGAGGAGAGTCTGCGGCAAAGGTGGGCAAGCAGAAAAGGTGGGCAAGCAGAAAAGGTGGGCAAGCAGAAGAAGCATGAAAGTGGCCACGCGACCAAGCCCACAAATCGGCCGATCGGAATTTGGCCCGAATTTGCCCATTTCCCAATTTGCGACCAATTCAGTTCGGAACTTTCTTGCTTCGAAAGCTGCAAGTTCCCACCAAGTTTGGGCCAATTTTGCGCCTCTTTTTCCGCAGAGAAGAAGACCCACACTTGCCCATTTGCCCATTAGCATACAATTCCCAGTAGATCACAGCCAGTTTCATCTGATTTGCCGCTCATTTGCGCGCCCACTTCTTCTCTGCTCAGAAGGCTCTCTCGAGGCGGCCAAATTCCTCAGTTAATTAATATCGATTTTGCAGCGCCGACGCAAATTCGACGTGCCGCTTTTGGCGTCCGCTGTTTGGCCTTCAGCATCCGACGTTTGGCTTGTGCTCTCTGCTGTTTGGCGTGTGCTCTTTGGCCCACAAGCGCAAGAAGGCCGCTCACCTGTTGCGAGCCAGTCACGCGCCCACACGCCAAACGATCTCATTCCACTGGCCGCAGACTGTCTCCGGCTTGGCGCGCGCTTGTCTGTGGCTCTCGGCCAAGCTGCGAGGCCAGTTTGAGGCGTGCATGAGTGGCCAGTGGCCAGAGACAGACTTCGGGAGGCTCAGAACTCTGCCTTCAAATGGCCTGCCTGCAAGACAAATGGGGGTAAAAGGCGGCAGAATGGGGCTTTTTGGGGTAAAAATCCCCAAAAAGACACCCTTCCAGACTCGCTTTCACCCCAGTTAGCCCCACTCTTCCCCGAACATTGTGATTTCCGATGAAATCAATTTGCGCCACTCGCCGATGCTTTCCCATGGACTTTCCTCGCCGCAAACCGCTGGAGAGGCCACAAAGCCGCCTGGATGGCCACCCGACGGACATTTGTGTCTGTGTGATGAGCTCTGGCTGAGCTGCGAGTGTTCAATCGGCGGCATTTGACGGCACTAAGACTTAAAGGCGCTCACTTGGCCGAATGGAAACGCAAATTGGTCGCGCTCCTTTGCCTCTTCATTAGGAGACTCCAATTGGGGCCCAGTGGAAAAGGAGCTAGTCTCTAGTCTGTTCTGTTCAAATGGCGAGTGAACAATCCGATTCGATTGTTCAGAAAGAGAGTCCAAGAGACAGCGAGAGACTGTCTCTCTCTGTCTCTTTGCCTCTCTGTCTCTCTGTCTCGCCCCCTTTCGGCCCCCATTTTGCGCGGGGGAGTCAGAGGAAGGCCAATTCAGTGCGGCCGGAGCTTAGGTCGAGCTGAGGGCAAGCTGAACTGTTTGCCTATTTAACTGTTTGGCTGCTCAGATGCTCAGATGCTCAGATTCTCAGAATCTCGCATTTTGGCATTCGCGGAATCTTTTGGAACTTTGCTCTTGGAAGACTCTTGCAAGCCGGCGAAACAATTGGAACTGATGATCAGAGATGATAAAAATTGGACTTGCGCAACAAAGTTGGCTGGCAACAAGCTCACTTGGGCGCCAACTTTGCCAGATGGGGCCTGTCAAATGGGAGCTGAGCTGAGAGCTAAGGTTCGAGCTAAGGTTCGAGCTAAGGGCGAGCTAAGAGCAACTGGGCGCAGGAGAATGCGCGTCACGAATGGAAAGGAAACGAGAAGGGGCGGCAAACAGTGCAAAAGGAGCGCCAGAAGAGCGCCAAACAAAGCCTCTCGTGCGTTGCCAAAGATCTAAAGCAGAGCGTGAATTTGCAGTTGTTGATGGTCTTGCGGTGGCTCTTTGCACGAATGGGCGCGCATCAAATTGGAGACAGTCTGCGGGTGGAGCAAGAAGCTTGGCTTTTGTGAGCTAAGACATGAGCTAAGAGTGCGCGTCTTTCGAGCGATACGAAGATGCCCGATGCGAGTCTAATTAGAACAGTCTGCTATCAGTGGAATATCGCCGTTGCTCCTGATGGAACAATATGTGATATTGTTCCCAGTTCTACTCCTTAGGTGCGGGGCCCAGTCGGTCGCTGCGGCCCACTGACTTGCTGTGCTTGGCCAGCGCCGAGCACTGAGCACTGAGCACTGAGCATCAAGCGGCAAAAAGTGGGCCCGGCGAGACTAGGTGGGCCTTTGAGATTGCCTTTGGGACTGTCTTAGGGACTGTATTTTGCACTGTCTTATGGACTGTCTTTGGCTCACTTTGGCCGCATTTCGAGCGCCCAAGCAAAACTTTGTCGCCTCATTCTCCCTCTGCTGCTCGACTTTGGCCGCCCGATGATTGTCTGTGGCCCTCGAGAGTTGCAGATAAGCGTTCGTTCAATTGTGCGATTATGCGAAATGGTCTTTAAATGGTCTTCGAGCATTTGGGCAGATTTCAACTCTGTTTCAACTGTCTTTCTCTCTAAAGATATTGCAACGCTCAAGGAAATTGCACGCAAACGGCAACCTCCAATGCGCATTTCAGAGCTACAGAATAGACTAGGGCTAGAGTAGAGCTTCAGCAGAGCTTGAGTATAGCTCGACTTGAGCTGAACTGGGCCGGCAAGCAATTGTCTTTTGCGCCTCATCTGCATTTATATAAAACCGCAAGCATCATTCCATCGTTCATCTTCTGCTTTCTGCTCTTCTTTCTCTCTGTCTTGTACTCTCGAGCAATGCTCAGCTCGAACGACGAGCAACAAGCTCCAGAGAGTTGCGCACACTCAACACACAGAGAGCCCCAAAGACAACGATCCGCAACAGCTTAGCTCGTGGAAGTTGCCTGGAAAATGCTTGCAAGTTGCACAAAGTCGAAGCGCAAAGGACAATTGTCCTTTTCTTTGGTGTTTATTTTTCTTTTTTATCTGCTCTTCTCTCTTTTGTGGCTTCAAAAGCTAAAAGCAAAAAGAGAAAAGCAAAAAGCGAGAAGCGAGAAGCGAAAAGAGATCCAAATTGGGCGTCTGAAAAATAATTCCAAACTGATTTTCCGTTCGCGACGGCGCGCAACTTGCTCCTCTTCTTGAAGTTGAGCAAATCGTGGACTGTCTTTGCTGCTCTCAAAGTTTTACCACAAAGTTTTGCCCAAAACTCAACTTTTCATTGCGCTTCCATTTGTGTTCCATTGAAACAAAAGACAAATGATCCCAAAAATGCCAAACATTTCGCCTTCTGCTGTTCAAGTGACGTCGAGCCACAAGAAGAAAAAGTTGCGCCCAACTGCTAAGCTCAAACTGTGGGCCTCTGTGAATGCTCGAAAAGTGCTCCTCTCAAGCAGAACAAGCAGAAGAGAGGCTTGTCTTGGGCGCTTCTTCCAACTCGCGCCAAGCTCAAGTTGGAAGAACTCGCCGCCGACTTGCAGCGAGATCAAATCAATTATAGAAACATTATAGGAAAGTAGTGCAGATTTGGCCCAAGTTGTGCACAGTTGCAGCTGCGTGCAACTTGCAACTCTGCATCCATTTGCGCCCACAGACAGTCTGCGGCCAACAGTCTGTCTCAGAAGTGAACAGAGAGATCTGCAGAGACAAGATCTGCTCTATTCTGGCGCCTTTCTGGCGCCTTTTGGGCCCCCGGAAGTGGCGAACACAGTTGCAAGAACTTGCCGAAGGAAAAGTTCTTTTCCTTTGCGCAAGTCTTCGCCTCAAAATATGGCCAAAAACTGCAGCTGATCCTAAGGCGCCTCAGACTTAGGATCATTGGCGACTTGCTTCCACTTGTTCGCAGCTCGACCTTGAGCACGTTAGGCCGGCCAACTTCCTCGATCGACTGCCCGATAACTGTCTCTTTTGGTTGCTTGACACTTTTTCACTTTTTTCCTCCTCTTTTGGCCTCTTTTTCTGCCTCCTCCTAAGCTCTTCCTAAGGCTCCACCACGAAGCACAAGCGAGAAATAATTAATTTTGCGCAGGCCGGCCGATCGTGCCCACTGGCCAGCGAGCGGCAATCTGGCCCACCGGATGCGCCTTCTGAGCAGACTGTTAAAGGCAGATTGTCCTCCGCAGACTGTCCTCTGCAGATTGGCCAACGCAGATTGTCCTCTAAAGACTGTCCAACGCGCGAAGGCAGAGTGCAAGTGGGCCGCCCGGGCCGACTTGCAATCATGCAAATCAGGAAACGGGCGACTTTAATTGAGGCGATTTCCTGCCGCTTTTGGGCCTTGCACTGCATTGCATTGGATTGCGTTCAGCAGTGAGAGTGTTCTCTTGGCTGAGCAGCGAAAAAGAGCAGCCAGTCGGCCGCTTGGAAAGAGCAGAGGACAAAAAAGAGCAACGAAAAAGAGCGAAAAAGGCGACCATCAACATCAACTTGAACGAGCCTCATCGATTAGGTTCAGTTCGCCTAATTTGCTGCTCCTTTTTCCTGCCAAAAAGCGCCCCAAGTGAACGCTCTCTCTCTGAGCTAGTCTGCGGCCCCAAAGTTGCCCCAGAGACTGACTGAGGCTAGTCCTCGGGGCTCTTTGTCTCTCATTTGGGCCAGTTGGACGCGCTTGGTTTGCGCAACAAGTTCCTCAGTTGGGCCGCTTGTTGCTCGTTGCTCGTTGCTTGTTGCTTGCTGCTTGTTGCGCCTCCTCAGCCACCAGAGACTGTCTCTCTGTGTGTGTGAGAACTCTCGACTGCAAAAGGACAACAGACTGCAACTCGCGCTCGCAAACCAGACACAAGCGCCGACGGTCAGCGTCTTGCTCGATTGCAGTTCCAAAGGCAGTTCCAAAGGCAGTTGCTCGCCGGCTTCAACACTTGGGCTGAGGCGCCTTGGCTGCAAGTGCGCCAAGTTGCAGAGGAACGAGCCAATTCCGTGTTTGCAAATCATTACAAATGTCCGCCCCTTTGCATTGGGACGGCCTGGCGTTTCCTGCGCGGCCCACTTGGCGCCTTCTGTTTTCTGGCCGCTGCTCATTTTGCGGCCCGAAAAACAAGAGAAGCTCGTAAATTTGCCACTCTTTCCCAATGCTCCAATGCCAAAATGCTGCCAAACTGGCCAAATATTGCAGCATCGCAGTATTGCAGCATTGCAGTATTGCAGCTCCCAATTGGCATGCAACCAGAGCAGCGGATGAGCAGCCGAGGCAGAGGAAGACGAGATCTAAGAGCAAAGAGCCAAGAGCCAAAAGCAAAGAGCCAAGAGCCAAAAGCAAAGAGCCAAGAGACAGAGCCAAAAGTTTGGCCAAGAGCCCGAAGCTAAGGGCACAACGGAAACTGGTCGCCGGCCAATCAATTAATTTTTTCCCATTTTTTTCGCCCATTTTTCGGCCCGAGCAAAATTGCGGCCCAAAAGTCGCACGAGTTCAAGAGTGTCGCCGAGGAAGAAAAAGGCCCAACAAAGAGCAGCCTTCTTCTCTTTGGGCCACATGATGGATGTCGCAAAGGAAGAAGAAGAAGCAACAGAAGAAGCAACAGACAGTCTCCAGAAGAGACAAAGAGCGGCCAGTGCAAAGCACTTTTTGGGCCAACTTTGCGCCGAAAATGCAGAATTTCTCCACGGGAAAATCGCCTCCTCTTTCACACGCTCGTCACTCCATAGCTTATCTCTACTAGTCTCAGTCTCTGTCTCTATCTTAGTCTCGAAAAGAGCAGTCTCTTTCCAAACTGAACCAAAGCCGATCTGCTAATTCCAATTCCCCAATCTCAATCTCAAACTCTGATCCCGATCTGCTGCCATAGTTCTGCGCTAATTCCTTGCCGCTTTCCAGCTCTCCACTTGTCTCCGTTTGGCTCCTATTGGTCCCAAGTAGAACAAGGAGAACAAGCTGAACTGTTCTGCTTCTTTTAGCAAGCAGCCAGCCCATTCCAGTGGGCCCTTCATGATCTTCTCCTGGCGGCTTGTGTGTTTTGAGCGCCGCCCTTTGATTATTATTGTCATTATAATAATTATTCTCCCAAATGCAAACTCTAAAAGAGCCCAAAAGTGCAGCCCAACTTCGTGTCAGTCTCTCGTGTCAGTTTCTCGCGTTAGGCAAATATATTCTTTTAGCTGAGAACTGAGAATAGAACTGAGAAAGAACAAAAAAGACTCCCGCCAAATGTGTGTAAGTGTTCGTCTGTCTGTCTGTCTGTGCGGCATCACAATCTCGCAAAATGCTCATCACAGTTGCTCGTTGAAATGCAGCTGCTCAAAAGGCGGCCCGAAATTCCCTGGCCCTGCTCAGAAGTGCCAGTCCTTAGCTCAACAGTGCTCAGCTCAACAGTCCTTAGCTCAACTTCCACTTTTTCCACTTGTCTCCCTCATCGCTTCTCTTTATTAGCTTCATTATTGTTGTTATTCTTGTCTCATTATATTGGCACCCAAAGTCAATAAAATCGGCCCGTCATGCAAGAAGTGTGCCGGCCAAATGTGAGCAACTGGGCTCACATTTGCCTTTGGGAGACAAGCGGCGCCTGAGGAGCAAGATCTGGCAAGTCTTGGCCACAGACAGAGACTAGTGCTAGTAGCCAGAGACTAGTACTGAGACAGTGAGAATGAGAGACAGAGACTGGCTGAATGTGAACTTGAGCTTCCAGTTGGGGGAAAATAATTGACAATTTGGCAATTTGGGAAACTCGATCGCATTGGCATCGTGTGAAAATTGTAATTCCTCCATTTTGAGCTAAAACTTCAGCTTCAGCTTCAGCTTCAGCCTCAAGCTCAAAGTTGAAGTCAAACTGATAGCTAGAGACTGTCTGTATGCGCCACAGACTGTCTGTACAAGACAAGAGCCACTTCAGACAGTCTCTGCCAAATGAGCTTCCTCGTGACGAGCCAGCTTAGCTCTTTGCTGGCCCGCAGCTAGTCTCTGTCTGCTGCTGGCAGTCCAAATGAGCTCGGAAGAAGAAGAAGACCAAATTGGTCTTCTTCTTCGCTTCTTTGCTTCTTTCCAATCTTTTTTCCCTCCTCATTCGGCCGAAAGAGACACTCAAACAGAGTGTCTTTCTTCGTCTTCTTCTCACTCGCTCGCCTTGGACACAAACGAGTTGTCAAACACATCCACCCTTAGCTCTGGCGCCACTTGGCAAAGCTAATCAATTTAATGCAACGACACTTCAATCAGCCTCTCACTGTCGCCAATCTCTAGCCATCTTTCTCTCTCTCTCTCTCTTGCTCCTTTGGAAAAATCCGACCGATCTGGCCAACTGGTCCTTTATAGTAGTGCGTCATTTTATCCTATTTATATAGTTTATTTCCAATGCCTTCAAATGGGGCGCAATATTCGCGCAATTCTCGCTTCAATCTCAAGCGTCAAGTGCACGAAAGAAAAAAAAACGAGTCGAAGCAAACCAGCTCAACTTGGGCGCCATTTTTCTCCCTCCATTTTTGTCGCTTATTTATTTTTTATTTCTCTTTCGCCGACAGTTCGCATTTCCAATTTTCCATCTCGAATTTCGCTTCCCAAAATTCGCTTTTGGGAAGCCAAATCGCTTCTTACTTGTCGCCTTTCGCCTTTTCGCCTTTTCGCCTTTTGCATGGCACCTCCGGCGAGCCAAACGAGCGCTAATGGCTGATCGCGAGAGATAAATCAAAGGCCACACACGCGAAAAGTTATTGGCCACTGCTTTTTTCTCGCTCGTTTTCTTTTCCTTTGCAAATGACATTCTTCGGCCCACCAAAAATGTGTCATCCAATCCAATGTTATGAGACGACGATTCAATTGAACGTTCAACTGGTTTCTCTCCATTCAATCTGCTTCTCTCTCATTTAGACTCTCTCATTTAGACTCTCTCATTTAAAGGCTCATTGTGTGCCAAGAGGAAGCTTTTACTCGCCAAACTTTGTCGCTCGAAAAGTCGAGAAGCCAAAACGAGTCTGGCTGGCGAGTTGTTGCAGCCAATCGTTCGCAGCTGTTTATTTCATTTGCTTCCATTTTCGATCATTTGCAATCCCGAAATTGTTTGCATTGAAATTGTTTGCATGTGAATTGAAATTGTTGTTGGCAATTTGCAACAATTTCTGAACAATTTCCAGTAAAAAGTCTCTGCAATCCAAGCAAACCAATTGAGTTACTCCTAAACTATAGACCACAGACTCTTCTCAACAAGCTCCACTCGGGCGCCCAGCCGGAGTGCCCAGCTGGCAGTCTCTCACTGACAATTGGCGAGCTAGCGGCAAGCTAGTACGATAAAGCCAAATAATAAAGCCAAAGGGGTTAAGCCTAAATGATAAAGGAAAATAATATAGCCAAATACTAGTCCTAAGGGGAGACGACTGTCTTGGCTGTTTGGCTGCACTGGAGAGCTTTGAGGCGTCGTTCGTACGAGTGGTTGTGTTTGCGTCGTACAAGTCTGTTCGTACACTCGTACAAAGCGTGCAACACAAACAGAAGCACTGCGCCAGTGGCAGTGTAGCACCAGAGTTGCTCGTAACTGTGCCGCTCGAGCACCAGGCCGGCGATCAGCGAGCCCAGCCCGAAGCCCAAACCGTCGAAGGCGCCACTGAACACGCCCTGCATGGTTGCTCTCAGGGAGGTGCGCACCAGCTCGAGATTGGCGCCCTTGGGCAGCTGGCCACTCGCTTGCAGTTCGGGAATCACGTCGTCCACCAGGAGGGCAAAGTGGAGGGCAGTGTCGGTGATCAGATAGTAGAAGATGCCATAGTTGATGCCCTGCAGACTCTCGGTGAGCACGGCCACGTAGGGCGACACAAGCGGAATGCCAAGACCGTTGCCGTAGTAGCGCACTGCGTAGGCCATTGCGTTCAGCGAGATGGCTCCGTCGCGGCCAAGCTTGGAGACCACCCAGGGCGCGATGGCGAAACAAAAGGTCTCGCCCACCGCCTGCGCAACCAGACACATGCCCACCAGAGTGGAGAAGTCGGCCCCCTTTCCCTCGGCGGCCAACTGGTCGAGGTGGAGGAAGAAGTAGGACCAGTGGATGTTGTAGACTGCGCCCAAGGCCACGAAGATGATCAGATACTTCAGCAGCGACTTGTGTTTCCTTGCCACCAGTTTGAAGATTGTCATCTGCAGTTGGCCAACTTGGCGCCTCTCAAGCTCGAGCCGCTCGCTCTCTGCCCTGTGCGCCTCCTCCAGCTGCTTGGCCCCAAGCTTGAAGTGCGGCGGCTCGTGCAACACTTGCCCGTGCGTCACTTGCCCGTGCGTCTGGCTTGGCGCCTCGAGCGGCGGCTTCTCCGTCAGCGTGGCCTCGCCGGCCCCGCACACAAGCTGCGGCTCAGCAAATTTCGGATGCGGACAGTCGGCCACGCCCACCTTTGTAGTGGGCGGGCGTGGCGGCGGAATGTTAGTATGCTCGCAAGCTGGCTGGTCGCCCATTTCGAAGTCTGAGCCGTTGGGCCACCAGATGAGGAGGAGAATCTCGAAGATGTGGCTGAAGATGAAGATGAGGAAGCCGAGCACCATTTCGGGCAGCTGCAAGTAGGGCGACAGGGCGCCCACCAGAGCGCCCGCCACGCCCCATCCAATGGTGCCCCACAGGCGAATGAGCCCGAAGGATTCGCCAGTCCGATGGGATACGTTTGCCGCATAAGCGTCGCCCAGAGACCAGACCACTCCGTAGGCAATGTAGCCGACCACTGTGGCCACCACCAGCAGATACCAGGCCAGGCGGCCGTGCTGGCCTATGAACTGGGGAAAGAAGGGCAAAAAGGTGTAGGAGCCGAAACCGATTAGGGTGAAGAGGAGGGCCAGGATGAAGTAGAGCCGGTAGCGTCTGTGTCTGTCGGCCAGGGCGCAGAAGAAGGGCTTCGTGAAGACTGCAATGAAGGGCAACACCATCAGAAGGGTGCCCACCTCTGTGCTTGAGGCGTCGCTGTATTTGCGCAGAAACACAGTGATGAGTCTGCGTTTGGTGTTATTTTTATCATTGAAAGTTCAACAGTTTGCTCAGTTAGTTGCTCTCTGTTTTGATTTTTGTTTCCAAATTTGCCGCCATTTGTTTCCAAATCGCGGCTAATTCAAAGCACTTCAGAATGCGAAAAATTTGGGTAAAACCCGAAAAGGGGCGTGGCTCATGGGTTGACACGCCCCCTTTCGGGATCAGACTTTCCAAAACTCAAAGAGAGACAGTTACTCACACTAGTACACCGCTGAGGCCGGCGTTAAAGCTGAAGTAGTGGATCTTGAAGAGCATTTTGAGTGTGTTTTATTTCCTCTGAGCTAATTCTTTAATATCCTAAACGAAGCTGCTATTTTCTTATTTTGGTTATTTTCCTATTTTAGACTATTACTTTTAGACCCCACTATTTAGACTATTTCTTGGCTATTTTCCCACCAGCCTCAGTCGCTCGTGTTTCGCTCACGTGCTTGACTCTCGAGCTTCAGTTAGACGATCACGATTAGCTCGCCCAAACTGGCCACAAGTGTCGCCCTTGACCAGCGGCAAGTTGAGAGCCTCGGCGAGCTGAGCTTGAGCTTGAGCTTGAGCTTGAGCTTGAGCTTGAGCCAAAAGCCAAAAGCCAAAAGCCAAAAGCTCGGCCGCCAAAAGTGGGCGGAAGTGGCGAACTGGTTGCTCTGCTTTTGTGTCAAGCAGTGTTTGAGTTTGAGGCTTCTTCGAGGCTGCACTTTGCTCGCTCAACTGACGAGAAGTTGGCCGACCCTTAGGGCTATTTATAAGCTGGCCTTTTGTGTGCGAGCTTGGCCAAATGAGCTTCCTGAAGCGACGAGTGAGCGTTCCATTTGAGATAATAAAAAGCGCATCATTTCTGCCTCTTCAATCACAACAAGTTCAATAACGAGTGACGTTTTTTGGAGAGTTCTAAAAGAGTTACGCAAACTTTCGGTGCAAAACTTCTGCTTCTCATTCCGCTGCTAATCTTTGGAGGCAACTCGCTGCAATCAACCTTTTGGACTTTGTGCTAGCATCTAGTAGCTAGCATCTAGTGTGTTTTAATCAGACATTTACCAGAGAGGCAAAAGCAGCAAACAGAAAAGGTGCCAAAACTGCACTCGAAACTGTCTCACCACAGAGGCAAAAGCACAAAGACGCAAGAAGAAGAATTGTTTGGCGCAACTTTGGCAATCAATTGAGCCTGTTGAGCCGCAATTTGCATCAGCCAAATGGCAGCGAAAATGGCAGAGAAATTTGGGGCAAAAAGTGGCCGAAAGAGTGGAACTTGTCGCAACTGCTTAGCTGCTGTTGCAACTGTGTCTCCACTGCCAAGGCTTAGCTGCGAGACCATTGTGACAGTTTTGAACCCACAACAAGCGCCCACACACAGAGACTGGCTCAGAAGCAGAAGCCGAAGCAGAAGAGCTAAGCTTCCACGAGACTTCTCAATGTCTGTCTGTTTGCATTTCACAGGTGCTTGTGTTGTGCTTGTTGCGCGTGCTCCTCTGCAGCAACTAAAGTGGCGCAGAGGAGCCAATGGCGCAACGGCGTGGCCTGATTGCCACTTGTTGCCAGAGTCCAAGTCTTCGGCAATGTTCTTTTTCAGCTCCTCGACCGTTAGGAACAGTCCTGCGCTGTTTCAAACCGCAAACAGTTGCCACACACGCACAACAGACTTCAACTCGCGCTCGCAAACCATCAGGATTAGCTCAAAGCAGTTTCAGCTCTTCACCAGTTCTTTGGCTCTTCGGCAGCTCTTTGGCTGCCCTTTGCACTGGTTGCACTGCAGTGGCTCAACTGCCGCGCGTGTCTGGCCAGAGCTCGACTGTGGCCAGCCAGTTTGCGGCGGCGGAAAAGGTGCAAAAGAGGCAAAAGGTGCGAAAGCGGCGCATTCTAGTCCTTCGTAGAAAGCAGCTCGCTCGCTCGTGCAACCAGTTCTCTGGCAGGCTCTTTTGTTGCTCGCCAAAGCTGTGCATCAGAGCAGAGCTTTGCTGGCAGCAGATGAGCGCGTGAAGAGAAGCTCGAGGAGAAAATCTGGCAAAAGTTTGACGAAAATCTGGCAAAAGTTTGGCGGAAATTTGGCAAAAGTTTGGCGAAAATGCGTCCACTTTCCCTGCACAGTCGTCCAGCTCCAGTTCCTCCTTCTCGAGTGAAAAGGTCCGCATTGGTGGGCGCCAATGCTCAGGTGCACCAGTGCTCAGGTGCACCAATGCTTAGGTATATCAGTGCTTAGGTATATCAGTGCTTAGGTGTATCAGCGCTTAGGTGTAGCTCGGCCGCCAAAGAGCAGACGAAACTCGATACATTTTGCAAAAAAAACTGGCCGGCGAATTGGAATTCAATTCATTGGATGTAGTTGTTGTGAGTGGAATTAGCATAATGCACAGTCAGCTTGTCATTGGCTGCACTTTGTTGCCTTTTTTCGTGCCAATGCTGCTCTGAAACTGCGCCCTTGTTGCTCGCTGGCCATCCGGCGAGCTCGTGCCAGTCTTTGGAGTTGATTTCGAGTTGAAAGGGTGTGTCTTTGGGGTGTTTTTTGCAGTGTTTCTGCTCGTTTCTTCTGCAAAAAAGAGCCACTTTGCGTCCTTTTCTGGCCACCAAACGCGGAAATTGGCGCAGAAGAAGTGCGGCCGCGAAAAAGCAGTCCAATCGAATGGCAGTTTGAGCCTTTGGATTGAATGAAGTGCATTGCTGGACTGGAATTCCAGTGGAATGGAGCTAAGGGTGAAAAAGAAGAAGAGCTTTCAATTGGCGCTCTTTTGCGCCATTGTTTCGCCCTTTTTCTCCCCCCATTTTGCCCCTCCAATTCTGCACACCACAGTCTCTAATGCAACTGTCTGTTGCATCGAGTGTCTGTGATTCGCTCGTCGCCCTTCGCAGCATCAATTGGGCGCCACTTGAACACTTTTGCGCCCTGTTCCTTCCGGTTGGGCGTTGCTGAATGGCTTGAACGAATTGGCGACTTGGTGAATTGGTGAATTGTTGGGCAGCAACTGTGAGTGGAATTGGGCGCAGAATTAGGCTTAGAATTAGGCCCACAATTCGATGCAATGAAAGAAAGACAAGTTCCAGCGAGCAGAAAAGCACACAATTCGGAAGAGCCAATTGACGATCGGAATTTGACGCCGATCGAATCGAGCGGCAAAAGAGCAGCGGAAGAAACGGGCCGCCTCAGCTCGGCATTGGCCTTTGTTTCTCTCTCTCTTCCTCTCGCTTGAAGTGTGAGAGAAAGAGGAGAAAGAAAGGCGGAAATTGCACGGGAATCCAATTGCAATATTTGTCTGCCATTCGTGTGTGCTTATGGACTTGTTGAATGGGCGTTGGATTGAGCCATCAGTTAGTGTTTGTGTCAGTTAGTTCATCAGTCACTTGGGCCACTTGGGCGCCTTTTGCACTCAGTTTGCGGCGGCGGCAAACTGCTCGAGCTTTTGCTCTGTTTCATGCAGAAATATGGCAAAAGAGGCGCAAAAGAAGCGAAGAAATGGGCAAATTTCCTCTTCCTTTCCTTCTCTTTTCCTCGCCCATTCAGCAGGATCGAGCGAGTTGAGTTCTCGTCTGCTGCTCGGCCGCAGACAGTCCGGCGCTTCCGACGGGCCAAAAGGGGTGAGAGCGGCCCACTGGAGCCAGTTGGCTGGCCGAGAAGCGGATTCGGCGGCTGATTTATGCGAGCGGGCGAACATTTGGCCAGTCGGACCCAAGCAGAAGCAGCAGTGTGCAATCTATTGCAGTCTAATGCAGTCTATTGCAGCATATTGCAATCTATTGCAGCCTATTGCAGCTTAGGTTGGGCCGCGTGGGTGCCCCAAAGGCCCAAAGGATGGAGGGCGCCCAGTGGAGTGCATTCTTGTGTGGAGGGCGCCCCTCGTAACGTGCCCAAGCAATGGGCTAAGGTCCGGCGTCAAGTGGAAGCGGCCAGCTCCAATGGGCCGGAAAGCGAGAAGCGACCGTCTGCAGCATTTGAAGAGCTAAGGAGTGGAGATTTTTCTGCGGCCTTCGAGGCGGAGAGCCAATATTGCGCAATGGGCCAGTGCCAATCCAAACTTAAGAGCCGGATTTTGGACTGGAGTGGAGCTCGTCTTCGGGGCCAGAGAGAGATGATGGCCAGTTTGATTGGATAAAGAGCCGCGAGTGATGAGCCAGCACGTCCGAGTTGGGCGCGCAGATTCCAGCCGGCTCCACTCGAGCTTAGGTTGGGACTAAGGACTGGCTGTTGGAGCTTGTTGGCGGAGAAGAGACCATCGCGCACAGAAGAGCAGCCATCATGTAGGCTGGCATCATGCAGACTGGCCAATGGTGGCCAATGGTGGTCGCATTATGGCACTGAGCTGAGCAGTGGGGCGCGCATTCCGCCGCCCATTGCGCCTTGTTAATCGGCGGCCAGTCTCGAGTTTGCAGTGAGCTCAAGACAGTCTACTCACGCGGACTGTCTCCGGGGACAGTCTGCGGTCGAAGTGGACGAGGCTGGAGAATGCAGAATGCAGAATTAGACGAGCGCGACAAGCGACGAGCGGCCAGTTTAGAGCTAGTTGCTCGAAGCTAGTTGCTAGTTGCTGGTGGCTGTTTGGCGGCCGGTGGACACTTTTTGGCGGCCAAGGTGGAAAGATTCGAGAGCGCGGCTTCCAAGCGAGAAGGCTAAGGGTCGGCCAGCCGGCCGGGAGATTGGCGGCACGCACTTGTTCGATTATTATTATCGAAAAGAGCAACGCAAACGGCCCTTTGCAGCGGCCCAAAAGAGCCAAAAAGAGCAGAGCAGAGCCGGCGGACAAATGTCATTCACACAACAAGTGGCCAGAGTTGCGGCCACTCTCAGCTCGTCTCTAAGCCGCTTGGCTCCTCTGCTGCTTTTCTGCTGCTCTTCTGCTTCTCTTCTGCTTCTCTTATTCCAGCTAGTCCGCCGCCTTTCAACTGATTCCCCGCCGCTGCTCTTTTGGCTCCCTCGCTTGCCAGAGCTGAGGAGCCGCCCTTTTGGCCGCCTTGCTCGCCTGCAGACGAGCACACGACGTTCGATTTCAATTGGCGCTCGCCGCTCGCCAACTTGGCCGCTCGAGTCCAGCCCAAAAAGAGGCAAAAGAGCGCGCCGGATCCTCAGCTTGGGCTGCGTGAGGCGCGCCAACCATTGCATTTCCATTTCCATTTCCATTCGCATTTCCGCGCGCACTTCTTACCGTCCATTTTCAGTCCTCGTCTCTTGCTTCTTACGTCTTACTTGGCTCGATGCAAACTCGGAAAAGCTGCAAACTGGGAAAAATCCAACAAGTTCGAGATTCGAAAAATCCAACATATTCGAACTCCGCAATCCCCAATTCTCAACAGTTCTCGACAGTTCTCGACAGGTCTCGATTCTCCAAATCGGAGCTTGCAAGAGTTGTCCAGCCAGTCCTAGTCTTGAGCCAGTCCTAGTCTTGAGCCAGCGCCAGTCTTGAGCCAGCGCCAGTCTTGAGCCAGTGCCAATCTGCGGCCGATCTCGCGGGGGCAAAAGTCGGAAAGAGACAGTCTTTAGCTTCGGACTGGAAGAGGCGGCCACATCCTGCTGGCCAGTGGCCTTGTCTTGCCGCAAACTGAGCACACTGAGCAGACTGAGCGCCGAAGGTTGGCCACACGGGCGCATGGAGCGCTCGGTGCGTGTGTCCGATTTGATTCTGACGATCTGTGGCTGCAGGTCGAGGAGGTAAAAGAGAGACAGTGGCGCGCAAACTTGTGCCTTTTTTCCAACTTTCCTCCTCCATTTCTGGCTCCTTTTCTGCCTCCACATTTGACTCCAGTTGACTCTGCAACAACAAGACCAATAAGACAGCCCAAAGGAGGAGACAAACTTGTTCTTGTCTCTGTGTGTTTGCCACAGACAGAGAGCCGCTTTCCTTCCTCTTCTCTGTTGCGCCCAAGAAAATGGAACCAAACTGGGGCTGCTTGTCGCTCGCTTGCATTTGGCCGCCAGTGAACTATGATGATCGATGCCGAGCAGTGATGGCAAAAGTGTGCTTCGGATTTTCTTCGCCCGCCGAACTGTTGCAGAAGAAGTGGCCCAACTTTTGCTCTTTTTTCTTCCTCTTTGCCTCTTTTAATTCTGCCTCTTCTGCTGCCTTCTTGCTACACTCTCAACAAGCTACACCCAAAAGGCTACACTCAAGTGCAAACAGTTGGGCCGCAATCTCCGCCTCTGCTCCCCATCTCATGCCCATCTAGTCTCATCATCTCGCCGCTCCCAGTCGCCCTCTCTTAGCCAGACCAGAGCAAAGCAACATCAAGCAAGCTCATCTGCTTGCCGCCCTAGTCGCTGGCAGTCAGTGGCGTCCAGCTAGTCCTCATCGTTGCAGATGCAGAGGCAGAGGCAGAGGCAGTCTCGCGGTCGCAATTATTATTGCAATCATCGCAATCATTGCAATAATAAAACCATTTGCCCACCATTCGACCGATTTGGCGCGTCCTCTGCGTTCATTTATTTATTTTTTTATTTATTTATTTATCTATCTCTCGTCCTCAAAGTTTGTCTCTTTTTCCCTCTTCCACATTCGGCCACCAAACACCACAGTCTTGGGCCAAGTGTTGTGTTTGTTTTGGCTGCTTGGCCGGCGATCAATTTCCGAGCGAGCGCGCGCCCATGCTCACAGTGCAGAGTTCGAGTCCCGCGAGTTGCGCTTCCTTTTTTTCGCGCACAAAAAACCCTCACACTGTCTTGAACTGTCCAACTTTTGGCCAGATTTTTGCCAGAATTTGCCAGGTTTTTGCCAAAATTTGCCAGATTTTTGCCAGAATTTCGCTCGCCGACCGTCTGGCACGCCGCCCAAAGTGACCTCACTCAAATTGGACACAGAAGAGGAGGACGAATTTGAGGAGAGCCAACAATCTTGGTGCTTCGCTGGAGGGGCAAAGAGGCGAGCCGAAAAGATTGTTGGAGGAGAAAGATTTTTTATTTTATTAAGCCACAAACTCCTGCTGGCAAATAATTGCTCCCAAAATGGGCAGGCCAATAATTGTGGATTTGGCGGCCAGCAATCAAATGATAATCTGGACATTTTGCTTTATTTTATTTGCCCACTTCGAGTGGTTCTACTGCAGAGATTTCCCCCACTGCTTTCCTTTGCTCTGCTCTGCTCGCCTCCCAGCAGCTGTCTCTCTCTCTCTCTGCTGCTGCTCTGTGGCCTCTCGGAATGAAAGAATGATAAAAAGACGAGGACACTGCAACGTGCCCCCACGAACGAGAACGAGCGGCGAGTAATCCAATTTGATTGGCCGCAGCCAAACGAGCTGCAGTAGCGCACCACTGGAGCCACTTGGAGCATCTGAATTTCAGCCACTCGTCCCGCAGACTCTCTGTAATGGAGCCGCACCGAATCTATATTGGCCCTTGCACCTGCCCTCCTCTGCCGATCGGCAGTATCGGCGATTAGACTTCGGCCAAAAGGTGCGCTCGTCTGCCTTTTGCGTCGGCAAGTCCGGCCGCTAAGCCGCACTGGCACTCAGTTGCTGCTCGGCGCAAGCAAAACACGCACTCCAAGTGCTCCCGCCGAGCTCCTGCTAATCTCCCGCCAGCAAAAAGGACAGAAAACTACACAGAAATACACAGAAATATACTGACACAAACAGACACAGACAGACAGACAGACGGAGCTCGCCGGCGGCCAAACGTGCGCCCATTAGCTCGAAGCGCTGCTGGGCTGTGGCAAAGGGCGACCTGTTGGCTTGTGGAGCAGAAGTTATGCTTGAGCGTCGAGTGGCGAGAAATGAAATGGAATGAAGTGGCGCGAGAGATGAACAGTCTGAAATGAAACGATTTGAAACGAGCTGAACTGAGCTGAGAAGTGAACTAAACTGAGCTGAACTAAAATGAACTGAACTAAACTGAAATGAACACGCGTGCCCAAAGCTTTGCAAGAATGGCCCTCGAATGCAAATAAATCGGAAGCCAATAAAATGGAATTAAGCGAATATTTGCCTTTCGAGAATGTGAGCGCATTGTGTTCTGCTTCTTGTTGTCTGTTTTCCCTTGTTGCCACTCTGCCAAAACTCTGCTGCAACTGTGCTGCAAGTGTGCTGCCAGTCAACTGCTGCAACTGCACTGCCTCCAAACTGCCACTACACTGCAGCCTCTGGTGCACCTTAGCCTCCGTCTCTTAGCCTCCGTCTCTGCTCCCAATTCCAATTCCAATTCCAATTCCGTCTCAAGTCCAAGTCCAAGTCCGGCCGCCCAAAGAGCAGCTCTCTGGCCGCGCGCAAACTCCAACCAAGTCCTGAACCATCTTCGACCACCTTCAACAAACTTTTACCTTTTCAAACCATCTCCAAACTCCTACACCCAGTCGCTCGTCCTTGGCGCACTTTTCAATTGCGCCCAATTGAAAACTGGCCACCGAACGCCAACGATTGTCAGTCCCGGTGGTCTGTGCTTTCCTTTCTGTGCTTTCTGTCCGTCTGTCTGTCTGTCTGTCTGTTCGACTGTTCGACTGCTCGCCGCTGACTGTCCGCCGCGAGCAACAGGCCAATGGCGAGCGCACACGCAAGTGCTCCTCCTCGCCACTAAGCAGCCGTTCGACCACCAGCCGCTCGCGACCTAAGCAGTGGCGCCTCTTGGTGCCATTTTCGCCACCCAGAAGGCGCATTTCAGTCCGTTTTCAGTCCGACTTCGCCCCCCGAAGCTAGTCAGTGGCTTTACGTTTACTTTTTTCCACTTTTCTCCACCTTTTTCCACACTTTTGGGCGATTTTAGGGCGACTTTTCGCTCGATTTGCGCCCACTTTTGCCCTTGTTATCGACCACTCATTGCAACTTGTTTCACTTCGATTTGGGAGTGGCGATTTTGTGGAAAATTGTAAAATTTGCAACAAATCGCCCACTCCAAAAGGCAGCAGAGCAGAAGCAGCAGAATGCCAAAGAAGTGCACTAAACACTGGCCGCCCAAATCGAAAATCAACAAAGGAGCCAAATTAATCAATGGCCACCACTTGCATGCCATCTTGAGAGCTTGAGAAAGAACCTCCAGCTGCCATTTGGTGCTGGCCACTGAGCGAAGGGAATGAGCCACCAACTGGCCAAGCTTAGCTCAGGGCCAGTTGGTGGCTCGTGCAAGCTTCTCGTTGGGCCACCAAGCTGAGCTTTTGGCTTCTTGGCTTGTTGGCTTGTTGGCCTCCCCATTTGGTGGCCACTTTGATGCTTGTGGTCGTCTAACAACTAAGGACGAGCCACAGTTGTTTGTGAGAGGCCTCCAAAGTGAGCTGCCCGTTGCGCAATTAATGGCCAAGCAGACAAGTGGCCGCAAGTTGAGCTGCGGCACTCCAGCGGGAGGGACAAGCTGGTCTCTGCTAGTCTTTGCTAGTCTTTGCTTCTCACTGTTCACTCTTAGTAGAGACTAGCTTTCGTTTGAGAAAAATAGCGAAAAAGAGCCAATAGCTAAGAGCCAATAGCTGAGAGCCAATAGCTGAGAGCCAATGGCAAAGAGCGAAATGTGCGCCAATAAATTAGAATGCTCGTTCCAAGTTGGCCTCTTCGCGCGCTAAGCAGCCAAGTGCGCTGGAATGCCGCCGGCCAACTGCTCACTTGGGCCAACTGCTCACTTGGGCCAACTGCTCACTAGGTCTAACTGCTCACCAGCCTCAGTCTCTCAGGCCCCAGTCAACAGGCGGCCAGAGAGTGTCTCTCGTGCACACTTGCAGTCCAAATTGGCCACTTGGCGGCCAAAAAAGCGACCAAAAAAGCGACCAAAAGTGGGCAAAAGTGACCAGAAAAGAAGGAAACTCGAGGGCCAATGTTATGCAACAAAGTGATACACTGATTATTATTGGCAATAAATCAATAGTGTTCGAGTGGTGCCGTCAGATTGCGGCCAGAGAGGCAACCAAGTGCCAAGTGGAGGCTGCCCTAGTCTCTCCTTTAATGGCCACTCTCTGGAGCACGCTGCTCGCTTGCTTTTCGCTTGCTCTTCGCTTTTTCTTTGCTTGCTCTCAACTAGCGAGCTTAGCTTGGCCCCCATTTGAAAAAGGAGCTCAAAACGGGCTCCCTTTCGAGTGTTTTTCCACCAAAAGACCGCTGTTCTCCACGAGCAACAAGCTCTACTCCTAAGCTGAAGAGGCGCCCCAAACGCAAGTTGCAGCCTTCAGCTCAAAGCCCCAAACTTCGCCAGCCTCAAGGTCGCGCAAAGTCCAACTTCAACTTGTTGCCAATCACTTCCAATGCCAAAGACTGAGATAGTTGAAAGATAGTTGAAAGTTGGGCGCAAATGCAAAGTTGGCCTTTTTTTCTTCCAAAGTTCCAAATTTTTCCGCCAAAATTCGATCCAATTTCGATCTCTTCAGTTTGGGCTCCAATTTCCGCGATGAGAGGCAAGTGCAACCAGAGCTTAGGGTGCGCGCGGAGGGCGAGCACTTAGGAGGCTCGAATTGAGTGGAATTTTGTCGAATTTGGGTGAAATTGATTGAACTTGGTCGAATTTGGTCAGCCAATTTGGAGCCAAATTCGGCAAGTCCAAATTGGATCTCTTTGGCTGGCGGCGAGTAATTGATTTGGCTCCATCAATTTGGCCGCAAACTCAATTAGTTTCCGCTGCAGTTTGCGCAAAGCTGCAAGAATCTAAGAGAATCTGCTCCAAACTGCTTCAGATCTGCTCCAAATAGAGCGTCAAAGTGGAAAAGGGAAGCTCAACTAAGCTGAGGCCAATTGGCAATTGGAGAGTTGGGCGTTTGAAATTGAGGAGGCGAGCTCGATTTGGGCGAGATTTATTCCATTTGTCCATTTGGATCCATTTATTTGCCATCGGCGAGCATTGGCACTTGCGGAAGAGGAGCGAGCTGTTGCGTGTTTGTGTGGTTCGCGTCACGCAGAGCTAACAAGTTGCGAGGAGGCACAACCGCAGACAGTCTGCGGCGAAAAAAGGACAGCCCGCAGACAGTTTTTTCCGCCTTTTTCCGCCTCTTTAAAGCTGCTCTCACCGCAGAGAGTCAGAGCAAAAAGAGGGCCAAGAGCCAGAAATCGACAGCGTGAAGCCAGAGAGCGCCAATAAATCAATAGAGCTGCTCGCTTTGACTTGGGCTCGTCTCGCGCCTCGTTGGCCAACCTGTTGGCTCTTGCTCGATTTGGCGCGCGGCCTTGCTTCTTGTCTGGCCGACAAAGAGCTCTGCTCCACGCAGACAACCTGCGCTGCGTCACTCGCAAACAGTGAGCCGCACACAGTCTGCGGCCGCATGAGTGCCACTCTTGCGCAGTGTCGCTCACAGCAGAGCTCACAAGTCTTCTCAGAAGAGCACACAAGGCCAGTCCTCGACTGCCACAAGCCACAAGCCACAGGCGACAAGTGTCACCGGCGCTCGTCCAATCGATTTGGCCGCCAGCCCACTGCCTGCCCAGCTCTTCCTTTGCCCAAAGAGCAGCTTGATCCAATGATTAATGGCGCTAATTGGAGCCAAATGGCCGCCCGAGGACTGTCTGGCGCGCATATTTGGCCAGCTTAGCTCAGCTCAGCTTAGCTTGTGCGTCTCGGGCGAGCTCGGCGCTGTTTCCTGCTCTTTGCCGGCCTTTCTGGCGAGCTCGGCGGCCATTTTTCTGCTCCTTAGGGCGCCGTACGATCGGCCGCCGAAAGTGTGTCGCGGCCAGAAGAGCAGAGCAGAGTGGAGAGAGCTCGCCGGCGGGCAGACTGTGTGCGGCGGGCCAGCTCGCCCGCCTGGCCAGCGAGCGGCGGAATGTCTAATTGATCGATTATGATACAACTGCGGCGCTTGGAGGCCAACAACAGCGCCAAATAACAGGCCTCCAAGTTCCGGCGATTGCCATCGAGACGTCGTGATGGCCAGTCGGCCGCTCGACTGCTCTCAACTGTTTGAGAGAGAGAGAGAAGGGCCAATTGTGTTTGGCGGAGGAAGTGCGCCGGTCGCAATCTCAGCAGCTAGACCTTAGCTCTTGCGGGGCCTCCTGCGCGCAGTCCAGAGCTCGCCGGCCGACCATCAATCTCTTTCGATTGCTATCTCTCAAAATAATCTCTTTTGATTCCTCCTCGAGCGCATTTTCGTCACGATTTTAATCACACTCCGCCCGAGAGACAGTCCGCGGCCATTCTCTAGCCTGCGCTGCATTGCACTGCATTGCCTCAGTGTGTTCAGTGTGCTTACTCTAGTCAATGCTCAGTGTCCGTAGTCCTTAGTGCGTGTACTGCATACTGTGTGCAGTGCTTAGGGCACACTGCACACTGCACACTGTGCTTAGTGCGCGCAGGCCGACCTGTCGCGCGCAACTCGCCCAGTAAAGCGCGACCTTAGCCCGTCTTGCACACTGGCCTGTTTGTTTGCTGCCTCAAAAAGCGCAACTCTCCAACTCTCCAATTCTCAATTCCCAATTCTCGATTCCCAATTCTCAATTTGCCATCGCCGCGAATTGAGAATTGAGAATTGAGAATGCTCGATTGCCGGCGAACACCTCAATTGGCGCAACGGGCAACAAATTGGCCTCCTCCACTCCTTAGGGGCAGCCAAGCCGACCCACTGCCTTCCAACGCATTCTGCTCCAGAGACTCTCCGCAGAGCTAATTGCGCGAAAGTTCACACACTCGCTTGCAGACCAGCTCTAAGGAGAGACCAGAAAGTGGCCAGAAGAAGCTGAAGAAGCCAAAGAAGCGTCCAAAAGTGGAAAGAAGTATCCGAAAGTATCCGCCAAGTGTCTGCCTGGCTCCAGTTGCAACAAGCTCCACTCAGAGTGTCTGAGCACACAACTCAATCAATAACCAATCGAATCGTGTCCGAGCGCTTGAGCAGCGTCGAAAGCGCTCGGAAAACTGGCCAGGAGGCAAGCTGGCAGGCGAGCAAGCTGTTGCGGCCAGCCCGGCACTTAGGAGGCGCATGATGAAGCGATCAGGCGAGACAGTCGGGCAGACAGACAGTTGGCCGGCGCACGACCTGCAGACTGTTTGTTTTTGCTCCGCTCGTGCTCTTTGCTCCCGCCAGATGGCGCGCACTCGGCCGCCCACACCTAAGGGGCGGCCCAAAGAGAGCAAAAGTTCGCTCGCACACGCACTTAGTGCCACATAACCTAAGCTTAGCTGTGCCCAAAAGGCTGCCAGTGGGCCGCTCCTTAGGGGCCGCGCTGGTGGGTGATTAATTTTTGCCGCCCCAACTCAATGGTCGCGCTCAATGAAGCGCGCCCTTAGGATGAGGCCGGCCCTCAGCTGTGCTCTTTTGGCTGCTCCTTTGGCTGCTTTTGACTGCTCCTTTGGCTGCTCTTTTTGCTCGTTCTTCGGCCGCTCTTTGGCCCCCCAAAAGCGCCGACTCGCCAGAGACTGTCCGCGGCCAACTGGCACCACATCCGGCCCGCTGCCCAACAACTAATTGCCGCTCCTTGCGGGCTAATAATTATTGATTAGCGCGCCGGCCGAGCAAATGGGCGCCACTGCCAAAGACTCACAGACGCGCGACAAAGGCCAGCCTCTCGGCCACACTCAATTGAGGCCGCCCTTGTCTTTGGCTTTCAGCTTAGCCAAAGCCAAAGCTTTGCCTCTTTGTCTCCGATTTCGCCTTTGTTTTGGTCCTCCTTTCGCGCCTCCTCAACTTCTCGACGCTTCCCCCTCGCTCGCGCCCCCTTTGCTCACTGGCGGCTAGTGACTGGCCATATTGGCTGCTCGATGAAGGAAAAGCTCCACTTTTTCTTCCTCTTCCACTTTGCATTCTCCATTCTTCTGTCCATTCTGTGCAGTTTCCACTTTACACACTCTGCAGACTGCAGCTTGAATGCAAAACGGCCCAGAACTTGCTCTCTGCAAGCCGCGGACTGTCCACGGTCGCACGCCCCAAAGAGTTGGCCACTTGCAGTTCGCCTTTTTACATTCTAAGCTCCACTTTGGACGCCTTTTGAACGCCTTTTTGGGCTCCTTTTGGGCTCCTTTTAAGCAACTCTCAAGCTCCTCTTGGCCAAACAGACAACTGGCGGGCCTTCTTTTCCGCCCTTCTGCCTCTTTGCGCCTCTTTGACTTCTGTTTTTGTCGCCGCAAAGCAGCCAAGTGGCCGAAAAGGCAAGAAGGCAAGAAGGCGACCAAACAACAGACCCAATTCGGCACTCACTCAAAGGGGCACACAAAGAAGAAGAAGAAAAGGGCCACACCAAAGGGCAGGAAAAACAACACACAACTGTTGTTTGTGTGTCTCTCACACACAAACACAGTGAGAGAGACAAAAACAAAAGGGGGCGTGGTGTTTGCTTTTTTCTTCTTTTTATTTAATTTTCTTTGTTTTCGCCTCTCTCTTTTCGTCTCTGCTTGCCCCTTGTGCTTGTCTGTGGCCGCCTGTGAGCTTCACTTCGCTCGCCTCACTTTTGGAGCAGCGACAAAAGTTGAAATTAAAACGAACTCAATCAATCATCATTGCGAGCGGCCTCTTTTTGTGCCAATTTGGCCTTGGCGCCGCCCTCGAGCATGTCTCGCTGGTGGCTGGCTGGCCAGAGAGAGAGAGAGAGAGAGAGAGTGGCCACTCGATACAGTATCGAGTAGCTGCCGCGAGTGGGCAGAGTTTGCAGCTTGTAGTTTGCAGTTTGCAGTTAGCCAAAGTGCACAGACTGAGCGCGGCCTCTAATTGTGTGCAAAGTGGGGCGTTGCTGCGCGCACATTCGCCTCTCTCTGTGCGCCGCTCACAAGTCGGCTATAGACTAGCTGTGGCTGTGTGCGCGCTTTCTGTGCGCTCTGTGCTTTCTGTGCGCTCTGTTCGCTGCCGCGCGCACTTCTCTGCACAGATTGTTGTGCAATTGTGGGCCAGTGTTTCTCTGCGCCGCCCACTGCTCACTGCTCACTGTCCAAACCAAGACCAAGAGTAATTGGCCCGCGCCCTAAGCTCTAAGGCGGCCCTTGCAGTGGGCAGCAAATCGATCGGCGGTGTCATTTGTTGCCCCAGAAGAGGCCCAGCTGCAGGCCAGCCTCCACTGGCAGCCACTGGCAGCCACTGGGGCCTCCTCCTCTCAACTTTTGGCCTTTTCGGCCCGAAAGATCAGCTCAGCCACCAGAGACTAGCCGCCACAGACTAGCCAGAGACTGGCCAACAGAGAGCAGGCAACAAGTGGGCGGCCTAGTTCGCACACAAGCTCTATTGATTACCATTATTGTTCGGCGGAGGCGCGCGCGACCACTCATTAAGCGGCATGATTGATATCATCATCGCACTTCTTCTTTGTGTCTCTGCCTCTTCTTCTTCTCTCTGTTTTGCGCCAATCCCAACCTCTGCTGCTTAGCATATAATCATGGCCAGCCGAGAGATCATTAGCAATTTTCGGCCCACTCGCAAGCTTTCCTCTCCTCTGGCCCGTTGTGGGCCCACAGACTGTCTGTGGGCCCAACTGGGCGTCCTGAGCGAGTTCTGAGCGTGCTCTAAGCTGCCCTTAGCTGCAGTCTCGAGCGCGCTCGCTGCGCTCGCTGCGCCCCAAGCGCCAGTTTGGCCCAGTTCCAATTGGCGCTCCAAGGGGCCACCTGTTGGCAAAGCTGTGCTGGCCCACAGCTAAGGGCCGAGAGCTGAGGGCTAAGAGCTGAGCACTAAGGAGGCGCAAAGCAGAGCAGAGAAATGTACAGAAAAGCGCAGAAAAGCGCAGAGCAGATGAGCGCAAAGCAGAAACTGCGCACACCAAAGCCAAGCTGAAGTTCGCGTGCGCGCCAGATCTGTTTCCAATTATCGGCCCCACAGACTGTCTGCGGCCCAAAAGCCCAAACTCAAGCCTCCAATTGGGCCCCTCAGAGGTGCCTCTTCAGCTTCTTTCCAGCTCCTCAGTCTAGCAGATCGCCAGCAGATCGCCAAACACAATCATTAGCGTCCATTAGCGGCCGGCAACAGTTGCTGGTGGCCATTGGGAACAGTTGTTGCTTAGGGAGGCGCATTGTTGTTGTTGTTGTTGTTGTGTTGTTGTCACTGAAGCGGCAATTTGGCCCAAGGTCGCTTGGGACTAGCTGCGGGCAAAGCACTTTCAAGCAAGCCAACCAATGGCCAGTCCTAAGCGGCCGGCCCACCAGGATCCTGTTTGGATCGATTTTTCTCTTTTCCAAGCTCAAATTTGGCGCCCAGATTCGCCCTCCACTTCTCTGCCCTTGTGTCTGGCTCTCCAAACTAAACTGGCCAGTTCAACTCTCAAAAGAGGCCCAACATCCCCAAGCTAAGCTCCGGCTGAAGAGCAGCAAAACAACACAGTCGCCCCCCAATTGCATCGACTGCTCTTTTCACTGCTCGGCCCAAATCCAATTGGCTGGCCACTCGCGCACAATTGCCGCAGTATAGGCGCGCCGATTTGCAGTCTTCTGATTTGCAGACTTCTGCTGCTCAGCGCCACTCGACCCATTCCATTCGGACAGACATCCTCTGCCCGCATTGTGCTCACCTTAATTGAGGCAAATTAGTCGCCGGCAATTAGGCGCAACTGCATTGAATTGAGCTGCTCTCCAATCGCGCAAACTAAACTCTTCGCTCTTTCCTTTTGTGCAATACTGCTGCTCCCGAAACAGTATTGCAGCAGATTTAGCATCTCTTCGAGAAGCATTACTGTTATTATGCCCAATCATTGGCCATCATTGTTCTCCAGACGCTCAGACGCGCCCTCAGCTTGGGAGTTGCCCAATTTGTTCATCGTTTTGGGGGCAGAAACAAGGGGGGAAAAAGAGGGAAAAAAACAGTGGGGGAAAGAAGTACGTGTGGAGAGTCTTTGCTAGAGACTAGCCTCCAGTGCAGATTGCAACAGTATGCGGGAGAGACAGTCTGTGATCGCTGGGAGATGCAATCTTTTGTTTTCCTCAATGGAAAACAAAACAAAAAAGTTGCTTCTTCTGCAGACAAAAAGCATCCAATCGTGTGCATTCTTCTGCTCTGATCTGCATCTCGAGCACAATTGGCGGAAACTGCCAAAGCTCCAAAGCTGCAAGAAGGAGAGAAAATCCGAAGAGAAAATGTGGAGAAATTCTCCAGATTCGCCCCCATTTCCACCAGCTCGTGACTGTCTTCCGGCGAATCCATTTGAATGGAGGAAAAAGGCGAGTTTTCCTCAGCTATTTTCCAGCTCCATTCAAATGGCTGCGAATTGGAAGAGAAATTAGTTAGTTGCTTGTGCTTTTGCTTGGGAGAAAAGTGGCCAAAATGGAGCCAAAATAAAGCTAAAATGAAGCCAAAATAAGGCAGAAATCGGCCCACTTTGCCCTAGTCTTCCGCCCATTCTGATTCCAATTCCGATTAATTAGCCGGTACCACATTTGCGCTTGAATGGCGCCTTTTTGAGGGCTTATTTTGTCCATTTTTGGCTTAGGAGAAGGCTGAGTTTGTGGAAAATTTGCCCGCAAACTTGCACAAAGTTTGCTTTTCTCCAGCTCAGTGGAGCTTAGGATTGGCCTCTCAGTTTGAAGACCAACTGAGAGGCAAATTCGGAGGAAGATCGGCAATTAAAAAATTAGCTATTTTTTATCGCTCTTTCTCTTTCACTTTTATCTCGCTCACTTGTTTGCCTTCTCTTCTCCTCTTCTTTGGCCCATTCACCAAACGATTCCCAGTTGTCCACGCGCAATGGTTGCTCCAAACTAACTTTGGAGGACAACTTTTTCCAGCTGAAATTCTGCTCAAACTCAACTCAAAGCTCAAAAAGGAAAGAAATTTGTCCCAAACTGGTGCCAATATAATGCCGCCCGATGATGATCTTTGGGGCTAATAATGGTCCCAAGTGGTCGGTTTCTTTACGAGCTCGTCTCTCTCTCTCTCTCTGACTGCCTTCTGGTGCCGCACACAGTCTCTCCTGCTGCTTGGCCACTCTTTTTTGCCGCCTCAATGAAACTGCTTCCCTTGAACGACGATCAAAACTGGCACCACTCTTTTTCTTTTTCTTTTTCTTTTTCTTTTGCTTTACCAAAATGCTTTCCCACTTTTTGCCGCCCGCGGACTGTCCTCGAAAGCTCCAAAGACTCCAACTCGATTGGGCCCCAATTTTCACTGCAAATGAAAAATCCAATTTTGCGCTAATTTTATTCCCCAAATCTTTGGCCCAAAATGCGCGCACTTGCCGCCCGCTCCTAGTCTCTCGCGCGTCAATCATCCTCCAACTCGCCAAACTCACTTCCTCCACTGCTTCTCTGCTTTCCTTCTTTCCTGTCTGTCTGTCTGTCTGTCTGTCTGTTTGCTCTCAATCTCAATCTCAGCTGAGAAACAGTCTCAATTTGAAGAAACAGTCTCAATTTGAAGAAACAGTCTCAGTTTGAAGAGAAGCCCAAAGAGAAGCTCAAAGAGAAGCTCAAAGCCAAAGAAGAGCCAGACTTTGCCCTCTGGAGATCTAGTCTCTGATAAGTTGCTCTTTTGATTTGGAGTCAATTTATGAGCGGCCGAAGTATTGTTTTTTTCTTCCTCCTCGCGCTTCTTCTCTTTGACAAATCAAAAGTTGGCTCAATTAATCTTTGTTTAAACTCGAGTTTCAGCTTCGCGAAACTGCATTTGGCCGCTCAATGCATTTGGCGGCCATTCACTTGGAGGAAAAGCTGAGAAAAGTTCTGAGAAAAGTTTTAACAATTTGGAAAAGTTTAAACAATTTTGAAAAGTTGAAGAAGAAATGTGAAAAAGTTTTGAAAAGTTGAGAAAAATGCCGCCAAGAAGTTGCCTGAAATGCTTGAATACGAATCCCAAGCTGAAATGTGTTGAGTTGTGTTGAGTTGTGGCACAACAGTTGTGCGCGCGTGACGAGGACGCGCAAGAGTGTGTTGTGTGCGAGTGAGACTTGTCTCATTTGTGCGTGTCTCTGTCTAAAACAGCCAGTCTGCAACAGCCACTCTCTCGCAGACTGTCTCCCGCAGACACTCTGCCGCTCTCAGTCCCCGACGAGTGTCTTTGGGCGGACGTGGCGCGCCTGTTGCACTGCTTGCCTATTGCTTGGGCTCTTCTTTGGGCTCTGCTTTGGGCCCCAAAGAGACACTTCTGCCCACCAGCAGCAGGAAGCGAGTCCTCCGAATTGCCGCTTCGAACTGGCGCCAGTGACGAGCGGCAGTCTGAGGGGAGAAAAGCGGCCAAAAGAAGAAGCAGAAGAGGAAACAGACTGTCTGCGGCGGCATTTGCTGCACGCGCATCCATCCAAAGTTGTCGGCGTGGACGCAATGCAAATGTCAACGCCATTTCCGCCCTCTCAACTCTCAGAACTCAACTCTCAACTCTGAGCGCACAATTGGAGACTATCTCTGGTGAGAATCTGCGTGAGTTCGCGCCAAAGATCGTCCTTAGGGCAGAAAAGAAGCAGAGAAGCAAAGAAGCAAAGAGGAAGCGCAGGACACTTGCACAATTGAGCGCCGATGGTCAATCTCTGTTAATTGCGATTCGCGTTTGGCTTCCTTTTTGAGACTCTTTTTGGGACTCTTTTTGGCACTCTTTTGGCTGATGGCAAATGGTCAGCCAGAGTTGCAGAGTTGCAGCTTCTCTTGAGGCAGAATTTGGGAAAAAATTGGAGGAAAAAAGTTGGAATAAAAGCTCAAAGTTGCTCCAAAATGCAGCCCCAAATGCACTTTTCCTCGCAATTGTTCAGCAACTGTAAGAGACTGTCTCTCAGGGCGCCCACTTGGCCGAATGATCGATGAGCGTCCAGTGGGCAGAAAGAAGCAAGGCGCAAGGTGTTTGCGAGCGCCGATTGGCCAGCTCAATTGCAGTCCAATTTCGGGCTTTATTTTCCTCCATTCGAAGCTTCGAACTGGCTCCATTTCCGCCAGAGAAAAGTGGCCACAGAGAAGCCACACTGAATTGTGAGTTGCAGACTGTCTCCGTTGAGCCAAGTTGTGCACACAATGCGCACCAGTCAACAAGTTGGCGCCTCGTCGCTCTTTTCTTTTCTTTTCTTTTCTGCGCTCTCTTCTGGGCCGGAAATGGACAATTGAGGCTTGACAATTGGGCGCAATTGGCCCAATTGCAGATTGCACTCTGCAGACTGTGTGCAGTTCCTGGTGGACACAAACTGGAGCCAATTGGACGGCACCTAAGCAGTTTTGGTTGCATGTGGGCAGTGGAAAAAGTTGCTCCGTAAAAGTTCCTTCCGAAGAGCAAAAAAGTTTCAGCAACTTTTTCGCTCTTCGCTTTTCGTCCACATTTGGCTGCTTTGAAGTCGCCTCAGTATTTGGAGTGATTTTTGAATTGAATCTGAAATCTGGCAAATGATTCGCCATTTCAGATTGAATTCGAGTGGCCGAAGGTTGAAAATGGGGCCACTTTGTTCTTTGCCGAGCGTCTCGTTTGGGCGCTCCCATTGAGCCATTGGGCGAGACTGCATTCACAGTCCGTTTGGCTGACACTGAGCTCGCCCTTTGGAGCAACTCCCGAGCCTTAGGAGCAGCTTTGGGCGTGTCTATTTGGTGTCTATTTGGTGTCTATTTGGCGTCCATTTGGTGTCCATTTGGCGCGCGGCCATCAAGTGGCGGCGACAGATAGAGACTGGCAGCGAAAAGCAACAACTGGCAACAACTGGCAACGAAAAACTGATTCTCGGCCTTTGCTTTCGGCGCTCCGATCGATCTATTGCCTCCGGAGAGAAGCCGCACACAATCGACGAGCATCGAGCTGGATCAGTCATCGCTTGTGGTCGCTTGTTGTCCTCGCTTGAGCTCAGAGGAAACTGGCTGAAAAGCTGTGTTGATGGGCCACACAATGCGCAATGGGCGTTGTCGTACTGCAAGTGTGCTCCTCGTCCGCAGACAGTCTGCGCTTCGAGTGCGTGTCTTTCGGGCGTTTGGGAAGGAGAATTTGCTGGCAGTTCACGCTTGCAGCTTCCAGTTTTCACAGTTTCGCCCTAGAGACTGCATGGCGCAAAGTGTGCGCTCTCTGTGCTCTTTGTCCGCTTTGTGCGCTCTTTGCAGGCGCCACAGGCAGTCTGCCGCGTGGACTGCGCGCGCCAACCGCACACAGTCCTCGCCGCACTGGATGGCCCTGAATTGAACCTTTTGCAGCTTGCACCTTGCAGCTTTGCCTGTAAGCTTGCGAGTGCAGCAGGTGGTTGGCCGTGGGGAGTTGTTTCTGCGACGAGTTGTCGTCAGGGAGACAACTCGATCAAATCGGCGCCCAATCGAACGGGGAACCAAGTCGCTTATAGATTAGCTCGCGCGGCTCCACGAGGAGGGCCCGATTTGTTGCCTTAGAAGCTCGATCGATTTGGCAGACGATTGGCAGACGATTGGCAGACGAGCTGCAGTGAGAGAGAGAGAGCAGCAGTCTGTGGCGCATTTGAGACAGTTTGCGCCAGTTTGCGCCAGTTGAGACAGTCTGCAGCAGTGGAGACACTCTGAACTGGCGCAACCTGAGCGCGCGGACGGCTAATGAGCGCCATTAATAAGTATCGACATGCGCACGCGCAGTGGACGGCGCACTGGTGTGCCAAGCTGCTCGGCTGGAGACTGGAGCGAGCAGTCTGCAGAGCTGAGCTTGGGCGCTTTCAGTGCCGAGGACTGTGAGCGGCGGCGTGTCTGCAGACTGCGCACTGGCCGGGCCTGAGCTGCGGCCCACGCGGCGCACAACTGCCATCAAGAAGCAGCGCGAAAGGCAGAGAGCAGCACGCAGACGCAGAGGCAGCGGCAGACTCCACTGGCTGCACTGCGCGCCCTAAGGAGCCATCACTTGCAGTCTCAATCGGGCGTCACCATTTGGGCTTGTTGCTGCTTGCTGCTTGCTGCTTGTTGCTTGTTGCTTGCTGCTTGTTGCTGATTGCAAAAGAGCAATCGGCAGCCAAACTGGCGGGCCCCCAACTTCGATTGCTCGCCTCTTATTGCTCGCCTCTTTTCCCCCTCGCATTTAGGGCCCCCAATCAGCGCAGAGCAGCAAGTCGGCCAACAACTGCAATCACTTTCCCAGCTCTCTTTTCTGCGCCAATTTGCCTTTCCTTTGGGCCCGCGCGCTCAACCCAAGCGAGACGAGCTCCACCACAGTCTGTCTCTGGGGCCATTTCAAAGCAGAAGTGTGTGTTTGTCAATCTGCCAATCTGAGTTCATCCTAAGCACAAGTTCACTCTCCAATTGGGAACCACAATCAGAATTGAGAACTCAGAGCTTAGAATTCGAAATTTAGAATTCAGAATCGAGCTCTAAATCGAAATTTGCAGTTAAAATCAGCCCAACAATCTTCGGGTTAATCTAATCTCGACAAACAAGACTTGAGCCAGCCAAGTGGCGGCCAAAGTGAAACGAGAGCTAATCTGGCCGAGCAAAAGGCAGCCAAAATTAGCCAAAAGCAACCTGCAGCAAAGAGAATAAGAAAGAGAATAAGAAAAGCAAAGTGATCACCAATTCTAACAAACTTCCACAACACACAATCTCAAACCAATCCCAATCCCAAACGCTAATGAACAAACACGAAACGGAACTCGATTGGCGACGAATTATCGACGAAACGAAATCGGCAAACAAAACAAATTGCAAAACTCGAATTTTCCATTCAATTTCCACTCGAAATTACTGCAAATTTTGCCTCAAATTTCGCATCAAATTTTGCCTCAAATTTCCAAACACAATCTCAAATCGAAACGCCACTGAAAAACTGGAAAAATTGGAAAAACTGGAAAAAATCAACACGAATATTTATATTCAACTGCAATTCTTGAAACTAATTATTCTTGAAACTAATTATTCTTGAAAAATCATCTGCGTGAATGTATCTCTTTTTGCTCGACGAATCGTTTCACCAAAACTGGAACTCGATCGAAAACCGGAAACTGGAAAACGAACCGGAAAACCAAATCAAATTGGATGAAATTTTCGAACCAAAACGAAAACTGAAACAGACAAGCGCCAAGCTCGACGAACTGCCTGCTCAAGAGCAACAAGTGGCCGAAGACAGAGACTCGCCAGTGCATCATCAGGCCCACTTGAAGAGGCCCAAAATCGAGCGACTTTTCGGTCCCAAATTGGCCCCCAAGGAAGTTTTCGAAGACTCGCCGCCGGAAGTGGAGGAGCGAGAGAAAAGGGGCGAGCTCGAGTGGCGCAGTTTAGGTGCGGCCGAGCGCGAGCAGGAAGAGCAGCCAGCGAGCAGTGAACAGAAAGAGAAGGAGAAGGAACAGTCGCTCGAGGTGGGCGACTTTTCCACCGCGCCGGAAGTGGACTTGGCGCCTCAGAGTAGCTTGGTGGTGGAGCGGCCAGCTGATGACCAGTTCGAGTTCAGCGTGACTGAGGCCAACGAGCAGGATTTGCTGGCCAGAAGACAAGAGGAGGCGGCCAAGCTACAGTTGCCCGAACACAAGGAGGTCCAACCGGCGGCGAGACAGCGCGCCGACCGGAAGCGGCCCGCGCGCAGACACAGACGGCCCAGCGGCCAGCCGGCGGGCGAGGCGCAGCCGGAAGTTGATCAGAGGCGGCCGGAAGTCGAGCGAAGTCGGCCCGAAGTGGAGGAGGTGAGCGAGTTGGAGGATAATAAGGAAGAGGAACAAGAAGAAGAGTTGCTTCTGGCAAACTTGGAGGACAAGTCGGCGGAGGAGCTGCGCCATCTGGTGGCCAAAAAGAGGGAGCAGCTGAGGGCGCTTAGGGGGCGCAACAAGGATCTCAGGCTGGAGATTTCACTGCTTCGCAGCGAGTTCTCGCAACTCATCAACGTGGCGGCGCGCGCCCAACACGCCAACGAGCAACAGCGCCGCCTCCAACACCAGCAACTGGCCCAAGCGGCCGCTCTTGCCGCCCAACTTCCGGCGGGCGGAAACTCGAGACAGGCGAGCCAGGCGAGCTTGGCGAGCGCGGCCAGCTTGGCCACAACAACCAGACAGCAACAGTTGGGCGGCGCTGGTCTAGACAGTAGCTCTAACTTTGGCGGGCCGGCCGGCGTGGCGCTGGACGAGCTGATCGAGCGGCACTCGAGCAAGCTGAGCGCGGCGCTGCGCGAGTCGCGGGCCCAGTTCAGGAGCCAGCCGGGCGCCCCACTGGAGGGTGTGGGCGAGCCGCTGCACGAGCCAGACCAGCTGGACGAGGAGCAGGAGCTTGGCGGCGGCGGCGGCGTTGCCAAGACGCTGCAGACTGAGGCCGAGGAGCGGCTGCGGGCCCACGGCGGGCTAACGAGTGGCGCGCGCGCGGGACCCGAAGCGGCGGACGCGGCGCACAAACTGATGGTGCAATTCGACGCGGGGCCCGCCGCGCTCGAGGGGGCGTGTGCGCGCCGCGCGGCCAGCTGTTCGCCGGGCGCTGTGGGAGCGCCGCACGCGCCCTCTGGCGGCCACCGGCGCAACACCACGGCCTCGCCGCCGCCGGCCAACCAGCCACTGTCTGCGGCTCCAGGCGGGCCGCACCCAGTCTCTGGCCAGCCCCTGGGCGCCCCACAAGCTCAGCACCAACAACAGACACACCAACAGCAACAGACACATCAGCAACAGCAACAGCAACAATCACAGCCGCCGGCGCCCTACGAGAAGCTGCAGGAGTACCTGCGGCTGAACGTGGAGAAACACATGAACGACAACCTGAACACCTCGACCATTTCCAGATGTGTGCGCGAGTTACTCTCCACGCACAACATAGGCCAGCGCCTCTTCGCCAAGTACGTGCTGGGCCTCTCGCAGGGCACTGTGAGCGAGCTGCTCTCGAAGCCTAAGCCCTGGGACAAGCTGACGGAGAAGGGCCGCGACTCGTACCGCAAGATGCACGCCTGGGCCAACGACGAGACCTGCATCCAGGTGCTCAAGTCGATGGTCCTGCGCAAGGGGGGCGCCTGTCCGGGCGGCCAGGCGCCCATCGGGCCGGCGGCGCACCACCAGGCGCAGCAGGCGGCCCAGGCGGCGGCGGTGGCGGCGGCGGCCGCAGCTGCCCAGGCGGCCGCCCAGCAGCAGAACCCGTTCGCGCTCGCGCTCGGCCGCCAGTCTTTGGGCCAGTCTCTGGCCCAATCTCAGTCCTTGAGCCAGTCTCAGTCCTTAAGCCAATCTCACTCTCAGTCCCAGGCGCTGTCGCAGGCCCAGCAACAGGCGCTGGGCGAACAGCTCACCAGTCTGCTGGCCGCCGGCCAGCTCGCCCACCAACAAGCTCACCAACAGACTAGTGGCGCCTCTTCCGGGGGGCCCAAGGAGCCCGAGCAGCAGCTGGCCGCCGAGCAGCAAGCGGCGGCCGCCAGCGCCCTCATGCAGCAGCTCATGCAGTCCTGGCTGCAGTCGCAGCAGCAGCAGCAGCACGCGCACGCGCAGCTCGCGGGCGGCCCTCCCGCGGGCCACGCCCCTCGCCAGTCCGCAGGGGCGGGGCCGGCGGGCACTCCTCTCGCCTTCCAGCTGGCGCCCGACGAGGACTCGAGCGCGTCCAGCTCGGGCTCGGAGTTGTCGGGCGGCAGTCTGTTGGACTGCGAGCGGGGCGACAGCCAGAGTGGCGCCCCAACGAGCCAGACAACGGCGGGAAACATGCACCACACTCAGTCACAGTCACAGTCACAGTCACAGCAGCAAAGGGCCGCCCAGCAGCAACAACTGGAGCTGGCCCTCCAGGCGGCGGCCAACCAGCGGCCCGCCTCCAACCCCAACCTCAGCCACTCGCAAAACTCCACCAACTCGAACTCAAACTCGCTCACTTCCGCCGCCAACTCGGCCCCCAACTCCATGCACAGTCTGGCCGCCCAGCCCAGTCTCCAGGACGCCCACCAGCACCTGTTGGCGGCGGCGGCGGCCGCTGCGGCAGCCCAGCAGCAGCAGCAGCAAGGCCCTTCCGGTCTGTTTGGGGCGCTCGGCTCGCAGCAGCAGCAGCAGCACCACTTCGCCCAGACAGGCCCCAACTCCACCGGCTCGAGCACCCCAGTCTCTGGGGGCCAGTCGGCCGGTCTGCTGCTCTGCCAGACGCAGCCGCACGCCCAGACCCACCGGATGCTCGTCCAGTCGCCCCACCTCAGCCTGGGCCCCACGCCGGCCGGAAGCTCGGCCTCGAGCGGAAGTGCGGCGGCCAACTCGAACGCCTCGAGCGCCCAAGGCTCCACGGGAGCTAACCACAAGTCGTCGGCGGGCCAGCTGCACCAGCAGGCCAGCGAGCTGTCCTCGTCGGCCGCAGGCTCGCCCCTCCAGCGCATGCAGTCCATCACGAACTCGCTGCTCAGCCAGCCCAGCTTGCCGCCTCTGCAGGCGCCCCAGCCGCGCTCCAGCAAGGCCTCGCTGCCGCCCATCACGCAGCAACAGTTCGACGCCTACAGCAACCTGCACACTGAGGAGATTGTCAAGAAGGTCAAAGATCAGCTGAGCCAGTACTCGATAAGTCAGCGTTTGTTTGGCGAATCGGTGCTCGGTTTGTCCCAGGGGTCGGTGAGCGACCTGCTGGCTCGCCCCAAACCCTGGCACATGCTCACCCAGAAGGGCCGCGAACCCTTCATCAGGATGAAGATGTTCCTGGAGGACGAGAACGCCGTTCACAAACTGGTGGCCAGCCAGTACAAGATTGCCCCCGAGAAGTTGATGCGCACTGGCGGCTTCATGGCGGGCATGAGTGCGGCCGCGGCGGCGGCCGCCGCCTTCGCGCCCACCTCTTCGGCGGGGGGCGTGGCCGCGGGCAGTCCGTTCGGCGCGCAGCACCACGCGGGCGGCGCGGGTCCCGCGCCCTGCGGCCCCCTCAGTCTTTCGGTGGGCGGGCCGGGCGGCCCGCACCCGCTGCTGCACGCGCCCACCGCGCTCATGCAGTCCGCTCAGCAGCAGTCCGCACAGCAGCAGCAGAGGCAGCACCACGCCCACCACCACCAAGGCTTCGGGCTGATGGGCTCGCTGGGCGCCCTCTCGGCCGCGGGCTCCTCGTCGGCGGCCGCGCTCGCCCTGGGTGGCCACCTGGGCGGCCCGGCCGCAGGCTCGCAGTCGCCCAACTCGAGCCTGGCCAACTCGCTGGCCTTGCTCGCCGGCGGGCCCCAAACGCTGGCGGGCTCAACGAGCGGCGCCACGCCCACCAGCCAGTCGATGGGCCCGCTGCTTGGGGGCGGCCAGTCTGCGGGCAGTATGTCGCCGGGCAGCCAGCAGCAGCGGATGGCGGCCGCCCTCTCGCTGCACATGCAGGCCAAGTCCGTCTCCGGTTTGGGCGGCCTGATGGGCGCGGGCAACCAGCAGCAGCAGGCGGCCGCGGCAGCCAACCAGCAGCAGCAGCAGCAGCAACTGTTGCAGCTGCTGGCTAGTCTCAGCCAGGCGGCCCAGCAGCAACAGCAACAAGCTCAACAGCAGCAACATCAACAGCAGCAGCAGCAGCCAGACGAGACGGCGCTCAAGTCGATGCGCGAGGCGCTGCTCAGCGTGGCCGACATCATGGACCTGTCGTCGCCGCCCGCCTCGGGGGCCAGCACCCAGGCCGAGCTGAGGACGGCCGAGCACACGCAGGCGGCCATCCTGAGCTCGCTGGCGCTGGCGGCCGCCAACCAGCAGCAGCAGCACCACTTCCAGCAGGACCAGGAGGCCAAGCTTGGCGGCTCGCTGGGCCAGCTCAGCTCGGGCCCATTCCAGCAGCAGCAGCAGCAGCAGTCGCGCCGCAAACGCTCCGCTGCCCACAAGCTGCGACCTGCCAAGACGCTGGGGGGCGAGCTGGGCCCGCTCGATGGGCTGGCCGCGGCTAAGGAGCGGCCCGAGTCGCCCCTCTCCAGCAGCTCCTCCATCAGGGACGACGAGGAGGAGCCCATGGAGGAGGAGGACGAGGATGATGTGTTGGGGCGCGACGAGGACGAGGCTGAGGCTGAGGCTGGCCGGCGGCTGCTGGAGCGCGAGGACGACGAGGACGAGCCAGAGGAGGACGAGGATGAGGACGAGGACCAGCAGGACCAGCGAGCGCGCCGCAGACTAGGACTGATGCAGCAGCAGCAGCAGCAGGACGACGAGCCTGCGGGCGCAGACCAGCAGCAGTTGGGCGGCGAGGCGCAGCAGCAGCAGCAGGGCTACAACTCGGTCATGTCGCCCACCTCGAGCGTCTCCTCGCCCTCCAGCATCTCCTCCTCCTTCAACGGCATGCAACAATTGCAACTGCAACAACAACAACAACACCACCTGAGCCTTGCCAACGAACACCACCACCTGCACAATCCACTGTATGCCCAGAACAGTGCAGTGTACGAGCTTGCGGCGCTCACGCCAGACTTGGACACGCCAACCATCACCACCCGCATTAAGGAAACTCTCATGGCCCACAATCTGGGCCAGAAGATCTTTGGCGAAGTGGTGCTCGGTCTCTCGCAGGGCTCAGTCAGCGAGCTGCTCTCCAAACCGAAACCATGGCACATGCTTTCAATTAAGGGCCGCGAACCATTCATTAGGATGCACTTGTGGCTGAACGACAAGTCAAACATTGATCGATTGCAATCGTTGAAGAACGAACGCCGCGAAGCCAAACGAATCAAAAGATGACCAGGCCAACTTTACGCTGCTTTTGTAAAGTTGGCTTTTGGTTGGCCCCAATTGGCAGTGGTCAGTTTGGGCCCGTTTCAAGTGGGCCGGCTCAGCTTTCGGGGCGACAAGTATCGACAGAGATTGAGAAAGCTGTCGCTCTGATCAATTGGATCATGATCATGAGGATTAGCCTTCGAAATAATGCATTCAACTGATGCATTTGAGCATTATTTCAGACAAATACCCCAAAGGATAAGGAGAAGGAAAAGCATGCAAAGAAGCAAACGGTCACTGTAAATACTGTGCTTGGAATTTGCATTTCATATAATTGTACATGGACACACTTAGACCATTCTCGAATTGTGAGACAATATGAGAAGCTAGTTGCCTGCATTGGGAGAGGAAGAAATGTGCATTGGAGGAGAAAGAGAATGATTGTTATCTTATTGTTGTTGAAGTTTACTTATTTACATTAATAATTAAGCGAACCAGTGGATGTTGCAGTTTTCAGGCCTCGCTCAGTGTGTGTTCATTTCAATTGGCGAACACTCAAGTTTGAGGAAGAGAAACTTTAGGAAAAAAGACAGAGGAAAATGGAAATTGGAAACAGTTGAAAGTGGAAACTTATGGAGCGATAAGAAGTGCATTTTGGGACGCAAGACACAAATGTGTCCAGAATCTCTCCTGCTCGTCAACAATTGCGAATAATGAAAGAAAGACAATCTCAGCCAATGGGAGAGGACATCTTCCAATGTGGCTAACACACACACACACTCACTTAATTAGGTCTCTCAATCTAATCAAATATAAGATTTATCATATTTAATTGCCAACTAAAAGGAGAAACAAGTCGAAGGAAATTGTGCTTAGCAGGCCAGCTCAATGTGGGGCTAGAGTCTGCGCTTGGTGGAAGTGAAGAAGAATCATTTCAACATGATGATAATAATTATAATAATAATACAATAATTGTAATCTGTATAGTTGTACATTGAACATGCGAGTCATTATGCAAGTGGATCTCACGACTAAATTAGATATAATGTCGCGCACACATTTGCTTTAATACATTCTTAGATTATTTATTAAAAAAATTCAACTCAATCAAAAGAAAAACTACATGCATTCATGAGTCATGCTTTGTTTGTTTCTCTCACTAAGTTTAGTACTGGAATTAATCTTCAGAAGAATCATTTTTGCCCCTCTTTGCAGCTTTGTCTACACTCTAGAAAACTTGTTGCCCAATTCCAAGCTGTTGCCCACACGCAACAGCTCTTTGGACAGGCGCCAAAAGTGTCTCCCTTGAGCTGGAAATGATAAAACTGGCTCCACTTGTGCTCGCCTGTGACACTTAGTGTTCCTGTTTGATGTTTTTAGCTAGTGAGTCATCATCTTGATGAATGAGTTACTTCACTTCCACGCACCACTGCCACATGGAAGCCCATGCATCACACACACACACACTGTCATTGATTAGAAGTTGTCCTCTTGGCTGATCAATGCTCTTGAGACGAGGGGAACACAAGACGAAAAGTGGGGGAGGAGTTTCCTTTGTCTTGTTGGGCGCCGCTCTTCATGTAAGTGTTCATGATGGCGGCGGTGCTCGTCATTAGTGCCAGCCAGCCAGCTGGATACAGTGGGCCGCAAGATGACGCTTAAGAGTGGCAAACGAGAGCAAGACAAATTAGGGACAAAAATGCCAGCCAGACCAATGGATCGAAGGTCTGCAATGCAAAGGCAAAGGCAAAGGAAGAGGACTCTTTCTCTCCCAGAGGCGACCATTAGGCGCAAGAGAGAGCCTCTGATGATAAGTGAAAAGGCTGGCCGGCTCGCCAACAGAGACAACAGAGCCGCATAATGGGCCCTCTTTTTGGCCACTCGGCCAGTGTATTCTTTTGTGCCCACGGCCAAACTAACGCAACAACCAATGTTTCCTTGGCGACTCGGCCATTTAGAGTGCTCGGTAACGATGGCAAAGGGGGCCAGTGGGGGAGTTGTAGTTTGATGTGGGCAGACAGTGAGAGAGAGAGAGAGCGGCTAGCCCGTGAGAATGAACCATGGGGGCACGTAGGCTCGAGTGTCGGTCGGAGATGCCGGTGTGCATGCTGATTATGCACAAGAGACAAGGGCCCTCCATAGGCCATTCTGATCACTAACTACACCAAAGGAGAGGGCCCCCATTGCCAGCGCTTCGCCGCCCCACTCGCAGCTCTTTGGCGGCTTCCCATAGGACCGTCCGAGCAACACGACCTCTCTACTTCTCTCGTCCCCCTCCCCCTCTCATTCACATCCAGTTGCCGTTGTCCCGCCGCATCCAAGAGAGAGAGAGAGGCCAGCTATCTCTTTGTCGTTCGACCGTATGGAGAGTTTTCTTGCTCCGATTTGTATGACGTAAAACTTCAATAAGACCGCCCCCTTTTGTTCGCCACTCATTCGTCTCTTCCTCCTCCTCCTCCTTCTACTCCTATTCCATGGCCGTCCCCTCTCATTGGTCTTCGAGCTTTTTGTAAACAATCCCATTAGATTTGCGGTTGGATTTTTCGCAACCAAACTCCTTTAGCTGGCGCCGCCGCCGACGCCGCCGCTGTCTCAGCCTGAAGCAGGAAGCCTAAACAACAATATTGCCCAAGTCACACCACGCATTCTGTGGAGCCAAACAAACAGACAAGCGGCCAGTGAGAGTGGAGGATGAAAAGAAAAACTTCATACCCAATGCAACATCCAAACATATCACCTAACTATAACTAACCATCTGCCTACTGGCTGCTATTATTATCCATATTAGATCAGCATATCATCGGTGTCAATGCTGCATTTTATGACCCCTCAACAACTGATAGCTTTCTGAAGACTGACTTCTACTCCTTCCAAGGCAAGCCAAGGCGCAAGGGGTAGAAGACAAAATGATTGTCTCATTAGAGGAACAACAATTGGGCAAGACTAGGACAACAGCTGATTCAAGTTTCAAGCATCAAGTAACAACAACAACAACGGCAACAGCAATAGCAACAACAGCAACGGCAACAACAGTCAACACGGTCCCAAGACTGCTAGTGAAATTATTGGAAAAATCTGTAATAATCCACAGAGATAAATATGGCTTTGGGCTGCGTATTAGAGGCGAGGCGCCAGCTTTTGTTGAACACGTGCATGTTGGTGGGGCAGCCTGGCGAGCTGGCGTCAGGGAGCAGGACACAATAGCCCGAATTAATGGGCTTCCAATTTGTGATTTAGACCATAGGAGTATTGTCATGATGTTCAAGAGTTGCCAACACATAGTGGCCCTAACTCTGCTAAGTCCAATCGATGGCATCCAAAGCGATTCAATAACGATCAAGCAACAGGCCAAATGGGCGCCCACACAGTCCAGACACATACTGGAGCAACACTACCAGCAACAGATGACCACCTTGTCGGACAAAGATGGACAAATTCATCGAGACTCATTTCAGCAGAATAAATCGGCCCTGGTCGACCGAGAGCCAGAGAGCCCCAAGGCTAAGATGGAGCAGCTTGGAACCAGGAGGGATATGCCACTTAGAGACAACACAAACATCCTCACTGAGAAGACTAATCTAGCCAGCTGTCAGCTGAGCACTGTTCCAGACAATAGAATCTCAACTGAAAGCAACTGTAATACAATACTCACCGGTGGACCGCAAACTACTAGTAATAAGAAACGCCACAAGACTGTCAATAAGCGTCTGGAGATATTGAGAGAATTTCTAGAGACCGAAAAGGCACACACCGAAAGATTGCGCTGTCTTGACGAGCTCTTTTATCGCCCAATCAAGTCGGGCTCATTGATGAATAGCGACCAATTGAGGGCTGTGTTCTCTTGTCACAAAAGATTATACAAATTGCACCGTCAAATCTACAGGATCCTCCTCTCAGCCACAACTGCAACCAGCGGCACCAATTTGGGTGCAGTGACCTGTTGTGGCGACTCGCCGGATCAGGCCCAATCTCAATGGCGCCAATCTGATGCCATCCAATCGACCAAGTTGGATGCACAGGCGGCCGGTTCCGAAACAGTTGCATCATTTGGACCTATGTCGCTTACCTCAGGCGCCCATGATACTCTCGATCTGGCCCACCCATTGATTGGTTCGGCCTTGATGGAGATCTTCGACCAGGAGAGTGATATAAGACGACAGCTGGAGCGAGCCGCCTGTTCGTTTTGTTCCGCTCAAGCAACCAATGTTGAGCTTCTGAACGAGCTAACAAAGCGTGATAGCAAACTGGGCGACTTTCTGGCTCAGGTGACTAGTCAGCGAATAGTTCTGGGCCGGCTGGGTCTGAAGGACTTGCTGGCGAGCTGTTTCCAGCGTCTCACAAAGTATCCACTGTTGTTAGAGAACTTGCTCAAAGAAACACCTAGCGAGGCGCCACCAGAAATGTTCGACTCGCAGGACAACTATGGGCAAGAGTTCTCGGCGACAATGGATAGAGACCTAATGGCAGCTTGCCAGCAGGAGAGGCGATCCCAGTCAGTTAGAGGACTAGCCCTGGGGACTAGTGGGGGGCCAGCAAGTGGTTGTGTGAGGGGGCCACACGATTCGTCTGGCCCATTGGAGGGTTGCAACGAGCATTCCAGCAATCAGCAAGCTTCAATCTTGCAGCAACAAGAGTTCATCTATAGGGCACGTCGGCGAGACTCCAGACGACGGATGCTGGCCGTCAGTTTGGCGGAGGAGCGCGACTCGATCGAACGGTCGCTCCAGTCGAGCAGACAGATATTGGTCAAGGTGAATGAGTCCATCAGGGTGGCTCTGGGCAGGCAGAGGTTCAGGGAGATTTGGAGAAAGACCGACAAGTATCCGGGCGTCTTGCCGCCCGCCCTAGACACTAGTAGGCAGCAAGTGATTCATGATGGTGCCCTCACCTTGCGCCTCTCGAAACGATCCTACGAGGTCCACATGCTGCTCCTAAGTGAGTATATAATCATTCTGACTCGTGAGGGCCAGCGCGAAGACAAATTCAAGCTCAAATATTTCACCCCCGAGGGCAAGTCGGCGAGCACCTTTGTGGCCGCCATTGGGCCGGCCCTGCACCAGGCCCAATCCTCGGCCGCTGGTCTTGGAGTTCACACAAACTGCCCAACGGGCAACAGTGCAACGGCAACAGCTACACCAAACACAGTCTCCGGTGGCCCAAATGCAACCGGCTCTGCCGCCAACGAAGGTGGTCAGTCGACAAATTGGCACCACCAAGCGAGCGGCTCGAGTAATCAGTCCGCAGGCAGTGGCACCTCTTTCAATTCAATCCTAATGCTCGGCTCTGGCGCCAGCGCCGGAGGTTTGGTGAACAATCTTCTCCTGGCTGGAAGTGGCGGCGGCGGCGGAAGTGCTGCTGGCGCCGCTTCTGGTGGCTCGCCAAGTGGCGCAAGTGTGACCAATGCAATCTACTCGCCAATATTCCTAATCGACGAGCATCTCACCACCAGAGATGCAGCGACCGACGAAAATGGCTTCTATTTGTTGTGCAAGCGGCGCGATGATTGCAGGATCTACGAGTTTGCCTCTAGGTCGCCCGCGGACAGACTCAAGTGGCGCGAGCTGATCCAGTGGACAATTGAGCGACAAATCAACCGAAGTCAAAGGAGAGCCTCTTGTGCAAGCACATTGACCAGGTCCAGTATTGCGTCGTCGCTTGATTCTGCTGGAACACTAGTTCTGCCAACTACAAACGAAGACGAACCCCAGACAAAGGAGCTCGTCGGCGCAAAGCTTGCCAGGCCTCGAACTGGAAGCGGCCCACTGGGAGGGGGAGAGTCGAGCTCGATTATCGAAAGGCTCTCTTCCGGGCTGGCTCTCGGGCCGGCTGGCAGGCGGCAGAACTGGAAGCATATGCATTCTAGTGGCGCCCAAGTGGCCACCAAGTGCTCAGCGCCAAATGGCGACGGACCTCGGGGGACAACAATCGGTGGCCAACAAGAGCCGCAAGTGGGGTCAAATTCAATGGTTGGTAAGAATAATAATGCTGCTGATGAAAGTGGGTCGTCAGCTAGCAGTGGCCAGCACGGGGCCAGTCTAGGCGTGGCCAGTGGTAGTTGTAAATCGCAGCCCGACGCTAAACACAATGCACCCTCTCATCCAAGGGATAAGCAGGCCACGGCTGCACAGTCGAGCCCTTCTTCAGGAGAGCCAACTAAAATAGTTGGAACCATAAGCTATGTGACTGATGATGAAATTGTAATGCCCTTCAAAATGGAATCGTCGAGAGTTTTCGTTAACCAGGCAATTCAGGTGAACATTCTAGAGGGAACATCATCCAATAATAGTAGAGCCCAAACTTCAAAGACTGATCAGGTGAATGCTGCTAAAACTAATGATACAAGGTAACAATAAACAAATCAGCTCATGGAACTGATACTAGTCAAGGAGCTATTTTTCAACAGAATGATGACAACAAACCGCCCGAAACCAAGGGAACCACTACTAGATGTCCTGTTCACCCAATTTGTTCCCCATTCAAACGCAATTTTCAAGTTAAACTATCGTTTTTCGAGTTCTGCTCGGATAATTCTTTATTCGGTTGAAAGACTTGGCTCGTCTGTGAAACATTTGGAAAATTTCTGTCCATCTTTGCCATAATCTGATATATTTGGAGTGTGTGTGCGGATGATACTCTCGAGTGTGCCTTGATTTTCCTATAATCTAATCGCGCTTTTTCTCACTGGCGTCATTGTTTAATTCTTTATTTCGTTTCTAGATTTATTGGTTAAAATTCAGAGTCTGGAGATCATGCATCGTTGAGGGGCATATAGAGACATTAAGGTGTATAGATTTGTATCAATAGATATATGTGTATGTGTATACATGCACACAGTATCTGAGTGTTTCGACTATCCTCGGCCAAGAATGCTTTGAGTTCGGTTTCTTGTTAATTGGGTCAATCATGTGCTGATGCGTGATATGCCCAGACCGGAACATGTTCATAACGATAATTGGTGTCTCTCCAATCGGTTGAGATGGCTTCTGTGTGCAATATATAATCTTTGTCGTGAAACTATCTAATTGCAGAAGATGACATTGGACTCGGCGTGATCATTCGTAAGGTTCATGGATGACTGCCTTAAGCTCAACTAATACCTATTTTTTCAGGTCATTTTTTCAGATGATTTTCGCCAACATGATGATTCTGACCATCTTCCTTGAGCCATAACTGTGAGCGAATCCTCTCTAGGAACTTGTCTATTAAGCTCGTTAGCGCCATAGTCCGAATGGAATATTCTGGTGGATTACTTATAATACTGATGATCTACTGGAGTCTTATTGTTATCCGATCCAAGTCGTTCTTGGCATAGAGAATACTCTCTAGTGTTGAGATTTGGAGGCCAGTAGTTTTCCTGAAGATGGATGTAATTTAGCAACGATGGGGGGTAGCTACTGGTTGTGATTCTGCAAGCCTGTGAACGGACCTCGAGAATCGGATGGTTTAAGTATCTGAAATGAGCACATCAATGTTTCATCAACGCTCATCATAGCACCAGCGTTATCAAATTCGCCACAGTAATTGGGAGCGCTGAATAATGTGACTAATTGTCTATTTGCGAAAAATTCATAACCGTCCTCAACAACCTGATGAGCCCTACAAACTAAGTCCATATCATGTTTTTTCAAAAAGTCATCAACAACTCTCGGGCCAAAAACATAACTAACTCCACGGTCGTTGGATCCCCATTTCAATACATCACGTTCAGGATCGGACCATAATAGATCGCATAATAATCCATTATCTGGAACATCTATGGGTCTTTGTAGTTTCCTAATATCTTCAACATTGTCTAAATGTGGACTGAGGCCTCCATGGCAACAGAAGATCTTTTCTTCAATTATGGCTGCCACGGGCAGACTATTGAAACAGTCGGTGAATATTTTCCACAGTTTGACATTATAACGCCTCTTGCATTCATCATAGAAGCCATATATCCTATTGATACTAGCACATTCATGATTACCACGCAACAGAAAGAAGTTTTCGGGATATTTGATTTTATAGGCTAATAGAAGGCATATTGTTTCCAGAGATTGCTTGCCACGATCAACATAATCACCGAGGAATAAATAGTTAGACTGAGGTGGAAAACCGCCATACTCAAATAATCGTAACAAATCAAAATATTGACCGTGTATATCACCGCATATTTTCAGAGGGGCCTCCAGTTCTAATAAGATGGGTTGACTGAGAAAAATCTCTTTAGATTTCAGGCATAGGTTTTTGATTTCATTAGATGTCAGTTGAGCCGATTTGCCTGGTTTGTAAGACCTAACTTCCAACAATTTTGATATGATTGCGTCAACATCCAATTTGATTGGTTCAGTCATATTGATGATGGTTGCCTCGCTATGTATGTACACAGATTGTGGGTGTTGTTTTTCTTTGTGTTTCAATCTAGATGAGATACATGGGACGATGGTTGAATGATGTAACAGTCATATGATTGCAGGAAGAATCAAATAGTTAGAGGGCACCAACTCTTGAGAGTTTAATGTTCATTGGTGGTTAATCATGAGTGATGAGTGTTCGATAATATCATTATCTAGGGTTGATCTGGAGGTTCAGGGGATAGCTCCGAGTTCGTTTCGGACAAATGTTCCGAAGCATGCCACTGGGGATTGAGGAAATAGTTTTTTTTTGTGATAGAATGTGTTTAATCTGATTATTTCCGATAGATTGTTGGATTATTTTGAGCTAGATGTTGTGACACAGGTTGAACGATACAAGTTGAGGGCGAAAATAGGCGCAACGAACTTTATGGCAGTACCTTGGCTCAGCAGGTAAACAAACAAATGCCACAACCACTGACTAGCCGAATTACATGTAACGTTTCGTCGAGAGAGACGAAACTTGACAGAATCAAGTATGATGTGAGAGCTCTTTGAATCGAGAGAAATGAACTGTGAGCGGAATCTGAGGGAGGGCGGCAGTTGAGCAGATATCAGACCGCTGCTCTCAGCAACGTGCATGTCCGCACAAATGCGAGTCATTCTTCGGGCTCAAAATTGTACGCTCCGCGTCGCTTCATGTCGAATTGGTTTTCCACGCCGTGCAGGCAACCCGAACGAGACACGCCCATTGTGAATTTTCGGATCACTGGCTCCTGTGCAATCAGTTTGCTTCCTGCGGGCATAAGACGCTCCCCCGCGGGTTGCGGGAAAATTGTGCCCGACACTTTTCGTTTTTTTTTCGCGCTACTCTCGCGTTCACTCTCGTTCCCGCGCCCGCTCTCTCTCTCTCTCTCTCACTCTTCAACATTCTCCCTCTATCCCTGACTCTCCCTCTCTATCATTTGCTGATATATTCCCTTACCCCAACTTTAATAACATTTGTTCCAGATTCAAAATTTTATCCTTATTGATATTGATCTATAATCGGTAAAGATAGACCTTAATAGCAAAATATTGAAATTATGGACTCATTTGAGTCTCAGATTGACGGTCATTTACGCCGCCTTCGGGAGATCAGGGCCAAGCAATGCTGCAAACATATTGACCAACAGATAAACCTTTGGGTTCAAAATCAGGACGCTGGACCCTCTACTTCACAAGCCCAAGAAGCTGTCAATGACAAAACAAACATTAGAACGGTAGACTGCTTTTTAACAAATTTGAATCACCTGGAGTCCTTCGACTCTGATGCCACAGATTCATCAAGCGATGATAGTTATGATGAACTGGAAAACTTCAATCTCGGCGATATTTTACCTAAGCGTCCACGCCAACCTGTTACACCGACAAACACAAGTGATATTAGCAAAAAAGCTATCTGGAGATGGGCCAAGGAACGATCTAGACTTGCTGCCAGATGGACTTGGCTGCAGGCGCAAATAGCTGACTTATCATTCAGAGTAAGAGGTCAAAACGAAGCACTCATGATTGCAAGATCTGCCAAGAAACCTCCGATACCCCCTATCAATCCAGAGTATTCCTGCTCTAGGACAACTCCATTAAGTAGCGATTTTAGAAGAAGACGGTTGATTAAATCTTCAAAGATATTATCAGATTCTAACAAGACCTCAGTAAAGTTCTCAGATGTAACTTGTGTATGTAGCTCTTTACCCCAAACCAATGCACCATGTTTATCCTGTAATGGAAGGTATAATTATTTAAAACGATTAGATGGTGAGAATGCACCTTTGTTGGAGCGTGCCTCCCTACTCGACCCTGGCTGTCACTCGGTACTTTCTCTCCCAGATGATATAACACTCGGATCTCAATTATCTTACCTGCTTAAGCAAGAAACAATTAATAGTAGACCGCCGAAGAAGAATAAACCCGGTCGAAAGAAGAGTAAACAGACCTCTCAGACGAACAAAACTGCTTCAACAGACAACGATAAAGCGGACAAGCAAGGCAAATATTACCCAAGCATGCAATCATCAAGCCTAAAGAATCCGTCACAGACAATGATTGCCTCAAATAAGTTAAAGAGAAAGTATAGAAAACCCAACCGACCCATGAGCAGTATGAATCCATTCTCTTTCTTCGGTCAAAACGACGCTTCAACAACAACGTCAAGTCATCAATCAAAACAAATGAAGAATAAGAGGAACAAACGATTTAGGAGTGCATCTTCTATGAACGATGGCTCTATTGGATCGGACAACTCCAATTCATGCCGTCCAGTAAGAGCTAGAAGGCGAAGGAGTGAACAAAATGCATTCGATATCGATAATATCGTCATTCCTTTCAGTGTCGCTGCTACCACCAGAGTCGAGATCCTGGAATATAAAGAGATCAAGACCCCCTCATGGCGAGTTAGAGAAGAGAATGAAAACAATGAAAGAAATTCTACCAACGATAGTGAGGAAGTCGAAGATACTTCAGATGAAGTTTACGCTAGGAGGCATACCAAGGGCGAGTTCGAAGAAAAAAAGAGATTCTCCCTGAAACCGCCCAAGAATGACGAGAAAATCTCATTCGCACCAGCCAGTTGTATGACATAGCATGAGCCATCAGACTCGGCAAATTAGACATATAAATGACATCCATGAAATAATAAATTTTCAACGCAAGGCCTGCTCTGGTGGCTGACACCAAGTCATCAACCCCATTCAGTCAAATGGTTGTGCCTTCCATCACTCAATCGAAAGGACTTGCGGTGGTTAACTAATTGTTTTTTTTTCACTTCGAACTTAGTCTCTATCTGCCTCAATTTGTCAGTGATCTCTCGAAGAAAATCTTGGCTGAATCCACGTGTCTACGTGGTTTTCGAACTGAGTTAACGACCGTCTTGCATCACTCTGTTCACAGCCATGACTCATACTCGCGCCTCGGAAAGAGGCTCGACTGACAAGTGTGAGTCTCAAGATGAAGAACTCTGTGAGGTAACAAAACTATTCCATCACCTGTGCAGAAGAGCGACAAAACCTGAAGCGGTATTTGGTCGTTGATCTGTTCGGGATGACGCCATGTCGAGATGAAGGTTTTTTTTTTCATGAAATCCACATTGTTTGAACAATGTAGAGTTAGATTACTTTATCATAACAGTTTCGCATACATTTTTATCATTAATTTTATCTTAGTAACAGAGCTTTTCAAATTTAACATTATTGCCTCTTGATCTTCACTCTTAATCGTCTAAATTATCTTCTTAAAGAGTTGTCCAATAAAACGAACAATATTGATCTTCAATCCCCCAAAAAATCACTTTTTCCATTCAAAACATGGCATATGTTATCTTACACTTGAACTACTTATTCATAGTCTCAATTAATCATTGCTTATTCGTTCGCCGATTTGCAGTACAAATCTTTCAAAGTTTTGAGCTCATCAATCAATGCTTTGTTTTGAGTTTCCAGAACTGCTACCCTATTCTCTAAGCATTTAATATACTCTTTCTTTTTCCTCCTGCATTCTTTGGCGGCCTCTCTGTTCTTTTGGAGTCTGAGTTCGCGTTTCTTGTTAGCCTCCTCGCCGCCTAGACTACTTCCACTACCAGGTGTGATAGGTGGAGAGATTGTCAGATTAGGTTTGATCGTTTGATTCAGATGTAGTTGAGATTGGACCTGATGATGATGGGGCGGTGGAGGAGGTGTCTGATGATGATGTGAATTTTGTGGTGGTGCTTGTATGATTTGCTGATGATGATGCTGTGTTGTTTGTTGATGGTGCTGCATCGCTGGAGGTAGAGAGACCTGCGTATGATGTGGCGGCGGCGGTGGTGGTGGTAGTGCTAGATCCTGTTGCTGATGTTGTTGCTGTTGTTGTTGCTGCTGTTGTTGCTGATGGTGTTGATGGTGTTGCTGTTGCTGCTGCTGGAGATGGCTCAAATTTGGATTAGTCATAAGAGGAATAGGGGGTGGATCTAGAGGCGTACTGAGACCGGTGAGATCGTTGAAGATCTTCCGGTATGACGGACGACGTGTTAGATCTTCGCGTCGTTTTTTGAGAGATAGCTCATCGTTCGCTGATAGTGTGCCGTCATTGATGATGTGATTTTTTGTAAAACTTGTGGGCTGAATATTCATGTTGCCTGTAGAAATATTAGGTGTTATAATATTATTATCAATGATATTTGTGGGCGATTCAATTGGGGGCGCAGTTTTAATAGTATTACAGGTAGTGACTGTAGAACTAGGAGAGGGGGATAATAAATGTTCGTTTTGAAATTGTTGCGAGTAATTAGTAATAGCTTGTATGGGCCTGTTGAAGGTCAGCTGTTCGTCTTGTGGAATAGTATTTGTCATTTGTTGCTATTGCAGTCAAAATCGGGCTTCAAGATGGGCAATATAAAATGGAGAATAATTTGTTGGAGCGAAAAATGGCGGGCCCGGGGTGATTGAGGAGAATATGGTGATGAATATTTGAATTATCTGCTTAAAATAAAAATAGTAATAATGGGGCTAATAATACATATTGTTTACCTTTCTCTCCACATCTCTCACTCTCTCTCTCTCCCTCTCATTCTCTCTCTCTCTCTGCCTTGCTCCCTTTCATCCTATGTTTCCCTCGCTCGCCCTCGCTTCTTCCATCTCTTTTTGGCTCCTTTTCTCACTAGCTTACTCTCTTCCCCCCCTCGCACTTGCTCTCTCCCTTTGCACTCTGCAAAACAATTCCAATGGGGAAATTTTTCTCTGTGTTTGTGTGCTGCCGCGTGCGGTAGGCGCGAATGTGACTATGCTTGATCAAGTGCACTGTGCACCAAGCCAGCGAGCGAGCAAGAGTGGGAGCAGTAGTAGCAATGTGCAGCACATTATGTGCCCGCCGCCACTCATTGGGCCGTCGTGTTTTGTTGCTCCCTAGCTCTCTAGCTCTGTGCGCTAAGCCAGTTGCTAGCTGTCGTCCGCGAGCAGTTCGCTCGCACGCGTTTCGCTCTACTCTTCATGTGCGATGTTTTTAGCAGTTCGGGATCGGGATGGCTTGATGACGTTTCAATGTGCAACCACGACAGCGACAACATAAACGATTAACGATAACCAGGACTACGCCAGCCCCATTTCAGAGCACAACCTATAGCTGTCTCATGAGCAAATTCCAATCGAACACAATGGGAACGATCATCGCTAAGGATGAGCTCTACGCGCTACTACATAAGATTTTTCCGCTCTCTCTCTTGTTAGATACATATGTGTATCCATCCAGACAGACGGAGCACAGTTGTTTGCTTTGAACTTTAGACAGACTGATTCCTGGAAGATAATTGCCGTTAAGCAAATTCGTTTCTAACTAGCGGCAGACTTGAAGTGTCGCTCGCAGAAATTAGAATAAAAGTTTAGCCGTGAGAATTCAACTCCAATTGGACGCGAGTCGCGAAAGTGGTGCCGGAAGGTGCAGGGGAAGACAAGGGGGAGACAGAGGCTGAGTCTCAGATTTGATCGTGTGGAGCAGAGAGGACTATCCTTTCACATCACCTTACATCATCCTATTCTTATCAAAATCCCAACCGTTTTCCCATCGAGCCCTCTTGAGTTTCCGCTACTCTTTCAGCTTCGCCTGTGCCTTTCATGTTGCTGAATCGGGAACTTTGCCCGTGACAGGCTGTCACTTGATCTCAGCGCCTATTCTCGTGCGCCAGGAGGTGTTCATCTTTACCTCTCTTTCTTCAGCCCCACTTTGATGGCTGAAAGTAGTCACGTAACCCCTTCCTTGTAATGCGTGTCACATCGAGAGAGGCGATCTTCCATTGAACGGTCCTCGACCGTCGTCAAGTGTGATCGCTATCAAAGAGTCTAGCTGATATTGAAGTGGCGTCTCCGCCAAGCTTGTCCATGTTTGCGATAACTGGGGGCTGGAAGTGTCATCTAGTCATGCTTCGCAGGCATGTAAGAAGAACATGTCACCACCCTAGACACATGCTCGAGAGATGAGAATTGAGGGTTAATTGGTCAAATTTCTCGGTATGGGTTATGCAAGTCGGAAACAATTCGCACGTTCTCCGAGGCCGTGAAATCGAAATCCATGGCAGACAAGCAATCACTCGAAATCCCGAATTATGGAGGCCTCATAAGATCGCAGTTCGAGAAGTTGCGCAACACTGTGCACTAAAAAAAGTGGTACGCACCTACAAGTGGAAAGATTTACAGGATGGGATTTTGCGTAAGAGCAAGTTCCAGCTATACCGGGGGAGACCTCGAAGGGAACCAGCAACTAGATGACTCAATCAGTTCCCATATTCACAATTTACAATTGATGATGGCACATCAGAATTGGAGCAATCATCAATTTGACTGAGCAAGGTTCAGCACCTTGCGGGCCCAAGTAAGGTATCATCTAGGTCTTGGGTCCTACTGACAATTGAGCGGGGGCATCAGTCTGGCTGATCGTCAAATATTGACGAAGTCCATCATACACATACATAGAGGTGCTATTGCAGCGAAACTACAACAGGGCAATTAGACGGACCAACCAGGTAGGTTAAATAATCGTATTAGCATGGCTCAATGGGGGCTGATAAGGGTTTACGGGAGACATGACTCCTTCAATACGCTGAACTACCTTTATTCCTTCACTGGAGTGGAGGCCTCGCCTATGCGAGCCGCCATCCTGCGGTGCACAGACCCAAGGAGTGAGCCCAGACTCGGTATCTCAACCAAAACTAGTCTAGAAAGCGAATAATAATAGGAAAGCCATCATGAGACAGAACAGTCCCATAGCCTCTGATAAAGCAAATCCGAGAATAGCATATGAGAAAAGTTGCTGCTTAAGTGATGGATTCCTCGCGTAGCCAATAATCAAGCTACCAAAAACACTTCCTATTCCGGCTCCAGATCCAGCCACTCCTACTGTTGCAGCACCGGCACCTATGAACTTGGCTGCCGAGTCGATGTCACGCCTTATTGCTGTTGTATGTAGAGGTTGAACAGCCATTCTGTTGGCCAATAATGGGCTAGCACCAATAGTTGGCTTCGCAACTGTTAAAATTGGCCTCTGTTGTGTGACTGGTGATTTGTTATTGAATACAGCTGAGGTGCTGTAAGATGAGGCCACGGCCGGCCTGATACAAGCCCGTGTGCCATTGACAAGCTGAGAATCGTGATTGTTTAGTTTTATGTGGGAGACTGGTTAGTTAATCTTTGAGAACCCGTTGACAATTGAACACTTAATCGATTAATCTATACTAAGTGAAGATACTAACCAGTGATCTCATAATTGGAGCTACAATGTTGGTATTTGACGAGAAGGCCATCTTCACCAGTTATTTCTGAGGGCTTAGAGTTTGAGTTGTTAACAAAAAAGTGTCCAATTTTTTGGTCAGGTAAATCTCAAGTTCAAAGGTAATATTGATTCTTAAATATATGAACTGTTCTCTGACGACTGCCAAGTCAATACTCCAGATATCTTGAGGGAGAATAGAGAAAGTCGGAGTGTTAGACGAAAGAAGCAAATTTTGATCCACAACGCACCAGGACGCGCTTCGTAGCCTTAGCACTGGGCTGTAGGACGAATGGGACAGAGCAGAGCCCTTGTCCTCTTCGTACTCTCGCTCGTGGACCAGCAGTCTGCGGCAGGACGCAGCAAAACGCCGACTCGAACGTGAACGAAGCGAGACTAGAGTGTGTTTCGCTGCGAGCAGAGCTGAATAATGCGCCAATCTGCACGCACAAGGACATTCAGAGGGCAGCCCAATGAGCTGAGTTCGAGCAGTCTCAGCAGTTTGCAGTTCCCAATTGAATCTGCGGCTTGTAGCGCCAAAATTTAAAAGCCCTCCAACATCCAAGAAACTTGGCTTGATTCAATGAATATCTGAGCATATTATCGGACAAGTATTCTCCCTGCCATGCTTCGACCTGGAGACATAAGTCCCACAAAGGATTAGCATTATCTGACATTTAGCTTTCTTTATTATCGAGTATCACAGTCAATTTCTTCCCAAATTGCGCAAACGGGATAGAACTATTTTTTCATAGTCATCTACATTTTCGTTGGGCATGATCTCGTCATCGAAGATGATCTTGCTCTTGCTTGTTGTTGGACCGCTCCATTTATCGCTCGATTTAGAATGTCTGAGCTTTGCATTCTCATTGTCTAGCAAGTCAGAATTGATTTTGCGTATCCTCTCCAATTCGTTTTGATATTGCCTCTCCCGACTATAATTTTCACTGGAGCCCGTGAAGAATCTTTCATCGTGTTTGTGGTGAGATCGATGCTGATGCCTCTGAGTGCTGAGATTCGAAGAAGCTATTATCTGGGGAAGATCAAATTTGTTGTAGAGCTCACGTTTGTGGTCATCTTTTAAAACCTCATAGGCTTCGTTGACAGCCCTGAATTTCTCCTGGGCATTTGACGCCCTGTTCTTATCCGGGTGATATTTGAGTGCTAATTTGTGGTAGGCCTTTTTGATTTCTTGACTTGTAGCATCTTGTTTCACACCTAGGAGCTTATAGTGATCCATCGTCCAGTCACGTGATGATAAAAGCTTCGTCGGCAGATTCAGTGAATTGCACGCACGACTCAATCGGCTGGACAAGTGGCCATTGTGGACGGTATTCAGCGCGAGATTCCGCTGAATCAAGTCCGCGCTCGACATCGTTCAAGCCATTTATTCTTCTCTCGATCTCTCGAGTTTTAGAGTCTATCTTCAAGTATAGACTCGCCGTGTATTATTCCGAGAGATTTAGTCTATCTTATCTGTCTAAATAATATTGTCGAAAAATGGGTAGAAAGAAGAAAAAACCCATAAAACCATGGTGCTGGTATTGCAATCGTGAATTCGATGATGATAAAATCTTGGCCCAGCACCAGAGGGCTAAGCACTTCAAATGTCCATTTTGTCACAAGAAGCTGTACTCAGGACCAGGCTTAGCGGTCCACTGTGTTCAAGTGCACAAAGAAAAGATTGATAAAGTACCTGAGGCACTACCAAATAGGAACTCTGTCGAAATCGACATATATGGTATGCAAGGGGTGCCCGACGAAGACCTAAGAGAGCATGAACGACTCAAAAGGGGTGAAGATAGCTCCTCCAAAGTCCAAGATCGTAATCAGCAACCAACAAGTTCACAAAGTCGGCCACCACAGCAAAGCAATCAGTTTCAATCGAATCCTCTGGCGGGAAATCCTATGGCTATGCAGGCAGCCATGTTTCACCATGCAATGACTATGGGAGGAATGCCGCCAGGTTTCCCCATGCCCCCCAATGGTATGTCCATGCCTCCTGCCGGCTTCCCAATGCCTCCAACCGCTTTTCCTGGTATGCTTATGCCTCCTACTATGCTTCCTGGTATGCCTCCTCCAGCAACAAATTTTCCATTTCCACCTGGAATGGTCCCCCCTTCTTCTCTGGCTGGAATCCCCCCACCATCTATCGGTGTTTCAGCTCGTCTTCCTCCGCCCACATCATCATCAACCGACTTTCTTCCTTCATCAAGTGCAGTTCCCCCTCCACCGCCTATGTCCGGCGTTGGTCACCTCATAGGCATACCGCCACCAAACATGGCTGCAGCCCTGGGGCGACCACCTCCACCTCCGCTGCTACCCCCACCCCCGCCTCCAACAACACCACCACCAGCGCCAAAATCAACCTTAGAGGCAAGTGAGACTAGCAAGAGCAAAGAGACATCAGAACGAACAGAAAACGGATCTCAACAAACAACGAATGTACCTAGCAAAGCCGGCTCTGACCGAAGCTCTGTTGAGGTTAAACCCCCGATGACGCTAGAAAACCGGGACACCCTTGATCAAACTGGCACTGAGAGACTCGTGTCTCAGGCTAACAAAGCATCAGATAGTTTTATCGATATACCATCACTCAAGGCACGAATTATGCACCCGAATAGGGATATCTCTCTTGAGGAGTTACGATTGGAACTAAGAAAATATGACAGATTTTCTAAATTAAGGTTATCCGAAGACCAACTCGAAGGCAACCCTTGACTTCTGGCAGCGAGTATGCGAATACAGATGTAATGAACGTAAGTATAAATTAAGAGTTCTGCATCCAGACAGGCTAAACAATCGCGTGCTTACATCATGCAAAGGCTAACCAAGCACAGTCTGACAAGCCTTGCCGCTACGGGTGATGCAGCTCTGGCCATAGGTGCGCTGGTGCGAGTAAATCCATCTTTAGCATAGAAGTGATCCAACAGCTAATCGATGCAGCTAATCTTTTAGGCAATCAAATCAGATGGAGGTTGATCGCAGTGAATATTGCCAGTGCTCCATCTTCTAGTTGAGAGGATCAAACAATAAATAGATGGTTCATTTAGCTGGCTCGGAGTTTTCATGGTGGTTGGTTAGGTGGACCTTATCGCGTCTGCTAGGTTGTTTCCACAGCTAATGAGTAGGGGCTGTGATGAGTGCCGTTTTCAGTTATTCAGGACGATTGTTTTACGTTATGTTCTAGAGCTTCCACCTGCTTAAGCTCGATCTTAGACTCAAGAAACTTATGAGACGTTCATTGAGCTCGACGCTGGTATCATACAATCGATCATTTAGATTCAAATCGAGCCTCTTAGTACCAGCTTTAAACTGCAAACTGATTCTCGCAGATCTGTTTCCTTAATTTGTAAACCCGTCGAAGTTCATTGACGTCCGAACGTAAAGATCGTACTCGATGGTTCCAAATCTATCTAAGGCACTGCGATAACTGGATCTATATCCAGAGAGTCTCTTGCTTTGTCTTTTATCTTCGGATCTTACCACTCACCTGACACTAACTGGAAATGACTTGGAGGCGGAGTAGTACCTCCCTTAAATTCTGAGATCTCTCGGTTTCGCAGCTCGACATTTGATAAATCTAGTTCCTCCTCATTGTGACGGCACTCACCTGAACGAGTAGATCATACGGCGGGTTGCTCAGGGGAGGAACCGAATTATACCTATCAAGTATCGACCAACTAGAGTGGAGAAATAATCTTTGTCATCGTGGGCGTGTACCAGTCAGACGAATGCGGAAGTTTCGAAATGTCTAAGACAGTGTAGAATCGGAAGATATTAATAGATATTGATACTAGGCAGGAGAACCCCAAGAAAGCTAGATTTGTAGATTTATGTAACTAATCTGATCACATGTTTAAAATGAATCAACAATCTAACGACAGACAATTTTCTACACATCTTCCATCCATTTTCCCACATAGTTTCTCATCCAATTGATTCGGCTATGAAGCTTGGTTTATCAGGACCGGATTGCAGGTTGAGTTTATATACAGAGTTCGGCAGTCATTTCGTCAATGGTCGTAATAATCAAATAATCGACCCATATGGATTAGGCTGTTTGGCCGGCCAAGCGCAAGACAGTCTCGTAGTTGTTTTCAATGAAGAAAGATAAGTTAGGAATATCTTGACTTTCATTTGAACCTTGAGAGATTCATTCTTTTGAGATTCTGAAAGATCATTACGGAGGCCGCAAGTGACTAAAATCGAGCGACCTGCCCATGATCTGCTTAGATGATGGATCATTCCATGTTAGTATTCAAATTAAATAAGGTAAGATGAACCTAGATTCTCTAATTGCGAGATGCCGATCACACTATCATCTCCTCGTTCTTATTTGATCGTTTATCCATCCAACGAATGAGGCAGTTTGGACGTAAACACCAGGCAACTGAGGTCTAGCACAGCCCACCCCCCACGAGACTAATCCAATGAGTTTTGATACACCATCCTCCTTGATTGTCAACGGACTGCCACTATCTCCCTGACACGAGTCTCTCGTTCCATCTTGGTAGCCTGCGCACAGCATATTAGGGTAGATGGTCTCTTTTCGCCCAACGTTTTTCATCCACTGCTGACAAGTGTCCCTATCCAACACTTGTACATCAACCTTCTGAAGCACTCCTGGTGCAGTTGGAACGCCGTACTGTGAGTGTCATTTTCGACCATGATTGAGGAATTTTTGTTTTTTGTTTCGTGAGATACCAATATGAAGATGGTTCTTGTTAGTGAGACAGAAGAGCAAACCTGGTACATCAGAGCAAGTATCTTTGAAAGCTGCTGATCATCAGTGAGAAATCTGTCTTACCTGTGTTCTACCCCAACCAGTGACTGTAGCAACTTTACCAGTGAAGTTATCGCCCTTAGCTGGTAAGCAGACAGGAACTATATGCTGCCTGTAGACAACCTCCTCGCTCAACTCGAGCAATGCAATATCATTCTGATATGTAGCTGGATTGTAATTCTCATTGACAACCTTGCGTCTAACAGTGAACTCTTCATGTGGATAAGCCTCAGTCTGACCCTTGAGATTGTAATCGCCCAATCTAACTCTCAAATTTGTGGCCGGTGTTCTGGTGGATTGGTGGTCGAGGTTGAATTGATTTGATTCGGAGAGGTTATATTGTTACTAATGTGGCACGACAAGAAACAGATGATAACCCTGAGTAATTGGTCTTGCTGGAGACATTTGCTGAAGTCAAACCGATGATTACCTATAGACACAATGAGCGGCGGTGACGATCCAGCGCTTGTTTATCAAAGCCCCACCGCAAGAGATTTTCTGGTTGAAGTACTGCCTCTTGACCACCGCCGCTTGCCAAGGCACCTGCCCGTATTTGGCGTTCTCGCCTCCAACGATTTTCGAGGATCGCATGTAAGTTCGACCGCATTCTATCGATGGGGAGTGAAAGTTTCAAGTTTTGCCAATTCCGTTTGACGTTAGTGAGGAAAGTGAATTGAATTGGCGATCAGGTGGAGGGGAATGGTGAGGAAGAGGTGATTAGTTAGCGGGAAGTTGCGAAGTGTACGAAGTAATGATTTATAAGCCAATTTGATTCATGGAGTCTTATTTTCAGCTCTTTATACTCCTGAGCCCAATCAGCGAGAGACTCGAGCAACTTTGATCGATGGGTTGGATGAAGAGCTTGTCCATAGCCGAGTAACTTCCCGCCTCTCAACTGATGGGAAACTGATTGTTGCTCCGAAACACTTACCCGCATCGTCCACAATGCTGGCCTGATTGCGCCTTATGTCTCGTGGGACGCAACAACTCCATAGGAAACCACCATTGCAGAGATCTGTTATTGGCGCAGTCGTGTTGGTGATTATTATTGTTAATATCGGAGGTGAAAGCTTATTGGTATCGAATCGTAGTGGGCCGAGATTATCACGCAGCAACACCCGATCCTCCTCGCTCGACTACCGCGTCCTGCCATCCCAATCCAAGGAGATTAGACATCTCAACTGGGGCTGACAGAATGTCCCAATGTTTGAGTAGCGCTGCTAGGAAGGCCCAAGGCAGTGGCTAAGATGAGATAGGTCGACCAGTAGAGGAGCTCTCGATCTAAGAGGAGCTTAGTGGAAAGATAAGCCGCAAATTGAGATGACTTTCTCCCTATTCTTTTTGACGAGCGTAATTCAATCACTTCCAAATCGTTAGTTGAAATCATCGAGAGCGAATACAATTGCGTTGCTTGGGAGATGAAATAACATATTTCATCCGACTGCTTGTCACTATCTGGGCTGAGGGTCATAATTCGATCGACCTCATCCCAGATGGGTCAATTGCGACACACAGAATGAACAAATGGTCAGGCGACCCAGAGAGACATGTCCTCGAGGAAATTGTTTTTTGGGCTGCCCTGAGTTTGGAGAAGCTGGCGAGAGTAGCTCATCTTTATAGTGAGGTTCTCGAGAGGAAATTGGGAGCATTTCCGTTTGTCTGTGACTTTGCAGCCGGACAGTATGAAAGAGCAGCAATTTAAGAACAGCAAGACGGTCATATTGGAGATTAGGCTGCAACGTCCGGTCGGACAGTGGAGGTTGCCATGTTGTCAGGTGATTTTCTCATCGTCACCATTTGCTAACCGTTGAAAGTATACACTATGGCGAAGAGAGTCCAGGGAGGCCTGAGATTATCCTGGACTTTCGGGCGAGGAAAGGTTTACTTTTGTTTCCCTCTTGCGCTCGTGAGCCGAGGCAGAGGTCGAGAAGGAGAAGGAGAAGGAGAAGAAAGACATGGACAGAGACTGGCTCTCTCAAGCGAGCGTTGCATGAAAATGGCTGAGGAGAAAGAGTAGGCTGGTTGTGCACAGAAGCGATTTGGAATAACAACAAGGGACGAAGGAAGCCAAAAGGTTGAAAGACGAAAGGGGGATAAGAACTAGCCCTTTGCTTTATGCCCACGTTCGTGCATAAATTTTTGCCATGAGACAAAGGTGTTTGTTCGTTTAATCGAGACTGTTTAGTATTTAGTGCAGCTCGTTACTAAGTTGGAGGAGAGGTCAGTTTGGTCGGCGAAAGGTGAATGGCAATGCAGCAGCGGGCGGGTTATTTGTTTTTGCGGCATGCCACAAGTCCTTGCCGGGCCTGCCTGGCTAGCCGGCTGCTGCTGGTGGACTATTTTGGGCGAAGAAAGTTGGCCTTTGTTGCAGGCGGAACAGACACACTGAGGGGGAGCAGAAGCAGAGAGGGAGAGAGAGAGAGAGTTTTTATATTTGATAGAAAGACCCTTTCTTTCTCCAGTGATAAAGACTGGCTCAGGCGACTAGAGAGAGAAATCGGCATCGAAATCAGCAGCCCTTAAGTGGAGTCTTCCTTTTTCTGGTAGCAGCTGAATTCATTTAGTCAGTGGCAGCTTTTTGTAGCAGAGAGTTGGACTTGGGCGAGAGATACTGCATTTGAAATCTCTCTTCTTCTTCTGCTGCTTCTTCTCTCTCTCTCACTCTCTCAACTCTGCCTCTGAGCATCATTAACTGCTCTCTTCTGGCGCCTGAAGAGAGGTTGCCTATCTTGGAGGCAGAGCGGCGAGAGCAGAAACAACTAGAGGAAAGGATTCGACCACTTTACAGTTTGTCTTAATGCTCCAGAGACATCATCATCGGACACTCGCCCGAACGGCCAACAAAGAGACTCGCCTCCTCCTGGCTTGCTCTTCATCCCTCTTTTCTCCTCTCCCCTCTCGTTTGGGCTCAACTCTGGCCACTCGGCCAGCCTGCGAAGACGCTCTCGCCTTGCTGAGTCGCTTTTGTTGGCTGAGAGTGATCAAAATTGGCTCAGCCTTCTCAGTGCTTAATGAGGCAAAAAAGTCATGATTCTCTCACTTTCTTCGAATCCGCCAACCTCTTCATCATCATCATCGCCATCATCATCCTCCAATATAGCAAGCACTCGTTGCTTGGCTTGTTGCTAAGCCAAAGCAGCTGAGCGACTAAAATGAGAGCACAAACAGAGAGCCAGCCCGATGGACAGAAACCTGTCCCGAGTTTGCGATAGCCGAGGCTTAGCTCACAGCCACAAATGGCAGCTCGAAACTTGGGAGAGTCTTGAAAATCTTCAACTTCCATGCCCACTGGTGCTCGTTGTCCCTGAAACGGATCGTTAATAGGTTTTTCTTTCGCCAAACTTGGCTCCCGTTTTCTCTCTTCTGCAACAGTTGGCCGACAATTAAAAGACACTCGCCCAAACGAACTGCCGAGAGCCAAGAGTGTTTCGTTTCTCTTTCAGCTTGTCCTTCGTGCTTGTTTGTGTTTTGTCAACTAATTATTTGGCCCAAAATTCTCACACTTGAGACTGGAATGTCCCTCGAAGCGTCGCACTGGAAACTTTCGGGGGGCCAAGCAGTTTTCAAGTTTTCAGTAAATTTCCGATTTTTCAACACCAGTTTCCCACACACTCTTCTTCGGGACGTTAAATTGCCTTCCTCCCAATCACACTACAAGTTTCGGTTGAAGAGACGCAGTCTCGCGTCCACCAAGCAAGGGGCCAAAATGGTAGAAATGGCAGAAATGAGCGAAAAGGCGGGCAGAGGAAGACTCTACTGGCCGCTGCTGGCCGCTTAGGTGTCCTGTGGAAGTCTGAGCCAGTGGGACAGCGTCAAGCGATGGTCTTGGCGCTGGCTTGAAAGCGCTGGCCAGCTTCTCATTTGGACGCCATTTAGCCAGCGGTGCGCGCGAACCATCAATCAGCAGCATCAAATTTCCTCCGCCTCGAACGTTCGGCCAAATGATCGATCGAGCTGGCCACTAATTAGATTCATCTCGGCCAAAAGCGACGCCCAAATGGAGCCGAAAAACGGAAATGGCAGGTGGGAGTGAGGCGAGCAGTTTCGGGGCTCTTTCAGGTGAGCTGACGGCGCTCTTTGCGTGATCAATTGACTGGGTTTCCTCATTGTTTGAGCACATCTGAGGCAGAATATTGCGGCATGTGTTACCTTGTGGAGTTTAGGTAACTTTTTCTTGCTCCAAAAGGGCGAGAAAAGTTGCCTGCTGACGAAATTGGCAAAAGTTAGAGTTTCTTTTTCGAATTTGGGCGAAGCTCAAAAGCGGCAAAAGAGGAGCAGAGAGTTGGCCACTTTTGGAGTGAAATCTCAGTGCTTGTGTGTGTCTGCCAAAATGGGGCTGCCAATTCGGTGCCTTTGGAGCGCTGACAATGACAATAAAATCACACAACAAAAGAGCTCTGCCACTGATTTTGACAAGCCCTCTTCTTGGGCCGCCTCAATGGAGCCACTTCGGAGTCTGAGTTTCACCTCAGGATTCACCTCAAAGGATTCAGCCTTCAACTCTCTAACTCTAATTCTAACTCCAGAGCGACAAACACACACAAACTGGCCAACATTGTCCATTGGACACTGGCTTCTGACTTCTGGTGTCTGCGTGTGAGCCATTTTGTTCCCTTTGTGCATTCTCGCCTTTTCGGGGCTAACCTTTGTGGGCCTGTCCATCTGTGTCCAGTGGATGCGGCCATCTCTGCATCCACTGGCTCGTTTCGTGCTGCTGGCTGGCTGGCTGGCTGACCAAGTCCTCTCCTTGCTCGGCGCCACCCCAACGAGAGGCAGTGGCGCGCAAAAAGAGGCTATCAAAGAGAAAGGAGATGGCGCCTTCGGTGTGTGCTGGGCGGACCATTGCTGGCGTCTAATCAAGTTCAAGCGATGACCTTTTTCACAAATCCAAATCCAACTCCACTGGCACGACACACTGCAAGTGCACACACACACACACAGGAGCTGCCACCTGAAGTCTAGCGCCAAACTGCATGCACAACAAACCGCCGGTGCACAACCGTTGCCTCACACACACACACACACACACACAAACACACACACACAATGCAACGAGTAACTGTTGTTGTTGTGTATAAATAGGGATCAGGGCCACCTGTTGCACTGGACAGGAAAGATCCAGTGGCCAGTGTTCAGTTTCTGGTGTCCACTGGGCTGCCTCGCGCCCAGTTTGGCGTCGTCCAGTGGCAGTAGCAAACACTAAGCCGCGTCTAATCGCGCCACCACCAAGCTGGAGCACCAGCAAAGGGTGTCTGTTTTGTGTTGGACTCTCGGCCGGATTCGACTGCTGCTTCTCGGCCAGCACTGTCGACCTCTGGCCGTCCAGGCGGCCCATCTCGCCGCTCTTTTAAGGTGGCCCATTCAAATTCCACTCCTCCTTCGAATGCTCTTTCTTTTCCACTGCCCCCTCTTGCTGCTCGAGGGGCGCCCTCCCTTCAAGAAGAATCGGCGCCGCCTTTATGGGATTGCGCACAATCATAATCGATCGTTTGCGAGGCACAAATGAGAATGAGCGCCCAACACTAATGAGAGTCGCCCTTCAGCTCGAGCAATTGGCCGGCCGATGCAGATTTCCTGCAAAGCTAAGCACTGGCAGGGCGGCGAGCTAGCTCAACATCAGCCAGCCATTCGGGCGACTGCATGCACTGAGAGTTCTCCTTCTATGCAAACCAAATACAAGTGGCCAGCTCCCAGTGGCCTTCTCACTTATTGGCCAACGAGAGAGGCGGCTTTGCACAAGCAAAGGACAGCTCGCCGGCCTGGCTAAGCCGTGCCAAATTCACACGGAAATAATTTAGGCCCAAGGATGGGAGTTTGCTTTGGTTTAGTTTATTTTGGGCCAAGTTTTGCCGCTCGAACTCTGCAAAATGGGTTGCATATTTGTCTGGGAATTGCGAGCAAGAAAGAGAGAGAGGAAACACGACGACAAGCCGGCTGGAGCTGGAGAGATAATGGCTTCTTGTGTTGGTGGTGCGCCAAAATGGGATAAGAAGAGCGCGAGAATTCAATAAAACTGGTCCGAATTGGGCGAGTGGTGAGCTCTAGGAAACTAAAGTACAAATTAGAACCACTCTTCTCACTTTTCGAGCGCCCTGCAAGTGAAAGAGAAGCACGCCCAACAGCATCCATGCTCTATTGCTCATTGGCGCTTCTCTCTCTCTCTCTCATTATCCAATTGGCCGCTCGCACTTCTCCAGGGCGGATTATTATTATTGTTATTATTATTACTACCATTGCCATTATTGCCGCCTCAATTTCTCATCTCGGACAGATCGTGGCTTCGAAAGGGCTAAGCTGCCATCAAGACAAGATAATTGGCACTAAATCAGATCCGCCGCTCACTCGCCCAACGCGGAGCTCTCACCAAAGCGGCGAGAATCATCTGTTGCTGCCTCTCTCCAGAGTTGTTTCCCTTGCCAGACAAACAACAGCTCTATTTTGGGGCGAAAGTGAAGCCGTCAGACCTTTTCAATGATCCAGACACGATTCTGCGGCCCATTCTTTCACATGATTGGCAGTTTCTCGCTCTGGAACTAAGCCAAAGGGCAAAATGGCCACAAGGCGCTCAGGCAAGCGGCCGTCTGCAGGCCAGCAGCAATCCTTCTTGCGCATCTGAGCAAACTTGGCGGCCCAATGGCAAGCCAACTTGGCCGCCCTTCTGTGCTTCCATTTACGACTGGCATGCTTCGAGAGCTGAGCAATTCCGCGAGAAAAAGACAAACGAGCCATTTGGAAGCTTCGAAAAAGTGGCCAGACCAGCTTGGTGTCTATTAAATTGAGAAAAAAAGAAGGCCAACTCGGCGACTTTGGAATGGGAGAGAGTTGACCCAAGCGAGCCAACATTTGCGGCGGATAAAAATAAATCTCCTCCCGCTCTTCAGGGCGCCTAATTGATAATTTCGAACCCTCTCACCATTGTTCGACCCCAACAACTGTCCATTTGACGATCAATTTGGATGCCACCAAATTGGCAGGCTCGAATCAAACTCTCCAGCCAAGCGAAATGCGAATCGACCTTTCCTTAAAGTGAAAAAGATGTTCGTTCCAATTGACCGGATGGAAAATGATATAGAGAAGGCTCTTGGCTGAAGAATGGGGTCCCTCAAGATGCATCATTTTGGGCTTGCATCTTAGGTTAACTGACGGGCAGTGGAAGAAAAGGGCATTTGGAAGAGGGGCACTCGGCGCTCAAATTCGACTGGAAGAGTTCATTCCACTCGCCAGCTGACCTCCGTTTTGAAAACCTAGACCTCAGTATGCACAGAGGCTAGTTTGGGCCATTGTTTGGGCATCTTAATCATATCTGTTCCATGGTTCTAGGGGTAATTTGCAACTGCTGCCCGCAAAATTGCACCTCATGAATGGTGTAGCATGTCTTGTACACGATTTTACAGTCTCACAGAGCAATATAATTGGAGCTAATCGACCATTGATTAAGGCCTCCAAAGCGAGAAAATGGCGACAAAACGAGAACAAATGGAGTCCAACTTACCCAGTGGTCTATGGCCTTGGAGCCAGCAGGCGACACTAGAGCCGCATTGGTGCTTCTCGCCTTGCCACTCGCATTGTTGAGGCAGCGCTAAGGGCCGGCAGAGATGCAATTTGGGTGCATTTTGGTTTTGTTGGTTATAGATTCGCATGTTAGCCGACAGATTATCGTGATCTCAAAGCGGTCTCAAAGCATCCAGAGACGTATTATTTAGACCAGAGAGTTTGGACCAATGCTTGAAGGAAAAAAAAGGCTTAAAATAGCCAAAGAAGCTAAGCAAAAAATACTCACACAAAACGTATCTTGCAATGTTCACCAGGCCGTTCACTGTGGGCGAGTATTGTTTGGAAGACTGGGGTTTGACTGGCGAGTACATGGCCAGAGCTGAGGTTTGGTGCGTGGAGGCGCTTGAGGCGAGGTCGTTGTGCTGGTTGCCGGCGCTTAGGAACGATGAGTGAGACTCTTGGTTGTCCGAGTTGAGGCCCGTGAGCGAGGCCAGCGAGTAGAGCAGAGGGCTGAGTTTGTTTGGCAAATGTTGAAACGTTGGCCACGCCTGCTGGTAGGCCTGCGAGAAGCTGGAGCCACTGGAGCCGGTGGCGCCGCCACTTCCGCTTCCGGCGGCGCCTCCGCCTAGACCCAGGCTGGCGGCCAGTCCGAAGGGGGAGGACTGGTTGCCGTAGAGGTTGGCGCTGAGTTGCGAGAGGGCGGCCGAGAGCAGCGAGCTGGACAGGGCGGCCAGCGAGCCCGGCTCGAAGAGAGTGCCCGAGTGGTGCTGGTTGTGGTGCTTGTGGCGCTGCTCGCCCGAGCTGGACGAGCGGGCGGCCTGCTGCTGCTGCTGGACGGCCACCTTGGAGGCGGCGGCGCCCACAATTCGCATGGCGATCGACTCGAGCGAGGGGCCCGCCGCCAGCAAGGCCGAGCGCGCCTCCTTAGATCCGGCGGGCGCCCTCAAGCTCTTGGGGCGCCCCTTCGTGAGCGACGACTCCAAGGACGAACCGTCGCTCTTGCTGCGCCGCTTCTGCTCGCCGCCCGCCGGAAGCTCCTCCAGGCCGGAAGTGGCGCCGGCCTCCTCCAGACGGCTCTTCCTGGTCGCCTTTTGGGGGCGCCGCTCGTCGTCGTCATTTCGATCTCGATCTCGATCGCGATCTCTATCTCTATCTCGGTCTAGGTCTGAGTCTTGGTCGTCAAAGCTATTTGTGTGAGTGGCGAGGTGCTCCTGAGAGTCTGGAGCTGAGTCTTGGCGGCGTGTGCTCCGCTTGTGGAGGCGCGTGTTGCTGTGTGAGGGAGCCGCAGCTAAGGGCGACCAGCGGCCGGACTGCGAGAGCTCGGCCCGCTCTGGAGGGGCCGCCTCTTCTCGTGCTGCGTCCAATGGTTCTGACGCCAATTCCGAGGCTGATACTGAAACTGAATAGACTGCGACTAGACTTGCGCTTGAGGCCAGAATCATCGTGATGACTAGTGGATTCAACCTCGTTTGTAACATCATTAATTATGCTGATAAAAGATTCCAATTCTCACCCCCGTTGGGCCGCCTGAGGATCGGCTTGCGCTCAGAAAGGCGGCGGCGGCCTTGCTGGCGAGCTTGGCGGCGCTCGATTGGTGGCGCAAATTGATCTAGTTGCTGCTTTCGAAGGGCAGCTTGTTGTTTTCCGCTGAATCTGCTTATTTCTCTTAACTTTTCTAACGCGGATTTGTTCTTCTTCTTCCTTGGTGCCCAAAAGAGGCCCACTAACTTGCAGCGTTGCGATGCTTCGTCGAGTTGGTGAGGAGGTTGAATTTGGTGGCGTTTGAATGAGTGGGAAGAGATTTGCACGCATTTGTGGCTCTTTGCTGAGGGCGAAAGGGGCAAAAGTGGGCCCAAAAGTGCCAACTAGAGTCCGCAACGAGCAACAAAACAACCCTAGCTGACCAGTGGGCAAAAAGTGGGGCTAACAGTTGGTAACAATTGATAACAGTTGTTAAAATTTGTTAAAATTTGTTAAACTTTGGGCCAAACAGAAACAATAACAATCTCACTGACGATTTTCTCTGAAATTTTCCTAAATTTTCCTAAGCTTTTCTCTAAACTTTTCTCAAAATTTCCACTCCTAAATTCTTCTCATTTCCAACGATCTGACTGACTCGATCATTTGTCGACTTGAATTGAATTGAATTGAATGGAATAGAAGATTTTTCTCAATTATTAGACCTATTCAGCGGTCGTTTTCCTTTTCCTTTTTGAAACTTGCGACAATTATCAACCTCAAAACTGTCCAAAAACTGGCTTTTTTCTCGATCTTCTTCCACTCACTTTCGAGCTAATGTTGCATCTTGAACTCTTGCCGAGGACTAGCTCTGGTTGGAATTTGCAGAAAAATAGGAATAGTTTGGGCCAAGTCCAATTGGGAGCTCCTTTGGCTCCAGCTGCAACTAGATAGTGAGATCGGGCCTTATTAACCAGCCGATTGGTTGACTTGAATCTTAAATCACTTCTTAAACCACTAAAATCTTGATCTTTCTGATTGTTCGATGAGATGTATTGGTTTGTCTCTGTCTAATGATGATCTCTTGGTGGTTCTCTAACATTTGGCGCATCCTTAGGGCCACTGGTTGGCTCTGATTGTGCGGCCCCACAGGAAGACTTGGCCCTTGTTTGGTGCCGTGTTTGGAGGCTAAATGAGAGGGAAAAAAAGGAAGTGTTGTCCAACAAGTGTTGTTGGAAAAGTTGGGGAAATGAAATGGACAAACTGGAGCCCTTAGATGTGTTGTGGCAATTGTTTGCAGCTCGTGTTGTTGTTCTTGTTGTTGTTGCCTCTGGTTCCTCTGCTTTCTCTGCAACGAGCAACACTTGTGATGATCCAATGGTGATATGGTGGTGGCGCAATTCTCGCTTGCTTCATGATGATGCACCAGACGCACTGATTAGACACTCTAGTTGGCCAGCCAAACACTTTGGATGCACGCCAGAGGCTTCAGTTGGCCGAGAAAGGCGGGCGATCACTTGGGATAATAACGGAACTGTTTCCCTTTTCATCTCCTTTGTTCGCACACCTGCTATCTAGTGGCTCTAGTGGTGTCCCGTGCGGACGGATTGCAGATTGCAACAGCAGCTCCTCCGCCGGCAACAATCGCCGCCCGCCTCTCTCTCTCTCTCTGTCTAACTATCTAACTATCTGTTTAACCACAACAAGCTCCCAACGTATTAGCTTGCTCTCTCTCTCTCTCTCTCTCTCACTGCGGCCACCTGGAACTGGGCGCAACTTCCTCGAGCGAGCCGCACGGACGCGCACGCAGCTCTCTCTCTCTCTCTCTCTCTCTTTCTCGCCGGGCCGCCAAATAGACTCCACAGTTCCGCCGGCTTGGGGGCGAGGCAACAGGCAACAGGCGAGAGGCAAGAGCAAGAGGCAGGAGGCAAGAGGCAGGAGAAAGCAAGCCGGGCAACAGTGGGCAGCTCTCTGGGGCGAGAAGGCGAAAGGGCAGCTCAGACTAGCCGCCAGAGTGCATCTGGCGGAGCTTAGGTGTGCGCGACTCGTCCAGCTCGTGGAGGGCCGATGCTGCATGGAACAAATCCTCTATCCTCACTCCTAGTCTCTGGCTCGTTCACTTTTACTTTCCCTTTCGCTTCTTTTTCTCCTTCTGCTTTTGCTTCTGCTCCTTTGCCGCGGCCACTCTCAAACAGTGCCAAGTGCTCGGCCGGCTTCGTCCAATCGGCGCCTATCAGTCTCGAGGACGCGTGACGCCATCCAGTGCTCCAGTGCGCCGACTCGGCCGCGTTGGGCGCGCAAACTCGCCCGTCTGGCCGCTTGGCCCGCCGCTCAGCTGCACTCTCGAGTTGCTGGACAGGCTAAGGCTCGCCGGTGGGAACGAGTGGCGGTCTCAGCGAGCCGGCGCGCCTGCAACAGACGCCAACTGGCCGGCCTGGCGAGCACCAAATTGGACGCAGCCACAGAGAAGCCGCCTGGCCTGGAGACTTTCGAAGGCACTCGCGCCGAGACCCGTCCCTTTCTCTCTCCCGTTTCGGCTTCCTCTGCCTCTTGGCGCCGTCCTCTTGCACTGGCAAGACACTGGTAAGACGCCGGCAAGACGCAGGCGAGCGCCGAGCCGGCCACTTCGAGGCGGGTGGCGCGCCTGCGCCGACTTTCGCCCACTCTCTCCGCTCGGAGCGGCGCACTCGGCAAGCCCGCTCGCCGTCCGGCCGGTTCTGGAGCTCTCTGGCCAGCGAGCGTTGCCTAGCTAGCCTTGCCTAGCTAGCCTTGCTTAGCTAGCGATGCTCAGCTGGCGGCGCTCACCAAGTCAGCTCGCTCCAGTGGGTGGCCGCCGCTCAGCAATGGCCACTGTCACTTTCGGCCGGCGCGCCACCTGGTGGTCGTCGTGCGCAACTGTAACCAAAACACAAGCGACTGTCTCAGTGCATTCTGGGGCCTCTGGTCTGCACGAATCCCTCTCTTGAGTGTCCATTTCTGCCTCTCGAGTGTTTGCGAAGACTGTCCTCCACTGTCCTCCACTCGTCTGGACACTCAGCGCACTCTCGAGAGGTCGACAAGCGGCCGTTCAGTGTCCGTACCAGGCCCGAGCTCAAGCCCTAAGCTCAGGCGAGCTTGAGGGGGCAGCTCAGCGGCCAGATCTTCCAGCAAATGCCTCCACTTGGCTCAGCGGGCCAAGTGGAAGACAAACACCGGCCGAAACTGGACGCCTGTTGCTCTGGCTGCTTGGTGTTCGGCAGACAGTCGCGCATCGAACGCCAATTGAGCCGTCCACTTCTGCCCGCTCGAACGCCACTCGGACGCCGCTTGAACGGCGGCCAAACAAATCAATCGACACTGAGCGCACGGAAATGGCGCTCGCATTTCGTGCCACCGATCGATCTGCGAGAAAGCAACAGGCCACCAGAAGGCCAGTTGCTTTCCAGTTGAGCCGCGTCGGCCGGAAGTTGGGCTTGAGAGATCAAAAAGAGCAGCAAAGGGGCGCCCAATTCGTCTTGGCGCGGGCGAGTGTGATTTGCAAGCCTCGGAATTCCATAGATTGCAGGCCTGAGCTTTGCTGCGTGGCAAAGAGCACGCAGGCAGTCTTTTGTGCGCTTGTGCATGGCGCTGAGTCTAGTGAGCTTTGGAGAATGAGAAGCTTGGGCGGCAAATTAGAAGCGTGCCAAAAGGGCATCATTTGAAGTCCCATGAGCTGGGCCGCCTTTGTATCTTTTGTGTGCGAGTTGCCGCAGCCAATCACTTCCTCTTGCTGGACCCAACGCGCGTCTGATTGGCCGCCCTTTGAGCTAGTTGTTGGCTGCGGCGAGTCGCCAGCCGGCAAGAGTGGAAAATTTCCGCCAAGCTCGTCTCCCTTTGGAGCACCCTTTTGCGACGCTGCATAGGTGCCACTTCAGGCCGAATCATTCGGCTCGTATCGATTTCAATCTGCGCGACACAGTCCGCCTGATAATGATCCATTTTTGAGGAAACTGGAAAATCACGACAGCCTTAAAGCGAGCACAAAGAGAGACAGACAGACGCATGCTTTGCGGTTGCATTTGCAGTCAAATTTGCGGCCAAATTTGCGCCAGAAAGAGGAAAAAATATTCACACAGATCCAAAAGTGGAAGCGGCCCAGCTGATTGTTCGCTGTTGACAATTGTCATCCGCAAATTTGCAGCTCTTCTCCAGCAAAATGCGGCGAGCACGACTGGCTTGTTCCATTTGGCAACATTCATCGATTGGCGCCGATCGATTTTCAATCGTAGACTGCGAGCAGTGTTTGGCCGATGAGGATTGTTGGAGTGTTGAGTTTCCATTGGCTGAGCTGAGGGAAAGTGAGCGAGAAAGAGACAGTCTCTCTTTTTCTGTAGACAGACTCCCATTTGAGCATAATGAGAATGAACCACTCGTCCACTTTGTTCCGCGTTCAGCTTTTCGTCGCTCTTTTAAGTTCCCAAATTTCGGCGCCAAGCTTGCAGCTTCCGCCGAGCGAGCCAAAGAGACGAAAAGAGCCACAGAGAGAGGAAAAGAGACGAAAAGAGGTGCATGTCTTTCCCAGGCGATCACTGCGAGCTTGAAGGCGCCAAAGACAGTCTCACTCAGTTTGATGCTGCGCTCTCGCTCGAGCAACAGTCGTGCTTCGCCCGGAGACTGTCTCGCGGCGGAAAGCTCTTTTGTTGTGGCATTGTTGTTGTTGTTGTTGTTGTCGCTGGGCCAATCACTGTTGTTTATTGCTGCTTGTGTGCGGCCGGGCCAAACTGCGCCCACTTGCTGGCCAAATTGCAGCCGCCCAGCGACGAGCGGCTCCATCGAGCGCCCATCAATGAGCGCCGGGCGAGAAGAAGAAAGAGAGAAACAATTGTGCCCTATGGACACCTGTCTGTTGGAGTCTGTGTGACTGTGCGCAGATTAGAGTCTGTCTGTGTGACGAAAGTGGCCGAGAGACTGTCTTGCGGCGCGCACCCCAGACTGTGGGCGCCCTCAGCTCGCCGGGCGGGCGTTGAGAGGGCGCTGAGAAGGCGCCGGGCGGGCGCTGAGCGGGCGCCCCTTAGGGCTAACTGCGCCCAAGGGGCAAGGAAGCAGTGTGTGTGTGTGTGGCCGGCGGCGCATTGTTGCAGTTGACGTTTGGCGCGGCGCCCAATTGGTGAGCAGCTCCCTTGGCAGCTCGCTCGCCTGTGCATGGGAATTGGCCGGCCGTCCTAAGCTGGCCTGAGCTTAGGGCGCGCCAGTGCTGCACGGGCGGCCACACACGCAGCGCTGTTTGTTGGACACTGTCTCAAGTGGGAGGCAATTGTTTTGGGCCGCGCAGCATGGCAGTGGGCGCTGCACACAGTGTGCGGCGTCTCTGCAGCAGTTGGCCGGCAAACTGCAGCTCGAGAATGGGCCAGTGTCTGTGTCTCGCTCTGTCGGTAAGCTCGCCCATTGCATCCTTTCCCCCAAGGCAAATCGATTGCAACCTTTTCACTCTAACCTTTCGCCGTTCAGGAAGACGGACGAGGAGAAGGCAAAAAGAGCAGCGCTCTCAGTCGGCGCCTTTTTTTCCCAGCCTCGTCGGCCGACCAGAGAGAGTCTCTCAGCCGCCGTGGACTGTCTCTCTCGCTCGATCGGCCGGCTGCGGTCGTGCTCACCTCCAGCGGCCACACAATGGGCCCTGTGCAATGCCACACACAATGGATCCACACACTTGGGCGCAACGATAAATCTCAATCTGATTCCAAATGGCCGCCTTGGCGCCCACTTGGAACAGGCCGTCCAATGTCTGCGACAAGCGCTGCGTGAAATATGCCTCCACAGCTGCACTGAGCGGCTTCTCCGAAACTCTGTGGCAACATAATAACAGTCGCGCCTCCACCAGGAAGTCTGCGGAGCTGCATTCAATTGGTAAGCGGCCAGCCCCGTGCAATGTCCCCTTGCCGCACCCTCTCCTTGCAGCTCCTCGCTGGCCGCCCGCCCGCCCGAAGACGCTCTCTCCTCTAGCCTCTTCCTCTTCCTGTGCCTAAGAGAGTCTTCCGCTCCCCCAGGAAGAGGAGCCAGCTCGCAGACAGTTGGCGAGAGTGAAGAGCCCGAAGAATTGCAGCTAATTGATCGCCGAGCAACGAAAAACAGAGCAGTCGGTGTGTGGCAACGGCGAGCGCGGATGACGCGCGCAGCTTTCCTTCCGGCCGCGCCCACCGGCAAGCCTCGAGAGAGAGAGAGAGAGAGTGGAAACGTCGCTCCGACGATGCTCGCCAACAGTGAGCCGGTCTCACTGTTAACCTTCGGCGAGCACAGTTGACGCGTAGCTACACCAAGCTAGCTAGACACAGAGGCGGCCGCCTTTGTGTCTGGCTGGCTGGCTAATGGGCTAAAATTAGGCAAACATCAGAGCATAAGGCAAGCGCGTGAATGAAATCCGCCGGCTGATTCCATTGCTGTGTGGGCTCACTTGTCAGCACTTGAATCTCTCTCGGCGAGCTCAGTGAACTTGCACAGCCAGTCAGTGGCAGTTCTCACTTTGATTCCACCTTCCGGCTTTCGGCTTCTGTCGTTAGGCTTCAGCTGTGTGTCGTCTGTTTGCGTGGAAAAGAATCGACAGTGGAAAAGAATCGACAGTTGAAGAGAAGCCACACTGGCAACTAATTGACAGTGAAACAGATTGATACTAAAAGAGGAATAATAAATTCCTCTTTCTCGCGGAACACTGGCAACAAGTGGCTTGCTGGAGAGAAGCATTGTTGCTTGTGTTTCCGCTGTTGTTGTTGTTTGTTGTTGTTGTTGCTTCGGCTGCGTAGGCTGCTTAGGCTGCTTTGGCTGTTCACTTTGGCTGGAAAGCTCGACTCTGAAAGCAGAGACAGACTCCAGAGACAGACTCGCGCATCTGACACGCAGGCCAGCCGGCCGATTGGGCGCCGGTCGCCTTCAACTGGCGCCGACCTTCAACTTGGCCCGATGGGCGAACTTGGCGAAGCGAGCGTCTCTGCGCGCGGCTTCAGTGCAGCGCGAGTGCGTCGCCCGCCGCACACAGTCTCTGGCGCGCCACAAACAGTCTCTGGCAGGCCACACACACTGTGTGCCACACACAGTCATCGGCACAATTAGCATACTCATCGTTTGGCACTGTTCCATTTGCGCCGCCGCCGCCAAGTTCACTGATGCACTCGCCTCAACTCATCCCCAGCCGCCCAGGAAGAGCGCCTCCAGAGCGGCCGCCAGTCACTCGGCGACACTTTCGCCCAGTCGCCGCCAAAGGCACGCACTTTAGCCGCAATTTCGGCCACTCAAAGTCTGTGTGCGTTTGTGCAATCGGAAGGAATCGGAATAGGATCCAAGCGGGCGAGTTTCCAGCTAGCAGCGAGCTCCGGCCGACCCTTAGGAGTGTTGCGGGCGCGGAGGCAGCGCCGCCGTCTGGCCGCGACTCTGCACAACCTGGACTCTCTCGTTGGACTGTTGTTGCAGCAGCCGATGCTTTGCTTTGCTGGTCCTGCGTTGCGATGACGAAATCTGGCCGCTGATGCGCTTGCGAAAGTGTGCCGGCATTCACGTTGAAGAGATTAATTATATTGGCGACAAAATAGCTACAAGGTGCAAGAAGCCAGCAGTGGAGAGAGTGTATGGTCCGTTTGAGCCGGAGACAGACAGACAGACAGACAGAGAGACAGTGGCAAATAGCCGCAATAGACGAGTGACGTTCGGAGAGCACAAGCGAGCTTCAAAGAGGTGAGAGTGTGGGCCAGTGGATCAATTGCTCGTCCGCAAAGTTGCAACATCCGATTGCCAAAGTTTGTCGAAGTTTTTCCGCCGCAATCAGACACAATTAGGCGCAATCCAAAGACGATTATTTGCTAGTTGCGATGCTGCACACGAGCCAGAGATTGTCCAACCAATTGGCGGACTTTGCTTAGCTTAGGTTAGGTTAGGTTAGGTTAGACTAGATTAGATTGAATTGGATTAGATTAGAGTTAATTTGCGCAATTCAGACAGTTGTAACTGCACACTGTCTGAGCGCGCGGTGAAGACGCCGCCTGCAAAGAGGGCGCAAAAGAAGAGCTTCCGTGCCGAAATAGAGACAGGGACAGGGACAAGGAGCGGCTCATTTCTAGTCAACAGGTGTGGGCGACAGTGAGCGAGAAGAATATGTCAAGAAAGAAGCGGAAAAAGATCTAGACTCTCTCTCTATCTCTAGCTTGCCAGACAATTGTATCATATTCCATCTCCCAGTGCACAGTGCACAGTGCACAGTGCATAGTCTCAGCCATCCAACTGGAGCCAGTTTCCAGTCGCCCGAAAGCAAACTCCTGCCCGCACCGAACAATGGTCTCTGGAGGCCGAAGATGTGGGCCTGCTGCTCTGGGTTGTTGCTCTTTCTGCTGCTCTGGCTGGCCTCTCATTCAAGGCCCATCAGACGGAGGAGACACAGTTAGCGGAAGGGGCGCCGAGCGAGCTCCATGCAAGAGGGACCAAACTTGGCCCAAGAGTGGAAAGTTCAAGGGCGTCGGTTGGGCTGGTCTTCGGGCGCGTCGCACAAGTTGCCTGCTCCTAGTCACTAGTGCAATTCCCCTGCTCGTCGCACTGGTCCAATTGGGGCCGCCCGTTCACTGCGCCTCAGACAGTCTGTCGCTGCGACACGCGCGAGCAGTGCAGGCCAGCCCACAGGCCGACGAAATGGCTGAGCAAGTAATGGATAATAAAATGGATAATAAAATGGATGGTCAGATGGGGGCCAGCGCAGTGCGGCGCCAGCAGGCCTCAGCTTTAATAGATGATCTCATCGAGACGCGCCTGGACACGAGCCAGTGGTGCGGCGTGCGCTACCCGTTGCACATTGGGGCCGAGTTCGCGCCCTCCCACCAGAGACAGTCTCGGGCGGCTGGAGCGCCTCTTGACGGCGGCCCAGGCTCGTGGTGGGCGCATCAGCAGCAGCAGCAGCGGCAAGAGGTGGAGCTCGAGCTTGACGTGAGCGCCACGGAACAAAGCGCAAAAAGGGGCCCCACCGGAAGCGGAAGTGGCAAGAGTCTGTTCTACATTGTGGGCGGCGATCAGGTGGAGGACGAGCACTTCTGGCCCTGGTCTGTGGCCATTTTCGAGCTGGACCCACTGAATGGGCAGAAGGGGTTCATCTGCAGCGGATCGCTGATAAGCGAGCATTTCGTGCTCACTGCCGCCCACTGTATCCAACAGTCGCGCTTCGACATCTTGAGGCCGGAGGAGATCTTTCTCAAGATCGCCTCCATCCGGCTGGACGACCTAAGGGCCGACTTCTACCAAGTGGAACGCATCCACCTGCACCCAGACTACACAGTTGACCGGAAGACCAACGACATCGCCCTGCTGAGGTTGCGCTCGGGCCAGCGGTTGCCTGAGCGCGCGCGGCCCATTTGTCTGCCCTCGAACGTGGCCAACCGGGTGGACTTCACCGACCAGCAGGTGACCATCATCGGCTGGGGCAAGACCAGCGTGGTGCAGGGCCACGAGCCCACCCGGCTCATCGACATCATCGCCAGCTCGGCCGCCGGCAAGACTTCCGGCAAGAATTCCGGCGAGACGAGCAGCAAAACTTCCGGCAGGACTTTTGGCGTGGAGAAAGTGGGCGACACAAGAGAGGAGCAACAGGCCGACAACTCGATGGAGGAGCCCACCAACGAGACTTTGCTGCAAGCTCAGGTGCGGGTCACAAACACGGAGCAGTGCAACAAGAACTATAGCAAACTGGAGATCGACTGGCTAAATATTGACGAGCACTTCATCTGCGCCAGCGATCCGCAGGGAAAGCGCGACGCGTGCCAGGGCGACTCGGGCGGCCCGCTCATGTGGAACACGCAGCAACACTACCATGCAGCCTCGGAGAAGTGGTACCAGCTGGGCCTCGTCTCCTTTGGCTATGGTTGCGCCAACTCGCAATATCCGGGCGTCTACACGCGCATCTCCTACTATATGCCCTGGATCCTGCGCATCGTCAACGAGCGCCGCCCGCCCATCAATCATCATCAGGCCCAGTCCCAATCTTTGCCCCAGTCTTTGTCCCAGTCCCAAGCTCAGTCTCAGCAGCATAAGAACAACAATCTGCACCACAACCACCTCCATGCGCACCAAGCGGGCCGCACAATGCAACAAGTGCCCGATTAGCCACTCGCCCAATGGAACCCAATGGCGCCCACTGCTAACCGTCCGCCGAGCTAGCCACTTAGGCCGCTAGATAGACTTGCCGAGCTCGTAGTTCTCATCTTAGGCCAGAGCTCATTAGGAAGAGGAAGGTCGGCGGCGTGCGGGCCTAGTCCATTCAGATTTGCGAATTCGATTCCGATTTCAATTTCAATTTCCTCCTCGATTAGGAATTTCCCCTCCCGAGCTGGACGGCGAGCTCGGCGGCGCCATTAGCTCGTCTCGCCGCCGTCTAATGGCTAATCTATCGGCGCTTGGGTGCCGCGGGAAGCGAGCTTGGCGGCGCCACAAGGAGGCTGCCACGGCGAGCTTGGCGGCGTCAGCAGCTGCAGTTGATGGCGAGTTGGTGGCGCCCGCTTTCCAGCAGGAGAAAGCTGCTTCTTTCCAACAGACAGTCTGCCAAGCTTCCATTCCAACGCTCAAAGTTGCGGCTGCTCGGCCAGAGTGCTGCCAATGGCCGCCTGCAGCTTGAGACTGGCGGCCAGTCTCGCGGAAGGGCGGCCCAAGTTGAATAATTTGACCAAATAATTTGTTAGCTTCCGATAAATGAAATGAAAGAAAGTTGATTTCGCGAGAGGGAGAAAAAACTCCTCCCTCCTGGCCGTCTGCTCGTCCTTTTCTCTCTCTCTTTTGGTGCAGCTCCCAGTGAAGCTCCCAGTCTTCGGCTGCTTGTCGACAACCATCATCATCATCATCAGTCTCGAGTTGCTCGCTTCCTAGTTGTCCAGTCTGAGGAGCAGTCGGCGGGCCGATTGGCGAACTTGCAGGCGACTCTCTAGGAGGCGTCATGAGCGAGCGAGTGCGCCTTGATGGGCGCTGAATTTTGCAAAACACTGAGGGAAACGCGCCGCCAAATGCTGCCCACTTCTTCCAATTGGACGCTCGCAAGCACCACACCAGAAGGCAGACACTCTAAAACGCCACTTGTTTCTCCACTCGAGCCGCCTGGACTCGCGCCGACAATTGAGTGCCGCGTGCGACCCCCTCCAAGAGTGTGACCGTGCCAGCTAGCTTTCCAGCTATCTTGCCAGTTGGCTTGCCAAGTTAGCTTTCCAGTTAGCTCGCCAGTTAGCCTAGTGCATTGACGAAGCCAGATAGACACACAGCCGAGTGTCTCCTGGTCGTCCAGACGATCGTGGTTATCGGGGGGCAGCACTTATCAAGGAGCTGCAGTTTAGCTCTAATGCCAGTTGACCATTGCACGAAAGGGGCGGCCAAAATCAACAAGCAAGACCGCACGCTCCAGAGACTTTCTCTCTCTTTCTCTCTCTTCCTCTCGCTCCAACTATCTCACTTCCTGCCACAATTCCCAAATTCCACTTCCCTTCTGGCTCCTTTATTTGGCTCTCTCTTGTTCATATTAATGCGCGACATTACCAAGTTCTCGAGGATTTCCAAATCAAATGGCGAAACTTTGCTCCTTTTTGCTCGCTCGCTTGTCTAGGCTCCTACTTGCATGCTCAACTGCTGCCTCTCTCTCTCTCTCTCTCTTTCCACCGAGTCGCTCGAGTGTCTCAGCGGCCAGCTCGGGCGCAAACAAGTGGCCACTTGTTGTGTCTCAGGGCCGGCGCGCCGTAAGACAGTCTTCGGCGGTGTGCAGAGTGCTGCAAACGGCACTAAAGGCTAGCAGCAGAGAGCGAAAAAGGCCCATGATACATATTTGATTTGGATTCCCTTGAGTTTCCCTTGGACTGACTCCAGTCTGCAGGAGATTGGGCGCCGAAAGGGAGAGAGGGAGGGAAAAATGGGCAAGCCGCAAAAGAGTGGCAACAACTTCCTTGATTTTCTCCATCCGCTTTTGCATCAATTCAGCATGAGCACAAAACGAAATGAGATGAGAGCTAAGGAGCTTGCATTGGCCAGAGCACACAGATTGAGTGAAGAATGAAAAGAAGGAAGAGAAAACCGCCAAGAGACTTGAATTAAATCGACTTGAACGGCTCCAAAACAAGCTGTTAAGTGGTGCTGCTGCTCATTCAAGCTTCCTGAATGGATTTTCTGCCTCTTTTTCTCTTTCTCTTTGTGTTTGTGTGCGCCCCCAAAACGGCAATGTTGTTGCCACAAAGAAACCTGTGCTCTTGTGTCATATTTGAATGAAATTCCACTTGCATTCCAGTCGCTGCAACAGACAGACTGAAACAGGTGCACTCTCAGTCTCTCAGACATAGAAAGCAGCTGGCCAATGTTTGCGCGATCCTGGTGGTCAAACAGGCCAAGCAAAGAGGTGCGTCTAGCTCGCCGGCGTTGAGTGCACGCCGCCAGCCTTTAGTGATGCTCTTTCCGCGTCTGCAGAGCCGCCGACGACTGACGATGAGGACGAATGATGCAAGATGACGGAGACGAAAATTTCATTGGTCTTGGTGGGCAATTTGAATGATCACTGTGGCCAGCCGGCTAGACATTAGGCTCGCAGCGAGGCTTGTTTTAGGCTCCTCTCGAGCTCGAGAGGAGGCGACCACTTGCAGTGGGGTTCAATGGGGGGAAAAGAGAGAGAGCAGACACAGAGTCAAGTGGTGAGAGTCTGCAGAGTAGAGGCAAGGTAAAAGAATGGAATCACTTAGAGACTTTCTCCTAACTCGCTTGCTCGTTTGCTTGCCCAAAAGTGGCCGCTCTCTCGCCTGCAGTCTGTGTGCCTTTAAGTATATGTATGCTCCTGTCTGTGTGTGTGTGCGGCCGCTGAGGCGAGCTTGTCCACGAGATCAAGAGATCAGCTAAGGCGAGAATGATGTGATACTACCCAGAGGCAGACATTAGCGGCGCCACCACCAAGGCGAGTCGACCACACGAGCGCGCCTAAAGCACAACAACAACAGCAACAACAACAACTAAAGACATACATAGCTCACAAAGCAGTCCATTGAAGATGATTGCCTGCGAGGTCGCTTGCTCCTTTCGGCGTCGGTTTCATCTGACGAGCTCTGCACTGTCGCAACATTGTGGCGCCGTCTCGCGCCGCTAGCTTGTGAGAGCGAGCTAGCCAGCTCGCCACATGGCGCTCTGGTGCAGTCCAAAGTTGAGCCCATTTTATGAGTACAAAGTGTCTTGCGCAGCTTGTGTCTGGCTTCCAAAGTCGAATGGCCAAGCAGAGGCAGCAAAGGGCAGAGATAGAGACAGAGACAGAGAGGGAGACTGAGACAGAGAAAGGACACGGCCAGTTACACAGTGACAAGCTGCTTCCCATCGATCAGGTTTCTCGCTTGAGACCATAAGCTTGGAGCGAGAGGAGAATTTTGCTTCTCGCAATGGAAAAAGAAGGAGAGAAGAAGACGCTCCGTGTCTTGTGATTCAATAAAGTCACATCGCTCTAGCTCAATGTGTGGCCAACACACACCGAGCCCACACGACCAAGCTGCTCCCATGCACAGTCACTGTTTGGTCAATGGTGGTCAAAATTAGACTGAGTCCAAGGGGGCGCCGCAACATGGAAGCAACATGCTCTCTCCTTGCGTCTATCCTCAACTGTTTCTGTCTCACCACTGTTTGCCGTCTGCGTTGTGGAATTCGATGTGAGAAATAGGTTCACTTTCGGGTCGGCTGGCTGGCCAAAAACAACAACTACAAAACAGGAGAATCTTTCGAGACAACTTCGCCAAGCATTCGCACACTCGATCACTCGATTGGCCACCATTGCTGCCCAAGGAAACGGAGTCTGAATGCAAATCATTCCAGCGGCTCATCGCAACTGCCATTCCATTTCTCTCTCTCTCTCATCGGCTAGTCCCACGCTTGACCCCAAACGTCGAGCAAACTCACTGCATTGTTGTGACTCCATTTGTCAGGGCCGAATTCTGAACCGTGCAAAAAGTTGGCCTCTCCTCACTGTTGCCAGAGGAAGAGATACTTCTGCTACCCAACTCAAGGTGATGGTCGGCCCACATACGAATTTGAACAGTCAGAAACTCTCGCCTCTTCCGGCAGACAACTTTTGCTCCTCTCTCCTTGGCACCCTTTGCATCAGTATGGCGCTATCATATTTTGATTGGAGCAGTATTGGATTGTCCCTGCGCCAGAGCAGTGCAATTTGCAGGAGTTGATAATATTTCAATTGATGAAATCAGACTCCGAGCCATTCCATTCACTAGGATGAACTGATGATCTATCACTTCAACAGTGATCACTCGAGCACAAGCTACTTTGCCCAGCTTGCCAAAATTGGTTGAGGTTCTCGTTCTCTTCTCGCAAACCATAACCTCTCCTCCTTGGCCGCCTTGTGAAAAACACTACAACTCTAGACGAGCTACCATTGTTGCGGAATTTTGATTCCCAAATGGGAACAAAATTCATGAGGAACAGGCCACACAGCAACAAGATGGACATAAAAAAATATTCCATTTGTAGCGGACAGATTATATGCAGCAACAGATTATATGCGGCGCGAACTCGGTGGTCTAGTTGAGAGATCAAATGTTACTGCCGTCTGGCTGTGGCTGTTGTCCTCTTTTGGCCATATCATCACATGTTTGCATGCCACAGACGATAAGAAGTCACCCCAGAGCCTCTTCTTGGCAAACCTTCGCCTTCGCGTGCACTTGCTACGAGGTATAAAACGAGACCAGAAGAGATGAGCATTTAATGTTGTCCACCTCTAACAAGTTATGTTTGGCTATTTCGTGTCCGCTGGAAAAGTTTCATAGTGGCCACCTTTAATGTCCGAGTAGGGCAAAACTGCACTCTTGCATGCCTATTAATGGACCAGTGTTTGTCCATGTCTTTTTTGTTCTCTTCCTCCACCACTCTTCTTCCATCACTCGCGCACTGCACTTCCTAAAGGCTCCATAAGTGACGTCGTAGTGGCAGGAGAAAGTTATCAGTTGGCCGCTGTAGGAAATGTTGCATGCTTTGAAGTCAAAAGTTGCCGCCCAGACCACTCCGGATGGTCACAGTGTGGCGTGATTACACTTTCCCCAGCTCAAAGTTGAGTGGCAACAAGAGTTTGCGGATCACCAGAACCTGGAAGTTGCCTCAGGCTGATAGTGACAAATTGTCAGACAACTCTTGTCGAGATCTTTGCACCCGAATCACACTAAACACTCGCGACTGCATGTTCACAGAAATCAAAGGCTTTTCCGAAGGTTCAACCCAAACCCATGAAACTGAATCATCTGCTCCCTGCCTGTCCAATTTCATTACAGCTCTAGTTTCTGATCCTCTCTCTCTCTTCCTTTTTAGTGCTCTCTTCTCGCGCCTCTAAGATGGATATTAGCATACGATATATGATAATCCCTCCGGCAACTTTTCGGCGTAACGCAATGTTCCAAATTTGGGACCGGAAAGGAGAGAACGCCTCCTCTCCAAGACCAGCACGGATTGATGATACTCCCAATGATGACAAGACGAGGAATCAAATAACAAGGGGAACTGTCGCATTGGCTGGCTAGCAGCACGTATTTTGATAGGTACATTTGTGGATAACAGATCTCACTCATCTTCATACAGTCGCAAGGATCACACGTGCATTAATTGTGCTCATTTCAAGCGTCAGTATTTGAAGACAGTTCCTGGTGGAATATAATGTCAAAAGGAGAAATCAGCCGATTTTTCAATTGGCTAACTTGAAGAGTCTTGAGTTGAGCAAGATGCTCGCTGAAACAGCCACCCAAATAGCTAGTTCTGCCTTTACTCTGACATCTGGAGTTTAACGATAGAATTGAAAAGGCAAACCTCAAGCCAATGAGGCCAAAGATATTGTTGCAAGGGTTGCAAGGGTCCCGCCAGTATCCGAGTCTAAGAGCTATTGTTACCCAGACAACACGCTAGTACTGGCTCGATAGGTCCAAACGAGCCTGGCCCGTGACAGAGTCACGGAATAAGGCGGCGCATAGCAGATAGGACTTGCTATACATCGGAGATACTTACACTCGTTATAGCAGTTTGAGTGAAGATTGTTCAATAGCTTGCATCAATGGAGAAGATAGGCTTTACATACAGCTGTAACATGTAACCCCCGATGAGAAACCAAGAGGGGGACTCTTGGTTTCTCTATCAACAGGCAAGCCTGAATAACCTTACACCCATCATACCGGCTGATACTCAAAGCATCGCAATGGATGCCAGAACCGTTCTAAGCCGAAACCTCGAACAACAAGTCCCATCCATCATTGCTCGTACTCTTAAATCACTATAACACCATCTGCAAATCTTTTCGAGGGCAGTCAACAGAGATTGGGATAATACTGGAACCGTATGATTATACGTTTATTACATCGCCTATCTTCGATTGATTCTATTTCGGGCATTCATCTAATGACAACAGTGATCTTAGAAAAGCAAGACGACCCTCACCCATTCTGGCGACGGCATTGATACGCTTAATTGCGTTACCGCGAAAGCATCCTAGATTGAACCCAATCCTGGGCAAAACAACGAAACGCCCCAAGTAATCAGCTCAAGCTCAATATAGCTCACAAAGAGATTCCATACCATGCAGATGCTACAGCCTACTAGCTGGGCATTATGAATACTAATGCTCGTTCTAGTGCTCACAGAGCTATGCAATTGCTCTCTGACTTGCATAAGTACACAAAATAGCCACCACACTGGTGAACACTTTTCTGAAGCACAAATTGGCTTTTCCAATGACCACCGGACGTTAGGCGTCTGGATGCCATTGAGGGTGTATTAAGCGATTGTCTGTCTATTTATCATTCTGTATCAAGTGTTGGTGACAATATGTGACTCGTGTCTGAATTTCTTGTCGCTGCCTACACTAGAAGTGGTAGAAGATACCATGTGATATTTGAGCGAGTTGACTCACTTAGCGGCGGGTGCGAAAAAAGTTCGCCTCGAGTAGCGGGACAACCTTCTGTCATAGAGACATGCAAGTGCGGCCACATATGCATTGTAACATGAACAATTGATAACGATATTAGTCGAACCTCTGGCTACTCCAGAGAATGGACCAGATTGGCTGGAGTGGGAGAGAGGGCCCCCACTTGAGGGCCAAGCGAGTGGAATGAGAACATTTGTCACACTGCACACAGTGTACACACACTATCGTGCATCATTGGTCAAAAGTTCCTGCCTCTCGCATCACTGATTCATCATCTAGGGGCCCCTTTAGCTAATTGCCTGTATCAATTTTGAAAGTATGCTTCTAGTTGTGTGAGGTGAAAATGTTTGCGCATACTAGTTGTCCAACTGGTGGACAATGGTGTGATGATTGTATTTTTTCCATTCAGCTCGCTTTCGCGCACCAGGGGACCCAAAATATTTGCACATCTTGCTCTCTTGTGGATGCATTATTGATTCAAGAGTCACAAATAGGCTAACAATCAGTAGTGCTACTATACTGTCATAAGTGCGCAAAGTTTCATTGAGCTCACATCACTGGTTAGCCTGGGGTGTGACCGGACAAAATTTGAGCAAATTGTCAACAAAGGTCCCGAAATCGAAATGGCTCTCTTCAATGTAAGATCAATTTGGGATACAAGCACTCATGCTAGGCTGATAAATTTTTTATACAAGCTACAACAATGCATTCAAAGGCTGCTGACAGTACACACAGCCTCATTAAGGCTCTGCTTGCTCCACCACAGGCCCCACTAGTTATTGAGGCCCCGCAGTCTGGGGCCAAGAAGAGTCAAGATTGTGGCCTTTGCAAGACGGCGCTCTTTAGCTTGCATATTGGTGGCTCAGCTGTCATAGTTTGCATTCTCTACCACATGTCAATTGTACATTCTGGTACAATTTCGAAAAATGACAAATATCTCTCCAGTTTCACAATGGAACATGTTAGCAGGCTAATCTTTTGCGTGCAACAATCTAAACGTCTACAAAGTGCATAACAAATTGCAAAAGCACAATACAACCTCTA
>Ga0058701_10000046_pt1 | contig 94584 bp, 89 predicted proteins | sample AgamicOrMae_FD_97039 | JGI IMG/M metagenome (GOLD analysis project Ga0058701, IMG submission 97039) | Agave microbial communities from Guanajuato, Mexico - Or.Ma.e | ecosystem: Host-associated > Plants > Phyllosphere > Phylloplane/Leaf | place: Guanajuato, Mexico | collected 2012-06-04
CCAAGCGACGAGCAGTAAGCTCGCCGCTGGAGCTCCGTCTCGCCGGCCATAAACTAGGTGGCGCCATGGCTTGGCGGCGGGCGGCCCACGGGGCGGCCTGAGGCGCCCAAGTTGATACTGTCTGGCGGCCGAGCAGCGGAGGCACGCACGCGATTGAACTCGGGGGCGCCCTCGGCGAGCTGGCCAGACGTGAGGATCTCTCGAGTGCGGCCGCTGGAGGGCGGAAGTGGAGGCGCAAAATCGAGTGTTGCGGCACACAGTCTGCGGCAGAGCAAGCTGGAGTAGCTTCGGGCTAGTTCCAGGTGGACGCCGTCTGGGCGGCTCTGTTTCTGGCGCGCTCGCCCAAGGAGCTCGCCAGAGGGCCGCCCAGGCGACCGCACAAACAAACACTATCACTTACGAGCTGGCGAGCTTGCCAGCCGTCTCTTCGGCAGGCCGTCTCTCGCTGGCAAGCTGGCTAGCGTGCGGGGGGCGCCCCTGCGAGCTAACCATCCGATGAAGCGCTCCCATCCGCAAAGAGGCGCAAAAAGGGCGCCCGGAAACCAATCGAACAGAGTGGCTGGGATTGGATTTATTCATGGACTGCTCTGTTTTGGATTTGGCGCCCGCTCGCCCAGACACAGTGGGGCTGCCCGCTGGCCACTTGCCGAGCTTGCCGAGCTTGCCAGCGGCCACTGTGTCTGACTGGAGCTGACTGGCTCGAACTGCCTCGAGTCGCGCCCTCAGCCAGTCTGTCTCTAGCTCTATTTCCAGCCCCTGCTGCTGGCGGCCAATTGGGCGTCCCTCTGCCAGGCGGGCGCCATTTGGGCCCCAAAACAAGGGCGCAACAACAACTGGCGTGCAGTGGGCGCCCATTTGATGCGCTCGCCGCTCGAGCAACATTAACTGGTTGCGGCGGCGCCCGCGGCCCAACGTCTCGTGCTGGCAGGAGCAAGCAGAGAGGCGAGCAGAGAGGCGGGCAGAGGCAGCCAGAGGCGCGCAGCCAATCTATTAGAATGCAGGTGAAATTTACAATCTTTTTCCCCGCCGCCGCTCGTCCCCGGCGGGCGAGAGCGCGCCGCGCATTAGCCGAACTCAATTACATGATTGGAAATCGAACGGCGCCCAGTCTGCGGCCAGTCCACCTCGGCCGTTCGACGCCAAGGGGCCCACTTGGAGCGGCCGGCGAGCTCGCTTGCCAGCGGCCAGCTCGCTCGCCGCGTGCCTCGCTTTTATGTACATAATGCGGCTGGTCGTCCGTGGGGCTTGGGGCGCGCCTGTGCAGCCGCGAGCAAACGGCGCTCCAAGTCCAAGTCCCAGTCCTAGTCCCAAACGCAATCCCAATCGCAATCGCAATCCGGAGCACAACAACTTGCGGCCCCACAACTTGATGCCGGCCGCGCATCGCACGTGTGCAGCCTTATTTATTGCCAAAGTGCCCACCCTAAGCAGCGGCCCAGTGCAGCCCGTCTGCATTGGCGAGTTGGCCGCCCCACTCGCTCTTCTGGCGCCGCCCTTCTGGCCCGCAAACGACCCTTTCCTGCAAACAGCTCAATCATTCGCCCGCCACTCCCACTTGCTCCTTCCACTGCAGCCGCACCGCCTTGCCAGCGGGACTTGTTGAGGCTCGCTGGCGGCAAGCTCTTTGTCGGAAAGCTCCTGGTCGGCAAGACCAAGAGCTCGGCAAGACCAAAAGCTGGGCCGTCTTGGCAAACGTGGGCGGCCCAAATTGGGCCCAAAAATGGGCCGAGAACGAAATTGTTTCAACAACTTGGGACACGACAGTCTGCAGGAGGAAGCGGCGGCCCTTTGGAGCGCCGGCAGCACCATCAATCGGCCGCCGGTGCGCGCAAATGGCTCGCCGGGCGCCTCTCGGGGGGCGCCCAGACAGACGACTGTGTGCCGCTGGAAACAAGTTAATTTGGAGGCGCCGCTCGGGCGCCTCTTGGGCCGCCGGGGCTAAGGAGTGGCGGCGTGAAAGTGCGATGAAAGCTCGTCCAGAACTGATGGAACTGAACTGATGGCGGCCCTTTTTATGCGCACCGCCAGAGATGAATTTGGCCCATTATTCAGCCGCCTGGACTGCGTGCGGGCTGCTGGCCCGCACACAGTCCACGCCACACAGTCTCGCACCATGCGCCAAGCCCCAAGGAGCCCCCAAGAGCCGCCGAGATGCGCCCAAGGAGCGCCAATTTCCGCCCGTAATTTCCGCCTCCCTGCAGGCCGCCAGGTAGACGCACGGGGCCACTGGGGCGACCAGCTCGACGAGCGCGTCTCGGCGGCAAGCACTCTTAGCCTCCAGGTGGCGGCGAGCTGGCAGGCAGGCGGGCAGGCGGCACGTGGCGCGCGGGCGCCTCTTCCTGCGGGCGGCGTTTTACTTTTAATTTGCTCGCCTGAGTGTGCGCGTCTGCCAAGCGGCCGCCAAGCTGCTGCTCCAGCGGTAGAGTCTGCCTCCAGTGGCCCACTGGCAAGCTCAAACTTGTGCCCCACAGTCTCGCCAACTTGGCCGCCAGAGGTGCCGCCTAATCCGCAAGATTAGGCTCGCCGCCAAGCTCGCCGCCCAGCTCGCCGCCAAGCTCGCCGCCCTGCTCGCCGGCAGGCCAATAAAATGATACGGGACAGCTCGGCGCTCAGAGCTGGAGGGCGGCCGGCCGCTCTCTTGGGCGTCAAATTTGGGCCCCTCCGCAGACTGTCGGCGGCCCTCGAGGCGCGCCCGCGACTTCATCTGCTCCACAGCAGATTCCTCTGCTGCGGCTCGGCCCGCAGACAGTCTGCCGGCGGCCTTTGCTCGCCGCCAGCTCGCCACAAGCTAGCTGCTAGCTTGCTGCCAGCTCGCCGCCCAGTCGGCTGTGCGTGTCTCTGGGCGGCGCTCCGTCGCTTAGGTGCGCCCGCAGGCCGCCCATTTGGCCCGTGCAGAGGGGCAAAGAACAAAAAACGACCGCAACTCTGGCCCACATTTTGCGCCCCTTTTTCCAACGATAACTCTCCCCCGGCCGGCCGCTCTGATTGAATTGAAACCGGCGACTCTGGACGAGCATAAATTCCCAAATGAGCAACATTTTCCACCACCCAACCAGACCACTTGGGCCCCAACTCGTTTGTTGTTGTTGTTTTCCTTGTTGTTGTTGTCGTTGCTGCTGCTTTCCTGCTGCACCATTGCTCTGTTGGTGTTCCGGCGAATTGGCGGCCAACGATGAAGAACAAACAACAAGCAGACAACAAACAAGCCCCCAAAGACAAGCCACTCGGAGACAGGCCAACTCGTGGAGAGAGCGCGCCCCAAAGACGAGGGATTTGTGAGAGGCCCCAAAGAGGAATCGCGATCCAAATCTAGAGCCAAATCCATAGACACACAGATATACACACACACAGAGGAGAAAATCCAACGCCATGTTAATCCACTGCTCTGCTGGTCACTTCTTGCCGCTCTACTCTCTATCTCTTGCGGCCTCAGTCTCTGTGTGCTTTGTCTGCCGGATTTGGCCCTTGTTTCTGGGCCACACTCGCCCAGAGATGAAGCAACGTGGGGGCGCCGCCCAACTGCGCTGGCCACTGACCACTGGCCACTGGCTAGCTGCTGGCCACTAGCTAGCCACTAGCTAGCCACTGGCCAGCTGCGAGCAGAGCTAGAGACTGGCGGCCAACGCAGACTGGCCGCCCCACAGAGGCCGAGTGATCCGCGCGAACTGGCCGCTCGCCAAGAGTGTAAAAAGGCCGCCAGCCAATAGGGCGGCTCTGGTCGCCTCCTCCACTTGGGCCAGTGAGCGGCTCTGCCACTCGCCGATGGGCGCCCTTTATTTGGCCCTTATTTGGCCAGCATACAAACCGGAAGTGCGCTGCTGAGCGCGCAAGAAGCGCAAGAGGAGCAAGAGGAGGAAGAAGTCCGGCTGGCTGGCTGGCCAACGCTCAGGGTGGGCGGACAAAAGATTGAGTTTGTTCGCCGGCAAGTGGCGGCCGAGCGGAGTGCATGAGCGGGGTTCAAAGTGGCTTCGGGGAGGCCCAAGAGGAAGAAGAGGAGGAAGTTGAGGAGTGTTTGGCCGCTGGAGTGGGCGCGCAATTGTTGAGCTGCTCTTCTCCTCTTCTCGCTGCTGTTGGCTTTTCTTGAAAACTGGCCAGCAGCTCAAACTGGCCAGCTCAAACTGGAAAGCTCAAACTGGAAAGCTCATCTCACCACTTTGGCCCATGACAAATCGACTGGCACAAATGCAACTCAAACACTCGTTCGCGCACAACTAACTCGCCAAGGAGCTTCCCAGAGGCAGTCTCTCCTTGTCGAGCTTCTCGCAGCTTCCCAGAGGCAGTCTCTCAAGTCTCTGGAGCTCCTTCAGCTGGCCGGCCGCTCACGCGCCACTTGTTTCGGCCAAAAGTGGCGCCAGCGGCAAACAAAGCGGCCCACCAGCGCCGAGCTGGCCAGTCCAGAGCTAAGCTAAGCCCAATTGCTCCATAGCTACACTGCAGCGCTTCTTGCGCGCCCCAATGTTCCGCCGGCGCACTCAACACGCCCCCGGCCAGTTTGGGAGGCGTCTCGCATCACACGCCAAGCTCTACACTGTCTCTAGAGTCTGGACGCCCCAGGCCCAAGCGGCGGCGATCATTATTTATTGGCCACTTGATGGGCGCGCGCGCGAGGGGGCGGCACTTTTTAATTAAGCGACACCTTGGCCGCCGACCATTAGGGCGACCTTTGGGCCCGCGGCAAAGCCCAGCCAGTCGCCAGGTTCGTCTGGCCGACTTTGCACTTGCACTTGGCGGCCAGTCTGGAGCCGGACAAGTGAGCGAGCAAGCAAGCAAGCAGCTCCACGAGCTCCACGAGCTCCACGAGCTTGACGAGCGCGCCCTCGCTGGCCGCTGGAAAGGGCGCCCCAGAGGCGGCCGCTCATTAGTATGCGTCTACATTTCCGGCGCACAAAGGCACGCCAGTGGCCGGCCAACGCTGATTCGGACTGGCCAGACCGGAGCCCAATTGGGCGCCGGCGGCCACTGGTTCGCTTGTGCTGGGCCGAGTTAATCAAGTGAGAAGCCTGCAAGCGTTGCAAGTTGGCCGAGACGGGCGGGCGCATAATTTTGCGCCTCTTCCTCCTCTTCCTCCTCTGCCTCTGCACCTCGAGCGTTGCACTGGCGGCCAACTGCTCGAGTGGCCGGCCGGAGCTTGTGTCTGGCGGCCAGACTCCAACTGGCCGCACGCGCAGCCTCGCTCGCCCCCTTGCCAAGCTCGCTCGTTTACATAGAGCTCGGGCGGCCACTCGAACTCGAGCTCAAGTCCGAACTTGAGCTGCTCAACTGGCGCACTCAAATGCCGCCTAAACTCGCCCAAACTGCAAGCCAAACTGCAACCTGCTCGCCGGCCAGTCCCGGCGGGCTGAGCCAAGCGAATTGTATCCGAATTAGCCATTGTTGTGGCGGCGGTTGTTGCAGTTGTTGCAGTTGTTGTTGCTGTCTTGCAGTTGTTGCAATCAAATCGTTAGTGCCGCCCTGCAGCTCGGCCTCGCCCTGCCTGTCGCCCCAGTCTCTGGCCCCCGCTCTCAGTCTCTATCTCTCCAGCCCGCTAGCTCGCCAACTCTCCCACTCTGCAGCTCTGCAGCCTTTCCAGCTCGCCCCAGAGGAGCCCCGTTGCATTGGTGCTGCTTAGGGCGAGCACACACACACACACTCACACAGCACAGAGCCAATTGGGGATGTTGTGCGTGCATGTTGGCGTCTCTCTGCACTTGGCTGTGCTCGCCTCTGCACTCGGCCGCTCGCATTAATCTGGCCCGCCGATCGATCTCAACCCACGATAAACTGGCCCCCGAACTGAGCCCGCCGATGATCCGGCGGCCAGTCTGCAGCCAGTCCCACTCTCTCACTCTCGCCCATCCGCGGCCCTTCCGGCGCGCCCGCCGCCAGCAACCGTTTGCCCCTCGGCGCCACCGCAGACTAGCCGCCGTCCGCATCGCCCAACTGCTGACCGCCGGCCCACGCGCCGCAGTTCCGCCGGACGCGCCCGCCGGGCCGCTTTTTGGGCCGCCGTTAATGGGCGGCCCACCTTAATGAGCAGCCGGCTAACTTGATAAGTTTGCACGAGAGGCTTGCCGCAACAATTTTGTCCGCCCGGCCGAGCTTAGGGCCGCCCGCATGGCCGCCAACTGAAAGCTTTGCTCTCTCTCTCTTTTGCTCTCCTTTGCTCTCGTTCGACCGCCGGCAAGCTCGCCCTCGCGCGCCGTTCAGATTGGCGCTGCTCGGCCGCCCGTCTGACAGGCCGGCAATCCGTCTGCGTGGCGGTCAGTCTTCGGGCGCATTTGGGCCGCCGAGTCGCATCCGGCGCGCCAAGCTAGCCGGCGGCCAGCAGTGTACGCGTGCGGCTGGTTGGCCGTCGTGCAGCCGGAATAATTGCAATCCGAGTGTAACAAAGGCAAACTGGTGGGGCCAAATGCTTCGAATGGGCCAACAGTAAGGCCAAATGCTGGCCGAGCGCGCATTTGGGCCCCCTTTTGGCGCCGGTGATTGTCCATTTGCGGGGCTGGATCTTTTTCAATTACGCCATTTTTGATGTGAGAAGGCGGAAGGAGCACTGTGGACTGCGGACTGTCTGCGGGTGGCTGGCAAGCAAGCAGAGGAGAGGAGCAAACGCAAAGAACTGCTGCAAAGACTGCTGCAAAGACTGCTGCAAGTCGTACTGCTGCAAGTCGTGGCGCCGAAATGGGCTCGCCGGCGGCAAACAACTTTAGTTGCGCCTCGGCCGGACATTAACGAGATTGAATCTCGATCCAGCGCCGCTCGTCTGGTGGCGAGTGTTCTAATGGAGCTGGAAATAGGAGATCAGAGAGACAAATGCGCGCCAGGCAAACTTATTGCTCGGACAACTACAAACGAGCATTCTCTCTCTCTCTTCTTCTTCTTCCTCTTCTCCTCTGTTTCACTTGGCCACCCTGCCCCTTTTTTGCCCCACTCCCACGCCGGACAGTCTCCGGCCAGCCTCTCGCTGCCTAGCTCCTTCCGGCCGAGCGGCGAGACAGCCGGCCGGCGAGCGAGCGCCAAAAACGGAGCCAAAAACAGAGCTAGAGACAGGCCGCAACTCTGGCCAGTCTCAGACTCGAGCGGCCTCCAATCGGGCCACGATATTAGTTATCCCGAAGACTGGCCGGCGCAGAGTCGGCGGCGCAATATCGGCGTGTTGGCGTCCCAATGTTCTAATGCTGAAGCCCAAGCCCCAAGCTCCAAGCCCAATCGGAAGCGCTGGAGTGCAATTTGCGCCGCCGAGCGCGCCTCTCTCACCAAGCGACCAACCATTAGGTCTGGCCGCTGCAGCCGCACGGACGGACACACGCGCGGGCGAACGCGCACTTGTTGTGTTGGGCGCCCACTCGGCCACCCTAAGCACTGACACGAGGGCGCCCTAGTCCTCAGCGCCCCAGTCTTCAGGCCCAGCCTACACAAGTCCTCCTCTTGGGCGCCCGCGGCCGGATGCGAGCTCGGCGGCCCAAGAGTGTCCCCCGCGCGCCGCCCGATGACGGCCGATCGCGTGTCCCGGCTCAATCAGGCGGCCGGACGTGCTGGGGGCGCCCTAAGCTAAGGTCGGCCCCCTCGGAGGGGCGCACGAACTCGGGGGGCCCTTTCGGACACAATTTTGCAGAAAAGCAAGGGGCCACCTTCAGCTCTGGCTCGCTAATAATGGAGGCCACCACGATCGCAATTGCACCAAAAGGTTGCCCAAAGGAGCAGCGCCGGAAGGGCCTTTTGGGGGCCGCAGACAGCTGTTCGGGCGGGCCCAAAGTGGCTCACTTTTGTCGCTCCATGGTGGCCGCCTCCAACTCGGCACAAAGTCGCCCTCTCGAGTGGGCCGCACTCAGTCCGCGCGGGCCCACTCGGCCGCCTGAGCTTAGGCGCGCCCCCACATCACGCCGCCTCCCACAGTCCAGCCTCGCTCCCAATCTCTGGCTCTCCACTCGCAGCTTCTTGCAGCCTCTTGCAGCGCACACAGTCCCCCGAGTGCCGGCCGACTTCCCAGCCAGTGGGCGAGTGTTTCCGGCGCGAGGGGCGCCCCCGCCAGCTTCCGTTCGGGCGCGCCGAGGGCCCCGAGCGACACGCAGCCGCCTCGCACGACAGACACACAGACAGACAGACGGCCGCACACACGAGCTAGACTGAGATGGCTTACTTTTCAATTGTGCGTCTTGTGCAAGTGCAAGTGCAAGTGCGAGTGCGAGTGCGAGTGTAAGTGTGTGTCTGTGGCCCCAGAGCGCCGGCGAGCTTTGTGTGCGCTCGTCTGGTCTGAATAATTTTCCGAAAAACTTTGGCCGCCCATCTGCCGAGCTCGGCGACGTTGGACAGTGAAAAGCCAGCGCGCGGCAGCCTCCTGGAGTCGCCGGGCGCCTCTGGGACTCTCTGGGACTCTCTGAAGACCAACGGAGGACACTCTGCGGACCAACAGGCGGCCTGGCACGCGTACACTGCGCTCTGGGCTGCCACTGTTGCGGCACACAAGCCGCAGGAGCCAAGAGACACGAGCCAAGAGACGCACACGAGCCACACGAGCTCAGCCAGACACACAAGCCCGCAAGCTCGCCGCCTGCTGACAGTGTCACCTGCTCGCCGGAAGTGGGCCGCCTCGCCCGCTCTGTGCTGTGTGTGGGCCCCGAGTTTGAGCTTGGGTCTGGGGCTGAGCTTGAGTTTAGGTTTGAGCTTGAGTTTGGGTCTGAGTTTGGGTCTGGGAATAACAAGCGGAGGAGAAAAGTGGCCGCGCACAAAAGCTCATTCATTTTTATTTTCATGATTGTGCGCCACTCGCTCCAGTTGGAGCCCAGCTCGGCCGCCCTTTGGGGCCCCAAATCAAGCAGTGCCCGTTTTTTCGCGTGCAGAAAAGGGAGCTCCCTTTGCAGCGCTTAGGTGCAGGCGGCCAGACCTAAGCGTCCAGAGCTGAGCCTTGGCGAGACTTTAGAGGCCAGACCTAAGCCCGGCAGACAGGGGCCCGCGCGAGCCAGCGACGAGGCGGCGCACAAACAGCACAAACAACAACAACAACAACAACATCAACAACCGACAGCAACGACAACCAGCGCGAGCGGCTAACAACCGAGAAGCGAGCGGGCGCGCATTATGATGATGATGATGATGATGATAATGGTGATCATCATTTGGTCCGGCGGGCCACGAGCTTGCCGAGCTTGGCGAGCTTGGCTGGCGAGCTTGCCGAGCGAGTGGCACTTTTAACTTTTTGGCGGCCCTGAAAAGGGCCAAAAGAGCGGCCTGAGGGGCCAAAGAGGGGCCCGTGTTTGTCTGCGGTCGTGAGGTGCAAACGTTGGCACTCGGCCGCGCGGCAGACAAACGCCACTGCATTCAAAAGGAGCGCCAAAGGAGAGCTACACTCTCTCACACTCGCGCAAAAGGAGGGGCCACTCGAGCTCACCTGAACAGTGGGCCATTTCAATGGACGGCGCGCTGGATGCGCCGCCGAACACCGTCCGTCTCGCTGGCCATTTGCTCTTTTGGGGCCAGCATTGAGCTGGCAAAGAAGCCTTCAAAGGGGGGAAGCGAGTCTTTGCCAGACTGGTGAGTGTGTTTGGTTTGTTTTGCTTTGCTTTGAGCTCGCCGCTGGCCCTTAGCTCAGGCGAGAGCGAAAGCGAAAGCGCCCAACTCGAGCGGCCACTCCTGCTCGAGCGCCCCTTCCGAGTGGTGGGGGGTCTTCTGGCGTGCAGTGGGCGCTGGAGGCCGCCCACTGTGCGCCTCGCGGGTGCCGCAGACAGTCCGCGGACCGCAAACAGTCTGCAGAACGCGCACCTCCGGCGGCCCTCTGGATGCAAGCCAACGGCCGGCCAGAGCTAAGGGCTAGCTGGGCCAGTCGCCAGCAACTCGCAAGCGGGCGGCGCGTGCCGATCGGCGGCGCTTCCGGCCGCTCTGGGGCGCCATTTATCAGCCAGGTAGGCAAACAGGCTGCCCATTGGGCCGGTTGGCAAATTACTCTAAAATGTTTGCTCGTCCGGCGCCACTCAGAACGGGAAAGGGGGCAGCTTCAAGCGCCAGACAGTGGCTAGTGGCCCACTTTGCATAGGCCTCTGTTTGTTGGGCCCATTTGGGGGGCCGGAAACAAATTAGCCGCCTGCGTGGAGCGGCCGCTTTTCTCTGCTCGAGAGGGGCGAGCAGAGAAGGGCGGCCAAATCTCGATGTTATCGCCTCAGTCTGCAGCCGAGGGCGTGGAGTAGTGGGCCGTGCGACTTGGGCGACCAGCCAGAGCTAAGGGCTAACCTTCCGGCGCGGTGTCGTCTGTCACGGGCCTTGCCGAGAGGCTGCAAAGCGCGTCGAGCGGCTTGCTGGCGGCTGATAAAATCGCAAACAGGCGCCAGACGTGCCGCCAAGACGGGCGACGTGCAATCGGGCCAATCGGCGGCGGGCAGAAATTAAAGCCAAGTCGCGAGCTCTGTTTCGCCTCTTTTGGGGCCTCTTTTGGTTGGCGAGTTTGTGGGGCGCTGCACAAACTGGGCGGCCAGATTTTATTGCGCCAAATTATCAAGCGCGCTCATTTTCTCGCCCAACCAATTGGGCGGCGAAAGGGGAGCCGCCCGGAAGAGTGTCTGCGGCCCGCAGACTGTAGACTGCAGCCCGCCGACTGCAAGCTCGCGCTGCAAATCGCCCCACTCGCCAGACCAGTAATTTGCCGCCGCCACTTGGCCGGGATTGTTGCGGGCCCACAACAGTCTCTCGCCCACAGACTCACCTCCAGGCCCGACCATTGCAGCCTTCCTTTGGGCGCCCCAAACAGCTTGGCCCGAACTCGACACGGCCAAATTGGCGGAGCTGCGGGCGTGGCTTTGCGCCAGAAGAGGAGCTTGGGGCCAGATTGGCGGCTTGGCGGCCGCTCCTAAGGGTCGCCTGTGGCCCCTGCACCTGCGCATTGGCGACGATCAATCAATCGCCAACGAGCCAGCAAAGCGGCCGCCAACCTGTTTCACGTCTCATTAGAATTTGCCCGCCACGCCCGCCCTGTGCCCGCGTGTGGCGCCCACTCGCCTGGGCCGCACAAAAGTGGGCCCCTCGCGGCCGGAAGTGCGCCCATTGTTCATCTGCGTCTGGGTTTAGGTCTGCCTTTGGGTCTACGTTTAGGTCTACATTTAGGTCTGCATCTCCATCTTCATCTCCGTCTTCATCTCGTGCGGCTGGCCGAGCGGGCGGCTCGGTGGAGCTGGCCGAAAATTAAGCATGATGCAGCTGCGCGCGAGTGATGGATGTCGGCCCATCTTCGGGCGGCCACAGAGCAGCGGCCGGCCGGCCAGCAGCACAGGAGAGCAGCACAGGAGAGCAGGCAGGCAGGCGGGCGGCCGAGCGGGCGCACTGCTGGCGCCACATTATTTGCTCTGCGCGCCCCTCGCAGACCTAAGGGTCGGCCGTTTGCGCCTCCGCTTTGGCTTGCGCTTCTCCTCGCGCCTCTGCTTCTGCTTGCGCCTCTGGCTGTTGTTGTTGTCGTGCCAGTTGATGAAAAATAAAAGGCGCCCACTTTGAAGAAAAAAGCCACCGACACACAACGCCAAACTGCGCCCCACCCGCCCGGCGCCACATCCATTTCCTCTCCTATACTCAGCCGCACACTCGCCCATGTCAAGCGGCCTTCCTCGCGGCTCTCGGCCTGCAGCTCGCAGCTCGCCAGCCGACTGCTCACTTGGCCCCCTGCTCCAGTTCCGGGCCCACTCTCTCACTTTCTCCTCTTCTCCTCTTCTCGCCGCCCCACTAATGCCCCCAAATCAAACTGTTCCCCACGTTGCGCGGCCCAATTGCCGCCTCCAAAGCGAGTGGAGCCGCTCACAGGGCGGCCCTCTGGCAAGCCGCTCGCTCGCCGCCCCAAACGTCTGCTCGCCCACATTGCTAACTCGCGGCGAGTTAGCTTGCTCGCCGCCGCCAAACCATAAGCGGAAGTGGCCCAGAAGTCGCAGAAGTCGCTTTGGGGGGCGATATTTGCCACTCGAGCAGAGCTGCCCCATTTGAGAGGCGCCAACAAATCAAACTCGCCGCCGTGTTGCTGTTGCTGTTCTTTCTGCCCGCCAAGCGACCCTTAGCTGCGGAATAACTCGCCGGCCACGCCTCCCCGCGCGCCCTAATGAGCCGCCCGGCAGAGGGCGACAAATTACCGGCCGGCCCGTAGAGGTGCCCGCAAGTAAGAGAGAGAGTTGCCTAATCACTAATTCGGCCGCCGGATGCGTCTTGCCACTTGGGGGTCTAAGCGTCTGAGCGTCTGGCCGTCTGGAGGCTGCGCGCTGAGCCGCAAGTTAGTCCCAAACTGCGGCTATGCTCTGGGCTCTCTCGTTTGGGCCCTGTGGGCCTTTGCAACGCGGCCGCAAAGTGTCAATTTCTTGCCGAGCTCGAGCTCGAGTTCGAGCTCGAGAGCAACACTTGACACAGTCTGTCGCTCGGGGCCACCAGCCGGCCAGAGTGGCGAGCTAAGCGCGGCAAGCTAAGCGCCGGCAAGCTCGCCAGCTCTGCCTGCCAGCGTCCAAGTGTGTCCAATGGGCCGAGTGTCCATGTGCAGGAGTGTGTGTGTGCAAGTGCAAGTGCAAGTGAGCTGGTCGCGTGCGCCACACAGTCCAGAGCGTGCCAGTGGCCCGCTTGTCACATGCTCCACTTCCGGCCCGCAAACACGCCGCCAAGAGGCCGCCCATTCCACTCTCGCTCGGCGCGCTAATGTGTTCGCCCACGAGCTTGGCGGCGGCGACCAGCGAGAGGAAGAGTGGCCACAAGGGTCTGGCTGGCTGGCCGGGAGAGTGGACCTTGGGCGGCCGTGTAGGTGCTGCCCATGAGGATGATGCTTGATACTTTGGGGCGGGGAGGCCACTCTTGTGTTTGTCGTCGGTTGGCGAGAGAGCAAACTGAAAAATAATACGTTAAAACAAGCGCCGGGGGGGGGGGGCCAGCAATTGGAGCTGGGCGAACAAACAAGAGAAGAGGAGAAAGAAATTATTATTATCGCAGTAAACATTGGCCGCCGCTCGTTTGGAGCAGCAAAGGCGCTTGGTCAGCGGCGCAAGTTTTGTTGTTGGCACACACAAAGTGTGCCCAACAAGAGGCCTTCACTCTGCACTCTGCACTGTGCACTGTGCAAGGCAAAGAGCCTCTTGCAAGCGAGCCAGTCACACTGCCGCACACAGTCCGCGGGGCTCTCTATCTGTCTCAAGCTGCCCCAAAGACAGACACTTGCACGCTGGGGGCCACTGTGCTCGTCTTGGCGGCGGATCATAACCTCTATTAGTTTTGCGCGCTGGCCGGCCCACTTCTCTGCTCGTCCACTGGCCGCCTTGGTGGCGAATGCGAATGCGAATGGGATTGGGATTGGAGGCTGAAGGAGGCCAAGAATAGGCCGAATAGGAATAGGAATAGAAACAGAAATAGGAATAGGAATAGAAATAGGAATAGGAATTGGAATTGGAAGAGAAAGGGAAAGGGGAAGGAAAAGAGGAATAAGAATGAGGAGGAGCAAGTGGGGCGCGAATGGGAAGGGGAATGGGCAAAGGTGAATGATTGATTTCTCATTGGGGGCGCCAAGTGGGCGACGGCTCGAGATGGGCGCCCGAGCTGGCACTTGCACTTGCACTTGGCGCGATATGACACACGAGGAGGAGCAAGAGGAGGAGGAAGAGGCCAAGTGATGGCGATAACATTGTAGTGGACAAATGGCTTTGCTCTGGGCGGGCGGCGAGTGTCTGTTTGCGGAGGGCGCTCATTGTTGGGCCCAGCATTCATTTGCGCCACACTGGCTCAGCTCCCTGCTACATGCTGCCTCTCCTGGGCCCTCAGAGCTCAGTGCCCAGTGCCTAGTGCCCAGTGTTCAGTGCTCGTCTCTGTCGGCCGGCCACTTGGGCACACAAACACACAGACAGACACTCGGCCAGTGCAACTAACTAGCCCGGGTCAGCGCCATCAACGCCCGCTCGATTGAACTTTCTCACTGTTCCGCCGGCAAACTCGCCCTAAGGCCAGCCAACTATCCATCAACTCTGCAAATCAACTCGTCAGGCGCCCCTTCCTGCAGATTGCAGCCGACTGCAGAACTGCAGACTCCACTTCCTGCCGGCCGCTTGTTGCAGCTCCTCTTGTTGCAGTTCCTCTTGTTGCCTAAGCAGTTAACCCTAAGCAGTGGCCGTCCCACTCGCTCAATTTGCACCCCCAAATGAGCAAACTCAAATGAGCAAAGTGAGCTGCCAAATTTCCCACCAACGCCCATTGTTTCTTCCGCCACGCCCCCACCCCTTTTGGGCGAATCTCCAGCGAGACGACTCGCTTGGGACCGGAAGTGCCGGTGGTTCTAGAGGGTGGAGATGGCAGCTGCTAGTGGGCAGCCATCAATAATTATCATTTGCGCCAATGGGCGGCGAGCTGGAGTTTACGTTTGAGCTCGAGCTTATCTTTGGCTCTAATTCCAAGTCCAGTTCTAGTCCTAGTTATGCTCCCAGTCCCAGTCTTAGTCTTACTCACAGTCCTAAGCGGCGATGCTGATGATGCAGCCCCTGACAAAGCCGGAAGAGCACGAGAAAATGGACAGAAAATGCACGCCCTCAACGAGCGAGCACTTAATACATTGGTACACAAATGGGCGTGGCACAATCGGCCCGCAAGATGGAGGCCCAAATGAATGGGCGCCGAGTGGTTGGTCTTGGGGGAGGAAGAGGCACAACACAGACTCTAGGGTGCCTCTGAGGGGGGCGCCTAAGGAGAAGTGGCGAGGCAAAAAGAGGTCTCGGCAAGCTCGGCTCGAGCTTTTGTGGGCGCTTTTCGGGTTGGAGCTTGCCAGCCAGAACTCGCTCGCTCATTTGGCCACTTGCCGAGTATCAGTTACGCACTGGGCGGCCAATAAACACAGTCTGCACTTTGCACTGTTGGGACTGTGAGCACTGTGTTGGCCGAGCGAGAGACTTCCAAGAGAGCTCAGCGCCGAGAGCTCAGCATCGAGAGGGCCACACACGGGCAACAATGGGCCGAGTTTGGGAAATGGTATTAGTTAGCGGGATTCTCTTTCCGGCTCTTTCCGGCTCTTTCCGCCGAGCTCCAGCGCGATCCAGTGGGCCTGTGTGGCAAGTCGGCGCTTTCCTTTGGGCGCGCCTCTGGCCCAACTGGGCGGCTTCTGTTTCTGCTGGCTCGCCAAGCTGCCAAGCTGCCGAGCTGCCGAGCCGCCTAGCTGGCCAGTCAGCGAGTGGCGGCCGGCCGAGAGATGCAAATCGCGCCAGTCTGGCTCCAAAACGATACACTCGAGCGGGGCGAGCCGGCGGCCGAGGGGCGGCCCAAGCGGCCCGAGTGGAGGAGCAAAAGACAAACAGCTTATCAGTGGCAAATCTGCGGCTCTCTCTCTCTCTCTCTCTGTGGGCCATTGCAAGAGACTGCCTCTCGCTCTCCACTGGCCTCTTGCTCCTCCTCCTCTACTAACCACTTTATCATGATCAGTATTTGCCTGTTGGCGACCCACTGGGCACAATGAGCCTGCTGCTGCTGGGTTGGTTGGCCCAAGCGAGCTCGGCCGCGCCCACAGCTGCGAGCTGGATAAAAACTCTCCCAAGACTGTGGCCCATCATTTGCGCTTGCTGTCCGCGCCTGCAGACAGCAGCCGGCCTCCTTCTGCGCGGCCACTCTCTGGCTCTGTTGCAAAAAGGCCGCCGCCAAGCCGCCTCCTTCCGGCCGGCCGGCAAGGCGTCCAAGAGGTCCGGCCGGAATCTGGGCCGGAATCCCCGTCGAGCGTGCAAATGCTGCGCGCGTGCCCAACGCTGCACTTGAAGCTCCTCAGCTTCAGAGTTACCCTTAGCCTCACAGTTAGCCTCAGCTTCAGCCTCATCCTTATCCTTAGCCTTAGAGTTAGCCTTAGACACAGTTCCAGCCTCGCCCTTAGCCTCGGCGCCACTCTCACTCTCAGTCTCAGTCTCAGTCTCGCTCTCAGTCTCGCCCTCAGTCTCGCTCTCAATCTCGCCCTCAGTGGCTCGCCGCCGGCCGCATCCTCATCACCGTCTCTTCCTCTTCCTCTGGCCAAACAATGGGCAGCGCCGCGGGACAGAGAGCCGTGCAGTGTTGTGACCGCAAGCAGGCAGCCCAAGTTGGTGGGCCCCAACTCGCAAACATTAGTTCCTCTTTTGCTCTCCTCTCGCTCTTTCCTCGCCTTCAACTTCCCAGTTCTAGTCACAGTCACACAGTTCTGGCCCCAAACACACACACAGTCGCACACAGTCTCTGTCCCTTTTGTGCCCCTTTCAACGGGGAGAAATCTTATTTTTGTTTTGTTAATAAACATGTCACGTGTTGTTATTGTTGTTGGCGGCGCCGCTGCTGCTGAAGCCCCAATGGCAGCGCAAGTTGCCACTCTTGCAGGCCCACCAAGCGCCTTTGTTGCCCTTTTATTCCGCCCGCTCGACCCCCCAAGAGGCCCACTTTCATTTGGCCAAAGGGCCCCCTTTTTTGGCCCCCAATTCTTAGCCTTAGCTGTGGCCAGATTTGCTCCGCTCTGGCTCCCTCTGGCCACTCTTCTGGCCGCAAATATCTAATTGCCCGCCCTTTGTATTCCTCCTCCAGCTCCCCTTCTTCTCTAGCTCTATGGTCTAGCTCTACTCTCTAGCTAGCTCTTCTTTAGCTCTCTTCTGGCGCCCCCAGTCCAACACTTGCACTTGCACTCCGCATCACATCACTCTTGTGTCCTCTATATATAATTATATATACGTTTATATTTATATACACTCTCCAGTGGAGGAATTGGCCAACCCTCTTGGCCAGCCACTTCCACTCACTAGCCCAGTCTCAGCTCTTGGCTTGTGCATCTCTCGCCCTGGCCACAAAAGCCCCTCAGCTGAGTCACCCGCCCACAAAGGCATTTCTCTTTCTGCGGTCCATTGCCACTTCCGTTTCCGGTTGGCCAAAAGGCAAACAGATGCGAGCCGGCTTCTGGCTTCTGTGCTTTGCTGCGAGAGGGCCCCTCTTTGTGGGGCCCTAATCTTTGGCCGGGACTACAAATGTTAAAATTAGACTGCCGGCGGGCGAGGATTCGCGAGCAGAGCAAAGTGGCCGCGCCAGAGAGCCAGCGGAAGACAGTGGAGGGCGCCCCAAGCAGCCCCAAAGTGCAGAGAAAGTCTAAGGGCGGAGAGTCGCCCTTCGCCGCCCTTAGCTGGCGAGACGTCTCGCCATGCACGTCTTGGCGGCTGGCGCCAAGGCGGATGGAATGCGATGGGCCGCGATTAGACGAAAGAGGCCCGAGAGGTCGTTTATTTGCACCCGCTTGGGCGCCCAGATCTGACAGGCGTGCCGGCGAAGTGGCTCCAGAACTGGCGAGACTGTTGCTAGAGACAAGAGCTAGAGACTGGAGCTTGAGAGACAGGGGCTGGAGGCTGAGGGGCGCGGCCTAGTCTCTCGCTCTGCTTGAGACCAGGCCACAAGCGGCCTCTTGTCAATCAAACTGCGGCTCACTTTTGCCACCACTTGGCGGCCGCCTGTCTCTCTGTGTGGTCTCCGTGGGTCTCTATGCGCTGCTCGAACGCTCGCCACTCGCCACTCGGCCGGCCCAATCTCCAATCTCCAGCCGAGACTGAGACTGAGACTGAGCGCGCCCACAGAGGCCGAATATGCGCCCATTCGGATGCAGTTAATGTTGTTGTTATTGTTTCTGTTCCGCCGTTGGGCTGCGGTTTGCCTTGCTGCAGACAGTTGCCCCACTCTCTCCTGCAACTCTCTGCTGGCCTCTCTGCGCCCCCACGGGCTCCTTTGTCTCCGCGCGGGCGCTCCCAAGACGCCGCTTCTTGAGCTCGACTGAGGAGGCCTCAAAGCTGCGCCGGGCCGGCCCTTGTCAGCGGGAAACATGCAGCCGTCGAGCTCGAATCCGGGCCGGCTGACGAAATCAATTTGGCTCCTCGACGCGTTCTCCTTCCGCTCTGGCTTGCGCCCATTCGCTTGCCAGTGGCAGTTAGGGACGCACTGCCGCTCGGAGCTCCACACGCCCAAACGGCGCCCCCAAAAGGCCGCCCACAGTCCAAGGCGGCCGGCCAAAAGCCACTGCTCCTGCGCCCATTGTGTCCCTCGCCTTTCCGGCACTTTTTAGCCCACCCACACCGCCCGCTCAGCTCTGACTGTGCGCCTCTGGCAGCCACCAGTCTCCAACTCACAGCCACCAGTCTCCAACTCACAGTCTCCAACGTAAAGCTCGCTGCCTCCTCCTGCAGCCTTCTCGCTGGCTGCCGCTCGGCCACCCTTTGCCAAATCTAATTTTCCCCTCGCTTTGGGCGCGCTTTTGGCGCATCCCAAGCCCGGCCGGCCCATTTATGGTAAAGCTCCAATCAGTCGGAAAGCGAGCGAGCACGAGCGAGCCGGTTAACTTTATTCCTCAGCCTTAGCCTCAGTTCAACCTTAGCCTTAGCTCGGCCTTAGCCTCAGCCTCAGCTCCAGCCTGTCTGCCTGTCTGTCCGTCCGTCTGGCTGGCTCGCCTTGCAAGAGGCTGCGAAAGAGAGCCTCCAACTGGTGTGAGCTCCAACTCGTCCGAGTCTAACCTAACCACCGACGTCCAAACGAGCGCCGCCAAAAGACCAAGACGAATTTCGGCCCAAAGTCGAGCGCGCCTCCAAGAGCCACCCTTAGGGCCCCTTTTCACTCGAGCGCCTCCCCACCTCAAGCGCCACCCACTCGCGCCACACTCGCGCCCGCCAGTCGAGCCGCAAAAATGGGCCCGGCCCACTTCCGTTCGGCCGGAATAATGAACCAATTGACACAGGCCGAGCTGGGCGCGCTTGTTCCAGCCGGCGGAGTTCACCTGGCCGAGTGGCCGGCCGGGCGAGACAAGGGCGTGTTCAATCTATGCACCAGTGGGCAGACCTTAGGGGCGGCCCACTTGCCTTGGCCACTGCGGCGAGCCACTTTTGATCGCTTTTGGGCCGCGCGGGCCAAGGTGGCGCGCGGGCTGAGGTGCGGCTCAGCAGCGTGCAGGAGCGCGCAGCAACGCACGCTCGCCCATTGGCTCTGCAGACTGTGTGCGGCCCGTCACAGTGGCTCCCAAGTGGAGCGTCTGCGAGAAACTAGACTTTCCGGGCTTTCCTTTCGCGGCGCTCTTCTCCTCTCGAACAGTCTGGCTGCTCCAGACTTGAGCACTGCCACAGCCAAGCTTGAGCTCACACTCACACTTAAGCTCGAGCTCAGAGCTAGCCTCTAGCCTCTAGCCTTCAGACTGTAGACTGTGGACTGTAGACTGCAGACTGTAGACTGTAGACTGTGGACTGCAGCCCCAAGCTCGTCGCCACCAATATGGAGTTGGCGGGCGCGCACTTCCGGCGGCAGTGCGTTTGTTGCAAGTTTATGGAATTTTTCGGCGCGTTCTTGTGCGGCGACTCTTTGGCTCTTTGGGGTGCCATGAGGGTGGAAATTAAACGGACTTGGAGCGTGATTCAATCAGGCCAAAGTGACGCTTTTGTGGTTTCGGTTTCTGTCTCTGTTTCTATTTCTGTTTGTGGCTGGGCAAATTTGGGGCCAAAAGCAAGAGAGGAAATCACTCTTGCACTCTGGCACTTTGCTGCTTGCGACTAGTGTGTGTGCTTTGGCTAGTGGGCGCTTGGCCCCTCAGCTAAGCTTTGGAGGCGCCGCTTTGGGGGGCAGCTAAAGGGGAGCTGCGCGAGGGCGACAAGTTTGCCAAAATTAGGCTCGCCCGGAAGGAGCCAAGTGGCGACGCGAGCAGCCCAAGAAGTGGCCGCCAACAGAGCTCCAGAGGGGAAACAAGTGCGGGCGGAAGTGGGCGGATGATAATAATGATAATAAAAATAACAGCAACAATAATGATGATTGTTGGCGGCGCGCCGAGCTGGACGGGCGAGGCTTTGGAGCAGTGCGCCAAGTGGCGCAAAAGGGCCCAGCAGAGTGGGCAATGTCGCGCCAGTGCAGAGGCGACGAGTGGATTTCACTGGCTGACAGCACACACAGAGACTCACGCACAGACAGACACACACACACACACAGAGACGCCTTTGTGCCGGCTCGGAGTAATAGTGTCATCATCATTTGTTGTTGTTGTTGTCGTTGTTGGTGGTGGGCCTCTTGCGGCTGTGTTCTTGGCGCTTGGCGTCGACTTGTGGTCGGCCAGATTATCGTTTAAGGAGCCGCCCGCCAATGAGCGCTGGCCGCTGGCTTTTGGCTGCTGGCTTCTAGCTGCTGGCCATACACGAGGCGCCGCATGGCACACTTCAGAGGCTCAAACCTGAGCCCACTGGGCCACTGCAAAGGGCCGGCTTTCATTTGGGCGCCGGCGCTTAGGGTGGGCGAGGTGGCTGCAATTGCTCGCATCGAATAGGAACTTGGAGCTTTTGGAGTCCTGGGCGCTGGATTGGAGGCGCCGAGACGCGCTTGGGGCCCACTGGCCACTGGCGCAACACTTGGCGGAGTCGAGCTTGGACGCCACAGAGCAAGAGTGGCGGCCCAGCGGAAGGCGAGGCGCCCGCTGCAGCTCTGCGGCGGCAGCCCAAGCGTGAGAGTGAGTGTTGGCCGCACACAGTCTGCAATGGCACACAGTCTCTACAGAGCACACAGTCTCTACAGAGCACACAGTCTACGGAACTAGCACACAGAGCGCCATAGAGAAACCCATACAAGTGCCTGGCTCGCTCGCTGTCCAGAACCGCCCCTAAGCCCTGCGGAGAGTGTGCAGCCGGCGGGCCCAACTTGGCGACAACTACAAATTGAATTCCATCAATTGTTTTCTACTTTCATTAATATTAGACACACACACACACACACTGGAGGGGCGTGCAAATGTGCACCACCATTGCACAGGCGCCGCTCTGGCCCGCTCACAATGGACGCCAGGGAGCAAAATGGGGGCCCATTTTAGAATGCACGGATTTAAACCACTGCTCGGCGTGTCTCCATTTGGACTGCACAGAGAGGGAAATCTTTGCTCCTGCAACAACAGGAGCAGTTCCAAAGGGAAGGGCCCACCAGGCCCAACAGGCGCCCTTCATTTGCTGTCCACTTGGGCGGCCCGGGGCGCCCATTCAAATTGGGGCCGCTTTGCAAATAGATTGATTGCCGGCCGGAGTGGCGCCCGCCGAGTGGATGCACGCGCTCCACTGGCCGCCGGCGACCACTGGCCGCCCGTTAGACTGCGAGCGGTGCGCCTGGCAAGCTCCAATGGTGAGCTCGAAGCGGCAGGCTCGAAGCGGCAAGCTCGAAGCGGCAAGCTCGAATAGCGAGCCCCAATGGCGAGCTCGGCCGAAGCTAAGCCAGGCGCTGTGGGCGGAACATTGTGCAAAAAGGTCGCCCCAAATGCGGCCCCAAACGAACTGGCCGCCAAGCTGGTGGAGCTGGTGGGGCCAAATGGGGCCAGCGAGTCGGCGAGCCGTAAAACGAGGCGCACTTTTTGCGCTCAAATCACTAATTTGTCTCGATTGCACGAACGGGCAGCCGAGCCGAGCCGAGTGGAGCCCAGTCCGAGTGGGAAGGGCGAATTAGTTACGATTGTAAAACTCTCAACGTGGCCCAAAAGTCGCCGCCCTTTCGCCAACTCTTTCCGGCCGCCCGCCCGCCGCTTTGGGCCGCCGGGGCCACTTTGCGGCCCTGCAAATGGGGCTCGGCGGGCACTCTTCCGGCGCGCGCCGGCCGCCCAGAATAGCTCGCCGACTGGGCGGCCTTTGCGCGCCGCCGAGGCTAGTCCGCCCAAGCTACTCCACCGAAGCTGGTCTGTCCAAGCTAGTCTGTCCAAGCTCGGCCGGCCCCAGTCCGCGTTCGGCCATGGCCGACTTTTCAGCCCGAGTTGTCCGGGCTGCGGCACGAATCGTTTTGTTGCGTTTGTGGCGCCGAGCTCTCCGCTTAGCTCGCCGCCCAGCTCGCCACCAAGCTCGCCGCCACCTCCAGCCGCGGCCGAGCTGGGGGCTGAGGGCGGAGAGCCGAAATTGGCGTGTGCAAATCCATCGGGCGGGCCGAGCGCGCGCAAGGCGGAATCAATTTCAGCATCGGCCCACCCTGAGCACTAGCCGGCCGGCCGGCGCTCAGCAGAGGCCGACCAGCGGCGAGCTGTGGGCGTCCACCGGCGAGCTTGGGACGGGCGGCGGTCAGCGCGCACTCTGCTGGCGCCGCCCTGCAGACGGGCCCTCGCTCAGGGCGCCCAGCGGAAGATTTAAACGGCCAGGGGCCAGGGGCGGCCGAATAATTGCTATGGCAACTGGAGCCGGCCGCCCAGTCGCCAGGAGGGGGCGCCGAGAGGGCTGAGAGGGCTGAGAGGGCGCCCTGCGGCGGACTTGGACTCAGACTCGAACTCGAACTGGCTGGCTGGACACGCCGCGGGCTGGCTGTCTCAGGGGGCCCCAGTGGCTCCCAGTCTGCCGCCTGCAGCCGATAATCCGAGACGGGCCAATTTTGAAACAGGTCGCCAGTGCGGAGGTGCACTGGCGAGCCCCAAGGAGAGGCCGCCGGCTGCATTGCTGCGGGCGGACCTGCGAAAAGTTGCCCACTGTCTTCCGGTGGGCGCGCTCAGCCGCCCCAAGCTTGGCGGGCCGAGCTTGGGATGCGGCCCAAGCTTGGCGGCGGTGTCTCGCTAGTTTCAGTCTGTTTCACTCTGTCTCTGTCTGTCTCTCTGTCTCGCTGGCGCCCAAGCGGCGGCCCAAAGGAGGCAGCCCAAAGGAGGGCGACTTGAGTGAAAATTAATGCGAAAAGCAATTGGAGGAGCGGATTAAAATGGGCTATTTATCACATTTGTATTGGGCGCATTATGCACACAAGTAGTCTTATTTCGAATGCAAACAAAGCCCGCTGGCCATTGGCGCATCGGCTTATCGTTTTATTGTTGATGAGCATCGGGGCGGCTAGTAAGCGGCGAGCGGCGGCCAGTTGCAAGCTTCGAGCTGCAAGCTGGAAGCTTCGGGCGGCCAAGAAGAGGAAAGAAAAAGGAAAAAACATTAACGACGACGACAAAATAAGCTTCCTCTATTTTCTTTCGCCCGCCCGGCTGCATGTGGGCACGCTTGGCTGCCGGCGGGGAACAATAATAAAACAAAGAGAAAGCTCAGAGGAGAGCGAGCTTTCTCTGTCTCGAGCTGTCTGTAGCTGTATGCGTCTCAATTGAATAAGAATAAGAATAAGAAGGAGGAATAGGATAAGAATAACAAGGAGAACAAGGAGCGATTACTTACGCAACGAGTTATATCGCCTGATGATGATTTCAAGGAACGTATTCTGTGGTGCGACCAAACCGCGCCGATTAGTTGGCATCTTTGCGTTCCCCCTCGAACGCCCAAAGAGCCAAAAGTGTTCTCCCTCGGCCGCTTCTGCCCGATGCTTTCCTGTCGCTCTTCCAGCTTAACTGAACTGATGATGATCTGCCCAGCAATTGGTTTTATCTTGCTCACTGCTTGTGCTTGTGGCCACTCTCTGTCTGCTACTGTTGCCGCTGTTGCTTCACTTGCAACTTGGGCTTTCTCGCCACTGTTCTCTAGGGCGACTATCTTGAACGATTTGCTTTGGAAACTATGAACTATGAGCTAAATGGTGGCTAAATTGACGATTTTCTATTAAAAAATTTCACCCAGTTTCCACTTTCCACTCCACCACACACTGCCTCTCAATGCCTAACCTCAAGTGGCGCACAGATTGCACCCAAGGTGCACCAATAGACACCAATAGACACCAGTAGACACCAATAGACACACTCACAAACACACACTAAGCGGCACAGCTTGTGGCCTACAAGAATAATAATAATAATAATAAATGGCATACGACATCTTCTTGATATAACAATTAGCAAGCGTGTGTATATTTTTTCTGTGTAAAATTTCTAAATTCTGAACGCTGATCTTGAGGCCAGCTGCCTGAAGTGAGGCAATTTTCGTCCACTTCTTCCAGCCGATGGGCTCCACTTTGCTTCCATGCTAGTCTAGACAAAGAAGTGAGTTGCCTTTTTCCTCATCTCTTCTCTCTCTCAGACAGTCAATCTTGCTTGTGCTGCTGATTAAAAAAGGTGCCCACTGTTTGCCATTGACCCTGCTCGTCTGCTCGTCCATTCGGCAACATCTTCTTCCTCTTTCTCTTTCTCTAACTCGCGAGCAGAGCTAGACTTTGAGCCGGGCAGACACTTCTTGCTTGTTGCGCGCAACTTTCAGCATCTCGCAACTCGCTCCGAGTGGCATTTCTGGATGGGGGATGGACTGAAAGTGAGCTTGTTGTTTAATGGGATCACACACAAATGCACACACACACACAGGCAGACACACACACACACACACACACACGCTCATGTGCGGCCAGCGGAGAGAGACTGTGTGTGTGAGCGCGCGCGCGACTCATGGCGCCTAGGGTCGCTCGCTCGCTAGTTGCCGGTGGGTCGCGGGCGCCACTGTGGCGCTCAGTTGCACACTGGCGGCCGGCCAGACAGTCTCAGTTGAGCGCAAGCGCCGCACAGTAGCGTGTTGCTCAGTTGCGTACCGGCCGCTGAAACGCTCGCTCCACTGCCATGTGGTTCCTGGGCCTCGTTGGGCGCTGGGCGCTGGGCGCTGAGCGGCCAGCCAGCCCCTGTCCATAGGCAAGTCTATCTAGTTGTGGCTCAGCTCCGGCCGGCCCACTCGCTCTCTGTCTCTGTCTCTGTTTCGTTGCTACAAAGCTGCCTTTCCAATGGCTCGCTGGCACAGTCTTTAGCTCCATCGCCGACCAAGAGCTGCAATCACTTCAACGCAGTTCACTGCAATCCACGCCCCGCAAACAGTGAGCCAAATAGTTGTGGGGCCCGCCGCCGGCTCCCTCTTGTGCCTCTTCCTCCTCCTTGTCTCTCCTCAGCAAGCGAGCTCGTCTCCTCTTGCCAGTGCTCCTCCTTGTGCACTCTCCCTACAACTAGTTTACCATAGTATAGTATAGTATAGTTCTCCTCCACCTTTACTAGTTGCTCGCCTTCTGCCCCTCAAGACTCAAGCCGGGCTTAATTTCATGCGATAACTGGCTGCTGCTGCTGGACCAAAAAGGCAGCATACCGCCAACTGACTAACTAACTAACTCACTAACTCACTAACCAACCAACCAACTAACTAACTAACTGAAAGCTAGAAAGCTACATTCATTTCATGCTCCCCTTCCTCTGGCCTGATGCATCTTTGTTTGCCCGAGCAAAGATCTTCTCTCTGCCTCTGTCTCTCTCTGTCCTTCGCCATTCCCCAAAGCCATTCAATGGAGCACAGAAGCTCAAGATCCGTTTCGATTGCCCAAGCGAATCGTCGCATTTGATTAGATGAATCGTCAGATAAATCCAACCATTCAGTTAGATAAATCCAACAAATCCAAGCAAATTGGACTGCACGAGGAATGGTTCCAATGGGCAATTGGATGGAATAAAACGGATGAAAATAAATAAATAGTAAATCCAAATGGTAAATAGTAATCTTTACTCATCATTGTTGCACTAATGTTATTATTGCCGTTTAATTATTTACACTCATCTAGCACTAAGAATCATCGCTTAGCTGTGGGCCAATGCGAGTTCGTCTGAATTTGTTGAGATTTCTTTCTCGCTCTTGAGGCACTTCTTCTATCAACGGTTTCTCCATCAACTAACTCAACGTGTTTATTTTTCCTCTTGCTTTCATTTATTCAATTCACTCATTTATTTTCCCAACAACAATTCTCCACGCTTCTCATCCATAAAAAGCTCCCAAACTCCATCTCGGTCTGCTAATTGAGCTAATCGAGCTTATTGAGCCATTCGAGCTTATTGAGCTTTTCAAATTATTAGAGCTATTCGAACTATTAGAGCTTTTCGAACTATTAGAGCTTAGTCAGATGCTCAATCAGCTCCCATTGGGCAGCTAGGGGGCGGCGGAAATCATCGTGGCGAGTTTGGAATTACCTGAATGATGGCGCTCGTCTCTATGCTGCCGTTTTGGGCCCTCGCCACACACTTGTACTGGCCCTGATCCTCTGGAAAGGTTTCCAATATTTTCAAACAGTGCGTCTCGTCGTTGTCCTTGAAGATCCTAAAGTATTTGGACGGTTTGATCAGTTTATCGCCATGCTTGAACCAGGAGATCTCGGCCTTTGGGTGGGCCGAGATCTGACACCTTAGGGTCACCGACTTGCCCTCGCGAACCTGCTGACTCTCGAGGCCCTTGATGAGCTTGGGGACGAGCGAGCTGCCCGATTGCAGTTGCTGCAGTTGCTGCTGGGCCCACGACGAAGAGCTGCTCGAGTGCTCCTCTGAGGGCGTGTAGGTGAGCTGGTGCTGGTGCTTGGGTCTGGCCGTGAGGCCGAAGTGCATTTTGGTCACTTGTTGTTGTTGTTGCTGGTTAGATGACATTGCCGAAGAGGAGGTCTGGCTGTGGGTGACTGCGGTGCGTTGCTGCGCACTGCTGCTGCTCGACGAGCTCGACGCGAACGCCCCAGACGAGCCGGAAGCGTAGAGGCCGGAAGTGGGCGGGAGGCCGAAGAGGCCGCTCGAGGCTGGACTGGCGCCGGTGTGCAGGGGCGACATGACGCGCAGTTGGGCCCCGCAACGAGCCTCGCCCACCTGGTTGAGGGCGCAGCACTCGTAGAAGCCCTCGTCTGCGGGCTGACACTCGAGAATGAGCAGTGTGTAGAGGTCGCCCTCGAGCAACAGTTTGTGGCCCTTGTCTGGCCGGCTGCGTTGGCCGTCCTTCAGCCAGCGCACCTCCATGGGCTGGCTGCCAATCAGGCGCACATCTAGACGGACCAAATCGCCCGTCTTGGCACTTAGGTCGTACATGGTCTGCAAGAATGTGGGCGGCACGAAGCCCTCGGGCGACGAGCGGATGCGCGAGGCCATCTGGTCGGGCGACAGGCGTCTGGTGCGCACCGACTTGATCACCTTGTTGCCGCCGGCCAAGCCAGACGGACTCTGGGAGCTCTCGCGCATGGTCAGCAGCTCGGTGTCGCTGAGCGAGCCCAGCGAGGCGCCCACATCCGCCGGAAGCAGCGCCGCAGACAGTGGGCGGCCCGCCTCGAGCTGGCCACCAAGCTGGCTGGAGGCGCGACTTCCGGCCCGCTCGAGCACCGTGGCGCTGCTCGTGGAGGCGGCCGAGGAGTCCACCTGGCGCGCGTGGCCGCCCAAACTGGAGATGGGCAGCGGGTGGGGCTCGACGACGAGGTTTGCCGAGCTCTTGGCCGAGCCGGCCACGTTTTCCGCCTTCACCGTGTAGATGGCGCTCGCCTGCAGCGTCACCCGCTTGATGATCAGCCGCGAGACCATCTTCTGCTCGTCCACCTCAATTACGTACAAATTGGACGCCCTGATTGGCCGGTTGTCGCAGAACCAGCTGATCGAGGGCCGCGGCTCGCCCTTGAAGGCGCACTCGAACTGCGCCTCGTCGCCCACCAGCGCCTGGCAGGGCTGGATCTTCTGCACGAACTCGGGCGGCTCGCAGTGCTCCTGCACGTACACCTCGTGCTGCAGCTGCACTCCCTCACCGGTGGACTGCATCTGTTGCGTCTGCTGCTGCATCTGTTGCTGCTGCATTTGCATCTGTTGCTGCTGGCCGCCCGAAGACACTCGCTTCCCGCCGGACTGTTGCTGCACCTTTTGCGCCTGCTGCTGTCCTTGCGTATGCTGCTGCCGCTGGTGCAACTGTCTCTGCTGCTGCCAGGCGGGCACTTGTCCCACATCGGCCTGCTGCCTGTCTTGCCGCCTGGCTTGCTGCTGCTGGCTCGCCGCCGCCCCAAGCTCGCTCGCCTGAGCCACGTCTCTGCTCGACGAGAAGCCGCTGTGCTCCTGCTCGAACACTTCCGTCTCGATGATTTCGCGCAAAATCTCCTGGTTCCCTCGGTGCTCCACCTGCAGCTGCTTGTGCACCTGCGAGCGCACCTCGTGCCCATGCTCCACGTCCTGCTGCTGCTGCTGCTGCTGTTGGCTGCCCGCCGGCGAGACACTTCCCGTCCGCTGGCCCAGATTGTGGCCCGGATTTTTTCCCGCATTTTGTCCTGGATTTCTGCCCTGATTTTGGCTCGCCTGCGCCCCCAAACTCGCCCCGCCGGCGCTCTTCTGCTGCGCCCCACTTGCATTCACAGCTCCACTTCCGCCGCCGCTTCCACTTCCGCCTCCATTTCCGGAAGTGTTTCCGGTCACATTGCCGCCGCTCGTGGTCCTCCTCAGGTGTGTCGCTTCCGCCCTGCTCTTGGCCTGCTGGCTGGCCAGGCCGAAGACGTGGCGCTGGCTCGCGTCTGTGGTCTGCTCGGCGACCGCTGGGCGCCCTGCCTGAGCCTCGCGGCGACCGCCAAGCTCGCCCAACTCGCCCGCCTGGAGCTCGCCCGCCTCGTGCTGCACCAACTTGGGCTGGCTCGCCACGAACGAGTCCTTGGCGTGCAGGGCGCTGTGCACAGTTGAGGGCGCGGGCGCCATCACCACCTGTTGCTCGGCCACCACCGGATGCAGATCGCCGGGCTCGACGAGCGGCGACCTGCTTGAGGCGAGCAAATTGACGTCCGGCGTCTCTGGTTCCATGTAGCCCACGATGGCCTGCGACTCGCTGGCCAGCGGACTGGTCGAGGTCTGCTGGGCGGCGCGCAGTTGCATGAGCTCTGTGGCGCTTCCTGAGGTGCCTCCTAAGGTTCCGCTAGAGACACCTTGTTGCATTTGTTGGCGTTTAAAGTTTTGCAGAAACTCGCCAAAGTCCTCGCTGTCGTTGTCCAGCTCGTCCGACTGGCGCTGGCGTCTGTACATCCTGAGGGTGGGCTCGTCGTACCAGGGGTTTGGCGAGTTCTTGAGGACGCCTCTGTAGTCGTCCACCTTGCGTTTCACCACCAGCTCGACCGTTTGCGACTGGCACTCGCCCAGCAGGTTGCGGGCCACCACGCGCACTTGGCCCCCGTCGGTCAGCTGGCACTTGGGAATCGTCAGGTGGTACATGCCGTCGTGGGTGAGCTTGTATCTGGCGCCGGGCACCACTGGCTGGTTGTTGATGAACCAGGTGACGCGCGGCCTTGGGTTGGCCAGGAGGCGACAGGAGAAACGGGCGCAGGAGCCCTCGAAGGCGGCGCAGGGCTTTGGTTCGAGCACGAACTGGGGCGCCATCCTTTGGGCGGGCGCCTCTTCCTCCTCGTCGGCGGGCGGCATGTTCCAGGCGGCCTCCATCTGTTCGATCTTCTTCACGCCGCCCACCATCTCCTTGGGCAACTGCGACTGGTAGACGAGCGCCGGCTTAGCCTGGACTTGAATCTCGAAGGTGGACACTGCCTCGCCCTGGCGGTTGCGCGCCACACACTTGTACTGGCCCGCATCCTCCGGGTACACGTAGAGGATGTCCAGCAGGATGTGGCCGAAGTCGAAGGTGGGCTTGAAGCGGTGGCCGCTGATGAGCGGCTTGTCGTTGTGGAACCACTCGACGCTGAGCTCGCCGTCCGTCGCTGGGCCCACGCGCGCCTCAAAGTGACAGTTGTCGCCCTCCACGAACTGGCGCCGGTTGTTGGCCGTCTGCAGGGGCAGCAAAAAGTGGGCCGGCTGCTCGCTTTCCGGTTCCCTGGCTGCTTCCGGTTCCACGTCGGGAAACTCCAACTGGCGCAGCTTGTCCATGGTGAGATGGGCATTCTCGGCCAGCTGGCTGTCGAGTTCGATGTTTTTGTCCGGCCGGACGCGCAACACTGTTCGGGTGAAGTCGGAGCCAAACTTGTTGCTCGCTCGGCAAACGTACTCGCCGGTGTCGCGCGGAAACAGCCAGTCGATGTCGAGCACGATGAAACCAAAGTCGTCGATTGTGTGGAAACGCGAGCCAGTCACCAGGGGGCGCCCGTTGAAGAACCACTCGGTCTTCATGTGCGGATCGTCCACGGGGGCCAGACAGCACTCGAAGTGGACCGACTCGCCCTCGCTGCGCTCCACATAGTCCACAATGTGACTCAGGAACTTGGGCGCCTGCTCCACACTCTGCTCCTCCACTTGGGGCGCCTCCTTGGGCTGTTCGAGTTGTCTGATCTTGTCCAGGCCGGCCGGATGCAGCGTCTCGCACTGGACGCTGCCCTTGGCGTGCACCAGCAGCTTGGCGCTGGACACTGCCTCGCCCATCGAGTTCACCGCTCGGCACTGGTAGAGGCCCGAGTCTTCGGCCTCGCAGCGCCTTATGAGCAGCCGCACAACTCCAAAGTCGTGCTCGCAGGTTATCCTCGACCCTTCGAGCAGTGGTCTTCCGTTGAGGGTCCACTCGACGCGCATTGTTGGATCGGAGCTTGGAATTAGGCGGCACACAAACTCGGCCGGCTGGTGTTCGTTAAGCTCCAAGTGGTTGGGCTCAATTTGTTGGCCAAACACTGGCTTCTGGAAACTCTGCTCGGGCGTCATAATGGCGGCCGACTCGCAGCCGCCCGGCGTCAAGAGTCTGCAATCGGCGCTCACGCCCTCCTCCAAGCGTTGCAACTCGGCCATCAGATCTCTGTAGAGTGGGTCTGCCTGCACACTCTGCTCGTCGGGCACCCTAAACTCGAGCCAGCCCGGCTCTTGCTGGCCACCCGCTGGAGGAGGCCCAATGGGCGAGATGGAAATATTCTTGCTTATCTCCTCGTTCCAGGCCAGCCGGCGGCGCTGCTGCTCGTCGCTCGCGCTGGGCCCCCGCTGGGGCTTAGGTCTGGGCCGGTCGGGCACCTGTTCCTCGATGAACTCGGCCCGATTCCAGTCCCACTTTCTCACTATTCGCGTTCCCTCCGCGGCCCTCCTCTGTCTGGCCACTTCCGCTTCCGTTGGGGCGCCAGAGTGGCTCTCTGGTTGCGGCCAGGCCAGTTTCCTCTCGCTCGAGCTGGTGTAATCGTTCTCCTCCTCCTCCTGCAGGTAGCCCGTGTTGTGGCGCCACTGGTGGTCCGCGATGGGCGAGCTCAGCACGCCGGCCACCCTAATCTCGGGCGGCGGCCCACTCAGCGTGGCCCAGTTCCTGTGCTCTGCTCCACTTCCGGACTGCTCTTTTGGCTGCCGCTCCATGAACACGCTGGACGAGTCTTCGCGCTGGCTGCGTGTGCTCGTCTGGCTGGCCGAGCGGTCGGCCAGCGAGCCAGACTCGTGCCACTGCTGCTCCACTTGGCCTCCACTGGGCTGCTCGCTGATCCTCAGGAACTGCTGCTGCTGGTTCAGATTGTTGTGGTTTTGTTGTTGCTGATTGTAGTTGATGTTATTCGAATTGTTGTGACTTTGTTGCTGCTGAGTGAAGTTGTTGTTTTGCTGCTGATTGAAGTTGTAGTTCAGACTGTTGTGCTGATGGTGTTGGTGGTGGTGGTGGCAGCCGACGTGATGTTGTCTGAGGATAATCTCGGCCGTCTGGTGCAGATGCAGATGCTGGTGGTTGTTCTCGTCGGCCGGCGCTGAGCTCGAGTGGCAACACTGGCTCGAACAGGAGCAGGCCGAGTGGCAGGGGGCCCAGCTGGGACTGCCTTTGGGCACTTGTGGCTGCTCGTTGGGCGTGGGCGAGCAGTCGAGTATGACCAGCGTGTAGTCTGGCTCGTTGTTGTTGTTGTTGTTGTTGTTGTTGTTGTTGTTGTTGTTCAGCAGCTCGTAGGTGGAGGAGCCATTTGTGGGCGAGCTTGTGTTTGGGGCCGGCTGCACTAGTTGCAAGTGTTGCTGGTTGTTGTTCATGCTGCTTGAGAGGCCGCTTGAGGGAGCCGCATTGTGAAGATTGCTAAGCGTCACACTGGTGCCCACTGGCTGCTCGTTCTGCTGGTGCACGCTCACCGAGGCATAGGGCCCCATAGAGCCCCAGCGGGCGGCCACTTGTTGCTCGCCGGCCAGCGACGTGCTGTGGCCAGTGGTGGGCGCCACAGACTCCAGCTGGCGCCCACCACCACTGCTGCTGGACACAAACTGGTCCACTTGGATGGGCCGGTTGCTTTGGATGTTCATGTGGGCCGTGAGATCTGGCGAGCGCACTGAGTACTGGTGGCCACTGGAGCTCATGGTTAGCTTGGCTGTGCGATGTGTGTGATTGGGTTAAATGAGGCTCTCAGTTATTTGTTGTTTGTCGAAACTGTGGCCACTTTGCTCTCGAGGTGCGGCCACTGCAGACACAAAAGAAAAGCAAAACACACACACGAACACACCAACAGAAACACGTGATTCTCTTCCCCCCAAACACTCCACCACCTCTCGAACCTTGAAAGAGAAACACAATCGCTGCGAAGACACTCCGCCCAATGAGCCTCAATGGGGAAGCTTTCCTTTTGTTGTTATGCTTTCTCCTCTCTCTCTCTCTCTGGCCTCTCTAATCGTCTCCTCGTCTAGCCACTAAATTCCCGCCTCCTCACTAATGGCCGTCTGTCTGCCGCGCTCACCACAGTCTTCCAGCTCGAGCGCGCAAATCCCAAGCGGGGGCGTGTCTTGGGTGCGACGCGGGCGCGCAGCATAGGGGCGCAGCTTGGGCGCCGCGAGGCACGCACTCTGGCCCGCCGTTCTGCACTTAGGCTGGCCCGCATTTCTCGAGGCTCGCCTCTGAAAATGCCACACATTTGGCGGAAACTCTGCGCCCAGCTGGATGGAGAATTTCCAGCCACAGCTCCAGAACTCGCCAAGCCAAACTCCATTTATAGCCTAGCCAAACGCGCCCCATCCTGTGGGCCAAATCCACTCCTGCGGCCCCCAAGCCAATTGCTCGGCCGCTGAGGCCCAACAATTCTGCTTTTACTTAATATGGACTTGGCAAGGGGCCAACGAGGCTAAGTCGCGGCCTGGCCAACTCGGAAGCTTGGCGGCTCGGAAGCTTGGCCGCTGTGGCCGCTGCTCACAGTCTGCAATGCGATGCTACTTTTTCCAACACACTTCCATTCGGCATCCTTCTCCTCTGGAAAGCGAGCATCTTTCAGCCCCAAGATGTGGCGCTGAGATGAGATTTGGGCTCCCTCTTGGCGCGCCAACTGCGCACTGAGCCCCATTGGAGCGCCATAGCAGAGCCATATCTCACAGTATCCACTTGCAGCCTCTCGCAGTGGGCGCCCCAAACTCCAGGCGAGCGTTCACAAGACATGCGCTTGTTGCACTTTGGGCCAGCCAGCGAGAAATTAATCTCCAGCTTGATTACTTTTGGCCGCTAATCCTCCAAAAGCCGATGACAAAATGCACTTTAAATGCCGGCCCCAAAGCGACGGAATTCCGCCCAGCTCGTGCTGAAGATCAAGTGGAAGATTGTTCTCCTTTGGCTGACACAAGCTGGCGCTTAGGGCGCACGACTGAGCGCAAGACTAGCCCACTGAGAGCCGCCAATGAGTCGGCGAATCGGTTGCAGTGTTGCACAAACAATGCTCGACCAAGTGGTCAAAGGTGGCCGCTCGCCGTTTGCAAACAACAATTGCAGACAGTCACACTCTCTGCCACTTTCTTTTGCCCCCCAAAGGACTCAAACTGCGGCTCACTGCACTCGAGATACAGTTGTCCCAGTCTGTAGGGCAAACAGGCCTCGTTTCTTATGGCCAGTCTATGGCAAAACATTTCCTCGCGCCACCCTTTTCCATTATCCCATTTCCACCCTTTCTTGACACTTTCTCGCTCACTGTGCTCGGCGAGAAACAGTCAGCCGCGCTTGTGCCTCCAATTGTGTTTGCCTCACTTCCAAGTGGGTGTGGCCGGGCTCTGATACAGTGAGCAGAAGGCCGCGCTGTTCCCAGTCTCTAGTCTCAGCCGATCGGCTTCAGGGCGACTTGTTTGCGATCGGGCCACCAAATTTCGCTCACCAAAAGCGAGTCCAAAAGCAACAAGTGGCTTGTGAGTGTGTCTGAAACTTTCTTGGCGACAATTTTCAATCTCGACGGAGATTCGTTTTTCATCTCATCCAAAAAGTGCATCTCAGCTTTTTGTTGCACCCAAACAAATGAGCCTCAAGACACCAGCAAGTGTCGTCTGGCAAGCTCGACAGTGATCATCAAGCATCGACATATTCATGGCGCAGGTTTGTGAGATTTGTGAAATTTGTGGGGTAAATTATTCGACAGCTTAGCAATTTCCACTCATGCACAATGGAGAGTCACAGCTCTAAAGGCAGACCATTTGCCAGATAGAGTTCGAAATCGTGCTTGATTGAACCAAAAAGTCTCGTTCCAAAAAGTATCCTAATTTTCGTATACAGTCACTCGCGAGGAAGCCAAAGAGGTGCCAGTTTGGGTGGAAGAAAGAGCAGCAACCAGTTGATTCTCTTGCGACCATGAGGCAGATTGGGAGTGAGAGAGGGACAAGGAGCAAGCAGAATTGCGAAACGAGCCAATTCGTAGCTATTTAAGAATCCGAGAGATTAGGCAACAAATCAAGAGATTAGAATTCCACATAATATAATAGGGACACAATGATCGCAATGATCCCAACCGCCTCGACGACAATCACCACGAGTGGCCAGCAACAGCTCGACGCTGTGATAATAAGAAATCTGACCCACGAGCTTGGCCGGGGCCGAAACCGGAAGGTGATTCTGAATGGAATTAATCTCACCGTTCCCGAGGGGTCAATGTAAGTAGCTTTGGCGACGAGTGGTAGTCTTACGACGAAGAGAGAAGAGCAGAATGTTGGAAGAGATCCAACATTTTGCTCGAGATTTGTATTCTCAAGATTCTATTTTGGGATCCCTCGATGAGCCGAAAGGTGCGGCATCGAGTGCACTTTTCGGGCGCCAAACTTTTTCCCAGCCAGTTTTACTTTACGCGATTGGAAAGTAATTAAATCCCGACTCGAAATGATTATTTTAGTCGCGCCGTTTTTCCCAAACAATTGTTGGCCTTTCCCTCCGGCTGGAGTCTTGCAAGGCGCCACTGCTGCTGCACTGTGGACTGTGAGCGGCAGGCTTTTTCCTGAGCGCAAATTTTTGTCAACAACTCAGAAACAAGTTCACTCTCAAATGGTTATGCCCCACTGAGCAGCTTAGCTTGAAATGGCTGTGCTGATTTGCATGCCAAAGCTCGACAAGAGTCTGGCGTCTAAGTCGCCTTTTCGCTCGCCATTGGCCCTGAAGTGTTGGCTATTAATTTTAACGCAGACACAAACATGGGCGCTTTCTCGCGAGGTCACTTTCGAAATGTTTTCTCTTGCCTGAGAGCGACAAAACCTTGCCCCATGGAGCCGCCTTTCCATGAAGCCTATCAAGTGGTTCTAATTAGTCCACCAGCTAAGCAGAGGAACCCGCCAACTGACTGTCTGTATCTCTTTTCCTCTCTGTCTGTCTTACACGATCCGCACAACTCCCTTCAGCTATGGTCTGCTCGGTCCGAGCGGATGCGGCAAAACGACCATGCTCAGGTGCATTGTGGGCAGAATTTCGCCCAAATCAGGCTCAGTGCTTGTCTTCGGCCTGCGTCCAGGCGGCGGCCTCGGCGAGGTGCCCGGCCGCGACGTGGGCTACATGCCGCAGGACATTTCGATCTACGAGGACTTCACCATCGAGGAGACGCTCAGATACTTTGGCAAGATCAACCGGCTGGATTCTGGCGAGATCAGCAAGCGGATCGAGTTCTTGCTGAAGTTCCTCGATTTGCCCACAAAGAAGCGTCTGGTGGCCAACCTAAGGTGAGTCGAACGGCCTATCAGTCGATCCACTTAATGCTTTCCTGTGTGCCATTTTGCTCGTGATAATTCCTAGTACTTCTCGATGATACTTACTCGAACGATTGACAATTTCCTTAAATTAAATATCTATAAACTGTCCATTGACGATAAATACACACATGTTAAGTGGGGGCCAAAAGCGGCGCGTCTCCTTGGCGGCGGCCCTGGTCCATTCGCCGCCGCTGCTCATTTTGGACGAGCCCACGGTGGGCGTGGACCCGTTGCTCAGGCAGAACATTTGGCACCACTTGGTGGCCATGACGCGCCACGAGAAGATCAGCGTCATCATAACCACCCACTACATTGAGGAGGCCCGGCTGGCCAACGTGGTGGGTCTGATGCGAAACGGACGCCTGTTGGCAGAGGCGAGCCCCGACGAGTTGATGGAGCAGCACCAGTTGTCAAACTTGGAGGAGGTTTTCCTCAAACTATGCGTCAGCGATTCTTCCTCCTCCTCTTCCGGGGCGGCCGCCAATCGTTCCAGACGGTCGAGGAAAAGTGGCAGCAGCAAAGAGAATCCAACCACGAGAAGAGGCCCCAAAGTGAACAAGCAAAGCATTGAGCAGAGCACCAAGAGGCGACCACACTCGGTCAGCTTCAACGACCAATCGGCCATTCGGAATGCAACAACCAAGGGCCGCAACCAGACCAGAGCTTCGGCCAACACCAGAGCCTTGAACCAGCTTGCTCTCGGCCAGATGGCCACCCACCACCAAACAGCAGGTGTCTCGCCTGTTGATAGACAAACGAAAAATGTGATTGACCATTCTGTGAACGAACCACTGGGAATGGTGAGGGCCAGAGTGGAGAAGAAAGCGGCCGGCAGCTCAGTGGTGGCGCTCAATCAGATGAAGACCATCAGAATCCACACGAGCACCAACAGGATAGAGCTACTTGGCCATGACACTGACTCGTCGCAGGCTCACGAGGAGGCCGCTTACGCGAACGAGGCGGTGGAGGTGTTCTCGTCGGAGGACGAGGATGAGGATGAGGACCGAGATTCGGGCGCCAGCGATGAGGCCTCCTTGGAGTTGGGCACCATGAGCGAGCAGGAGGAGGAGGAGCGACTGAGGAGGTACCAGGAGGAGTCTCTGTTCAGTCAGTTGTCGGAGAGCAGCGTCGAGTTGCAAGACTACTTGGCCGTCCAACAGATGAATTGGGCGGCCAGGCGAGCCAACTCGCTCAGCCTGGCCCGCTTCCAGTCGTCCATGCGCCACAAGGGTCCCTACGGCGGATTGGACGGTCGAGATGGGCGCCGTCTGTCCAGCAGGTCGTCCTATGGCTCGAGACGCTCGCGGGCCTTAGCCTACCAGAAGCGCCCCTTTGCCGCCATCACAAATGAGGCGTCGGGTGGCGGCGGTGCGGCCAACCTGTTGCAATGGTGGAGCATCCTCATTGCAGTGACGTGGAAAAACTACATCCGTCTGAGAAGAAATCCGCCCGTCTTGGTGTTCCAATTCATGCTGCCAGCCATTCAAGTGATCCTCTTTTGTCTATGCATTGGTGGCGAACCCTTTGATGTGCCAGTGGCAGTGGTCAACGAGGAACAGGTGCCAAAATCTAGTGTTGAATTCTTGGCAGGTTTAGATAGACGAATCATAAGACAAGTGAGATATGACAACTTGAGCAGCGCCATTGAGGCGGTGAAAAGGGGCCGAGTTTGGGGTGCTCTGCATATTCCAGATAAGTACTCGGAAAATCTTCACTCGAGACTGATCCTTGGCGACGAGGCCACCAACGAAACCATCAGCAACGGAACCATTCGAGTGTATCCTGATCTAACCAGTAAGTCTCTAAGTTTGTCTACAGATAAACTTATCAACCAAAAGAAGCAACTGACTGCATTATACTTGTTCGAAGTATGACGGATGAGACACTCTAGACACGCGAATGCCCTACTAATCCAAGCCTTCTTGTTCTCAATAATTCTAATCCTAATTGTCTCTCGTAGACCTTCATTTGGCCCTGGCCTTGGAGAAAACTTTCAGGGAGACATTTCTGCAGTTTGCCAGAGACTCAATCGAGGAGATGGGCTACGATCGTTCGCTTGCCGATCTTCCCATCAAGGTGGGCAGGCCAGTTTATGGTACTCTACGGAAAGGTGGCTATTTAGAGTTTATGGCGCCTGGAGTTGTGATTAGTATAAGCTATGTGATGGCCACTGGTTTGACTGCGTTGGCCTTCATTCTCGAGAGACGCGACGGACTTCTCGAGAGGAGTTTGGTGTCCGGGGTTCAGACGAGCCAGATTCTACTGGCCCATGCAATCAACCAAGTTTTTGTCATGACCATACAGATTTTCCTCGTTTTAGGCTGCACATTCTTCATTTTCGAAATCCCCTCTCGTGGGCCCTTCTTTTGGGTGGTCCTACTCATACTCTTACAGGGTTGCACAGGAATGGCATTTGGTAAGTGTAGAAATGACTTTTGTCCATGGAACTTATTGCACTTTGTGAACCCAACTACAACCACCTCTAGGAATGAAGTTCTGACATCCACCGCCCCTGTTCGATTCAACAATTTCAACCAACCAGGTCTCTTAGTGTCGGCGATATGCAAAGAGGAGAACACGGCCGTGATGATGGTTGTGGGCACCTTCTATACTAATCTTATACTGGCTGGAATCATTTGGCCAATCGAGGCAATGCCCCACTGGCTCAGACCCATCAGTTACGCGCAACCCCAGACTCTGCCAACAGAATCCCTCAGGCATATACTCTCTCGAGGTTGGGGAATTTCCGAGTTGGGAGTCTTGACCGGATTTGCCGTCACCATTGGCTGGCTTGGCGTCTTTTTGCTGGCTGCTGGAGTGATATTCAAGTACTCACGTTGAGCAAAGCAAGGGAGGGGGCCTCAGGAAAACCAAAAACTGGCCGAGCTAGCATGTGATTAATTAGTTTGAGTTGAAACTAAGTCATTAATCATCGAAATAATTCCGGGTGCAATGACCAAACGATTCCTTAGCCTCACACTCAAGTTCAGATGAATCTCAGCTCTCACAGTCCAGCAGAAGAATCAATTATCAGGTCAACAAAGTTGTATCAAAGATGAAGAAGTAACAAAATTCTCTCTGAAATTCACGATGAACAACTGACACATACTCAGTCACAAATGATTTGCGCTAAATTAGTGACCCGAGTCACCAACCGCTCAGCTTTAGTGATAGTTTAGCCTTAATTTTCATGTAAAAATAATACCAATTATAACTAAGTCATAAAATTGATCACAGACTTTTGCTCGAGACCGTTGCCATTGGTCGCCCCAAATGCGTTTCGTCACATAGATGCTCCTCTAGGAACTTGCTAGCTTGATCATCTGAGTGTGTACTGGAAGTTTCCTGAGAGCGACAGAGTAGCTAGTTGCTGGAATGTGTGCTAAATACTCTTGTAATCGCGCTCACACTTCCAAGCCTTAATTTACCGAGACCCGCGGGGGCCATCTCTAAGTGTAGTTGTTGGGAATAGGCATGACGCTATTTGGCAAGCCATGTAGAAATTCCACACCGACCCAAAGAGGTCTCTCATTGAACCTTGACGGTTTTCTTAACTCCGAAAGATTTCACTCTGCTTGTATCTTTTCACCCTTCGACTGTTCCTTCCAACGCTTGACGCGATCCATTAGGCCAGATTTCTTCCTATCACTGTCAGGGAACACGTACTCGTAATACTCAATCCAATCGTCCTCACCTCCATCGACATCCTCGTCCAGACGCTTACGTTTCTTAACTCTAGTTGGCATTTTGTTCGATATGTCCAAACCTTGATCGCCAAGGCGCTGCTCAAAGGCCTGCCAAGATTCCAATAGAACAACTCGAGCCAGAGGTTCCTCCTCCTTGAGTCGCTCATTGGCGCGCTCGAAGATACTTCGAGCTTTGTCAATTTGCTGTAGATCTTCATAAAATTGGGCATAACTTAACCAAACCTTCACATGATTGGTCCTATTGAGTAAACGTTGATATAATTCTTCCACGTTGCCAAACTCCTCTTGTTCAATTTCAAAATCTATGAATGCCTTCCAAACATCCTCCGGTGAGTCCAGATTTGGTCTTTCAATTGCTGCCTTATAGATTGCCCTAGCCCTGACCGATTCGCACAATATAGACTCTAGTTCAGCATAACTAATCCAAACCGAACTGTCATCTGGTGCCCTTTGTAAGAATCTCTCATATAATCGCCGGCAGTTGTCAAACTCTCGCAATTGTATCTCTAGATCTATATATTCTTTGAAGAGCTTCCTCTTCGGACACCGTTTCAGACTCATGTTGAGTATCTCTCGTGCCCTATCGACATTTCCCATTCTTATCTGTAATTTAGCCGCTAGCAACCACAACTTGGCGAACGTGAACACCTTATGAGGTATGAGATCGTTGATACAGAATTCGTACACTTTGAAAGCCCTATCTTTATCCTTCGCTATGAGTTCCTCAAATGTGGCATAATAAATCCATAAATATATATAACGTCTCCAGTAATTCTTGTTTACACGATTCTTTGGCACATTTGCCACCGCTTTCTCGTAGACATCGCGGACCTCATCTAATGTGAATTGCTCTTCAGCTAGACGGACATAGTCGAACCAAGTATCGTAGTCGAAGGGATTTTTGGATAGAATCTCTTCGTAGTAAACTTTTCGTTTGTTTGATACAAGTTTCTCTATATCATCTTGACCTCCATGCTTCTTCTGAAATGCACAATAGTTTTCATATAGCTCTGGGGCCTTGTCCTGGGGCAACTTGCTTAAAGCGTAGTCATAAATTAGCTTTACCCTATCAAACTCGTGCTGCCTCTCCTCAAACTGGGCGAACGCGATATACAGTTGCTCATCGAGCCTATGATCTCCTAAAAATTCCAAGGCCAGCTCGTATACTTGACGAGCATTCTCGGGGCTGGAGTTACGCTCTTCAAACTTGGCGAACTTAATCCAGTTTTTTGGTTCGGGACATTTCATTAGATATCTAGAATATATTTGTCTGGCGCGATCAAACTCTTTGTACCTCAGCTCAAAGTTGATATAAGTCTGCCATTCCTGTTCAGTTGTCATGAACTTTGTCCATCGCTCGAACACCTGGCGACAATATGCTATGTTACCCAAAATTTCTTCAAAGTGAACATACTTAAACCAAAGCTGATTCTCACGTGGTAAAATATATGTTGCACGATCCAGTAAGGTTCTAGCATGCTTCACCTGCCTATTCTTCTTCTCCATTTCAAAATACCTAAGCCATAGGGTTGTTTTTGTATGCCCGATGGTATCGAGGGCTCTTTCGAAGATGGATCTAGCCCTCTCGATCTCACCTTGTTCCTCTTCCCACGATGCATATTTGAGCCAATGACTGATATTTTGTCTATTCTTTCTTAGGTTATCTTCAAACTCTTTTCTTTTTCTCAATCTATAATCAGCTAACTCAGTTGGATCAGAGATCTTTTGCTTTGGAGGGGGTGGTATTACTTCTAGCTCTCTTTCCTTGGCTTCTCTTATCAGCTGTTCGGCTGTGATTTGCACAGGAGCCGGGGCCTTATTTTTGACCTGGAGTCGTTGACTAATCTTCTCGGTCGACATGATTGTTTCGTGAGAGATTCACTGAGTGGGAAACAAAGTTTCAATGGATGACATAGGATTTAATCATGCTTTTGAATAGGTTTGTGCATCATTTTCAAGCGGGTCAAAATAGTCCCCATTTGACAAATTCAACCATGTGCGTGAGCATCTGTAGCAACAATGTGTGCCAAGCAACGCGCGCAATCTCACTCGACTGCTGCTTTTCCCGGAGCTGGATGACACATTTGCACAAACAATCAACCACCATTCTTTGGATTATGATGCATCTAACCTCAATTGATCATCAATAGACGAATGATAAGTAACAAAAGAAGAAGATAGGTGGCCTCAATGAGAGCAGCCCAGTTTTTCTTTCTGACTTCACGGGTCTGTATTGCGCGAGGCAGGATATCAGCTTCACTCGATTAGGTGATGCTGTGAAAGTGATTCTACTGTTGCACCTGCTCATTAGTAAATGTGTCTCGTATAGCACAACCATCGAGAAGATCAACAAGTGATTCGAGTGAGCTTGTCTCTCTGACTGACTGGCTTCTGCAGCACACAATGATGCTACCAGATGCCAGATCGTTGTTGGATAAAATCAGCAGCCAGCTCCTGTTGCGGCGCGGTCCCCATTTGCATCTCTATTGTTGCCTCGATGGTGCACATAGGTCGACCTGTAACATGATGCGTATTACGAGAGCAACTAGCACACCACCACCACCATCAGCATCATCATCCCGCCTTTCCAGACGTGCACATTTTGCCTTTTAATGAATTTCTTTTTCTTCTTCTATCTAGAAAAAGGTATAAAATAATGTCACACAACACCAGCCCGTCGTGGTTCATTTTAACTCAGGTAACTTTATACATTTCTCTCACGACCTAAAAGCACATCGTGGATTCGTATTTTTTTTTACTCTCTAGGCATAAACCACCAATACACATTCTCTATGAGTGCATGAGATTATTTTAGCCACAGTATTCTTTCACATTATTGGCTCGCTCAAGATGTCAACTCAAGAGGGGCCCCAAAAGGCAGAGAGCCACCAATCTGGCGCCGGTCATCAAGACGATACAGCTGAACCCTCAGCTGGTGGTGGAGAGGAGGACACCAAGAAGAGTAAGCTCGTTTCGGTGGCTTGCCAGACGGAACCAAATCTAATTGAGAAATTAATCAATCAATCGAGCAGCAAGAGGGCCTCAAACGATATTGATCTCTACCAAGAGTATGTGCGCGATGCTCAGTGCGCCCAATTCTGGCCACTGGATAAGAATCCCATTAGGTCCATTGTGCCCTCCATGTTGAAGGTCGATTTGCCGGAACAGCATCTTAAGAATGAGTCGCTAATGTTTGATCTGGTTCAGGCAATCAGAAGCAGCTCCAAGCTGGTCAGTCTGTTGGCCAAGTATCTTCATCACATAGTTCCAAGTGTAATCATAAGCAAACGAATCGATCTGATCCCATTGATCACTTGCACATTTAGGGTTTGCGATGATCCAAGTGAACAAGAGCGCCTCTTAAGTTTATTATTCAATTTAATCAAGCGTCCAAATGAGGAACAGCGTAGGATGATTTTATCAGGTTTAACTGTTGTTTTACAAGTATCTCCACAGCACCAAAGTTCGTCACTGTTGTTGCCTAACCTATGGGGCCATGTTGATGATAAATTTCCCGAAAGAAGAATTCTATTAGCCGAATCATGCGCCACACTAGCCCATTATGCGAGGCCAATTATGCGAACCAATTTGATTTTGTCCATTTTGAGACAGCTGCTTCGTGATAACAATGCGGCCGTCCGACTAGCAGCCTGCAAATCCTTTGCCTGCCTACTGACTCTAATCATGGACAGAACTGATGAGGTTTTTGATTCTTGTTTAACGGCAACTGAGGACATAATTGATGACATCCTAAGGCAAACTCCGTTGCGTTTCTGTGAGCATAGGTTCGAAATTGAGGAGACACGCTTCTGTTGCTTGGAGACAATTTATCCATTGATTTGCATGTGGTCAGTTAAATTGAGCCGCTTCAAGACCGATTTGGTGGAGTTTTATTTCGTCAAGATGGAGGAGTATTTGAAAAAGTGTCGAACCGATCAAGAGCAGGCGAGCGACAATTTGGCTTGTTATAGGGCGAAAATGATGAGCTACTTAATACCCTTCGTGTTCTCTGATGCAGTGCACGCTTGTGCATGGTTAAGCAAATCAAGATTGTCCCTGCCGGACATGAACAACAACAGTGGCAATGATGGAAACAATAATTGTAATAGTGTGAAAAATCTCAACAGTAACAACATTAGCCAACATCAACATCAAATCAATAACTCCTCCCCAAGTCTAGCTCCCCATTGGGAGACGAATCTCGAGAAACAGGAAACGGCTGATGCCACCAAGATTGTTCAAGATGAGTCGCCACTGCAACAACAACAACAACAACAACAGCATGACAAGCAGCACGGATTTCAAGTCTTTGATGGTCCGGCCAAGTTTCCCAACAAATTGCTTGACCCCACCCTCATTGTGGACGAGTCCGCGATCATAGCGTTTCGTGACCAACTTGAACAAGAGCACAACATTGAATCAGTTGATTGGATTATGAGCAAGTTCCTCTCGCGATTCATCGACATCATGGTGGCCTTCTCGTTCGACAAAGTCTATCCCTCGTCCAGTGGGTTGGCCACCGCCATTGGAAGTATTCGCCAACTTTGTCTCTTGTTTGGCAAGCATTTTGCCAAGACCAAAATCCGTCCACACATCAAACAGTTGATGGCCACCAGCACAACGGCTGGCGGTTGCAACAATCAGCAGAATATTCCAGCCCTTTATATTGTCTACATGGCCTCTCTGACCTCTTTTGAGCCAATTGAGCAGCATGATTATGAGGAAATTGTGCTGAATCTGAGAGAAAATCTTAGCCTACCCCAATTGGATAGGCAAGAGGTGGAAACGTTGGCCGTGTCAATCAAAATTTTAGCCACCAACGAGAACATGATCCACAGCCCGAGCACTAGGCAAAAGTTTCTCACCTACATTCTGGACGCTCTGGTTAATTACTCCAATCAGATAATGCGTACAGCCTCTTTTGTCAGACAATCAACAATCGGCGATACCAGCACAAGCTCAGAGTCTATGGCACTTAGCACCTCAAACTTATGCACAAAAGTGACCAAAAACTTCAGATCACAATCTGGAAGAATAGCTGCGCATGTTTTCAGATCCTCTTTGTCATTGGATGTTGCCAATTATTCTGGATCAAACTTAGGGGACGGAAGCACAAACAAAATTGGAAGTAATGCATCACAGAAACGCACCGAAAGATTGAGAAAACAAACACAAACCAAAGAATTTTTACTTATCATATTTCGTCACATTCTATCTTGTCTAGTTGATCAAACAGTCAGACCCACCGAATGGGCACAAATATTAGTGACCAAATTTTTACCCATTTTAATCATGCTGGCCAACGACTCGTCGGATGTACACGTTTGCACCTATGCCAGATTGATGTGCGCCCAATTAGTTGAGACATTTGATAATTTCCTTAACGCTTCCACACTCACTCAACAATCAGCAGAAGCCATTCGACCGGCATTAAAGAGTCTAAAAAATTTAACTGAACAAATCCATTCAAGTAATCTTAAGAGACAAATAGAGTGTCTATCCAAAGCTTTGGATGAAAAGTTTGCAGAGGCTGCTGCCGAATGAAGATTGCATTTTTGAAGCAATGGTGCCTGGAGTGGAGATAACTTGCTTGAGCAATGAATAAACTAATTCAGAGTCTAGTCCTGCACCACACCTGTCGAAATCTGCAGGTTATAATTTAGCCAGGACCCTGTCCCGAGTCTCTCTATCCTTCTCTCTGTCCCCCTAGAGCCTAGTCCACTCAAAATAGGTTTCCAAAGAAAAGATTATCTGTCTAGAACACCCAAGCTGAGAGAGTCATGGGTTGGATAGTGTTCGGTTGCAATGCGTGAACAGATATTCGAAAGGACTGGCTATCTATGGGTCAAATTACACAAGATGTAAACCTAATTCATAGGCGAAACTGAGTGAGACTGCTCACATCATTAGCCCAGAAAGAAATTTATCCAAAGTAAGCGACTAGAAATTGTCAATCGCGGGCAGGCTTCCATAACTCGATAAGGCACGGATTCAAAACTGGCGCTGGGGCATGGTGGGCATTTCGTGCTCGTGCCTGCAAGCGCTTCTTCCCCACGAAATCAACCGTGCAGATGGCGCGCTGGTGCCCATGTCTGAATCCTGCGCTATTTCTTGCAAATTGCAATTCCAATAAGCGCGCACAGCCACGCAAAAGGCATCCACTGGATCCTCCAGCGCCGAAACGTTTCGAGATCGCCGCGTCCAGCATATTTCTTTTCATGCAACGGTCGATGCTGCGTCAACATTGCACTGGATTGTAATGAACACCACGTTCCCATATACAGACTTATTATTATTTCCATTTTAAAATTATTCTCCACCAGATCCATTAATCCTCTTCTATTATTTCATCCACATCGAATTGAAGCAAATATTTCACAATGGCAGACGCAGTTGATATGTCCCTAGATGATATCATCAAGCAACAAAGAAAGAGCAATCGAGGAAACAAGCCGAGGACTGGCCCTAACAAAACTGGTAACAGTACCAAGGTTCAAGCAAATAGAAGCAAAATACGACCAAAACTCCAGCGACGTCCAGTCACAAAAACGTCGCCTGTCAAAGAAAAAGTAGAGCAAATGCTTCATATCTCAAACCTTCATTTCGGCGTCTCTAACAAGGACCTGAGGGAGCTGTTCGAAGACATCGGACCCTTGAAAAAGGCCACAGTACACTACGACAAATCTGGTCGAAGTCTCGGAACGGCTGAAGTCACCTTCTTTAGCAGGGATGCTGCGATCCGTGCTATCAACAAATACGACCAGAGGCATCTCGACGGTCGTCCGATGAACATCAAACTCGTCCCCAGTCGTTCTGACACACGGCTCGGTATTAAATCTGAAAGCGGTATCCAAAAGCGATCGCCCATAAAGAAAGGTGGTGTCAGGCGTTCACAAAATGCTCCCAACAAAGGCCCGCGCAAAGGGGGAAACCTCAACAGAAATGGAAAATCTCGCAGTAAACCAGAGGTGACAGCAGCTCAGTTGGACGCCGAGCTCGAATCGTACAAAGAAGAAAAAATGAGTGTGGAATGAAAATAACGACTTAAACGACATCCACTTGATTATCAATAAATAACTGTATTGAGTTGCGCACTAATCGCAACACAGGAGTTAATAACCGTCAGCTCTTCATCGACAGAGGCTACAAACTGGTCCACAACCTTCCAGAACTGAGGATTTCGTTGTTTGATCAGGTTCCTATCACTCAAAAAGAGGTCAACCAGCACCAGGCTACAGTCGAGCGCGAGTCTGTTGTGACGTATATCACGCAAGTGCTCAGATAAGAATGCCATTAGCGACATGCGACCACGACATCCAGCGAATGCATGTTTCAATCGGTCCCGCTTGATGAGCTCATGCAGCAGATGTATCACATTATATGGTTTGGTCATTCTATTCTTTTTCTTGAGGGTCGAATTCAGCGCTTCGGGAAACTGGAACTTCCGCAGGAACTGCTCAAATGGTGGTCTCCTGTATTCCCGGGCGGGCGTGGATTTAGTTATCTCTATTGAGTCATATAGACCGCCGACATCATCAAGAGAAACTGGAGTCTTCTTTTGCTTGATTGCCATGAGAGCCCGCCGCGTCGCAATAGGATCTTGATTTTCAGCGATAGCTTCATGAATGTAGCGAGTGACCATGTTTGGCCCAAAATAACCAGATTGGATCTTTTCAAGTTCGGCTAATTCATTGTTGGACTTTTTGATGAAGTCTTTGAACTTTTTTACGTTCAGATTATGATTGTTAAAGCCTATCGCTAATAACCTTGGGTTGGCAACAAGACTGAGAATTTGCGCCTCCTCATAATTGTATCTAGTTATATATTGGTAATTGAAGTCGAGTACGTTCAAGTACCCATCAAGTGCACCAGTGAGCAGATACTTGTCGTCATAATTTGAAACACATGTGATAGTTTTGTGATGTTTAGGAATCAAACTTGTCAAGGTTTTCCCAGCAATCATATCGAAAACTTGCAGTTTGTTACCACCGACACTTATAAGTAAGGTGTCTCGTTTAGAGCAGAAATTTTCGAGAGGATGGCCATGATCATAGCCCATCACCGGCTTCAGTTCGTCAGAGCGAGGATCCCAGAATTTAACAGTTTCATCGTAAGAACCAGAGACAATAAGTTTGTCGATTAGGTGACCACATCTCACGTAGTCCGTATGCATGGGATTCATGGAACCAGATAGGTTAGAGGTTTGATCATTTCTACCTCCGACTCCGTGTGTTCCAGCTGTGCTGTCCGGTCCTGAACCAGTTGATTCACCGAAGGTTCTTATGGTCGCACCAGATCCGATATCCATAAGCCTGATCTTCTTATCATCGGAGAATGTTACCAATTGGTTGTCCATGAACAAGACACGATGAGTTGGAGCCTTGAGGTCGAAAATTCTCAGAGGATTCGTATTGTGAGATTCGAAGATAAAAATCTTTCCCTCCTCGCTACCAACTGCAATAAGGCGGCCATCATTTTTTCTGAAGCAGCCACCGTAAACTTGATATTGTGTATTGGTTTTGTATGTTCTTATCACTTCCAGATTTTCAGCATCATACAGTGAGATCCTTGCTAACGATGTGACGAGCAGGTTTTCATAGTTGTTGTTGTGACGGCCATAGTCAATGTTGTCAATCGATCCGATATCTCTGGTCTGCTCATCCTTTGTTAAGCGTGTTTCCCAGAATATCTTCTCCTTGTAAAAAGTTGGGGCCACACTAACGAGTGGCACACTTAGAGCATCAATATGATCCATCGGGTCTCTTATTAGTTGGCAAGAATATCATGTTTTAGACAAAATCCTCGAGAAGAGGGAGAGAAATCAACCGACTTGAGCTAGCCTGGTGTAGGAATGTGTGAACCTGCGACCACGTTGTTTTCAGCGTGTTGCGGATATTTAAGCGCAAAACACCTTTCCCTGTCGCCCGCACCAACGAGATTCCCCGACCCATGAAGTCTGAGCTAGGTCATGGAAACAGCCTAGTGATTCGAGGAATAATAATGATCAATGGGAGATATATAATGAACGAAAGTCGAACTAGAGGTACCTTATAGGGAAAGTAAAAAAGTTAGCTGTCAAGAGTGGGATTCGAACCCACGCCCTTTCGGACTGGTGCCTAAAACCAGCGCCTTGGACCACTCGGCCATCTTGACTCATGTAAGCTGTGGGGCTCATTTTTCACACAATATCTCTGGAATCGGTGTGATGCTTCATGATAGACATCCTAGTTGAATCCATCCAAGTCAATCTAATTATTATTGTGTCGAGCCGCAGTACATCACAAGTTTAGATTTTCACGTGATCAACTCGAAGAATGAAAAACAATATGTGTCATGCCACATGATTGCAACAGCGCATTTTACCAATCATGATCGCATCATCCAGTTCATCAACAAATATAAGTGATTCCTGAAGACGGGCTTTTCCGCAACCGCGCCATCCATCCTATTCGATTGAATTGAAGACTCTTGAATTTTAAGGCTCTTGAATAAAAGCCCTCAGCCATATATTAGGTGGTCAGCGAAAGAGTAATGTTGCTTGGCTAAACTGCATGCGGTTTACCAATGCATCTTGAGTCTCCGGCGCCTCTCGCCAACGATCGGTGAACTTCCTTCCTCAAACTCATCCGCTCAGATATCAGGAATACAGACTAGATCTAGTAGGAGCTATCTCTTAATGAAAAGGAGAACAAATCTCAAATGAACCAAATAGATTGTTCATCCGATGTCAATGAATACATCAATCAGCTGTTCGAGGGGCCCGCGACAAAGTCGTTCGATAGTTCATCAATAGAATCAGCGCAGGCACTTAACATTGATGTTACAATCATAAGAAACATGAAAGGACAATCACTCTTACATGTTGCCGCTGGATATGGACGAAAAACCCTGGTTCAATCCCTCATCAACAAGGGTTCTGATGTTAACGCCAGGGACAAGGATGGACAGACCCCAATCCATTTCGCATGCAACCATGCTCACAACACGGTAGCGAAACTATTAATCGATGCAGGTGCAGACATCAGTATGGTCGATTCTCGAGGTTGGACACCACTACATTTCGCACTGGCAAGGAAAGAAAATGCCGAGAGGATCAGTCGCCAATACTGGGAGGTTGTCGAGCTACTATTGTTATGTGGAGCTGACCCGTACAAAAAGTCTCTTTCCGGAAAGAGTTGTTTCGATCGCATTAAAGATCCGGAGCAGAGACTCTGTGTCAGGATGATACACCTCAAAGTTAAAATGGAAGGTTGCATCGATGCTAGAGAGAGAACGAGGATAATTGACAAGTACATTAGGGTACAGGATTTCTTCGAACTGGTCAAGAAGGGCGATTCGGATATTGAAATCATCAAAGAAATCCTAACTCCCAGACTTGTGCAGTCTCGTCTTCAATCATACGACAATATAACACCCTTGCACCGGGCTGCAGGTTATAATCATCTCGATGTGGCAAGACTGCTCATTGAAAATGGTGCAGATGTTAATGCAACAGATGACCATGGACAGGTGCCCCTTCACAATGCGGCTCGTTATGGACATGTGGAGATGATCGAACTATTAATCAATGAGCAATGTGACTTGAACACCCAAGATGTTGATGGGATGAGCCCGATTCATGTTGCAGCTACGAGCAAGAGTTTTCCCGCCTGTTTGAGGCTGATTGAGTCAGGAGCTAACATAACGACCAGATCTCTGAGCGGTAAGCTTCCCTACGATCTCGCCGAGACGGACGACGTTAGGCAAGTCCTAAGATTGGATGAAAGTCCTCAGGAGGTGACACCTTCAGCTGTCTCGAAATCTGAGCAGGCAATCTACATCGGGTTAAGAAAGGATCTCGATGACTTAGAGATCGGTGATCACTATTCTGATGAGAATGATAGGCCAACTGACGAACTCATGTTTGATTCCCGATCGAACGAGCGACTCTTTGAGAATCCAAATCACACAATCAAGAAGATCATACTCAATGAAAACGATAGGAAATTCCAACTCGTCAAAGAGCGGATGTTATCAACAATTAAGAGTCATCCGAGTGATACGGGAGGCTTATTTAGCTCATATGAAATTATACTCATTGAACAGATACGTCACGAGACCGTTTGGCAAAAGTACAAAAAGTATTGCGAGATATTGGAATTGAACAAAAGTCCAAGGGCTGAGCGACTATTATTCCATGGGTCAGCCTTGATCGATAAGATACAGTTTCAAGGATTTGACCATCGTTACGCAAACCGCGATGGCATGTTTGGTGCTGGAATATACTTTGCAGCAGACTCATCTAAATCAAACCAGTACACTTATGGCTTTGGTCAGGGATGTCCCAAGCATAGAGATAAATCTTGTTATCTTTGCGAGAGAAAAATGATCTATGCGCAAGTCGCTCTTGGTAAGTCATTCGTTAGCGAACAGGCCATGCCAAAACTGTCCCATCCACCGCCTGGATTCTGGTCTGTTTCAGGTGAACCAGGGATTACTGAAGACTTGAAATACCCGGAGTATGTGATCTACAATGGCGAACAAGCTTATCCGTTGTATGTGATAACTTACAGAATAAAACCTTGAACATCAACTCCACAAAAGTTGATACTCTTTCCTCTGATATCCTGTGGAGATCATTTCATTTGATTGAGAGGGCTGATCTGCTGACTTTGCCAGCAAAGTCGCGTCCAGCAGCGTGTACCTATGACCTGGCCACGAACTGGCGGCCCGTGTATCTTCTGGGGACATACCCAAGGTCTTCAATCGATGTCTCGCGGTCTAATTCGCAAGATACAGAGAATGAGCGCCACTAAAGATGGGAAAAATTGATCAGTGAACTCGAAACCGTTTTTAGATGAGAACAGATTGTAGGTATCTTCACCAAGAAAATTTATAAGTACAGGAATAATTTGTCATCATGTAGGGAAGAATGGATACGCCAAAGTTTGTGACTCTCACCCTTAATCTTAGGATAGTGCTCGGATGAGTCGTCGCATTGGCCATGTCTGTAGGCACACTAAGAGTCAATGGAGGTAGTGATGCTCTAGTGTTCCAGCTTGGGTAGTTGTCTGGATGTTCGAGTTTGACTCTGACCTGATCACTCATGGAGGAACCATCACATTCATCATCTTCGGCATGGACTCGCGCTTGGGTTGCAGCTGCTGAAGTAGTTGGGTAGAAACTGTCGTCGCCCTCGATCTTGGGTTGAATGGGGTCGCAGGAAGTTAGGTCGCTGGGCGAGTTGCACCCTGGAGAATGTATCGTTCGGGTTGATGAAGTAACACTCCCATAACTAGAGTTTGTACTACAATTGACATTGGCTTGCGCTCTACCAGTCACTTTTGCATTGCGAATCTCAACGACAACTACCCGTGTTCCGAATTGAAGATGAGCCTGCATGAAATCCAGGCTGCACGTAGATTCTAAACTGTATATTGCATCACATATTATGATATCATCATCATCATCGATTTGTCTGTTTGAGGGTAACCTCACTGAGTCACGGCATATTTCATGATTCCGAAGCTCGAAAGGTCTGTCACTGACAAGGGATTGAGGGGGCACTATGGCTTGCCGATTACATTGACATAGAAGTTTCGTCAGTCGTGTCTGGATCCGATGAAGGCCAGCGTTGCATCTAATTGCGATTATGTGTCCATCTATCAGAGTTTTTGCTGACTCCGATAGCGGATTCAAATTGAAATAAGTAACTTTATGCTGGAGATGTATATTTTTTAGTTTTGTGAGACAAATCAACTCATTTTGCCTAGTGAGCTCGTATGTAATAGATGAAGTGACCGAATTCCCAGAAAGAGAGCTCAAGATGAGCTCAGAACCGCGAACATGACTATTCCAATTGAGATTAGTTAGTTTTTGGTAAGGCTTGTCCCCAATCGCCCAGCTTTCATGAGTCTCATTATAATTTTCCCTCTTAACAACTATATCAAATCCTCCTAGCGTTGCACTGATCAATGAACTATCAGTGGCAATAACAACCTTTAATAGAGATCTAGCATTGATTAGAATAAAATATCTTGAATTCGCTAAACGGCAGTCGATGGCCTCCTCCACAGTGATAACTTCATCTTGTGAGGACTCATTCTCGCGATTCATAACCATTTGCCTCAGAGGGTCGTTCATGATAGAGGCTACACATGTTATAAAGCCGATGCTGGTGTAGTTAAGAAATAATATCTAAGAGAATAAAAGTAAGAAACTAGATAGTGCACAATTAACATCTAATATACATAAATGAGAACTCATGGTGGTGGACTTTTCTGATGTTGGCGCATTCTCTGCTTGCGTTGGACATTCGCTGTCTCTTTGATTTGTTTACAAAGCTGCGACGTTCCACTGCGCTTGAGTTAGAAAGTTGTGTAAGTTGAGCCGCAAATTAGCCAGAAAAACCACCCGCAAACATTTGGCGACAATTGAACCTGAAGAGAGGTTTCAATAAATCTAATTCTTGTTTTGACGTTTCGTCAAGAGTTCGCGCGTCATTTTGGCTGATTTGGTCGCGGAACACTCGAGTGAAGTACTAAATCCGGCTGATCGCTTCATCAACAGTCTGGATTGATAAGAGATGATGGGCTCCCTATTCCCTATGGCTCGAGATCTATAAAAGTTTCAATTAAAACAGATTGCTGCCCATGTTGCCCCCTGCATCGGTGATGTTCCCACCTGTGACCTACTTCGACAGAGATTTCAGATCAGAACGCTCGCCCTTGGATTGAATGAGCGGGATCAATCTAGCTAATCGCCTCCAATCGATCGATCGTCTCCCGACCCACAGAAACTCATTCTCAATTCAGACACAGTCAGTCTGTGCTCGTGATATTATCATCATACGTTTCTACATGCTCTCCTCAGTGAGACCATGGGAAGTAGGGACAACTGGGTGAGCTGGGATATGAGCCACACAAGACCGCCCTCGTCTCGTCTAACTCCATTGAGACTCATAGCTCATTGCCATGACTCGATACAGCACCATAGGTTGCCATACAAATGCCTCCACTGACCTCAATGCATACTGACCGACTCGTTGTTCTTGGAGCTCTGACCTTGAATAGTCGAAATTCAGATTACGAGGAGAAAATTACACATACAGATGGACTACCAGCATGATATCTGTGCTCCGGTTCAACTCATGGATTAGCTACTAGCTCTTACTCATGGTCAAAAAGTCGAGAGAAATCAAAGGATGATGATTGGTTGAATTAATCTATGATGAAATAATCTAGAAAACCTAAGACATTTAATTTAAATTTTGTGCATATTTCACAGGCATCATTAGATGGTACAGTTTCGTGGGCAGCTCCAGTTCAGCTCAAGCGCCGCCAATAGCACATTTGCGGCTGTAAGATAATAGGCGCAATGGTTGAATTAGGATTCAGTTGTTAGTTACTATTCAGGTAGAGAGTATTTCGAACCAAGTCCATGGTTTCAAGAGTGTTACTCGATGACCGAATACTTACTGGACATGCACTTTGGCACATGTGGACCTCGCACTCCACGTACAGGGCTGAGCTTCCTGTGAATCGGAAAGCTTTCATGTAGGCATACAGAGTGATGTGCTTAAGATCCTTGTCGTTGTACATGCCCCGAAATGGGCTGATGAATCTTTCATTGACCACACAGCTGAAATTGGTTATAGTATAGTATTATATGAGCATATTTGGGATTCTGTTAGTCGTTTTTGTTCAGAAATTACCTCTCGAGCAAAGGTCTAAATGATTACTCAGCAAATCGGCGAGATAATTTTCGCCAACACTCACCCATTTGCGTCGATGAGTTGCATCTTCTGCTTGCCTCCGTTGTGGGCGATGCAGTTCTTGATGATGATGTCATATCCGGCTGATTGTGGATCATCACAAAGTTCCAAGTGTGTGGGTTTGAGTGTGTTCACGGGCCAAGAAGGGAGGAGAAATCGGAGAAAATAGATGATTAGTATAAGTTAAAGTCGTGGTATAGTAGTGCAATGCTAAAGATCTGAGCCGTGGAGATAATGATAACTGAATGAGAATATAGTTTGTAGTAGTTTGGGCCAGAAAAGAGTGTGAGCTTACCTCGTTCGCTCTTCATGTGGACCAACAAGGTGAGAGGGTCGCCCACTGTGACTGGGCCGGAGATTGCCTCTTGTCTGGGTCCCACAGTTCCATGGCCGCGCAATATTTCCATTTGGCATTGTGGCGGCTCCACCGTGAACACGACGGGCGAGCCAGTGTTTGTTTCAACATTGAATGGATTGAACGAGATTGTCTTCCAGAAGTCGCTTCCATACTCGCAGGAAACTCTGAAGTGTTCGTCCCACTCCTGTTCAATGGCCGGATTATACTGAATTGAGAGGGCATTCCACATAACTTGATCGCGTCTCTTGATCTTGTTTGGTCCACTCGCCGAATGGAGCTCCTGTCTGCCGGTGGTGCCACACTGATTGAGTCTGATACTGAAATCGTACCTCGTCTTTCCTGTTCCATTTATGTACAAACAATTTGGATCGTGAACGTAGCCAGAGGAATAGATGAGCCCCTTGAATGTTCCATTGAATATGATTACAGTTCTGATGAGATCGTTGGAGCATTCGGCCGAAATGTGTTCCACTCTGGTCAGATTGAACAGTCTCATTTGGTTCATGTTGTTGGCCGTTCCCTGTTGGTTGCCCTGGGCCACTGAGCTCGGCGCCGCCAAGGCCGAGCCGCTCGCCTGCAGAGTTATGGTTCCGTTGTTATTATTATTGATTGTTGAGGGCGCGTGATCGGGGTTCATGCTGGTGACAAATCCATTGGTGGTCATCAGACTGCTCGAGGTTGTGGTGGGCGAGCTCCCCGAGGTTGTCTGGCCAATGGCGCCGCTCGACGAAGTGCTGGTGGTGGGCGCCAGAGTTGTGGCCACCACACTGTTGCCGAACGGACCGCCCACCTGTTGCGCCGGCGGCTGAGCTCTGCTCTGGCCACTTGCGGCGGCCCCGCTTCCGCTTCCGGTCGCGTTGGAGGCCGAGCTGGAGTCTGGCTCGCCGGCGGGCCCACTGGAGGCAGTGGCGGCCGCCACCAGCGAGTTCAGGTAGCTCGAGGGCATGGCCAGACTGGTGGCGTGGTTCTGGACCCAGTGGGCGGGGCCTCTGTGTTGGGTGGGCGTGGTTTGGGGGAAATTGTTGTTGTTGTTGTTGTTGGTGCTCAGGTGGGCAACGGGGGGCTCGTTGGCGGGCGGCTGGTGGTGGCCCGCCGGAAAGAGGCCACCACTGGCGAGCGAGTTGGCGGGCCGCGAGTAGCCCGCCGCATCGGTCACACTGGTCTGCAGGGGCGAGGCGGCGGGCACGTAGTACCCATTTGGCCGATAGGCGAAGTGCGGCGCCCGCTGGTTGAGGCCCGCCGGAAGCAGGCCCACAGCCTGCTGGCGCTCCGTCTCCATGGCCTCGGAGGCGGAAAGGGGCGGCACCATGGGGGCGGTGACGTTGAGGAGCGAGGCGGCGTGGGCGTGGCCGGCCGGCGAGGGTCTGGGGCGGGACTGTTGCTGCTGCTGCTGCTGGTGTTGCTGGTGGCGAGTGGCGCCCGTTTGCGGCTGCGACGGGTGGCCCCCGGCGAGCAGGTGGCCGTCGAGACTGTGGATCTGGTCGCGCACCGACTCGAAGGTGCGCCTGTTGAGCGGACCCGCCGGCTCGAAGCGCTCCAGGTGGCTCGGCGGCGAGGGAGCCGCGCTGCTGAAGTTGTGCGGCCTCACCGTGGTGCTCGTGCTGCTGCTCGTTCCGCTTCCGCCGGGGCCAAAGCGCGACCGGAAGTGCGCGGGGGCGCCCTCCGAGCTGGCGGGCAGGGCGTGCAGGTCGAAGCCGGCGGCCAGCTGGTGGCGCTCGTCGTCGGGCCCAAAGGGGAAGTCTCCGGCGGTCAGCTGCTGGTCGGCCTGCTGGTGGACGCTCGGCGGCGAGTAGAAGCGCTCCGAAATGGGCGCCACCTCCTCCGCCTGGCTTCCGGCGGAAGTCTGTCTGGGCGCCGGCGAGGGACGAGGCTCGGCCGAGCTAAGGCTGGGCGCCGGCTTGCCAGGCGGCTGGTGGTTGTTGGCCAGCAGCGTTTCCGGCTGCTCCGCCGGCGGACTGGGCTCCAGCTCGGCCAGCTCGTTGGCGGGCGCAAACCTCGAGGCCACACTCTCGAACTCGGCCGCCCGCTTGCCCTCCTCACTCGCCGGTCTCGCCGTTCCGCCCAGCGTCCAACTTCCGCCCACTTCTTGTCGCTGCTCCGCGCCGGAAGTGCTCGTCAGGTTGGCCGCCTGCTCGGCGGTGGCGTTGCCTGGCCGGCCGGAGCTGGCGGCTTGTGCTGAGTCTGCAGCTGGCCGCTCGCCAGGGACTGTCTGCGTGCGCTCACTGTCGCGGCCCGGCGGACTGTCCGCGCTCGTCTCTGCCGCAGACTGTCCGCCAGCCGCCCCAAACTGCTGCCCGCGACGCCCAATCAGCTGGTCGGCCGGGTAGCTCGACGCGTAGGGCGGCCTCGCGGACTGTCCGCCGCCCCCCGAGGACACTCCGCCGCCGCCCGGCCGGAAGAGGCCCAGTTGGCGCGCCTGGTGCGCGCCCCACTGGCCCGGCTGCGACTCGTTCAGCTTGGCGCCCCCCACACTTGGGCCCGCCCGCATCTCCTGCGCCGCCGCCCCCGCCGAGCTCGTCCAGTCGAGCTCCTGGGCGGCCGGAAGTGCCGGGGGCGCCTCTTGGACGTCGATTTTCACCCCATTCAGAGGGTAGCTCTGTGCCAGGCCCACGCTCAGACTGCCAGCGACTGTGTTCGGCTCGGCTGGCTGCGCGGCCAGCTGGCTGCTGGAGCGCAGGCTGAACACTTGCTCGCCCGCCTGGAGACTTCTGTTTGGCTGCCTGCCAAGCTGAGGCGCCACACTGTCTCCCACAACGTCGTACTGGATGTGTCTGTCCTCCTGGTCCTCCCAGCTGGCCACCAGATTGGACTCGTCCAGCGCACTTCCGCCCAAGAGGCGTGTGTCTTGCTGGGCCGATTTCAGCCGCTCCAGCTGTAAAGTGGTCCCATTCTCTCCGGAAGTCTGTCCGTGGTCGCCGGCCGAGCTGGACCACTGCTTTTGGGCGGCGAGTTTGCGCTCGCGAGAGGCCGTCTTGTGCGACTGCTCGCCGGCCACTGAAGAGTCTGGCTGGTTGCCGGCCGGAGACTGTTGCTGCTGCTGCTCGGCTTGGTGCTGCTGGTGCTTGCGGGCCAACAACTGGTTGACTAGATCCTCGAGAATGGCGCTCCCATTGGTGACCACCAGGTGCGACTGATGAGGCTGCTCCTGCGGCTGCCCTCTAGCTGCCGACTCTTTGCTCTCAGATGGCTGCTCTTCGGGCGGCTCCTCGGCGTTGATTTCGAACTGCAGCTCAATTGGGGCATTGGCAAGCAACTGGTGCTCCTTGCTCGTTGGTTCTGGCTCGTTTGCGGCCGGGGCTGAGCTCTGGTGCTGCTTTGAGATCTCGTTTTGGTTCACGCCCGGCTGGCTTCTGTTCGTTTGCGAGGCTCGATTGTAGAGCCAAAAGGCGCTCGTCGGATGCGACAGTCTGCACATGAACAAGAGACTGGCGCACACAAATATCTCTATTCTGTGCCTCATTTTAACCTTGAATGCTTCAGTTTGTGCGAAATTTGCTCTCAATTAGCTCACAATTTGCCTCTTTCACTTCCACTAACTGACTATCTATAACTAAATCCAACTTTTACTTTGCAACACACTCTCCTGGCAACACACTCTTCTGGCAACACACTTTTAGGCAGCTCTTGAAAGAATTATTTTGATTATACAATAATTTAGAATAATTGAGACGATATTTTGGTGATAGCAAAAGGCTACAAAGTGCAAGCCACCATCTCAACCTTGTGTGGTCCGCACCATTCGGCTGCTCTTCTGGAAGGAGTTTCAATTTTTGTTTCAATTTTGGTTTTTCTCGCCAGACTGATGCAAATCAATCGCCAAAAGTCGAGCGAACAATTTGTCTCTATTTTGGCCAGTTCGTGCTCGAGCTTAGGTCTAGTCGAGAAATGAACTAGTTTTCTCTTGTTGGACTCCTTTTGGAGAACGGATTTTGATTTTGGAGAAGACTCTTGCTCGAATATTGTCTACTTTTCGGGCCCAACAAAACGCCTTCTGCTTCCCTTTTCCTCCTCGTCCTCTTTTCTCTCTTTCTCTCTCTTTTCTTCACTCCACTGACAACTCAATTCGATTGGAGTGCGAATTCATTTCATTTTTCTCCTGCTGGAAAATAACTGCCAAAATAACTGCCACTCCTAAGGCTCAATCCACTGTGGCACGTCTCGCGCGCGCCTCCAAACCTCCTCCACTCTGCCCAACAATCAGTCCTCCTCAATCGACTCCTCACACTGACCACTGTCCACCAGCTTCAGCTAGACTTTCTTGAGCTTGATAAAACCGAGAAATGGAGAGCTGCAGAGAGACGAGGATAAACTCAAGGCCGAATAGAATATAAGCCAATCGATTTGCTGCTAACAATCTGCAAGAAACCACCAGCTGCTCTTGCACATGCCACAGGCTCTTATTACGCCACTTGTCGCAATTGTGCGCCGATTGACTAGCGGATCATTGTCTCTGTTGCTGCTCTGCGAGTGTGCGCGTCTGTCTGTGCGTCTGTCTTTGTGGGGCTGTGTGAATTTTTCATTGCCAAATTGGGATTGCCTTAGACTAGCTTGAGCTCGCTGCACACAGTGGCCGCTGCACAGTGGCCGCAAGAGTAGCGGTGCGTCCGCTCGGGAAGCTAAGGCGAAGGAAGAAGGAATCAAGATCGAACAGAATTGGCCCACTGGACACGCCAATTGGACAGACGCACAGACAGACAGACAGACGGTCGGAGGTGGGCAGACAATGCAACAGGTAGCGGAACATTGGGGAGTATTGCGCCGACAGGAGGCGGAGTTTAGCTTAGGTAAAGGTTTGCTGCTGCTGCTCTTTCAGCAGAGAGTGCATTTGGTGGCTCAATTTGTCGAGCTCGCGTGATTGGCGGCCTTCTTTGTGGCAGTTCCATTGTTCGCCAGTTCCAGTGGTTCGCGGCGGCTTCCAAGTGGACTTTTTGCAAGAAGTTGCCCACTTGGAACTTGGTCTGCGCAACTGGCCGAGTGTGTGCAGCTCGAGCTTAGCTTAACTGTGGCCTGTAATGCATTTTGCGCCCGTCTTATAACTCACTTGCTGCACGCGCAAACAGATCCGCAATTCCGGCTCCTCCAGCCCTGAGCTTGGCCCGCATCTCTGGCTGCAATTGGGGGCCAAGAATGAGCTCAGGGGGACAGTCTGTTCAGAATAACTCAGACTGTGTTTAAATGGCCGGTGGAAAAGTCGATTCGAGTCAAGTTCCCAATCTCAAATTATCACGCTCCAAGCAAGGCGCATTTTGTGACATTTTGAACAAAAGTCACAACTGAGGTGAACCTTGGGGCTCTCGGCAGCCTCAGACCATAACAGCTCGCACCTAAGGGCCCGTGCGGGTGACTGCAGCGAGTGGGCGTGGCAGCGGAAATGTCAAATTTGAGCTTAGAAGAAATTCGAGTAGATTTTTGCACGAAGAGAAAGATTCTTCCTCAAAGTTCATTTGCGCCCAAATTTTCCAAATTTTTCCAAATTTCGCCAAATTTTTCGACTTTGCCTGCAGACTAACTGACCTAGTGAGCTTCTGGAGCTTCTTGGCTCAGCTCAGACTGGATTGGCTCCCTTCGAGTGGGTGACATTCTTGCAAATAACTGTGGCGAGGAATGTCGATTTCCAGCTGACACGCAAGGGGCGAGCAGTTGGGCAGCCTCCGTGTTCGAGTTCGAGTTGGATTAGAAGGAGATTGGAAAAATTGGTCGTCTATTGGATCAGCTTTTGGAGAAGAGATTGAAAGAGAAAAAGATGGAAAAGATGGAAAATCTGGGTTAGACGAGGGGCGAAATTTGCCAGTTAGACCTGTGGGCTTGGAGGAAAGAGAAAGAAACTGGAACTAGAGCAGAGGAGCGGGACAGAAGTTGTGAGTTGGGCTGGTCGTGAACATGTCAACAAGTGTCTGCCTTCTGGGAATGATGCGGCCGGCCAGTTGGGAGCAGCAGTTCAATCCAATGGGGCGTCTGATTTGGAGCGCAGCTTTTTGGTAGCTTTTGGGCAGCTTGTGGACAGAGAAGTGGGCAGAAAAGTGCAGAAAAGTGTGCAGAAAAGCTGAGAAAAGTGGGCAAAAAGTGGCCGATTGAATGGGGATAATGCAATTTGGCGGCCGCTTTCCATTTTTTTGCCATTTCATCAGGCGGCAAAGTTCATATTGCGTTCGGGCGAGACCAATTTCGGTTTGCTGGCGAGCACGAATTGGGCAATTGGACGCCGAGCTTGGCTTCTTTAGCAGAGCTAAGCTTGGGCGGAAAGAAATGCCGCCGGAAAGGAAGGCGGCCGAAAGGAGGAGCGTGGTCAATGGAGGAGAACTGGCTAGAGGAGAACTGGCTAGCTAGTTGCCGGCCGACGACAAGCTTGGGCGGCCAGAAAGGCGACACTTGTTTCGAGTGCGGCGGGAAAGAAGTTTGGCTGGTTGCTCGTTGGGCCGCATTGTCGTTTCAAGGTTGGCGGGAAAAAGTGGGCTGAGCAGACTGAGGAGGCGGAGAGAAAGAAAGAAAAAGAGAGAGAGAAAGAATGAAGGAAGAAGAGGAAGTGGAGCTTGTTGTTTTTAATAAAACCTTGTTAGAATTTTCTCAGCCACTCGTTCGTCTGTCTCAGTCTCTGTCTCTGTCTCGTTTTGTCTTTGTTTCATTGGCTCGCTTTGCTTTGGGATGTGCTTTGGGTTGTGGACTCTCCATTGTGCAATGGTTGGTCTTGCGGCGTCTTCCTGGCGCCCGTTTGGCCGTTCCTCTTTGGCCTGTGCGAGCATGTCTCAGCGCAGAGCTAAGGGAGGAGAAAAAGGAGCAAAACAATTGATTGGAACCATGTCCAAGAGTGTCCATCCTAATCCATCCTCGTCCACCAGAGACACTCGAAAGCACACTCGAAAGCGCACTGGAAAGCGGGCTGGAAAGCACACGCGGAGATGCCCTCAGGCTCGCCAGTCGAAGGCCTCAGATGAACCATCTAACGAAGTGGCCACATTTCAGGCTCCCCTTTTCGAGCAATGTCAGCGCCTTGAGAGAGGAAGTCGCCGATTTACAAGACAGAGACAAGTGCCGGCGAGCATTGGCCGACAAACAATCGGCAAAAGACAATCCTCCGCTGGTCATATATCGTTTAATTTGCGCCCGAGTTCATCCACTGGGCCACATCTGGCGCCTTGTTCTTCCCCGCCGGCCACAGAGACAGGGGTCAGCAGCCGGCCGAGCAACGAGCAACGAGCAGCGAGCGACGAGGCCACTCCTCTGAGTCCGTTTGAAGTGGGTCTGCGGCGGTTTTAATTGATTTCCTGGCCAGGAAATCAGTTCGGCGCTCGCCTGCCTTTCGACTTTGGCTCGCCCACGAGCCACTGTCAGCGGCCCGAGTTGCCCAAGAACAGTGCTTCAACAAACTGCCCTTAGGACAGCGGCAGAGTGCCCTTAGGACGCCCTCCAACTCGATGCACAAGGCCAACGATTAATCTAATCCGGCAAGCTGCACTGGCAAGCTGCAGTGGCAAGCGAGTTTGCAGCTTGTTGTGGGCCGCCCAATGCAGTGGTTTGCATGAGCTTTTCGTGAATTGTTCTCGTGAATGTGCGGCCCATCATTAGCGGCTGATTATCTCGAGCGGCCACTCAGTTGCTCGTCAGCCAGTCGTCAGTTTGCTCCTCTTTGCTCCCCTTTTTGCCCTCTTCTGCTCCCCTTTTTGCCCTCTCCTCTAGAGCTCCTCTGCGGCTCTTTTGCGGCACACAGTCGTTTGCGCCTCCTCCTCGTTTGCGCCGAAACAAGTCCGAGTGGCCCACTGGGAACCATTTGCGACTGGCTGGAGCTGGCGAGCAGCTCGTGACGAATGTCAAACAGTCTGGCTGGAGGCTGGAAGGCCGCCCGTTTCACTCTCTTGGGGTTTCGATTTGAAGCACGCGAAGGGCGCCCACTCGAACGATATGTTTTCCAATGGCTCCGAATTGGTTGCGCTTTTGGGCAGAGGAAAAGCGCAACCGATTTGGTCGCCATCGAGCGGCGTTCGGCGACCATTTGGCGCGTCGGAAATCCGATTGAAAAGATGCATCGAGTGCGAGTTCGAGCCTGTTTGCCACAGTCTGCGGCCCACAGACTGTCTGCGGCAAAGAGTGCGCCCCAACTCTGCGTGACTGCGCCCCACAAGCAGGCCACTTTCTGCAAACTTTTTCTGCAAAGAAGACGGACGGCAAAACAACAACCTGCTCACTCGCTCGCTCACTCACAGCTCCATCTGCTCGCCAATTGTCCCTCTGAACTTGGATTCGGCTCAACCCACTCGAGCAAGCCCATAATTATGCGTCCATGTCTGCGGCTCTTTTGCATTGCCGGCCACAGACTGCGGCTGTCAAGGAGCAGCTCGGGACAGATGCAGATACATGCACTTGGACAGCCACTCGATGAGCTCGATGAGTGTGGTCGAGCTCGTTTTGTGCAGACAAGTTTTGTGCGGAAACATTTTGCCCAGACGCGTTTTGGCCAGACAAATCGAGCACGAAATGGAGCTGGAAATGGGCGCCGACACTAAGGAGGACCAATTGGGCCGAATTGGCGCGCGCAAGAGTGGCGCAAATTGAGACTTGCCACAGTGTCTAAGCAGCGGGCAATGTGCCACTGAGACTGTTTCAACGAGCATTCGAGCTGCAAAATGGGCGCAAAAACTCTCTTTTTCGCCGCCGGTGGCCCATTTAGTCGCCTCCAGAGAGAAGCCAAGTGGAAAAGTGTCTGTTTCCGGCAAATTGTTAGCTCGAAACTTTGCTTGGAGCTGACAAAAATTGGCCATTTTTGCCTAAAAAGCCATTTTCCAACACTAACAGTCTGCACTACAAATCCCCTTGACCTCGAGACCGCAGCCAGTCGGTGGTGGCTCGTCGTTTATTATTGGTGCGCCACTTGGCCATATTGCGGCCGCGTCTCATGTTGCTGCATCGACCCTAGTTGCTTGTTGACGTTTTCCCTCCTTTCTGCTCTCTTCTCACCCGGCTCCTTGTTGGCGCTGAAGAGTGGCGAGCTCGGCTGGCGCGTCGACTCCGAATTGGGACTCGTGATGATCAGCTCGATCTGCTGCCTCGAGGCCGCCCCCTCACGCTCCCGCACACAGTCACCCCACCCTTCGAGCTGCTCCCCAGCCGCACCAGAAACCCGCTTCAAGTGGGTGGGCGTGGCCACGGGAGTGCCGGCCCGCACAGACCAGTTCGCCTGCTCGCTGGCGCCTCTTTGGAAGCTGCTAGAGACTGGCTGCCGGTCGACGGGCGACTGGGCTGCCCAGTGGTCGCTTGTTGCCGAGCCTGGTCTGTGGGGGGCGAGAGGCACCGATTTGGAGGCCGTTTGGAGGGGCTGCTGCTGCTGCTGCTGCTGCTGGGTCTGCTCGCCAGAGCTAAGGGTGGGCCTCAAGTGCGCGTTGGCGTTCGAAGTGGCGCTCGAGTTTGGGTTCGAATTTGGGTTCGAATTCGAGTTCGAGTTCGAGGCGGAAGCGGAAGCGTTGGAAAAGTTCCTCTTCCAACGTTCGGAGGTCTTTTTGATCTTGAACAACCAGGTTTGCTTTGGATTGGGGGCGAGATTGAGGCTTGTTAGCGGGACTCAATTCGAGACTGAATCATGTATGAAATTTATGGAAATATAAGCGAAATATAAGCGTCTTTTTTGCTTATATTTCACATTATAACTCTGCTGCTCACCTTGATGTCCTCGTTGGGAGCCGAAAAGGAGTGCACGTTGATGATCTGCTGGAAACGGTTCATAACAATCAACATGAACAGGTTCTTGATTCCGATGGCTTTTCGTATTTAGCAAAATTTTGGCCGAAATATTGGGCGGAATGTTTTGTGAAATATTCACTCTAGTTAGCAACGATTTTCTGCAATTATAACGGGATATCCTAATCCGATTTGTTATCATTTCCACTCCTCATAAAGAGCCCAATTTAGCCATGTTGGAACTCACCTTGCGAGTCGACCGACTGGACGTCGTGCACGTAGAAACGGTCCAAACTGAGCGGCTGCTTGTAGACAATGTACTTGTGCGGACCGTCGTCCTTCGTGGACGAGCTGCCCGAGTTGGTCTTGCAAACAGTGCTTGTCTTTGATTGAAAAATTCGATTTGGAATTATATTTTTCGGTCATTTTTGGCCGTTTTTGGTTGTAAAATGAGCACAAAGTGGCCATCGAGAAAGAAAAGTGTCAATTTCGAGTTTTCCAGGTTTTCAGTTGCAAGTTTTAGAGATTCTATACGATCGCAAATCTATCCGATTTCGAGAAACCTTTGAAGTTTGCAATTTGCACAATTTGCAAATTTCGCAAATTGCGAATTTGATAGCTTTTCATCAAAAGAAGCACCAAAAGAAACCTACCTTCTTGGTGAGCACCTTCTTGCGGCGGGTCATTAGGAGCATATCGTCGAACAATATCACATGCATATCACACGCCTTGCCCAAATCGAAGTTGCTCAGAGTTCCCTCGTGGACAATCTGCCTTCTGGGACTGACAATGAGCTTTTCGCAGGGCTGCTTGGCGAACACTTCCTTCAGGAACTGCGAGCGGCCATTTGTTTTGTGTGATTGTTTGGTTGTTTGGGAAATTTTCGGTTAGACGTTTTTTTCTGGTTAGATTTTCGCTTTCATCGGATTTCCGGTTAGACTTCCGGTTGAGAATCTTCAACTAGAAAGATTTCCGGTTTTTCCGTTTCAGAAGAGCGAGTTTTTTCCCCAAATTAAATAATGTAAAGGAACCATCTTCAACGATTAACAAGGACAAGAAATAAAGTATCATCAAACTCACCTCTGGAATGTACAACTTTGGGTCCATGTCGAGCACGCTGGGCCAGCTGATGTTCTTTTGGATCTCGAGCAGACGTTCAAAGTTCTTGAGCCAGCGCATCTTGTCGTCGAGCTCGCGCAACGAGGCCTCCTCAACTGCCAAGATGGCTCTGATTTCGTCGCGGTCGCGCACATGCTCAGTGTGCGCCTCAATGTCCTTGAGAATGATGGGCACTCGCATGATGTGTTGCACGGGGGCGACCAGCAAGTCGGTTAGCTGCAGTTTTTTGCATCTGGCGTCGCGCGAGGACCACTTCTCGAACTCGACAAACTCCACCTGCCTCCTGAGACTCTCCAAATAGGTGAGCGCGTTGATATAGTTGAGCGTGTATCTGTGGTAGACGGCGCGCAGGTGGTCGATTTTGGGGTTCTTCTTGTACAGTTTGATGAGCACGTCGGTGGCATTGAGCTCCTCTGGCCTAGTTTTCAGGGTGCGCATGATAATGTAGAGGAACTCTTTGCAAAAGTCGTACACGCCGCAGCAAAGCTCGTCCAGGTTGCCGAAGAGAACGTCTGGGTCGGCAAACATGGCAAAGCCCTCCACTTGGATCTTCTTCAACGGTTCCATGTAGACGTTCTTCAGGGTCATCAGATGGTCAAAGAAGAAGGTGCACTCAGACTGGAAGAGGTCCCATAGGGCACGTTGTCGTTTCTGTTCGGTGCGCGTGATCGTGCTGGCGAGGGTTGACAGCGACGACTGGCGCACTATCTGGTTGGGCGTGGCGGCCCGCGAGCTCGACCGCGACTGGTGCTGGCCCGCCGCCGCTCTGGCGCCCGTCTCAGCGGCGCCACCTGTCGCTCGGCCGCCCGCCAACAGGTCCGCCGCGTCGTCCGCCTCGAAACTTGACTCCTGGGAGCCGTGCGCCCCCTCCCGGCGGGGCGCAAACTCGCGGGTGGGCGTGGCGTGCCCGCTGGCGCGCGAGGGGCCGGGCAGGGCGTCGCGGGAGCGCGTGGACGAGGAGCGTTTGGCGTGGCGCGCGAGCGGCTGGTGTGCGGGCGAACTGTGCACAGCCTGCTCGCCGCGGGCCTGGCTCTCTGCGCGCTCTGTGAGCGAATCCGCGCGGCCCGCACTCCCGCTGCCCGACGAGCGCTCGTCGTCCTCCATCGTGGTGCCCAGCGGGCCCACGACACGCCCCTCCAGGTGCGCCGTGGGCGTCTGCTGGTGCTGCTGGGCGTGCTTCAATGGAGACGAGGGAATCAACGGAATCCTGAACACCGAGTCCACCGTCTGGCCCCTCTTCAGCTTGGGCTTCTCCTTGAAGCGCGACACCACCACAGGTTTGCGCGTCGGCGTGGTTCCCCGAGGGGCGGCGGGCTCGTGCGGGCCGGGCCCCGCCCCCCCGCGAGCCTGTTGCGCGCCCTCGGGACTGGGCTCAGTGGGCCGCTCGCCCGCGGGCGCCGCCTCGCTTCCGGGCGAGGGGCCGCTCACCACCAGCTGCACGCCGCCCGCCGCCACCTCGGCCAGCTCGTCGCGGTAGCTGCGCCGCGGCCTCGCAGGAGATGGAGCTGTCTCGTTTGCGTTGGCGGCGCCAATGCGGTTCAGCTCGTCCGACGAGGCGGACCGTCTGCTCTCCGTCTCGAACAGGAAGTCGGTCCAGTTCATGCCCTTGTAGTGGGAGAGTTGCTCGTCCACGAAGGTGGACGGTTTCAGGGACGCGAGCACGTCCTCGAGGCTGCAGAGGAGCTCGTTGCGGGCGCGCATCGTCCGGTTGTCGAATTGGGCGCACAGCTTGAAGGAGGCCCAAATGTTTTTGCCCTTCTTCGAGTCGTTCGGGTCGATGGTGAGAAACTGGGGCGGCTGGTTCTCGCGCTGCTCGCTGTCCGACTGGTTCATGCGGTCGATCAGCTGCTTCGAGTAGACGAGCAGATCGCCCGGGCAAATCTGCATCTGCGGAATTACAGCGATGGACGAACGCCGGCGACTCGCTGACGATTGCAACGGCACGCCCAGCTGGCAAGTGGGCCCCGTGGGCGAGCCGCCCGAGTGCTGGCTGGCCGAGCTCTGCGACACCAGCGAGGGACTGGCCGGCGAGCCCGTCCTGCTGTACCGCTGCTGCTGGCCCGGCTGGCAAGCTTGGGAGGCCGCCCGCTCGGCCTCCAGCTCGACGGGCTGGCCGCCCAACTCCGGCGAGACCACCAGCGCCGGGGGGCGACTTTTCGGCCCGGGCGTCGGACACGCTTGCCACGCCCCCTCGCCATCTTCGGGCGGCTGCGTGTTATCCGAGCCGGCGAGATTCCCGAACGAGGTGGAGGTGGAGGCCCGCCGGCGCCCGCCGATCGGACGGGCGGCGCTGGAGCCCTCGGCAGTGGCGCGCGACTTCTTCTCGATGCCGCCGCCCGAGCGCTTGCGTCTGATGGTGCTCAGGGCGGCCTCCTCGTCGGCGCCGAAGTGTTCCTCGTCGTCGCGGCCACTTGGCTCGCCCTCGGCCGCCTCCTCGGCCGCCACGTCGATCAGAGTGCCCACCTCGGGCTCGTTGTCCGAGCCGCTCAGATTGGCGTCGGTGACCAGCTTGGGCGGCACGATGGCCTGACGGCGGTCGCGTCTCAGGCTCACGTTGGCCGGAAGTGCCTGCTGCTGCTGCTGGTGCGACTGTTGGCCGCTCGACTCGAGCGCCTGGGCCACCTGGTGCATGGCGTCGTCGCCGTCGGCCATCATGGTCGAGGGCCGCTTGATGAAGTTCTTCGAACGGCTGAACACGTCGGTGGCGGTCAGCTGGTCGGCCAGCGAGCCGCTCATCTTCTTCTGGGTCTCCAGACAGAAGGAGGGCGACTGCGAGAGGCCGCCCGAGTCGAGCTCGCCGCCGCCCAACGAGCAGAGAGCGTCCCCGGGCGTGAGGAGGAACGGGCCGGGCACGCCCACCTGCTGCGTGCGGGCGCGCTCGTCGTCCGCAGGCCCGCGCGCTGCACTGACACAGGCGGTCTGTTCGGTCTGCTGCGGGGCCGCCCCCGCGCGCGCGGCGGGCCAGCGTCCGGCCTCTGCGCTGCTTTCAGCTGCGCCGCCGCCTGAGGGCGCACCTGGCAAGCCTGCCGAGCGCGAGAGAGTGGGTTTGGGTGCATTTCCAGTGGAGGTTAGGTTAGGTTAATACGGTTAGGGATTTGACAGTGTTAGTGGCCAAGTTGTGCGCGAGTGCGGGCCCAGATTCGGGCCCAAATCTATCAGTGTCTCTCCTTGCGGCGTGCGGCGAGCGTGCGGCTGGCCGACTTGGCGGCGCCATTTGGGGCTCCTTAGAGCTCTCAGTGGTGCTCGTGTGCACCTCCAGCCGGGCGCATTTATTGGATTGGCTCAAGTCGGCAAATTTCTTTAAAATCCGCCCCGCGCTTGCCGGTCGGCCGCGCGGCCAGCTTAGCACAGCTTAGCCTGGGCCGAGCGGCGTCTCGCGTGCTCGCCGGCCGCACACGAGCCGCTCGAGCTCGCCGACCGAGCGGGGCGTCACCCGAGACTTCCGGCGGGCAGGGGGCTGTCAAGTTTGCTGGAGCATGCCGGCGGAGTGCACCTCGCAGGGCCGCTCACTAGCTCCCGCCAGCCCCGAGGGTGCCCGCGCGCCGCCGCTAATAAGCAGTGTCGGTCGCGCGCCGCCGCTTCCGCCGGCCCGGGCGACTGTCTTGGGGGCTGAGTGGGCCGCTTGGAGCTACTTTGGAGCTGCTCTGGAGCTGCTTTGGGGCCCAATTCACCTGCAGAGTAGCGCGAGTGCCAAATCGGCGGCTGACGAGCGGGCGCCGATTTGCAGCTTGGGCGCGGCCACGCCTAAGCTTAGCTGGGCGGGCGCCTCCCAAGCGGCCCAAGACAGTTGCCGGGACGCTTAGGTGGCGCCTCTCGCAGCTGGTTGCTCGTTGCGCGCTGCTCGTGCGCGCGCCACAATGGCCCCGAGCGCGCGTTTCCTATTAAAATCTATCACTTGGCACACGCAGCTCTCCAAGCGGCCGCAGAACGCCACTCGGCCCTCGCTGGCCCCTGTCACACGTCGGGCCTGATGAATTCTGCAACGCCCGCCTGTCCATTGTGGCCGCCCGGCTGATAAAGAGTCCCTCCATTGGGCCTGTCCATTTGGAGTGCTGGGCCGCAGTGCTTAGGTGCGGCTCGCTTGAGCACTTGGGCGCGGTTTGTGCAATTTTTGGCGCTCCCCATTTGCGACTCGGCGCACAGGAAGCCGCCGGGACCACATCAAAACTGGCGCCTTTCCAGCTCTGCGAACTGCTAGCTGCTAGCTACTAGCTACTAGCTGCGGACTCGAACTGCGAACTGGAAGTGAAACTCGAACTGGGCGAGCTCGTGCGCCTGGCCGGCCGCTCGTCGTGCGTGCTGCCTGGCGAGCTTGCCGCCGGGGAGAGTGGGCGGCGAGTGAGCGGCGAGTGAGCAGCGAGTGAGCGGCGGCCGAGCAGCAGTCTGTGTCTAATTTAGATTTCGGCCAGCAGCCCACTGGGCCGCCCACTGCAGCCTCGCTCAGCCCAGAACAAAGCGGCACCAAAGAGCCGCCGCCAAACGGAAGCGACCCCTTTGCGCCGCCGGAATTGGGCCCACTGGTGTCCACTGGCGCCCACTGCTGCTCACTGCTGCTCACTGCTGCCCACTCGAGCCGGCGATCGCTAACAATCAAAATTAAATTCTTCGCGCGCCGGCCTGGGGGCGCGGGCGCCGCGAGCTAGGCCGCGCTGGACTCTCCTCACTTCATCGGTGGGTTGGCGCAAAAAATGATCGGCCCTGTTGGGCGCCAGATAACGAGCGTTGGGCACTGGGCGCGCACTTGCGAGCGGGGGACTGTCTGCGGCCGACAGATTACACGCACTTTTCACTTTTATCACAAGCACACAAGCACCGCACAAGCACTGCACTGCACTGCACTCCATTGCACTGCACACAAGCTCCAATGCACTCCAACCACTCGGCTGCAGTGCAGTGCAATGCAGTGAAGTGCATCCGCGCGCTGCTCCTCCACGCACAGTCTGCCACACACAGTCTGCCGCACACAGTCTCCCATACACAAGAGCACTCGGGCGGCCAACTAATTAGAATGTGACTCACACGCCCATGCAAAAACAAGCCCCCCTGATGTTGTTCCGCCGCCCGCTCGTCGCCCGCCCGCCAGTGGCGCCCAGCCGCTTTTAATTAGCGGCGGGGGCGCCTCCTGGCCGCCCCCTCGCCACTCAAGCGCCCAAATCTCGGCCGCCCGACGATAAGGCGCCGCCCACGAAGCGCCCACGACACGCCCACCAGGCGCGCATGAGGCACCCATGAGGCGCCCACCAGCCAGGAAGCGGCCGCGAGTCGCCCAGCTCGCCGAGTTCGAGGAAAGCGGACAGGCAGGCGAACAGGCAAGAGAGGAGGCCTCGCCGGAAGCAAACGATCGGCCCTGAGGAGCAAGACTGGCAGACTGGCAAGCTGGCCGGCTGGAGACTGGCAGGCTGATCGTTTGGGGCGAGCCAAAGTGCTCGAATTTGCATGCGGCCAGAGGTCGCAAATGAGCGGCCAGACGAGGAAAAGATAAGCTCCCCTCTGGGCGGCTCCTCTCGAGTGGCTCTCGAAAGGAGCAGCCCGGCAGACTGGGGCTGGCGGCGAGCAGCGAGCAGCGAGCGAGAGTGGCGTGCCGTGCGGGCGCTTGGTGGGCGCTTGGTGGTGCATGTTGTGTGTGGGCTTGGCAGTTGGCGCTTGATGCTTGCGCTGCTTGGCGCATTCTCGCCGAAGAAGGTGGCTGGCTGGAAATTGCCAAAAGGGGGCCCGAATTTGCTAAATGATCAGCCTTGGCTTGAAAATTTCGCTCACATACACACGCAAGTGGGACAAGAAGGCAGCAGTGTGTGCGCCCTCGCAGTGGCAACACAATGCCATGGGGGCGCAGATTGGGGCGCGCGCCTCTTTGTGTGCGTGCCGCGAGCTGCCCTAAGCTGCGGGCGGCCCGGGCTCGCTGGGGGCTCGCTCTTCTTTGCATCGCACGAAGCGAGCAGACTCGAACGGGCGCCCAGCACGCCGCCAGATTGGCGCCCAGATAGAGCCAGCCAAGGTTGTGTGTGGGGTCGCCGCCGGTGGTCATATTTCACCGGCGGCGGTCTGGGCGGCTTTGGGGCGCCGTCCAGAGGCCACACGCGCGCTCCGAAGGCACGTAGCTGGGCGCCAAGTCGGCGCAAGAGGCGCCCAAGACTGTGGCGGGCGAATTGGCAAGATCGGCCGGCTCACTGCGTTGTGAGGCGCCTCAGCCGCGCAAGTTGCTCCTCAGGGCTCCTCAGGACTGCTCATTGCCAGAGACTGCTGCTCCTTTGGCGCATCTCGCCTTTGTTGCCAGTTTTTCATTTTTATCTCCCACTCTTCTTATTGAATTTGCGCCCCAAGACAACCTCTGACAGTCTGGCCGCACTGAAGGCTACCTGTCCTGCGCTGTGGGCCAGCAGAGGAAATTGATACAAATTTCGGCTGCCTTTGACCGCCGAGTGGCCAAAAGCGCCGCCATCAGAGACTGCTAGTGGAAGTCTGGTGCAAACAAATGGGCCAAATGGGCTGGCTCCAAATGGGCGCCTTAGAGAGTCTCTCGCCCACTCGGCCAGAGACTGTCTGCGCCGGAACTGCTCTAAACTGTCTGAAACTGTCTGGAACTGCAACAAAAGTGCACCAGAAGTGCAGCAAAATGCAGCGAAATGCGCCAGAATCAGACTCTCTTGCAGAAGAGTGCACTCCATTGCACCTTTAGACACAACTCTGGACAGTCTCGAGCCGCAGAGACTCGAAACTGCCCCAAAATGCGCCACAATGCACACTCCTAAGGTCTACTTACTCGGCACTTCGAACACCAGCGAGCAGCGTTCGTCTCTTGGCCAGTCTTCTGCTCGCTCGCTCGGCTCTCCAGTCGACGTTTGGCTCGCTTTGCGCTCCACTTGCGCCGCCGAGACGCCTGCAAGCGAGCGACTTCCGGTCGCCTGTGTTGTCTGCTGCTGGGCGCTCCTGGCGAGCTCCTTCGAGCTCCCACTGAGCAGGTCGTCGTGGTCACTTGTTGGCGCGCAGATGAGCGCGTCGATGTCAGTCTGCGGCTCCTGAGGGGCCGCGCATCTGCCTGGCTCGTGCGGCTGACTTCCGGTCGAGCTGCTCGTCTTGGGCGTGTTGGGCGCCACCAACAGTCTCTGGGACACGATGGCCTCTTGCATCTTGTCGTAGGGCAGCAGAGGCAGCTGGAAGTCGACCTGCGAGGCAGACTGGGGCAGGTAGGGGCGCGTGAGCTGGCCGGCCGGCTGGTTGTTCTGGTTTCCGGTTGCGGCTTGCTGACTTGCCGCCGCACTGCTGGCCACCGTCTGGGTGGCCAGGTTGCCGCTCGACTGGAGCATGTGGGCGCATCTTCTGAGGTTGGTCGAGCGGGCGGCCAACTCGGCCGCTTGCAGTGCACTGGCGCCACTTCCGGTCTGCAGTTTCTCCAATTGGAGCTGCTCGCCGCCAGTGGTCAGCTCGAGCCTTTTGTAGCCGCGACAGTCGAAGGAGAGCGCCCGCTGGAGGCCGCGCTTGCCCACGGCCAGCTTCTTGGACGACTGGCGCGAGAGGCGCGAGGCCAGATTGCCCAAAATGCCGCTGCCACTTCCGCTTGTGGCCCCGCTGCTGCTGCTCACCGCCGCCCACTCGCCGCCGGCCACCTGCAGCTGGTTGGCCGAGGGGCCAGCGGCCAGCAGGGCGGCCTCGTTTCCGGCCGACGAGCGGCGCCTCAGGTGCGGCGGCTTGGCCTTCGCGCCTCCAGCTGCACTTCCGGTCGAGGCACTGGCCACAGCTAAGGTGCGGCCGCACTCCGAGGGGCGCCGCTCGTCGTCCGGCTGGTTGTGGAGAGTTGCGTAGGCCGGAAGAGAGTCCTGCGAGTGCAGTAGCTGCAGACTGGGCGCCGCACTCTTGCCCACCTCGAAGGTGTTCGACAGGGACTTCTTCAGGCTGCCCACCACGTTCAGGGCCACACTTCCGGGCGTCAAGTGGTGATGGTGCTGCTGCTGCTGGCCTGTTGCTTGGCTGGTGGCCCACGAACACGAGTTGCTGCTGCTGCCTGGCGGCGTTTGCTGCCAGTGCCACTGTTGTGCCTGCGAGCTGCTCGCTCCACTTCCGGCCGCGCTCGAGCTCGCCGGGCCGGCCGAGTGGTGCGCCGTGATGGCGCTGAGGCCGCGGCGCAGCGTGGCCGACAGCTGGTGGCCCGCGTGGTGCTGGTGGCCACCAGCATGCGCGCCGCCATGATGCTGCCAGCTCGTCCACGACTCGAAACTGGCGCCGGAAGTGGGCACGTGCGGGCCGCGCGGCGGAAACGGCCGCGTGATGGCGGCCAAAATGTCGCCGGTGGTCTCGAAGGGCTCGTCTTGGGGGGCGGGCTTCAGCAGTTCGCACTGGATGGACACGTCGCTCTGCCAGGGCAGCGCGCCCGGCAGCACCGTGATCGAGTCCGAGCTGCCCGAACTGGGCACGCCCCCCGCCTGGGCCGCCCACTGTTGCTGCCTGCCGGCAGCGTCGCGCCTCGCCACTGCGCCGGAAGGGCCCCCTTGCGAGTCGGCCGTCGCGTCGCCGGCCGAGTCGCCCCCGTAGCACGCCAGCAGGAGGCCGTGCGAGCCGCCCGCAGCCGCGCGGGCCGCCGAGTCGCCCCCGTGGCAGGTGGGCGTGGCTGCGGGCGGGTCGACCGAGCGGCTGGCGGCCAGCTGGCGCTGGCGCTGCTGCTGGGCCTGGCGGGTGGCCCGATGGAGGTGGGCCTCGAGGGCGCACTGGGCTTGCTGGGTGGCCGGCGAGGAGCCCCCAAGCTGTGCGGCCGTGGCCACCGCCGCCACCGTGCTCGAGCCGCCCGGAACGGCGACCGCCGCGGACACGCCCACCCCTTGGCAACGACTGGACACGCCCCCGCCCGACTGGCCCGCCGGCTGGTCGAGGGCCACGAAATGGTGCGCGTCCGACAGGTTGGGGCCCGTCTTGACGCCCGCATTGGCCAGATACTCGTCGGTGAGCTGGCGCAGGCCGATGGTGTCCACGCTGAGCTGTCTCCCAGCCGGGTCGGACTGCATGGCGCCGCGGCGGCGCGACCGCTCGACGGTGCGCCTCGTGATGGGCGGCTCGAACAGCTCCGACGGCTTGCGGCCCTTTGCCCCCAGCTTGCCGGCCGAGCCGCCACTTCCGCCGCCGCCGCCGCCGCCGCCCGTCAAACTGGCTCCCGCGACCGCTGGACAGACAGTTGCCGCGGCCGAGGAGCACGCGCCGCCCGTCAAGAGGCCGGCCGCCACGCTGGCCGCAGCCTCGCGGGCTCGCTCGGCCGCCGCCGCCCTCTTGCCGGCCAGCGGGCGCACCAGCGGGCCCAGGTGGGCGTGCCTGAGGGCGCTGCGAATGCTCGACGCCCGCTTGTGCTTGTGGCTCGGCTTCTGCTGCAGCTTCCACCTCAGCTGCTCCATCTGCCTGGCGCGCTCCTCCAGCTCCCCCTGCACTCCGTCCTCGCGGGGGGCGTGGCCCACTCTCGGGTGGGCGTGGCCGCCGTTCCCGCAATCCTCGTGTGCGCTCGGGCCGCCGGCGCCACCGAAAAATGAGGCGCCGGTCTTGGCGCGCTGCACGAGCTTGTGTCTGGCGGGCGAGTGTCCATTTGAGTGGCCGGGCGTGCACTCGTCATTCGGCTTCCCTTCCTGCTCGCCGTTCGACTGGTGGGCGCCCGCGCGCGACGAGGCCATCTCGCCCGAGGCGGCTTGGTCCGCCTGGTGCTGAGTTGGCGTCGCCCGAGGCTGCGGCAAGACTGCTCGACCTTCTGTGGACTGGCCCTCCTCGCAAGCTTGCGGTTCTCGAGTTGCTTCAGGCTGGGCCGAGCTAGCCTCTTGGGCCAGCTGGGCACCAGTGAGGCCGCCGCCCAGCGAGGCCCAGCGGTGGTGCGAGCGGCCCAGCTGGAGGGGCGAGCTCGGCGTCTGGAGCTGAGTGGACAGACTTGAGTACTGTTGCTTGAGCGTGTCGATGAGAATGTTCGTCGACTTGTTGACCAGCGAGCTGAGATAATTGATCGACGAGGAGGACGAGTGGCGCAGTTGCTGGCGGCTGACACTGGCTCGCCTCTGGTCGCTCTGTTTGGCTGCCAGCGAGCCTGAGCTTGAGTCTGAGCTTGTTGTGTTTGAGTTCGACTTTGACTTCGACTTGGCCCTTCCTGTGGGCGAGCTGGCCTCTTCTGCTTCCGCTTCGGCTTGCAACTCCTCGCCACCTTCTTGACTCGCACTCGCCGGCCACCTGCAGGTGTGGGGGCGCCCCTTCCGCTGCTCGGGCGCCGCCTCGCTGGGGCCAAGGGCGCCCGCCGGCCGCCAGTGGGCCGCTCGCTCGGCACTGCTGCTGCTGCTGGTCGGCGAGCTGGCCCTCTGCATTGGCGCGACCACAGTCAGGCGAAAATGGCGGCCGGCTTGTGGGGCGACTCGCGCGACTCACACTCGCCCGCCGCGGCCAAGCTCCAGCTCAGGCGCCACATCAGGCCCCGAAACTAGTGCGCCGGGCGCCCAGCTCGCTCACAACCACAGTCAAATGCAATTAGCCGCCGTCTCGCTCAACTGTCTCTCTCAACTAACTGGCCTCCACTTTGCACTTTCAACTCTGCGCTTTGCACTCTGCACTCTCAACTTCAGACTCGCAACTCTCGACTCCAAACTGACTGTCTCAAGTCGCCACAAGCGCCGCTTTGTCTCCTCTCGCTCCTAGTCTGCAGTTCCAGAAGCGAGTAAAAGCGAGCAAAAGTTAAAGCAACTCTTGCAACTCGCCAAACTCCAACAGTCACACACAACTCTCCAACTGAGACAGTCTCAAACTCGGCAACTTTCCAACTGAGACAGTCTCAAACTCTGCAACTTGTTCACCAAATGCCCACTCGAGCGGCCCAAGTTGTTCTCTGGCAGTTTGCACAATTGTAACACGTCCTCCCTAAGCGCCAACGTGCTTCTGATTCATGGGCCGCCACACTCACTGGCTTGCTGGAGCTCGCTGGAGCGCCCACTCACTGTGTCTACTGCTGCAACTCTGCGCCCCCCAAGCTCAAGCTCAAGCCCAAGCTCAAGCTCAACTGCCAGTCTCTGTGTCTGGCCGCAAGCTCGCCCTTAGAGCAACCTGCACGCGCCTGCGCGTTTTATTAGGCCCAAGCTCAACAAAACGGCCCCCAAATGACAATGCAACTCCCATACGCAACGCCATTGCCCCGAGGCTAAGGAGACCTCAGGAGCTGGCTCGCTACTTCACGGCGGCCAAATTGGAGAGATATTATTCTCTCTTTCTCTCTGTTTTTCTCCTCTCTTGGCCCCCATTCATTGTGTGTGGGCCAAGACAAGCATGATTGCCGCTCCAGCTCGTCTGCGGTCTTCTTGCCACAGTCTTCTCGCCGCACCAACACTCAGCTCCCATCAAGAGGCCCCCCCAACTCACTCACTCACTCGCTCAGGTTTGCTTGGAACTGGTGGGCGTGGCCTGGGCTATACTTGTGTCTGTCTGGACGAGTGTGTGTGTGTCTGTGGTTGCGGTGGGCAAGGAGGAGCGAGGAAGGCGGACAACTTGCGTCTGTCTGTCGGCGGCCAGTCCGCAGACTGTCTGGGCCGTCTCATACTTCCCACTGGGCTCCCAAAGGGCTGCCTCCGGGCGCTCCATCGAGTGTGGCGTGTGACGTGCTGCGGCCAACTAGCCGCAGACTGTGCCTGGCTCCTTTTGAGCAGCTCTTTTTGGCATTTTTTCCACTCGAAATTCGAACCTCCCAAACAACAGAGACAAATGCAGAGAGGAACAAATTCCGCCTTCCGGGAGTTGCGCTCGTCCCTCGTGGGCCAGAGGCAGTCTCCAGACAGTCGGTTGCAAATAATCAACCGGCCGCCCAACTGGCCGCCCAGTTTTGCCCTCCAACTTTACTCCAACTTTAACCCAATTTCGGCCACCACCAACACACAAGGGCTGCTCGCCAAGCGAAACGCAGTCCGACCTTCATTCTGATGAGTTTCGCTTGTCTTCCACGCGCCTCACAGTGCATTTTCGCGAGCACTTCGCCAGCTCTTGCAGCTTTTGAAGCTCCCGCAACTCTTGCAGCTCTTGCACAGTGCAAACTCTCGCAAAGAGCAGCAAGACCAGAGCTGTGCTAAAGAGTGGGACTCTGTGCAAGTGTGTGTGGAGCAACCCAAACTCTCCATCCGGCCCGATGTCAGTCTGCAGCACTTTCGACCTCTGAGCTCCATTTGGGCGAACATTAATTCCTCGCCACTGCTCATTTTTCTTGCACCTCTTCGCCTGCATTGTTTGTCTTTTTCCTCATTGGTTTGTTTTAAGCAAATTGGCCCACACAAAGCCCCAACAGATACAAAGAACCAGGCCCAAGGTCTCGCTGCAAAAGTCCCGCTCCTTAGCTGCGGACCCTCCACTCTGCGGGAGCTCCAGTGTCTCGCGCTGATCCCGAGCAATTGTGGAACTTTTCACCAACTTTCATGGCTCGTCTCGCTTTCGCCTCACTTCCGGCCCGCTCGAAAACCCTCAAGGCGTGTCTGTGCGCCCTTAGGACTGGCTGCCTCCACTCCAAACTGCTGGCCCTTAGGTGCGCCCCCATCCTGCTCGAGGGACCCCCCGCAGACTAGCTGTGGCCGCCCAGCTGCAGAAATACCAATAGGCGACCTCCCGCCGCGCTCGCTCGCCAACAATGCGCCCACTTCCGGTTCCTTGTTGGCCTCGCCGCTCGGGTTGCATTGGAGCATTGGGAGCTTAATGCAGCGCGTTGTGCGCCCTAAGAGTCGGCCCATCGAGCGTCGAACATTGCATTTCGCTGTTCCAAGTTGGGGGCTCGAATTTCGAGTTTCCAGCTAGCCACTAGCTCGGCCAGCAGGCCAGCACACCTTAGCTCTACTGCCGCCTTCTGGTCTGCTGTCCAGCGCCAGTCGTCTGGCCGAGCGGGCGCCTCTGGGGAGGCGGCGAGACTGCGTTTGAGGCTGAGTGTGAGCGTGGGTTTGGATGTGAGCTTGAGTCTGTGTGCGGGCGCGTGTTTGCGCCCGCACACACTCTTGCTTCGTGATTGCAGCGGCGAGCCAATTTGGCCCCAAATGGGCGCGTCTGGCTCTGCTGCGCCAGTGGCTGCAAGTGGGCCAAGTGGGCCAACTGGTCTGCTCTGCTCTCTACAGACTGTCTGCGGCGCCCCCGAAGAACGACCAGTGGCGAAACAATAAACAGGGGCCACTGGCCGCCTCTTGTCGCCCGCGAGTGGCCCCAGCAAAGTTTGCTCGCCGGCCCAAAGACTGCCAGTGGCCACTCGGCCGCCCTCACCTTAGGGCAGCCCTCAGCCTCCCTTAGCAGCCCTTAGCTTGGGCACACAAAGGGCGCCCACTCGCCACTTCCGGCTCCACGTGCGCTGGCAAAGAGGCGCAGCTTGGCGGCGAGCAAACTCTTGGCCTCTGGTGCTTAGGGTGCTTAGGGTGCTTGGTTGGAGTGTGTGGGGGGCCAATTTGTGTGCTGTTTGGCAGTTAAGGTGCCGCTCAGTTGGGCCGCAGAGTGCAGCTTGGGTGCAGCAGTCTAGTTCAGTTTGGGCGCCGCTCAAGAGGCCAAACTGGGCCACAGTTCGCCCCTTTTCTTGTCCGAAACAGGCGCCGAGTTTGGCCAACTGGGAACAGTGCCAGTGCGCAAGGTAAACAACAAGCGAGGGGCCACAATGGGTGATTAATTGTTGATCTTTGGGCGCCGCTAAGGCGCAGTTTGTTTTTGTTTCAGTTGTTCTCTGTTTGCTTCTGCGTCTTGGCGTCTTTGCGTCTTTGCGTCTTGGCGCGCCGCAAACTGCTCGAAGCAGAGCTGCGGCAAGACAGCAAGACAGCAAGACGGCGAGACGGCAAGACAGCAGAGCCCAACTGGGCACTTGGTCATAATTCAATGGGCGTCTGTGATTATCATCGGCCCGTATGAATAGGGCATGTGGGCGCCCACTGGCCACCCTTCCTTAGCACCGCCGCCTTTCCTTAGCACTGCAGCCGCCTCGCCGAGCGCAATAACAATTACAATGAGCCGCCGGAGCTAATCTGGCGCAGAGCAGTCTCGCCGGCTCGCCGAGCTGGCCAAATGGAGCTCGCCAGAGAAGCAACCGAACCGAATTGAACTGAACTGAACTGAACTGGCCGCCCACTGCTCCTTAGGACTGGCGGCGCTCAACGCTGGACGCTAGACTCTAGACTGTAGGCGCTAGATACTAGCTCAGAGCCCGCAGAGAAGCCCTAATTGGTTGTCGCACGATCACAACGCCGAACGCAAGCTCGCAACGCGCAGACAAAGAGCTCGGCAGAGAACAAATCTTGGCACATGGCCGCCCGAGCTGGCCGGAAGTGGGCCGGCCCAAAGCTAAGGGTGGGCGCAAATTAGATTAACTGTCTTCTGGGCGCGTTGGGGCGCGCACTTTGGCTTTTTGCCCATTTGGCCAAAGGCGCTGGGGGCTGAGGGCTGAGCTTTGGGCCGGCCGGCCTGCAGTCTGTTGCTGGACGGGGGCGCCTTGGCTGCGGTCTGGCGCTCGAGAAGGAGGCGCGTCTTCTGCGAGCTGGCCAAATTTGATTTATTGACACACGCGGCGAGCTGGAGACAAGCTCGGCTAGCTCGGCGCCAGTTCGCCCGCCCCCCAGTCTAAGGCGAGCGCACTGGGCCCACTCGAAGGGGCCCAATATTGTCGCCCTCCATGAAGCCGCCTTATCTGTCCATCTCAGTCCAGCTAGCCAGCTCGCCGTCCAGCTAGCTCGCCATGTAGCTTGCCGGCTTCTCCACAAACTGGGCGAGCTCGGCGGCTAGCTGGCCGCCTCCCAAGGGCAGTCTCGGTGGCTGCCCCTTAGCCTCGGCGGCTGCTCAGCCTCGGCGGCGCTTCCGGCGGCCACAGACTGGAGCTGGGCGCGCGCGGCATACAAATAAGTGTCCATCGGTTGGCTCGTGTGCATTGGGCTCGTTTCGCTCTCAGTTTCGGTTTGCTCTTTGGCGGCTCTTTGGCGCCTTTCTGTCCAAGAGCTGGCCGCAAACGAGCCGCCCAGAGCCAGCATTTGGCCGCTCTTCACTTTGTCCCACTTTGCCGGCCGCTGTTCAGCCCGTTCGAGCTGAGCAGCGCCCAAAATGGCGCCCATGATTGTGTGCGGCCGCACGCGAAACTTGCCAATTTTTCGCCCAAACTTGGCCAACTCTTGGCCGCCAAACACGAGCTGGCCAGAGACTAGAGTTGCTCTCAACTCGGCAAGTCCACAAGGCTTGCCGGCAGACAGTCTCGCGCGGACAGTCTCGCGCACACATGGGCGAGCGAGCTTGCCAAATGGAAACACAAGGCCCAGTTCGCCGGCCAGACGCCAGGCTTGTGTCAACAACTGGCCTCGGAAGAGGCAGGCTGCAAAGAGAGACAGGCGGTCTGTTGTGCGGGCGCAGAGTGTCTCTGTTTGCGCTGCTGGTGCGCAGTTTGGGGCTGCAAAATTTGCGCCTAATTTGCGAACTGGCTCGTAACAAAATATCAAACACTGGCGAGCTTGTGGCGCTTGGACTTGGCCGCTTAGACTTGGACGCTTAGACTTGGGGCTTGCAATTGCTGGCAGTTACAGTTGCAGCTCGCTGGCCAAGTGGTGGTGCTCTGTGGTGCAAAGTTGGCTAGTCTTTGGGGCAGAGAAAATGGGTCTGCGCGCGCCAGAGACTGGGACTGTGCAGAGTGAACAGAGAACATTGTGTGCTAGTTGTTGGGCTGAACAACTGCTTGTAAGCTTGTACACTTTCTGTACAGAGGTTGCAGTTGCTGGTTAGCTAGTTGCTGGCTAGCTAGTTGCTAGTTGGCGAGCTTGCCAGTTGGCGAGCTGGCAAGCTAGCGAGCAACAACTGGCCAAGGAGGGAAAGGCTGGAACTCAGCAAGTAAGCTGAACTGAAACTGGAGGCAAGCACAACTCGTTCATGGGCCAACAACTGTGGAGAAAAAGTGCAGAGAGAGAGAGAGTTTGTTAAACAAGATTAATTGGCACTTGACAATCAAGTTGGCCAGTTCAGTGGCTCGATGATTGAGCTTGGCGCGTTTGGCCAAGTGGGCGCTTGTTAGAGTTGTTAGGCGCAGAGTTGGGCGCGCGTGCCATGCAAATGAGCGGCCTCAGTGGGCCGCTTGCAGTGCAGAGGAGCGCGTACAGAAGAGACAGTGTGTAGAAAGGCCGCCCGTTCGTGCTGCTCTCTGTTGTACTGTTCTACTTTGCACAGTACAGACTGTATGTGGTGCACAGTGAGCACTGAGCACTCAATGCGTGCCGACAAGCCAGCCCCAAGTGCCAATATCTGGCCCCTCTGAAGGCCCACCAGCCGGACAGCAAGACGGCCAGTTCGTGTGCGGCCTCGCTCGCCCGCCAGTTGTCCAGCGAGCCTCCAAGTCTGGCCAGCGAACACAGTTGGCGGCGGCCCCACACTTTTGGCCCTCTGCAAATGTTGCGCTCGCAAACAGCGCCCAATTGTTCTCCTCGCCGATTGTTCAATTGCGCCAGATTATGTAACCTCTGGAGGGCGCCCAAAAACACCACTGAGTCCACTTTTGCTCGGCCCCCTCGCACTTCCGGCCGGGCGCATTTCGGCCTAGTCGGCGGCCCAAAATGGGCCAAACTGTGTCCGCCTGCAAGGCCGCAAAGTGCAAACAGGCCAGACAACGCCAACAGCTGACAGCTGACCCATAAAAGGCGGCGGCTAGTCGTCTCTCGTTGGCACAGACACCAGGCGGCCGTTCCGGAAAACAAGGCCCCCAGTTGGGCGAGAAAAAGACGCCTAATGATAACAAATCTCCCACTTAAGCGCGCCTCTCTTGGCCAGACACTTGCGAGCTTGCCAGCCATCTCTTGTGAGCTTGCCGGCTAGCTAGCCAGCCGGCCAGCTAGCTCGCTCGCGAGCCGCCTTTCCGCCGGAAGAGTGTCCAGGGGCGACGCTTGGGGGCGTGCGCGAGACCGTGGCGCTCGTGCAGGCGGGCAAGACGGACCAAGAGGGTCTTGGTGGGGCCAAATTGGGATGAGGAGCGGAAATGGAGGCGAAAATGAAAACGAAAATGAAAATGAAAACGAAAATGACAATGAAAAGGAAAAGGAAGAGGAAAATGGAAACGAAAATGGAAATGGAAGTGGAATTTCTAATGGCTGCTTGGGGCAAGCTAGTCCCCGCCAAGCTAGTCCTCGCCAAGCTAGTCCTCGCCAAGCTCTAGTCTTCGGGGCGAATAAAAAGTTGACTGCACCTTTTGGACAGTCGAATCGAGTTTCAAGTTTGGCCAAGTTGAGCCTGCGAGCTGGAAAGTGGAAAGCGACCGTCGAATTAGTGTCTCGCTCGCCTTTTGGCCCACTTTTTCGAAGACCAAACTCAATTGAATTCGAGAGCCACTCGCTTGCGATTGTGGCGCTCATTTGGGGCCCATTTGAGCCTTTTTTGGGCTCTCTTGGGCTCAAGCTAGTGTCTGGCAGGAGCAGCACTCCTCTTGCTCTGCTCAAAGACGGTAAAAGAAGGCCCAAGCTAAGATGCAAACGAGAGACAGTCTTCGGCTTGCCAGTGGCGAGCTTCCTCTTCTGCTAAGCGCAGAGAATCAGCTCCCCCGGCCAGCCACTGTCTCGGATGGGCCGCATGACGTTGGGCTCAAAATTAAATGAACCAGATGGATTGGGAGAGAGGCGCCAAACAGCCGCCGGAGCTAGTCTCTGGCGACCTCCAACTCTTCCTCTGTTTTTGCCCCTTTTTCCTCCTTGTGTCTCTTTAGCTTGCCGCCTCTTCAGCTTGGCGCTTCTCCTTCGCGGCAGCTAGTCTCTCTCCCCTTTGAGCTCTTTCCACTCACTTCAGACTCTCCAACTTGCCCGTTCCACTGGCTCCAAAGTTCGCGGCCGGAAGCAAAGGTCTAGCTCGGTGAGCCGGAAACTTGAGGCTTTGGAGTAAACACTTTTGCAGAGCCGAAGAGTTGCGAGTGCAGCTGCTGCAGTGAGTTCATTCAAATTGGATGCGGCCAATCTGAATGGGCGCCATCAAATTAGACCCACTCTCTGGCGGCTCTTTGGCGCTCTCTCTCTCTCTCTCTGTGGCTCTCAAGGCGGAGAGCAGTTGGTCAGCCCTTTGGGTTTGCTCTGGAGGGCCAATTCGAGTGGGCGGAGAGCCATTTGGTGGAGACTAGGTTGCGTGCGAGGATGTTGCTCTGAGGTGGAGGGAGAACAGGAAAAACAGTGCAGACTGTCTGGGGCAAACTTGCGCCAATTTGGCCGCGCTGGAGTTCAAAGTGGTGGCTGCAGACTGGGAGGAGAAAGTGGAGAAAATACAGAGAATTTAGAAAACAGACAGAAAGCAGAAAAGACACAAAACTTGAGGCTCCAAAAACACACACAACCACTCACTGTCTCCAAAAGGTCCAATAGCTCAAATAGCTCAAATAGCTCCAATAGGCAGTCCATTCCACCGCCTTTTGCACCCAATCCTCAATCCTCAGCCACCCTTAGCCAGCGAAACACTGGCCCACCAAAAGCGACCCATTTGGAATTATGTTATTTTTTTCATTTCATTTAGCTGGTTGAGTGCCAATTTCGCCCGGCCACGCCCACTCGCCTCAGTTCCCAATGGGCGGAAGTTGGTTCTTCGTGTGTGTGCTCGTGTGTGTGTGTCTTTAGTTTGGTTTGGTTTGGCCTCTTGCACACACACACGAAGGCGACTCGTGCAGGTGTTCGGGCGGCTTGTTGGCGGTGGTTCAATTTGCGCCTGTGGAGCCGGCCCTTTGGGGGCGCAAAAGTTGGCGCAAAGGGGCCCCAAAGTGTGGGCGAAGTGTGAGCAAAGGGGCGCACCTAAGGCAGAGGGAAGCGCGCGCATGAGCACCACTTCCGGCGAACTGGGCCCACCATTTTGGCCCGTCGAGGCGAAACGGGCAAGAGAGTGTGTGCGGCGAGTGAGCGAGCGAGAGCGAGAGAGTGTCTCTGGCTGCCTGGCTTGCTAGGCGCCTGGGCGGCCACTTGAGCGTTGGCCCAACTGAGCCCTAATGGACTTGTGTCGCTGGAAGAGGCGCCGGCCGGCGACGGACGATTGTTGTTCGTTGTTGTTTGTTTGTCGCAGTTGTTGTTGTTGTTGTTGCTTCTTTTGGTTTGTGTTCCTGCGCGCGACAAGCTCCCGCCGATCATTGGGCGCCCGATTGGAATTGGGCGCCGCGAGCTTGGCGAACGGAAGAGCCGCTCTCAGATGGGCGCCCATTTTGTGCGCCTGCCACTTGCCGCTTCTGATGCTGCAGAGTGTGGCGACTCTTCGCCGGGTGGAAGGAGCTCGCCGCCCAGAGGCCAGCTCTCTGCAACCGACCAAGACTCCAAGTCTGCTTGGAGCCAGCCCAAGAATGGCCAAGAGGACGTCCTGAGGAGAGGCAGTAGCTTATTGCATGCCAGCGACTCTTTGGCGCACCTCGGCGCCAAGACGGGCTTGCTCGGCGTTGCTGGCTTGCCGGAGATCTGGCCGAGTGGAGAGCAGTTCGAGCCAGAGCTTGGGGCCCAAGTTTGGGGGCGCAAATTAGGCCCATTAGGGCGCATTGGCAGATTGCGTGCGGCCAATGCGTGGTAGTGATCGGCAAATTTGCTCCAATCTGGCCAGGCAGCGCCAGATTGGGCCAGGGATCTTTGCCTTTGCCGTGCAGCAATTCCGGCAAATTTTGGGGCGGAAAATTTCGTGAGTTGCAGCACGGCAGCCCTTTGCCTACCGAGAGAACCCTAAAATCTGGGATATCGACCCAGAGACTAGCTAAAGGGCTGATCTACTGAAAGTTTTTATTGGAAATCTTGGCCGAAGGTGGAGTTGCATCACTTCCATGCACCCCAAAAATTGATCAGCAAAACAAGCGAGCTGAGACGAAGAGACAGGGAAAATTTCACAAAGCTAGAGTGGAAAACAAGAGAGATATCTTGGAAGAAGTGAGGCAAGAAGAGACAATGGCTAAAAACCTAGTTAGCTCGACCAATGAAAGAGGCGCCCGTGCAAGAGAGTGGCCCCCAGACAGCAAGTCCGGCCTCACTGCTGACACCTGTCGGCGGCCGCGCGCAACTGCGGCCCTGTTGTTCACTGCGGCGCTTTCATGCGCGTCTGTGTGCGCTGCTCTGGGCGGCCAGCTGCACGGTGGGCGTGTGCTCCTGCAGATTGCAGCTCCTGCAGACAGCAGCAGATGTGCGAGCGGCGCTTGTTCAGCACTGCGCTCGCTGTTTGCCTGCGCCAGTCTGCCTCTCTTCGTCTGCATGCGACTCATTTCTCCCCATTCACTGGCGCCCTCTCAAGCGTGTGCGTCTGTGTGAATCCTACGCAAAAACGCCCAGGCCCACCTATTGCAGCACCATCCTCCTCTCTCTCTCTCTCTCTCTCTCTCTCTCTATGGGCCAACAACAGTCCAGCGCCACCACCACTACACAATGTGTCTCCCCATTGGCGTATTGGCTTTCGGTCCACTCGGCCCGCCCCACCCGTCGCACCTTGGGCCGCCCGCCCGAGCCGCACAGCTGCAACCGTCTACCTTCGGATAACTTTTTCACGCCCACTTCGAAAACACACACACCCTGGCCGGGAGGCAATCCTCGCGCATGAGACACCCTGTTTTGCCCATTTCACGCTTTGGGCCCACCACACTCCTTCCTAGTGGTGCACACTTATTGCTGCAGCTCCCCACTGGCAAATGAGCCTTGTGGCTGATATTTTTCTCCCTCTGTGTTTTCCTTTGAAGGAGTGCGCGCGCTGCCACACTCTATGGCTATCGCAATTCAGCGAGAGAGCGCCCACCGAAGTCTGCCTCTTGGGCTAGTCTGCGTGTGTCTGTGTGTGTGTGTAAATGTGCAAGCGACATAGTGAACGGGCCAGCCAGCCAGGCAGCGGCCGACGTGAGTGGGGAAAATTATTGGCCAGAATGGAGCTGAAAACAACATTTCCCCGCCACCATCATCAACACTATTATTATTATTATCATGCCACTAATCTAGACATCTAGACACCATCAGCACTATATACTCACCTAGGTTGTAGTAATATTAACTTTACTCTAACACTATCCATATTACCAATCATGCTGCCCACAACCACGAGAAAAAGATTGTCCCATTTACGTGCTCAGATACAGAGGCAAGCATCAAAAGCAGCCCGATCAAGGTTAGAAAAGAGAAGTAGTGATGGAGGTACAGGAACTGGTGCTCGAGGAACCTCTACTGCCGGTTTAGGCGGCGGCGGCGGCGGTGGCGGCGGAGCAGGCGGATTAGGTGGACACAATAGTGGAACAAATGAGAAATCAACACAACAGCAAATTTCTGGTGGTCATCATCACTTTAGTCTTTCGCTTGATCAAGCATCAGGCCATCATAATCAACATCATCCCCACCACCACAATCAACATCATAAAGAGCTACATAATCAACCTAATTCCTCGTCTTCCACTGACTCACCATTATCACATGCCTACTTATGCAACCAACAACAGCATCAGCAACAACAACAACAACAACAAACTACTTCATCACCCTTGGGCTCATCTTGCACGCACCCAGATCAAACAACAATTACAATAACAACAACGCCCGCAACAACACAACAACATCTAACAAACACTACTACTCAACAAACTTCGTCAGCCACAGCAACAGCAACAAACTCAACCTTATCGCCCAATATATTACACGAAAGTGGTCCTAGTGGAAGTGGGCATCATAACCACCATCACACTAAAAATTTTAAGCAAAAACTAATAGCTATGCTTAAAAAATTCCGAACAGACGGTAGTGAGGAACAATATCGTGAGGCTCTAGAAAGAGAACTGATGGAGGCCGCTGCAAACTCTCCCAGGGCAATTGAAGAATTACTTGAGGAAGATTTATTAGAGGAGGATGATGAAGAACAAGATGATTGGGACAGCATAAGCGAGTCCTCAACTCCTAAGCCTAGTCTTCGACCCTTCTTTTCTACGACAACTTTGGATAAGATCTAGTTTTAGTTGTTAGATGATAGATTTGAAAGGAGCAATGCACCTAAACAAGGAAGTGATGGGATAAATACGTGAATACACACATCAAGAAAGACAAACATACTGACTTAAAAGAAATATAATTAAGCAAATGTGTTTTGCAAAGACGATGAATATATGGGTTCGAAAGGATTATTGATTGTTGATCAATAATTTCATTTTTCTTTATTCAATTGTTTTTTCCAATAACTCGGGAATCGTATCAACTACCTTAAGTAACATATTATCTATGTACTTCCTTAATCTGGCGTTGTCGTCCTGTTGCTCCTTGAGAGCTTCCATGAGTTTATGGACATCAATCTCACCTAATTCGTCAGCTAGACTGTAGGATTTGTTGCCCTCTTGAATAAGGCATCTTCCTTCCTCCAGTTGGATATTTAACAATTGTGCTTGTAGCTCCTCGTTACGCTCCTTGAGTTGTCGATTTTCATCCTTCAACTTACTAAGACTTTCCTCCAGTAAGTCGATGTCCTCTAACTTTATTTGTTTCTGCGATTGATTATGTGGTTGCTGAGTCTCACTATCATCAAATCCACTTGTAGTCACGCTGGTCATACGCGTCGATGAGCTGGATAAATCTCTTTGATTGTTGCTCTTAAGGGATGCTTCGTTGTCTCGGTTCTGTTGACCTGTTGACGTGACTTCAAGTTGCTGAGATCTTTTCTGGTTATCGACCAGCTCCTCGTTCAATATGTTGATTAAATTACTCTTGACACTTTCCTCGTCTTTTAGATGCTTAACTAACAATTTTAGCTTGTGGATCTCTTCGTCGAGGGAAGCTATCTCGTTGTTTTTCTCATTCAATTCAACTTCTAATTTCTCTTTCTCACTTCTCACCAACCTTAGCTGTGATTCACTTTTCATGAGGTCCTTTTGTAAGGTTGTGACATCCTGTTGCAACAGATAATTGGCATTCAAATGTTGTTCGCATTCCTGGAATTTGGCTTTCATTTGTCTGGCCATGGTCTCTTTAAATCTCCGCTCATCTTCCTGGGCCCTTTGCTCTGAGTTTATCTCTAACTCTCTCAATTGATCCTCGAGATTATGTATACGGTTCAATAAGTCCTCGTTCTCTTGCTTAGACCTTTTAAATCGTTCTTCCTGAGCTAGTTGAGTTTCAGTCAATGATTCAATTTGCTTTTGTAGTTGCTCTATCTTAGAACATAGTGCTTCATTCAGATTGCTACCATAATCATCCAGGGAGGAGGAGTTCAATAAATCACTTGTATCTTCTGAGTTATAACTAGTAGTAATCGAGGGACTACCTAATGTATAATAATTTTTACCATTACTATTAACTAGACCAGCCACAGATGTCCCACTGATGTTGGATGAGTGCTGTTGACTATTGCTATGATGTAAATGGGACACGGGAGACCTCCTCACTAGCAACTCACCGTTACCATTCATCAATGATGAAGAAATCGAACTGTAGTTTGCTGAAGATGTTCCACTGTTGTTGCCAATGGATATCCTGCTGACGCCGTGTGAGAGCGACATATTGCCAGCAGAGCCAGCAACAGGTGACATGGGCTTGTGCTCAATCGCAACATTACCCACATCATGAGTGCTAATTTGCGTGCTTGGGATCGTCTTATTACTCATCTAGTCATCAATTCGATGCATTAAACTCGTGTAATCAGAATAAGAAGTTTAACTAAGTTTGGAATGTTGTTGATTTAAATTTCGTATAAGAATGAGGTCATTGATAATGATTAGGGTTACGATGAAGATGATAAGCTCGAATTATAGTCAATACTATCTTAGAGCTACTGACTAGCAGTTGATATTTGACTTCCTGATCGAAAATCCTTCTACCCTGGAGAATAAAGCTATAGTCCTAGTGAAATTTTCATTAGCAGTCGATTATGCTATGGGGAGATATTTGCTCATAAACTAAGACTCTTGACCCAATTACACTCAGTTCGGGTGTATGTTTTGATTCAACAAATTTGAGTGCAGAGCTAGTGATCGTTGTGGAAACATATGGAGGGGATTTGACACAAGTTTGGAATCACTGAATCATGACGAGACTATTGTACACTTGATATGCAAATATCATGTTAATTCACGACTGTCGACCCGTCGTTCCATGATGATCTGCTATTCCTAGAATGTAGTTGTAGACTTGCGTGGATGTAGGGATCAAATTAAATAGTATATATTGTAATTGGTGGCAGATTTTGAATGTAAGATAAAAGTTGGCTCGAGTGCGCAGCATTTAAAGCCTAAAAGATCAACAACGAGATAAACTATATCAACAAGGTAAAACCGCCACGATTGAAGAGCGCAAACACAACAACAGGGGGCGTAATTGTAATTCAGCTCCCAAAGCTCGATTCGCTCTGCCAGTCCTGTGTTCGCTCGAGACCTGGATTAAATTTTCTTGGTTTATTTTAACTTCATCATGTCCCTTAATTCATCTGTATTCTCCTATTCTATAGAAAAATATGAGTAAACCGTTCTTGCATATAATAATTAACGCAATCAAAGCCATCTCCGCCAATGCGAAATGAGACCGTATTATAATTTCAGCTCTCTCGGAGCCGGGTCAGTTCAGACTGACTGCATCACGGCTTCTTTGGGGGTCCGTTGGATGACACATCACATGGGTCCAAGTCGTTGACTCTCACTATTTGACCCATAGACATGATCAATTCCAGAAGGATTCACTAGCTCGACTTGGGGGCAGTTGCTTTAAGGCTCGAAACGTTATCAGTCAGTCACTATGGTACGAAAGGTTAGCATCAACAAGTGTTTCTACGCAGCCGACCCTTTGAATCCAGATGAGAATGAAAGCCTCTCCACTTCGCTTATCGACGATAGGGATGATCAAAACCTCATTTGTTTATTCTTGTCCTCGCTACCTTTGAATCTACCGAGTTGAGTTCTTACGGTCCCAAGAGCAGAGGGTAATCTGTATCTTTTCTTGGATCAATATAGCCCACGATAGCTGAAGTTTGTCTAAGCTATGCAGTCGATTTCTTATCGGATCTGTTGGTTCTCTATCACGAAGGAGCTACGGTCTGTGTGACATAAATAGGAAGGACCACAACAACAGATACGGTGGCCATCTCAGACTGTCAGCTCATAGAGCCAATTTCGATCTTAGTCAAACAGGTGAGCCACTCGCCCGTGTTTGATATTGAACATCGCCCTTCGTGGAATCGAGTCGAAGGATACAAATCTCAATTCGTCAGAACAGCGGACATTCTGATGTGTCTAGACAGTGTCAAATCCCTCATTCGTGCCTAGGTCCCGGAGAAACTCTGTGGATCTAGTTGTCTTGCAGAGAAACTCCGCCGGCTCAGATTTGAGGGTTCTCGAAAAAGTGCTCACCCACCTGCTCCGATAGTTTACTTCGGCAGGCTGACGAGTGTTTCTGAGTTCCATCTCGAAATCTATTTGGGAGACCGGCTTCAATACCTAAAGTCTCCAAGGCTTCCGGTGAGCGATAATAATGATCGTGAAGCTGTCAGCCGATTGCAGTCATTATGCTCCATTTGGGAAAAAAGTGGAGGACTTCCATTATTTATCGGCGAAGTAATCCGACAATCTGATCCTCGAGCGATTTCTCCTCTCAATGGAACAAGATTCTTGAACTCATACTAGCACTGACCGAAGCTAGGCATGTGGAAAATCTCCGTAGACTCCCCTGTCTTCAACTTTAAGACGCTCTGACCACCGGCATAGAGCTATGTCCAGTGGAAAGGAGCATAATTTAAATATGAGTAAGATGCCCCTCCTCCCATGAACAGGGCGCAGTTAGTCTAGGGGTATGATACGTGCCTGCCACGCACGTGGCCCGGGTTCAAATCCCGGACTGCGCAATTTTTTTTTTATTTATTTTCACTTTCCAGGCGCCGTACACGTTTGTTAGTTTTATAAAAAATTAATTATAAAGAAATCTCAGGTTATAGCTTAAGTTATACTCAAACCTTTTCGGACTCCCACATCTTCTGGAAGAGAGACAAGATGTCTCTGTTCCTTGTCTGTGAATTGCCACTTAGTAGTTCCTTTCCACCGGCGAGCATTTAGCCGCAATTCAGATGGTCAGCCTTCATTTTTCCTCCATTCTCGAAGCGCGTCTCACCTAAGCTCATCCTGACTTATTTCCAAATGGGGATTGTGGAGGAGAGAAAGAGGGGAGGAAAGGACTCCATTGAGGTGGTGGAATTGTGTTTGTTGAGTTTGGGGCTTGTCCGAGGACCAAATGACTAAATGATTGATGATGAATCCGATTGAGATGTTCGCAGTTCGAGTGTTGCCGGTGGCCTGCGAGTGGAGCACCAAAGTGTCATGAATGAAACACTTGGCTAAAGGCTCGAGAGCTTAGGGTGCTCCAGCGAGAGGCCAATAAGTCAGGTTTAGCTTTGGGGGGACTGTGGCCGGTTCAATTGGGAGGCTAAACGATGTGCTGGATGCCAGTTGCTGACGAGCAGCTGGAGCGACAGGCGAAGGTTAATGCATCCTAGTGATCGGGCGCAAGTGGCCAACAATCGTCCGAGAAGTTTGCGCCGGCCAAGCCCGATCGTCTTGGGCAGAGACGAAGCGAGGCCGAGGGCTGAGCTCTGGTGGCTCATTGTTGGCCGCTTGGTGTTTCCATTGGTCGCCTCTTCCCAGTTGCCACTCGCTTCTTGCAGTGCCAATGGTCAGCTTGAGGTGGACAGCAAATCTGCAGCTTGGGATCTGTGGCGCTCGGCCATTCATTGTTGTTGGCTAGCGGCGTTGTTGCGCAACAAGCAGCGTCCAGTTGGGCCGCAATTGTTGTCGCTTGTGGCCTGTTGTTGTTGTTGTTGTATGGGGGCGCTAACAATGTGCAGTTTTGTTGTACCAGCGCGAGCCTAACGAGCAACAGTGATGCAACAATTCAATTCAATTCAATGGAGCCTGTTTGGCTTTTGTGGCACTTTGGTTGCACTGTTGCAGTGCTGGAGTGTTGCGGCCACACTTGAGGCGCGAAGTGTGAGGATTAGAGTGGCCAGAGCTGAGCAATGGTGTGGCTCAGCTCGTCGAGAATGAGAAATAGGCCCGCAATTGTGTGTGAGAATTCCCGCGCGCCAATTGTGGGCCTGAAATCCAGTGTGATTGATGATGATGTTACAAATACACACTCTTGGACACACTCCTTCGCACTCCAAAGAGAAGAGAGACTCAAACTCTTGGAGTTGGGCAAATTTCTCCAACTCCAAAGGCTAACTCCAACGGGCAGCACTTGGCTCTAGCTTGGCTGGCCGGCGCTTAGCTCGAGCCACTGGCCCACAGCTTAGCTCAAGCCACTCCTGCTCGGCCGGCGATGTTCGATGGAGTTTGTGGAGCTCCGATTGGAAACTGGGCAAAAGTGGGCAGTTTCCAGAAGACAACTGTCTTTGCAGCAGATTCCAGTGATTTTGGGCCGCCAACTGGCGAGTGGAAAGTGCCAAATGGGCCCAATTGCAGGCCCACAAGAGCAGCAGATTGAGACACAAGCGAGTGCTCGTGGCAGCCAACAACTGAATGGGTTCCGCCTAATTTAGTCTATTCAGATTCGGATTATTTCCTCCTCTGCTGCTCGAAACTTTGGCCGCAATTCACGATGATGAATGCCCAACAATCGTCAGAAGGCGACAACAAGATCACACAACGCATCTGAGTGGCGCCCCAAGCTGAGCGCCTAAGCAACTCTGGTGTTGTTGTTGTTTCTGCTCCACGTCTCTAGCCGATGGGACAATTAAACAGGCAACAACCGATGAAAAGAGAAACAGTAGCTGGAGGCAGTTGCAAAATGCTAATTATACAAAGCAGCCTCCGAGGGCGAGAGAGCGTGACCAAATTACGACAACAAAAGTCCATCTCTTGAGCGCCTCTTCTTCTCTCTAGTTTCTTGCTTCTTCAGGCAGCCTCTTGCTGCTCTAGCTGTACACTCTTGGAGCGTGCAGCTTTCCAGTTGAGGGAAGGCGAGAGGAAAAAGTCGTCCCAAAGTCTGCCATTTCCATCCACTCAAGACGAGCCCACAACCAGGTTCAGCCCTCGCCTGAGACTCTGACTGGGACACACAAGAGTCAGCAGAGGTTGATTTTCATTCAGGCACCAAACGAGCTTGCCGGCCGCGTGATGAGCACAACTAGCTTGCCAGCCTGTGCTTGGTTTCATCCTCGAGCGAGTTAGCAGCAAGCAGGCAGGATGAGTAGAGTTTTGTTTTTCCTCCTCCCATTGATTTGCATGATTCGGATGCAAATCGAGTCCCAGCGCGGGCAATATACTTGCCTCTTGCATCACACTCGCCAAGAGAGGGGCTCGTGAGTCTTGGCGACTCACTTTCGTGTTGCTAATTGATTCGTTTCCACTCGCGGGCAGCCCTATAGCAAAGGATGGGCTCGGCTTTTTATCCTTTGCCACAGACAGAGGCAGGCGGGCGGGCAGGCGCAGGGCTGGCAGCGCGCGCAAGCATGAGCCTGCGGGCGCGCCTTAGGGCCAACGCAATGCAGTGCAGTGCAGTGCTGAGCAAAGCAAAGCAAAGCAAAGCAAAGCAAAGCAAAGCAAAGCAATGCAGCGCAACGCAGTGTAATGCACAATTCCTATAAGGCGGATAATTTATGCACATAGGTCGGCGCTGGAGGGCGGAAAAATGCGGAGGGAAAACGACATACAACGACATTCGATTGAGGGAAGATAAAGTGCTCGGTTGGACGATATCTGCTGACAGGTGTCGGTGTCATTCTTCATGACGCACGGCGACCGCCCGAGACAGACAAGGGCTAGTCGAGAAGCGGGAGAGGTGGGCCGAGTTGAGGGCAAGAAGTTTAGAGAGTTGTTGACAAGGTGATTTATTCGATTTGGAGGCGCATTTTTGGAGCGCGTCTCAAGTGTGTGTGTCCAATTGGGATGAGCGGCCCGGTGTGGCTTAGAGTGGGCAGACAGAGTGTCTGGCCCTTAGGTTGGACCTTAGGGCTGCCAGTGGGCCAGTGGAAGCAGTAATGCGCATCCCGCTCGGTAAAGCTCGTCCCCTCTTCTTGGGCTCCTCCAATCTTGTTCCTCTGCACGTTTGGCGCCACTCTGGCCGACAAAACCAGAGTCCAAATGCGGCCAAACTCAAGGCGCCCACTGAGAATGGAGCGCATTCCTCAGGCTCAACAGGTGATTATAACTCTACAAATGGGCGCGCTCAGTGTTCACACAGTATACACACAGTCTTTGACATACAAACAAAGAGAGCTGGCCTCTCGTCCAATTGATTAATTTACCATCGGCCAGCCTCCAGCGACGAGCACGTCTGGCGACAGAATTGCACACTTTTTCTCTTGCTTTCCTCCTCTTTGGCTGATGCTGTCCCCCAGAGGGCGGCTCCTCTGGTCGCCCTCTGGAATCTCCTTCCATGCACTTGTCCTAAGCTCCGTTGGGCGCCGCCTCTGCGCCCCCCTTTTGACCAGAAAATTAGTGAGTGAGTGTGGCCCATTGGGGCGGGCCTCTGCGGCCCGCCCAGACGAAAGCCGAGTGGGCGTGGCCTGCGTCCGCGCCCGAGCAGCTGGAGAGTTCGCTGAGCGCTGCGCGTCACTCGCGCCCGCCCGCGGACTGGTGGTAGGTGTTGGCCCGCGCGTACGGGTTGTCCGCGTCGGGCAGGCTCCCGTCGAAGTGGTGCTGGTGCTGGGCCACTGCGGCGGCGGCAACTGCGGCTGCGGCGGCCGCCGC